>Ga0247610_10000036_pt1 | contig 204567 bp, 188 predicted proteins | sample 174DNAGHGhighgp2_FD_193483 | JGI IMG/M metagenome (GOLD analysis project Ga0247610, IMG submission 193483) | Sheep rumen microbial communities from Palmerston North, Manawatu-Wanganui, New Zealand - 1742 DNA GHGhigh gp2 | ecosystem: Host-associated > Mammals > Digestive system > Stomach >...
CGAAGTACTGCTTGACCGAGTAGGTCTTTTCGAGCGTCTTCGCTTCGCCGTTTACGGTGTAGTTGAGCGTTGCCGTGATGGTATCCGCCATCTCGATCGAACGCACATAGTACGCGAACTGATAGTAGCCCTTGCTGTTCGTCGGATGATTTTCACCGGTGAACGGTACGGTTGCGTCTGCGCCGTCAACATTGTCGATCTCGAAGTCGACGCCTTCGTATTCATAGCCGTCGTTCGCCGGGAGCTTCACATAGAAGTATACGCCGATCTGTCCTTCGAGAGCAAGCGCCTGCGACATGAATTCCGGGGCGGGCACAGGCGTGGGCGTCGGGGTGGGCGCCGGGACTGCTTCGCGCTTGTAGAGCGAAATCGCCTTCTGCCCCGTATAGGTACTCGATTTATAGTAGCGGAACCGCGTCTGCCCGGACTGATTGTTGAACCGGAGGTACGCGCCGCCGGAACCGACGATGTTCGCATCCCTGCCGGAAAGCGACAGCGTATTCGAATACTGTGTGGAATTGTTGCTGTCGAGCCCGTTTGCGTCGCTCGTGCGTCCGATATAATATCCGCTTGCGGATCGGATCGTATAAGCGCTGCCGCTTTTTGCGATCGTGAAATAGAAATCATTCTCGTCCGCGTCGAGCGTGATCGTGCTGCCGGATACGGAAACCGTCTTGTAATTGCTCGTCGCGTCGAGCGAGCTGAGCGAACCGTTCATCGCGTACGGTCCGTCGTTATAAACGATCAGATAGTCGCCGGACCAGTCGGAGGGCGTTGAGCTGACGAGCGTGTAAGTCACGGTCGAGCCGTCGCCGGGCGTCGGGGTCGGCGTGGGCGTCGGCGCGGCCGTTCCCGTCGGAGTCGGGGTGGGCGTGGTCACGGGCGTGCCGCCGGAAGCGATGCCGCTCGGCGTCACGTAATCCGAAGGCGGGGTCAAGCCGAACAGCAGCCACGCGTATTCGGGATAGTCGATAAAGACGTTGCGGTTGCCCTGCACGTTTTCGCACTGGTCGTTTCTCGACATCTCCCATGTATCGACCGGGTCGAGCTGCATCCATTGGAGCAGGGTGTCGCGCGATTCGATGACCTTTAAGCCGTCGTTTCCCCCGTTATCGCCGGACGGAGAGTATGGATCCGGATCGTTTTCATACAGGTTCGGCTCCTGCCAGCGGCACCAGACGTACAGAAGGATGCGCGCGACGTCGCCCTTGATGTTGTCGTTGACCTCGACAATGTCCGCGGAGGTGTTGTACCACAAAACCGTCCTGCCTTCGTACGCCTTGGTCGAATACGAGCTGTACACGCCTTTGACGTTGCCCATCGTCATGTTGCCGCGGGTCGAGTTGATCGTGGAATTCGTCGGGCGCAGATGGTGCAGATCGCTGCCCGCGCCGCTCTGATAGAAGCTGCCGCGGGATTTCGGCCAGACGTGCTCTCGGTTGAAGCTCGAGCTGGTTACGTCCGAATAGAAGAGGATCGGGTTCGATGAGCCGTTGTTCGCATCGGTCTTCGGCCAGTAGCCCGTCAGCGAGTTGTAGCTGACGGACTTCGTCATGGTCGAGCTCATCAGCGTGGAAAGCCGCGAAAACATGGCGCTGCTCATCGGATCGGTCGACGACGCCGCAAGCGCGCTGACGGCTGAATAGGTGTTATTACCGGTGTAATACGCCTGCGCCTGGCTCGAAAGCGAAGTACAGACCTCGTGCCGCGTGCCGGTGTTCGAAACAAGCGTACCGGTCTTTGCCTCCGCCGCCGGCAGAACGGCGAACGTCAGCAAAACGACGAGAAGAAACGAGATGATCCTTTTGGAAAGCCGCATGATCCGATCCTTTCCGCGCAAATGCGCATATCGATCCATGATAGTTTATTATACAGGAAAGCGCAGAAGATGGCAAGAAAAAAACGCCCGAAGCGGGCGTTTCCAACCGATAAAACAGTCTGCTCAATACAGGTACACGACGAGCAGCTTCCACTCGCCGTCCAGCTCGACGGCAACGAGATACAAGGTCTTGACCGGCTCGCCCTCCACCGAAAGGGGCGTCGTAACCTCGGCGTATGTTTCCGCCTCAAGACCGAGCGCACGGTTTGTTTCATAGATCGTCGTGTCCTTGACGAGTGTCGTTTCCGGTGTGCCTTCAAGCTTGTACCCGTCCCCGTACCGCGCCGTCAGATCCGTATACAGGTCGCCCGCAAGGCGCTCATAATACCGCTGCATGACCGTTTCCGGCGTATCGCCCGCGCCGAAGGTCTCCGTGTGCTCGCCGAGGACCTTCACGGACAGTCCGGTCATTTTGTACAGCGTTTCACCGTCGCCCTCCCGAAGCGCGTTTATGACAGCTTCGGTCAGCTTCTCCGGCGTTTCGTACTGCACCGTTTTTTTGCAGGAAACCGCGGACGCGATCACGATGATCAGTATGATGAGCAGCGCCGCACACACACCGGAGAGCAGCAGAAATCGGCGTTTTTGCGCGGGCTTTGCGGTTTTGAGCCCCGCAAACCGATTCCGGATCGCGGCATATGTTCCGGAAAACCATTTCCCGACCCGTCCGAACCATCCGGATACCCGATCGAATATCCCGGAGAACGCGGTCTTTTTTGCCTTTCGGTTCCGCTTCGGTTCCGGCTCCGGCACCTTCGGCACCGAGGTCCCGCATTTGCGACAGAACAGCGCGCCTTCGTCGAGCGTCGCGCCGCAGTTTTTGCACTTCATAACATCCTCCGCCGCGCTTTTTCGCGCGTCCTTTGATACCGGTATCGTATCACGGCTTGTCCCTCGGGTCAACGAAACCGGCGCCGTGTTTCCGATTTTTTTACAACTCCTCCGCATTCCGTGCAAAATCCGACTGCAACGGATTCCCTGTTGCGCATTCTGCGTAAAATATGGTATACTGTAAAAAGATGACATCACCTCATGGAGGCATTTATGAAAAAACGGTTCCTGTTGGTTCTTCTGTCCGCGCTGCTCATTGCCGCGTTCGTGCTCGTTCCGCGCATCGGGCATGCCGATCTCGGCGATTTCTCCGGCGGCGGGGATTACGGCGGAGGCGGTTCCGACTGGGGCGGCTCCGATTGGGGCAGCTCCGACTGGGGCAGCTCGTCCGGCGGTTATTATTCCACGCGATCCGGCGATTCCTGCGACGGACCGGAGTTCATCATTATCTTGATCGTCGTGGTCGTGATCCTGATCATCACGATCAGTCGGAACAAGCAGCAGCAAAAAGCACGCGCATCCGTTCCGGGCGCTGCCCGCACCGCGGCGTCCAGGCTGAAGACGATCGCGGAGATCAAAAAGGTCGATCCGAACTTCTCGGAGGAGGATCTCAAGGAATGGCTCCAGAACCTGTATATCAAGATGCAGGACTGCTGTACGAAACGCGACGTCGAGCCGATCCGTCCGTACTTTGCCGACGCGCTGTATCAGCAGTTTGACCGGCAGATGAAGCTGCTCAAGGCTGCGCACCGCACCAATTACGTGGAGCGCGTCGCCGTGCTGTCCGTGGATCTCAAGGGCTGCTATCAGGACAAGGGCGAGGATGTGATCGTCGCCGAGATCTATGCGCGCATCACGGATTACACCTTGGACGACGAGACCGGCAAGGTCGTTGCGGGAAGCCGTGATCACGAGAAGTTCATGACCTACGAGTATTCGCTGTCGCGTCCGATCGGCAAAAAGACCGAGCCGCGCGCGGAGGGTGTTTCCGAGCGTCACTGCCCGAACTGCGGCGCGCCGCTGTCCGTCAACGAAAGCATCAAGTGCCCGTACTGCGATTCCGTGCTGACCTTCTCGGACCATGACTGGACCGTGTATTCCATCAAGGGCATATCACAACGCACCGTATAAAACCATCGGCGGCGAGGGGCTTTCCCCCGCCGCTTTGCATGCAAAGGAGAATTTTATGGAGTACGATTTCACCACCATCCTCGACCGGCGCGGCAAGGACGCGCTTGCGGTCGACGTGATCCCCTATCCCGACGTGACCGTCGAGGAGGGCCTTCGCCCGATCCCGATGTGGGTTGCGGACATGAGTTTTCCGACCGCGCCGAGCATTATCCGGGCGGTCAGAAAGCGGCTCGACCACCCGAACTACGGCTACTTCATGCTGCCGGACGCGTACTTTGACGCGATCATATGGTGGCAAAAGACGCGTCACGGCGTCGAGGGACTCGAAAAAGAATACATCGGCTATGAAAACGGCGTGCTCGGCGGCGTCTCCGCGGCGCTCCGTTCGCTGACGGGCGACGGCGATCCGATCCTTGTACACAGCCCGACCTACATCGGCTTTCTGCACGTGCTCGAAGATCTCAACCGCCGCGTCGTGACGAGTCCGCTTACGCGTGACGCAAACAGCGTCTGGCGCATGGACTATGCCGATATGGAGCAGAAGATCCTTGAAAACGGGATCAAGGTCGTTATCTTCTGCTCGCCGCACAACCCCTGCGGCAGGGTGTGGGAGAAGGCGGAGATCGAGAAGGCGATGGACGTATACCGCCGCTGCGGGTGCGTCGTGCTTTCCGACGAGATCTGGGCGGACCTGACCTTCGGGGAGCACACGCATATCCCGACGCAGAGTGTCAATGAAGACGCAAAGATGCGCACGATCGCGTTCTATGCGCCTTCGAAGACGTTCAGTCTTGCGGGGCTCATCGGTTCGTATCACATCATCTATAATGACGAGCTCCGGAAAATCGTGACGGACTGCGGCAAAGCGACCTATTACAACTCATGCAACGTGCTGTCGCTGCACGCGCTCCTCGGCGCGTACAGTCCGGAAGGCGCAAAGTGGCTTGACGAACTGAAAACCGTGCTGTACGGGAATCTGTGCTACGTCAAATACTTTATGGAATCGCACTTCCCCGGCGTTTCGATGTTCCTGCCCGAGGGGACATACATGCTGTTTTTGAACTGCAGGGGCTGGTGCGAGACGCACGGCGTGCCGATGGACGAGCTCTTGCGCCGCGGCGTGCGCGCGGGCGTGATCTGGCAGCGCGGTGCGGACTTCGGCGAGCCGGACAGCATCCGCTTAAACGTCGCATTGCCGGCTTCGCTTGTCGAAGAAGCGATGTATCGGCTTGAAACGCGCGTGTTTGTCGATTGAGGCGCCTATGATCCTGTTTATCGACGCATGCGTGCGGGAAGCGTCCCGCACAAGACGGCTGAGCTCCCGCGTGCTTTCGCACCTTTCCGACACGATCGAAACGGTCCTGCTCGAAACGGTCGATTTTCCGAAAGCGGACGAAGCGTTTCTCCGTAAACGCGACGCCTGCGTTGCGGCAAAGGACTTTTCCGATCCGATGTTCGATCTTGCGAAGCAGTTTGCCCGCGCGGATACGGTCGTGATCGCCGCGCCGCATTGGGACATGAGCTTCCCCGCGGCACTGAAGCAATACTTTGAGCAGATCAACGTGGTCAACCTGACCTTTTACTATGCAGACAGCGACCGTCCGATCCCGCTTTGCCGCGCGAAAAAGCTTGTGTACGTTGCGACGGCCGGCGGTCCGGTGCGCAGCCACGATTACGGCTTCGGCTATATTAAGGCGCTCGGCGAGGAGTTTTACGGCATCGAAGATGCGTTGCTGTTCTGCGCGGAAGGGTTGGACATTTTCGGCGCGGACGCGGAAGCGATCCTCAAGGAAACCGAAACGGAAATCGACCGCGCATTTTGCCGATAAAGGTATACGCACGGGGACCGGTGCATATACTGGTTCCATGAACAAGAAGCAAAAAATCGATCTTTCCTATCTGTTGTGGACGCTGCTGCCGCTTGCGGTGGGCGGTCTTTCCTCGCTCATTTCAATGAACGGTATGCAGCGGAATGCCGCGCTGCCGCAGCCTGCGCTGCAGCCGCCGCCGTGGGTGTTCATCACCGCGTGGACGATCCTCTATCTTCTGATGGGGTTCGGCGCGGGGCTTGTATGGAACGCATACCCGTGGGGCAAAAAGGATGCGCTGATCCCGTTTTACGCACAGCTTGTGCTGAACTTTCTCTGGTCGCCGCTGTTCTTTGCGCTGGAGCTTCGGCTTGCCGCGTTCTTTGTGCTTCTCGCCATGTTCGGCTGCGCGATCTGGATGACCGTCGCGTTTTACCGCGTCAGAAAGTGGGCGGGTCTCATACAGATTCCCTACCTCATCTGGCTCTGCTTTGCGGGGTATCTGAACCTCGCAGCGTACATCATCAACGGCTGATATGCTTTCAGACGCGCCCGCATTCTGGCGAAGCGGGCGCGTTTCTTCTGTCTCCCGACCTTCGGAAAACATTGATTCCCGCACGGACCTGTGCTATAATTGGTAAAAATCGGACGTCAGCGGGGATGAAAGACAATGATCAGAAAACTGTTTCGCGAGATGCTTGCCACACAGATCGTGTCAATGATGACCGTAACATTGTGCATGCTGATCGACAGTATCATGATCGGTCGCTTTCTCGGCGTGGATTCCATGAGCGCATACGGTTTTGCGACGCCGCTGCTTCTGGTGTTCGCCGCGCTCGGCAGCATGATTTCCGCCGGCGTGCAGGTGGTTTGCGGAAAAATGATCGGCAGCGGCGACCGTGAGGGCACCGACGCATGCTATACTGCGGCCCTGCTGCTCTCCTTCGCGATCTCGGCGCTCGGGCTGATATCGGTCTTTGCGCTGCTGAACCCGCTCACAAGTCTTTTGGGCGCCGGCTCCGCCTCGCCGGATAATCCCGTCTTCGGTCTGACAAAGGACTATATCAAGGGCTTTATCATCGGCGCGCCGGCATTCCTGTGCGCGCAGATCATGGTCCCCTTTCTGCAGCTGTCCGGCAGACGGACGCGGCTGATCGCCGCCGTCGTCGCCATGACCGTGTCGGATATCCTCTTTGATCTTCTGAACGTTTTCGTCTTCCGCGGCGGCACATTCGGCATGGGGCTGGCTTCCACGCTGAGCTACTACATTGCGCTCGGGATCGGTATTCTGTATTTCTTCCGGAAGGACTGCATGTTCCGGTTCCGCTTCCGCCGGATACGTCCGCGTGTTTTCAAAGACCTCATATCCTGCGGCGTTCCCACGGTCATCAACCAGATCAGCACGGTGCTGCTCGTTCTGTTCTTCAACCGTCTGCTGGAGGCAACGGCGGGGACCGTCTCCGTCGCCGCGTTTTCGGTGATCTCCACGGTAACCAATCTGTGCTACTGCTTCGGCAGCGGGATCGGTTCCGTCGCCATGATGCTGGCGTCCGTTTTCTATACCGACCGCGACCGGAATTCCATCCGTGAGCTGGTACGGACGATGACGGTCTATGCGATCCTGCTCGACGTCGGCGTGATGGTGATCGAGCTGCTCGTTGCCGTCCCGCTGGTGACGCTGTTCCTCGGAGACAACGCGGATGCCGTTCGGATCGCTGCCTACGGTTTGCGGCTGGTCGTGCTGTCGATCGTACCGTCGGCACTGAACGCTTCGTTCAAAAACTACTACCAGGGCGTCAACCGCATCGGCTTTGCCGAAATCATCTCCGTTCTGCAGAATCTGCTGTTCCCCGCGCTGTTCGGGTTTGTGCTGAGCCGGTTTTGCGGGATCACCGGCGTCTGGCTCGGATACCTTTGCGGGGAAACGGCGACGCTGATCGCGTTCTCGATCGTCGTCTGGAAATACCGCGGGCGCATTACGCTGTCAGCAGACGCATACAGTATGCTGAAGCCGGGATTCGGCACGTCGGCGGAGAACTGTCTGGAACGTTCCGTGCAGAGCGAAAAGGACGCGATCGCCGTTTCCGAGGAAGCTGTTGCGTTCTGCAGATCGCACGGACTCGACCGCCGCGAAAGCACGCTGATCGGACTGTGCATCGAGGAGATGGCGATCAATATCGTGACCCATGGCTTCTGCGCAGACCGGAAAAAGCATCACATCGACGTCCGTCTGGTGCTTGAAGAGGATACGCGTGTGATCCGCATCCGCGACGATTGCGTGCATTTTGATCCGGTACACTATCTGAAGCTGCATGAATCGGACGATCCGACCGCGCATGTCGGCATCCGCATGGTCATGAAAACCGCAAAGGAAGCGAATTATCTGAACTCCCTCGGCTGGAATAACCTGACGCTCGTTTTCTGAGGCGAGCAGTAAAAGATCCTTCGGAAGGAGAATCGACCTGCCTGGGCGGGGCGGACGGGCGGCAGCGATCCGCAATGACTTCGTATCACCGAAAACAGACCCGCGCGGGCAAAGCCGGTATGCTCCGGCAAAATTGTGACAATCAAGCAAACTCTTCACCGAAGGGGTTGCTTTTTTTATACGGCAGGACTATCATATGTTTGGCACTCAAGTGATGAGAGTGCTAAAACATCTATTTTTGAGGCGTACTATGAGCAAGAAACAATTCAAAACGGAATCCAAAAAGCTTTTGGATCTGATGATCCATTCGATCTATACCCACCGCGAGATCTTTCTGCGCGAGCTGATCAGTAACGCGTCCGACGCGATCGACAAGCGCTACTACGCCGCCATGCAGCGGGGTGAGACCGGTGTGGACAAAGAGCAGTTTACGATCCGTCTCGAACCGAACAAGGACGCAAGAACGCTGACGATTACGGACAACGGCTGCGGCATGAGCGCGGCTGAGCTCGAACAAAACCTCGGCACGATCGCAAAAAGCGGCACGCAGGCGTTCCGCGAGGAGCATGAAAACGCGGAAGACATCGACATCATCGGCAAGTTCGGCGTCGGCTTCTACGCGGCGTTCATGGTGGCAAAGAAGGTCACGGTTTATTCGCATAAGGAAGGCGAAGAAGCGGCGGTCTGGGAATCCGAGGGCGAGGACGGCTACACGGTCAAGCCCGCAAGCTACGAACCGATCGGCACAAAGATCGTGCTGACATTGAAAGACGACGGCGATGAGGAATCGTACGGCGAGTTTTTGGAAACCTACCGGCTCGAAGGGCTTGTGAAAAAGTACAGCGACTACATCCGCTACCCGATCAGGATGCAGGTCGAGCGCTCCCGCAAGAAGGAGGACAGCGACGAATACGAAACGGTCGTCGAGGACAAGACGCTGAACAGCCGCGTTCCGCTGTGGCGCAAGAACAAGAGCGAGATCACGAAGGAAGAATACGCGCAGTTCTATAAGGACGCGTTCCACGACTTCGAGGACCCGATCACTACGCTTCACATCAATACCGAGGGCATGCTGTCCTATACGGCGCTGCTGTATATCCCGAAACGTCCGCCGTTCGATTTCAACAGCAAGGACTTTAAGCGCGGACTGAAGCTCTACGCAAACGGCGTCATGATCATGGAGCACTGTGAGGAGCTTCTGCCGGAATATTTCAACTTCGTGCAGGGGCTTGTGGACTCCCCCGACCTGTCGCTGAACATCTCGCGCGAGATGCTGCAGCACGACCGGCAGCTTTCCGCCATCGCGAACAATCTCAAAAAGAAGATCCTTTCCGAGCTTCTTCGCATGCAGCGCGAGGAGCGCGAATCGTATGAGGAATTCTATAAGGCGTTCGGCAGGACGCTGAAGTTCGGCGTGTATGACAAGTTCGGCATGAACAAGGACTTTTTGAAGGACACGCTGCTGTTCTTCTCCCGCAAGGAAGACAAGCTCGTCACGCTGAAGGAGTACGTCGACGCGATGCCCGAAGCGCAGAAGCATATCTATTACGCCGCGGGCGATACGCTTTCTCAGGTCAAGAAGCTTCCGCAGGCGGAGCGCGTCGCGGACGCAGGCTACGACATCCTGTGCCTTACCGAGGACGTTGACGAGTTTGCGCTCAGGATCCTCGAATCGTATCAGGAGAAGCCGTTCAAGTCCGTCTCCGACCCCGATCTCGACCTTTCCTCCGAGGAGGAAAAGAAGGCGTTTGAACAGCGCGCCGAAGAAGAAAAGCCGCTTTTGGAGCGTATGAAATCCGCGCTCGGCGAAAAGGTGCAGGATGTACGCCTCACCGACCGGCTGAAATCCGCCGCCGCGTGTCTTGCGGGCGAGGAAGGCATGAGCGTGGAGATGTACAAGGTCCTGCGCTCGACGCCGAACGGCGCGAACATTCCGATGACGTTCCATCTCGAGCTGAACCCGGACCATCCGGTCTACGCAAAGCTCAAGGAGCTTGACGACGAGCAGCTCAAAGAGTACGCAATGCTCTTGCTCGGGCAGGCGAAGCTCGTTGCGGGACTTCCGCTCGACGATCCCTCCGCGTTCGCGGAACTGATGCTGAAGCATATGTGAACCCATACGAAAAGCCCCGGTTCTCCGTCATGAAAACCGGGGCTTTTTTGTGTTATTCCGCGATCTCGTCGGGAACGGATTCCGGATACATGCGCATATAGCGTCTGCGCACGATCATCGAGACCGTGAAGTGCGTAAGCGCCGTCAGCGCCCATGAGATCGGATAGGAGAGATAGACCATCCAGAGTACGGGCTTTAGCGGGAAGATAAGATAGATCCACAAAAGCCGGAACACGCACGAGCCCAGCAGCGAAATGATCGTGGACAGCGTGGACTTGCCGAGTCCCCTTAAGATGCCCGAGCCGACCTCCATGAACGCCAGCGTGAAGTACGGCGCGATATTGATATAGAAGCGCGTGTACGCGGTCTCCAGCGCAAGCTCGCTGCCGTTCTGGATGTACAGCGAAAGCAGCGGATGGCGGAAGAGCAGCAGGATCGCCGCCGAAACGACGGCTACAAGTCCCGTCACGAAATAGCAGCAGCGCATGACGGTGCCGATGCGCTTGTACTTCCTTGCGCCGTGGTGCTGGCTTGTGAACGTGACCGCCGCCTGATAGACCGAGTTCGTCGCGACATACGCAAAGCCCTCAAGGTTCGTCGCCGCCGCGTTGCCGTCGATGACCGCGGACCCGCCCGGGCACATGGTATTGTTGATGCCGATGATGGTACTCTGGATCAGCATGTTCGAAAGCGAAAACAGCATGCCCTGCACACCCGCGGGCAGGCCGTCACGGATGATTTCCTTCATCGCCGTACCGGTGATGCGAAGCTTTTTGAGCTCCAGTTTGCACCAGCCGGAATCACGCATCAGCACGATCCCGAGGATCACGACGTTCGCCGCGTTCGCAATGACCGTGGCGTATGCAACGCCGTCGACCGACATCTTTAGCACAAGCACGAAAAAGAGGTTCATGCCGACGTTCAGAAGTCCCGTTGCCGTCAGGATATACAGGGGCGTACGCGTATCGCCCTTTGCGCGGAGGATCGCGATGAGATAGTTCGAGACCGCCAAAAACGGCGCGCCGGCAAAGTAGATGCGCGTATACAGCGTCGCAAGCTCCAGCACATGCCCCTCGTCGCCCAAAAGCTTCAGGATCGGGCGGCTCACAAACAGCCCGACGAGTGCGCAGATCGCGCCGAACAGCGCCGCCATGACGAGCGAGGTGTGCACCGACTGTGAGGTCGCTTCTTTGTCTCCTCTGCCGATGTTTCGCGCGACAACGACGTTCGTGCCGATCGCAAAGCCCGAAAAGATGTTCAGGATGAAGTTGATCATGGCGCCGGTCGTGCCGATCGAGCCGATCGCGCCTTCCACGCCTGACATGCCCGCAACGATCATATCGGCGGCGTTGTAGAGCATCTGCAGAAGGTTCGTCGCCATCAAAGGCAATGCGAACAGAAAGACCTTGCCCAAAAGCGGTCCTTCCAGCATATTGATGTCCTTGGATCTTGCGAATGCTTTCATTCCGATACAACGGACAGGTAAGGCGTCGCGTTGAGGTCAAGCCCGTCCCTGTGTCCTTTCATGAGAAGATAGAATCCGGCGCTGCCGATCATGGCGGCATTGTCGGTGCAGTATAAGAAATCGGGACAGCAGAAGCGGATCCCCTTCTTCTTTGCCTTTTTTGCGAGCGTTTCGCGCAATGCCGCGTTTGCGGACACGCCGCCCGCAAGCACGAGCGTATCATTTGCCGCGCGGACCGCCTTGTCACTGAGGATCGAAACGACCTCGTACTGGAAGCTTGCCGCGACATCCACGCGGTTCACTTCCTCCCCCTTCTGCTCCGCGGTGTGCAGAAGGTTGATGACCGCGGTCTTCAGCCCCGAAAAGCTCATATCGAACTCGTCCTCGCGCTCGTTGAACACGGAACGGAAGCGAAACGCCTTCGGGTCCCCCTCCCTTGCAAGTTTCTCAAGCTCCGGTCCGCCGGGGTACGGAAGCCCCAGAACGCGCGCGACCTTGTCGAACGCCTCGCCCGCCGCGTCGTCGCGCGTGCGGCCGATCAGCGTGCAGCGGTCATAATCATGCACCCGCACGATGTGGCTATGTCCGCCGGAGGCAATGAGCGCCGTAAACGGCGGGGTAAGATCGGAAAACGTCAGGTAGTTTGCGGCGATGTGCCCTAAGATATGGTTCGTGCCGATCAGCGGAAGGTTATGCGAGAGCGCAAGCCCCTTTGCGTAGCTCACGCCGACGAGCAGCGCGCCGACCAGTCCCGGACCGCAGGTGACCGCGACTGCGTCGACGTCCGAAAGCGTCATGTTTGCGTCCGAAAGCGCTTTTTCGACCACCGCGCCGATGCGCTCAACATGGTTGCGGCTTGCGAGCTCCGGCACAACGCCGCCGTACTTGCGGTGCAGCGGGATCTGCGTATGCACAACGTTGCTCAAAACTTCCCGCCCGTCGCGGACGATCGCGCAGGCGGTCTCATCGCAGGAGGTCTCGATCGCAAGCACGGTCGCGTGCCCGCGTTCGATCAGCGCCGCCTGCTTCTCTTTTGCAAGCGATTCGTAGCTCATGCCTGTTCCTCCGGTTCCGTATTGTCCTGCTCGGACGGACGGGCAATGCCCGTCCCTACGGATGCATTTGCGCCGTCAGGCATATCGTCCTGTGCAGCCTTCGGTTCCGTACCTTCGGGTGTTGTCTCTCCCTCCGTCAGCCCTTGGCTGACACCTCCCTCGTCAGCGGGAGGTTGGTAATCCTGCGCATGCTCTCTATCCGGTTTCGCAGGAGATTCTTTCTTCGGATACAGCGGCGGGATAAGATGCTCCCTGACCGGCATGGGCGGTCTTTCCTCCTCCGGCTCGCCGCTTTCGGCACGACGCCGAATGTCCTCACGCTTGCTGACCGGCGCGTTCGAAAGCTGATGCGCCAGCACAAGGTCCGGTCCCTTGATCGGCGTCGGCTCGTTTTCGTCGTGCTCGATCACAACGACGTCCGCAACCGGCGAGGGCTTGCCCTGCCTGCGGAACGCATATCCTATAAACACGGCGGCGATCGCAGCGACGATGATCTCGATGATCACGGCAATCGCGCAGCGCAGCACGATCGACGGGAAGATCGGCAGCAGCATATTCACCATGACGCTGTCGTTCGGCAGCATCCAGTTCAGTTCATTCATCGCCTGCACCGTCGCGCCGGCAGACAGATACCGGAACAGGGACTTCGGGAAGATCAGAAAATGGAACACGGTCCAGAAGCTCGAAAAATCGAGGATCGCCCAGATGCCCAAAAAGGCGAGCACCCCGCCGAAGATCCCGCAGCCCCAGAAAATGCCCGAAGCCAGGATCGCGCGCTTTTTGCCGCGCTCGATGAGCAGAAAGCCAACGAGAAGCAGCGCCGAAGCGCCGACCGCGCCGATCTTTGCGAACGCTTCCAGTCCGAGCCAGAGCGTCTGCACCTCCGCCATATGCACGATTTCCTTTTCGTGCCAAAAGACGTCCTTTTGGTCCTCGCCGTTGATCTTCGCCTCGACCTTGATGTTCACGCGGTCCCCGCGCATGTAATCCAAAAGCGCCGTCGTCGCGCGGGCAAGATCGGGCGTACTCATGCCGATCCGGGACGAAACGTCCAGATCCCTGTATTTCTGCTCGATCGCGTCGTTGTCGCGCAGAATCAGCGAGACCGTAAAGAACCCCGCAGAAAACAGCAGTACGATCGTCGCAACGATCACACAAAGCTTACCGAATGTATTGCGCATGCCGCCTCCTCAGCGATAGAACGCGTTGCCGCCGACAAACTCGCGAAGAATGCTCGTGGGCGGGATCTCGTCCTCCACGGCGGCGTCCGAAATGTAGTTCAAAAACTTGATGATGTTGATAACCTCGTCGTAGCACGGGCTGGACGAATCGACGTCCTTCAAAAGCGGATAGATGTGCTTTTTCAGCACCGCAAGTTCATAGACGAGTGAGGTATTCATGATCTCGTCCGCGCTCTCCTGATACGGGAAGATCCAGCGCTGTTCTCCGCGCTTGACGGACTCCCACATGCCGAGCGTGCGCTCGATGGTCGCCCCGCGGGTAAGATAGTCCCGCACCATGCGTCTTAACAGCCGCACGTCCGTCGAGGGGATGCGGTTGTGGTCGTCGAGGTTTAAGGTTGTGAGCGCCGACACATAGAGCTTAAAGATCAGCTTCTTGTCGATGCGCGGGGTCAAAAGCATCGGGTTCAGCCCGTGCAGGCCCTCGATGATCAGCATCGCGTCGTCACCGAGCTTTACAAAATGTCCGAGCATCTGCCGCGATCCCGTCTTGAAATCGAAGTGCGGGATCTCGACCTCTTCGCCCGAAAGGAGCTTTTCAAGGTCGATGTTGAACTGTTCGACGTCGATCATGTTGATGTGCTCATAGTCGATCTCGCCGTTCTCGTCGGGCTTCACGTATTTCCGGTCAATGTAGTAATCGTCGAGCGACAGCAGGATCGGCGTTTTGCCGAGCACGCGAAGCTGCGTTGCCACGCGGTTTGCGCTCGTCGTTTTGCCGGAGCTCGAAGGTCCCGCGATCAGCACGGCGCGCGCGCCGCGGTTGACGATCTCCGTTGCGATCTCCGCGAATCTGCGCTCGTGCAGCGCTTCGTTGACGCGGATCAGCTCGCGCACGCTTCCGTTTTCGACCATGTCGTTGAGGTCGGCGACGCACCGGCAGTGCATGAGATCGCCCCACTTGTCCGACTGCGCAAAGACCTTACTGAGATTCGGCATATATACATAGCGCGTCGCAACGTCCGCGTCCGCAACCGACGGGCGCAGCAGGAACAGCCCGCCCGGACGGAACTGGAGGTCGAACACCTTTGCGTAGCCGGTAGAGGGCAGCATTTCGCCGTAAAAGTAGTCCGCGTAATCACCGTGCTCGTACACATCGAAGTACGTAAACTGCCGCCACTTCAAGAGCCGGACCTTGTCTGCCTGTCCATCCTGCTCAAAGAGCTGGATCGCCTCGTCGATGTCAAGGCGCTTTCGCGTAAGCGGATAGTCGGCTTCGACGATCTCGCGCATCCTCGCACGCACCGTTTCAACGTCGTCCGGGGTCAGCTGCGGCTCCATGTCCACGGAGACGTCCAGCGACGGACCGATGGCATAGTTGATCTTGCAGTGCGCTGCGGGGAACAGCTCGCGCATGGCAAGGAAGAAGATATAGATGATCGTGCGCTCGTAGATGGCGCGGCCGCGGCTCTCCTCGTAGCGGATCAGCTTGACCTCTCCGCCGCCCTTCCGGATCGCTTTCCGCATGCGGAACGTGGTGGGATTGTCGCCCTGCTCCTTTTCGCGCATCGGGATGTAGTTTAACGTGAACACCTCGCCCGCGATGTCCGCGGCGATCGGACGCGTCTTTAAACTATCGGTATCGAGCCCGAGCCTTCGTACGACGTCCAGAAGGCGTTCGCCTGCGGAGACTTCCGCGGGAATGCCGTTGATACGGATCTGCATACAAATTTACCCCCAAAGTACGGATAGTGCCGGAACGATCTGCTTTTTCCGTGAAAGCACGCCCGGAAGAAATACGTTGTTGTCCTTGATCTTGACGTTGAACGCCTCCTCGACGGTGTCCACATCGCCGACGGCGAGCAGCACCGTGCCCTCGCGCAGCACGTCGGTGAGCATCAGCAGAAGGATGTCGAACTCGCGTTCGGTCTTGACCTGTTCCATTGCGGCGATAAACTCATCCCGCCGCGTTAATAGCTCCGCCGAGTCGATGCAGTTGATCTGCCCGATGCCGAGTTTGTGTCCCGCGATCACGAAATGCTTGAAATCACTGAGCAGCATCTTTCTCGGGTCCGTGTCGCGCGTGGCGGACGGCGTGAAGATGTCGCGTCCGAGCTCGTCGAGCGATTCGCCCGCGATCGCCGCCATGCGCTCCGCCATCACGCGGTCACGCTGGGTCGCGGTGGGCGACTTAAAGAAGATCGTGTCGGACACAATGCCGGCGGCGAGGAGTCCCGCAAGGCTCTTGTTCGGCATGATGCCGCGCTCCTGAAACATGGATGCGACGATCGTGCAGGTCGCGCCGACCGGCTCGTTGCGTACATAGATCGGCGCGCCGGTCTGCACGTCGGCAAGGCGGTGATGGTCGATGATCGCTAGGATCTCGGCTTCCGATAACCCGTCTACCGACTGACTGACCTCGTTATGGTCAACAAGCACGACCTGCTTGCGGTTCGGACGCAGCAGGTGATAGCGCGAAAGCGTCCCGATTACGCAGTCGTTCTCGTCCAGGATCGGATAGCTTCTGAAACGCGATTTCAGCGTCTGCTCGCGCACGTCGTCCACGTAATCGTTGATGTGGAACGAGACGGTTTCCGTCTTCGGCAGGATGCGCGCGACCGGAACAGACTGGATGATCAGCCGCGCCGCGCGGTACGCGTCAAACGGCGTCGTGATGACGACCGTTTCCTTTGCTTCCGAAAGAAGCCCCGGGTCGATCTGCGCGCCTGAGACGACGACGCACGCAACGCCGGCGGAAAACGCCGCCGAAAGGATCGCGGGATCGTTTCCGGTCACAACGATCATATCCTTCGTGAACGCTCTCTCCGTACCGGTCTCGGGAACGACGATCAGCAGGTTTCCGGAAAGCGCGGTGACGCCGCTGTTGCCGTCCCAGAGCGTTCCGTCGAGGTTTGACACGAGGTTAAAGAGCGGAATTTCCGATAAATGCGGATTCTCCGAGGATTCGAGGTCGAACGACGCGATATCACCCGTGGTGACCATGCCGAGTAGCTTTCCGTCTTCCCCCGCGACCGGCAGGAACGTGGCTTCGCCCTCGCCCTTCAGCATCGTTTCCCACGCACGGCGCACCGTGACGGCACTGGACAGCACCGGCGGACGGTCAAAGTTCAGATCCCGTACCTGCGTGCGGACATTATAGATGCGTACAGGCGCCTGAAAGCCGAAGCGTTCGAGGATGTGCGCCGTTTCGTCGCTCACGGTGCCGAGCCGTGCCGCCGTATAGCGCCGGTCGCCCAGAGCGTTCATCAGCGCGGCGTACGCGATCGCGGAGACGATCGAATCGGTGTCCGGGTTTTTATGTCCCGTCACGTAGATCGGATTCTGTGCATCCATATGATTTCCGCCTTTCCGAATAGATAAATAGCCAGTTTTTATTATAGCAGATACAGGCGGTATTTGCCACAATTCGTCCTTGACTTTTGAAAAAAATTCACATATAATAGCGCCGTAAAAGGGAGTAGCCGGCGCGAAAGCGTGGCCTGCGGCGTCAGCACGGATCTTATCCCGCTGCCGGTCGGAAATGTGCGAGACTTTTATGCATCATTTTCATGTGCATAGAAGTCTCTTTTTCTATGCGAAAGGAAGGTTTTATGTCATTTTCTGTCCCCGATTCCCTGCTCTGGACGATCGTTCTGTTCCTCGTCGGGCTGGGGCTCATCTGCGTCGCGGGCGATAAGTTCGTCGACGCGGCGGTCGCGATCGCAAAGCGGCTCAAGATCCCGCAAATTGTCGTCGGCGCAACGATCGTGTCCTTAGGCACGACGCTTCCGGAGATCCTCGTCTCCTCCACCGCGGCGTTGGGCAGCGCGCAGTCGCCCGACATCAGCGTGGGAAACGCGCTCGGCAGCATCATCTGCAACACGGCATTGATTGCGGGCATCGGTCAGCTCATTCGCCCCGCAAAGGAAGTCAAATCAAAATCGGTGAGCTGGCGCATGCTGTTCTTCGTCGGAGCAGCCGTGCTGCTGTTTTGCGCGGTCCTTTTCTCCCCGGCGCAGAATTACATCGGCGCGGACGGCGTTGAAAAGCACTTCGTGGGCTCCGTCGGCCGCGTGATCGGCATCGTGCTGATCCTCGGCTTCTGTGTCTATGCGTTCCTGTCGATCAAGCTGAAGGACAGCGACGGCGAAGCGGAGTATGACGAAAGCGAAAAGGTCATGCCGCTTTGGGGCGCGCTCCTCATGCTCGTGATCTCCGCGGCGGCGCTGTTTGTCGGCGCAAATCTGCTCGTCGAAAACGGTCAGCTGCTCGCAAAGGCCGCAGGCGTACCGGAACGCGTGATCGCCGTCACGATGATCGCGCTCGGCACCTCGCTGCCGGAGCTTGTCACGACCGTGACCTCCTCCATCAAGGGGCAGGGCGACGTCGGCCTCGGCAACATCATCGGCGCGAATCTGTTCAACATCCTGCTGGTCCTCGGTCTTCCCGCAGCGATCACCGGCAACATCGCCTTCACCGCGCAGTCGCTGTACCTCGACCTGCCGCTGGCGCTGCTTGCCATGTGCGGGCTGATCCTCCCGATGCTCGTCCGCAAAAAGGGCTCGCGCGTGCAGGGCGCCATCCTGCTTTTGGGCTATATCGGCTACTGCGTCTGGTCATTTGTGTCCACAGGCGCGTAAGTCCGCTGTTTTTCAGAAGATCCTCCGAACGCGGGAGGATCTTTTTTCAAAATTCCGCGTATCTTTTAACTACGTATAAGGTTTAAGGGGTATGATGCGCACAGAAAAGCGAAAACCGCCTTTTTCGGAAAGGAGAATGCTATGAAACGCAAATGGATTTTATGGATACTGTCTCTCGTGCTGAGCAGTCTTCTGCTGTTCGCCTGCGCAAAGACGGACGGCACGCAGGATGCAGAAGCGACCGACCCGACCGCATCCGCGGAACAGTCCGAAGGGAATCTCACCCTCGGCGAACCGTCCGGGGAAATGCCGGCCATGGGCGAACCTCCCGCGGGTTGGAACGGTGAAGGACAGCCGCCCGAACCGCCGGAAGGCATGGGCAATCCGCCCGACGGCAGGGGCGAACCGCCGGAAGGCCGGAACGGCAAAGGGCAGCCGCCCGAACCGCCGGAAGGCATGGGCAATCCGCCCGACGGCAGGGGTCAGCCGCCGCAAGGCGGTCCGGGAGGTCCCGGCGGGCATGGCGGACACGGCGGACAAGGCGGTCCCGGCGGCAGCGCGGCAAGCGTTGCTTACACCGCCGCAAATACCGTCACCGCTGCGGTGACGGAATCCGGCAAAACGTACGCAAGTACAACCGCGGACGAGAACGCGCTTCTGATTACGACAAGCGAGGCAGTCACGATCACCGATCCGACGGTCACCAAGTCCGGCGATTCGGACGGCGGCGACGCATGCAACTTTTACGGGCTGAACGCGGGCGTCCTCTGTAAGGACGGCGCCGACGTCACGATCACCGGCGGTACGATCGAAACCGCCGCTTCCGGCGCAAACGGTGTGTTCAGTTACGGGGGCAACGGCGGAAGCAACGGCGCGGCGGGCGACGGTACGACCGTTTCGATCTCGGACACGGTCATCACCACGACCGGTTCCGGCTCCGGCGGCATCATGACGACCGGCGGCGGCAAGACGGTTGCATCGAACCTCACCGTCACCACTTCGGGGCAGTCCTCCGCTCCCATCCGCACCGACCGCGGCGGCGGCACAGTGGACGTTTTCGGCGGGACCTATACCTCGAACGGGCTCGGCTCCCCCGCCATCTATTCGACGGCGGAGATCACGGTTTCCGACGCGGTTCTGGTCTCGAATCAAAGCGAAGGCGTCTGCATCGAGGGCAAAAACAGCATTACGCTTCATAACTGCACGCTCACCGCGAACAACACGAGGCGCAACGGCAACGCGACGTTCCTCGATTCGATCATGATCTATCAGTCGATGTCCGGCGATGCGGATTCCGGCACATCCCTGTTTTCCATGACCGGCGGTCGGCTCATCTCCCTGTCCGGTCACGTCTTCCACGTCACGAACACGAGCGCGGTGATCGAACTTACAAACGTCGAGATCACAAACGAAGACGCCGAAAACATTCTGCTCTCGGTCTCCTCAGACGGCTGGAGCGGTGCAAAGAACATTGCGGCGCTGAACGCGAAAAAGCAGGCGCTTTCCGGCACGATCCTCGTCGGCAGCGATTCGGAACTGACGCTGGATCTCTCCGACGGCTCCGCGTTTACCGGCGCGATCTCCGGTGCGATTACCAACGCGAAGGGCGAAACGGTGTCAACAGATGTCGGAACCGTCCATGTCGCGATCGACGCTTCCTCAACATGGACGCTGACCGCCGATACGTATATCAGCTCGTTTGACGGCGATGTTTCCTCGATCGTTGCTAACGGCTACTCCCTCTATGTGAACGGCGAAAAACTCGTCTGATCCCAAGAACACAAAAGGAGCCTCCAGAGGGCTCCTTTTTTGTTATGCGTTCGTGTCAATCTCGTAGCCGAAGCGTTCGGAAAGCGCTTCGGCATGCTTCGGTCCGGTGATGTGCCGCTCGTCGATCACGCGAAAATCCGCGGCCAAAGGATCCGGCAGCAGGTCGTAAAAGAGCAGGTTCGCGCCCGCGCGGATCGCGGCGTCGTTCGCCTCCGGGTCGGAAAGTCCCTTCTTGAGGTCCGCGCCCGGCTGCTGCGCGGTGATGCGGATCGCGGGCATCATCAGACGCAGGATCGCGATCTCCTTATAAAGTTTTTCAAGGCTGCCGCGGTGATGCGTCTCGAAAAGCGGCGTGTTCAGCGCGGGCAGGTACGGAATCACCGGCGCCCAGGAGATCCCGAGCTTTTTCATCAAAAGGATGTCGTCGGCAAGCTCCTCCGCGGTCTGTCCCGGCCAGTCGATGATGTTGCCGGACGCAAGCATCAGCCCGAGACCGCGGATCGTTTCGATCGCCTCCATGCGGCGCGCGAACGTCGTTGAAGGGTTCATGCGATTAAAGCTTTCGGGATCGGACATCTCGAATTTCAGCACGTATTCGTCTGTGCCGGCGGCTTTCAGCGCCTCGTACCGTGCGCGATCGAACTCGCCGCAGGCGAGCGAAACGAACATACCCGCGTCCTTAAACGCTCTCACGATGTTCAAAAGCCCGTCAAACCCGTACTTCGGGTCCTCGCCCGCGATCAGAAAGATGCGTCGATAGCCGTGCGCCGCGGCGTTTGTGCCGAGCGCGATCACGTCCTCCGGCGCGACGCGGAAGCGTTTCAGGGCGCTGTTGCCCGCGCGCATGCCGCAGTACAGGCATTGATTCTTGCACACGTTCGTGTAGCCGAGCATGGCGCTTAATAGGATGCGGTTGCCGAACTGCGCTTCACGCGCGCGCTGCGCGTTCGGCAGCACGTCGCGCAAAAAAGTCTCCTCCGGCATGTTCAGAATGTCCAGAATGTCCTGTTTTGTCTCGATCATCTCAATTCCCTCCGTTTCCAACACAATACCACCGAATCATGCCGCTGTCAAACACGGAAATCCGGACTGCATGAGGGAAACACGTGGGTTCGGGGCGCAAAGCCGCAACTTTTTTGTTTTCGTAAATATTTTACGTTTTTCGTAAAATAGGTGTTGACAAACGTGAAATCATTGTGTATACTGCGTTCAGAAGTTAACGATAATCGTTAATTAATTTACGAAATCAAAAGGAGGAACCAACCATGGAAAACAACATTCAGACCAAAGTCAACAAGATCGGGCTGATCGGCAAGATCGTTTCGATCGTCCTGATCGTCCTGCTGTCCATCGGCGCGTTCGGGCTGCTGGTCGGCGGCGTCGCCTGCGTCGCCCTGCCCAAGGATGCGGTGCAGGTGTCCGTCAGCTCCGACGTGAACGTGCAGGTGAACAAGTCGCTGATGGGCAGCGAGTGGAAAAGCATAGACGAAGCGCTTGCGGCCGCCAATGAAAAGGTCGCCGAGGAACACGACGGCGTGACCATCGAAAAGACGGACGACGGGCTCGCGGTGCACGTGAACGATCCCGACAAGGTCAAAAACTTCGGCGTCCGGGATACTTTGAAGGCTTTCTCGGCCCTGTTGATCGGCGCCGCCTGCGCGATCGTGACGCTCGTGATGTTTTTGAAGCTCTGCGACGCCTTCCGCGTCTGTATTAGTCCCTTTGACGAGGCCGTCATCAAGCGGATGAACATCTTTGCATGGACGCTGATCGTCTGCGCCGTGGTGGGCTCCCTTGCCACCGGCGTTGCGACCGCCGCCGTTGCGGGCATCGGCAATTTCAGCTTCAACCTGAACCTGGTGCCGATCTTTGCCGCGCTCGTCATCTTCTTCCTCTGCATGATCTTCCGCTACGGCGCAAAGCTCCAGCAGGAAGCCGACGAGACGCTGTGAGGTGCGCGTATGGGAAGAATCATTCTGCGGCTTGACCGCGTCATGGCGGACCGGAAGATGAGCTTGAACGAGCTATCCGAAAAGGTCGGCGTCGCGAACGTGAACCTCTCGAAGCTCAAAAACGGTCATATCAGCGCGATCCGGTTCTCCACGCTCATCGCCATCTGCGAAGCGCTGCACTGCCAGCCCGGCGACATCCTCGAATACGCGCCGGACGAAACGGAAGAATAAAACGCGAAACAGCCTCCGAACCGATCGGAGACTGTTTTTTTGATACGGGTAAGATCCTTCGGCTCCGCCTCAGGATGACAGAAAAGGGATCGCCGGCTCAGTTGATTTCGCCGGTCAAGGCGTCGTAGATCTGGATTTCGTCTTCTTCCCCTGTACCGTTCCAATCGAATTGAATACCGATCACACGGCAGTCGTCGAGAAAATAATACTCATTTCCGGTTGCCGGTGAATAAGGGGCTGAATGGAATTCAAAAGCGCAGTATTGCCCTTCCTGCAGTTCGTACCGATCTGCAATCGTATGATCCTTCGGCGTATGCCCCGCCCAGGACTGCACCGTGCGCCCCAAATAACGAACATATCCTGCCACATACAGATCTCCGAACGGAACGGGCTCGAAATCCCGACCGGCGGAAATCAGGATCGTTTCATCTCCCTTTCTCAAGCAATACAGGCATCCGCTTTCATACGCAAACAGTACGATCTCTTCGACCTGCCAGCCGTCCTTCTCCATCCAATGGAAGTATTCGAACAGATTCATGCCGATCCAGTTTTTTTCCGCGGGATCCTCCAATTCCACCTGACTGTACAAGCAAAACGTGCCCCCGGAACGCTCGTCCAAAAGCTGTTTCGGGTCATAGGACACGCTCATCTCGAACCGTCGCGTATGAGTACGATCGTTTTCCGATTGGCAATGCGTTCCAAACAGCAGAACGTCGTCGATGCTTTGCGGATTCTTCTTCACAATCGCGCACAGCTTATTATTTCCGCGATGTCCGATCAGAAGCTCACATTCGGTTTCCGTCGAACCTGCATAAATCGTTCCGCTTGCCGCGCCGTTCGGATCGGTCGAAAGCTTTACCGACGGCCAGTTACAGATTCCGCTGTACCAGTTTCTCCATTCGGTGTTCGGCTGCGATTGAATCAACAATTCAAATGGCTCATAATCTACCGAAAATGATGTGTAATAACGCTTCAATTGCGTGGTGTCTGCTGTTTGGAAACAGACGTCCTTTTGTTCCTCGGAGAAACAATGCAGCGGATCGCTTGTAATCCGGAACCAGACCAGATCACCGTCGTTCAGCAGACGCGCTGTACCTGCAGGGACTGTAAATGCGGGCTCATCATCTGTGAGCGTACGATACAACGGCACTTCGATCGCGAAATAATCATCCTCGGGAATCAAGGTATAGCTGTTTCGAAAAAACGTGACCCGTACTTCGCCGGTTTCGGATACGGTCAAACCCCCATGCTTCCATTCCCAGACTGTGCCCTTATGCTCGGACGGGTCAAACGGTTTTGCTTTCGCTTCGGAAAAGGTTGCGGTTACTCCAAAAATCGGGCTGACGGTTCTCGTACAGCCGACGGCAAGGCAGAGCAAAAGAAGAACGGATACAAGTTTCCGAAATGTGCGCATGGGCGATATCCTCCTCATTTTCCTGCTTTTACCATATCATTGCGATGCAACAGACTTGCAACACGCACATGAACGAAATGTAAAATTCGAAAGGTCCTTCGTCATCCCTGCAAGATTTTCTCAGGATGACAGAAGAGTTTTGATTTGCATAGCATAGTGGGTTCGCGCGATATCCTGTAGGGACGACCATCGGTCGTCCGTCCCGCTGTTTGGCGGACGGGCAATGCCCGTCCCTACAAATGGATGGACGCCGGCGGCGTCATGACTGCACGAAAAAAGCCCCCGGCGGGGGCTTGTGTGATACGGGGCTTATAGGCCCATTTCTTTCTTGACTTCGCCGAAGCACTTGACGGCAAAATCGAGGTCCTCCTTGGTGTGACCCGCGGAGATCTGCGTGCGGACGCGCGCCTTACCCATCGGCACGACCGGGTAAGAGAAGCCGGTCACGTAGACGCCCTTATCGAGCATGCGGTTTGCAAACTCCTGCGCGACCTTCGCGTCGTAGAGCATGATCGGAACGATCGGATGCTCGCCGGGCAGCAGGTCAAAGCCGAGCTTTTCCATTTCCTTGCGGAAGTAGTTCGCGTTCGCGTGGACGCGGTCACGAAGCTCTGTGGACGATTCGAGAAGGTCGATCGTCTTCATCGTCGCGGCGCAGATCGCGGGCGCGAGGGTGTTACTGAAGAGATACGGACGGGAGCGCTGACGGAGAAGGTCGATGATCTCCTTGCGTGCCGCGGTGTAGCCGCCGGACGCGCCGCCGAGCGCCTTTCCGAAGGTGCCGGTGATGATGTCAACACGACCCATCACGCCGCAATGCTCCGCGGTGCCTCTGCCGTGCTCGCCCATGAAGCCGACCGCGTGCGAATCGTCGACCATGACAAGCGCGTCATACTGCTCCGCGAGGTCGCAGATGCCTTTGAGGTTTGCGATATAGCCGTCCATGGAGAACACGCCGTCGGTTGCGATCAGCTTGATGCGGCAGTCCTTGGCTTCCTCGAGCTTTGCCTTCAGGTCTTCCATGTCGTTGTTGTGATAACGAAGGCGCTTTGCCTTGCACAGACGCACGCCGTCGATGATGGAGGCGTGGTTCAGCTCGTCGGAGATGACCGCGTCTTCCGGTCCGAGCAGCGTTTCAAAGAGACCGCCGTTTGCGTCGAAGCAGGAGGAATACAGGATCGCGTCTTCCTGGCCCACGAACTTCGCGATGCGCGCTTCGAGCTGCTTATGGATTTCCTGCGTGCCGCAGATGAAGCGGACGGAGGAAAGACCGAAGCCCCACTCGTCATAGCTTGCCTTTGCCGCGGCGATCAGGTCGGGGTTGTTCGAAAGTCCCAGATAGTTATTTGCGCACATGTTGACGACGCCCTTTGCCTTCGTGGTGTCGATGCGGCTTCTTTGCGGGGTCGTGATGATACGCTCTTCCTTGTACGTGCCCGCTTCGCGGATCGCGTCGAGCTGTTCGCGGTAGATCGAATATGCTTTCTTCATTGGTTTTTTCCTCCGTTATTTCTTTGTCCAGTCAAAGATAACCTTGCCGGAATTGCCGGAATGCATGGCCTCGAAGCCTTTTTCAAACTCGGTGTAGTGGAAACGGTGCGTGATGACCGGATGCAGATCGAGACCGCCCTGCACCATATAGGACATCTGATGCCAGTTATCCATCTTGCGCCCGTAAATGCCCTGCAGGGTCAGTCCCTTGCCGATGATGAGGTTCATATCGAGGGAGATCGGACCGTTGCCGAGACCCAAAAGCGAGACCTTGCCGCCGTTGCGCATGACAGAAAGCAGCTGCTTGAAGGCAGCACCCGAGCCGGACATTTCGAGACCGACGTCGAAACCCTCGACGAGCCCCTGCTGCTTCATGACTTCCTGCAGATCTTCCTTGGCGACATTGACCGCGGCATCCGCGCCCATCTTGCGGGCGAGATCAAGACGGTACTCGTTCATATCGGTAATGACTACGCGGCGCGCGCCGGCATACTTGCAGATGCCGCAGGCGATCACGCCGATCGGACCTGCGCCGGTGATCAGCACGTCCTCGCCGACAAGGTTGAACATCAGCGCGGTGTGCGTAGCGTTGCCGAACGCGTCGAAGAAGGCGACGACGTCCTCGTCCAGCTGCGGGTCAATAATGATGACATTCTTTTCCGGAATGCAGACGTATTCCGCGAACGCGCCGTCGCGATCCACGCCGACGCTCTTCGTGTTCTTGCACCATTGGATATTTCCCGTGTGGCAGTTGCGGCAATGGCCGCAGGTGATGTGTCCCTCACCGGATACGCGCATGCCGACAGTAAGACCGGTAACACCCGCGCCGAGCGCCGCGATCTCGCCGACGTATTCGTGACCGATGACCATCGGCGGTTTCACATGCTCCGCAGACCACGGCGTCCAGTCATAGATATGCACGTCCGTGCCGCAGATCGCCGTCTTGTGAACCTTGATCAGCACTTCTCCGGGACCGGGTTCCGGAACGGGAACCCGGCGCAGTTCGAGACCGACGCCCGCAACGGGTTTGACGATCGCATCCATCATTTTCGGTATCATTCGTTTATTCCTCCTTGGAATATTTCGCAATCATTTTACCACGCGGGCACGGGTTTTTCCATCCTTTTTTGCCCGCAAGCGGCAAAAATGTCCCGAACCGTGCTGCTGTGTGGTTCGGGACCTGTTTCATTACATATGTCCGATCTCGATCGACCAGCCGTAGGGATCCTTTGCTCTGCCCCACTGGATGTCCGTGAGGGTCTTATACGCATATGCGCTGATCGGGCCGATCTCGCCGTTGTTGATGATCATGACCTTGTCGCCCCATTCGAGCTTGCCGACAGGCGAGATGACCGCCGCGGTGCCGGTGCCGAAGACCTCGTTGAGCTTGCCCGCGTCGTACGCGTCGGCGACTTCCTGGATCGCGATCTTGCGCTCGGTGACCTTGTAGCCCTTGCTCTTCAAAATCTGGATCATCGACTTTCTGGTGATGCCGGAAAGGATGCTGCCGTCGAGCTCCGGCGTGATGACTTCGCCGTCGATCACAAAGAAGATGTTCATTGCGCCGACTTCGCCGACGTACTTCTTTTCGACGCCGTCGAGCCAAAGCACCTGCGAATAGCCCTTCTTGTGCGCGATCTCCTGCGCAAGCATCGAGGACGCGTAGTTGCCGCCGGTCTTTGCAAAGCCGGTGCCGCCGCGGACCGCGCGGACGTATTCTTCCTCCACGTAGATCGGAACGGGTTTTAAGCCGCTCTCATAGTACGCGCCGGACGGCGAAAGCAGCACCATATAGAGGTAGCTGTCCGCTTCCTTGACGCCGAGACGGGACTCGTTACCGATAACCATCGGACGGATGTACAGCGACGCGCCGGGATCGGACGGGATCCAGTCCTTGTCGAGCAGGACGAGCTCTTTCAAGCTCTCCACGCAGAAATCGACGTCGAGCTCAGGGATGCAGAGACGCTCGTTCGAAAGATTCAGGCGCTTGAAGTTCTCCTCCGGACGGAACAAAAGGATTCTGCCGTCCTCGGCGCGATATGCCTTCATGCCCTCAAACGTCTCCTGCGCGTAGTGCAGAACGGTCGAAGCCGGGCTGATGGAGATCGGTCCGAACGGAACGATCTTTGCGTCGTGCCAACCCTGCCCCCGATCCCACTGCATGACGAGCATGTGGTCGGTGAACACGCAGCCGAAGCCGAGTTTCTGACCCTTGACGGGCTTTTCTTTGGGATGTTCTGTTTTGATGATGGTTAAACCTTCCATTGTGATTCTCCCTCTTTTCTGAATTTTTATTGTGTTCCGCAACGCTTTGCGGTATAATCCGAATATCGGAGGTAACGCTTATGGCTTATGGAAACAACGCGCTTTCGGTGCGCATCGCAGACCGTCTCGCCGAAATGATCGTGCACGGGCGTTTCGCCCCGGGCGACAAGCTGCCGAGCGAGCCGGAGTTGTCCGCCGATCTCGACGTCAGCCGTACGACGCTGCGCGAAGCGCTGAGAATCCTCAGTACACGCGGGCTTGTTGAGGTGCGCCGCGGCGTCGGCACGTTCGTGACCGAAAGCCGCAATATTCACGCCGACTATGATGTTCTGAAGATCCAGAACACGAACGTGAATACGAAGGACCTCTACGAGATGCGTCTCATGTTCGAGCCGCAGGCAGCGTATTACGCCTGCCTTCGCGCAAGCAGCGAAGAGCTCGATGAGATCTTTCGCGCCTGCGAGCTGAACGAGCAGATGATCCGCTCCGCCGATCCGCAATGGGACGAAACCGAGCAGAAATTCCACAACTCGATCGCGTCCGCCACGCACAACCCGTTCATCACCGCGCTTTTGCCGGTCTTCAACCGCGCCATCCACCACGGCATCCTGCTTGCAAACGAAGCGCCGGAAGTGGCGGAAATGACACTGCACGATCACCGCGTCCTTGTGCAGTATTTACGCGACCGCAACCCCGAGGGCGCGAAGATCGCGATGCAGCTGCATATCATCAACACGATGCGCGCGTTCCATATCCCGCTCGATTAGTAGACGATGAGGTCCTCCGCGACCTCGACCTTGAACGGAAGCAGATCCAGGATCTGCTTTTTTACGTCTACACCCTTGCGGACTTCCGAAAGGATCAATCCCTTTTCGCCGAGCTTGAAGACGCAGCGCTCGGTCACGTAGGTGACCTCCTGTTTGTTCTCGTGCGCGTTCTGCGCGGAGAAACTGAGCGCCGTGACATGCTCCGCAAACTTCAGGAACTTGCCTTCCTTTACGATCTTCAATCCGTCTTCGCCGTCCTCGATCTCCAGTCCGCCCGCCGAGAACGTCGTGCAGAACACGACCTTGTGCGTGAACTGCGTGATGTTGATGAAGCCGCCGATGCCGGAGAGTTTTTTCGGGTGATAGTGCCCGTTGACGTTGCCTTCGCCGTCGACCTCCAGCGCGCCGATAAAGCAGATATCGAGTCCGCCGCCGTCATACAGGTCAAACTGTTCCGCGGTGGTGCAGCACGCCTGCGAACCCATTGCCGCGCCGAACGCAAACCCGCCCGCGGGCAGCCCCTTCATGGAGCCGGCTTCGACCGTCAGCGCCACTTTACTCAGCATGCCGCTTTTTGCCGCTTCGACCGCGACGAATTCCGGCGCGCCGACGCCGATGTTCACGACGTGACCGGGCTTTAATTCCTTTGCCGCGCGCTTTGCGATGAGCTGTTTTGCAAGGTCCTTCGGATCGTCCTTCGCGTTGTTTTTGACGTATGCTTCCAGCTCCTCATCGGTCATGGGAACGTCGCCCGCGTAGCGCGGATCGGTGCCCTTGATGCCCTGGATCTGGTCCTGTTCGGGGCAAACGCAGATGTAATCCACGAGCACCGACGGGATCACGACCTCGGACGGTCTTCTGGGGGTGTCGAGCTTGCGCTTAACCTGCACGATGACCTTGCCGCCGAGCCGCTTTGTAAGCTGCGCGATGGAAAGCGCGTCGCCGATGACCGGTTCGTCTTCCCATGAGATGTTGCCGTACGCATCCGCGCTCGAGCCCTTCAGCAGCGCGACGTCGGGACGCGGGGTGGCGTACTTTAGGCGCCGCTTGCCGTCGATCACGATCTCCTCGACAAGCTCCTGCTTGGACTGCTCGTTCAGCTGATAGCCCTTGTACTTCGGATCGACGAACAGATTGAGGCCCGCGTCGGAAATGTAGTACGGATGCCCCGCCGCGCCTGCGCGCACCGCGTGCGACATGACGCCGAACGGCAGGTTATACGCTTCGACCTTGTTTTCGAGGATCATCTTTGCCGTGTCGGGCATGGAGCCGTAATGCGACATGATGACGGTCTTGACGCCGCCGAGCGGAACGATCTTCTCGCACGGCTGTCCGGGAAGCCAGCCGCCGAGACCCGCGGTGCAGTACAGCGTCAGATCGCGGGGGTGCCCTTCCGCCTCAAAGCGCTCGTTCAGCGCAATACTAAGCTGTTCGGCATTGTTCATGCCCAAAAAGTTATTGTAGATCAGGCAGTCTCCGTCCCGGATCAACTTGACTGCCTCCGCGGCAGAAATAAACTGTGCCATAGTTGGTTTCTCCTTTTCATGCACCCGTCGGGTGCAATTCATGTCCGAAGGACAATTCACGACGCCGCAGGCGTCAATTCATGCGCGAAGCGCAATTCGTTACACCTCATCCGGCTCGCTTCTCGGTACACCTCATCCGGCTGATGCCACCTTCTCCTCAAGGAGAAGGCTTTTGGTTTGGAGGCTTCCCCTTGAGGGGAAGCTCCGCCGCAGGCGGTGATGAGGTGTTGTGCTCCATATGCAGCAGAATATCGCTGCAAACCGAATTGAATTCCCGCCGTATCTGCAGGTTCGTATACCGTAAAACCGTGATCCCGTTTTCCTGCATCCATGCGTCTCTGTCCCGATCGGACTGAACGCCGGCATCCATAAAATGCTGCGATCCGTCCAGCTCAATTACAATCTTTTTCGAGGCGATGTAGAAATCCGCGATATAGTGTCCGAGTACCTTTTGCCGGTGGACTGTAACGGGTAGCCTTTTCAGAAAATCGTACCAGAGATGCCGTTCTTCTTTTGTCATCTCGCGGCGCATCTTCTGTGAAAAGGGTATCAGCCGAGCGTTATGAGGCTCGTTCATATACGCCTCATCCGCTTAGCTCCTCGATACACCTCATCCGGCTGACGCCACCTTCTCCTCAAGGAGAAGGCTTTTGGTTTGGAGGCTTCCCCTTGAGGGGAAGCTCCGCCGCAGGCGGTGATGAGGTGTCTCATACGCGAGTAAACCGCAGGGGCTGCCGAGGGTATCGGCAACCCCTTAAGCTGTGACTTTATTCTTCGATGCAGGATGCGCCGCGCAGAAGCGCTTCACGGTTCAACGGGATCAGCTTGGCTTTCTTTTCGCCGAGCTTTTCGAGGAGCGCCTTCAGAACGGTCTCGACCTCGACGCACTTGGACTTGCCGAGATACGCGCCGAGCATGATCATGTTAGAAACCTTGCTGTTTCCGAGCTCCGCCGCGATCTCCGTGCACGGTACATAGTACGCGTTGACATCCGTACGCTGAACCTTGATGTCGATCATGGAGCTGTTGACAAAGATCGAACCGCCGGGAACGACCTTGTCCTCGAACTTTTCGAGCGAGGGACGGTTCATAACGATCAGAGACGTCGGACGCGTCACGAGCGGAGAATCGATCTCCTGATCACTGAGCATGACGCTGCAGTTTGCCGTGCCGCCGCGCATTTCGGGACCGTACGACGGGATCCAGGAGGTGTTCTTACCCTCCATCATGCCGGCTGCCGCCAGGAGCTGACCCATCAGCAGGACGCCCTGTCCGCCGAAGCCTGCGAAAATATTTTTCTCAACCATGGTTATACCTCCTTAAACGTGCCGAGCGGATAGTACGGGATCATGTTGTCCTTCAGCCACTCCATCGCCTCGACCGGCGCCTTGCCCCAGTTCGTCGGGCAGGGGGACAGGATCTCGACCATCGAGAAGCCCTTGCGGTCAATCTGCGCCTGGAACGCCTTCTTGATCGCAGCCTTGGTCTGGTTGATGTGCGGTGTGCTGTCAAGTGAGCAGCGCGCGATGAACGCGGAGCCCTCGATCGTGGAAAGCATCTCCGCGATGCGGATCGGCTTGCCGCAATGCTCCGGATCACGGCCGAGCGGGGACGTCGTCGTCTTCTGACCGACCAGCGTCGTCGGCGCCATCTGACCGCCGGTCATGCCGTAGATCGCGTTGTTGATGAAGATCGTCGTGATCTTCTCGCCGCGGTGCGCCGCGTGGACGATCTCCGCGGTACCGATGGACGCGAGGTCGCCGTCGCCCTGATACGTGAAGATGTACTTATCCGGATGGACGCGCTTGAAGCCCGTCGCAACTGCCGGCGCACGGCCATGCGCCGCTTCGTACATATCGATGTTCATGTAGTTATAAAGGAAGACCGCGCAGCCGACGGGAGCGACGCCCGCGCACTTTTCCTGAATGCCCAGCTCCTCGATGACTTCCGCCACGAGACGGTGCACGATTCCGTGACCGCAGCCCGGGCAGTAATGGAACGGAACGTCCGTTAAAACGGGAGTTTTCTTAAAAACGGTTGCCATGTTCATGCCCTCCTCATCTGCATAATGCGCTCGGCAATATCTTCCGCGGTCGGAATGATGCTGCCGCCCTTGCCCATGTACTCAACGGGCTTCAGACCGTTGACCGCAAGACGGATGTCCTCGACCATCTGGCCGTTGCTGATTTCGACCGTGAGACCCGCCTTGACGCTGTCCTGCGCAAAGACGTCGTGAACGTCCTGCGTCGGGAACGGCCAGAGCGTGATCGGACGCACGAGACCGGCCTTGATGCCGTTCTCTTCGAGAATGCGGACCGCCGCCTTGCAGACGCGCGCGACCGTGCCGTATGCGCAGAGGATGTATTCCGCGCCTTCGGTGTGATACTTCTCGACCATGATCTCGTTCTTTTTGATCTCCTCATAGCGCGCATTGAGACGCGTCATGAGCGTGTCGAGGTCTTCGGTCTCGATATACAGCGAGTTGATGACCGCACGGGGACGGGTGCCCTTCGGATCCCAGCCCTGCGCCGCCCACGGCTTTTCGGGCATGGTCGGATTCGGATTCATATGCAGCTCGACCGGCTCCATCATCTGACCGATCAGACCGTCGGCAAGGATGATGACCGGAATGCGGTACTTGTCAGCCGTATCGAACGCCTTCGGCATCATGTCGACCGTCTCCTGGATGGAGGAAGGCGCATAGACGACGCAGCGATAATCGCCGTGACCGCCGCCCTTGACCGCCTGGAAGTAGTCGCCCTGGGACGCCTGGATGTTTCCGAGACCGGGGCCGCCGCGCATCATGTTGACGATCACGCACGGAACCTCCGCGCCTGCGATCGTGGAGATGCCTTCCTGCTTCAGGGAAATGCCCGGGCTGGAGGAAGACGTCATAACGCGCGCACCTGCGCCGCCTGCGCCGTAGACCATGTTGATCGCGGCGAGCTCGCTTTCCGCCTGCAGGAAGCATCCGCCCACCTGCGGCAAACGCAGCGACATATATTCGGGAATGTCGTTCTGCGGCGTGATCGGGTAGCCGAAGAAGTACCGGCAGCCCGCCTGGATGGCCGCTTCCGCGATCGCTTCGCAGCCCTTCATCAGTTTCTTAGCCATACTGTTCCTCCTTATTTCTCGATCTCAATGGCAACGTCCGGGCAGGTTTTTGCACAGGACGCACAGGCGATGCAGGCCTCCGGATGCGCTGCCTCAACGGCAAAATAGCCCTTGGTGTTGAGGTGCTTCGAAATGGCCAGCACGTCTTTGGGACATGCACGCACACAGAGCCCGCAGCTCTTGCATGCGTCTTCGTGGATGATTACTTTGATCATGGCATTTCCTTTCTTTCCGTATTTGGTTTTGGTTATGATTAAAGTCCTTCCGTTAAGAACTTATCCCAACTGCGGTGCATGTACACGCTGATCGGCTGACGGACGCCGATGTACCGCTCATCGAGCCCATGCTTTTTGGCATACGCTTCGAAATCGTCCAGAACCTTCGGCATGCCGCACGTTCCCCACACGGGGATCCCCGTCCGTTCCGAAAGCGCCTTCACAAGCTCGTAGCCTTCGACAAGATGCGTGTAATCCGTCTCCCCCGCAAGGTTTGCGTTGTTCACAATGCCGGTCACGTCGAGCCGCGAGACGAACCTGATCTTTTCAAGCGTAGCGTACGCGCTCTCAAGGTCCGCCGCCGTCGGACGCATGGGGTTTACGATGAACAGCACGTGCAGGTTTTCCTTCGGCACCTTTTGAAAATGCGGCTTGTACTGCCCCAGCGCGATCGAGCCCACATGATCGCCGCCGATGTCGAAAAAAACGCTTCCCTCTCCCGGCGTAAACGCGGCGTATACGCGGGCGGAAAGCGACATGATCTCTATCTTTTCCAGGGCATACGGGGGCATGATCAGCTCGACGCCGGCGGGTTCCAACACGTCGGCGCGTTCGCTGGTGCGAAAATACGGGTTGATGACGTCGAGGTCGACCAGCGTACAGGGACCGCTCTTTGCGGCGTTGATCGCCATATTCAGCGCCAGCTCGCTTTTTCCGCTGCCGAACGCCCCGAGCAGAACCCAATATTCCTTCATACGCGGTCTTACCTCTCTTTAGTTGTCGGACAACCATTTGTGGATGTCCAACATCAATGGTATTGTACCAAAATCGCGTCGAAAAGTCAATCGGCAAATGCGCTTTTTCGACGGTTTCGGAACAGTTTTTTCAGCGGCTTCGTTGCCCCAATCTCACAAGATAAAACACGCCGGAAAGATTTGCCCGGCGAATACAGTCACATGTTACGAGCCAAGCCGGTACGCTTGATACACTTGATCGAAATCCGCACGAAAAGAAGGACAAGCTGTCAATCGCGACATGTGCGGTGAATCTGACTCCTTGCTGCTTTCGCTGCCCGGTAACGCGAAGCGTTATCAGCGAAAGCTGAAAATCGGTCTGATGAAAACCTGTTTTCAGCAGACCGAAAGCGCCGCTCCTTTTCGGAGCGGCGCATGAGATCGTGTGCTTTACGAGTTGGGCTTTTCGTTCCTTACGTTCGACCACTCGCCGTAATAAGTCGTGCCGTCAAACACGTGGAACGAACGTACGCGCACATAGTACGTGGTGTTTGCCTTCAGGTTCGTGATGGTGTACTTCGTCGTATTCCAGTTGTCGATCTTGACCGACTTGACGTCCTTCTTGAACGCGGAATCGGTCGTGTACTGGAGCTGATAGCCGGTGAAGATGGGGTTGTCGTCCCACGTTGCAGTAAGCTTCTTGGAACCCTTCGCGAGCGGATCCAGCGTTCTGGTGGAGATGCGGACCGTCGTCTTGAGCGGGCTTACAAGACCGAGGTTGTAGTTGTCCATCGGATCGGACGGGTATGCCTTGACGCCGTACTGATAACGCGAACCCGCATAGACCTTGGTGTCCAACCAGCTCGTTGCGGTGGTGTTGTTCCAGCGTGCGAACGCCGTCCAGCCGCCGGTCGTGCTGCTCCATGCGCGGCGATAGATGACGTAGCCGCCCGCGCCTTCAACCGCTTTCCAGGTGAGCTGGATGCCGGTCTTGACATTCTCGACCTTCAGATCCTCAGAAGGCCCGAAGTAGATCTTGAACATCTTCTCGGTCGGAGTTGTGCTGTGACCGATCATGAAGACCACGAGCCATGCGGTACCCGCATCCGTATTGTTGATGTAGCCGTACAGGTAGTAGTACTCGGGAATGGTCTTGCCGTTCGCGTCCTTTACGGTGAAGCCCGGACGGTGTTCGGTGCCGTCATAGACGACATACGGCGTGGTGCCCTTGTACTCGACGTCGCTGCTCTTGAACGCAACGGTGTAATCCGCGTTGAAGCTGCGCTTGACTTCGACCTGCATGTCGCCTGCGCCGGTTTCGAACGCATACGGGAAGCCTGCGATGGCCTGACCCGGGACGACCATGATGCCCGTGGACGGATCATACGTATAGACGGTGTTGTCCACCTTGACATAATACGTGTCCGCACTTGAAGGCAGGATGTTGTTCATGTCATATACATACTTGCCGGAGGATTCGGTGATGTCGAGAATGTCGACCACAATCTGCGGGGAAACGGTCGCGCTCGTGAGCTTCGTGTTGGAATCGAGGCGCAGTGCGGAGAGGTTGTTGTCGGCGCAGTTGATCTTTACAAGATCCGGGCAGGTGGAAGGATCCAGCAGACCGATCCGGTTGTTCTGGCAGTACAGCTCATGCAGCTTTGCGCAGTCTGAGATCTCAAGATTCCAGATCTTGTTGTTCCGGCAGTCAAGCTTTTCCATGTCCGTGCAGCCGGAAAGATCCAGCTCGAACAGCTCGTTGTTCTGGCAGGCTACCTCATACAGTTTGGAAAGATTCTTCACATTGAGCGTGTAGAGGCCGTTGTCGTTTACACTGACCTTCATGAGCGACGTGCTGCCGGTCAGGTCGAGGTTTTTGATCTTGTTGCTGTTGACGCTCAGCGTCTCGAGCAGCGGGCAGCCGGATACGTCAAGCTTTTTCAGGCTGTTGTTGTCCGCGGTCAGCGTTTCGAGCCACATGTTGGCGGACAGATCAAGTCCGGAAAGACCGCACTTCACGCACGCAAGCAGCGTGAGGTCCGTGTTCTTCGAAACATCGAGCTTTTTGATCGTGTTGTTGCTGACGGTCAGCTCCTGCAGGTCGGTGTTCTTCGTGACGTCGATCTTGGTGAGCGAGTTGCTGCTGACGTCCAGCTTCACAAGCTTCGTGTTCTTCGAAAGGTCGATCTCCTTCAGATTGTTGCTCTTGAGGTTGAGGTTCTTGAGCGCAGTGTTCTTCGAAAGGTCAATCTTGGTGAGCGAGTTGCTTGCAGCAAAAAGCGTCTCCAGCTTGGTCAGCTTCGTAATGTCGATCGTCTTGAGCTTATTGTTGCTCAGAGTGAGCGCGCGAAGATCTTTGTTGTTTGCGAGGTTGCCGATCGCGGTCAGCGCATTGTTGCTCGCGTAGACGATCTCCAGCGTCGTGACGCCGGTGGTGGTGAGCGTGGTGAGCTTGTTGTTGCTGACGTACAGTTCCTTGAGCTTCTTGCACGCGCTGACGTTCAGCGTCTTAATGCTGTTGCCGGTGCAGTTCAGCTTCACAAGCTTGGCGCAGCCGGTGAGCGTGAGCTTCGTCAGCTTGTTGTTTGTGCAGTCAAGCTCGGTGAGCTTCGTGTTCTTCGAAAGATCGAGCGCCGTGAGCTTGTTGTCCTTGCAGCACAGAACCTGCAGATTCTTGAACACAGCGATACCGTTGAGCTTCGCGATGTCGCTGCTGCTGCAGTCGATCTTGACGACGTTGTCCGCCGTCTGCTGCGTCATCGTGGACTGACCGCCGGAGATGTTATTCATGACCCACTTGCGGAAATTCGCGTCCGGGAAGTTCTTGGAGTCAACGTTGATCGTACCGTCGGGATTGTATTCGATCGGGTCGATCAGCTCGTCCGTATCCTCTTCGATCGGCTCGGCGATCAGCTCAGGATCCTCTTCGGGCTCCGCCGGTTCCTCAGTCGGTTCTTCCGCCGGTTCCTCAGTCGGTTCTTCCGCCGGTTCGACCACTTCAGGCTCGTTCGCCGGATCTTCCGCGGCTTCCTCCTCCGCGAGCGCGGCGGGTACGAGCGAAAGCATCAGAACGAGGCTGAGCAAAAGGGAAATCCATTTTTTCATTACGTTTATCCTCCTCAGGTGTGTATAGCTCTGAATATCATTATAAGCATATATACAAAAAAAGGCAAATGATAAACTGCATAATTTTGCCTTAAATCACCGTATATTTTTGCGAAACAATGAACACCGTCCCATTTTTGTCGCATATGGATGCATGCGGTACGCCGTTTTTATGAACGAATTGTATGCGGTATGCATGCCGGGGCGTTGAATACACAGTTACAGTATGCATTCCGTATATCCCGAATGCGTATGCGCGGGATGCATATGGATGCATCGGAAAACACGCCCGATGCGCAAATCATTCCCCCTCATCCGCCTCGCACACGCTTCGGCACCTTCCCCACCCAAGGGGGGAAGGCTTTCGGTACATACCGAAAGCCTCGCAAACCACCTGTGGTGCAGCATCACAGGGACGTGAATGCCTGTCCGTTTAACAGCCGCGATGGTCGTCCCCGCGATTTGTCATGCAACGATACGCAAAAACCGCCGTGCATACTCGCGCGGCGGCTTAATGCCTATGCTCTTACCTCGAATGCTCCTTGATCGCGCCGGAACGGTAGGCGGCAAGAAGACGCGTGAGATCTTCGATGCGTTCGAGAAGCGTCTTGCCGACGTCGGTGTCCGCAACGCGCTTGCGCGTATGTGGCGTATAGACGACCTGCTGGGTGGAGTGATGGTACGCGGTAGACGACGCACAGCGTCGTCGCGCGATCTTCCTCTGTAACGGAACGCAGTGGAGTGGATGGTACGCGGTAGACGACGCACAGCGTCGTCGCGCGATCTTCCTCTGTAACGGAACGCAGCAGGTCGGCTTTACCTCGAATGCTCCTTGATCGCGCCGGAACGGTAGGCGGCAAGAAGACGCGTGAGATCTTCGATGCGTTCGAGAAGCGTTTTGCCCACGTCGGTGTCCGCAACGCGCTTGCGCGTATGCGGCGTATAGACGACCTGCTGGGTGGAGTGGATATCCGTCTCCGTGCGGATCGCCTCGTTGACCGTGACGAACGGGTCGTGGCAGGAGAGGATCATGTGCTGAGAGTTGTAGATCAGCGTATAGCCCGCGATGCCGGTCGTGGACTGGTATGCCTTGGACATGCCGCCGTCGATGACGAAGATGCGGCCGTTCGCCTTGATCGGGGATTCGCCCTTTTTGATCTTGACCGGCACGTGTCCGTTGATGATATGCGAATCCGGATCGGAAGAAAGACCGAACTCCTCCAGGATCTTCACGGCGAAGTCCTCGTGCTCGGCGAGCTTGAAGTACGGGTTCTTGTGCTCCTCGTGCGTCGCCTTATCGTCGATGAAGTAGCGTTCGAACGTCGTCATCTTGTCCTTGCCGAAAAGCGGCGAGTTCGTGCCGCACCACATGTACCAGAAGAAGTCGAGCCCCTCCTCGCGCTCGGGCGTGCCCCACTTGGTGAAAAAGCCCTGTCTGACGAGCGCGTCCGCCTTGTCGAACAGCGCTTTGCCGGAATAGTCCTTTCCTTCGATTCTGACGGACGCGAACGTGCCGTCCGGGTTTGCGGGCACGCAGCCGTGGAACAGGAGATTGCCGTTGCACACGAGGTACATGCTGCCGTGCGAGAACAAAAACTTCGTATGTTCGCGGATCTTGCCGGAATGGTAGAACGCCGTGCGGAGCTTGTCCATCAGGTCCTCTTCCGCCTCGGTCAGAACATACGGATCGCTCGGCAGAACGGTCGGGAAGCGCTTGTCGGCAAGCTCGTATTCGACGCCGTCGATCACCATCGTGCCGCGCTCGTAATCCACGCGGTGCAGCATGCGGCGGTGGTCCATATGGTAGTCCGGATTCTTTTCGATGATCTGTCCCTCGAGCTTAAAGAGGATGATCGCCATCGCTTTGTGCATCTTCGCGATGATCTCCGGGTTGTCGTGGCGCGCGTCGCCCACCTCGCGCGGAAGGAACTTCGTGCAGGGATCGTCGGCGTACGTTTCGAGCGCAAACTTCAAAAGCGGCGAAAGCGAAATACCGTAGCCGTCCTCGATCGTGTCGACGTTGCCGTATTTCAGCGAATTGATGATGGCGGTCGCGATCAAAGCGCGGTTGCCCGCGGAAGCGCCCATCCAGAGGATGTCGTGGTTGCCCCACTGAATGTCGACGTTGTGATAGGTAAGGAGGCGATCCATGATGATGTGCGCGCCGGGACCGCGGTCGAACACGTCACCCACAATGTGCAGGCGGTCGATGACGAGCCGCTGGATGAGGTTACTGAGCGCCACGATCATCGCGTCCGCCTGCTCGGTTTCGATGATCGAGCGGATGATCTCGTTGTTATAGCGGACCTTGTCCTCGGTCTCGATCGCGTGCAGAAGCTCGTCGATGATGTAGGCATAGCTTTCGGGCAGCGCTTTACGGACCTTCGAGCGCGTGTACTTCGACGCGGAAAACCGGCAGACCTCGACGAGCCGCCGGAGCGTGATCTTGTACCATTCGGCGTTCACGACGCCCGCGCGTTTCAAAAGATCCAGTTTCTGCACGGGGTAGTAGATCAGCGTAGCGAGCGTGTTGCGCTCCGCTTCGGTCACCGTGTTTTCGAACAGAATGTCGACCTTTTTGCGGATCACGCCGGACGCGTTCTTGAGCATATGGATGAACGCCTCGTATTCGCCGTGAATGTCGCTGATGAAATGCTCCGTGCCCTTCGGAAGACCGAGGATCGCCTTCAAATTGATGATCTCCGTGGAGACCTGCGCGATCGTCGGGTACTCGTGCGCCAAAAGCTTCAGATACTTCATGTCTGCTTGCTGTTCCATGCCGTTTCCGCCTTTCCTTGATATTATAATCATTGTATCATGCTATGATCGCCTTGTCACCCGGTTCAAAAAATATATGAATTCATTCATGCGCCGCAGGCGCAATTCATGTCCGCAAGGTCAATTCATGTCCGCAGGACAATTCATCCCGATCTGTCATCCTGAGGAACGATGGTACGCGCGGGTAGCGCGCGATCTTCCTCTGTAACGAAGTGGAGAGTGAGGGGATGTTAAGAAAGTCCAAAGTGTGTCATCCTGAGGAGCATTTATGCGACGAAGGATCTTGAAAAATCGGAGTTTTCACTGTTTTTTTGAAAGATTCTTCGCCTTCGGCTCAGAATGACAGGACTTATTTAACAGCCCCCTTACGCTCAAGATGACAAAAGAGAGGTGCGCGGCGGCACCGCAAATTCATGTCCGCAAGGACTATTCATGACGCCGCAGGCGTCAATTTATGGCAAAGCCAATTCATGTCCGCAGGACAATTCACGACGGCGTAGCCGTCAATTCATGCAACGAAGATGCCATGCATTGATCCGCAAAAGCTGACGCTTTTTGCGTATCCCCCCTCATCCGCCTCGCTCACGCTTCGGCACCTTCCCCACCCAAGGGGGAAGGCTTATGCCGCCGTTCGTTCTTTTTGTGTCACCTCATCCGCCTTGCTCACGCTTCGGCACCTTCCCCACCCAAGGGGGAAGGCTTATGCCGCCGTTCGTTCTTTTTGTGTCACCTCATCCGCCTTGCTCACGCTTCGGCACCTTCCCCACCCAAGGGGGAAGGCTTATGCCGCCGTTCGTTCTTTTTGTGTCACCTCATCCGCCTTTCTCACGCTTCGGCACCTTCCCCCACAAGGGGGAAGGCTTATGCCGCCGTTCGTTCTTTTTGTGTCACCTCATCCGCCTCCCGGCACCTTCCCCATCAAGGGGAAGGCTTATGCCGTAGGGACGGGCATTGCCCGTCCGCGAAGAATCGATGCGGACGACTGTTCATGTCCGCAAGACGATTCATGACGCCGCAGGCGCAATTCATGACCGCAAGGTCAATTCATGTCCGCAGGACAATTCACGACGGCGTAGCCGTCAATTCATGCAACGAAGACGCCATGCATTGATCCGCAAAAGCTGACGCTTTTTGCGTATCCCCCCTCATCCGCCTCGCTCACGCTTCGGCACCTTCCCCACCCAAGTGGGAAGGCTTATGCCGACGTTCGTTCTTTTTGTATCACCTCATCCGCCTCCCGGCACCTTCCCAATCAAGAGGAAGGCATATGCAGTAGGGACGGGCATTGCCCGTCCGCGAAGATGCGGCGCGGACGACCATTCATGTCCACAGGACTATTCATGACGCCGCAGGCGTCAATTTATGGCAAAGCCAATTCACGTCCGCAGGACAATTCATCCCGATCTGTCATCCTGAGGAACGATGGTACGCGCGGGCAGCGCGCGATCTTCCTCTGTAACGAAGTGGAGAGTGACGAAGGATCTTTCAGGATCCTTCGCTTACGCTCAGGATGACAAAAGAGAGGTGCGCGGCAGCACCGCAAATTCATGTCCGCAAGGACTATTCATGACGCCGCAGGCGTCAATTTATGGCAAAGCCAATTCACGTCCGCAGGACAATTCATCCCGATCTGTCATCCTGAGGAACGATGGTACGCGCGGGTAGCGCGCGATCTTCCTCTGTAACGAAGTGGAGAGTGACGAAGGATCTTTCAGGATCCTTCGCTTACGCTCAGGATGACAAAAGAGTTACGCGGCGCCGTCTCCTCCCGACAAGGGAGGATCGATGTTCGCGCGATGTTGAGCTCCCCTTGTCAGGGGAGCTGTCGAGCTTGTCGAGACTGAGGGGTAGTCACTTGAACTGCACGTCTCCTGACGAGGCGTCGGTCTCGTCGTCCCGCAAAAAAGGACGGGCAGCGCCCGTCCGTGCAGTGTTATTCTTTCTCTGTCTGTTCGAGGACCTTCTTGTACGGCATCAGCATGCCCTCGGTCATCTTGCCGGACATCTTTTTTTGCAGCTTCTGATTCCGCATCATGCCGCCGACAAGATACATGCCGAGAATGCGGCCCCTGCGCTTTTGCGGGAAGTCATAGAAACCGTGCTTTTTATAGAAGCGGTGGTCCTCGCGCATCAGGCCCCGCATCTGATAGATGAGATCACGGAAGATTTTTAAGCCTCCGACGCCCCAGAACGTCTTCGGCGGCTGATAGGCATGATCGACCGCGTAGCGCAGCGTTTCCGCAAGTGCTTCGATCCCCGCGTCGGGATCGGTTTCGTCGCACGCGACGCCCGCAAGGAAGTTGCCGCCGACCTCGGCGCGCGCTTCGATGACGGTGCGAAGGTTCTCCTCCGCCGAAAGCGGACCGGATACAAGATAGCCGACGGGCTTTCCCATCGTGACCGTGCGGTGTCCGTTGCAGAACTGCCGGTCGTCGTAGAGCTTCATGCGGTACCCCATCGAATGATCCCTGATCGCAAACGCGTAGACGATCGCGTCCGCGCTCTGGATGTTCTCGCGAAGATATTTGTCGAAGCCGTCCTTGTAGATGCACGTCCCGTCCGCGGCGCAGTGAAAGCATCCGAGGCATCCGCCCGCAAACGGAAATGCACGAAGGTTCACAAGCGTCGTTTCGAACGGCGCGACGCGCATAAACCGCGCGACCATGTCGCGGATCGGGCTCTGCTCATTCGGATCGAAATCCGCGACGATCGCGACCCTGCCTCCGCCCGACATGGCCGGCGCGGCGGATTCCGAAAGCGGCACGGGCGTGAACGGCTTCTGCTCGCAACGTTTCGGCTCCGCGAGTCCATGTTCCTTTCGCCACACGATGAAGCGGAAAAAGTCCTCCGCCTCCCTGCGTCCCTGCTCTTTTAAGAGGTCCTCCATATCCGCGGACAGCCCGCCGAGATAATCGAGGCCCAGATCGTCGCAGTTGTCGCGGATGAAGCGGTGCGCGGTGATGTCGTAAAAATGCAGCGAGGTCGAAACCTGCGCGGCGCATTTTCCCGCAAGGTCGACGCCGTGTTCCTTGATGAGTTCGATGAACCGGTGCAGCTGGCTCGGCACCAGAAAGGTATAGACAGGATAACAGAACAGGATGAGATCGGCGTTCTTTAGCGCCTCCCCCGCCTTTTCGAAGTCCTTTTCGAGCGCCTTGATGCGCTGTCCGACGTGCAGGACCTCAAAGGTCTCATCCTTGAATCGCTTTTCAAGATACCGCACCGTTTGCAGCGTGATGCTGTTTTCGCCCTTCGGCGAGCCGTTCAGTACGAGAATGTGCATGCCCCGTTCCTCCTGTTTGTCAATAGATGGTCTTCATGGTTTCTTCGATGCCGTACTGTCGGCGGAATTCATCGAGGTCCTTTTGCGTGCGGATCAGCACCACTTCCGAAAACTTTCCCGTCGCGCGGTCCAGAAAACCAGCGACCGCCTCGCCGGTACAAATGCTCCTTTTGATTGCCGGGATCTGCTTTTCGGCGTCGTAGCCCGGTCCCCTGGATTTTTGAAACAAGCGCACCGCCGTGCCTCCTTTCGGATGAATGTCGCGGGTTGATCGCAGCGTTTTGAAAAACGATTGCTTTTGCCGTACCGCCATGCTATAATAATGATATATAAAAAGCAGGAGGCGATGTTATGGCAACCGTAGAAGAACTCGTTCGGCAGTATCAGACCGATAAAGCGCTTCAGGATGAGGTCGCCGCGATCCTCGCGGACGGAAAGATCTCGATCTCTGAGTTTCTGACCTTTGCAAGAAAGCATGACGTCGACATTTCTTTGGCAGATCTGCCGAAGTACGTTGAGCAGGCCAAACAGCTCGGCTTTATCAAGTAAGTTCAGCGCCCGGTAAACAGGCGGGAGTTTCCCGTCTGTTTTTTATTCTTCTCCGATCGCGGGCGTGTAGGTGATGCCGTTTATGACGCCGTCGGTGATCGTGACCGACAGCAGTGCCGTGCCGTCGGCAAGGTTCCAGTTCGCTTCGTACAGTGCCGGGAACGCCGACATCGCGTCCTCTTCCGGCATGCCGATGTAGAGTCCCTGCGGCGTTTTTACCGTGTCGTCCTCGATGCGGATCGCCGTGACGCGGCTTACCCCGTCGATCACGTTTGTCGTGATATCAAAACCGGAGAAAAAGTAGCTGACGTCCTCCGTTTCGAACGCGCAGGACTGTCCGGTAAACGTGCTGCGATAGGGCGGCAGCGCGGATAATACCTGTTCCGTCTCGTCATAGACGCCGAATCGCGCGCCGTTCGCCTCGAAGTACAGTGCGCCGTACTCGCCGCCGCGCACCGCGTTCGGGTCGACAAATACCGCGTTCGGATCGTCCGTTTCTTTGCAGCCGAACGAAAGAAGCAAAAGCAATGCAAGAAGCAGGATCGTCGTTCGTTTCATATCAGTTTCCCTCCGATAACCGTTGTTTTTCTTTCTCATACCGTTCTGTCAATGTCGCGTAGTCCGCGTCGTACGCCGCTTCGCCGCGGTGGTCCTTCAGTCCGTATTCACTTTGCAGGATCGCTCCGAACCAACGGGAAAGCTTTTCCGCGCCGGAAACGTTCAGGTGCTGTCCCTGGTCGTAGGTGTCGGTGTTCATATCGATCCCTATCGCGTCATTCTCCGCGATCATATTATCATACCGCAGTCCGCGTGATTGTGCAAACGCCGCGATCTCGTCGTCCCACTCCGCGTGCCATACGGGATAGATCGAGGGTGATTTGATGAGCACGAGCGCAACGCCGTTTTGCTTGCAGAGATCCGCGATTTTTTCGAGCCACACCATGCTTGTTTCGGGAAGCTTCGGATCGTAGTTTTCCTGCGGTACCTCGGTCGCCGGGTCGACGCCCGTATGCATCACATAGCCCTTGAACGACACCGGATCGCCCTTCGAAAACCAGTACGTAAAGTCCTCGCGCGTCAGCTCCGCAATGCGGTCGTGATACCGTAAAAGCGGGAAAAGATAGCTCATGAAATCCTCGCCCTCGGTCATACTCGCGCGGATTGCGCCGAGCTTCGCCGCGCCGAGGCGCATGCCGTCGAGGTTCAGGCGGTTGTACGCCTCGGACTGCGGCTCGCCGTATTTCAGCGCAAGCACATTGAACACAACGACCTTCGGCGTTTCGGTTTGAAGCGCGTCTTCCAAAAGGTAGTACGAATGCCACGCAAGCTGCTGCGCGCCGCCGCGGATGTAGGACGTGATGCCGTATTCGTTGTACAGCGTGACCGGCGAAAAGTGTTCGAACACCTCGCAGTCGCCGATAAACAGCACGTCGTGGTCGGTCGCTTCATCGTAGTATTCGCCGGTGAGATGCCCGTCGATCAGCGTGTCGTGATATTTCGGCGCTGTAAGTCGCGAGACCGCGTTAAGCGTTCCGAAACACACGATGCAGCTAAGCACTATGCCGATGACGGACCAAAGCTTTCGTTTCATATCAGAACCGGTTGTAGATAAATTGGGACGCGTCGAAGCCGAAACCGTAGCGTCCGAAGATCAGGATCGTGCCGATCAGCACGAGCAGCACGCAGACGGAGCACACCGTGCCGCGTTTTAAGATCCGCTTTCGGATCGCGCCCTTTCGCTGTGCCATCGAAAGCACAAACATGACAAGAACGCCGAGGGCTGCGATCGCGTAATCATAATACGAAAGTCCCAGCGACTGAATGCCGCCGTGCAGGACCGCGCTCCAGTTCCACGTCGTAAACATGGAGAAGAACGATGAAAACGCATCGCGGACCGTGCCGTAGCAGTCGAGGATGCGAAGCGACGAAAGGAGCAGCACCGTGCGGATCACGGTAAAGCCGCGGTAGAACGCGCTTGCGGTCAAGCGCGGGAAACGCGCGTGAAAGCGCGCGTACAGGGGCTTCAGCTCTTCGGAGATCAGGATCACGGCGCCGTTTAGGATGCCCCAGACGAGGAACGTCAGGCTGCTGCCGTGCCATGCGCCGGTGAGCGCCCATACAAGGATCGTCGCGAGGTACACCGGAACGCGCCGCGAAAACCCGACGCCGAACCGCCGCGTGGCTTTGGACAGATCGCGCATCGGTTTAGAAACCGACAGCGGGTAATAGACGTAGCGTTTGAACCACTCGCCGAGCGTGATGTGCCAGCGCCGCCAGTATTCCGAAATGCTCTTCGAAAAGTACGGACGGAGGAAGTTTTCCTCGATTCGCACGCCCAGCATTTCGCCCACGCCGATCGTGATGTCGATGCCGCCGGTGAAGTCCGCATAGAGACACGCGGCATACAGCAGCATTTCGACGAGGATGAAGTCTCCGAAATACACGTCGGGGCGCGCGCAGAGCGCTTTGACCGCGACGAGCAGGCGGTCCGCAACGATCAGCTTTTTCCAGTACCCCCAAGCAATGCGTAAAGACGCGGAAAGGAAGCGCTGTCCGTCGAAGGAATGCGGTTCGGTCAGAGCCCTTCCCACCGTTTCGAACCGTGTGATCGGTCCCTGCACCAGAAGCGGGAAAAACGAGGTGAACAGCGCAAGCTTTAAGGGGTTCCGTTCCGCAGGGATCGTTTCGCGGTACACGTCCAGAAGATACCCCACCGTTGAGAATGTATAGAACGAAATGCCCATCGTAAGCGCAAGGTCCTGTCCGAACGCCATTGTGCCGAACAGTCCCGCCGAGAGCCTTCCGAGCATCGCGCCGTATTTCAGCGCAAAGAGAATGCCGAAGTTGAGAATCAGGCACGCGATCAGGATCAGCCGCCGCTTCCTTTCAAACCGCAGACGAACCGCCTTCCGCTCCTCCTTCGTGTGCGTTCCCTTCATGGCGGCAAGCGTTTCGCGCTGGCGGGTAAACAGCGCGTCGATCGCACGCGAAGCCGCGTACACGCTCGCAACCGTGAGGATCATCAAGACCGCGCCGAACAGACCCGCAAAACAGACGAAGACGCCGTTTGCGAGCAGCAGCACGATCCATTGGATCCGTTTCGGCACAAGGTAGTACACGGGCACGAGTACCGCCAGAAACAGAAGAAACGCCCACGAGGGAAACAACATCAGTCGTCCTGCTCCCCGATCTTTGTAATGAGCGCGAAGAGCGCCTTTGCGGAATTGAAGTTTTCGGGCACGATGTCCTTTGCCGGGATCACGACGTCGAATTCCTCCTCGATCCGCGTGATCAGCATGACGATGTCGAACGAGGCGAGGATCCCGCCGTCGACAAGCCGCGTTTCGGTTTCAAAGTCCGTTTCGGGATGCAGCTCCCGTAAAATGTCCAGAAGTTGTTCCATCGTTCCTCCTATCTGTATAAAAGAAGCGTCGCCGCCTTGCGGTCGGTCTTGCCGTTTTCCGTGAGCGGAAGGCTTTCGACCTTTGCCGTGCGCTTCGGCAGCAGGTATTCGGGAAGCTTTGTGCGTAAAGCATTGAGCAGCGCCGCCTTTTCGATCGCGCCGGTATAGACAAGCCCGAGCACGCTCCGTTCGCGGTCGAACACCGCGCACGCGGCGTTGACGCCGTCGACCGTTTCTGCCGCGGCTTCCAGCTCGCCGAGTTCGATGCGGTGTCCCATGTGCTTGATCTGATCGTCCCGCCGTCCCAAAAACTCCAGCTCGCCGCGTTCATTCAGCCGTCCGAGATCGCCGGTCCGATAGACCGTTTCGGGATAGTCGGGATTCAGAGGATTCTGTACGAACGCGTTTTTCGTGCGTTCCGGATCGCGATAGTACCCATGGCACACGCACGTCCCGCGGATGCAGATCTCGCCTTCGTCCGCGCGATTGCCGTTTTCGTCGACAAGAAAGATCTCCGTGTTGTCGAACGCGCGTCCGATCGGGATGCGTTCGCCGGCGTCAAAGTCGCGGTCGACCTCATAGAAGCATGACATGCCGGTGCATTCGGTGGGTCCGTAAAGGTTCAGATACCGCGCCTTTACATGCTCGCGCCAGATGTTAAGCTGCTTCGGCGGCATGACCTCGCTGCCGAACGCGACGGTACGGAGATACTGCGGTACGACCGCGTCGAATGTGTGCAGCGCGGAGATCAGCGTCAGCGCGGGCACGACCCAGCAAAGCGCGGTCACGCGGTGCGCGTTCAGATATTCCACAAGCGGCACCGGCGTCATAAAGAGCCGTTTCGGCACGAGAACGACCTGCGAGCCGCATTTCAGCGCCGATAAGATCTCCTTCAGGCAGGCGTCCACATACAGCGGCGCCTGCATGCCGAATACGTCCGCTTCGGTCGCGCGAAGCGTTTTTGTGATCTGTTCCGCATAGTCGAGGACCGCGCGGTGCACGCCCACGACGCCCTTCGGCGCGCCGGTCGAGCCGCTTGTGAACACAAGATACGCGGGGTCGGAATCGAGCGTTTGTTCTGCCGCCGCTTCGAGCGCGGGGCTGTCTGCCTCTTCGGACAGAAGCGCGTCTGCGTCAAGCGCTTCGCCTGTAAAGCCGCAGATATCGAGCAGTGCTTTTGCGCTTTCGTCCGTGATCGCAAAGCGCGGCTGTACGCGCTCCAGGATCGAGCGGATGCGGCTTTCGCCCATCTCCGCGTCGACCGGCACATAGAAGCAGTTCGCCTTCCACACGCCGAAAAACGCCGCGATCATCGCGCCGCCGCGCCGCATAAAAACGAGGACCGGCTCACGCGATGCGCCGCGCCTTAATAGTGCCGTTCCGATACGGTCGGAGCGCGCGGCGACGTCCGAAACCGTCAGCGTTTCCCGTTCGTCCGAAAACATCGGACGGTCCGGGCGCGTTTCCGTCTGCCGCGCAAGAAACCCGAGAACCGTTTTCATATCAGTTTCCTCCCTTGTAGGGCGTCGTCGCAACCTGCGGATACAGCGTCGGGTCGTAGCGCCAGTAGGAATTGCTGTGCCGCCGCGTCTGCGCGTCCGTCCACATAAAGCACCGGTACTTGCCCGTCCACGCGCTACACGCGTCGAAGTGATACCAGCCCGTGCCGACGTTGACGAGCATCCAATAGTGATGCGTATTCGGTCCGCTGCGCTGCACGCTGACGATCTCGGCGTCCGTCTGTTCGAGCAGCAGCCGCGCCGCCGCGTACGAGGTGAAGCAGTCGCCTCTGCCTACGGTAAGTCCGCGTACCGCCTCGCTGCGCCAGTCCTGCTTGTTCGAGGCGGCGGCATAGCGCACGTTTGTGAATACGTAATCATAGATCGCCTCGACCTGCTCGGCAAGCGTCATGCCGTCCGTCAGGATCTTCGCGATGACCTCGTCCGCAACCTCCTGCGCGCGGTTCTCCTCAACCCTTGAGCGCACGACATGCATGATGATCGTTTTGTTCGCCGTGTTCCCGCGGCGATCCGTCGCGGAATAGGTCACGTAGTAATCGCCGGTTTTCGTGACGTCCATGCCGGACGCGTCGACGGTCACTTCCGTGTCGCCGTCGCAGTCGTCCCACGCATAGACCTCCGCGAGGTACGAAACCGGCTCGCCGACATAGCAGTAACGGCTGCGCACGCCGAACAGCTCCGGCGGCTCGGTATCCGGTATCAGCGTCAGCGTAAAGGTCTGTTCGCTTCGGTTGCCGCTCGTGTCGGTCGCGACAACGGTGACCTCCTGCGTGCCCTTCGTCCAGTCCGGCTCCGAACGGTAGCTCAGCGCCGTCTCCGTCACATCCTCCGCCTCCGCAAGCGCGTCCACGGCGACCGGCGTGTCCAGATACCATTGCGACCGTAAAACCGCAATCGAAGGCGGCGTCGTGTCGCGCACCTCGATCACGGCAATGTTGCGTTTTCCGTCGATCGTGACAGCAAGCACGTGCTGTCCGAGCTCGTCCGGAATAAACTGCATATCGAACGCCGCTTCCGAAAAGCTTCCTTCCTCCAGAAGCTCGGACGGCGACAGTCCCATGCGGCGCGCCTCGATCACAACCGGCGCGACGTTCGAGTACAGCAGCGTCGACCACACCGTTGTGACATTCCCCCCGCGATCCGTGAGCGTCAGCGGGATCGTCTGCGGATCCAGACTTTCCGGATCCGGCTCCGTCTGAAACGCCGCGGACACCGCGGTCTTATCGGATACGCCGCTGACCAGCATCTCCGGCAGGATCGTTTCGCCCGGATGTGCGATATACGTCACGCCGCTGCCCGCGGGCGGGACCGTGTCCCGCACAACAAGACGCGTCTCGGATGCGTATCCGTCCGCCGTCACGGAAAGCGTGTACTCGCCCGGCTCACGCAGCATCTCCTCTGTGATCGGACTGATCGAAACGTCGCCGTACGGCGCGATCAGGATCTCATCCGCTGTGGGCGCCGGATCGCCCGCCTCGACCGTGATCTCGTCTGCCGCGATCCGCACGTGCACCGAAACCGGCACGCGTGAAGCATTGCCGCTTTCGTCCTCCAAAAGGATCACCGCATCATAATCGCCGAGGGTCATAAAATCCGGTTCGGTCTCATATGTGATCTTCACGCGGCTCTTGTCGCGCAGATTTTTGATCAGCTTATCCGGTGAAAGCGCCGTTCCCGCCGGAACGGTCTGCTCCGGTCCGTCGGCGGTCGGCGGCTGCGTATCGCGTACGCAAAGGATCACCGGTACGGCGCGACCGTTCGTCACAACGCGGAGCGGATAGCTGCCGGCTTTGCGATAGAATTCCTCCGGCTCGGTTTCATACGCTGCGTCGCCCGCTTCCCGGCGTAAAAACGCGCCTGCTTCCGGCGTGATCTCTCCGAGTTCAATCGTGAGCCTTCTTTTCACCCCGCCGTACGCAGCGCACAGCAGCACGAATACAACGGCAAGCATCAGTGCAAGGATCGGCAGGATCAGCGCAAGAACGAGATTCCGGACCGGGTGCACACGCTTTTGGGACTCTGTATGCTGTCTCTTCATGCCCGTGTCTCCGATTCGAACGTTCGTTCATACGCCCGCAAAAGCGTTTCATACAGTGCTGCCGCTTTTCCGCCGACCACCGCGCCGTCGACCGATTCCGCGCGCCGCACGCCGAGCGTGCTGGATGTGATCAGGATCTCGTCCGCTTTCCGCATTTCGTCCGTCGTAAACGCGCGAATCAGCACCGGAACGCCGTTTTTCTTCGCGATCTCCAGAAGCGTCGCGCGCGTGACACCCGCAAGGATGCGATTGTCCGTCGGATGCGTGATGAGTGCGCCGTCCCGCAGAATATGGATATTTGTGTGAGAGCCTTCGGTAACGATCCCGTCGCGGACAAAGACCGCCTCGTCCGCGCCCGCCTCCTTTGCGCGCTGATTGGCAAGCACGTTCGGAAGCAGGTTCAGCGTCTTGACGTCGCACATCGCGTAGCGGATATCCTCCGTTGTGACAAGCTTCATCGTCCGATCCCGCGGCGGCAGCGTTTTCGGCGTGACCGTAACGAGAAGGTTCGGCTCCGCATGCTCCGGGAACGCATGCGTCCGCGGTGCCGTTCCGCGTGACGCCTGCCAGTAGAGCACCGCGCAGGGCTCGTTTGCCGCCGAAAGGCAGCGGTTCAGAACGTCTTTGAGCGCTTCGCGGTCCATACGAAACGGGATCCGAAGTCCCGAAATGCTCCGGTAAAACCGGTCGAGATGCGCCTCGAGCCGAAACGCCCGCGTACCGACCGCAAGGCACGCCTCATAGCAGCCGTCGCCGAAATACACGGCGCGGTCAAGGATCGGCACCGTCATCATGTCCGGATCGCCCATCGTTCCGTTGTAATACCCGATCTTCGGCATGCACGCACTCCTTTCCATTTTATCATGTATAGTACATCATACCCCTTTTTTTCGCGGCGTTCAAGTCCGAAGCGACAAATTCCGATATCTTTTTGCCGTTTGACGGCAAAGGCGGACACAATGCTTGCCAAACACGCGGACGGGCGTTATAATATATAGTAATATTCGGTCCGGTGCGCCGGACGGAAAGGACGAGTTGTGATGAAGAAGCGGGTCATGTCCTCCGCGCAGATCATTCCGATCGGGTTTTTGCTTCTGATCGCGGTCGGAACGCTGCTTTTGTCGTTTCCGATCGCGACGGCGAGCGGGACAAGGGCGCCGTTTCTCACCGCGCTGTTCACCTCGACGACCTCGGTATGCGTGACCGGGCTTGTCGTTGTCGACACGTTCTCCTACTGGTCGCTGTTCGGCAAGGCCGTGATCCTTGCTCTCATTCAGATCGGCGGGCTCGGCATTGTCGCCGTTTCCTCCACCCTGTTCATGCTGCTGAAAAAAACGTTCACGATCCGCGACCGCGCCATGCTGCGCGATTCGTTCGATCTGGATTCGCTGCACGGTGTGCTTCCGTTTTTGCGCAAGGTCATCTTCGGCGTTTTTCTGATCGAAGGGATCGGCGCCGTTCTCTATGCATTCGCGTTTGTTCCGCGCTACGGGTTTTTTCGCGGGCTGTGGTATTCCCTGTTTCATTCGATCTCGGCATTCTGCAACGCCGGTCTCGACCTGATCGGGCCGGACAGTCTTCAGCCGTTCCATGACAGTGCTTACATTCTGATCGTGACGATGTTCCTGATCGTGTTCGGCGGACTCGGCTATATCGTCTGGTTCGACGTATTCACGACCGCGAAGGAATCGGTCAGACACCGCTTCGGCGTACGCCGGTTTTTCAGTCGTCTCGGCGAGCATACGAAGCTCGTGCTGCTTACAACCGCGATCCTGATTGTCTCCGGCGCTGTCGTCTCGCTGCTGCTGGAAATGCACAATCCCGCGACGCTCGGCGGCCTGCCGTGGGGGCAGAAGATCTTGAACGCGACCTTCCAGTCGGTGACGTACCGCACGGCGGGGTTTGCTTCGATCCCGCAGGCGTCGCTTTCCGACGGCTCAACGTTGGTCGGCTGCGTTCTGATGTTCATCGGCGGTTCCCCGATGGGCACGGCGGGCGGCGTCAAGACCGCCACGCTTGCTGTTCTGCTCCTGAGCGCGCTGTCATATGTGCGCGGGCAGGCGGACATCGTGGTTTTCCGCCGCCGTTTCGAGCAGACGCTGATCCGAAAAGCCGCGGCGATCCTGTTCTTCAGTCTGTTTCTGTCCCTGCTCTCCTCCGTTCTGCTGATCGCCGTCGACGGCGTGCCGATGCCGGACGCGGTCTATGAAGTGTTCAGCGCAACCGGGACGGTGGGACTTTCCCGCGGGCTCACCCCGCATCTTTCCGTCTTCGGACGGATCCTGATCATTCTCTGCATGTACCTCGGAAGGATCGGCCCGATCTCGCTCGCGCTGTTCTTCCATACAGACCTGTCCGGCGGCAAAAACATCCACTTCGCGCCGGGACGCTACTTTGTCGGATAAAAAGGAGGATCCAGATCTATATGACGAAAAAATCCATCGCGGTACTGGGCATGGGACGGTTCGGACAGTTTTTAACCGCCGAGCTTTCGAAAAACGGCGCGGACGTACTGATCGCTGACGGCGACGAGGAGACCATCCGCAAGTTTGCAAATCAGGTGAGCTGCGCGATCCGGGCAGATCTCAACGACCCCGAGGTCATCCGCGAACTCGGGCTTGCCGGCGTGGATACGGTCGTCGTCTCAATGGGCAGCAGTCTTGACGCGAGCATCATGTGCGTCATGGTGGCAAAGGAGATCGGTGTGCCGTACGTGATCGCGAAGGCCGCTTCCCTGCGCATGGGAGAGATCCTGCGGCGCGTCGGCGCGGATGAGATCATCTATCCCGAAAAGGAGAGCGCGGAGCTGACCGCAAGACGGCTTCTGTCCTCCGACTTTCTCGAGTTCTTCGACCTCGGTTCCGAGTTGTGCGTCTTCAGCATGAAGCCGAAAAAGGACTGGGTCGGCAAAACGCTTCGCGAGCTCAGGCTTCGCGACCGCTACGCGCTCAACGTCATGGCGATCCGCGAAAACGGGGAGACCACAGCTTCTATGGATCCCGACAGGCCGCTTGTTGCGGACTGCGAGCTGTTCGCCGTCGCAAAGCGCGACGCGCTGGACAAGATCCTGCACTGAACAATACCATAAAAACGGACCGCAGTTCAATCGCGGTCCGTTTTGTGTTGCGTTGTTATTTGGAACGATGTCTGTACGTGAGCGGGCTGAACAGCATGATGATCGGGAACAGCTCGAGTCTGCCCGCAAGCATTTCAAACGAGAGCAGCACCTTCGATGCGCTGCTGTAAAAGCCGTAGTTGCCGGTCGGTCCGACCTTGCCGAGACCGGGTCCGATGTTCGAAAGGCACGCGAGCGCCGCCGTGAAGTTGGTCTCGAAATCCTGTTCGTCGAGCGATAGCAGAAACACGCCGAGCGCGAGACAGGCGATGTACAGCAGGAAGAACGTGAGTGTGGAGCGTAAAAGATCCGTTCCGAGCGGTTTGCCCTCCATCCGCACGACCGTGACCGAACGCGGATGCAGCAGTTTTCGGATCTCCTGCCGCGCCGATTTAAACAGGATCACGACGCGGCTGATCTTCAGCGCGCCGCCGGTGGACCCCGCGCATGCGCCGAAGAACATCAGCAGCACCAGGATCATTCTGGAAAACGCCGGCCAGAGATTGAAGTCCGCCGTGGCATAGCCGGTCGTCGTGATGATCGACGAAACCTGAAAGAACGCGTCCCGGAGCGAGATGCCGAAGCTGTTCGCGGAGGAAATCGTATTGACTGTGATCAGCGCGACAGCCGCCGCAACGATGCAGAAATATACGCGAAGCTCCTCGGATCGAACCGCGTTTTTCCACTTGCCGATCAGGATCAGATGATAGAGGCTGAAGTTGACGCCGAACAGCAGCATGAACACCGAAAGCACAACGTGGATGTAAGTGCTGTCATACGCCGCGATGCCCGCGTTTTTGACCGCGAATCCGCCCGTGCCCGCCGCGCCGAACGCGTGGCAGACCGATTCAAACAGCGGCATGCCGCCCGCCCACAGCAGGATGATGAGAATCACCGTGAGCGCGGAATAGACGGCGTACAGGATCTTTGCGGTATCGCGCATGCGGGGAACGAGCTTGCCCTTGACGGGACCCGGGACCTCGGCGCGCATCAAATGCATGGAACGCTCCTCGCTCATCGGCATGACCGCCAGTACGAACACCAGCACACCCATGCCGCCGACCCAGTGTGAAAAGCTCCTCCAGAACAGAATGCAGCGCGGAAGCTGTTCAACCGAGGAGAGAATCGAAGCGCCGGTCGTCGTGAAGCCGGACACGATCTCGAAAAGGCAGTCCCAGAAGGTACGGAATTCGCCCGAAAGCCACAGCGGCACTGCGCCGAACAAGCTCATCAGAAGCCACGCCGCGGCGACGGTCAGAAAGCCCTCACGCGCATAGATGGCCGTGTTCTTCGGTTTTTTGATGCCGAAAAGTCCCAGAAGCACCAACGCGCCCATCGCGGGCAGAAAACACCATGTGATCGCCTCGCGGTAATAGAGCCCGACGAATACCGACGGCAGCATGAGCAGCGCTTCGAGAAGCAGGATCCGTCCCAGCAGGAATACGACCATGCGGCGGTTCATCTTGCTTCCTCCATGATATCGCCGAGGTCGTTCATGCGATGCTGTTCGGTCACGACCAGCACGACGTCGCCTGCCTGTATCGTGTCTGCGCCGCCCGGAATGATCGCCTTGCCGTTGCGCACAAGGCACGCGATCAGAAGATGCTTTTTCGTTTTCAGATCCTTCAGGGGGATATTCAGAAGATTCCTGTTTTCGTCGCTCGCGTTGAATTCGAGCACCTCGATCGAGCCGTCCGCGATCTTGTACAGTCCGCGGATGCGTCCGTGGTCCGCGCTCGCCTCACGGGCGCGCACATACCGCAGGATCTGGTTCGTCGCAAGACTTTTCGGAGAGATGACGGAGTCGAGCGCCGTGTCCTTGACAAGGCTTACAAGCCCGTCGTTGTTGACCTTTGCAATGACCTTTGAGACGTTTTGCCGCTTTGCGAACAGCGCGGACAGGACATTGCCCTCGTCAAGTCCGGTCAGCGCGACAAATGCGTCGGCGCTTGCAAGTCCCTCCTCCTGCAGCAGTTCATGATCGGTCACGTCGCCGTGCAAGACGACCGCATCCGGCAGGAGCTCCGCAATGTTGCGCGCGGATTCCCTGTTCCGCTCAATGATCTTGACCGTGATATTGCTTTTGGTCAGCTCCTGCGCAAGGTAATAGCTGATGCGTCCGCCGCCGCCGAGAAAGACCGAACGGACCGGATTTGCAATCACGCCCGCCTTCCGAAGCGCCTTTGCGACCTCGCGCGGGGCGCCCGTCACATACAAAACGTCGCCGCCCGCAAGCGTGAAGCTGCCGGACGGGATCGTGAATTCACCGTTGCGCTCGACCGCGCAGATCAGGACCTTGACGCCGAGTTTCTGAGGCAGTTCATACAACGGAATGCCGGAAAGCACGCTCTTTTCCGGAAGACGGCTGGAAACAAGCTCTACGTGTCCGCGGGCGAACAGCTCGACGTGCGTCGCCGCCGGAAACCGCAGAACGCGCGCGATCTCTTCTGCTGCCTGCCGATCCGGATTAACCGTCATCGAAAGGCCGAGGTCGTCGGAGATGCGATACATATTGTTCGCGTATTCGGGGTCGCGGACGCGCGCGATCGTATGCTTTGTGCCGATCTTATGCGCCATGAGGCAGGAAAGCAGGTTGATTTCGTCGCTCTGCGTCACCGCGAGCAGTAAATCGGAATCCTCCGCTCCCGCTTCCTCCAGCACGGAAAAGACTGCGCCGTTGCCGACATAGCCGATTACATCCTGTGTGTTGCTGATCTGCTCGATGACCGATTCGCTTTTGTCAACGACGGTCACGCGGTGTCCCTCCTTGACAAGCTGCACCGCAAGCGTCGATCCCATCTTCCCGCATCCGACGATCATGATCTGCATAGGCTTTCCTCCGCGCTTTATTTCCGATCAATAATAGTTTAGTATATCAAGGATATACGAAAAATGCAAGATTCCCCTTTCAGCGCGTACAATCGTTCCGTTTTCCGCAATTGGGGCTTGTGGTCCCGGAAAAAATGTGCTATGATAAATTGATTATCCGAAAAGGAGATTCCCATGAAAAAACTGATTTCGTTCTTTCTCATTGCCGTCCTGCTGTTTACGGCCGCAGCGTGCGCAAGCAGCAGCGCTGCGCCGCAGACCACACGCGGCGAGATTTCCGTTGCATGTGACAACGCGCTTACAAAGGATCTGCTCGTGTACTTCCAGGCAAACCAGTCCGTCCGCGCAACCGGCGTTCTTCTCGACGCCGAAACCGATTACGACGCGCTTGCCGACACTGCGTCCGTTGCTCTGCTGAAGGACGAAGCAACTGCGGAGCAGCTCAAAGCGCTCGGCTGGACCGAGGCGGAAAACTGGACCGAGGCGCAGAAACAGGCCAACGCGGAGCTGTTTGATTTTATCGTGCTCGTCTCCCCCTCCGTCAATGAAAGCGGGAAGAAAGCCGCAAAGATCCTTACGGACTGGCTCGTCGGCGACGGCAGCTATGAAGCCACGATCTCGACCATGTCCGGAAGCTGCAGCTGCAAGCGCACGGAAACGAAGGTCACGGTCACAAGTGACGCGCCGGAACTGGCGAAAGACGCGCGCTTTGCCGCCCTCGTCAATCCGTAACAGATCCGCATACACGAAGATCCCGGAACCGCTCCGGGATCTTTTTTCTTCTGTCATTTCTATATGGCATGATCCTTCGGATCTGTCATTCTGAGGAGGCATTGCCTTCCGGATCTGTCATTCTGAGGAGGCATTGCCTTCCGGATCTGTCATTCTGAGGAGGCATTGCTTTCCGGATCTGTCATTCTGAGGAGGCATTGCCTTCCGGATCTGTCATTCTGAGGAGGCATTGCCTTCCGGATCTGTCATTCTGAGGAGGCATTGCCTTCCGGATCTGTCATTCTGCGGAGGCATTGCCGACGAAGAATCTTTCAGATCCTTCGGCTTCGCAAGATCCTTCGCTTCGCAAGATCCTTCGGCTTCGCCTCAGGATGACACCCGGGCGCGGTTACGGCTGCGCGCCGCGCATTTGCACATCTTTACAGCGCTGCAATCTCCGAGACCGCGAACAGCACGGCTTTTCCGCGCAGCGCAATGCGCCCGTTTTCCAGAACTTCACATTCGAGCTCGCCGCCGCGTTCCGACGCCTGATACGCGCGAATGATCCGTTTGCCGAGCACGCCCGCCCAGTAATCCGCGATCTGGCAGTGCGCCGAGCCGCAGACCGGGTCCTCCGGCACCGTGATCTCCGGCGTAAAGCTTCGTGAAACGCAGTCGTAGTCTTTGCCCCGCGCCGTGGCGTTCCAGATGCGTCCGGGAAGGCGCTTCAAAAGCGCGTAATCCGGCGAAAGTTTTTTCACAATGTCCTCGTTTTCAAAAACGCAGTTGAGATCGAGCCCTAAGATCGCCTTTTCGGGACGCGCGCCGTACGCGCGCTCCATTTCGTCGGTGACGGGGATCTCTTTTAACTCGTATGTCGGGAAATTCAGTTCAAGCAGGTCGCCGATCCGCCGGACCGAAAGATCGCCGCTGATCGAAGTATAACGCACCTCGTCCGCGTCCGGCTCAACGAAGTTCAGGATTACGAACGACGCCGCGAGCGTCGCGTGCCCGCAAAGTTCCTCCTCCGTCATGGGCGTAAACCAGCGGATGCGATAGCGCTCCCCCTCCCGCACGACGAACGCGGTCTCGGCAAGGTTGTTCTCCGCCGCGATCGCCTGCATCGTTTCATCGGAGATCCACCGGTCCATGACGCAAACCGCCGCGGGATTGCCGTGAAACGGCTTGTCGGTAAATGCATCGACGGTATATTGTTTCATAGCATTCCTCCGTTCATCCTGCTGCAAGCGGACGGGCAATGCCCGTCCCTACCGCGCTTCCGCTTTATGTTCCCGCAGAAACACATCACTTGCGGCAAAGCCGCAATCATCATTGCGAAGCAACATCATTTGCGCAAAGCGCAAGCATCATTGCCGCCTTACAGCGGCTTCTTCGCAGGCATCCCCGCCTTGCGCGGGTAGGTCGACCTTCCCCATTGCCTTCCCCTTGAGGGGAAGGTGCCGTCAGGCAGATGAGGTGTAACGCAGACGAATAACACCTCATCAATCAACTGTGTTGACACTCCGCTGTGCTCCGTTACAGCGGTAGATCGCGCACTTCCCGCGCGTACCATCAACAGCTTTCCCTTGAGGGGAAGCCTCTTTCATATCATAGCGGTTTCTTGTTCGGCAGTCCCGCTTTGCGCGGGTAGGTCGACCTTCCCCATTGCCTTCCCCTTGAGGGGAAGGTGCCGTAAGGCAGATGAGGTGTAACGCAGAAGAGCAACACCTCATCAGTCAACTGTGTTGACACTCCGCTGTGCTCCGTTACAGCGGTAGATCGCGCACTTCCCGTGCGTACCATCGACAGCTTCCCCTTGAGGGGAAGCCTCTTTCATATCATAGCGGTTTCTTGTTCGGCAGTCCCGCTTTGCGCGGGTAGGTCGTTTGTGTTTTGAGCTTCCCTTGTCAAGGGAGCATCGTACGTGCGGGAAACGCGCGACCTTTCGCCGTAACGAAATGGAGCTGTCGAGGCTTGCCGAGACTGAGGGGTAGTCCTGCTTGTCTCCCCCTCCGTCGCCTATCGGCGACACCTCCCCCGTCAGGTGGAGGTCATCCCCTCGCCTTACAGCGGCTTCTTCGCAGGCATCCCCGCCTTGCGCGGGTAGGTCGACGGAGTTGGTGCGTTTTTGGTGCATATCACCAGTGTGCGCGCGCCGTAGTCCGATTCCGCGGGGACGGCTTCGGCGGTTGTGTGCAGAAGATGCAGAGCGGATTTTGCAAGAGGAAGCTCCTCTGTTACGTCGCCCTTATAGCAGTACGCTTTGCCGCCGACCTTGAGGAGCGGAATCGTGAGTTCCAGAAGGACGGGCAAGCTTGCCACTGCGCGGGAAACCGTCGCGTCGAATTGCCCGCGGTATTTCGGATCGCGCCCGAAATCCTCCGCCCGCGCATGGACGATTTCTGCCTTGAGATCGAGCGTTTTCAGGACTTCTTCGAGGAACGTCAGCCGCTTTTGCAGCGAATCGACAAGCGTGATCTGAAGCGTCGGGTTCATGATCAGCAGCGGGATCGCGGGAAAGCCCGCGCCGGTTCCGACGTCCGCGACCTTCGCGCCGTCAGATAGGTACGGAAGCGCCGCAAGCGAATCGTAAAAGTGCTTCTTTACGACCTCCTCCTTCTCCGTGATCGCAGTCAGGTTCATACGCGTGTTCCAGTCGATGAGCAGTTCATAGTATGCGACAAATTTGTCGCATGCTTCGTCGGTGATGTTCGGAATGGTTTGTTTCAAAAGGTCACGCATGGTTCGATCCTCTCTTGAGATATACCAGCAGCACGCCGACGTCCGCGGGCGACACGCCGGAGATGCGCGACGCCTGCCCGAGGTTTTCGGGACGCTGCGCATTGAGCTTTTGCCGCGCTTCGAGCCGCAGCCCGTCGAGCGTCATATAATCGAGGTCCTCCGGCAGCGGCGTCTCCTCCATTGCGCGGAAGCGGCGTACCTGTTCGGTCTGCTTTTCGATATAGCCGTCGTAATGCGCCATGACGTCGATCTGCTCCTCGACCGCGGGCTCGAGCGGTTCGAGGCAGTCAAAAAGCGCAAGCAGGTCCGTATAGCGCACGTTCGGGCGCTTCAATAGGTCAAAGAGCTTCACACCGGACGCCGGAACGCTTTCGCCGACGGATTCAAGATACACGCGCAGCGCGTCACTCGGCGGCACATGCGTGCCGAGCCGGTCCATTGCCCGTGCGATGCCCTCTTTTTTTCGCTGCAGCGCGGCATAGCGTTCATCGGAAACAAGCCCCAGCCGCCTTGCGCGTTCGGTGAGCCTGAGATCCGCGTTGTCCTGCCGCAGAAGCAGGCGGTATTCACAGCGGCTTGTCATCATACGGTACGGTTCGGGCGTGCCCTTGGTGGCAAGGTCGTCGACGAGCACGCCGGTATAGGCGTCGCTTCTGCCGAGGAAAAACGGCTCCTCGCCTTTTACAAAGAGCGCGGCGTTCACGCCGGCATAAAAACCCTGCGCCGCGGCTTCCTCATAGCCGCTCGAACCGTTCACCTGCCCCGCGGTGAAAAGCCCAGGGACGTCCTTTACCATCAGCGAAAGATTCAGTACATTCGGCACAAGGCAGTCGTATTCGATCGCGTAACCCAATCGCATGACTTCGCAGCGTCGAAGCCCCGGCATGGTGTGAAGCATGTCCACCTGCACGTCCGCGGGCAGCGACGTGCTCATGCCCTGCACGTACATTTCCTCGGTCGTCCGCCCCTCCGGCTCGATGAAGATCTGGTGCCGGTCGTGGTCCGGAAAGCGCACGATCTTGTCCTCGATCGACGGACAGTAGCGCGTGCCGGTCGCGTGGATGCGTCCCGCGTACATCGGCGAGCGGTCGAGGTTTTTCAGGATGATATCGTGCGTCTGCTGATTCGTATAGGTGAGATAACACGGGTCCTGAACAAGGTGCAGCCGCCCGTTTAGGAAGGAGAACGCGGGCGTCGGCTCGTCGCCGCGCTGGATCTCCATTTCGTCGAGGTCCAATGAGCTTTTGCGGACTCTTGCGGGCGTGCCGGTCTTGAACCGCTGCAGCGGGATCCCGAGCCCGCGAAGCGCGTCGGATAAGCCTTCGCTTCGCATCATGCCGCACGGACCGGAAAGCCTTGACCATTCGCCGATGAGGATCCGGCTTTTTAAGTATACGCCGGAACATACCACAACCGCGCGGCAGGCATAGGAAAAGCCCTCGTCGGTCTTTACCCCGGACACATGCCCGTTTTCGGTTACAATCTCCGTGACCTCGCCCTGCACGAGCGTGAGGTTTGGCTGCCGTTCCACGGCGCGCTTCATGCGCTCGTGATAGCGGCGCTTGTCCATCTGCGCGCGTAAGCTGTGGACCGCAGGGCCCTTGCTCGTGTTCAGCATGTGCATCTGGATCAGCGTTTCGTCCGCGGCAAGTCCCATCTCGCCTCCCATGGCGTCGACCTCGCGCACGAGGTGCCCCTTGCCGGTGCCGCCGATCGCGGGGTTGCAGGGCATCATGCCGATGCTGTCGAGATTGAGCGTGAGAAGAAGCGTTTTAAGACCCATGCGCGAAGAAGCGAGCGCCGCCTCCAACCCCGCGTGTCCCGCGCCGATCACGATCACTTCAAACCGCTGCCGTTCCATACCTCTGTCCTTTCGTGTCCTTTCGACGGTTCAGTATATCATATTCGTCCGTTTTTGTGCAACGGATAGTGGAATTTTTCGCAAAACTCTGTTATACTGGAAAAAACAGGAGGATGGAACCATGGGAAAAATGCGATTGATCAGGGAAGCGTACGGCACGACGGAGGGCTTTTGCCTTGTAAAGAGCGTTGCGGTGCGCACGGACGTCAAGGGAACGGAATATCTCGATATGGTGCTTGCCGATTCGGACGGCGAGTGCGTGGCAAAGCTCTGGAACTACTCGCGCGTGACGCACGGAAGTTTCGACGTGAACGACATCGTCAAGGTGCGCGGCACGGTGCAGGTGTGGAAGGACACCGAACAGTTCAAGATCGATCGGATCCGCCTTGCTGCCCCGGAGGACAACGTGGACATGGGCGGGATCATCCCGACCGCGCCGTTTGATCCGCAGACAATGTACGACGAGCTCTACAACACCGCCGGCGCATTTTCCGACGAGGAGCTCAAGCGCATCGTGCAGTACATCCTGCGCGAAAACCGTGAACCGCTTCTGATCTATCCCGCGGGCGTGAAGCTTCACCATGCGACGCGCGGCGGACTGTTGCACCACACCTGCGCGGTGCTGCATCTTGCGCAGCGAATCGCGGAGCTCTATCCCTCGCTCCATAAGGACCTGTTGTTTGCAGGCGCGATCCTGCACGATGTCGGAAAGATCAAAGAGCTTGACGCCGACACGCTCGGCATTGCAGGCGCGTACACGAACGATGGACAGCTTTTGGGGCACATCAACATGGGCATGACGATGATCGCCGCCGCCGCGGAGATCACGATGATCGAGCCGAAAACCGCGATGCTCCTTGAACACATGATCCTTTCGCACCACGGAAAGCCCGAATTCGGCAGCCCGCGTCTTCCGATGTTCCCTGAAGCGGAGGTGCTCAGTATCTGCGACCTTCTTGACAGCAAGATGTACGAAATGGACGCCGCTTTGGACGGCGTATCGAAGGACGGCTTTTCCGAGCGGCTTTGGGCGCTCGACAACCGTCAGCTTTATAGAATCGACTGAACAGGAGGAACGCTATGTTTGAACGGCTGGACGCAGTAAAGCCCGCGTTAAAGAAACTGATCGCGGCGCTGCGTGAACATTACGCCTACGCTTCGGTGCTCGCGACCGCCGAGCGCTACCGTTCGTGGCGCGTATCGAAAAACGGCATTTCCCTTTCCGCCTCGGGGCTCGACGGCGGCGACGGCTACGTGATCCGCGTGTTTGACGAAACCGGCTGCGCGGAGTATTCGATCAACGCGTTTTCGGAGGAGATGATCCCGTCAATCGTAAACGAGATGCAGGAACGCTTTGAAGCGGAGCGCGCGGCGCTGCCCGCCGGCGTCACGCCGATGCCCGTTTCGATCCCGGACGACTCCCCCGCCATGCTGAAAAAGGAAGCGAAATATGAGATCGACCCGATGGAGCTCGGCGATGAAGCGATCCTCGACCTCATCCGGCGCATCCGTGAAAAGGGATTGAAGAGCGAAAACGTGATGGACGTCTTTTGCGACGTGAACTATTCCGCAGAGCGCAAGATCTTCCTTTCCGAACACCGCGACCTTGACGAAAGCCATATGTGGACGAACGCGTTCGTCGGCGCGATGGGCGCGCGCGGCGAGGAGCTCAAGGAAAGCTACAAGGGCTATTCGGTGCTCGGCGGCGCGGAGCTTCTTGATGAAGTGGAAAAGGACGTCGGCGAGATCACAAAGCGGCTCAACGACCTTCTGCGCTCCGAGCCCATGATTCCCGGCGAGTACGAATGCGTGTGCGACCCGGAGGTCACCGGAATGATCGTGCACGAAGCGTTCGGGCACGGCGTGGAGATGGATATGTTCGTGAAGGACCGCGCGCAGGCAAAGCAATTCATCGGCGAGTATGTCGCAAGCCCGCTTGTCACGATGCACGACGGCTCAACGGTCGACGAATGCGCAACGTGGGCGTTCGACGACGAGGGAACGCTCACCGGCGACACGGTCATCATCGACAAGGGTATCCTGAAGACCGGTATGTGCGACGCGCTTTCCGCCATGCGGCTGGGCGTCAAGCCCACCGGCAACGGCAGGCGTGAAAGCTACGAGCGCAAGGCGTACACCCGCATGACGAATACGTATTTTGAGGGCGGCGACGCCACGAAGGAGGAAATGATCGCTTCGGTCAAGTACGGCTTTTTGCTCGAGGAGCCGACGAGCGGCATGGAGGATCCGAAAAACTGGGGCATCCAGTGCATGGTCAACTCCGCCCGCGAGATCAAAGACGGCAAGCTCACCGGACGCATCTTCTCCCCGATCGTGCTGACGGGCTATGTGCCGGACCTCTTGAAATCCGTCTCGATGATGGGAGGCAAAATCGAGCTTGCCGGCGGTGGCTACTGCGGCAAGGGCTACAAGGAATGGGTCAAGGTCTCCGACGGCGGCGCGTACATGAAGGCGCGCATCCGCCTGGGTTAAGGAGGAATTCCTATGGAACGAATCAAAAGATTGCTGAAAGAAGCCGGCATTTCGGATTACATTGTCAACGGATACACGGAGCGCACGGCGGAGCTGTTCTTTGTAAAGCAGCAGCTTGACACCCGCCGCATAAAAGATGTGGAGAAGTTCAGGGTGACCGTATACCGCACGGGTGAAAAGGACGGAACAAAGCTTCGCGCCGCGACCGACGTGACGGTGCTCGAAGCCATGACGGACGCGGAGATCCTCGACGCGTTCAGAGGCGCGTACTTTGCCGCGCAGTTTGCCATGAATCCGTATTATGAGCTGCCCGACCCGGTGACCGCCCCGCTGATCGAAGCGAAGGGCAAGCTTTCCGAACAGGCGCCGGAGCTTTCCGCGGGCGAGATGGCAAAAGCACTTTTTGCGGCTGACTGCGAAAAAGGTGCGTTCTTGAATTCCGCGGAGATCTTCGTGTCAAAGAAGCGCGTGCATGTGGTAAGCTCACGCGGCGCGGACGTTTCGTGGACCGAAGCGCGTGTCAAGGGCGAATACGTCGTGCAGGCAAAGGAGCCCGAGGACGTGGAGATGTACCGTGACTTCGGCTATACGGAGCTCGATACGGACGCGCTGACGGCGCATGTCAAGGAAGCGCTGACGTTTGTTAAGGACCGCGCACATGCGCAGCGGATCCTGAAGAGCGGAAGCTACGACGTGATCCTGACCGGTGAAAACGTCACGCGGACCCTGTGGTTCTATCCGGACCGCTCCGCGGCGAACATGCTCTATCCGGGCTATTCGACCTGGAAGGTCGGCGACGATGTACAGGGCGAAACTGTGGGCGAGCGTCTCGACATCACGCTGAAAGCGATGCAGCCGTATTCCGAGGAAGGCATTCCCATGCAGGATCGCACGCTCCTTGAAAACGGCGTGATGCGCATTGCACACGGTCCGAACCGCTTCTGCCGCTACCTCGGCACGGAACCGACGGGCAATTATCGGAAGTTTGCCTGCAATAATCCCGGCAGCATGCCCTTTGCGGAGATGAAAAATCGTCCGTGTCTCTGGGCGGTGACGTTCTCCGATTTCCAGATGGACAGTTTCTCGGGGCACTTCGGCGGCGAGATCCGCCTTGCGTATCTGATCGAAAACGGCAAGGCGACGCCGGTTACAGGCGGCTCGATCAACGGCAACCTCTTCGAAGCGCAGCGCGATCTGACGTTCTCGAAGGAGCGCTATTCCTCCCTCTCATACGAGGGACCGTACGCGATGCTTCTCCGGAACATCCCCGTCGCGGGCACGGACGCGGAGGAATAACAAGCCAATCGGAGTGTCATTCTGAAAAGGCAGCGCCTTCGAAGAATCTTCCGTGACCTTTTTAAGATCCTTCCCTTCGCAAGATCCTTCGCCTTTGGCTCAGGATGACATGGCCGGTGATATGGACAGACAAAAGCGGATCCCTTCAAACGAGGGACCCGCTTTTTTGTTCGTTACGGATTTACGCTTCCGTTTTCCACGGATAATCCGTGCTGTCCGCGGCGCGGAACGCCGCCGCCTGCGTGCGGGCGCGGACCGTGCAGTCCAATGCTCCCTTGTCGATCGCGGTCACCTTTGCGTTCTCTATGCCGAGTTCTTTGAGCGTTTCGCGGATCACCGTTTCGATCTGCGTTCCGTACTGCTGCTTGACCGAGGAAGTCAGCTCGATTTCCACGCCGTTCTCGTTCGGCTCGATCTTTACGACAATATCGCTCGATTCGACCGTGCCCGCCTGTGCTGCCTTTACGATCTTCATGCTTCGAGCCTCTTTTCAAGGCGTTCGCGGATCGCGCGGATGAAGTCGATCGTGTTGACCGCAGTGGGCTTCATGCCTTCAACGAGATTCACGAGGTCCTTTGTCATGATGCCGTCGTTCAGCGTCTCAACGCATGCTTCCTCGAGCTTGTTGCCGAAGTTGACGAGATCGTCGAGCCCGTCCATTTCGCCGCGCTTACGGAGAGCGCCGCTCCACGCATAGATCGTTGCCATCGGGTTTGTGGAGGTCTCTTCGCCCTGCAGGTACTTATAGTAGTGGCGGGTGACAGTGCCGTGCGCCGCTTCGTACTCGAACTTGCCGTCCGGGCTGCACAGCACGGAGGTCATCATGGCGAGGGAACCGAACGCGGTGGAGACCATGTCGCTCATGACGTCGCCGTCGTAGTTCTTGAGCGCCCAGATAAAGCCGCCCTTCGAGCGGATGACGCGCGCGACCGCGTCGTCGATCAGGGTGTAGAAGTACGTCAATCCGAGCTTTTCGAATTCTTCCTTATAGCACTCGTCGTAGATTCTCTGGAAGATGTTGCGGAAGTTCATGTCGTACTTCTTGCTGATCGTGTCCTTTGCGGAGAACCAGAGGTCCTGCTTGGTGTTCAGGGCGTACTTGAAGCACGAATGCGCGAACGATTCGATCGAGGTGTCCTTATTGTAGATGCTCTGCAAAATGCCCGGGCACTCGAAATCATAGACCGTCTCGCGGAACTGGGCGCCGTTTTCGCCGGTGAAGACGAGCTCCGCCTTGCCCTTTTCGGGGACGCGGTATTCGGTGCCCTTATAGAGATCGCCGTACGCATGACGCGCAATGGTGATCGGCAGCTCCCAGTTCTTCACGACCGGCTTGATGCTGTCGATGATGATCGGCGCGCGGAACACGGTGCCGTCGAGGATCGCGCGGATCGTGCCGTTCGGGCTCTTCCACATCTCGTGCAGGTTGTACTCGGTCATGCGCTGCGCGTTCGGCGTGATCGTGGCGCACTTGACGCCGACGCCGTACTTTTTGATTGCGTTGCCCGCGTCCTTGGTGATCTGATCGCGGGTCTCGTCGCGCTTCGGAAGACCGAGGTCATAGTATTCGGTCTTGAGGTCGATAAACGGGAGCAGCAGCTCGTCCTTGATCATCTTCCAGATAATTCTGGTCATTTCGTCGCCGTCCATCTCGACGAGCGGGGTGGTCATTCTGATCTTTTCCATAGCTTCCTCCATAAAGATTTTTGAAAAATGCACGAACGTCGGCGGAGCGCTCTGCCCCGCCGACGATTCTTATTTTATTTGTTCTGCGCCGCGTAGTAATTCATAAGGCATCCTTCGAGGATGATCGTCTTTTCGTCCTCGGTGAGGCCCTTCACGTACAGCATGAGGTCCTCGACCGTGCCGTCCTTTCGGATCGCCTTTGCGGGGATCTCCTCCTTGCCGGTCGCGATCGCTTCACGGACGCCGGGCACGAACACAAAGTCGCCGTCCTCGTACGGGAACGCGTCGCCTTCCTTGAGGGTAAACGGCACGATGCCCCAGTTGATGCAGTTACTGCGATAGCGCTTCGTTGCGTACTCGTAGCAGATGTTCGCGAAGCCGCCGAGCACCTTCTGGCAGGACGCCGCCTGCTCACGCGCGGAGCCGTCGCCGGGCTTGTTGGCAAACACGCAGGAGCCAAACTGGGTGGTCTTCAGAAGTTCGTCCGCATCGCCCACCGCGGAAAGCGCTTTTACGAGCTTTTCGGGCTTCTCGCCCGCACGGCGCGCCGCTTCGTCCTTTGCGACCGCTTTGGAGCGACCGACGTATTCCGGCACTCTGCGGGACAGCGCAAACTCCGAAAGACGGAGCGGATTGCTGCGATAGGAAGACGTTTCGCCGGACGGGATCAGCTCGTCGGTCGTGGTGACCGGGTCGCGGATGACCGCCGCAAGCTCCACGAGCAGGTTTTCGGAGAGCGGGTACATCTTGGGCCAGTCGGTGATGTTGGGTCCGAGGATGAGCTCCTCTTCGGGATGCGGATTCGCAAAGCCGTTATAGCAGCGCTTCGCGTACACGGAATCGTCGAACACGTACGGGATGTGCTCGGTCTCATACTCCACATCGGTCGCGGCGGTGATGTAGCCGCCGTTGCGCGCCGTTGCCGCGATGGAACGGGAATCCATCAGCGCGACGACGGAGATCTGTCCTTCGCCGGGCTTACTGCCTTCGCGGTTCGGGAAGTTACGCGTGGTGTGACGCAGCGAAAGACCGTTGTTTGCCGGCACGTCGCCCGCGCCGAAGCACGGTCCGCAGAACGACGGCTTGATAACCGCGCCCGCTTCGAGCAAAGCTTCGGTCTTGCCGTTACGCGTAAGAGCAAGGGAGGTCGGGATGCTCGTGGGATAGACCGAGAAGGAGAAGTAGCCGTTTCCGGTGCTGCCGCCCTTTAAGATATCCGCCGCTTCCACGATGTTGTCAAACAGACCGCCGGAGCAGCCGGCGATGATGCCCTGATCCGCCAAAACGCCCTTTTCGCTGATCTTGGAGCGAAGATCGAGGTGCGCCTTCGGGAACTTCTTCGCCGCTTCCGCTTCGACCTTTGCGAGGATCTCGTCCGCGTTCTCGAGGAACTCGTGGATCGTGTACGCATTGGACGGATGGAACGGCAGCGCGATCATGGATTCGACCTTGTCGAGCTCGATCGTGATCATCGAATCGTAGTATGCGCCTTCCGCCGGTTCGAGCTTGTCGAACGCATGCGGACGCTTGTGGATATCGTAGTAGTTTTTGATCTCGTCGTCGGTTGCCCAGATGGAGGAAAGGCAGGTCGTCTCGGTCGTCATGACGTCGATGCCGCTGCGGAAATCGAACGGGAGGTTCTTTAAGCCCGGGCCGACGAACTCGAGGACCTTGTTCTTTACGAGCCCGTCCGCGAACGTCGCCTTTACGAGCGCGAGCGCCACGTCGTGCGGACCGACGCCCTTCTTCGGCGCGCCGGTGAGGTAGCACAGCACGACTTCCGGGGGCTTCACGTCGTAGGTGTTCTTCAAAAGCTGCTTGACAAGCTCCGGACCGCCTTCACCGACGCCCATGGTGCCGAGCGCGCCGTAACGCGTATGGCTGTCCGAACCAAGGATCATGTTGCCGCAGGTCGCAAGCTCTTCACGCGCGTAGGAGTGGATGACGCTCTGGTTTGCCGGAACATAGATGCCGCCGTACTTCTTTGCCGCCGAAAGCCCGAATACGTGATCGTCCTCGTTGATCGTGCCGCCGACCGCGCAAAGCGAGTTGTGGCAGTTTGTCATGGCGTACGGGATCGGGAATTCTTTAAGTCCGCTGGCGCGTGCCGTCTGAATGATGCCGACGTAGGTGATGTCGTGCGAAACGAGCGCGTCGAAGCGAATGTGCATGACGCCGCCCTCGTCCGACACGGAGTGCGCTTCCATGATCTGGTAAGCGATCGTGCGCCGACGTGCTTCCGCCTTATCGACGCCTTCCGGCGCCGGAACCGGCGCGCCGTTTTGCCACAGCATGCCCTGTGCGTGATACTGGATCATCGTTTTTGTTTCCTCCCATATGATTTTTGAACTCTTTGTGCGGCATGCGGGTCCATGCCGCCTCTGCCTTTGATTATAAAAGCATTATTGTATAATTTCAAATATATTTTTTATAATTTTTCATAGAGATTCTCTATCGTTCGCATTTTTCTCTTGCATTTCGGTCCCTGCGTCTGCTATACTGAAAAAAACGGGAAGACGGCGGGAAATTCCGCGTTTTCGCGTAATTTACACAAAGAAAACGGCGTTTTTTCGCCGCAGACCGGAGGCAGATTTGGATATTTCGCTGTTCTATACGCCGCTTTCCAAAAGGATGGAAGCCCGTTATAAAGATTTTCTATTCTCGGCGGGACTCAGAGACGAAGGAGATGCAGACGTGATCGCGCTCATGACGGACGACGATTTCAACGTCGTCGCCTGCGGTGCGCGTGCGGGGCACACGCTGAAACAGTTTGCCGTCTCCCCCGATCTTGAGGGTGAAGGCGCGTTTGCGACGGTGCTTTCGGAGCTTCTCTCTGAGGCCGCACGCGCGGGGCAGCGGCGGCTTTTCGTCTGCACGAAGCCGAAAAACGAAGCTATGTTCCGTTCGCTCGGCTTTTATCCGATCACGGAGACAAAGGATGCCGTGCTGATGGAGGACCGCAGGGACGGTTTCTCCGGGTGGCTGGACTCGATGCCGCGCTATGAAGGCACTTGCGGCGCGATCGTGGTCAACGGCGACCCGTTTACGCGCGGGCATCTGCACCTGATCGAATACGCCGCAAAGCACTGCGACGCGCTGTACGTCTTCTCCGTCTCGGAGCCCGGCTCGATGTTTTCGCCCGACGAGCGGTATGAAATGCTGAAAGCGGGCACGGCGCATATCGAAAACTGTCACGTTCTGCATACGGACGAATACCTCGTCTCGCGCGAGACCTTCCCCGCCTACTTCATCCGCGACGAGGAGCACGCCGACCGGGTCAAGGCGGACCTCGATATCGAACTGTTCCGAAAAAGGATCGCGCCGGCGCTCAACATCACGAAGCGCTTTGTGGGCGAGGAGCCGTTTTCGCCGACGACGCGCGCCTATAACGAGCGCATGAAGGAGCTTTTGCCCGAATGCGGCATCGAACTCATTGAGATCCCCCGCCTTCAGTCCATCAGCGCAAGCCGCGTGCGCGCGCTGATCCGCGAAGGGAAGCCCGAAGAAACCAGAGACCTGGTCCCCGAAACGACCTATGCAGCCATCCTCCGTTACGTTAGCCGAAATGCTTGACGCGCGCGAACGCCGCGCGAACGCCCAATCCGCCCTGCTTCAAACGGCGGACGCTTCGTGCTGCCTCGTGTCGCTTTCTCTGAATATCGCGGGCGACGTGAAGCGCACCGCAAAGACGCGGCTTTTATTCGACCGCGGTTTAGACCTCCTCGATCGGCTCGGATACGACGAAATCGAGCGCCGTGTCGTCGACGCGAACACCGGCACGGAAGCGCTGCTGCTTCTCCGCGCGGACGCGGCGGAAGTGAAAGCCGCCTGTGAACGCATCGAGGACGCCTTCCCCGCCGCAAGGCTCTATGATTTCGACGTGCTGAACGCAAACGGCGAAAAGCTAAGCAGAACCATACCGCGCCGATGCCTCATCTGCGGCGGTCCCGCGGCAGACTGCGCGCGAAGCCGCGCGCACGGGCTCGACGCGATCAAAGCGGCGACGGACGCGCTTCTCAATGACTTTTGCGCCGATACGCTTTCTCTCTCTGCGCACTTTGCGCTCGAACGCGAGCTCAGAACGACCCCGAAACCGGGACTGGTCGACCGGAACAACAACGGCGCACATACGGACATGGACGTGCCGCTGTTTTTGAAAAGCGCGGCGTCGCTCGTGCCGTATTTCAAAGCCGCCGTGCTGCTGGGTCTCAATGACGCCGGGATGGAACCGCTGAAAAAAGCGGGACTCGAAGCCGAGCGCGCAATGTTTTGTGCAACAAACGGGGTCAACACGCACAAGGGCATGATCTACTCGATGGGGCTGCTGCTCTTCGGCATGGGCAAAGCGCTTTCCTTCGGCGGCGACGCGGTCGAACACGCGTCGGCGCTTGCGCGGTTCGATGCGGAAGAGCGTCTTTTGCACGCACAAGCGGAACGCGATACGAACGGCGCGAAGGTCTATTGTGATCACGGCGCGCGCGGCGCGGTCGGCGAAGCGGCGGACGGATTCTTTCATGCGCAGTACTGCGCGGACCGGCTCCTTGCGCATAAAGATTCCGAAAACCCCGGCGCGTTGGCGCTTTGCGACGTCATGATCGTGCTTTTCGACACGAACCTTCTGCACCGCGGCGGCGAAGAAGGGCTGAGGTTTGTGCAGGACCGCGCAAAGGCAATCGCGTTTCTGCCGGAATCCGAACGGATCGCGGCGCTTGCATCGCTCGACCGGGAAATGATCGCGAAAAACCTTTCCCCGGGCGGAAGCGCGGACGTGCTCGCCTTGGGGTACCTTCTTGACGCGTGGCGCACGCTCTCCGCGCATCTTTGGGAGGCGGCGGTATGACGCTTCAGCAGCTTCGGTATTTTTGTGTGACCGCGGAGGTTCTGCACTATACGCGCGCGGCGGCGCTGCTCTATATCTCGCAGCCGAGCTTATCCTATGCGCTTTCGAAGCTTGAAAAGGAGCTCGGCATGCCGCTCTTTGAAAAGCAGGGCAAACAGATCGCGCTGACCAAGTACGGCGCGGAGTTTCTGCCGTACGCAAAGCGCGCGCTCTCCGAGCTCAGTAAGGGGCAGGAGCGATTGAAGGAGCTCAAAACGCCGGGCGTCGGAATCATCAATCTCGGCTATATCTATTCCGTCAGCTTTTCGGTGCTGCCGTCGTTTGTCGACCGGTTCTATGCGCATCTCGGCAGTCGGCAGACTGCGTTTCGCTTCCATCAGGGTATGGCAGGCGGGCTGATCGAGCAGCTTCTGAACAGTTCTTTAGACCTTCTCATTGCGGGCAAACCGGAGATCGACTCGATCGAATACCTGCCCGTTGCAAAGCAGGAGCTGTACCTTGCCGTGCCGGCGAAGCATCGACTCTCCGATCGCGCGTCGGTCACGCTTTCGGACGTTTCCGAAGAACAATTCATTTCGATCTCGCATGAGGCGGTCATCTACCGCGAGCTTGCCGACAAATTCAAAAAGGCGTCGTTCTCGCCGAACATTGTCTTTGAAGCGGACGAATACAGCTCGATCGCCGCGTCCGTCACCACCGGCGCGGGCGTTGCGATCATGCCGAAACTTCCGATCCTCGACACGTTCAATCTCAAACTCATCCCCTTTTCCGATGTACCGATGACCCGCGAGATCTGTCTTCTCAGATACCGTCTGCACACGATGTCCCCTGCCGTGCAGAGCGTATGGGACTTTGCAAAGCTCGTTTCGGAACGCTATCTCAAAGAGGCGGAATGACAGCAGCCGCCCGCGGCATTTCTGACAGTACTGCGAACGTTTTGTACGGAATTGTCAATTTTCTCTGAACTCTTTCCGTTTGCCTTGCAATATATACGCTGTTCCACTACAATATAGATTGAAAAAATGTGATCCGGATTCGGATCGGAGGTACTGAAATGAAACTGTTCCGAGCCCTTTTCGCTCTTATCCTCGTATTGCTGCTCGCCGCATGCGGCGAGCCTGCCGCCGCGCCGCAGACCGAAGCGACCGCCGCGCCGCAGGAAGCGGACCCCGCGCCTGTTGAAGAATCGGACGTGGTCGTGATCGCAACGCCGGAACCCACGGAGGTCCCGACGCTCCCGCCGACGGAAGAGCCAACGCCGACGCCCGAACCCACGGAAGAGCCCACGCCGACGCCCGAACCCACCCGCGCCCCGCGGGAGGGCGATATCGCCGTCAATTTCCCGAACTATGATACCGGCGTTGACGCGGATTACAGCTACCAGAGCGACGAGCTCAGGATCGCGATCACGGTGCACGAGGAAAATCTGCGCGATGAAAAGCAGAACCGGGATCTTGCCGAAACCTATTACGTTGCGGATATCTGGGTCCGGAACATCAACTCGATGCACCCGCTGTACGGAAAGGGCGAATTCGCCACAAGATCCGAGTACGGTCTGGATATGGCGGTCCGCGAGAACGCGGTTCTTGCGATCAACGGCAGCTACAATCAGGGGCTGATCCTGAACAACGGCAAGGTCCTGCAGGGGCTCCGCGCAAACAAGGGCTGGAACTCCGGCGCAGTCGGTCTCATCTATCGGGACGGCTCCTTGAAAACGTTCTATCTCAAGACCGAATCCTTCGATATCAAAAAGGAGATTGAAAACGGCGCGGTATACGGATGGCAGTTCGGTCCGATCATCATCCGGGACGGTGAACAGGGTCCCGGTGCAGTGAGCTATTCCAACATGGGATACAAGGCGCGCAACATCCTCGGCTATTACGAACCCGGCCATTACGTCGTGGTCTACTGCGACAATCAGCATAAAAACGCAAACGGCATGGACGGACAGATGATGGTCAACCTGATGAAGTCGCTCGGCGTCAAAGAAGCGTTCAATCTGGACGGCGGCACGAGCGCGGTGCTGGTCTTTATGGGCGAGGTCATCAACCAGCCCCTCACGGAGAAGAAGGGCAATACGACCCTGTACGGCAGACCGCTTCTCGATATGTTCGGCTTCGGCGAATACGACGAGGCAACCGGCGCATTCGCGGATCTTTCCACGCTGACCGCGTCGAAGTTCCTCGGGAAGAATTAACGGAAGCAGACGGAAAAACGGCAGCGCGCGCTGCCGTTTTTGTTTGCCGGTTTTTACTCGCCCTTTTTCAGCTCGAGGTTCTTTTCGTACGCGGCGATCACCGCTTCCATCGCGGCGCTGCGGAATCCGCCCTTTTCCAGCGCGCGCACGCCCTGGATCGTGCTGCCCGCGGGCGAACAGACGACATCCTTCAGTTTCCCGGGATGCTCGCCGGAGATCCTTGCCGCCTTTGCCGCGCCCTCGACCGTCTGCGCCGCGTAGAGCATTGCTTTCGCTCTCGGCAGTCCGCAGGCGACCGCGCCGTCGGCGAGCGCTTCCATAAACAGATCGACAAACGCCGGACCGCAGCCCGCGATCGCGCTTGCCGCGTCAATGAGATGCTCGTCGATCCGATCGAGCGTACCCGCGTCGGCTAAAAGCGCCGTGAACGCGGAAAGCTCCTTTTCCGTCGTACCTTTTCCGCAGTAGGTGATGATCCCCGCGCCGACCGTGATCGGCGTGTTCGGCATCATACGGATGACGGGATACGCACCGCCGGAAAGCCTTTGGATCGTGTCGCAGGTCAGCCCCGCCGCCATCGTGACAAGCACAAAGCGGCCTCCGCGGGACGCAAATACGGGCGAAAGTGCCGAGAGAACCTCCGGCATCATCTGCGGCTTGACCGCAAGAAAGATCAGATCGCACGTTTTTGCGATCTCCTCGTTTGTCGAAACGCGCGCGGAAAGCTCCGCCGCAAGCCGCTCCGCCTTTTCCCGTGTGCGGTTGGAAAGAACCGACGGCTTTTCGGGCAGCGTCTTCTTGATCAGCCGCGCGACGGCGCTTCCCATTGCGCCTGTGCCGATGATCCCGATCGAATCAAACATACGCTTCACTCCTTTTTATCCGCAAGGTGGAAAAAGTGCGTCGGGATGTGGCAGTAGCCGCCCGGGTTCTTGTCGAGATACTTCTGGTGATAGACCTCGGCGGAAAAGAAGTTTTTAAGCGGCTGCACCTCGACCGCAAGGGGTTTGCCCTCCTTCTTTTCGACCTCCGCGTATACCTCGCGGATCGCGGGAAGCTGGTCCTCGTCGGTGTAGTAGATGCCCGTGCGGTACTGGATCCCGCTGTCCATTCCCTGCCGGTTTTTAGACGTCGGGTCGATGACCATAAAGTAAAAGCGCAGAAGCTCCGAAAGCGAAAGCACGTTCTCGTCATACGCGACGCGCACCGTCTCCGCGTGCCCCGAATTGTCGCACACCTCGCGATAGCTCGGCGCACGGTCAGGACCGTTTGCGTAGCCGACCTCGGTTTCCTTCACGCCCTCGAACTGATCCAGAAACTTCTGCATGCCCCAGAAGCATCCGCCTGCCAGATAGATCGTTTTCATCTTATTCCGCCTTTCTCCATTTCCGTTTTGCGTCCGGGCACTTTTCTTCCATAAAGGCGCGGAAGCCCGCGATGTCCGTGCCGTCAAATCCGAGCTTACTGAGCGCGATCAGCTGTTTCTGCCGGGTCCGTATGACGAACAGGTCCTTTGTTTCGGTCAGCAGACCGAATGCCGGGTAATCAAACTGCGTTACGGCATTTGACGCCATGTTGTGAAACTCGACCGTATCGTCGTAAAACGCGGCGTGCACCTCGATCCGGTCCCTTCTGTACGTTTCTCTGATCCGCCGCGTCTCCCGCTTTGCGAACGTCCGCGGCGCAAGGATCTCGCGCACGATCAAATACGCCCAGACCGCAAATGCGGCAATGCTGATCCAGAACAGGCGCTGCGAATAGGCAGGCACATTCGCTTCTTCCGCCCACCGGAGCAGGTAAACAAACCAGTAAACAATCATTCCCAGCATAACGGCGCCGATCGAAAAGATCACCAGCCGCCGGACAAAGGTCAATTTCAGAAACAGCTGACGCGCCGTTTCCTCGTTCGGCGAAAAAATGTTCGTAAAGATCGGCTTGCGTTCGTTTTCTTCCATTTGCGTTTCCTCCGTCATTCCGCCTTTCTCCATTTGCGCTTTGCGTGCGGGCATTTTTCGTCCATGAACGCGCGGAAGCCCACGATGTCCGTGCCGTCGAAGCCGAGTTTGTTGATGATCAGAATCTGCTTCGTTCCCGTCCACGCAAGGAATAGGTCCTTCGTCTCCGTGACCTTTTTAATCGTGGGATAGGTAAACCGCGCTTCGCCCTTGGACGTCAGGTTGTGCAGTTCGGCCGCGTCGTCAAAGAATTCCGTCACGATATCCATCTGCTCCGTTCCGTATGCCTCCGTACTCATGCGCATCTGGCGCTTTGCAAACCGCTTCGGCGCAATAAACAGCGCGTTGATCGGGATAAACAGCCATAGTGCAATGCCGAGGATTCCGATCCAGAAAAAGGATTCAGCAAAGATCGACCCACCGTAATACTGCACCGAACGGATAACTGTGACAGACTCATAGCAAATAAATGCAAGGATTGCCGCAGCGACCGCGCAAACGATGACGTTCGCGGTTTTGCGCGCGCCGTGGAAAAACTGCAGATACGTTTCCCGACTTGTGCGGTGTGTGTTCGTAAAGATCGGTTTGCGCTCGTTTTCTTCCATGAATGTATCCTCCTTATTGATCCTGCATTTTTCCGAACAGTCCGCAAAGATGCAGTAATATCTCCACATTCTTTTCCATCGACGGGATCGGTACATACTCGAACCGTCCGTGCGCGTTCTCGTAGCCCGCGGAAAGGTTCGGGCTCGGCAAGCCGCGTTCCGAAAGCGCCGACCCGTCCGTGCCGCCGCGGAACGGCTCCGTCTTCGGTTCAAGCCCCGCCATGCGGATCGCGGCGGTGAGGTTTTCGATGAGATACGGGCAGGGGTCGATGAATTCCTTCATGTTGCGGTAGGACTGCTCGATCGAAAGCGAAATGCGATCCTCGCCGTATTCCGCTCTCAGCGCGTCCGCGCATTTGAAAAGATACGCCTCGCGGTGTTCAAACTGCGTGCGGTCATGGTCGCGGATGATCAGCACGACCTTTGCATGCTCGACGTCCGCGTTTACCGCGATCACGTGGAAAAAGCCCTCGCGCCATGCCGTGTACCGCGGTTTTTCAAAACGCGGCAGCATGGAAAGGAACTCGCCCGCAACGTCCGCGGCGTTGACCATGATGCCCTTTGCGGTCGCGGGATGCACGCTTAAGCCCTTTACTTCGAACGTCGCTTCGGAGGCGTTGAACGTTTCGTCCATGTAGTATCCCAAATGATCGCCGTCAAGCGTATAGGCGACCTTTGCGCCGAAGCGCTCGAAATCGAGATCCTTCGCAAGGCCTCCGACCTCCTCGTCCGGCGTGAACGCCAGCGAGATCGGTCCGTGCAAAATGTCCGGATGCAAAAGAAGGTGCTCGGCAAACGTCATGACCGACGCGATCGCCGCCTTGTCGTCGCCGCCGAGCAGCGTCGTGCCGTCGGTTAAGATCAGGTCCTGTCCGACGTAGTTCAAGAGGTTCGGAAACGCCTTCGGCGACAGGACAATGCCCTGTTCGGCGTTCAGAAGGATATCGCCGCCGTCGTAGTTTTCGAGGACCCACGGTTTTACGTTTGCGCCGGGCGCGTCGGGCGCGGTGTCCATGTGCGTGACAAGTCCGAAGGGTTTCCCGTCATCCGGCACGTTCGACGGGATCTTTCCGTAGACCACGCAGGCGGTGTCGTCCAAATAAACCTCGCTTGCGCCGATCGAGATCAACTCCGCATACAGCATTCGCGCAAGGTCGAACTGCTTTTCGGTCGTCGGCGTTTTCGTGCCGTAATGATCGGACTGCGTATCGACCTTCGCGTAGCGGATCATGCGCTCTTTGACCTTTTCATAGAACTCCGTTCGTTCGTACATGGCGTTTCCTCCGTTCCTTTCTCAATAAGCGTTCTCCAGCGTGAACGTCTCTTTCCTCGTGTCGTAGTAATAGTTATAATCGTCATAGACCGGCGAATAGCTTGTGAACGAGATCGCCCGTGTGAGCGGATCGAACGTCACCAGCATGCAGTAGCCCGCGGTTTTTCCCCTGTCCTCATTCTGCAGATTGACCATGACTGCCGCAAACGTCCTGCCGTCCTCGTAGACGGTCTCCGTCCGGCATGTGCCTCTGCTGTGTCCGCAAAGCAGCAGACGAACGTTTGCGTGCTTTGAAATGACATTCTTTTCCAGCGAGGCGTTTTCGCTGACCAGGGAACCGTTGCTTTCCAGATATCCGTGCGTCAGGATCACGGCAGGGTATTCGCTGTATGCGTCCAGAACGGAATTAAGCCATTCGTCCCGCTCCTCCGTGTTTTTATCCAGGCTCCAACCGATCCCCAGAAGCAGGATCTGCTGATCCTCCAGAAGCCGGTACCAGCATTCCCCGTTGTGAAAGCGCTGCGTCTCTTCGCGCACGTCGCACAGATCGTATCTTTGATACGGCTCGTAGCTTCGCGTATAGACCATGACGATGCTGCCGAGGTCCCCGGTGTCATGATTGCCGGCAACGCAATAGAACGGAATCACGCCGCGCAGCGGCTCAAGATCGTCGCGGATCTTTTCCCATTCGGCGTCAAGTCCGTTGTTTTCAATGATATCCCCGGTCTGCACAACCGCGACAATGTTCAGTTCATCCTTTTTCTCAAGCGCATAGGAAACGATGGCTTTCAGTCCTTCGTCGGTTGCCCAGGCATAGTTCTGCGTATCCGAGATCCAAAGGAATGTGAACGGCGTCGGCTCGGGCGTGGGCGCGGGCGTGGGCTCGGGGATCGGGTCGGACGTGGGCGCGGGGGTCGGATCGGGCGTAGGTTCGGGACTTTGCGTCGGCGCAGGCGTCGGTACGGCCTTTGTCGGCGCGGCTGTCGCCGTTTCCGGCGCTGCCGCAGTCTGCGCCGCTTGCGTCCGGCATGCCGCAAAGCAAAGCAGCAGCAGAATGACACCGATACAAATCCCGTACTTTGTCAAACGATTCATACCCAACCTCCTGTTTTGTTCAGTATACCACACCCCCCTCCGTCCGTAAACCCTCAAATCCCTCCGATACGACGGGTCCGGGTCCCTTCTTTTCCCACGTTTTGATTGAATCCTGTCGGATCCTATGGTATACTGCAATTGATCATCTCTCGGGCGGTTCTTTACGGCGATGGGAAAACTAAAGGCATACATTCGGCCATACGCCTTTTATATTGCGTTTACGATGTTCGTGAAGCTCGGCGGCGCTGTCGCAGAGCTTTTTGTGCCGTATTTTATGGAGCGCATCCTGCGCGAAGGCGTTGTGCCCGGACAACAGAACCGCATCCTTGTCTACGGCGGCGCGATGCTGCTTTGCGCAGGGGTGTGTCTTTTGCTGAACATTGTCGCAAACCGCATGTCCGCCCAAAGCTCCGGCAGGATCACGCGAAAGATCCGCTTCGATCTCTTTGAAAAGCTGAACAGTCTTTCCGCGCGGCAGATGGATGCGCTGACGCTGCCGAGCGCCGAATCCCGCCTTACGAGCGATACCTATCGCGTCAACGAGTTCCTCGCCCGCGGGCAGCGGCTCGGCATCCGCGCGCCGATCCTGCTTGTCGGCGGCGTATTTATGATGCTCACCATGGACCCGAAGCTCGCGCTGGTGCTCGTCGCGCTGCTGCCGATCATCGCATTCGTCGTGTGGATCGTTACCAAAAAGAGCATCCCGCTCTATACCAAAGAGCAGGGCGAACTCGACGACATGGTGCGCGTCGTGCAGGAAAACGTCACCGGCGTGCGCGTCATCAAGGCGCTGAGCAAAACGGACTACGAGCGCGCCCGGTTCTCCCGCGTCAACGAAGCGTTATGCGAAACCGACACGAAGGCAGGCGCGATCACCGCGATCAACAACCCTGTTGCGTCGCTCGTATTGAACCTCGGGCTCACGGCTGTGGTCGTGGTCGGCGCGTACCGCGTTTCGGGCGGGCACGTCGGCGCGTCGGTCATCGTCGCGTTTTTGCAGTATTTCATCATGATCCTGAACGCCATGCTCGGCGTGACCCGCATCTTCATCATGGCGTCGCGCGCGCAGGCGTCCGCGCTGCGTGTGGCGCATGTGCTCGAGCTTCCGAAGGACCTTGAACCGCAGCCGTCAGCCGAAGCCGAAACAGCCGATCCGCCGCATATCGCATTCTCCGACGTTTGCTTCTCCTATACGGGCATCGGCGAAAATCTCAGCCATCTTTCCTTTTCTCTCAAACGCGGACAGACGCTCGGCATTCTCGGTGCGACCGGTTCCGGCAAGAGCACGGTCGTGAACCTTCTGATGCGCATCTATGACGTCGATTCCGGCAGCATTGAAATCGACGGCCGTGACGTGAGAAGCTTCGACCGCGCCTCGCTTTCCGGGAAGTTCGGCGTCGTCTTCCAAAACGATTTCATCGCCGAAGGCACGATCGCGGACAACATCCGTTTCTTCCGCGATCTCTCCGACGAAGCCGTCGCACGCGCCGCGGTCGACGCGCAGGCTATGGAATTCATTTCGGAAAAGGACGGCGGCATGCAGGCACAGGTCTCGATCCGCGGCAGCAATCTGTCCGGCGGGCAGAAACAGCGGCTTCTGATCGCGCGCGCGCTTGCGGGCGATCCCGAAATCCTGATCCTTGACGACGCGTCCTCCGCGCTGGACTACCGCACGGACGCGCTTTTAAGGCGTGCGCTTCATGCGCGAAACGCGGTCACGACGGTTCTGATCGCGCAGCGCATCTCGTCGGTCCGGCACGCCGATCTGATCCTCGTCCTCGAAGACGGCAAGGTCATCGGTATGGGCGATCACGAATCGCTGCTTGCGTCCTGCGCCGAATACCGGCTGATCGCGGAGTCGCAAATGGGCACCGGAGAGGAGGCAAACGCATGAAAAACGCTTCCTCGCATACGATAAAAGACCGCTTCCGGCTCCTCGGCCGCATGTGGCGGTACATGGGCAAAAACCGACTCATGATCGTTCTTGCCGTGCTGCTCTCCGCAGCGTCGAGCCTTTTGTCTCTGTACGGACCGAAACTGTCCGGGCAGGCGATCAACGCGATCACGGACCCGAACGGCGTCGATTTCAAGGTCGTGTTGACCTGCGCGGCATGGATGGCGGGCTGTTATCTCCTGTCGGCAGGCTTTACGTATCTGCTGCAATACGTTATGCTGCGGCTGTCTCGCAAGGTCGCAAAGCAGATGCGGCACGACATTTTTGAAAACCTCACCAGTCTTCCGGTCTCATACTTTGACAACCGCCAGGTCGGCGACATCGTCAGCGTCATCACCTACGACGTCGATACGGTCAACCAGTCCCTTGCCGCCGACGCCTTGCAGATTTTACAGAGCACGATCACGGTCGTGGTGTCGCTCGTCATGATGCTGTCGATCGCGCCGATCCTCGTGCCGGTTTTCGCCGTGACGATCCCGATCACGATCCTGTTCACGCGGTGGCTTGCAAACCGTGTGCGTCCGATGTTCCGCACCCGCAGCAAGAAGCTCGGTGAGCTGAACGGCTACGTCGAGGAAATGCTCGGCGGGCAGAAGACCGTCCGCGCCTACGGCCGCGAAGCCGCCGTGCAGGAACGCTTCGAGGAAAAGAACGTCGAGGCGGTCGACGCCTATACGCGTGCGGAAGCAAACGGCACGGTTACGGGACCGTCCGTCACATTCATCAACAATGTATCGCTCGCGCTCGTATGCGTGATCGGGTCGGTGCTGTTTCTGAAAGGTAAGATCCTGCTCGGCGATCTTTCAAGCTTTGTGCAGTATTCGCGCAAGTTCTCCGGTCCGATCAATGAAGTCGCCAATATCATCGCGGAACTCCAGAGCGCGTTTGCCGCGGCGGAACGCGTCTTTTCGCTGATCGACGCCGAACCGGAGCCTGCCGATGCGCCGGACGCGGATGTGCTGGACAATGTGCGCGGTGACGTAGAGATCGAAAAGGTCAGTTTTTCCTATGACAAGATCCGCCCGATCATCGCCGATTTTGACCTGCATGCGCCATCCGGCTCGCTGATCGCAATCGTCGGTCCGACCGGCGCGGGCAAAACGACCGTTATCAATCTTCTGATGCGCTTTTATGACGTGGATTCGGGCGAGATCCGCGTGGACGGAAAGCCGATCGCCAAGGTCACGCGGGATTCTCTGCGCAAGGCGTACGCCATGGTGCTGCAGGATACGTGGCTCTTTACCGGCACGATCTTTGAAAACATTGCCTACGGCAAAAAGGACGCGACCGAGGAGGACGTCATCCGCGCGGCGAAGGCGGCGCACATCCACAACTACATTTCGCGGCTTCCGGATGGCTATCAGACACGTCTTACCGACAACGGCGCAGGCATTTCAAAGGGGCAGAAGCAGCTCCTGACGATCGCGCGCGCCATGCTTCTTGACGCGAACATGCTGATCCTCGACGAAGCGACGTCGAACGTCGATACCCGCACCGAGCAGCAGATCCAGGCCGCCATGCGCGAGCTGATGCGAAACAAGACCTGCTTTGTCATCGCCCACCGCCTTTCCACGATCCGCAACGCGGACAACATTCTCGTCATGCGCGGCGGGCAGGTGGTCGAGCAGGGCACGCACGATGCGCTGATGCGGCGCGAAAGCTTCTATCGCGAACTCTACCGCGCGCAGTTCGAAGCAAGCGATTGAACGTGCGAAACGGATACGTGCATATTTCCATCAGAAAACGTCCGCCGCAAGGACGGACGTTTTTTTGTATCATTTTGATACCCCGCTGTTAAAGAGCTTTCGCATCACAAAATACCGCTCATGCTCCCGCCAGCCGTTTCCGGTATCCCCGTCGGAACTGGCTACGCAGCGGCAGTTGGGCAGCGCGGCGGCAATTTCATTCTCCTGCGCCGCTGTAACATCGTTGTGCCAATACCACAGGCGCTCCAGGTTTCCGAGACCGTACAGCGGGCTGAAATCCGAGATATTGTTCGTGCACAGGTTCAGATCCAGCAGGTTCTCCAGCCCGGCGAAGGCGGAAACATCCGTAATGGTGTTCATAAAGAACTCCACGTAGATCAGCTCCTTCAACTGTGCAACCACACTGATATCCGTGAGGAAATTATCCGCGATGATCAGGTACTGCAAATGCGGGCAATTCGCCAGCACGGAGATATCGTCGATGTTGTTATGCCCCAGGTCCAGAGCGATCAGGTCCGTGCAATACCGCAGCACCTGAATATCCTCCGTGGTCAGTCGATAGGTGGCGCGCTTTTCGGCAACCAATTCCGGGGGATCCGCTTTGGAAATATGCTTGGCACGGTTAAATGTCGAAAATGTTTCCGCATCCGTGCGCAGCTTGTGCGGTCCCATTTTCACGGTCCACACGATGCGCGTTTCCGGATATTCCCTGTTAAGCGCGTCCAGCTGCTCATTGGTCAGCCCACAATCGGAGAGCACCAGTTTCCCCAGATCATGGATGTATCGCATGGCCTCCTCCACCTGTGCCGGGTCGCTTATCTCGGTGCCGCTCAGGTCCAGCTCCTCCGTCCCCGCGGTTTCCCACGGATGATCCAGAAAAGTCAGCGTGCAGGCAAACACGATCTGCGGGTATGCTTCGATCAGCATTTTTGTCTCTTCCTCTGTATAGCCCGCTTCATGCAGGTCCGCCTTTTCCGCCTGCGGAAGCAGTGCAAGCGCTTCCTTCAGTTCGGAAACGCCTGTGCCGGCGGGCACCTTCAATTCCTGCGCGGTTTTGTCCACGCTGCCGCTGCCCAGAGGAACCCTATAGTCAAACGAGATTTTCGGATATGCCTCCAGCAGTTTCAGCAGCGTTTCCGCATCACACGCGCAGTCCTTCAGGTCCGCTTCCCGCAGGTTGTCAAACGCCGCAAGGGCTGCCACTGTTTCATCGGTCAGCGTTCCCGTAAGGGTAACGGCGGTTGCGCGATTGGAAATCTGCTGTCCGTTCACGGATACCGAATAGGTCATGGCGATCCGGGGATAGGCTGTCTTGAGCGCGGATATCTCCTCCGCCGTCAGGCTGCAGCCGGTCACGTCCAGCGCCGTGAGAGCGGGCAGGTACGAAAGTTTCTCCAGAAGGTCCGCGGCAGTCGCCCCCGAAACGGTCGCCGTATCCGCTTCGGAACGGATTACCGTATTCCCCAAAGGCACGGTGTACAAAATGGTGCAATCGGGCATTTTTGCCTGCAGCGCAAGGATTTCCGCAAAGCAGCTGCTTCCCGAAAGGTCCGCGCTTTCGAGCTTTTCCAGCACGGGAAGGGCTGCCGCTTCTTCCGCAGTAACGACAGCGGAAAGGCTCGTCGTATCGTTATCGACCGTGACGCCGCCTGCCGACGCCGTAAACAGTATAGTACTTTCGGGCAGCGTCTTTTTCAACGCCATGACCTGTTCAAGGGTGACGTCCTCCCCTCTGAGGTCCAGTCTTTCCGGCACCGCGTATGACGCAAAGTCTGTACCGCGAACGGCATCCTTCGCATTGCGCGGCAGAATCTGCCCGCCGTTCACCGCATACAGCACAAGAAAAACCACCGCGAGCGCCGCAAACACGCCGCCGCAGACGGCCGCAGGGATGATCCGACGGCCGCGGCCTTTTCCGGTCGCTTTCCGCATGGCAGGCTTTTCCGACGCGTCCTCCGAAAAGTCCCGCGTCACGGTCTCCTTTATGATTGTTTCCGTTTCCCTGTCCGGTTTGATCCGTTCTTTCATGCCGTTTTCAGGCTCCCTTTTTATGAATGCAGTATAGCATAACCCCGCGCAAATGAAAAGGGCGGATTTGCGAATCTTATAAAAAGGAAAACGGCAAAAACCGCCTTGAGTGTTATCGCACGGTAACGATGACCCTCCGAAAATATGCATTCACGAGCCCGTCGCTGCTTTTGATTCGGAAGCCAACGAAACCGCGCCGTTTGTGCACACGACGTTCAAATCATGCACGCTCTGTGTGCATAAAAGAACTGCCCCGTCCAAAGGCGGAGCAGTTCTTTTTTGGCGTGCCTGGGAGGATACGGCATTTCTTCTGATTGCAAATCAGAGGAAGAAATGCCGGGCAGACGCCTGCGGCGTCTGTACGAACGACGTTCGAATATGCGCTCATAGAGCGCAAAAACAAAACACCCACCGCAAAGGTGGGTATTTTGTTTGGCGTGCCTGACACGATACGGCATTTCTTCTGATTGCAAATCAGAGGAAGAAATGCCGGGCAGACGCCTGCGGCGTCTGTACGAACGACGTTCGAATATGCGCTCATAGAGCGCAAAAACAAAACACCCACCGCAAAGGTGGGTATTTTGTTTGGCGTGCCTGACACGATTCGAACGTGCGACCTTCAGAGTCGGAGTCGATAAAACTCAAAGTCCGAAAACGCCCTAATTATCTGAAAAAACGCCTATTTTAGGGAGTTTTTTCCATTCCACTCCGTCCGTACAAGTCCAATATGTACTCAATAATCCAACCGTTGTGTGCTATTAATGTGCTATGAGAATCAGCAATCTTATCTGCACACATAAAAGCTAATAATAATGTACCACTCCGCTTAAAAAATACAACCGATTCAGAAGAAATTATGATCTTAGTGTGTAATCCCTGGCGCTATGTATCAGAGTGTTATGATGGATGATACTACCCTGGCGATAAAAAACTTCAGGGCATCATATGCTTTCCCTTTCTGTTATCGGGTTCTCAAGCCCATATAGGATCTTATTTCCTGCATCCGTTCACTCTGTTTCACAGAGAACGGGCATCGGTTATCGCAGTGGCCGCAGCCAATGCAATCATCCGCGTTCTTTTCCAGCGTGCGGTAATGCTCCACTGCCATAGCATCCCCAGCCAGTGCCAGATCATAGTACTTGTTCACCAGGCCGATATCGATCCCAACCGGGCAGGGCTTGCAGTGATTGCAGTAAACACACTTTCCGAGCTCTTTAGGCGGGGTAAAGGAGCTGATTACGGAATAGTCCGTCGTCTCCTCAGGCTGGTCGTAATACGCCAGCAGGGTTTTTACTTCCTGCACACTCTGCGCTCCCGGGAGCACCGTCAGGATGCCCGGTTTGTCAAGGCAGTAGCGTATGCACTGGTACTGCGTCAGGGCCTTTCCGAAAGGAGACTGCTTTGCATCCAGCAGCTGGCCGCCGGAAAAGGGTTTCATCACGGAGATGCCGATCCCTTCTTTTTCACAGCGCCGGTAAACGGCACTGCGCTCATCCACGCTGCCATTCGCGTATTCACCGTGACCGTAATCATAGGCCGGGTTTACCGAGAACATCAGCATATCCACATCGGCATCATCCAGGATCCGGTGAATGACTGAGGGCGTATGGGAAGAGAGACCGATATGCTTCACGATACCGTCCTTTTTCAGCTGTAGAATATAATCGTATACGCCGTTTTCCAGATAGGTTTCCCAATCGGCGACTTCATCCTGGCAATGAATAAAGCCATAGTCAATATAATCTGTCCGAAGCTCACGCAGCTGTTCTTCCACGGAGCGTTTGATCGTATTCAGGTTTAACGACCATCCGTAAGTGCCTCCGGAGTAGTCCGCACCAAAGTGAATTTGGAAAAAGATGTCCTTCCGCACATCGTGCAGGGCTTCTCCGTAGATCGGAAATGTCTTCCCGTCGCCTGCTGCAAGGTCAAAGTAATTGATCCCGCCTTCCACGGCGCAGCGCAGTGCCCGGATGGCTTCCGCCATCCCGGCACCGAACATGTAGGAGGAGCCGATTCCGATCTCGCTAATACGGTCTCCTGTTTTTCTGTTGATTCTGTATTTCATTATGATTCTTTTTCATCCTTCCAGACTTCTTTTGCCAGTCTGAACACCGCCCAGCCCTTCGGCCATCCGACATACATGGTGGCATGTGTGATAATTGCGGTAATTTCCTCTTTTGTGACTCCATGCATCTTCGCATTCTGAAGATGGTATGTCAGGGACGAATCCGTGATGCCGGATGCCATGAGAGAAACGACCGTAATAATACACTTTGTCTTCAGGTCAATGGCTTCCTCGTTCCACACTTCGCCGAACAGCACATCGTCATTCAAATGTGCGAACATCGGAGCAAAATCACCCAGCTGCTCACGGCCAGCCGTTTGGACTACTTTCTTACTCATTTTCCTTCTCCCCTGATTATAAAAATGCTCCATTGCAGACCTGGATAACCTGGCCCTTTACATGTTTTCCCATGTCGGAAGCCAGGAACAGACACGCGTTCGCCTGATCCATGGGATCACATTCCGGTCCGGGGAAGTAGACAAAGTGCTTGCTGTATTCCAGCATCTTTGCTCCGCCGGGCTGCTCGCCGGCCTTGTTGGCCAGATGTGCGGGCGTTACAGTTGCGCCGGGTGCGACAGCATTGATGCGGATGTTGGTATCGATCAGGCGCATGGCAACGTTTTTTGTCAGCGTACTGATCGCGCCCTTGGAGGATGTATAGGACGCGCCGCAGAAGGGACGGTCACCGTTTACGGAAGAGATATTGATGATGCAGCCTTCGTTTTTCGGAAGGAAGATCTTCAGTGCTTCCCGGATAAAACGGAACGGTCCGAATACATTGGTCTGGTATACATGCTCCAGCCATTCGTCGTCCGTTTCGTCGATCATCTTCTGCTCGCCGATGGCGGCGTTGTTGATGACGATGTCCAGATCCCCGTATACGTCCAGTGCTGTCTGAATGACTCTCTTTACATCATCGAGATTTTTATTGTCTGCCACGACACCGGTGACGTCATAGCCCTGGTCCCGGATCTGCTGCACCGCAACGTCCAGCTTTTCCTTTCCCCTGGCAGTCATGACGACTTTAGCGCCTTCTTTTGCGAAAAGCTCTGCCATGGAGAATCCCATGCCATAGCTTGCACCTGATACGATCGCCACTTTTCCGTCCAGCATTTTTGCCTGCATCTTAATATTCTCCTCATATCATTGATTATTTTTTCGTCTGCTTTTTCGGGAACTTTCTGATTCCCTCGGAAGTGTAATGCGAGATAAAAACGAACAGTCCCATTATGGCCAGGTAATCCAGAAAAAACAGGACAATCGGTTCCGTGAGATCAATGAAAGCGAATTTTGTCATTCCGAAAAGGTACTCATGGATCCGTCGGGCAGCCAGGGCATAAATGCCGTATCCGGCAATCAGCACCGCTGTGATCCTTGCTGTCCACTTTAAGACCGGTTTATCCTTTGGCAGTTTCTTTGAGACCATTTTTACGATCATGGTCCAGTGCAGCCCAAGGTGCAGAGACATCAGGATGAAGTTCCAGTATCCGCAGAGCATATGGATCTCCCGGGCCGAGGATGCACCCTTAAGGTCAAGGAAACCGAATACATGCTTTGACAGGATCATCCCGCTTACTGCCGAACCAATCATGGTAATAAGCAAAAGGATGACCAGCACTGTCTGCACAACCCTGAACAGGCTGTACTTTCCTTTGAAAATGCCTGAAAACCATTTCCTGTTCATTATGTGATGGATAATATACAGCAGGAACATCGAGATTCCAAGCCATTCATGCGCAGCTTCCCCCACACGGGAATACCCCATCAAAAGGAGCAGTATGACCGTCATTAAGCAATCGACGGTCATCCGCATCATCTGCTTCCTGTTCATTTGGAATACCCAAGTCCGCTTACCCAGGAGCGGACATCCTGCTCGGAGGAATCCACCTTGCCTCCGCGAATCGACAGATAATCATCGGAGCGGATATCGGCATCCGGAGCCAGCTCCTTCATGTTCTGAAAAGCGCTTCCTCCATTGGATGTGCCCTCATGAGAAATGAAGGGGATGATCGTCTTGCCGGCAAAATCATAGCTTTCCAGGAAGGTCCACATCGGCATCGGCAGATCATACCACCATACCGGGAAGCCGAAGAAAACCGTGTCATATTCCGCAAGCTGTTCTTTCGTAAGATCCACAGCGATTTCCGGCCTTGCGTTATCGTCACGCTCCTCCTTGGCACGGTCAACGGTTTCGTCGTAATCATCTGGATAAGCCTCTTTTGCCGTTACACGGACAATGTCGCCGCCGGTCTCATCGGCGATCCAGTGCGCCATGCTGTCCAGATGGCCGGTATAAGAGAAGTAAACGACCAGGACTTTATGGTCTTCAACTGCACCAGACTCATTCTGTACTGACCCGGAAGCTTCAGAGGGAGATGTGCTCTCATTCTGTGTATCGGTCTGTACAGGTGTCTGGGTGGATGTCTCATTACCTTTTCCTGAGCACCCAGCCAGTGCAGCGCCAAGAATGATTATGGTCAGTAATATTGAAATGATTTTTGAAAAATGCTTCATCATTGTCACTCCTTACATCAGTCAGCCAGCTCGATCCGAACGTCATATGAGCCCTGCAAAGCGGCGATATCCGCGATCGGGCAGGTGATCACGCCGATATTGACCTGATAGCCATACTGTTCCGAGACATCTTCATCCTCGAAGAGGATCGTGAAATACGGCGCATTCAAGGCATAATCGATATCACCGTTGAGCCATCCGTAATGGACGTCATCTTCATTGTACGGGAGTTCCTCCGTTACGCCGCAGAAATCGTGGAAATAGCGGCTCATGTGCTGCGTCATCGGCAGCTTTTCGATCAGTGCCTTCGCTGTTTCGGAATCGTTCAGCACACCGGTGATCAGCGTATCGCCAAAGTACATGTTGATTTTTGTGCCGCCTTCCATCGGGAGCCGGGTTGCAATGGATTTATCCTCTGTCTGCATGTCAGCACCGTCTTTTGCAACCTTGTTTTTTTCTTCTTCCTGCAGCTGGCTGGAATTTTCCTGTACCTGTGAGGAATAATCATTCTCCGCCGGCCCTGTTGTTTCCGTACTTTGGGCTGTGCCCTGATCGGATTGCTGTCCGGATGCAGGCGTGCTGCTGTTTCCGCATGCAGCCAGGGACAGGCAGAGTGCCATTACCGTTATGATTGCCATAAGTTTCTTTTTCATCTGTTTCTTCCTCCAATGGACTTCAGCTCTTCAGGCTTTTGCCGAATCCATATAATTCATCCCGTTTCTCCCGGGATTTGTTCTGCTCACCGTTTGCCGTAAAGATCCCGGCGTTTTCCACACCCCAGTATTCCACGATGGACTGGTAATACTGTGTGATGGCCGGCCCATAGACGAAAGGACTTCCGGAACTCATGATCAGCGCGACCTTCTTTATGTTCTTCGGAATGTCAATCGAATAGGTTCGGTGGATCGCTGCCTGCAGCTGTGCCGAGAGCGTAAAGTAATAGATCGGGGAGGCAAACACGACCATATCCGAGGACAGGATCTCCGGGTAGATGGACTGCATATCATCTTTCTGGCAGCAGATGCCCGGCTCTTTTTCCCTGCAGTACTCACAGGCCATGCAGCCATGAATGTTTTTGTGAGCGACATTGATGATTTCCACTTCGTGACCGGCTTCCTTCGCCCCTTGAGCAAAGGCATTGACCATATCCGAAGTAGATCCGTTTAAATGCGGGCTTCCGTTTAATACAAGGATCTTCATTCTGCGTCCTCCATACTGATCGTGATCGTCACATTTCCGTTACTGAGGAGGCCGGCCATTCCGGACGCATCCTGATCGGTAATGTGCCCGAGCTTCGTATAGGCCCAGGAATTTGAACCATAAAATACGACGATCTGATTGGAGGAGTACAGCACAATGTCTCCGGCAGATGTGGTTGTCTGTACATCATTCGAGGGGAGCCTGCTGCCAATGGGGCCTACCTGCTCAAAGCCGCCGTACATGGACATCCGGATCACAAGCGGCTCATTTTCGCACAGCGCCTTCAGCGCTTCTACAGACTCATTGTTTTCCCAGTCAACAGCAACTGCCGTGTTTCCGATCATCATCCTGAGCATTTTTGCTTTTACCTCCTCTGTGCCTGTCTCTTCTGTGGCCGGTTTCTCTGCGTCCGCCTGTTCTGACGGCCGGACCGGATCGTTCATCCCGCTTGTATTTGAAGAATCATCTTCTTTCGGCATCTGCGCCGCATCCTCCTGAAGAGGATCACTTGCTTTGTCTGTCTCTGTTGTCCGGGCTGCTGCCTCTCCTGTGGCAGGGTCAGAAGATGTATTCTGCTCCTGACGGCTTCCGCAGCCTGTCATAGCTATGAGCATTGTCAATGCGATAAAAACAGTTAAGATCCGTTTTTTCATCGTTTATTGCCTTCCTTTTGTTCTGTCTGGAACATGAGATAATCGAGGGAGTCAAGCGCTTTCTGATGTGCATGGATCGTATCCAAAAGTTCCTTCCTGTGTTCCTTAAGAATGAAAAGCATCCTGCTCCGGTCTCCTTTATCCGAAAGTTCCATACACAGTTTTATCTGTTCCTTACTGCATCCTGCATCACATAGATTCTGATGCAGACATTCCATCGCATTGCTTGCCAGGGCCATACGCTGTTCCTCCTTCAAGGCAATGATCTCTTTTTCTGAATTCATTTTATTCCGCAGCTTCAGAAATGTCTAATACTCATATTGAATTTTTAGTTATTCTTAGGTAGAATATCTAAGAAGGAGGGTTCTGCTATGGAGATCCGTGTACTCAGATATTTTCTTGAAACTGCCAGGGAAGGCAATATGACGCGTGCGGCTGAACGGCTTTTTATCTCCCAGCCGACTATGTCAAAGCAGCTGAAAGAGCTGGAGAACGAGCTTGGCGCTAAACTGTTCATCCGGTCCAACTACAGTATCAGGCTCACAGAGGCGGGAATGCTGCTGCGTGACCGGGCGGAGGATATTCTCTCACTGGTGGATAAAACAGAAGCTGAATTCAAATCAATTGAAGAAACAAACAGCGGAGATATCTTCGTCGGTGCACCGGAGTCCGAAGCCATGTCACTGTTTGCAGAAGCGGTATATTCTCTGCAGAAGAACTATCCGAAGATCCGATGCAACATTTACAGCGGAAACCTCTCTGATGTCTGTGAGCGGCTTGATAAAGGATTGCTGGATTTTGCCATCGTCATGAGCTATGTAGATCTCTCAAAATATAATTATCTGGAACTTCCCATGAAGGATACATGGGGAATCCTGATGCGGAAGGACGATCCGCTTTCAGGGAAAAACGCCTTCGACGTTTCCGATCTGGACAAGCTGCCTTTGATCTGTTCCAGACAGTGGATCGACCAGGAATCTCCAAGATGGCTTGGATCTGCCGCAAAGGATATGAATATCGTTGCAACGTATAACCTTGTATACAACGGTTCTGTCATGGTCAAGGCCGGGATGGGCTATGCCGTTGTTTTGGATAAACTGGTAAATACCGGGGAAGACAGCGAAGTTGTATTTAGACCTTTATCGTCTGTTCCGCAAACAGAAATGTATGTGATCTGGAGAAAATACCAGACATTCACCCCGATTGCAGATCTTTTGTTGCAGGAGCTTACCCGACGCTGCTTTCAAGTGCGTATACCGTAGGCGCGTTTGACAGTCTTGCCTGTAACTACTTGTCAAGGACGTTTTAATATCTTCATAAAAAAGACCCGGATACTGTTTTTGTTCCGGGCCTCATAGTGGTGTTATTCTGTTATAGCGCCTGTTTTACTCGGGCCTGCAGCTTCATCACGACAACCACCGTACGGATAACCGCCGCCAGGTTCGAGTCAACGCCCTCAATGCCGATTTTTACAAGAATTGAAGTCAGTGCATCGAATACCGCTAAACCCGGTGCAAATCAAAACCCATATATCGTCTCTCCTTAATATTTCTCGTAATGCACGTTCCCGGTGTGCAGGTCGGCATCAGTATAAGCCCTCTTTTCCTCGGCCTTCTCACCGATAGCGACAAGATTCAGCACGGTATAGCCATCCGGAACATCGAGCAGGGATCTGATCTCCTGATCAGAAGTACCTCGCTGCCCCATGCGGTTCCGGATATGCACCCAGCAAGCTCCAAGCCCATACTGTTCTACGGCGAGCAGAATGTAGGCAGACGCTATTGCGCCGTCCTCGATCCAGAATTCGGCCTGATGCTTGTCCGCCGTCTTGACCATGACGACGATCACAGCATCCGCGCCGTTGATCTGGGAACCGCCCATCTGCTTGCAGGCTCCGATCTTCCGGATCATATCCTTGTCGCGCACAACAACGTATTCTACCGGCTTATGTCCAAAGGATGTCGGCGCGGTCAAGGCAACCTTCATGATCTCATGGATCACTTCATCGTCAATATGGGCCGTACCATACCTGCGTACAGAGCGCCGCTTTCTCGTAAGTTCATATAATTCATTCATTTCTGTTATCCTTCTTTCCCGTTTTATGACTCGAATGTCTTTGCCACGGTCTGAAGAAGCTTTCGGATCTCAAGATGCTGTGGACATACCTTTTCGCATTTGCCGCATCGGATGCAATCAGAAGCCTTCCCATGTTCACCGCCGGTGATGATGTTGTTGTAATAGTAACCGGTATTCCAGTTGTGAAAAGCTTCATGGGCGTTCTTTGCAGCAAACAGGTCCGGAATACGGATTCCCTTCGGACAGGAACTCTCCTCGATGCAATACCGGCAGGCGGTGCAGGGAATCAGGTCCAGACTGCGGAAGATCTCACAGACCTTCCGGACGGCAGCCAGCTCCGTTTCATCGAGCGGCCGGAAGTCCTTCATGGCACTTAAGTTATCCTGCATCTGGTCCATATTGCTCATACCGGAGAGGACCATCGCCATATTCGGAAAGCTTGCAGCAAAGCGGATTGCATAGCTGGCGTTGCTGCCGCCATTCAGGTCCCTGAAGATCTTATCAGCTTCTTCCGGAAGGTTCACCAGACTGCCGCCCTTGACCGGCTCCATGACAATCACGGGCTTCCCATGCTTCTCACAGACCTCGTAGACCTTGCGGCTTTCCACCGAGGCATCCTCATAGTCCGCATAGTTAAACTGGATCTGCACGATCTCGATCTCCGGATGCTCCGTCAGAATCATATCCAGCACATCCGCCTTATCATGGAAAGAGATGCCGAAATGGCGGATCAACCCTTCCTGCTTCAGCGCATAGCAGGTCTCGTAAGCCTGGCAGCGCTTGTACTTTTGATAGTTATTCCTGTCCTGGGCGTGCATCAGGTAAAAATCAAAATAGTCTACACCGCACCAGGCAAGTTGCTTTTCAACGAATGGACGGATATCTTCCTGCTTCTTGAAGTAGGGATCCGTCAGCTTGTTCGTCAGGAGGAATTGACTCCTGTCATAGCGCTTTGCCACACAGTCACGGATCGCAGTTTCTGACTGTCCGCCGATGTAGCCGTGTGCGGTATCAAAGTAGTTAAGTCCGGCATCGATAAAGGCGTCCGCCATCCGGCAGAATTCCTCATAGTCTACACTGCCGCCCTTCATGGGAAGGCGCATGCAGCCGAAGCCGAAGTTGCCATGTATTTCAGGGAAGAATTTATTAATCATATTTACTCCTTTATGCTCTTACAGCCAGCCGGTCTTCCGGCTGGCTTGTCTTTTGGTCAGGCCTGCGGCTGCAGCGGTCCGTAATAGTAGCTCGCCGTTGCACCGCCGTCCGCAAGGAAGGTGGAACCGGTGATGAAGGCACCGGCATCGCTCATTAGAAGCTCTGCGATGTTTGCCATCTCGTCTGCCGTTCCGGGTCTTCCCGCCGGGCACCTGGCAAACATGTTTTTATAGAAGTCGCCTCTCGGGCCGTTGAACTCATCGACTGCCAGAGGTGTCACGATGATGCCGGGGGCAATGTCATTCAGTCTTGCACCACGCTCGCCCCAGCGGATGCACTCGTACATGACCCGCTTTTCGTTGCAGCGTTTGGCAAGCTGGTAGGCATGAAGTGTATCTTTCATATTTTCCGGCTGCAGGAGAGGCAGGCTCAACAGTTCCTCCGTCGGTGTCATGGCAAGCTGCCGGTCCTCCTCGGGCGTCAGCTGCGGCATGCGCCAGCCGGACTGGCTGGAGATGGTCACACCGGCACCGCCTTCCGCGATCACTTTCCCGACCTCTTCCAGTAATACTGCCGTTCCGTACAGATCTACTTTCAGGATCGCCTCAACGGGAGCCTGGGATGGAGAAACGCCCGCGGCGTTGATGAGATACTTGATCTCGCCGTATTCTGAAGCTTTCGCAATGATAGCCAGGATATCTTCCCTGGACGAGAGGTCCATCTCAAAAGGTACCACGTCATATCCGGCATTATTCATGATCTCTGCGATGGTCTCCGCATTCTTCATGCTCTTATCGCCAAGGATGATCTTCTTTCCAAATCCGGTCCTGCGGGCCAGGGCCATGCCGATCTGCCCCGCGCCGGTCACGATCATAACTTCTTTCTTCATCTGATTGCTCCATTCATATCAGTATGTACTTGCCACGCTCCGGGTAATCTTCCATACGCCGTTTGTTTTCTTCAGGCAGCATTTCTGCTGCAGGTGCCAGTTAGACTTTCCTCCGCCGAACACGGCTGCAGTCACATAGGACTGCCCGGTCAAGGCCGCTGTGTTTCCGCTGATCTCTACCGGCATGTTTTCATGCTCTGCAGAATAGTAGTTCAGAGTCCCGTTCAGCACTGCTTTGATAAAGGCTTCCTTCGGCTGCCTCAACCCCGTCATGTGTACCAGGACAAAGCTGTCATCCAGTACTTCATTCAGAGTTTTTTCGTCCTTTGCGATCATGCCTTCATACATGCGGATATATGCCTGCCAGATTGCTTCTGCATCCGGATTCCCCGACATATCAGATTCTCCTCTGACGAGCCTCACAGAAGACGATTGGCTTTCAGCCAGCGTTCTACGCTTGCCTTTGAAGTTGCCGCCTGGCTTCCGGTGATGGGAAGTCCCGCTTTCACATCTGCTCCGGGGCAGGTCTTTTTGATGTCGCGTTCACTTCCGCCCATGCCGCTTCCTTCGTTGGTGCAGAGAGGCAGGATCGTCTTGCCGGTGAAATCAAAGGCTTCCAGGAAGGTGAATACGGCCATCGGCATCGTGCCCCAGTAGTTGGGATAAGCCAGGACAATCGTGTCATACTCATCGATAGACTCCGGCATGGAGACAAGTTCCGGTCTGGCCTTTGCCCGCAGATCCTTCTTTGCCTCCTCAATGCAGGTCATGTATACAGGGGAGTAAGGATCCTTCATCTCGATCTTAAAGCTGTCTGCTCCGGTAAGATCCTTGATGATGCCGCATACGATCTCGGTATTTCCGACTTTCACATACCTCATCGCGCCGCTGAAATAGTTCTCGTCCGCCCTTGAGAAAAATGCGATCAGTGTTTTAGCCATGATTGGTTCCTCCTGTTATTCTTATCCGGCAAAACGCCGTTATTTGATCTGTCTTTATTATATGGGCAGAGTATTGCAAAGTCCAATCGAAACATGCTATACTTGATTTAACATTTAAATAGCGAGGGCAGACCATGACCACCAAACAGATCGATTACTGTATAGAACTTGCCCATACGTTGAATTTCAGCCGGGCAGCCGACAACATGTTCGTCAGCCAGCCCACGTTTTCTTATCAGATCAGGCTTTTGGAGGATGAGGTCGGCTTTGCGATCTTTGAGAGAAGCGGAAAAGGCGCATCCCTTACCCCTGCCGGTACGCAGTTTGTTTCCTTTCTGACCGGTATGCGGCAGGATCTGAAACGCGCCGTCGAGCAGGGCCAGAACTTTAGTGCAAAGTACCGTGACAGCATTTCCATCTGTATGATGGTGCGGCAGGCGTTGTATTTTCTTCCTGAAGTCATGCGAATGTTTGCGGAGTCAGAACCAAACGTCCAGATCACTCCGCTTTTCCAGTATGAGAACAGCATGGAATCGTTCCTTCAGAATGAAGCAGATATCGTCTTTGCACTGAAAGAACAGACGAAACAGGTCGCGGGTATCCAAGTCCATGATCTCTTTGAGAGCCGGATCTATCTGATCGCAAACAGGGATGACCCGCTTGCCGGTAAAAACCTCATCCGCGAAGAGGATCTGTATGGACGGACGCTGATGGTAGGTGGCGGCTCTCCGCAGGCTTTGAAAACAGTCCAGCACAGGCTGATCAATTCCGGAAAAATCGATTACTTTAACAGCGCTGATCATGATACTACCCTGACGAATGTGGCTGCGGGACGCGGCGTCTGCCTGGCTCCCGGTTTTTTAAACGACCACAGCGGACAATTTGCGTGGATCCCGTTCGACTGCAAGGAGGGCTTCTCCTGCGTTCTATGCACCCATAAAGAAGACCAGAGAGACAGTCTGAAAACCTTCCTTGATATCCTGAAAAAGCTTTACTCGGACGCGGTTGCGTTCCCACTGTAAAGAGCTAAAAAATAAGCCCGGGAGAATAACGATCACCGTCAAAAGCAGAGACTTGAAAAGGGCGTTGTCCAATGCGTCCCATAAGATGGCATCTTTTCCGATGCTTTGCAGAAAAAATGTGCTAAAATGTGCTAAAAGTGCTGTGTGGTTCCAAAGACCATATGGCTCCCGAGGGAAACCTCTATACATTTTTGGTTCGAACATACAAAAGTATGTGCTACCGTATGTGCTACAAAAAGCAAAAAAACAAAGCCCCGAAAACACAGTGTTTTCGGGGCTTTTATGGCGTGCCTGGGAGGATACGGCATTTCTTTTATTGGAAAATAAGGAAGAAATGCCGGGCAGGCGGCAAAGCCGCCTGTACGAACCTCTGGTCGGTTCGAATCTTCGATCATGTCCGAACATAACAAGAGCCACCCGTGAAGGGTGGCTTTGTTATGTGGCGTGCCTGGGAGGATTCGAACCTCTGGCCTTCAGAGTCGGAGTCTGACACTCTATCCAGCTGAGCTACAGGCACACGGCACGGTGCATATTATAGCACAGGTTTCCTTGCGTTGCAAGTGCTTCCCGATGAAAAAAAGAATCGCGTCTTCATACAAAAAACGGGACCGTATGATCCCGCTTGGATTCAATCGTTGCTCTCCTTGGAGAAGTAGACCTTGCCGGGCTCAAGCGGCTGACCCGTGCTCTCCAGCAGCTCGGAGACCGTCACGAGGTCGTACCCCTGTTCGAGGAGCCAAGGGATCATTTCATCGAGCACGTCGAGCGTCGGTTTGTGGTGATCGTGGCACAGAATGATCGCGCCGTTTTTTGTCTCTTTTTTGACGACGTCCATGATTTTTTCGACGTTCTGCGTGTACCAGTCCAACGTATCCACAGACCAGATGATGACCGCAAGGCCGGCGTCCTTTGCCCCGCGCGTAACGCGGCTGTTGCAGCTTCCGCCCGGCGGTCGCAGCGTTTTGATCTGATAGCCGCCCTCGATCCACCCCGAGATAACGTCGCACGCCTTCAGATGCCGCCTCGTGTTCTGTTCGCTCGTGAAGTTCGTCATCAGCTCATGCGTCAGCCCGTGCAGTCCGATCTCACAGCCCTGATCAACCATACGCTGCAGCATCGGTCCCGTCGTGTCGTTGATCGCAGCTGCAAGCACATAAAAGGTTGCCTTGACGTTATACTGCTCCAGTTTTTCCAGCACCGGAATCGTCAGTTGGATATTCGGACCGTCGTCAAACGTCAATGCGACCATCGGGCGGTTCGGGTCCTTCGTGGGCTCCGGCGTCGGCGTAGGTGCAGGCGTAGGGTCCGGCGTCGGCGTGGGCGTCGTTGTGGGTGTCGGCTCCGGCGTAGGCTCCGGCGTCGGGGCAATCGTCGGCGCGGGCGTATCCGTCGGCAAGGGTACCTCTGCAGCGGGGCTTTTTGTCGAACAGCCGAGCAAGAAAAGGATGATCAGCAAACATACAAGGCACTTTTTCATATGCTGCATTATGTCATATCCGGTCGGAAAATGCAAGGGATCCGTCCGGCATGCCGTCAAAAAAGGAACCGCACTGCGATTCCTTTCCGATTCAATCTTTGATCTCCTTGCAGAAATAGACCTCGCCGGGTTCCAGCGGCGTTCCGGAGCTTTCCAAAAGCTCGGAAACCGTCACCAGTTCATAGCCCTGTTCGAGGAGCCACGGGATCATTTCGTCGAGCGCGTCGAGCGTCGGCTTGTGATGGTCGTGGCAGAGAATGATCGCGCCGTTTTTTGTCTCCTTTTTGACGACGTCCATGATTTTTTCGACGTTCTGCGTGTACCAGTCCAACGTATCCACAGACCAGATGATGACCGCAAGGCCGGCGTCCTTTGCCCCGCGCGTAACACGGCTGTTGCAGCTTCCGCCCGGCGGTCGCAGCGTTTTGATCTGATAGCCGCCCTCGATCCACCCCGAGATGACGTCGCACGCCTTCAGATGCCGCCTCGTGTTCTGTTCGCTTGTGAAGTTCGTCATCAGCTCATGCGTCAGCCCGTGCAGTCCGATCTCACAGCCCTGATCAACCATACGCTGCAGCATCGGTCCCGTCGTGTCGTTGATCGCAGCTGCAAGCACATAAAAGGTTGCCTTGACGTTATACTGCTCCAGTTTTTCCAGCACCGGAATCGTCAGTTGGATATTCGGACCGTCGTCAAACGTCAATGCGACCATCGGGCGGTTCGGGTCCTTCGTGGGCTCCGGCGTCGGCGTAGGTGCAGGCGTAGGGTCCGGCGTCGGCGTGGGCGTCGTTGTGGGTGTCGGCTCCGGCGTAGGCTCCGGCGTCGGGGCAATCGTCGGCGCGGGCGTATCCGTCGGCAAGGGTACCTCTGCAGCGGGGCTTTTTGTCGAACAGCCGAGCAAGAAAAGGATGATCAGCAAACATACAAGGCACTTTTTCATATGCTGCATTATGTCATATCCGGTCGGAAAATGCAAGGGATCCGTCCGGCATGCCGTCAAAAAAGGAACCGCACTGCGATTCCTTTCCGATTCAATCGTTGATCTCCTTGCAGAAATAGACCTCGCCGGGTTCCAGCGGCGTTCCGGAGCTTTCCAAAAGCTCGGAAACCGTCACCAGTTCATAGCCCTGTTCGAGGAGCCACGGGATCATTTCGTCGAGCACGTTGAGCGTCGGCTTATGATGGTCGTGACAGAGGATGATGGAGCCGTTTTTCGTCTGCTTCTTCACGACATCCATGATCTTTTTTTCGTTCTGCGTCTTCCAGTCGTAGGTGTCCACGGACCACCGGATGACTGCAAGCCCCGCCTGCTTCGCGCCGCTTTTCACGTGGCCGTTGGTTTTTCCCTGCGGCGGCCGCATCGTTCTCGGCTGATAGCCGCCCTCGACCCAGCTCGAAATCTCTTCACATGTTTTTAATAGACGTTCTGCGTTCTTTCTGCCGGAAAACTGTGTCATGACATCATGATTCAGCCCGTGCACGCCGATCTCGTGCCCGCCGTCCACCATCATCTGGAGCATATATCCGTTCTTGTCGTTGATTGCGGATCCGAGCACAAAGAACGTTGCCTTGACGTGATATTGCTCGAGTTTTTCGAGCACCGGCACAGTCAGCGTCATGTTCGGACAGTCATCAAACGTCAATGCGACCATCGGGCGGTTCGGGTCCTTCGTGGGCTCCGGCGTGGGCGTCGGTTCCGGCGTAGGGGTCGGTTCGGGCGTCGGCGAAGGCGACGGCGTCGGCGGAAGCGTCGGCAGCGGCAGTTCCGTTGCCGGCACGGGGGTTTCGGCGGCTGCAACGATTACGTCAGCGCTGTCTTCGATGTTTGTAATTTTCGGAGGTTCCGTTTCCGGGACAGTTTCATTCGACGCAGACGTATATTCCGCGCAGCCAAGCAGAAACAGGATGGAAAGCAGTATCACAAGGATTCGTTTCATGCCTCATTTTATATCACATTTTGCCGAAAAATGCAATAATGTCGGCGTTTACCCGCGAATAAAAAACCGGACCGCGCGCGCGATCCGGTTCCGATATGCCGTTTGATTATTGTTCGAAGCTGAAATGATAGTCGAGATGCTTCTCGTCGCGCACGGCGATCATTTCCTTCTGCACCGCCGCATTGACGGGAACGCCCTTGTCCTTGCGATCCTGCCACACGAGCCATTCCTTTTCGCCCGCGGTGTAGATACGCTCCTGACCCGGCGCCTTTTCGGAATTGCGCAGCGCGCGGAGGATGTCGCCGCAGGTCTTCTTGAACGTGTCGAGACCCATGAACGCCTCCGGGTCGATCGCGATGAAGAAGTGACCGAGATGATACGGGCGCTTGTTGCCGTTCTCATCCATGCCCGTCAGCATCTTCATGTAGCTGCCCGCCTGCAGCGCCGCGGAGAGGATCTCCACAACCGTCGCGTAGCCGTATCCCTTGTAGCCCGCAAGCTCCTCGCCGATGCCGCCGAGCGGTGCAAGCGCCGCTTCGCCTTTGGTGAGGTCGATGAGGATCTGCTTAGAATCGGTCATGGCGGAGCCGTCTCTGCCGATGACCATGCCCGCGGGGGTGTCCTTGTCGTTACGCGCATAATACTCGATCTTGCCGCGCTGCGTGATGGAGGTCGCGCAGTCGATGCAGAACGGAAACTCCTCGTCGGTCGGCAGCGCGATCGTTAAGGGGTTCGTGCCGAGCATGTTCTCCACGCCGAACGTCGGCGCGATGGACGGACGCGCATTCGTGCCAGTGATGCCGATCAGGCCCTGCTTCGTCGCCATCGTGGCCCAGTAGCCCGCGATGCCGTAGTGCGAAGAATTGCGCACCGCGACCATGCCCATGCCGTACTGCTTTGCCTTGTCGATCGCAGTCTGCATGGCGCGCTTACTGATCACCATGCCCATGCCGTCATGTCCGTCGACCACCGCGGTCGTCGGGGTTTCACGGATCACTTCATACTCGGTGACGGGGTTTAAGATGCCCGCCTTGATGCGATCGAGATAAATCGGCTTGAAGCGGTTGACGCCGTGGCTCTCGATGCCGCGGCGGTCGCTCTCCATCAGAACGTCTGCGCAGATTTCCGCATCCTCACGCGGCACGCCGTACGCGACGAACGCGTCCGTGATGAAGTTTCCGATGGTTTCCCAGTCCACATAAGGTCTTGTTTCTTTGATTGCCATATTTTTATCTCCCTTCGGATTATAAACTCTAAACTGTAAACTCTCTCAGTCTTCCCAGTTCTTTGCCTTTTCGACCGCCTTTGTCCAGCCGCGCTGACGGTTTGCGCGTTCGACCTCGCTCATCGCGGGCTGGAAGATCTTTTCGCTTTGCCAGTAATGCAGAACGTCGGTCTCGTCGCGATACAGCCCCACGCCGATCGCCGCAAGGTACGCGGCGCCGAGCGCCGTGGATTCAACGCATTTCGGGCGGTTGACCGGCACGTCGAGCATGTCCGCCTGGAACTGCATCATCACGTTCGACACGGACGCGCCGCCGTCAACCTTGAGCTCCTCCAGCTTTTTGCCGCTGTCAAACTCCATCGTGCGGGCAAGGTCGCCCACCTGATAGACGATGCCTTCGAGCACCGCGCGCGCGATGTGCGCACGGTTCGTTGCGCGGGTCATGCCGACGAGCGCGCCGCGCGCGTACATGTCCCAATGCGGCGCGCCGAGACCCGTAAACGCGGAAACGAAGTATGCCCCGCCCGCGTCCGGTACGGATTCGGCAAGCGTGTCGATCTCATGTGCGGAAGAGATCAATCCCACTTCGTCGCGGAGCCACTTGATCGAGCTGCCCGCGTTGAAGATGCTTCCCTCCAGTGCATAGCGGACCTTGCCGCCGACGCCCCACGCGATCGTGGTGAGAAGCCGGTTCTTGCTTGCGACCGGCGTTTCGCCCGTCTGCATCATCAAAAATCCGCCGGTGCCGTAGGTGCATTTTGCCTGACCCGGTTCAAAGCAAGCCTGTCCGAACAGCGCCGCCTGCTGATCGCCCGCATCTCCCGCAACGGGTACGCCGGCAAGGACTTCGAGTCCTTCGATGCCGTCCTTCACAAAGCCGTACACATGCGCGGATGGGAGCACCTCCGGCAGAATGCACGCCGGAATGTTGAGCCGGTGCATGATGACCGGATCGTAGCTTAACGTATGAATATTATAAAGCATGGTACGCGACGCGTTGCTGTAATCGGTGACATGCGCGCCGGTGAGGTTCCAGATGAGCCATGTGTCGACCGTGCCGAACAGGAGGTTGCCCGCCTCCGCCAGCATCTGTCCGTTCGGAACCGCGTCGAGGATGTAGCGAAGCTTCGTCGCGGAGAAGTACGCGTCAATGAGAAGCCCCGTCGACTGCGCGATATAGTCTCGCATGCCTTCGCGAATGAGCTGTTCGCACAGCGGCGCGGTGCGGCGGCACTGCCACACAATCGCGGGATGCACGGGCTTTCCCGTCGCCTTCTCCCACACGATCGTCGTTTCACGCTGATTCGTGACGCCGATTGCGGCGACCTCGCCCTTTTGGACGTCCGCTTGTTTCAGAACCTCGCGAACTGCCTGAAGCTCGGTCTTTAAGATCTCGTTCGCGTCATGCTCGACGTAGCCGGGCATCGGATAATGCTGCGTGAACTCAAACTGTGCGGATGTGACGATCCTGCCTTCGAGATCGAATAGGATCGCGCGCGAGCTTGTCGTGCCCTGATCCAACGACAATAAATACTTCTGCATACAATGGACCCCTTTCCGGATTAATTCATTATAACACAGATTTCCGCTTGTGAAAACAGTTTTTTTCATGTATAATGCGGATATGGAAAAAATAACGGATGATTTTAATGTTGAAGAAAAGCGCGCTGCCGAAGACACATCTTTGGCTGACGACACGCTGTCGTTTGAGAATGAGTTTCAGAAGGAACACATCGGGCTCACGCGCAGGCGTGCGCTGATTCTCATTGCCGTGCTCATCGTTGTGATCGCCGCGATCACCGCGGCGGCGGTATGGTTTTTGCCGAAACCCACGGGACTGCCGAAGTTCACTGAGGTCATGACCTCGAACCGCGAAGCGTATCTGCATCCGCAGTACGGCTCGGTCGACTGGGTCGAGATCTTTAACCCGACCGACGCGGACATTGATCTGTCCGGCTATGGGTTTACGAACGATTTGAAGCACCACCAGTTCCGCTACACCTTCCCCGACGGCACGGTCATAAAGCCCGGGGAGTACCTTGTGCTGTACTGCACCGGCGGCACGGAGCAAAGCGACAGTGATCCGTTCTGCACCGGCTTCAACCTGTCCAAGGAGGGCGAGAACCTGTTCCTTGTGACGCCCACGAAGGTCGAAGCGGATGAGCTCGCCGTTCCCGCGCTTGAAACGGATACCGCCTATGCAAGAACGGACGCCGGGAGCTTCGCCGTGACCGACTTCCCCACGCCGTGGGAGGCAAACCGCTTTGAATAACGCATTTTTCTATTGTTCGCCGCTCGGCACGCTGCGCATCGAGGATGATTCTCATGTGCTCGTTTCGGCAGCGTTCGTTGACGGCGCAGCCGAAACCGAACCGTCCTCCCCCGTTCTTTCCGAGGCAAAGGCGTGGCTCGATCGGTATTTCGGGGGACGCGACCCGGGACCGGCGCCGAGACTTTCGCCGAAAGGCACACCGTTTCAAAAGGCGGTGTGGGATGCGCTTTCATCCGTTCCGTACGGCAAAACCGTGACCTATGGGGACCTTGCCGTATCCATGGGGCTCACATCCCGCCATGCCCGCGCGGTCGGAAGCGCATTGAACCGCAATCCGCTGATCCTTTTTATCCCCTGCCACCGCGTGCTGGGAAAGGACGGCTCGCTCACCGGCTTTGCGTACGGGATCGAACGCAAGAAAGCGCTTTTGGAGCATGAACAAACGCAGAAATGAGCACCCGCGCGGCGCTCTTTTTTCTTGCGTTATACAAGGATTGCTGATATAATAAAATATACGACATTATAAGGGGAAAAACCATGAAAATTATCGAGCTGAAGGAAACAATCACGGCGTCGAACGACCGCGACGCGGAGGTTTTGCGCGGCGAGCTCAAAGCGAAGGGCACGCTGCTTATCAACCTCATGGCGTCGCCCGGCGCGGGCAAGACGACGCTTTTAGAGCGCACGATCCGCGATCTCAAGGATGAAATGCGCATTGCGGTCATGGAGGCGGACGTCGATTCCGACGTGGACGCGGTCCGCATCGAAAAGATCGGGGCAAAAGCCGTGCAGGCGCACACCGACGGCATGTGCCACATGGACGCAGGCATGACGCGCCGCGCCTTGGAAGGGCTCGGAGATGAACAATTCGATCTCGTCGTGCTCGAAAACGTCGGCAACCTCATCTGCCCCGCGGAATTCGACACCGGCGCGGGCAAATGCGTGATGCTGCTTTCCGTGCCGGAGGGCGACGACAAGCCCTTAAAATACCCGCTGATGTTTACAAAGAGCGACGTGCTCATCATCACGAAAACCGACGTCGCGCCGTATTTTGATTTCGATTTCGATGCGTGCGTTGCGCGTGCAAGAAAGCTGAACCCGACCATCCGGGTGTTCGCGGTGTCTGCAAAGACCGGCGAGGGCTTCGAAGCTTGGGAAGAGTGGCTCAGAGCAGCCGTTGCGGATTGGAAAAACGAAACCATTTCAGAATAAAGGAGAAACGCCATGCCGGAAACCTACGACCAGAATCCACGCACCAAATCCAAGTATGACGGCGAACCGGTTTTGCAGAAAAAGTATGCAAAGCTCGGCGCGAAGATCACGGACAACGTGCCGCACAAGCTGTTCGGACTCAAGACGACCGACGAGGAATACTGGGGTCTTCGCGAGATCCTGAACGAAAACGAGGTCGACGTCGCGCTGTCCATGAAGCAGCGTAAGTGGTACACCTACGAGCAGCTCTTCGAAATGAACAAGCAGATGGGCGAGCAGCTTTTCAAGGAGACCTTGAACCTTCTGTGCGTCCACGGCTTCGTCGAGTACGACTACGGCGATCACTACGACGACAACGGTCCGATCCCCGGCGCACCGAAGCAGATCCGCTACCGCACGAGCTATTTCGTGCCGGGCAGCGCGGAGCTCTTCAACTCCTCGGTCGACCGCATCGAAAATAACCCGCCGGTGGCGAAGATGTTCGAGCGCATGACATTTTTGCCTTTGGAGCACATCACCTCGATGGTGCGTCCCGGCGGCAACGGCATCGGCATGCACGTCATCCCGGTCGAAAAGGAAGTCGCCGCCAACCGCGAATCGGTCAGCATCGAAAAGATCTCCTACTGGCTGCAGAAGTACGACGGACACCTGTCCGCGGGCATCTGCTCCTGCCGCGCATCCCGCGCGATGATCGGCGAAGGCTGCACGGACGACGAATCCGACTGGTGCATTCAGGTCGGCGACATGGCGGACTACACCGTTGAAACCGGCAGAGCACACTATATCACCAAGGAGGAAGCGCTCGAGATCCTGCGCCGTGCCGAGGAAAACGGCTACGTGCATCAGGTTACGAACATCGACGGCTCCGACCACATCTTCGACATCTGCAACTGCAACGTCAAGATTTGCAATGCGCTTCGCACCTCACTGCTCTATAATACGCCGAACATGAGTAAGTCCGCGTACACCGCAAGCGTCAAGAAGGAAAACTGCGTTGCCTGCGGACGCTGTGTGGAGATCTGCCCGGCAGGCGCATTGAAGCTCGGTCAGAAGCTTTGCAGAAAGGACGGCACCGAGGTCGAATATCCGAAATCCGTACTTCCCGACCGTATTCGCTGGGGCAAGTACGCATGGGACGAGAACTACCGTGACTCCGCTCGCGTCAACACGCACAAGACGGGCACTGCGCCGTGCAAGACCGCGTGCCCCGCGCACGTGCCGATTCAGGGCTACCTCAAGATGGCAAAGGAAGGGCGCTACGAGGAAGCGCTTGCGCTCATCAAGCGCGAGAACCCCTTCCCCGCGATCTGCGGCAGAGTGTGCAACAAGCGCTGTGAAGACGCGTGCACGCGCGGCACGATCGACCAGCCCGTTGCGATCGACGACGTAAAGCGTTTCCTGGCCGACCGCGATCTTTCCGCGGAAACGCGCTACGTACCGAAGAAGATCATCAACAACCTGACCGGCGAATGGAAGCAGAAGATCGCCATCATCGGCGCGGGCCCCGCGGGCCTTTCCGCCGCGTACTATCTCGGCGAAATGGGCTATCGCCCCACCGTGTTTGAAAAGAACGCAAAGCCCGGCGGCATGATGACCTACGGCATTCCGTCGTTCAAGCTCGAAAAGGACGTCATCGACGCGGAGATCGACGTGATCCGCGCGCTCGGCGTCGACATCCGCTGCGGCGTGGAGGTCGGTAAGGATATCACCATCGAAGAGCTCAAGAAGCAGGGCTATGAGGCGTTCTACATCGCGATCGGCTGTCAGGGCGGACGGCTTCCGGGCGTTCCGAACGAGCGCGCCGAAGGCACCGAGATCGCGGTGAGCTTCTTGAACAAGGCGCTCTCCGATAACACCCGTAAGCTCGAAGGCGACGTGATCGTCGTCGGCGGCGGCAATGTGGCGATCGACTGCGCGCGCACCGCGCACCGCTTCGGCGCAGGCTCGGTTTCGATGTTCTGCCTCGAATCGCGCGAGACGATGCCCGCTTCTCCCGAGGAGATCAAGGAAGCCGAAGAAGAGAATGTGAAGATCCAACCCGGTTGGGGTCCGAAGGAAGTCCTCGTGGACGACCAGGGCAAGGTCAAAGGGCTCGTCTTAAAGCGCTGCGTCAGCACGATCGACCCGGAGACCGGAAAGTTCTCCCCCAAGTATGACGAAAACGAGACGATCACAGTGGAAGCAAAGACGATCGTGTTCGCGATCGGTCAGGCGATCGAATGGGGCAAGCTCTTAGACGGCACGAACGTGAAGTTCCATCACGGCAACTACCCCGTCGCGGATCCGTTCACCTATCAGACCGACGATCCGATGATCTTTGTCGGCGGCGACGTGTTCACGGGACCGAAGTTCGTGATCGACGCGATCGGTCAGGGACACATGGCGGCGGAATCACTCGCCCGCGCCGTATCGAAGAACAGCGTGAACCAGACGCTCGGCCGCGATCGCCGGTTCTTTAAGGAGCTCGACAAGACCGATATCGCGATCGACGAGTACGATCACGCACAGCGGCAGGTCCCGCCCACAGATCCTTCGATCGACGCAAAGAACGGATTCCGCGATCCGACGCTTCCGCTGACCGAAGAGCAGGTAAAGATCGAAACCTCGCGCTGCCTCGGCTGCGGCGCAACGATCGTCGACGCAAACAAGTGCATCGGCTGCGGGCTTTGCACCACGCGCTGCGAATTCGACGCGATCCATCTTCTGCGCGATCATCCGCAGAATTCCGATATGCGCCGTGCGGAGGACAAGGTCACGGGTCTTCTCTCCTATGCGGCAAAGCGCGGGATCAAGATCCTGCTGCACAGCGGCTCGAAGGAAGCGAAGATGATGCGGGCAAAGCGCAAAGCGTATAACAAGGCGACCAAGGAATTCCACAAAACGCATCCGCACACCGGCAATTCTGTCAGCATCGAGGAGCTTACGAAGGACTGATATGCACGAGATGGGCATCATTCTGCACCTCGCCAAATCCCTTGAGGAGACCGCGGCGGAGCAGAACATCAAAAAGATCACACGCGTGGCGCTTGAGGTAGGCGAGGTGTCCGGCATCATGACGGATTATTTTGTCGACTGCTGGAATTACTTCCGCAAAAAACAGCCGGTATTGGAGACCGCCGAGCTGGAGCTATTGACCATCCCCGCGGTGACATGGTGCGACGCGTGCAAAAGGACCTATCCCACGGTGCAGTACGGACGTACGTGTCCATACTGCGGCAGCGGCGAAACGTGGCTCTTAAAGGGCAACGAGTGCGTCATTAAAGAAATAGAAATCGAGGATTAGCAGCCTCAACGCATACGAAAGCCGTCCGGAGCACCCGGGCGGCTTTTTCGTCCCCCTCATCCGTCTCCTTCGGAGACACCTTCCCCACCCAAGGGGGAAGGCTTTTGGAAAGCGTGCACGCAAAGAAGACTGCATAAAACAAACAAGCCGTCCGCGAAACCGGACGGCTTGTGCCATTCTCGATATTTTAGGGATACAGCCCTCGCATGCCGCGCTTTTTCTCGAACATGCAGACTATTATTCTCTGGTCAATGATCTTCCACCAGAATATTCCAATGTTTCAGTCCTTTCTCCAAAATATGTATATTCACTATGGAACATTAAAATATTAGTATCGTCATCAAAACTCACCAAAATATATCTATCATCCAAATACCGATATGTAAACGACTTTGAATCATTCTTCTCAGGGTTATCGTAATCCTCATACGAATAAGCGCCTGTTCTTCCTCTACCGAAGACAAACTTTGACTCGTCATTGTATTTGATCCAATCAGTATCTTTGCTGCGATCAGTCCAATTCCCGAGCACCCAATCGTCTTCAGGTTGATAGTCCTGCGGAATATCCACAACGAAAGTAATCTTGCCCCATTGTTTTGAATAATAAGAATTGGAATAATCAAATTCGACTGTTTTCGAGTCAATAGGAACCGTTGTGGTAACCGATAAATCGGATGTTCTTCCATTCGATACATGTACTCTATCAGAAAAGCTGTCATCCATCTCAAGTCCCTCTCCATCAGCATAGACATGAAAATCGTGAGAAAATATAGATGCGGTTCCATCTCCTTTAAATCCGCAATCAATATTGAGTCTTACGATTAATTTGCCCTCGTAAACTTCAATCTCCTGTTGTAAAAAAGTAAACTCAAAATCCCCGTACTGCACGGTTTCGCCGACATGGACGACCTGATCCTTTTTCTCGCCGCAAGCGACAAAGAACGGCAGCATCATAACCGCCAGTACGACACAAATCATTCGTCTCATTCCGTTTTTCATTGCGCAAATTCCCCCTCACTTTCTTCCGCAATATATGCCATATTGGGATATTTTGATTATACCAATTCGGTATACTACCGTCAAGAGGTAGCGTCAACGTGAAACTGAAGGAATTGCGAATCAAAAAGGGGATCTCGCAGGTGAAGCTTGCGATGGATCTGCATTTATCGCAAAACGCGATCAGCCGGTATGAGAACAATCAGCGTGAAGCCGATTATGAGACGCTGATCCGAATCGCCGATTATTTCGACGTTTCGCTGGATGAACTATTGGGACGGGACTACCCTCCCGGCAGAAGCAAACAAAGCGAATAGAAGCATTAAAGCAAACGCCGTCCGGAAAATCCCGGGCGGCTTTTTGCGGAACGTTATTCGATGTTCCCTACGATCCGCTGGGGAGTTTTCGACCCTCCCTTGTCAGGGAGGGTGGATGCCGCAGGCAGACGGAAGGGTAGTTGATTGAACCGCGCGAAGCTTGACATGCGATCCGCCCCTGCTGCGATGTGACATTTTATACTTGATGTGTCATCCTGAGGCGAAGCCGAAGGATCTTAAAGCTCTACGCTCTTCAGAATGACAAGATTAAGTTGTTACACCACACTACGGCGAGAGACCGGTGGCGCCCTCCCCTACGAAAACCGCAGAATAATAGGAAAGCCGTCCGGAGCACCCGGGCGGCTTTTGCTATCATAATGTTATTTCGTTTTCGTTTCGAGTTCGCGGATCTTTTCATACACGCGGCGGCAGTTTTCGGTATCGTTAAAGGCGAAGAATCCGTCGATGCGTGCGCGGTATCTGTCCTTGAGCCTGCAGCCGTTTTCCATGTATTCGATCAGTCGGTCGACGGTCGCTTCGTAATCCGTCTCGACCTCGCCGAAGCCGTCCCTGTCATAATCGAAATAGCCCTTTACGTAGACGTGCTCGCCGGAGAAGAACTCCTCGCGGTCGAACTGCGTATAGATCACGGGCTTCCGAAGATAAACAAAGTCAAACACGACCGAGGAGTAATCCGTCAGGATGAGATTGCTTTCGGCGAATACCCTGCGATACGGCGTGTCCGCGTGCAAAAATGTGACCGCGTCGTTCTTCGTAAACAGGTCCACATGCGGCTGCAGCGTCGGATGCGGCAAAAAGCGCACGGTATAGCCGTATTTCTTTGCCGCGTCCAAAAGCCTCCGGTCGTTCAGCAGCGCGTTGTAAAACCGATAGAACGCACCGTCCGTAAAGCCGTCCCTGAGCCCGCGAAGACCCGTTTTCGGATCCGCCGGCGTCGACCATGCGCGCCGCCACGTCGGCATGATCGTGATGCAGCGTTTTTCGTCGTGATACAGCCGGTCGAACCGCGGAAGTCCCGTCAGCCAGATCGCGTCTGCCGGATAAAAGTAGGCGCCGTTTCGGATGGATTCCGCTTCCGCTTCTGCGGAGGTCACAAATCCGGACATGTTGCAGTGGTAGCGGTTCAGCCAGCCGGACAGATCATCCTTGATCACGCCGTGCTGTAAAAAGACATAGCGGATGCGGTTTTCGATGTCGCGGTACGGCTCGTTGTAGCCCGGGAATTGTGAAACGACGTCGCTGTCCGCATGCGAGGAAATATTCATCTCGGACAGAAGATACAGGATCTTGTGCCGATAGGACTTGGCTTTCACGACGCGTCCGACGTCCTTCATCGCCGCATAGTCCGGGGATCGGTCGGATATGACAAAGTACAGCTTTGCGGGCTGCTGCTTCAACGCGCAAAGATAGCGGAACATTGCTTCCCCGTTGTCCCCCGCAACCATAGTGCGGTCGGACAACAGCCAGATCGGTTTTCTCTGCAGCGGTTTTGCGATCGCGTATACGAGCCTGCCGACGACGGCGTTTTTCGAGATCCTGTCGCCTTTTTTCAGAAGATCAAAAAGCAATCCGAGCTCGCGGAAGAATCGGAAACGGCGTTTTGTAAAGATCAGCGCGTTGTCTTTATAGCACAGCACGCGATCGCCGATGCAGGCATAGGAATGCGGCAGCTTTTCGGAAATCGGGAAAAACTGCGTAAGACGCGGATCGCGGATCGGTTCGTCACCCGCCGCGCTTTGCCGGATAAACCGGATAACAAGCGGGGTCTTGTCCTTCGGGATCGGGATTTCAAACGTGAATCCGTAGCGGCGCGCGATCTCTTCATCCAGCGACAGCTCCGTCTTGTTTCGATCCGTGCGCACGCCCGCGAAGCGTTCGCCGTTCGCTTCCGCGACGATCTCAGGCGGCTCTGCGTCGACGCCGAACGCCTGCAGTGCGGAACACTCAACGATCGCGCATCCGTCTCTTACGGTAAAAAATTCCACGCTGATGCGGTCGCGCCGCAGTTCAAAGGGTTCGCCGTTTCCGTACCGATACATGCGTTCGCCTGCCTCCGGCGCCGGCGTCGGACGCGCGCCGTGCCCGAGATACAGCATGTGTGCCGTTTGATACGGATGGATAAAGTGCATGTCCGCAAGCACGCTATCGTCGATTTCGGAAAGGATCGTGCCGAGCAGGCGGCGATAGTCCGCCTTCTGCGATTCGTCGAACATCACCGAGGGGAGCTTGCGCTGGCGGACGCGCCATTGCAGATCGTATGCGATCGTATACTGAACAAAGCGTGGGACCGTGCCGAGGCGTTCTCTGCACGCGTTCAGCGTCTCTATGCAAAAATGCTCAAGGTACGGAAAATACCATTTGGGCGAGTTTCCCGAATTCTGGATCGCGCTCGCCTGTCCGCTCGAACGGCGGCGGTAGAGATGGATCGCGTCGGCGACCACGCCGAGCGTCTGCTTTTCGATCAGAATCGACTGCAGGAGCTTTGCGTCCTCGGCATAGCTGAGGTTTGTATCGAATGATTTGCCTTCCAGCGCTTTTGCCCGCACGAACGCCGACGTCACCGCAAGCTGCGGGCTGTTCGGTTCGGCGCATAGATCAATCACGCGCGAGCCGTTTTTGTATTTCCCGTTCAGCATGTGCGGACCTTCCTTGCCGTCGAAAAAGCGCATCGGCAGTGAAACGACATCCGTTTCGGGGTGCGCCTCAAAGAACGCAAACACCTTGCGGAGCGCGTTTTTCGAAAGAAGATCGTCCGCGTCGAGAAAGCTTACATATTTGCCGCGCACGTGCGGGAGCCCTGCGTTTCGCGCCGAGGAAACGCCGCCGTTCTCCTTATGGATCACAACGATGTTGTCCGGATACTGCTCCCGATACGCGTCACAGATCGCGCCGCTGCCGTCGGTTGAGCCGTCGTCGCACAGAATGAGCTGCACGCGCGAAAAGCCGAAATCCTGCCGCAGCAGACTTCTGACCGTTTCGTCGAGAAACTCCTTCGCGTTGTATACGGCCGTCACGACCGAGAAATCATAGGATCCCTTCATCAGCTCACCCTCACGCTTTCCCCTGCGCGGCTTTCCGCGCCGTTTGTATTATTATAAACGTTCGCCGCGCACCTGTCAATTTGCCGCGAAGAAAGAAAGACGGCGCTTCCGACCCGGAGCGCCGTCTTTGGTCATTTCCGTTTTTTACGCAGGTCGCGGTTTCTCTTGGACACGCCCCACATGCGGAAGCCGGTGGAAACAAGCAGTACGCCGACTGCCATGGAACCTGCGATCGCCGCGGTCAGCATCCCTTTGTTATACGCCTCGCTGAGCATCCCGCGGCGGATAAAGTCCATCGTATAGTAGATGCCGGAGCCGGGGATCAGCGGCACGAGCGCACACATCAGGTAGCTCGTCGCCGGGAACTTGCGGACGCGCGCCATGATCTCCGCATAGAAGCACGACACCGCCGCCGCAACGAGATACGCGATCGGCTCCGAAAGTCCGAGGCGCATGCACAGCACGCAGACCGGCCAGGAGATCACACTGCCTAAGAGCGCGAACGGAATGCCTCTGCCGTGCATGTTGAACATCAGTCCAAACCCGAGCGTACCGACGAGCCCGGCCATGCACTGGATCCACAGGGGATGGTCGAGCGGCTCCAGAGAGAACACGACGTTCGGAAAGATATACCGCGCCAGGCTTACGCCGGAGCTTGTGCCGAACACCAGCGCGATCGCAATGATCAGCACCTGCACAAGGCGGTTGAGCCCGGACATGGTATCGCCGTAGATAACGTCCCTGAGGCTGTTGGTGAACAAAAAGCCCGGAACCAGCAGCATGATCGCGCCGATGACCGTGATATCGGCGTTCTTTGAGAATCCGATCGCCGTGAGAACATTCGCCAAAAATCCAAGGACAAAACTGCACACAAACGACGTAAAGAACGCATTCGCATGGAACCTGCCCATAAACCGTGTGGCGGCGCCGATCGCGAGTCCGCAGACACCGGATGCCAGCGCTTCGAGGATCCCGCCGCCGAAGAACACGCCGAAGCCCGCGCCGATCAGAAACGCGGCGAGATAATAGATGGGGAGCGGGTATCGGCATACCTTTTTTTCGGTCTCACGGAGAAGTCTCCGCGCTTCCTGCATGCTCGGTTTTTCCGTACAGACGCGGCGGGAAAGCGCCGAATAGCGTTCAATGCCGTCCAGCATTGTCTCGCCGCTTTTCAGGCGCCGGATCTTCGTCAGGATCAGTCCGTCGTCCGTCTCCATGCTTGCCATGATGCTGCTCGGAATGACGAACGCGTCCACGCGTTCAACGCCGTATGCCTCAATGATGCGATTGATCGTGTCCTCCACGCGATACGTCTCCGCGCCGCAAGCCTGCAGCTTGTTTGCGAGCGAGACCGTAAACTCCAGAAGCTCTCCGTAAAACGTTGCGTCGTGTTCCTGTCCGGACAGCCGCTTTGCCGCGGTCGTATCCGCCGCCGTGGGAAGCGGGAGCTTTTTCTTCTGTGCCTGTATCTTTCGTTTCTTTTCGCTGATCATGTCCGATTGTTTCCCTGTTTTCTGTATTGCGTGCAAAAGTATAACAGTGCATTCCCGAAAATGCAAGCGTTTCCGAAAGAAACCGCAAAGGTCTTTTCAATGCCGCCAAAATGCGCTATACTGATGAAAACCAACGTTTGGAGGATCGGCGCATGTCATTGGAACGAGCGGTAAACTACCTTCGGGAAAAGGGTCTTAAGGACCATATCATCATTCCCGAGCACAGCAGCGCAACAGTTGCCGAGGCTGCAAAAGCTTTGGGCTGCGAACCCGGCATGATTGCAAAGACGCTGTCGTTTCTGCAAGGCGACCGCCCTGTTCTGATCCTTGCGGAAGGCGCCGCGCGCATCGACAACGCCAAATACAAAGCGCGGTTCTCCTGCAAAGCGAAGATGATCCCCGCGGAGCTTGTCGAGCCGCTCATCGGGCACTCGGTCGGCGGGGTCTGCCCGTTCGGCGTCAACGAAAACGTCACGGTCTACCTCGACGAAAGCCTGAAGCTGCACGAGATCGTCTACCCCGCCGCCGGCACGGACCACAGCGCCGTGCGGCTCACGATCGCAGAGCTCGAACGTGCCTGTCCCGACGCGGAATGGATCGACGTCTGCCGTTGAATTCAGGGGCTGTGAAAAAAGTCCTGTCATTCTGAGTATGGCACGCGCGGGAAGCGCGTGATCTTCCGCTGTAACGAAGTGGAAGGCGAAGAATCTCTTCAAAAAAAGCAGTAAAACCGCTGTTTTTCAGATCCTTCGTCGCATAAATGCTCCTCAGGATGACACACTTTGGACTTTCTTAACATCCCCCGGTTTTTCAGCCCCCGCCTATGCAGCAAAGATGCACCGAGCGGCGGGTGCTGCAAAGAGTCAAATTCACCGCGCATGTCGCTGAATTTGACGGATTTATGTGATCGTTCTTCCTCCCATGTGTTTGTGTGCGCGTCTGCAGCGCGCTTATGCGGCTCATTCTATGTGTTGCCTGTTGCCTTACAACCGTTAAGCCGGATCGACGTCTGCCGTTTTTTCGGCAGACGTCGCTTTTTGAATCGTTCCTATGATTCTCAGTATCCGAACACACTGACTGCTTTTTGCATATTTTCCCGCACGGAGACGCCGAACGGGCAGCGCGTTTCACACGCGCCGCACTGAATGCATTCCTCCGCGTGATGTGAAAGCGCCTTATAGTGCTCGCGCACGGTCTCCGGGACGGACGGCTGCGCCTCGGCAAGGTTCAGAAACTTCGTTACGTCCGCAACGCTGATCTCCATCGGACACGGCGCACAATGGCTGCAGTACATGCAATGCCCTTCCCAATGAATACGGGGAAACGACGCCAGCGCCGCGGCATAGTCGCGGGCTTCTTCGCTCGCTTCGCAGTATGCCGCGCTTTCTTCCAGCTGTTCGACCGTGTGCGCGCCGGCAAGCACCACCGACACCGCAGGGCGCGACAGCGCGTATGCGATGCATTGATGCGCGGTCAGCGCGACACCCGCGGGTGAAAGCGCCGCGTTTAAGAGATCGCCGCCCGCAAACGCCTTCATGACCGTAATGCCGACGCCCAGACTTTCACAGGTCTCATACAGCCTCTGCCGGTCCGGATCCATGTTGGTGAGCACACCTGCATACGCCTCGTCGTTCCAAAGCTGCTCCACGTCCTCGTCAGCGGGCTGCAGATCGTAGCACGGATTGACCGAGAACATCAGTACCTCAATCCCGCCCTCTTTGACCGCGCGCTCCGCAACGAGCGGATTGTGGCTCGAAAGCCCGATATGACGGATGCGTCCCTCCGCTTTCAGCGCCTTTGCGTAATCGAGAATGCCGTTTTTTACGATCTCCTCCCAATCCGCCATGGCGTCGCAGTAGTGAATCATGCCGACGTCGATGTGATCCGTTTTGAGAAGACGCAGCATTTCTTCGAATCCCTGCTTCGTTTCCGCAAGGTTGCGCGTACGGCAGTATTGCCCGTCCTTCCAGATCGAGCAAAGATGCGACTGAATGATAAATCGGTCGCGTCTGCCCGAAAGGGCGTTCCCGATCGCCGCGCGAAGAACGGGATCGGAGGCGTAAAGGTCGAAATAGTTGATCCCGAGCCGCTCCGCCGCATCGAACAGCTTCACCGCCATGCCGCAATCTTCCTCGTTCATGCCCTCGCACCCCATGCCGATGACAGAGACGCGAAGACCGGTGTTCCCCAATGTACGATAGTCCATATTGTTTACCCGCTTTCTGCAATATTCAATAGGTCGCTGCGGCGGCGCCTGTCAGTTTCCATGCGCCGTCCGTCTTTTTCAGTGTGAAATCCAGTGCAAGCCGCCAGGTGTGCCTGCCGCCGCCGAAGACGGCAGCCGTCACGCGGCTTTTGCCGGTCATACGCGCCGTATCCCCCTGTACCGTGATATCAAGCGACTCCGTCTGCTCCAAATAATAGTTCAGCGTCCCGTTCAGGATCGCGTCGATATACGCCTGCCTCGATTGCCGCATGCCGGTCATGTGAACAAGCACGAAGGACGCGTCATGCACGCGCAAAAGCTCTGCCCGGTCCTTTTTGACCATGGCGGCGTACATATCGTGATACAGCTGTTCGATCTGTTCTTTGTCCGTCATGCCTGTGTTTTTGCCCAACTTGCGACGGTGCGTTCGCTTGCCGCGGCGTCCGCGCCGTGAACAGCAAGGCCCTTGCCGAAGGTCGCGCCTTTCAGCGTCTTCTGAAGATCGCGCTCCGTGTGTCCGAGCCCGCTGCCCTCGTGCGTCATCAGCGCAACGACCTTCTTGCCGGTGAAATCAAGCGCTTCGAGCTGTGTGAACACCGCGCACGGGAAGGTCCCCCACCAGCACGGTCCGCATACGAAGACCGTATCGTACGCCGAAATATCGGTCAGCATGTTTTTCAGCTCCGGACGCGCGTTGCTGCGAAGCTCCTGCTTCGCCTCTTCGGTGCAGGTCATATAGTCCTCGGAATACGGCTTTACCGTGTCGATCTCAAAGAGATCGCCGCCGACCGCCTTCTGAATGAACTCGGCGCAGATCTCCGTATTGCCTTTTTTGAGAGACCGGATGCTGCCGTTCACATAGTTTTCGCCCTTGCGGGAGTAATAGAGAATCAGATTAGCCATTGTGTTTTCCTCCGATATGATGCAGTAGTTTTGTAACGCCGCAGCCGACCCACGCGAACAGGATCAGCACGGCAAGATAATCGAGAAAAAAGAGGATGCGCGGCGCGTCGAAATCGAAGAACACGAACTGTGTTTTCAGGAACATGTAGGATCCGATGTCGCGTTTGATAAACGCGTATACGCCGTAAGCCGCGATCAGCGAGAGAATGACGGAAAGGACGATTTTCGGGCTCCTGCGCTTCGGCAGAAACCGATTGAGATGCAGCCCGAGATGCACGCTTATCAGCACGAATCCCCAGTAGGACGCAAGCAAATGCATCGTACGCGCGAGTGCGGAAAGCCCGGAAAGCGGCAGCCATGTATAGAGGTGTTTTGACAGTACGATCCCGGACAGCGGCAGCACAATCATCACGGCAAAGAGCAGAAGATCGACTGCCGTGCCAAACAGACGCTCCGCGCTCTGTCTGCCTTTGAACATGGCGCCCGTCGCCTTACGGTTCAGAATGTGATGCGCAATGAACAGCAGAAGCATCGCCGTGCCGCAGATTTCATGCAGCGTTTCGCCCGCAAGCGAATACGCCGTCAGCACCGGCAGCAGCGCCGTCATGAGAATATCAAGAACGATCCGCGCGCGTTTCATGGATCATCCGAGCTCCGTAAGCCAATCTTTCACCATCTGCCGCACGCGTTCGCGGTCGTTCTGCGCGTCCCGTCCCGTAACGGCAAGTCCCTTCAGAACCGTGCTTTCGGGGCATGCTTTCATCAGCTTTTTATCAAAGCCGGACAGTCCGCTGCCTTCATGCGTGGAGAACGGGATCAGCGTTTTTCCCTTGAGCGCTTCCGCGTTTCCTTCAAAGAACGTGTAGAGGATCATCGGCCAGTCGCCCCACCATACCGGCGCACCGATGAAGATCTTCGTGTAGGGAGACAGATCGGGGACGGCTGTCCCGATCGCCGGACGCGCATGTTCATTCTGCTCCCGCTTTGCCGCATCCGTCAGTTCGCGGTAGGTGTAGGGATAATAATCCTCCTCGGGCAGGATCTCGAAAAGATCCGCGTTCGTCTCCTCCGCGATCATCTTTGCCACGATCGCCGTGTTGCCCTCGTCGATCACGCCGACGTTGTACTGCTCGCCCGTTCTGGAAAAATACACCACCAAGGTGTCGGAACGCGGCGCATCCGGCGTCTCCTCCGCCTGCGGCTCCGGCGTCGTCGGTTTTTGCGTTTCGGTCACAGGGATCTCCGTCGATACCGCTTCCGCCGTTTTTACGGCTTCCATCGTCGCTTCCGCGGCAGGCTTTTCCGTGGATTCATTCGGGACGGCGCTCTGTGCCGCGCCTTTGCCGCAGCCCGCAAGCAGAAGCAGACAGAGCAGTACGATCAAAAAGGATCTGCGCTTCATTTGTCTTTCACCTGTCCGTTCAGTTTTTCATAATCTGCGTCGGAGACCGGCTCGCACCACTCTGTCTTTGCGTTTTCGCCCGGGATCTCCTGCGCGACGTGCTGAAACCAGCTGTTGCCTGCCGCGCCGTGCCAATGCTTCACATTTGCGGGAATGTTGACGACGTCGCCGGGACGAAGTTCCCTTGCGGGCTTGCCCCACTCCTGATACCAGCCCTTCCCGTGCACGCAGATCAGAAGCTGTCCGCCGCCTTTGTCGGCATGATGGATATGCCAGTTGTTGCGGCAGCCCGGCTCAAAGGTCACGTTGAATGTCGGCACCTGCTCCATTGTCATCGGATATAAATAGCTCTGTCCGACGAAATACTGCGCGAACGCGTCGTTCGGCGCGCCGATCGGGAACAAAAGCGCGTCCCGTTCGGAACATGTCGGTTCGTCTTCGTTCCAGATCTCCTTGGCAAGGCGGAACACTGCCCACCCCTTCGGCCAACCGACGTACATCGTCACATGGGTGATGATCGCCGCTATCTCCGCTTTGGTCACACCGTGCGCCTTCGCGTTCTGCAGGTGATACGAAAGGGACGCGTCCGTTATTCCCGATGCCATCAACGATACTACCGTAACGATGCACTTTGTCTTTACGTCGATCGCTTCGTCATTCCAGACCTCGCCGAACAGCACGTCGTCGTTGAGGTGCGCAAACGTCGGCGCAAACTCGCCGAGCTGATTTCTGCCTGCCGTTTGTACGATCTTTTCGCTCATTTTCCAAATCCTCCGTTTTTATTCTCTGATAAATCTGTCGTCCGATTGCGGCACGTCTGCCGATGTGAAGCGCTGTGCCTCCATATGGAGATCGTACTGTTCCCGCAACGCCGCAAGCATCTGCATCATCGGGCTTTGATGATGCGCATCGATCGCCGCCTGATCCTCCCATGTGTCGATCAACAGCACTGTTTCCGGATCATCAAGCGGAACGAAATACCGGTACCCGCAATTGCCTTTCTCGGCACGGATTGCATCCGCAATGCCCGATCGTTCCATTTCTTCGGCAAACGCCCGCGCACTGCCGTTTTTGCCGTGATAGTACAGATTGACCGTGATCATCAGTCTTCCCCTCCTTCGCCCAACAATCCGCAAATGCAGGCGCGGATGATCTCATAAACGGATTGATAGGTGTACGCAACGCCTGCGTCGCGCATCGCGGCGCGCTGTTTCTCAGTCACCGCCGTATACGGATAGACGCCGAACAGAAACGGAAAAAACACGTAGATGAAGCGTTCAACACCTTTTGCGTCCATTTCGGGGCAAAACGCTTCGAGAATGCGGCGCACGTTCGCAAGCGATTTGCCGTAGGACACCTTGAACGCGGTCAACAGTTCCTGTCGGCTGTTTGCCTCCATATCAAAGTTGTTCATCGAAAGAAGTTTCAGCAGCTGCGTTCGTTTTTCAAGTGAGCGCGCGATTCTGTCCGCGATCTGTCCCCTTTCAAGCGTTTCGTTTTCCGAAAGGATTGTCTCAAGATCCGCATTCCATCGATCGTATTCCCGCGTGAACAGCGCAAGAAAGATCTCCTCCTTGGTTTCGAAATAGTTGTAGATCGTCGGGCGTGAAAACGGTACTGCGTTCCCGATTTCTTTGAGCGTAATATCCCGAAAGCTCATCGTCCGATACAGCGTTTCACACGCGTTGATGATCGTCTCCCGCCGCTGTGCGATCATTTCCGGCGTCCCTTTGATCATTCGTCGCTCCCCCTCGCGCATTGTCTATTGACATTGTGTCAGTATTGATAGTATAGCACAATATTGACATCGTGTCAACAGCGGATCTCCGAAACGGTCTCCCTGATCCGGGAGAAAACGATCACAGCCGCCGGTCGAACCGGCGGCTGTGCATCCTTCATCAGGCGGCATTATTTCAGCGCGCCTTTCGGACAGTTTTTTTCGCATTCCATGCAGTGAATGTGCATGCGAACATTCGGAAGGCATCACGGGCGCAATCCCAAAACGCGGATAACCGCGTCTTTTGGCGGGACAGCCTGCACAGGCTGTATTCGCTCTGATTCCATTTTGTTCCATATTGGTTTGATTTGCGTATATCCGATCACTTTTGCGGTGTGTATTGCACAGGCATCCCCAAACGTGTATACTGAAAGTATCCTACCACAAAGGAGGCAGGACCATGGCAGTTCGAGTGAACACAAACACCCTGATGAACCGCCTGTTCAAGGCGGCAGATCTCGACACCTACCTGGAAGGAAACGAAAGCAATCTTCAATCGCCGGACTTTTATACGCTTCTGAAACAGGCCTGCGAGAAGCGGGATATGGTCCCGGCCCAGGTGATCGAGCGTTCCCAGATCGAGCGGACCTACGGCCACCAGCTGTTCAATGGAACGCGTCGGCCCTCCCGCGACAAGGTGATCCAGCTCGCGCTCGGTCTGGGTTTGAGCGTGGACGAGACCCAGAGGCTTCTGCGCGCGGCTGGGAAAAGCCAGCTCTATCCCCGGCTGAAGCGGGACGCTGTAATCCTGTACGCTCTCCAGAAAAAGCTCCCCATCCTTACCGTTCAGGAGAACCTGACGAAATACGGACTGACCCTGCTGGGAGGGCTGAAAAATGAAATCGACTGAAGCCGGCACCCTAATTCTGAATCTCCCCGACGAGGCGGAATACCCGTTAGAGTTGACGCGGCGCTGTGAGCTGCTGGAATGCTTTTCAGAAAAAGAGAACGTCCGGACGCTGCTGGCCTCGAACCGTGACAACGGTGAGCTCTGTGTGGTCAAGTGTTATCTACGGGAGAGCCCTCTGTTTGAGCGAAGCGAACCGGAAGCCCTGCGGACAATCGACGCCGCGCCGATGCCGCGTTTCCTGGCGGAGTACCGCAATGAGAAAATGCGCTGTGTGCTGCGGGAATACGTGCCCGGCGAGACGCTGTCGCAGCTGGCCAAAGATCAGGTTTTCACAGAGGAAGAGGTCATAGGCATCGGCGTGCAGCTCTGCGGCCAGCTTGACCTGCTGCATGGCATGACGCCGCCGGTGATCCACCGGGACATCAAGCCCCAGAACGTGGTCATCCGCCCGGACGGGACGGCTGTGCTGATCGATTTCGGCATTGCGCGGGTCCGTACGGAAAAAGAAACAGACACCGTCGCCTTCGGAACGCAGGGCTTTGCCCCGCCGGAGCAATACGGCTTTTCGCAGACGGACGCGCGATCGGACATCTATTCCCTCGGCATGCTGCTGTACTGGCTGCTGCACCGCGAGACGAAGGTCGCGCAAAACAGCCGCTCCGCCGTGGAAAAGGTCATTTCCCGCTGTGTGTTCTTTGATCCCGACAGACGCTTTGACAATGTGGAGCAGGTAAAGCGCGCGCTGCTTGCCGCGAGACCGGAGGCGCGCAAGAAACGGAAACGCCTGTCTATTGCGGCCGCGTGTCTTCTGCTGGCGCTGCTCTCCTGCGGGATCTGGTTTTTTGCCCGTGTGCACCGGCGGCCGGCGGTGTTCTCCCAGCCGCTGATCGAGCAGGCGGTGCGGGCAAATCTCGGGCTTGACGCTGATAAACCTGTTACAGAGGATATGCTGGAGCGGGTCACCTCCCTATACATCGTGGCAGATACCGCCTACCCGGATGCCGATAGCTTCTACGCCGCCATCAACCGGTGGTATGCGGAGGGCCGCAGCGCTCGCGGATCTGTCACGGATCTCAGGGATCTGGCGGTCATGCCCAATCTGGAAGAGGTCGGCATCGTGGCACAGGAGTTGACGGATATCTCAGCCCTTGCAGAGCTTCCCAAGCTCAGCAAAGTGGAGTTCAAGCATAACTACATCACGGATATTTCTGTACTCGCGGGAATGGATCGTCTGCGTTCAGTGGGGATCAACGACAATCCGGTGCGGGACATTTCCCCGCTGGCCGCATGCCCGAACCTGGCTTTTCTGGATCTCTGCGACGTGCGCAGCTATGACCCCGCCGTGCTCGCGCAGCTGGGCAACTTCGATTTTCTGGACATCTCCAACGCCACCGAGAGCTACCGGTACCTGGACGGCAAGAGCATCCTGGATCTGCGTATTGCCTGGACGGGACTGGACGATCTGCATGTGCTGGACCGGGTGACCCGACTGGAGCGGCTGGAGATCGACCACACCGCCGTGGCGGATTTGGCACCGCTTGCTCTGCACAAGGGGCTGAAGGTGCTGAAGCTGGCAGAAACCCCGGTCACCGATCTCAGCGTTCTGCTGGAGCTGCCGCAGCTGGAGGAGGTATCTATCAGCCGGACGCAGCGTCCCGCCGCCGAGGCTCTCGGCCAAGTGCCCTTTACCTTCGTATATGAATAATTGAATACCGCAAAAAAATTCCGAGAAAAGCGCCGATGTGTGCAGCCTGCACACCAATTGGCGCTTTTCTTTTGCTATACTTTTTACTGGAATGTTGTAAGCAGATTTGCTTGCGAAAGAAACAGGAGGGACGTCACCATGGCCTATACCGCAATCGAAACCATGCGCAGGAAGAACAGGGAACGCTTTGGCGCCGACGTGGGACCGAAGCAGCCTCCCCTTTACAGCAATCGGAGAGGGCGGAACGATCTCAAATCCGCCGCGCTCCGCTTTCTGCATAACCGCTGTGAAGAGCTCCGCTTTGACCCGGCCAGAGAGGCGGAGGAAAACGAGACAGGCGTCTATCAGGGGATGAGCCTGAAGAGCGGGCAGATCCCCTACAACATGCAGATGGATCTTGACCGCCTCTGCCTGGAAAAATCGCTGGAGAGCTTCATCGATTCCGGCGCGGCCGAGGACGCCTACGCGGTCTACTACTGCTTTCTGGAGCTTTTCATCGGTCAGTACGGCAAGTCCAGCAAGATGGTGGAGCTGCTGAGCGAATACGAGGCCAACGGCAGCTCCCTGCTGATGAAGCACCGGGATCACTACTCCCACTCGGTCTATGTGTTTGCTCTGGGCCTTGCGATCTATGAGACCAACGAGGTCTATCGAGACCGCTTCCGTGCGTTCTATCACCTGGAGGAGCGGCGGGAGAACGAAGCGGCCAATCTGTTTCTGGAGTACTGGGGCCTGACCAGCCTGTTCCATGATATCGGCTATCCCTTTGAGCTGCCCTTTGAGCAGGTGCTCAGCTACTTTGAAGTGGAGCGAAAGGAGCGCGGCAAGGGCAGCCTGTATCTGGCCTACCACGATGTGGAGGCGCTGATCGCCCTGGACGAGGTGTCAAAGGTACACTTTGAGACCCTGTTCGGCAGGCGCTTTGAAACCACCATCGAACTGCTGGCCTGGGACATTGCGGGTAAGCTCGGCGCGGCTTACGGTTTTTCCGAGGAATACATGCGGGATGTTTTGAATCGCAAGCCCACGGAGCCCAACCGCTTCGGGTATTTCATGGATCACGCCTTCTTCAGCGCCTCCCGCCTGTACCAGGAGCTGGCGGAGGAGCTCGGCGCGGAGAATCTCAACGCCATGCATGTAGACGTGCTCTCCGCCATCATGCTGCACAACAGTCTTTACAAGTTCTCCATCGCTTATTATAAGGACGAAGCCAAGCGGAAAGCGCCGCTGAAAGCCGCTCTCCACCCCCTGGCCTGGCTGCTGATGCTCTGCGATGAGCTGCAGTGCTGGGACCGCACCGCCTACGGCCGCAACTCCCGTACGGAGCTGCACCCCCTGGCCGCCGACTTCGATTTTTCCGGCAGTGCGCTTTCCGCCGTCTACTACTATGACCAGGCGGAGCAAAAAAAGATCGACGATTTCAAGCGCCGCTACCGCGCCTGGGAAGAGGGCGGCGAGGTCGGGAAGCCGCCCCGGCTCAAGGCCTACAGCGACATGGCGGAGAAGGAGCAGCGCTTCACGGCGGACATTGAAAAGATCGTGGATACGTCTTTTCTCCCGCTGACCATTCGCCCCAGCCTGCGCAAGGTAGATCGCAGGCGCAAGCGCACCTATCTCTCCGGAAGCAACTTCCTGCATTTTTATGATTTCGCGGTGGCGCTGCATGCCAGAAGCATGCCCGGGGATCCCTCCCGGGAGGAGATGGAGGCAAAGTTTCACGCCAGTTCCCTGGAATACCAGCTCTCGACCCTCGGCCGCACCCGCTATTTCGCGGCGTATCTGAACGCCATCGGCTGCTTCTACACGGATCGGCCGGTGGATTTCGAGCTGGTCACCCATTTCAGCGCCAAGGACACGGCGATCTTTGCCCCCATGGAGCACGAGCGCTGGGTGCGCGAACACCAGGCCATGGGCTGGCGTTACGGGACTGACTATGAAATCCTGCCGCTGGACGTCTCTCCGGAGGATGAGAAGGCCGCGCGCGCCGCCCTGCGGGAGCAGCTGCGCTGCCACAAGCTGTGTATGGACCGGCATCTCACCCACGACGAGATCCGCGCCCACTACCAGCGGCTGCCCCACAGCTACCAGGGCAAGGACTGGAAGCCCTTCAACCGACTGCTGGAGCTGCTGAAAAAGTTTGACGGGCTGCGGATCTACAGGCTGTGAGCGAGGGACGGAAAACCGAATGGCAAACCTTGTATCTGTCCGGATTATCTTTGAAAACGAAGCGCAGGCGGAGAGCGCTTTAGCCGTCACGGAGAGCATGATCAAGCTGCTCTATGTGCCGAAAGAGCTGCCCTGGGCGGCGGAGGCGGAGCAGATCTCTTCTCTGAGCAAGCGCTATTTCCGTTTCGGCGGGGAAGCCGCAAAGCTCGACGTGCTCGCCGGGCACCCGAACTGCGCGCTCAAATGGCTGCGGCTCCACGGCGCACAGCTTTCCCTGACGCGCTGCGGAGATATCCAGTCGCCTGTGAATGAACGCTCGCCGGATGACTTTTTCAGTCAGCTGTGCCTTGCCCTGTCCAAGTGCCTTCCGGAGGTTGCTTTCACGGCTTTCTGCCGCCATGAGGAGACCGTGAGCGCGACGGTGCAGCTGATCCGCATCATGCATCGGGATAAGAAACTGATTTTCGCCGAGATGTACCGGCTGGACGGCGATGAGCGGGACGAGGATGACTGGTCCGGCGCCGCCACGTTTTTATTGCGGGACAACGACGGCGTATTCGTCTGGTCGAAGAGGTAGACAAGGATGACCCCGAAATGGATGAAACAGTGCCCTCCCTATGAAGGGGAAGCGCCGTACCTGTACTTTGCCTTCGCCGAGGACGACAGCGAACGGGTCTGGAAGCTCCTGCGCCCGCTGCTGAGCCGGGGCTGCCGGGTGTGGTATTGCTATGGCCCGGCGGGCAGCGCGGAGGAACTGCTGCACCGGCAGGAGCGCTGCGAAAAGGCCGCGCTGACCGCGGTGTATCTGACGGACGCTCTCTGCGCGGACAAGGACAGCAAAAGCGCCGTCCTCGTCAACCAGAAATTCAACCGGCCGATCCTCTGCCTGGACCCGGACGAGAAGGATCGCCGTCTTGCCATGAATCTGCGGGAGACGATCCCGCATGTGCCCTTGTATCGGCTGTCCGGGGAGGAATGGGAGAGCGCTGTATTGCATGCCGAGGGCTTTTCCCAGGACATGATCGGTGAGCCGATCAAGATTGAAGAAGGCGGCGGCGTTATGAAAACGCTCACGCTGCTTTTCTGTGCCCTGGCTCTGCTGCTCTCCGCCGTCTCCTTCGCCGGCTTTCGGCTTTTCGGATGGCTTTCTCCGGCATCGCGGGATGAAGTGCAGATCCGCGACCCGATTCTGCACGCTGCCGTGCGGCAGGCTGCGGGCGGTGCCATCACGGAGGAGAGCATCTCCGAAATCACTTTCCTGCGATTGAAGGAACTGCCGGAGAGCTGGGAAGAGCTTTCGCTGTTGCCCGCTTTAGAGCGCATCGAGCTGCCGCAGAACTCTCTGCTGAACGGTGCCGAGTTGCCGGAGGGCGACTATGTCATTACCCTGAGCGGAGGTGACGGCCCATGAGCAGCTTTTTCAAGCCCTATGAGGGCCGCCGTCCCTTTGCTTTTATCAGCTATGCCCACCGCGAGTCCGATACTGTCCTCGACACCATCCGCATTCTGCATGAGAAGGGCTGGCGCCTCTGGTATGACGAGGGCATCCCGGCAGGCAGCGACTGGCCCGCCAACATTGCCCAGCACATGCAGAGCTGCGAGCGTGTGATCTTCTTCCTCTCCGAGCGAGCCTTGGCGTCCCACAACTGCTACAGCGAAATGAAGGCCGCGGCGCGGCTGGGAAAACCGATCCTGCTCGTCCGGCTGGAGAACGTGACGCCGGAGGAAAAGTGGGAAGACATTCTGGTCGGCTGCCCGGAGATCCCGCTGATTGACCAAGCGTCGGCGCGAGCGGACGCGATCCTGCGCTCCGGCTTTCTGCCCCGCCGTTTGCACCGCCGCTTTACGGAGCGTATTCCCTGGCGGGTGCTGGGGCTGATCGCCTCGCTGCTCTTTTTCCTGGCGGCAGCCGGCACGCTCGGCGCGCTCTCGACCGGGAAATGGAGCCCGATCCCGGCGGCTGAAAGCCCCGCGGAGACGGCGATCCCGGCCATGACGCCCACCCCGGTGCCTGTCGTGGAGCTGGGAGAGGCGGAGCGGTTCTTCGCCGTCAGTTTCCCGGATAGGCAGCAGGAGCGGGCCATCCGCCGGGCGCTGGACATTTCGGAGGACCCGATCTACCGCTGGCAGATCGCCGAGATCCCGGAACTGTATTTCTGCGGGAATCTGACGATGGACAGCAAGGCCGCCGTCTCCTTCGACGCGAACGGAACCTGCCGTGTCAACGGAGCTCCGGTGATCCGGGGGCAGGTGTCTGATCTGCGTCTGATTCAATCCATGGTCAAGCTGGAGCGCCTCGCCCTGATCTGTCAGCCGCTGGACGACTTATCCGGCTTGAACGGACACCGGCTTTTGCGGTCTCTGAGCCTCGCGGGCAGCAGTGTGGACGATCTGAGCGCGCTGACGGAGCTGCCGAGTCTGGAGACGCTGCATCTGGAACACACCGATGTGCGCGATCTGACGCCTCTGGACGCTTTATCGAACTTGAAAACCGTGACGGTCAGCCGGGATATGCTGCCGCTGAAATGGAGCGAACAGGCCGCCTTTGCGGTGGTTTTGATCCGGGAATCCTGATTCATTTTGAGGGAGGATGCAATATGCGTAAAAAAGGAATCTGTCTGCTGTGCAGCGACGCCGACCGCGCGGCGCTGCAGCCGGTGTTGGACGCGCTGAAGGCCAAGGGACTGCGTGTGTCGGCGGAGGTTCCGGGGAAAAACGATCTCGTACTGGCGGCACTGTCCGAGGCGTTCTATGCCGACGACGGCAAAACAGGCGCGCTGCTGGATCTGGTCGCCGCGGGAGCGGAGAACGTGCTGCCCGTGCAGCTGGACGCGGCTCCCATCCCGGACACGATCAAAAATGCGCTCTACGCCCGCAACATCATCCCCGCATCCGGGCGGGACGCGGCGCATACCGCCGAGCGCATCGCTGACGCACTGCCGAAGCGGAAGTCGAAGCTGCCGCTGATCCTCGGCGCTGCCGGGCTCGTGCTGCTGGCCGTTGTCGGCCTGCTGATCTGGCGCGGCGCACAGAAAGAGGAAGCTGTGCTGGTCATGGCGGAAACGGCCAACGAGATTTATATCCCCATGGGTCTCACGGAAGAAGACCTGGCCGCCATCGAGGACGTAGTCATCGTGGGCGATTATTTCGGCTATTTCACAGATGCGGATTTCCGCGAGGCGGGGGAAAACTGGCTTGACGCCGATTGGGTGGCCTATGAAAACTGGGACGAGGACGGCAACCACTGGTACAGCAAGGAGGACGGGCATGAATACGCCATGACCCGCTACGACGACCTGCGTTTTCTCGAGCGCATGCCGAAGCTGCGTTTTCTGACGCTGGTGGATGTGGAGGCGGACGCAGAGGCGCTGCCCGATCTCAGCGGCGCTTCGCTTCTCGAGGGCGTGAGCCTCCGCCGCTGCAACATCGACAGCCTGGAATGGCTGCGCGGCGCAAAGCTGCACAGGTTAGACGCACAGCTTACCCAGATTACGGACTATTCTCCGCTGAGCGACTGCGCAAGTCTCCAGCATGCCTGGATCGACCTCTATCACGCGGCGGATCTCTCCGCCTTTGCCCCGCCGCAGCTGCAATATCTGCGCATGGAAAACGGCGAGGACTACGGCGAAACCGATCTGTCCGGGCTTGCCGCCTGTGAAAAGCTGTCGCAAGTGGAGCTGGGGGCGCTCTCCCTGCACGATCTCGATTTTCTGAAGGATAAGCCGATCCGCGCCCTGCAGCTGTGGGACATGGGCAGGCTGCGTGACATCTCCGCCCTGGAGAGCCTCAAGCAGCTGGAAAATCTGGAGATCCAATACTGCCCCGGCGTCACGGACTATACGCCTATCGCGGGCTGTACCGCGCTGGAGAGCATCCATGTGCAGGGGGATGAAAACCCCGACGCTCTGCGGGATGCCTCTTTCTTGAGCGATCTGCCGAAGCTGCGGGATATCGGGCTCTATGGCTGCAATCTGAATAACATGGACTTCCTGGAGGGGATCGCCGCCCACCAGAGCCGCATCAGCCTGGGCTTCGCCGGAGATGTCCTGGACTATTCCGGGCTGGCCACCATCAAGAATTACGGTTATCTGCATGTGAACCCCCGGAATAACAACGACAGCCGGGGCGGGGAATTCTCCGCCGTGCTGCCCTATATTCAGGACGCGCAAATCGACTTCCTCATGCTCTATTCCTGCGCGGGAGTGGATCTGAACCAGCTTCCGGACGGAATTCAGGAACTCAGCATCTGTTACGGCGATCTGCGCGACCTCAGCGGTCTCAAGCCCTATTCTCTGCGGCGGCTGGAACTGCGGGACTGCCAGTATCTCGGCTCTCTAAACGGGATCGAAGCCATCCCCACGCTGTTCGATGAACGCGGCCAGGTGGCGCTGGAAATTGTGGGCTGCCCGCGCCTGACGGATTACGCTGCGCTTTCCGGCAGCCATCTCGGCTATCTGAAGCTTGTGGGGCAGTACAGCCTTCCGGATCTGGACAGCCTGCAAACACGGGAGCTCCGTCTGGAGAGCATCCCGGACCTGGTGGATCTGAGCCTGCTTGACGCGCTCTCAGCCGAGAAAAAAATCGGGATCGAGCTGGTCGGGCTTGACGAGCTTCAGGATCTCTCGCCCCTGCGCCGCCTCAACGGCGGGAATCTGACCGTTCCGCCCCAGGTGGAGGAGCAGGCGAAAGAGCTGGTAGATGAGGGCATTTTCGACAGCTACGAGGTGGCCTACCCCGACGGCAGCTGGGAGCCCTTCGACGGCGCGGTGGAGCTTCTTAGTCTGGACGAGCTGGACACCCTGCCCGCGGCTTTGCTGCGGCGAGTGGAACGCCTTTGTATCGCGGGCAATCAACTGTTTGATCCTGACCGCTATGACATCTGGGAGGATTGGGAGCACGGGGACAAAAACGGGAACCCCACGCTTGAGCTCCACGACCTCGAGACGGACGCTGTGACGCCTCTCGCCCCGGGTGTGATCACAGATCTGGACAAGCTCAGCGTGCTCACCGGCCTGCGGGAACTGTATCTGATTGACCAGCCGATCCAAAGCCTGGACGGCATTCAGGTGTTCTCCTGTTTGGAGGAATTTTCCGCCATGGGCTGCACCGCCCTGACCGACGCCTCCGCGCTCTTCGCCCTGCCGGAGCTGCGCTGGGTGGAGCTGAAGTGCACGCCGGTGGATACCATCCAGGGGGTGCAGAACCTGCGGGAGCTGCGGTATCTGGACGTCTCCGACACAAAGGTGGACGATCTGACGCCGCTGGCGGACTGCGATTTCAGCGCAGCCTATGAGGATATTGGATTTAGCCTGCACGTCAACGAGTTGGAGCTTTCGGAGGAAGATTTTGCGGCGATCGGAACGATCCGGCGCTTCCAGAGTATCAATTTCACGGACGCCGACCCCGCCATATGGATCCCCGCGCTGTCAGACTGTGAGATCGAGCGGTTGGGCGCGGCGGGCGACCTGCACAACAACGAGGATCTGGCTGCCTTCGCGGCGGATCATCCGGAGCTGCGGGAGCTGTTTCTGGGCTGGGTTGAGGACCTCACCGACCTGACGCCGCTGCTGGCCCTAAAGAATCTGGAAAGAGTCAGCATCCATCAGGACATGGAGGAGGCCATCGCCAGCCTCAATGGGCAGAGCTATGGCTTTGAACTGGAGATTCAGGGCTGATGGACACAGAGAAGACAATCCCGATCCTCATCGGGGTCACCGGACACCGGACGATCCGGGAACAGGATCGCCCGGCGCTTGCGGCGGCGGTGAAGGTGGAGCTGGAAAAGCTTCGCGGTCTCTGCCCCCATTCACCACTCGTCATGATGAGTTCTCTCGCGGAGGGAGCGGATCTCCTGTGCGCCGACGTGGCAGAAGAACTGCGTATTTCGCTGATCGCGGTGCTGCCCCGGGAGCGGAAGGATTACGAGCGGGATTTCAGCCCGGAGGCGTTGGCGCGCTTTGCCCACCACTGCGAGCGCGCCGGGCAGGTGTTCGTCTCGCCGAACACGGAGCCCCTCCCCCCCGGCGGCGTCAGCCGGGCGTATCAATTCCGGCAGGCCGGGATCTATGTAGCGGCACACTGCCATATCCTGCTGGCACTCTGGGACGGAGAGCCGGGAAAGTATGGCTGCGGCACGGCGGAGGCGGTCGACTTTGCCCTTTGCTTTAGTTATGAATCCGCGTCCGGCATGTCTCCGCGCTCCGGCAGCAATGAGGTCGTGCTCCACGTTTTCACGCCGCGCCGGGAAAGCACGGAAAAGGCGGTCGGTGCGGTGACTGTTCTGGGAAACCGGGAAGCGGTTGGGGACATTCTGCGCAAAACGGACGACTTCAATCAAAACGCCTCGAAAGTCTCGTCAGAGGGAAACTCCCGGCTTCCCGCCGGACATGACGGCGATCCCGCCCTGAAGAAGATGGAGACGATCAGCCGCATCGCGGGAAAACTCAGTCGACAATACGCCGGGCGTTATCGGCGCGTGCTCGGGCTGCTCGCTGTGGCCAGCGCGGCTTTGACCTTCGCGTTTTTGATGTACGACGAGGCGCAGGCGATCTGGATGATCCTTGTCTGCGGTGTCATGCTGCTCGGCGCCTGGGGCTGTCAGCGCTATGCCGTGCGGTCGGACTGTCACCGCCGCTATATCGAATACCGCGCGCTGGCCGAATGTCTGCGGGTGCAGACCTATCTGCGCTATGCGGGCAGCGGCATCCAGGCCTCCGGGCTGCTGTCCTGGACGCAGCAGGAGGAGACCGCGTGGATCCTGGACGCTCTCTGCGCGCTGACGATCGGAAAGGCGCCGGGAGAGAGCCATGACATCCGCTCCTGCTGGGTGGAGGCGCAACGGGAATACCACCGGAAAGCCTCCTGCAGAGCCGGCGAGAAGCTGGCCGTGAGCGACCGCACCGTGCGCTTTGCGCTGCTTCTGAGCGTAGGGCTGTATCTGCTGGGCGTGGGCTACGAGCTTTTTTGCGGCGGGCTGATCTTCCGACCCGCCGTGGCGGTGGCAGACGTGGAGCTGTGGCGCACGGTCTTGAAGATCCTGATGGGGACGATTTCCGCCGTGACGCTTTTTGTGGCGAATTTCTACGGGCGGCTCTCCCTTCCGCGCACGCTCTCCGACCATCAGAAGATGGAGCGTTTCTATGCCAGAATGGCCGCGGAGATCGAAAAACGAGGCCAGGCGGACGAACTTCTGGAGGTGCTGGCCCGGGAAGAGCTGACCGAAAACGGCAACTGGTGCTCTTATCAGCGGGACAACAAGCCGGATCTTTCGCTTTGAAAAAAGGAGGCGGAACCATGCAGGAATTTGTGATTCTAAGCATTTGGGATCACGATCTCATCCTCGTCGCCAAAGACGATACAACAAACTTCAAAAACAACAGATCGCAGCGTAGCCAAAGGAATCTTCATGTTCCCGGGGTAAGGGGTACTATACTCTTTCGCACAAACCTTCACTCGATTACATCGCTCGTTCTTTCGATTCGTAAATGAAGAGGAGCCGTTCAGTTCCTCTTTCGGGTTTCTGAACGGCTCCACTTTTTTGGACAAACACAATTCCTAAAGAATGCCCAGTACTTTTATACAGTTACTCCCAATGATTGCTTTTTCTTTCGGTTAGGAAAGGACGCTTCCAGCCAGGCTTCATATTCATCGATGGTGATCTTGCCGTCGGAACACTCGTCCCGCTTTGTCAACGCCTGGTACTTCCATTTTCTGAATACATCTTGCGCAATTATCACAGAAATACGATCGGGAACGGTTGGAACTGAAAGCAAAGGCAGCGGAGTATCGTATCCGGCTGAATGAGCTGGAACTGCAAAAGAGCAGTACGGAGCAGTTTACCGCGGCGATCCGCAAGTTCATGGAAATGGAAACGCTGACAGCGCCGCTGTTATGGGAGCTGATCGAACATATCGACGTGTACGAAACGGAAGGCACCGGCAAAAACCGGATGCAGCGCATCTGTATCTGTTACCGGTTCGTGGGCTATCTCGAAGTGCCGGTGCCGGACGATGTGCTGCTCGCGCTCGATATGCGCCGCGGCGTTCGCGTGAATTACACCTCAAAAGCGGGATAATCCGCTGTTTTCCTTCTCGGAAGGTAAAAAGAAATCGAGTGGTGATAACGGACTTGCCCGCAAGCGATTGGTAGCGCAGCGGAGGCGTTGCGAGGGCGTTTACAACCGAACAGACGAAGCAAGCGGGATCATGGTACGCGCGAGGAACGCGCGATCTTCCGCTGTAACGCAGTGGATTGCGGAAAGGAGCCGCGACGGAGCGGGTGAACGGTGGTTTTGATCCGTAAGGATAAAAAACCGCCGCGAACGATGCGACGTCCGCGGCGACGTGGTGCCGGTGGTGGGACTCGTTTGCGGCGGTAGATATCGGGCTGTCATGCTTGCGCTACGCGCTGCGCATTCCGCCCTGCCGCAAACCCGCTTCGCTGCAAAACACCGCACTGCGGTGTTTTGCGGTCGCTCAGTCGAGTCCCTTCCTTCAAACAGCCATAGAAAAGACCACCCGCAAGGGGTGGCTTGATTTTTGGTACGAGTGTTGATAACGGACTTGCCCGCAAGCGATTGGTAGCGCAGCGGAGGCGTTGCGAGGGCGTTTACAACCGAGCAGACGAAGCAAGCGAGATCGTTTGCGGAAAGGAGCCGCGACGGAGCGGGTGAACGGTGGTTTTGATCCGTAAGGATAAAAAACCGCCGCGAACGATGCGACGTCCGCGGCGACGTGGTGCCGGTGGTGGGACTCGTTTGCGGCGGTAGATATCGGGCTGTCATGCTTGCGCTACGCGCTGCGCATTCCGCCCTGCCGCAAACCCGCTTCGCTGCAAAACACCGCACTGTGGTGTTTTGCGGTCGCTCAGTCGAGTCCCTTCCTTCAAACAGCCATAGAAAAGACCACCCGCAAGGGGTGGTCTTTTCTATGGTGCCGGTGGTGGGACTCGAACCCACACGGGTGATTAGCCCAACGGATTTTGAGTCCGTCACGTCTGCCAATTCCATCACACCGGCAAGGTGCTTTTTATTTATAGCATAAATGAAGCGAAAACGCAAGGTTTTTTTCATGCGCTCCCGAACGAACGGTCTGACAGGTATATGGACCGTTCGCGCGGCGGAAAGGAGTATAATCAAACGGTTCGGGCGGAGATGATCAACGGATCTTTTATCCGCAACGGAGTACCCGTTCCCTTTTTCGGCGGTTTTGAACCGTTCTCCCGACTCTGTCCGGTTGTTCAGGAAATTCCCGAAGCCTCGCAGTACGCAAGGAAGTGCTCGCGGAAGTGTTCAACATCCAGTTCGTATTTCTCCGGCACGTCGAATGTTACTCTGCGGATCAGTTCTTCATACACGGTCTCCGCCTCGCCAAGGGACGTATCGGGAGCGATCCTGCTCTGATAAAACACATCCGCGACAAAATCATACAGCGGATAATAGTCCTGCTGCTCCCGCTTATATGAATCGTCATGAAAATCATCGTATTGCGCCTGCAGCAAGCGGATCATATCGGCGGCATTCGCCTCACTTTCGCTGTATTCATCCAGCTTTTTGATAAAGTAGCTTTGGCTGTGGTTGATATAGTCGCTGATCTCGTAGTTGTCCATGGAATCCAGAATGATATCCATAAAATTGCTCTGCAGCTGATAAGCAAGATCCGGCTCCTCATATCCGAGCAGGTGCACCGAAAAAATCGTATTCAGAGTTTCGTCGCACATGACCTCACTGAAGCTGCTTCCGCCGCTTCGGATGTAATACGTCCGGTCCTTTGTTCTTATGATCGCGATTCTCGCTGCATGGCAGAGCTCATGAAAAAGCGTCTGGTACTCCCATGTACCTTTCTCAAAGGAATACTCGGTCAATAAGGTAATGGTGTTTTGATCCGCCGAATAGCAAGCGCTTGCGTCTCCGGAGAAGCTGTCGACTGCCAGTCCGTATTCATCGGTCTCCTTGAACGTCATGGTTGTAAGATTATGATATAGGATCCTGCGATCCGCGTTCGGCGCAAAGGTGACGTACTGTTTGCAAAACGTTTTTGTAAGTTCGTTGAATCTGGGGCTGATCGTTTTGTTCCCATCCACCGCGGCATACAGATCTTCCAGCGTCACCTCTTTTGTTCCGAAAACTTCCCCGAGGTATGCACTGTCATAGATGAAAGTCATGCCGCCCGCGCCGATCGCAGAAAAGTAGGTATCTACGTCTGCAAGATCGCCCGCTTCATCCGGAAAATCATACCCGGAATCATAGGAAACGTTTCCCCCGCCGATCTCGGGAACAGCAAACGCGCTCGGTCCCGCATCCTTGCGGGAACAGCCGCCGAACATCCCGCCGATCAATCCGGCAGCGATCAGCACAGCCGACACGCGCTTTGCTTTAGAAATACAGTTTGTACTCTTTTTGCGCATTTTGTACCTTGTCTTTTCGAAATGCATATGTCGGGAAACCATCTGCAAAAAAGCCTGTGCCCCGAGCGCTTCGGGGCACAGACGTCTCTTTCTCAGTATTTCAGGATCGTTTCGACAGGATAATCTTTCAGCGTCTCCCTGCCGGGAAGGTCCGTAAGCTCGATCGCGAAGACGAATCCCACGACCACGCCGCCCGCCTTCTCGACGAGCTTTGCGCACGCAAGCGCCGTGCCTCCGGTTGCCAGAAGGTCGTCTACGATCGCGACGCGGCTTCCCGGTTTGATCGCGTCCACATGGATCTGCAGTTCGTCCGAGCCATACTCGAGCCCATAGGTGCAGCCGATCGTTTCATACGGGAGCTTACCGGGCTTTCTTGCCGGAACGAAGCCCGCGTGCAGTGTGTTCGCAAGCGCGGAACCGAAGATGAAGCCGCGCGCTTCCGGTCCCACAACCAGATCGACGTCCTGCTCAAACAGCGGATTTGCCATTTCGTTGACGAGCTCCTCAAAGCCGTCCGCGTCGCCGATCAGCGGCGTGATGTCGCGGAACAGAATGCCGGGTTTCGGAAAATCGGGAATTGTGCGTACCAAAGCTTTCAGATCCATAGGTGCCTCCTTGCGGCATAAGCCGAACAAATTACGTTTGATTATAGCATGGTGTGCACGTTTTTTCAACTGTTGAAAAGAAATTGCAGACAGATACGAATAGCAGCTTCGCCGCACACTTGGGACCTCATCCGCCTTACGGCGTATACACTTCGCTTACCACTCCGCTGCGCTCCGTTACATAGGTAATTCGCGCGACAACGCGATGCGTTGTCTACCGCGTACCATGCTTCGTTACTGCGGTGCCGTCGCGCGTCAGGTCGCGCGTCGCCATCTCTTCCCCACCCAAGGGGGAAGGCAAGACCGCGGAACGGACGACCGCCGGTCGTCCGTACGGTATTCGATTTCCCGTAGGGACGTGCATTGCACGTCCGCCGAGAAGCGGTGCGGAAATGGACTACCCTCCCCCTCATCCGCCTGACGGCGTATACACTTCGCTTACCACTCCGCTGCGCTCCGTTACATAGGTAATTCGCGTGACAACGCGATGCGTTGTCTACCGCGTACCATGCTTCGTTACTGCGGTGCCGTCGCGCGTCAGGTCGCGCGTCGCCATCTCTTCCCCACCCAAGGGGGAAGGCAAGACCGCGGAACGGACGACCGCCGGTCGTCCGTACGGTATTCGATTTCCCGTAGGGACGTGCATTGCACGTCCGCCGAGAAGCGGTGCGGAAATGGACTACCCTCCCCCTCATCCGCCTGACGGCGTATACACTTCGCTTACCACTCCGCTGCGCTCCGTTACATAGGTAATTCGCGTGACAACGCGATGCGTTGTCTACCGCGTACCATGCTTCGTTACTGCGGTGCCGTCGCGCGTCAGGTCGCGCGTCGCCATCTCTTCCCCACCCAAGGGGGAAGGCAAGACCGCGGAACGGACGACCGCCGGTCGTCCGTTCCGCTGACGTGTTTTTACGGCGGGACGTCGGGGTCGACGTTCCCTACGATTCGTTGTTAAGAATCCTGCCCTCCTTGTGCAAAGGAGGGTGGATGCCGAAGGCAGACGGGAGGATTGTCGATTCCCGTTCCGCTGTGATCACGGACGGGCAATGCCCGTCCCTACAGATAAACAAAAATCGCATGACTGGACCGCGCGAAACTTGACGGACGGGCAATGCCCGTCCCTACAGATAAACAAAAATCGCATGCCTGGACCGCGCGAAACTTGACGGACGGGCAATGCCCGTCCCTACAGATAAACAAAAATCGCATGACTGGACCGCGCGAAACTTGACGGACGGGCAATGCCCGTCCCTACGGATAAACAAAAATCGCATGACTGGACCGCGCGAAACTTGACGGACGGGCAATGCCCGTCCCTACGGATAAACAAAAATCGCATGACTGGACCGCTGTGATCACGGACGGGCAATGCCCGTCCCTACGGATAAACAAAAATCGCATTGTTGTTAAGAATCTTGCCCTCCTTGTGCAAAAGAAGATGGATGCCGAAGGCAGACGGGAGGATTGTCGCCTGGACCGCTGTGATCACGGACGGGCAATGCCCGTCCCTACAGATAAACAAAAATCGCATGACTGGACCGCGCGAAACTTGACGGACGGGCAATGCCCGTCCCTACGGATAAACAAAAATCGCATGACTGGACCGCTGTGATCACGGACGGGCAATGCCCGTCCCTACGGATAAACAAAAATCGCATGAAGTGTTGTTTGACCCGCAAGTTTTTACGGCGGGCGGATGGTATCCATTCCGCTTCGCTTCATTACATAGGTCATTCGCGCGAACTGTCTCTGTAACGAAACGGATTCACCTTCCCGCGCGGGTTACGGCAGAAGTCCTTCCTTTTCCATGGCGACGACGGATTTGTAATCGAAGGGTTCGGCGGCGATCTCCGGGTATTTCGAGCTGTCGAAGCGCCAGAAGTGCGGCTTGATCTGACACTGCTCGTTCGTCCACATGAAGCATTTCGATTTATGCGTCGAGGAAATCGTGGTATCGAAGTGGTACCAGCCGGTGCCGAGGTTTACAATCGTCCAGTAGTGCCGCGTTGCGCCGCCGAGCCGCGTGACGCTCATGTACTCGATCCCGAGCTCGTCCAACAGCGCGCGCGTCACGGAATAGAACGTAAAGCAGTCTCCCCTGCCCGTTCTGAACCCGCGGACGGCTTCCTTGCGCCAGTCCGTCTTATCCGAATCGCCGACGTAATGCACGTGGCTTCGGACGTAATCGAACACCGCCTTGAGCTTTTCCGCCTGCACCATGTTGTCGTTTATGATCTCCTTGAGCACACCCTGCGCCAGCGCGCGCACGTCCTGTTCGGACACGGTAGCGGCAACGAGCGTATAGGTGCACGAAGCGCTCGTGCGGTTGCCCGCCGCGTCCTCGGCCGTGAACGTGACCGCATATTTGCCCGGCGTCTGCATATCCGCAACAGATTCCACCGTGACCTCCGTGCGTCCGTCCGCGTTATCCTCAGCATAGACCTCCTTGAGATACGCGATCGGTTCGCCGACGTACGCGATCCGGTCGACCACACCGTAGATCTCCGGCGGGTCGGCGTCGGGCGCAAGCGTGAGCGTGAATGTCTCTTCGGTGCGATTGTCCGCCGCGTCCGTCGCAACGAGCGTAACCTGCTGCAGTTCCTTCGACCAGTCCGGCTCGTCCATGTATGTGAGCGTCGTCCCGGTCACATCCGAAACCGACGCGAACGTCTCCGGGGGCTCGGGATGATTCAGAAATCCGGTCGTTTTCAGCACCTCGAGCGTCGGCGGCGTGGTATCCTTCACCTCGATCAGGGCGTAATTCTCCTGTCCGTCCAGAAGCACGATGATGACATGCAGACCCGGCACGTCGGGCGTGAACTGCCAGCTGATGCGCGCGTCGGCGTATTCGCCTTCCAGCGCAAGCTCGGACACGTCCAGAAGCCCGTGATGCGCTTCGATCTCCACCGGCGCGACGCCGGTGAAAAGCAGCGTGCCGTAAAGCTTCGTTTCGTTTCCCCCGCGATCACGAAGGACCACGCCGATCGTCTGCGGGGAACGGCTCGTATGGTCCGGCTCCGTTTCAAACGCCGCCGTGACCGCCGTTTCGTCGAAAACGTCCGCAACAAGGTCCTCCGGCGCGACCGGTTCGCCCGGCGCGGCGACGAACGTGACGCCTCTGCCTGTCGGCGGGACGGTATCCCGAACAATGAGCAGGCTTTCCGTTTCAACACCGTCCGCCGTAATGCGGACCGGGTATTCGCCCGGCTCGTGCATGATCGCTGCCGGGATCGGGTCCATCCGAACGTCCGTATACCGGTCGATCAGAAAATCCTCCGCCTTCGGCGCGGGGCTTCCCGCCTCCAGCACGAGCGCGTCCGATGCGATGCGCACATGGACCGTGACCGGAACGCGGGTTTCATTTCCGCTCGCGTCCTCCAAAAGCACGACCGCGTCGTAATCGCCGACCGTACCGAACTGCGGCGCGGTCTCGAACGAAACTCTGACAATGCTCTGATCGCGAAGGTTTCGGATCAGTTTATCCGGCGTTGGCGCTTCCTTTGTGGAGATCGTCGTTTCCGTTCCCTCCGCCGAAGGTGCTGCCGTATCGGCTACACGCAGCGTGACAGGAACGGTCAGTGCGCCGGTTTGCATCCAAAGGCGAACCTTGCCGGCCGTTTTATACAGCGCGTCCGGCTGCGTTTTGTACACCGTCTCCGCCCCGTTGACGGAGAACGCCGACGCATGCGGCGTGCCTTCGCCGAGCTCAATCGTGAGAACCGGACGCACGCGCGTATAGGCAAAGCACAGCAAAACAAACGCCGCCGCCATGAGCAGCGCGACGATCGGCAGCGCGATTGTCGCGATCCGGCAAATCGGCGAACGCTTCGTCTTTTCGATTGCTTTGGGTTTTCTGTGTTTTGTTTGGGTCGTTTCCGGTCTTTGTTCCATGTTTGCTGCACTCCGCCCGTTATGTGATGTGTGTTCCGGCAGAATGCGAACGTCGATCGCATGCGATCGACGCTTACGCACAGTATACACGTTTTACCCGAAAAAGTAAATAACTACCTATTATTGGCAGGCAGTTTGCAATTTCTTCACATTCTTGATACGCTTCTTTCACATGGATAACGCATTTTTGACGCATTTATGGGTTATACTGAACTCGTCAAAAGGAAAGCGGGTTACCCCTCCCGCCGACCGATTGATCAATAAGGACTCCTCCTTATCATTACCCCCCTCTATCCTTGTCAAAGCCGCCCTCACCCCGGGGCGGTTTTGATTTGCATTCGGTCGGCAGAAAATGCTTTCTGCCGACCGTTTTCTCCGTTCCCGCCTATATCGCTGCGCGTTACCGGGCGGCGGAAACGGCAAGGAGTCAAATCCGCCGCGCATGTCGCCGGATTTGACGGATTTGATCTTTTTTCTGTGTATGAAGCAAAACGCATGACGGCATGCGGCGTTATCATGCACTTTTGGCCCTCACCCCGGGGCGGTTTTGATTTTTGGGAGCGGCAGTCCTGTTCAGCTGCAATTATGACAAAATTCCGGGAAAACTGTCCGAAGTTTTTGTGCTACGCTTTTGTTGAAAACAAGCGAAAGCGAGGCACACATATGAAAGAAACAAGACAGGAAAGCATATTCGACCGGGCAAAGACGGTCTCCGCGCTCGACGCCGCGGAACGGTTCACGGGAATCAAAGGAAAGCGCATCGGAAGCCGGGTAAAAGCATGCTGTCCGCTGCACAATGAGAGGACGCCGAGCTGCGTGTTCTACGAGAACGGCACGTTCTACTGCTTCGGCTGCCACGCGGGCGGCACCTCGATCGACCTTACGATGGCGTATTTTCACGAAAGCAATTTCGACGCCGCAAAGCGCATCACAGCTGCGTTCGGGCTCGGGGACGCCGCAGCGCCGGATCGTGACGCAGGTGAAAAGGCAAAGCGGCGCAGGGACATTCTGGAATCCGTCCGAAAGACCGCGTCGTTTACGCACGCCGTGCAATGCGCGGTGATCCATTGGTGCGAGGATCAGATGGACCGGCTCGACCCGAACGACGATTCCGAGGAGAGCGAGCGGTTTTTGGAATCGCTTCTGAAGCTCAGAAACGACGCGGAAAATCTCACGAACGCGATCAACGCGCTCGAAAACGCAAACCGAACGGGAAACCTTCAGGCGCTTTTGCAATCGGTATCCGCGGTCTCCCACGAGCGCTACGAGATGCTGAAAACGTGGGACGAAACGCAGGGCACGTGTTATGTAAGGGGGATGCAGGCATGAACGAATTCACGGAAAACCCGTATCAGGAATACGTGGACGCGCCGGACGCGCCCGTTCTGAACTGCCCCTTAAAGTGCGCGGCGGACATCAAAGACGATGAGATCAAATACCTCTGGAAGCCGTATATCCTGCGCGGGGACGTGACGATCCTTGCCGCGGCAGGCGGCACCGGCAAGACGTTTGCGCTGTGCGGGATCGCGGCGGAGCTGACGAACGGAAGGTACCCCTTAAACCCGTTCGAACAATTCGAGCCGATGACGGTGCTGTTCATCTCGGCGGAGGACCCGGACTTTATCCTGCGGGATCGCATGCGCCGCGCAGGCGCGGACCTTGATCGTGTCTTTATCATGGACGCGACCGACAGCGCAAAGCTGCGCCTTTCCGACGGGCAGGGCAATCCGCGATTGCATGATCTGACGGAAGCAATCGAAACGGCAAAGCCGGACCTTGTGATCCTGGACCCGCTGCACGCCTTTATCGGAAGCAGCGTCAAGATGACCGAGCAGAGCGCGATCCGTCCGTTCATGCAGGCGCTTGCCACGCTTGCAAAGAAGCACAGCTGCGCGATCGTGGACGTGGCGCACGTCAATAAGCGTCCTGCCGGCGCGAACGCGAACGACGCGATCCTGGGCGCAACGGACATCGTCAACGCGGCACGCTCGGTGCTTCGCGTGATCTTTGACGAAACGGGCCGCGACCCGAGCCGCCGCGTGCTCGTGCATACGAAATCGAACTATGCGGCAATGGGGCAGTCCGTCGCGTTCCGGATCGACGAGGACGGCTCGCTCGACTGGGTGGGCTATGCAGAGGTCACGCGAAACGATCTCGAAGCCGCCGCGCGCAGCAACAAAGCTATTTCGGAGCACATGGCGTCGAAGGAAGCCGACCGCGCCATGAAGTCGTTCGTCACGGAACGGCTGCTTGCCCTTGCCGGGAAGCAGGCCGAGCCGAAGCGGTTCTATTCGTATGATACATTGCGCGGTTACGGCATCTCCGGCAAGGCGGATATCGCGCCCGCGCTCGGGGAGCTTCAAAAGCATGACGTAACGGTGATGTTTCCGAATACTCCGAAACGTGATAAATCGGATCCTTCACAAACAAAGCGGGGGATTATACTATGTAAAGCGATTGCAAAAGAACCCCTGTAACGTGTAGACAATGTAGACAACGTAGACATTGTAGACAGATAAGATGATTCTTTATATACCATAATGATATAATACGTCTTTCCTGTCAGAAGGATTCCGGCGCAGTCCGACAACTATATGATGTATGAAGATATGTTTGTCTACATTGTCTACAATGTCTACGTTGCTGCACACAGGGGGGTATATGTTACCGTAGGGGCGGATCGTATCCGCCCGTTCCGCTGACGTGTTTTTTCGGCGGGCTGCCGAGGTCGTCAGCCCCTACGGTCCGTCGGTGTGATCCTGCCCTCCTTGTGCAAAGGAGGGTGGATGCCGAAGGCAGACGGGAGGATTGTCGATTCCCGTTCCGCTGTGATCACGGACGGGCAATGCCCGTCCCTACGGATAAACAAAAATCGCATGACTGGACCGCGCGAAACCTGACGGACGGGCAATGCCCGTCCCTACGGGTGATCGGTATTCGCGGGGAAGATCCCGTCTTCCCGTTCCGCTGACGTGTTTTTACGGCGGGGCGTCGGGGTCGCCGCCCCCTACAAAAGCAAAAGAGCGCCGGTCGGCGCTCTTTGTTGCTTTGCTTATGCTTCTCCGCCCTCCTGGCGGCTGTTCAGACGGATGGCGGAAGCCGCGTTCTTCGCTCCGAAGCTGTACTGAAGTACTGCGAGAGGGCGAAAACGCGGCTAATCTGCGGCGAAAGAGATCATAAAAGAAAGGACGCTGCTGCGTCCTTTCCTCATGCCTGTATTTTGTTTTCATGCTTCGCCGCAGATGGTCCGGCGCCGTATCAGCAGCCGCCCTCCCAACGCTTTTTGGCGTCGGCTTCGAGCTTTTTAAGCGTCGCCTGCGGGTTCTTGACCTTTGCAAGGAAGATCATTGCCGCGATGATATAGGGCTTGAACGACGCCTGCTTATACAAAGGATCGCGATAGCGGTCGAAGACGCTTGCCGCGACCTCGCCCGCTTTGCAGGAAACGTCCGTAATGTCCGCGGGCAAACAATGGAGATACAGCGCTTTGCCGTCCTTGGTGAGCTGCATCATTTCCTCGGTGCACTCCCAGTCCTTGTGTTCCGCGTTCTGCGCGAGCAGGCGTTTTTCGAGCGCCTTGATGCCCTCTAAATCGCCGTTGCCGTACAGCTCGGTGCGCTCCTCCATCGCTTTATAGGGCGCCCAGGACTTCGGATAGACGATGTCGGCGTCACGGAACGCCTCCTTCATGTCATGCGTAACGGTGAAGTGCGCGCCGGACTTTTTGCAGTTCTCCTCCGCAACCTTCACGACGTCGTCCATGATCTCGTAGCCCTCGGGATACGCGAGCGTAACGTCCATGCCGAAGCGGGTAAAGAGCCCCGCAACGCCCTGCGGGACACTCAAAGGCTTTCCATACGACGGACTGTATGCCCATGTCATGGCGACCTTCTTGCCCTTGAGGTTTTTGATCGCCTCGTCGAGATCGTCGCTGCCGCCGAGCGTATGGATCACGTGCAGCATGTCCGCCATGCACTGCGTCGGGTGGTCGATGTCGCACTGGAGGTTCACAAGCGTCGGCTTCTGTTCCAGCACGCCCGCTTTGTTGCCGTCGGTCACGGCGTTCACGACGTTGTGCATGTAGGTATTGCCCTTGCCGATGTACATGTCGTCGCGGATGCCGATGACGTCCGCCATGAACGAGATCATGTTCGCGGTTTCGCGGACCGTTTCGCCGTGCGCGATCTGGCTCTTGCCCTCGTCAAGGTCCTGTACCTCGAGACCCAAAAGATTGCACGCCGACGCAAAGCTGAAGCGGGTGCGCGTCGAGTTGTCGCGGAACAGCGAGATGCCGAGACCGGAATCGAAGATCTTGCAGGAGATGTTGTTTTCACGCAGATGACGCAGCGCGTCCGCCACGGTGAACACCGCCGCGATCTCGTCGTCGGTCTTTTCCCACGTCAGGAAAAAGTCGCCGTTGTACATGTTGTCGAACTTCAATTGATCCAGCTTGTCGGTATATTTCTTTACGTTGCTCATGGAATCCTCCTCCTCAGTCGTTTGCAAACTTGGTATCGGTCTTTCCCGCGCGGTATTCGGTCACATCGTCCGTGCGGTTTTCCGGCTTATAGCACATCGGGACCGCCGCGTACAGCGCCGCGCAGGTGACAAGGTCCTGCTTCCATGTGATCTCATTCGGCGCGTGCGCCTGCGATTCCGCGCCGGGACCGAAGCCCACGCACGGGATGCCGTAGCGTCCCTGAATCGAAACGCCGTTTGTCGAGAACGTCCACTTGTCGATCAAGGGGCGGTTCCGCTTATCCATGGCGCTCGGGTGACCGATGCGCTTTTCGCCGAACAGCGCTTTATGCGCGTCGACCAATGCCTGTACGTGCGCCGCGCTCTCTTTATTGATCCAGGTCGGGAAATAGCACTCGGTTTCGTATTTCAATCCCGTCCACGCCGGACGGTCGTACATGTACATCGAGACCTTCACGTCGTCGCCGTACTTCTTACAGGCAGGGAGATTCCGGATCTCCGCAAGGCAGGAATCCCACGTTTCGCCTGCGGTCATGCGGCGATCCAAAGAGACCGCGCACGAATCCGCGACCGCGCAGCGCGACGGCGAGGTGTAGAAGATCTGCGACGCCGTGATCGTGCCGCGGCCGAGGAAGCGTGCGTCCTCGTAATGCTCCGGGTTGTATTTCGGGTCGAGCATCTTCACAAGACCCTTGATCTCGTCCTGCTCCGTTGCCGTGTTCTCGTTCAGCGCGCGGACCTCGCGAAGGATGTCCGCCATCTTGTAGATCGCGTTATCGCCGCGTTCCGGCGCGGAGCCGTGGCACGAAACGCCCTTGACGTCCACGCGGATCTCCATGCGTCCGCGGTGCCCGCGATAGATGCCGCCGTCGGTCGGCTCGGTGGAAACGACGAATTCCGGCGTGATCCCATCCTCCTTGTGGATGTACTGCCAGCAGAGTCCGTCGCAGTCCTCCTCCTGTACCGTCGCGGTGACGAGGATCTTTGTGTCTTCGGGAATGAGCCCGAGGTCCTTCATGATCCTTGCGCCGTACACCGCCGAGACCACGCCGCCCTCCTGATCGGAGCCGCCGCGGCCGTAGATGATATCGTCGGTCTCGTAGCCCTCGTAGGGATCATGGTCCCAGTTTGCGATGTTGCCGATGCCGACGGTGTCGATGTGTCCGTCAAACGCGATGATCCGGCTTCCTTCTCCCATCCAGCCGAGCGCATTTCCCTCCGGGTCGATCTCCGCTTTGTCAAAGCCGAGCGCTTCCATCTCTGCGATCGTGCGGCGGATGACGCCCTCCTCCTCACAGCTCTCGCTGGGGATCGCAATGAGGTCACGGAGAAACTTTGTCATTTGGGGCAGATACCCCTCTGCCGCCCGTTTGATTGCTTCAAAATCCATACTGCTTTCCTTTCTTCAGTTCTGAACGGTATTCGTTGCGTCGATGTAGGAATACAAAGTATATTTGCTGATGCCGAAGTATTTCGACACCTTGTCGCCGCTGCGGGTGATAAGAAACGCGCCGGCTTTGTTCAAAAACGCGATCGCCTTGACTTTATCGTCCTTGTTCATCATGGCGACGGGCTTTCCGACCAGCTGCACCGACTGCTCGATAAGATCGTCTAAAAGCTCGTTGACCGACTGCGGGATGCGTTCCGGCGTCTTTTTTTCCTCTTCCTGATGATGCAACAGCGAGCCGATCGCGTGCTCCGCGGTTAAAAGCTCCGTCACGTCGTAATTGATCGAAAAGATCCCCTCCGGCATGCCGTTTTCATCGCGGATATAGACCGTGGCGCATTTTAAGACCCGCCCGTCATGCGTGCGCATCAGATACCCCGCAGAATCTTTGAGCGCGTTCGGATCCTCCGATTTCAGCGCTTCGAGCACGACGCGGCTCGGACCGTCGCCGACCTTGCGGTGCGTGACATGCCCGTTTTCGATCAGCGCGACCGTGTGCTCCCTGTCACCGGTTAAGAGATCGTGTACCGCGACCTCGCAGTTTTCGCCGAACTGCGCCGCGATCGCTTTTGAGAGCCGTTCCAAAAAGTCAAGGTCCATGCATTGCCCCCTACGCCCGCATTTTATCCGACACCAGTATAAACGATTTTTGCCCGATACACAAGGGGAAATCAAACTTTGATTTTGTTTTGCAAAAAGATTTTTCGCGCCGCGGTTTTTGCTTGCAATGCGCAAAGGAATGCGGTACAATGAAATGGTACAAACGAAAGGAGAATCGCTATGGAAGACGAAAGAGATCTTGTCACCTTTACCGACGAGGAAGGCAACGAGTTTGACCTTGAGGTCATTGATTATTTTGATTACGAAGGCAAGGAATACGCCGTTCTGGTCGACGCGGAGCTTCCCGAGGAGCCCGAGGAGGACTTTGAGGTCTGCATCATGGAGATCGTTGTGAACGAAGAAGAGGACCTTGAAGAGTTCGTGCCCGTTCCGGACGACATGCTCGACACGCTGTTCGCGATCGCCGAAAAGCGCATGGAGTGCTGGGACTGCGAAAAAGAGAACTGCGACGGCTGCGAAAACGCCGACGAGTAATCCAAAACGCAAAAGAGCTTCCCGAGGGAAGCTCTTTTTGTTGTTCGGACGGGCAATGCCCGTCCCTACAATGTCGATCCCATCCGGAAACGGTAGGGACGACCATCGGTCGTCCGCCGTTTTTACGGATTGCTGAGGCTCTCGCAAAGTTGTTCGGACGGGCAATGCCCGTCCCTACAATGTCGATCCCATCCGGAAACGGTAGGGACGACCATCGGTCGTCCGCCGTTTTTACGGATTGCTGAGCCTCTCGCAAAGCGCTTCAAAAGCAAGACGCGTCTCGGACGGGCAATGCCCGTCCCTACAATGTCGATCCCATCCGGAAACGGTAGGCAATGCCCGTCCCTACAGGGTCGATCCCATCCGGAAACGGTAGGGTCGACCATCGGTCGTCCGCCGTTTTTACGGATTGCTGAGGCTCTCGCAAAGTTGTTCGGACGGGCAATGCCCGTCCCTACAGGGTCGATCCCATCCGGAAACGGTAGGGTCGACCATCGGTCGTCCGCCGTTTTTACGGATTGCTGAGGCTCTCGCAAAGTTGTTCGGACGGGCAATGCCCGTCCCTACAGGGTCGATCCCATCCGGAAATTGTAGGGACGACCATCGGTCGTCCGCCCTTTTTACGGATTGCACAGGCTCTCGCAAAGTTGTTCGGACGGGCAATGCCCGTCCCTACAATGTCGATCCCATCCGGAAACGGTAGGCAATGCCCGTCCCTACGGGGTCGATCCCATCCGGAAACGGTAGGGACGATCATCGGTCGTCCGCCGTTTTTATGGATTGCTGAGGCTCTCGCAGAGTTGTTCGGACGGGCAATGCCCGTCCCTACGGGGTCGATCCCATCCGGAAACGGTAGGGACGACCATCGGTCGTCCGCCGTTTTTACGGATTGCTGAGGCTCTCGCAAAGCACTTCAAAAGCAAGGCGCGTCTCGGACGGGCAATGCCCGTCCCTACGGGGATCACAGAACAACCGGTAGGGACGACCATCGGTCGTCCGCCGTTTTTACGGATTGCACAGGCTCTCGCAAAGTTGTTCGGACGGGCAATGCCCGTCCCTACAGGGTCGATCCCATCCGGAAACGGTAGGCAATGCCCGTCCCTACAGGGTCGATCCCATCCGGAAACGGTAGGGACGACCATCGGTCGTCCGCCGTTTTTACGGATTGCTGAGGCTCTCGCAAAGTTGTTCGGACGGGCAATGCCCGTCCCTACAGGGTCGATCCCATCCGGAAACGGTAGGCAATGCCCGTCCCTACAGGGTCGATCCCATCCGGAAACGGTAGGGACGACCATCGGTCGTCCGCCGTTTTTACGGATTGCTGAGGCTCTCGCAAAGCGCTTCAAAAGCAAGACGCGTCTCGTAGGACACGAAGGAAAACTCCTGAATATCGTCCTTGTCGCCGGTCCAGTAGAGGTAGAGCCACGGACCGGAATCGCCGTCTTCGAGGTGCTCCTGCCGCGCGATTACCCTGCCGCCCACGAGAAGGACGAGCAAATCGGACCATTGATCGCCCGAAAGCTCCACCGTTTCGGAGACTGTCGCGTCCGCTTCGGTCAGCGGAAAGTGATCGCCCTCGCGCGTTTCGTGGAAGAACATGTATGCGCCGTCCTCTTTATAAAAGCGATACCGCTGATCATGCGGCGGGACGGTCGAGGTCGAAACGGTATAGTAAAACTCCGTCACGTCCTCCGGCGCGATATCGACGCCCATAACGTACACGCTCTTTTTCGGCTGATTGCAGCCGAGGATCGGAAGCAGCAGCGCAAGGCACAGAACGAAAATTGCAATCTTTTTCATCATCAGTCTCCTTTATTCGTCAAAATAGAACAGGTCCTCAAACTTTTTGTCCAGTGCGATACACAGGATCAATGCGAGCTTTGCCGTCGGGTTGAACTGCCCCGTCTCGATCGAGCTGATCGTATTGCGCGAGACCCCGACCGCCTCCGCAAGCTGTGACTGGCTCATACCCGTCTCAATGCGCGCATCTTTGAGGCGGTTTTTCAGGATCAATGCGTCGTTCATCAGAGGACCTCCATCATCTTCAGCGCGACCCATACCAATGCCGCAAGCGCGACCGTCAGAAGCGCGATCGCAAGAAACAGTTCATGCTTCTGTTTCAGCTTGATATATTTGTACAGGTACAGCGATCCCAGCATCGACAGATAGATGCTCCACAGCATGGTGTTCAGTTTCGGATCGAACCGTGTACCGCCCTGATCCACCATTTCCAGTATGCTGTTAAACAAGGCGATCAGCATGCACATCACACCGCCCACCGTAAACGCGATCTGTCCGGCTTTGATCAAAACCTGCTTTTCCCGCTCGTCCTGTCCTTTGTTTTCCGCTCTGCTCTTTGCAAGGATCTCCTCTTTGTTCATTTCCTGTTCCTCCTGCCAAGTTTTATTGGCATCATTGTAGCATTGCCAAGTTTACTTGTCAATAGGTTTTGCAAAGTTTTCTTGGCAATTTTAGAGAAAAAGGACCCCCTCATCCGTCAGCTTGCGATTCCACTCCGCTGTGCTCCGTTACAAACGGCGGACGACCGATGGTCGTCCCTACCGTTTCCGGATGGGATCGACCCTGTAGGGACGGGCATTGCCTACCGTTTCCGGATGGGATCGACCCTGTAGAGACGGGCATTGCCCGTCCGAACAACTTTGCGAGAGCCTGTGCAATCCGTAAAAACGGCGGACGACCGATGGTCGTCCCTACCGTTTCCGGATGGGATCGACCCTGTAGGGACGGGCATTGCCCGTCCGAGACGCGCCTTGCTTTTGAAGCGCTTTGCGAGAGCCTCAGCAATCCGTAAAGTGGTAGATCGCGCGCTTCCCGCGCGTACCTCCACTTCGTTACAGAGGTTGATCGCGCGCTTCCCGCGCGTACCTCCACTTCGTTACAGAGGTAGATCGCGCGCTTCCCGCGCGTACCTCCACTTCGTTACAGAGGTTGATCGCGCGCTTCCCGCGCGTACCTCCACTTCGTTACAGAGGTTGATCGCGCGCTTCCCGCGCGTACCTCCACTTCGTTACAGAGGTTGATCGCGTGCTTCCCGCGCGTACCTCCACTTCGTTACAGAGGTAGATCGCGCGCTTCCCGCGCGTACCATCGACAGCTTCTCCACCCTGAAAGGGGGAGAAGCCTCCGAGCTGTGAGACTTCCCCTTGATGGGGAAGGTGGATCGGCGAAGCCGAGACGGATGAGGTGAAAACTGATCCGTATTCTGCATTCATTATGTAAGGTGCTGAAAAAAGCTGACAGCTTCTCCACCCTGAAAGGGGGAGAAGCCTCCGAGCTGTGAGACTTCCCCTTGATGGGGAAGGTGGATCGGCGAAGCCGAGACGGATGAGGTGAAAACTGATCCGTATTCTGCATTCATTGTTTAAGGTGCTGAAAAAAGCGGAGGCCGAAGCCTCCGCCGGAAACGGATCTGAACTTATAACCCTGCTTCGATGAGTGCCTTGAATGCCGGCAAGCTTTTCAGGATCATCTCGTGGCTCACGCAGGTGGAAAGACGGAGATACCCCGGGCAGCCGAACGGCTCGCACGGCGGAACGAGGATGTTGAAGTCCTTCGCGCGCTCGGAAAATTCCAGCGCCGTGCCGAACGGGGCCTTTATCAGGACATAGAACGCGCCCTGCGGGTACACGCAGGTGTAGCCCATTTCGGTCAGTCCGTTATAAAGCGTTTTGCGGTTCTCATCGTACGCCGCGATGTCCGGCATCATGCCGCAGCAATGCTCGACCACGTACTGCGCGGTCGTCGGCGCGCAAACATGCCCCATCGCGCGGGCGGAACCCGCGACGGCATAAAACACGTTCTCGCTGTCCGCACATTGGTCGGGCACGTATACGTAACCGATACGCTCGCCGGGCAGGCTCAACGATTTCGACCATGAATAGCAGACGATCGTGTTTTCGTAGATGTTCGGGATGAACGGTGCGACGCGTCCGTCATAGACAAGCTCGCGGTACGGTTCGTCGGCGATGATGTAGATCGGATGTCCGAACTGTTCGCCCTTTTTGCGAAGCATGTCGCCGAGCGCGCGCAGCGCTTCCTCGTGATAAACGATACCGGTCGGGTTGTTCGGCGAGTTAATGATGATCGCCTGCGTATGCGCGGTGACGTACGGCTCGATCTCGTCCACGTGCAGATCAAAGTCCTTTGTGTTTGCGGGAACGATGACCGGCTTGCTGCCGACCGCACGGATGAACGTCGTATACTCCGGGAAAAACGGCGCAAGAATGATGATCTCCGCGTCCGGAACGCTCAGCGATTTCAGCACGCTCATCACCGCCGGCGCAGCGCCGCAGGTGAAGAACAGGTTCTGTGCTCTTGCGCCGCAGTGGAAGCGTTCGTTGAGATTCTTTGCGACCGCCTCACGAACCGACATTGCGCCTGCCGCGGAGGTATAGCCGTGGACCTTGACGCTGTCCTTGCGCGCTGCCTGCCGCGCGATCTCCTCGCGCACCGCGTCAGGCGCGGGCACGGACGGATTGCCGATCGAGAAATCAAAGACGTTATCCGCGCCGACCTCCGCCTTTTTGCGGAGTCCGTACTCGAAGAGCTCGCGGATGCCCGAGCGCTTTGCGCCGAGCTGTACCATTTCGTTTACCAGCATATTGATAATCCTCCTTCTTTACCAATCCATGCCGCGGGCGACGACCGCGCCGAGCGCCATTGCCGCCAGCTTGACCTGTGCGCTGTCCGCGCGGGACACCAGAACGATCGGCACCTTTGCGCCGACGACGATGCCGGCGTTCATGGCGCCGCCGAAGATCGACATCGCCTTTCCGATGCCGTTGCCCGTTTCATACGACGGCACGAGCAGAATGTCCGCCTGTCCTGCGCCCTTGACGTCGTAATGCTTGTGATGACAGGCTGCCTCCGAAACCGCAAGGTCCAGTCCCACCGGCCCGTACACGTTCATGTTGTACTTTGCCCAGCGATCGGTCATTTCGGAAAGCGCCTTTGCGTCGACCGTCGACTGGATCTTCGGGTTCACGACCTCCGCGCCGCAGATGCAGGCGGCGTTGATCTCGTCGTAGCCCAGCGCTTTGAAGACCTTTGCGGCGTTTTCAAGGATCTCGATCTTCTTTTCGAGATCCGGGAACGTGTTCATGCCGCCGTCGGTGAGCCCCATCATGCGGTGCCACTTCGGTTCGTACATCATGACGTGGCTGATGAGCTTTCCGGTCCGTAAGCCCGCTTCGGGCTTCAGAACCGCGCGCATGATGTCCGGCGTGTTCAAAAGCCCCTTCATGAGGAAGTTCGCCTTTCCTTCGGATACGCACGCAACGGCTTTTGCGGCACAGTCGACGTCGGTGTCCGCATGGATGATCTCGTAGCTTTCGGGATCCTCGCCGAGGTCCTTTAAGATCGACGTGATCGTGTCCTCATGCCCGACAAGGATCGGCTCCGCGATCTTGCGGCGCTTCGCTTCGGCGACCGCCTTCAGAACGTCCGCGTCGTGCGCGGCGGCAACCGCGATCTTCCCGGAGGCAAAGCCCTCCGCCGCCTTGATGATTTCCTGTATCGTTCTCATTTTCCATCCCCCAGATACGTTTTGCATTCGCCGCCGTGCAGCACGCGCAGTGCGCCTTCCGCCAAGCTCTTCATCTCTTCCTCGCCCGGGAAGCGCAGCACCGGCGCCAGCGGCGCAAGGTATGAATCGAGCGCGTCGCAGAACGGCTTTGAATATGCCATGCCGCCCGTATAGACGATCGCGTCGACCTTAAAGTGCATGACCGCCGCCATTGCGCCCGCGTCCTTCGCAAGCTGATACGCAAGCGCGTTGAAGATCAGTGTCGCTTCCGGATCGTCGCCCGATAACGCGCGGCGTTCGATCTCGCGGAAGTCCTTCGTGCCGAGGTACGAATACACGCCCGCTTCGCTGCTGATGAGCTTTTTGATCTCCTGCTTCGTCTTGCCCGAGAAGCAGAGATTTACGACCGCGTTGACCGGAAGCGCGCCGGGACGGTCAAGCCCCATGGCGCCGTCGTCCTTCACGTTGAAGTTATCGACGACCTTGCCCTTTTCGTGCGCCGCGACGGACACGCCGCCGCCGAGATGCAGCACGATGAGGTTCAGTTCCTCATACGGCTTTCCGAGCGCCTTTGCCGCTTTTCTCGCGACGGATTTCTGGTTCAGCGCGTGGAAGAAGCTTTCGCGCTCCATGCCCTTTAAGCCCGAAATCCTTGCAAGATCGCAAAGCTCGTCGACGCACACGGGGTCGACGAAAAACGCCGGGATACCCAGCGGATCCGCGATCTCGCGCGCAATGTACGCGCCGAGGTTTGCCGCATGCTCGCCGTAGAACGGGTGCAGGATGTCCGCGATCGCACGGTCGTTGACGCCGTAGGTGCCGGACGGAATGTGGCGGAAAAGCCCGCCGCGTCCGCAGACCGCGTCGAGGGTCGTAAGGTCGAAGCCCTTCTTTTTCAACGCGTCGAGGATCAGCGCCTTTCTGTACGGCATCTGATCCGCGACCCGTTCAAAGTCCTTTAATTCCGCGGCGCTGTGGTCGATGGAGATGCGAAGCTCTTCGGTTTCTTCCTCGAACACCGCGATCTTTGTGGACGTCGCGCCGGGGTTGATGACCAGTACCTTCATGGCTTACACCGCGTCGAAGCCCGCGTGGTACGCTTTGAGGTTCAGCTCGCGGAACTTCGCGGGAACGACGTCACTGATCACCGCGTCCCAGTCGATGTCCGTCATGCCCAAAGCCTTTACCATGCTGCCGAAGAGCACGATGTTAGCGCACTTGACGTTGCCGAGCTCCGATGCGATCTTTTCCGCGTTCAGCGGGTATACCTTGAAATGCGCCTGCATGGCTTCGAGACAGCCCTCGGGATATTTTTCCATGCCCGCCGCAATGGTCGAAGACGCCATCTCATAATCGTTGATGATCGCAACGCCGTTCGGCTTCAGATAATTTGCATAACGCACCGCTTCCATCTTTTCGAATGCGACGATGATGTCCGCCGCGCCCAAACCGATGACCGGAGAATAGACCTTCTCACCCCAATGCACCTGTGTACTGACGCTTCCGCCGCGCTGCGACATGCCGTGGACCTCGCTCATCTTTACGTCGTAGCCCGCACGCATGAGACCGGTGACGAGAACCTTTGCGGTAAGGATCGCGCCCTGACCGCCGACGCCTACCAAAAGAGCACTCTTGTTTTCCATTGCTTATTTCTCCTTTCGGGTGATCGCGCCCATCGGGCAGACCTGCGCGCAGACCGTGCAGCCGACGCAGGTGGTCACGTCGATCTTCGCTTTCTTGTTCTCGACCATCACGGAGGGACAGCCGACGCTAAGGCACTTCTTACAGCCGATGCACTTATTCGTATCGACTTCGCACTTGCCGATGTCGTGCTTGATGCGCTTGATTAAGAGGCACGGACGGCGCGTGATGATCGCCGCGGGAACGTCGCTTTCCGCCGCTTCCGTGACCGCCGCTTCCATGGCTTTGAGATCCTGCGGATCGACGATGATGATCTTTTTGAAGCCGTAAGAGGCGAGAATATCTTCGATCTTCAGCTTTTCGGCGATCTCGCCCTCGAGCGTGAAGCCGCTGCCGGGGTTGTCCTGATGGCCGGTCATGCCGGTGATGGAATTATCAAGCACCACGGGGATCACGTTGCCCTTGTTGTAGATGATCTCCGCCGCGCCGGTCATGCCGGAGTGGAAGAACGTGGAATCGCCGACCACGCCGAAGACCTTTTTATCGGTCTGACCGGACGCTTCGAACGCCTTTGCCATGCCCATCGCGACCGTGAAGCCGCCGCCCATGCAGACGACCGAATCCAAAGCGTTCAGAGGCGGCGCAAAGCCGAGCGTGTAGCAGCCGATGTCGCCTGCCACGACATAGTTCTTGTGGCGGCCGACGGTGTAGAAGAAGCCGCGGTGCGGGCAGCCCGGGCAGAGTGCCGGCGGACGGGAAACGGGCTTCACGCCGACGTCGACCGTTTCAGGCTTCTCGCCGAACAGGCGTTCCCGGAGAAGCTGCGGATTCAGCTCATACATATTGCCGATCAGCTCCTTGCCGACGCATTCGATCCCCGCCGCCTTGATCTGCTCCTCCATGAACGGATCGAGCTCCTCGACGACGTAGAGCTTTTTGACCTTCTTTGCAAACGACTTGATGAGCTCCATCGGAAGCGGATTGGTAAGGCCGAGCTTCAGGAACGACGTGCCCGCCGGGAACGCGTCCTTTGCGTACTCATACGCGATCGACGCGGTGATGACGCCGATCTCAGAGCCGTTGATCTCCTCTTTGTTGAGCTTCGAGGTGTTCGCGTATTCCTCGAGCGCCGCCAGGTTCTTTTCGACCTTTGCGTGGTTCTTGTACGCGTTTGCCGGGCTCGAAACGTATTTCATGTTGCGCTTGTACGCGGGGACCTCGCGCTCAATTCGCTCGCCGAAGCGAACGAGGCTCTTACTGTGCGCAACACGGGTCGTGATGCGGTAGATGACCGGCATGTCGAACTGCTCGGAGATCGCATATGCTTCCTTCAAAAAGTCGAGGCATTCCTGCGAATCGGAGGGCTCCACCATTGCGACCTTTGCCGCGCGGGCGTAGTGCCTGTTGTCCTGCTCGTTCTGTGAGGAGTGCATAGAGGGGTCGTCTGCCGAGACGATGACGAAGCCGCCGCAAACGCCGTTATACGCCGCCGTAAACAGCGGATCCGCCGCCACGTTTACGCCGACGTGCTTCATCGCCGAAAGGGAACGCACGCCCGCGATCGACGCGCCGTACGCGACCTCGACCGCAACCTTCTCGTTGGGCGCCCACTCGCAGTACAAAGCATCTTTATACTGCGGGAGGTTTTCAAAGATTTCCGTGCTGGGCGTGCCCGGATACGCCGAGCAGACCTTGACGCCTGCTTCGAACGCGCCGCGCGCGATCGCTTCGTTGCCGGAAAGCAAAACAGGATCCATAAGTATTTCCGCCTTTCTCCATTTTTCCGTTTGAAACGGTTAAGTTATATGATATATGAAAAGGACAGCCGAAGCTGTCCCGTTTCATCAGTCGTCGACGTCCAATGCCTCAAGGCCTTTTTTCATTTCGGGCTTGTTGTCGCCGTGTCTGACAAACAGCATTGTGACGAATGCGAGTATCACGAAGATCGTTGCGTATGGGAATAGGATCTTAAGTCCCAGCGAATCCATCAGGAACCCGGAGAGGATCGGGGTCAGTACCTGCGCCGCCATGGACGCGGTATAGTAGTAGCCGGTGTACTTGCCGACGTTGCCGCCCTTTGCAAGCTCCACGACCATCGGGAAGGAATTGACGTTGATCGTCGCCCAGCCGATGCCCGCCAGCGCGAACATAGCGTTCATCAGCATTGCGGAACTGCCCTCACGAAGGAACGCCGCAACGCCGAACGCAACCGCCAGCATGATAACGCCCGCGAGGATGGTCTTTTTGCGGCCGATCTTCGATGAGATAAAGCCGACGGGCAGGTAGGAGATGATTGCCGCCGCCTGCGCGACGATCAGCGTGGTGTTGTAGTCGAGGTTTAAGACCTTGCCCGCATAGACGGAGTATTTGCTGGTGACGGCGTTGTAGCCGAAGAACCACAGCACCACGGACGCAAGGATCAGCAGCAGGGAGGTAAGCTCGCCTTTACTGAGCTTTCTCGAACCGGAGCCGTCGTCGTCCTCGCCGTCGTCGATGCCGTAGCGCTTGCTCTCCTCTTCCATCTCCTGCACAAACTTCGGTTCTCTGACCGTGAGCAGGAAGATGATGAGCGCCGCCACCATGACCGCGGCGATCACGGTGAAGAACAGCGTATAGCTCATCATGGCCTTCGGCGCCTTGCCCGTGCCGAACACGATGCCGAGCGCAAGCACCAGAATGCCGCCGAACGTACCCATCAGGTTGATGACGGCGTTCGCCTTACTGCGGAGAGGCTTCATCGTGACATCCGGCATCAGCGCGACCGCAGGCGAACGGAAGATGCTCATGGAAACGAGCGTCACGAGCAGCACCGCCATAAACAGCACCAGGATCATGCGATTCTGCGCGGTGGTCTTTGCCGCGACCGCCTGACGCGCGGGCACGAAATAGGAATCCCACGCCGCGAGCGCTTCCTTGTCGCCCGCGATGGCTTTGTTCACGACGTCCTTCATGTCGGCTTCGGAATACTTCTCGGAAAGGATGTACTCCTCGCCCTCGTGCGGTTTGAGCTTGCCGTTGACGATGTCGGCTTCCGCATAGACGGCATGCACGCCCGCTTCGTCCATCTTTGCCGCGTCGCCGATCTGAGCAAGCTGCGCGCCGTCGATGAACGAGAGTCCGACGAACGCGACAACGGCAATGATCGTGCCGATCACGATGTACGGCGTGCGCTTGCCGAAGCGGGATTTGCATTTATCGGAGAGTGCGCCGAAAATCGGCAGCATGAACAGTGCAAGCACGTTGTCCAGTGCCATAACGACGCCCGACCAGCCCTGCGCCATGCCGAATTTATCGGTCAGAATCTTCGGGATGATGTTGTCATACGCCTGCCAAAAGGCACAGATGAGAAAGAATGCGAACCCAACACAGATCGTGCGTTTGTAGTTCAGTTTCATATTTGCCCCCGATCGACCGAAAGTCTGTATTTTTACCTTTTCATTATAGCGGAAATATGGTATAATCTCAATAGGCAAGAATCTTATATTATCGAGGGAGAATCAAAAATGGGTTGGATGATCGCGGGGATCGTGATAATTGTTCTGTTTGTCGTATATTTGTTTTTTGTACTGCCCGCAGGCGCGGACGAGGAACAGTTTGCGCCGTTTCAGGGGCTGATGGCGGCGCATCGGGGACTGTATGAAAAGGATCAGAGCGTGCCGGAAAACTCTCTGGAGGCGTTCAGAAGAGCCGCGGAATACGGATGCGGCGTGGAGCTTGACGTGCAGTTAAGCAAAGACGGCGCGGTCGTCGTCTTCCACGACGACACTGTCGACCGCATGACGACGGAAAAGGGGCGCGTGGACAGCTTTACGCTCGAAGAGCTGCAGGCAATGCCCTTAAAGGGCACCGAGCACTATATGCCGCTGTTTACGGACGTCATGGCGGTGCTTGACGGCGTTTCCCCCACGATCGTGGAGCTCAAGTCCACGCCGAATTATAAGGAGCTCTGTGAAAAAACGCTTGCGATCCTGCGGACGCTGAAAGGGCCTTACTGTGTGGAGAGCTTCGATCCGCGCATTGTGCGCTGGTTTTATAAGAACGCGCCGGACCTCGTCCGCGGACAGCTCACCGAAGCCTTTTCTTACTGGCGCAAGGCGGGTCTGCCCCTTTGGCGGTGCGTCATGATGCACACGCTTTGCGTCAATTTCCTGACGCATCCGCAGTTTATCGCGTTCGGCAGAGGGCACAGACCGATTTGTATGCTCATCGGCCGCAAGCTCGGCGCAAAGACCGTGTTTTGGACCGAGCGTCCGGATTCCGACCACAGAACACTTGCAAAGCGCTACGACTGCCGCATCTTCGAGCACTATCGTCCGGAGACGCACTACAAGGCGTAATCCTATCATGCGCGAAGCGCGAAAAGATCCTTCGTCGCCGTTCCGGCTTCTCAGGATGACACAGCGGGGGCGCGGCGTAACGAATTCCGCTGCTGCGATGCTTTGCGGGAGGCCGAGGTCGACATCCCCTACGGTCCTTGACGTGCTTCTTGCCCTCCCGCACTACCGTCCGGAAACGCACTACAAGGCGTAATCCTATCATGCGCGAAGCGCGAAAAGATCCTTCGTCGCCGTCCCGGCTTCTCAGGATGACACAGCGGGGATGCGCGGCGTAACGAATTCCGCTGCTGCGATGCTTTGCGGGACGTCGAGGTCGACGTCCCCTACGGTCCTTGACGTGCTTCTTGCCCTCCCGCACTACCGGCCGGAAACGCACTACAAGGCGTAATCCTATCATGCGCGCAAGCGCGAAAAGATCCTTCGTCGCCGTTCCGGCTTCTCAGGATGACACAGCGGGGGCGCGGCGTAACGAATTTCGATGCTGCGATGCTTTGCGGGAGGCCGAGGTCGACGTCCCCTACGGTCCTTGACGTGCTTCTTGCCCTCCCGCACTACCGTCCGGAAACGCACTACAAGGCGTAATCCTATCATGCGCGCAAGCGCGAAAAGATCCTTCGTCGCCGTTCCGGCTTCTCAGGATGACACAGCGGGGGCGCGGCGTAACGAATTCCGCTGCTGCGGGCGGATGCGATCCGCCCCTACGGCATGTGCATTTCTGATAGAAATCCCCCGACCGGACGTTCTTCGTCCTGTTCTTTTCAGGCGATTTGGGGTATGATCTCCTTCAAAAGGAGGATTCAGAATGGATTTACAGAAGATCAGCGCGTGTCTCAAGGAGCTTCGCAAGGAAAAAGCGCTCACGCAGGAGCAGCTTGCGGAGCGTTTTAACGTTTCCGTAAAGACGGTCTCCCGCTGGGAAAACGGCGTCCATATGCCCGATCTGAGCCTTCTTCTGGAGCTTGCGGATTTCTACGAGGTCGATCTCCGTGCGCTTTTGCAGGGCGAACGTGAGAACAGCCGAATGACAGCGGACACGAAGGAAACCGTACAACAGGCGGCAAGCTACAGCAAAGCGCAGTACAAAGCATCTCTGCAGTTCAATCCGATCCTTGCTGCAGTATTCCTGACAATCGGCGCAGTACTGCTCTTCCCGACGGTTCTGCTGGTTCGCACATCCATGGGAAATCCGGATAACGCCAAATATCTCCTTTGGCATCTGTTTCCCGTCGTATTGGCGCTGCCGTTGTTCTTGCGAAGCAAGCTGTGGACAATCGTCACGCTCGGCGGACTGATCGGAGTACACGGTCTGCGTCTGATTTTGCGGATCATCGTCGGCTCGATGCAGGGAATAGAAATCGCGCATCTGTTATCGGCAATTCTTCTGCTGATCGTCGCGGCGACGGCGCTTCAGCGCCGTTGCGTACGCTTGCGTAAAAAGCTGTGGTTTCTTCCGGCGTTTCCGTATTTGCTTTTCGGCATGGCGGCATGGCTCGACGTCTTGATTGTTAACTCTGGTTCGTTATGGTCCGCGCCTGATCTGTTGTATTGGTTTTCCGTTTATCTGCCCGATTGTCTGATTCCTTGCATTCCCATCCTGTACGGATTGGGTTTCCTGTTCGCCGGTCGGTGGTTCGCCGAAGAATAGCTACAGAAGCGCAATTCACGACCGCAGTCAATTTATAATACGAAAAGATCCTTCGTCGCCGTTCCGGCTTCTCAGGATGACACAGCGGGGGCGCGGCGTAACGAATTCCGCTGTTGTGCTGCTTTGCGGGAGGTCGAGGTCGACGTCCCCTACGATATCGTAACAATTAAAACTTGTCATTCTGAGGAGCGATGGTACACGGTTGACGACGCCTACAATCCCTCCGTCACTTGCAGCAAAGCTGCTTCGTGACGTGTCCACTCCGCTACACTTCGTTTCAAAGGTGCCGTCGCGCGTCAAGTCGCGCGTCGCCTTCTCTCCCTTTGCACAAGGGAGGCAATGTCGCGTGATCTGCATCTGTAACGAAGCGGAGCGATGTGGTATCACCTTCCCGCACCGCTTCTCGGCGGACGGGCAATACCCGTCCCTACGGTTGTATTCCCGATCCATGTAGGGACGACCATCGGTCGTCCGTCCGCTGTCCCGACGGGTGGATGATATCCGCTTCGCTGACGCTCCGTTACATAGGTGCCGTCGCGCGCTTCCCGCGTGTCGCCATCGCCCCTACGGGTAACAGAGGCGCCGTCGCGCGTTGAATCGCGCGTGGGTGTTTTCTGCACCCGATACACGCCAATCCGTCAATTGTAGAGGTCGTCGACCCCGACGACCCGTCATGTCAACATGATCCGAATCAATCCGTCAAATGCAGCGACATGCGCCGTGCATTTGACTCCTTGCGCCGTCGGCCGCCCGGTTGCCGAACGGCAACAGGCAGACGTCGAAAACCAGACGAAAGCCCGCTTTCGTCGAAATGCTATACCACAAGATCGCCTTCCTCGCTGTTTAAGACCTCGAAGATCTCCTCCTCCGCGCCGGACGCGGCGTTCACGTAGACGATGAAGAACGTCTCGCCGCGGGTGCATTTGAACTCGTAGCAAAGGACCTCGTACGTATTCGATTTCGGGATCAGCGCAAGCGCGGTGTGCTCGAGCGCAAGCGAATCGGAAAGACTGTTCTTTGCGTCCGCTTCGGTGAGGATCGGCATTGAAAGATCGCGGTCGCGGTGGTGGAAGCGATAGTTCATTGCGTCAAGTCCGATGACGGTTTGTGTGTCGCGGTCAACATAGACCTTGACAAGATCGGCATACAGGATCACGCCGTTCTGCACGGCGGCGTAGTTCAAGACGACCGTGCCCGCGTAATACTGCGCATAGGACGGCTCCATTCTGCCGAAACCGTGCGCTTCAAGGTACGCACTTGCCGCCGCGTGCAGGCGTTCGCTCTCCTCGTCGCTCGGCGGATCGTTCTTGTCGCCCGTCGGCGTGCCCATAAAGTACAGCAGCAGCCCGCCGCGCTCGGTGATCGACACGCAGAGTTCCCCTTTCCCGTCGCTTGCGGAAAAATCAAAGGTTGTGATCAGGCTTTCCGTGCGTCCGTCCAAGCTGAGCTTGCGGTCCGGAAACAGCTCGCCTGCGATGCGCATGGCTTCGTTCTCATCCACTGTTTCATTCGGCAGTCCCAAGGGCTCCGCCTGCTCGCTGCTTTCGGAAAACGGACCGTCATAGAGAAGCGACGGATAGTTTGCGATGTTCTCTTCGTCGGTCTCGCCGCTGTAAAAGCCATCCTCCGGCGCGGTCGGAAACTGCCCGTCCAGACACCCGCCGTCGTACTGCTCCGAAAGGCCCGAGCAGCAGGTTTTGAGTTCGGAAAGCGAGCCGATCTGTTCCTCGGTCAGCATTTGTCCCGAGAGCACGCGGTCCATCAGCGTCTCGGCAAAGTCGCCGGTGCGGGTCAGAAACTGCATCAGCCCCTCGTCGTCCGCGTGCGCGACCGGCAGCAGCGACAGCGCGCGCACCGCGCCGGCAGAAAGCCTTCGTACGTCCGAAAAGGACTTCGAAAGACGCGCGGGCGTGCTTGCCGCTTCCAGCTTCGAAAGCGCGACGTTCAGGTCGTTTAAGTCGTTACTGAGCGCGCGGTAGGCGCTTTCGGTCTGCGCTTCGATCACGCGCTGCTGCTCCGCGATCGTTTTGCGCTGTTTGAAAAACAGAACGGTCATCACCGCAAGCCCGATCAAAAGGATCGCGGGGACGCCGAACAGCCAGATTTTCTTGGTAACTCGTATCATTTGCAAAACACATGATTGCCGATGCGCACCACGACGGGGCGGCTGCGGATCCAGCGGTTGCTTGTTTTTGCGGGGTTGTAATAATAGAGACAGCCGCCCGTCGGATCCCAGCCGTTCATGGCGTCCCTTGCCGCCTTCAGCGCGGAATCGTCCGGTCGGAGATTGATCTGCCCGTCGTCGACCGCCGAGAACGCGCCTCTTTGATAAACGACGCCGGAAATCGAGTTGGGAAACGAGCTGCTTTTGACGCGGTTTAAGACCACCGCGCCGACTGCGACCTGCCCCTTATACGGCTCGCCGCGCGATTCGCTGTAGATGCATTGCGCCAATAGGTACACATCGCCGGACGCGGGCTTGGTTGAGGAGGAAACGGTGCTTTGGAGATTCAACCCCATCGCCGCGGCGGTCTTTTCTCCCACCACGCCGTCGACGGTCAGCCCGTTCTTTTCCTGAAACCAGCGGACCGCGCGCTCGGTCGCGTAGCCGAAGATGCCGTCGACCGCGCCGGAATAGTATCCCCATTGCTTGAGACGCTTCTGCACCGCAATGACCTCGTCGCCTGTGGACCCGCGCTTTAGGGACGCCTCCGCCGTCATCATCGGCAGCACCGCGCCGACGATCAGAAGCGCCAGAAGGACGATCTTGCCTGTCCTCAGAGCTTTTTGCATACGCCCTCCTTAAAACAGCGAACGGATGAGGTTCAGGACCCAGCTTTCGGTCTCGACCTTGTCAAGGTCGATCCGCTCGCCGGTCTTCGATACAATGCACAGCGGCGGGAACAGCACGCACCACCAGTTGTGCCCTGCGGCGGGTCCGATCCGCACACACAGCGCATCATACTCGCCCGCAGGAAACAGCAGATCGCCGTAGACACGGTCCGGGAACGTCTCCGTGCCCAAAGAGAGCTGCACCGTATCATCGAGCCCTCTTTCTCGCAGGACCGCCTCGGCGGTCTTTTGGATCTCGCTTCCGTGGGACAGCAAAAATGCCCGCGCGTCCTCATAGCTTTCGGCGCTCTCAAACAGCGGCAGGATCGCGTCACGCACGGAAAGTTTTGCATTCTGGTCCTCCTCCGAATCGCTCGCGGCGATCACGTGGAGCCGCAGGACGCCCTCGCTCGACTTGAGGACCGTCTTTGCGGGCGCGGCGCTTTGCAAAATGCCGATCACGGCGAGCAGGATCAGGATAAGACCGGTAAAGAATCGTTTCAGCATTGTTTTTTCACCTCGGATGGAGTATTTCCCATCCTTCGCGGTTCCATACCTGTTGACTTTTCAGGGAAAATCCGATACAGTTTATATATGATTTCCATGAGAGACGCGATCGAGCGCGCGCTGTCCGCGTTCGTCGAACAGCATACCGGCGTGAAGCCCGATCTGAAGCCGTCGAAAAAGGCGCATCTCGCGACGAACAGTTTTATACGCGGCGATGCGGGGGCGGCGGCGGAAACGCTTTCCGCGCACGAAAAGGACTGCCGGCTTCTCGGCGTGCCGCTCCTTTCGCGCGTAACACATGAAAACGGCTGGCTGCTGTTCTTCTTTACGGCGGACGCGATCGACGCGTTTGCCGAGACGCTGCCGCCCGCAAAGGAACCGGACGATTCGTATTTTTTGCGGCGGCTCTGGATCATGGTGCATCACGCGGACGCGAAGACGCCGGACGATCCGATCCTTCTGGACGGATTCTATGCCGCTCTCTGCCTGGCGCCGGACGGCGAAAAGCGCTTCCTTGCCGCGCCGAAGGCGCACGACGGAAACGCACGCGTCGCGATGGAACAGCGCCTGTTTCGCATGGCAAAGATCTTATTATGGGAACGGAGGAATGCAGCATGCAATACACCTGGCTCGGACACTCGACCTTTCTGATCACCAACGACGCGGGCGGGAGGCTTATCACCGATCCCGCGGACGAACGGAGCATCCCGCATCTGCCGCGCGTGACGGCGGACGTGATCACCCTTTCGCACCGGCACCACGACCATTGCGCCACGGAACGCGTCGGAGGCACGCCGGTTATTAAGGAAAGCACAGAGCCCGAAATGCTCGCGGGCTTTTCGATCCGCGGATTTTCGGTCTTCCACGATGAGGTGAACGGCGCAAAGCGCGGACCGAACACGATCTTTCTCTTCGAGGCAGACGGACAGCGCATCGTGCACTGCGGCGATCTCGGACACATGCCGGACGCGGAAACGCTCGCGGCGATCAAGGGATGCGACGTCCTGCTTCTGCCGGTCGGCGGCGTTTACACGGTGGACGGCAGCGCTGCGTGGGCGATTGCGAAGCGCGTCGCGCCGAAGACCGTCGTTCCGATGCATTATCAGACGTCCGATCTCGGTTTCAAGCTGGAGCCGATCGACAAATTCCTTGCGGCGGCGAAGGCGGATCCCGCCCCGATCGCGATCGAAATCCCCGTCCGCAAATGAAAGGAGAACCCTATGCTCGGAACATTTACCTTCCATAACCCGACAAAGCTGTATTTCGGCGAGGACGCGCTGAAAGGGCTTTACGAGGAGCTTCCGAAGTACGGCAAGACCGTGCAGCTCATCTACGGCGGCGGTTCGATCAAAAGGAACGGGATCTATGACGCGGTCGTCGCGATCCTCAGAGAATGCGGCAAAACGATTGTCGAGGACGGCGGCGTGATGCCGAATCCGACGACGGAAAAGCTCTGTGACGGCGTACGCATCGCACGGGAAAACAAGGTCGATCTCTTGCTTGCGGTCGGCGGCGGCTCCTGCTGCGACTACGCAAAGGCGGTATCCGTGTCCGTGCACTGTGACGAGGACCCGTGGGAAAAATACTTTGCGCGTTACGAGGACCCGACATGCCCGATCGTGCCGGTCGGATGCGTTTTAACGATGGCGGGTACCGGCTCGGAGATGAACGGCGGCTCGGTCATTACGAACCGTGTGCAGAAGATGAAGATCGGCAAGGTCTTTGACGAACGCGTAAACCCGCGCTTCTCGATCCTGAACCCGAAGTTCACATACTCGCTGCCGATGCGGCAGACCGTCGCGGGCGTGTACGACATCTTCAACCACATCTGCGAACAGTATTTCTCCGGCACGGACGACAACGTAAGCGACGCGCTGAGTGAATCTCTGATGCGCTCGGTCGTGAACGCGTCGCGGACCGTCATTCATGATCCGGAAAACTACGAGGCGCGCTCGAACATCATGTGGGCGGCGACGTGGGCGCTCAATAACCTGATCGGCTGCGGCAAGACCGAGGACTGGATGGTGCACATGCTCGGGCAGGCGCTCGGCGCGTACACCGACGCGACGCACGGGCTGACGCTCGCCGCGGTGTCCCTCCCGTATTATCGGCTCGTGATGCCGTACGGACTGCCGAAATTCGTGCGGTTTGCAAAGGAGGTGTGGCGCATTGATCCCGCGGACAAAACCGACGAACAGGTCGCAAATGAGGGACTTAACGCCATGCACGCATGGATGAAGGAAATCGGCGTCGCATGCTCCATGCGCGAGCTCGGCGCGACGGAGGACATGATCGAGGGGATCGCCGACGCGACGATCCTGATGGACGGCGTGGGCTACCATACGCTTACGCGCGACGAGGTCGTGCAGATTTTGAAAGAGAGTTTATAAAGGAGGAACAAAACATGATCAAATCATTGGTAACGTATTTTTCCGCAAGCGGCGTGACCGCTGCGGTTGCGGCGCGCCTCGCGGAAGGGGTCGGCGCGGAGCTCTGTGAAATCGCGCCCGAAACGCCGTACACCGACGCGGACCTGAACTGGATGGATAAAAGCGCAAGAAGCACGGTTGAAATGAAGGACGAAACCTGCCGCCCGCCGATGGCAAAGAAGGATATTCCGGTCGCCGACTACGACATCATCTTCGTCGGCTTTCCGATCTGGTGGTACCGGGAGCCGTCGATCATCGACACGTTCCTCGAAGCGTACGACTTTACCGGCAAGACGATCATCCCGTTTGCCACCTCCGGCGGCTCGGGACTCGGGAAAGCGCCCGCACGCATGGCGGAGCTTTCGAAGGCAAAGGTCCTGCAGGGACGCGTCTTCCCGCCGAAGGTGTCCGAGCGCGAGCTCAAGGACTGGGTACGGACCCTGCCGCTGTGAGCACAATCGCATGATAAAAACGCCGCAATTCGCGGCGCTTCAGCGTGTCAAAAAACCTTTTGACACGCTGAGCAGGCTGTTGGGAAGGAAGGCAGAAGATGAGTTTTGTCAAGGGGGTTTTCAGACTTTTTTGAATTACAATGATCTTCGATGATAACAATCCAATGTAAAAATGTAAAAACGAAAGGTGCGGTAAAGAATCAAAATGATCTTAACCGCACCTTTGAAACAATGGTATGAACTATGATTTGACATGGTGAGGAAACTGTTAGCCTTTTCTAAGAGGGGAAGCGCATTTCTATATACTGTTTCCTTGCTTGCCATGCAGCGCCCCGCGTGGTCATAATCAAAGAAGCTCGCGCGTTTCGTACGATAGTTCCTTGAGCGCTGCAAGTTTACCTTGCAGCGTACATCCTAACACAACTTCTATATGAATCGAAAATTCGATTGTTTGTCAAGGTGCTTATGCGATTATTTGTCAATATTTGTTAATATATTCGGTGTATGGGCTGTCAAGAGAACCGTCCCTCCGACACCCTCCGACACCGTTTGTCAAGGGCGGCGATGAATATTCAAATAATCTTCAAACTCACCTATTGAGGTCTTGACTTTTAATAGTTAGTCTTGACACCGACACATTGACAACTTGACACACTTCAATCGTCAACCCTCTTGTGTTCGACACACTAACCACCATGTTATATCTATCTGTTCTTTTGTATCAGTCTTTTGCAGATAATCATTCACGCTTACTTCATCACCATTAGGCACATAAAACAGATAATAACCGTCCGTTTCTTTTTCCGCTTCGAATACAAAGTATACAAGATCATGACCAAATTTGATGCTCCTCATAATTTGATACGGTCCTGTCGTTTCAAACAATTTTTGTATATAGCTCCACTCTTCATCTGTAAAGAATCTTTTATCTGTATTCGTGTAGATACCTTCATCATCATCGCTGTTTTCTATAATTTCTTTCAAAATACTATCATTCTTCAAAACAACTTCCGCAACTTCATTGAATAAGTCTTTATTCTTTTCGAACACAGATATCATTTCCGAAGAAGTGTATTCTTGTATATCCTTGTTTGGTATTATCATGATTTTTGAATCTATACAAGAAGCTTGCGTGAGAGCAGTTAACATGATGAATGCTATCCATAGACTGATCATTTTCTTCATCCGAAGTACCCCCTTAGGTAAAGATCATAGCCTTCTTTTATACTTATAGGTGTCACGGGGACGGTTCTCTTGACACAATCCCCTTGTTTTATATTCGAATTTGTCAACACAGAGGAACCGTCCCCTCGTACACCCCCTTGACACTGACACATTGACAACTTGAGACAAACAACATCAATAAGCATCAAATACCACGCGTTCTGTTCCGGTAACCAAATCGACAAAATAATGATTTTGTGCTTCTTGGTTCAGCTTTTCCGTACGAACATATTTCATTGGGCGGCCTTCATATGCTGGCCATTCCGGTCCTTGAATCCATCGAGGATAATGTTGACCTTCTATATGGAAGCTTTTTATTATCTGCTCTCTTGCCCATTTCTTTGCGGCAGTTTTTGAAAGCTCCTTGGGGATTGAATCTATAATCTCTGCTATTATTTCTTCCACTTCACCACCATCGATATAAGAAGGGCACACTTCTAGCAAAAAGCTGTATCGGTTTGCTAACGTTAAATCCTTAACCGGTGGATTATCCGGGAATGCTATTCTCATAATCTTAGCGATCCAACCGCGAAGATTCAATTGGTACGTTAGTTCGCTGCGTTTACTATCCTTCAATTCCTGCAGCTTTCTATAGACGTCATACGGCACCTTTTTCCTTCTTATTCCGTTCGGCATACTTAAGTCAACTGTTACCTCTTCATCGTCCCAATCAGCGACAATGTTTTGCAGCCATTGAAGAAGTTCCGGCTTCTTACCAATTTCTTCCAAAAACTCCGGAATAGTGATGCGTCCTTCTACAAAGTCGTAGAAAAATAATTGGTTCTGCTCCATAATTACTCCTTAATCCTGTTAATACCATCAATCTCTAATAAATAATTATCTTTTAATATTGGTTCCATAGTGTCAAGAGAACCGTCCCCTTGACACCCATGGAATGATCATCTCCTTTATAATTGTCACTTTTCCAAAGGAAATCAAATGATCGCTTTGTTTGCTTTAGGCAAGTGAACATACCAGATTATTTCTTGCCGAGGCTTGTGCGGATCTGTTTTCCAAACGTGCCGCCCTCGTCGTTGAGGGCGCGGCTGCGGGCGAAGGCCATGGCCGTCACAAACACCGCGTCCAGGTTCTCCTCGCATGTCCGGATGCGGTAAAAGCCCGGGACGGCAAGCTTGCTCGCCACGCTGTGCTGCTCGGCGTCCTCCTCGTGGACATACTGACTGCTGGATTCCAGAACGGCGATCTCCACGCCGTCGCGGGAGACGCGGTAGCGCGGCCAGACAGCGCCGTCCATGCGCTCGGTCTGCACGTCGATCCCGTTCTTTTTCAGGTACTTCCAGATATCCACTCCGTCCAGCTCAAAGGTATAGTTGCTGTCCAGAAGGAAGGAATGATACTCCGATTCCTCCTCATGGCCCACCAGGTGGGGCGTGGTGCGGCCATGCTCGTGGTCGATGAAGTCAAAGCCGTAGGGCGAGGTGATGCTGAACTTCGTCATCTTCGCCTCGTACAGCACCCGGCGCTGCCTGTCCTCGATGCGGTGGCCGATCTTCGCCGTGCCCGTATCCGACAGGAAGTAGAGCTCGCGCTCCTCGCCCTGCACAGAAGGCGCAAGAGCTGCGCCGCCGTGCAGCGCGTGCTGATCCTCCAGCTGCTGCAGTCCCCGCTTTTTCTGAACGCTGCTCCAGATCACGACAGCCAGCATCACGGCGCCAGCGACTATGAAATAGATGCCCACGCCGCTTCCGTCGTGCACGACCGAGGGGTCATTGGGATCGTACAGAACGGGGATGGTCCTGCCGACCTTATAGGAGCCGCTGCCGGTGTCCAGCTCGCCGGTATAGGTCTTCCCGTCCACGGTATATTCCACCGTGGAGAAGTAAACGGTGCTGTCGTCGCTCGAGTCTTCACGCAGCGCCACGATGGTGCCCGTGGTCTTTACAAAGCCCTGGGAACGGAAAAAAGTGAGATAGATGCCCGCCGCAAGGGCGATCACCGCCAGCACGGCGGCAAAGATTTTCAGTTTCGGTCCTCGTAATGAGATCATAATGTCCTCCTGTATCGTTACGGCTTGCCCTGGAGCTCGGCGCCGCTCTCGCGGCGCCGCGTCAGTCGATATGCATCCCCTTGTGCCAGCCGCCGACAGAGCGGGCATTGTGAAACCCCAGGTAATATGCGTGCCAGGTCGCCTGGTCGGCGACGATCCCGAAGCTGCAGATAAAGAACAGCCGCGTATCCGGGTCCTTGTTCTCGAGGTAATCGTCCAGCTCCTCGGGATCGACGGCGGCGGTGCAGGGGATCGGCCCCTCGGCGAGGCGCCGGTGCTGCGGACGGACGTCGATCAGCTCGCCGCCCTTGGCGAGGGCCTCCTTCACAAAGCTCAGCGACACCCGGATCCGGTCAGCGGTGGCCAGAGAGAAGGTTTCGGTTTCTCCGCTTTCATAGGTGAAGGTCATCCGGTGATCCTCATAGGCCGCGTCCGTCACCGTTCGATCCGTCAGATGCAGGATCTTCACGCATTTCGGGCATTCCGGAAGGATCGCCACGTCCCCGCCGGCACTGACCAGCAGAATCTGATCCATGCAGGGCTCGAAAAAGAGCTTCACGGCGCCGCCCTTCGGCAGCCGGCCCTCCCCCTCCCAATAGTGCTGCTCGGTCAGATTCACGGGTGTCCAGAGCTCTCCCGTCAGAGAGGAGTAAAGCACCGTCTGTCCGTCGTCCGTTGTACCGGCGGCATAAAAATCATCCCGGGCGTAAAGGATATCCTGAAAGGTGCAGGGCGGGAAATCCCCGGCAAAACGCTCGTTAAAGCCAAGCGCCTGCCACTGCTCGTTCTTATTGACGCACAGATCGCCATTCTCGGCAAGCGCGAGTTTTCTCCCTGTGACCGGATTTTCGCTGATTCTGTTCATGGCCTGCTTCTTTCGTCAAAACGTCCTTCCCGGTCTATTTGAGCATCGTGACAGCTGCTGCGCAAAAACCGCACAGATCCGGGTTGTCCGCGCAGCACGCGGCCGCGGCGGCAGCCTTTCCCTGGGTCTTGAGGATCCTTTTGTATTCGGGCGCTTTTCCGGAATTTACGATCCTGTTGATAAGGTCTTGCAGAAGGCCGCCTCCGCTGACCTGGTCCAGCGCGTCCAGGTCCAGTTCCAGGTCCATTTCTGTTTTTTTGATCTCTTCGCTCATGGTTTTGTTCTCCTTTTCAATCATTATTATTTAGCTCGGTCTCATGACCGCTCTATTCTTATCCGTTGACGATCCTTTTAATCTTTTCTACAACGCCGTTCACACAGTCATCCCGGCCAAGCTCTGTTGACAGGCCAAAGCCGTTTTTGAGATAACTCGCGCATGTAGAACAATACGCCGACATGCAACCATTTGTGTTTGACCAGCTTGCTTAAACCTATTTTTCATTGAAAATACTCCTTCGTGTGTGTTGTTTGCCAATGTCGGCTTTTCATTTCCAGCCATGATCCGCGTGACTTCCTGTGTAAATCAGATGTAGTTAATCTGAAGTAGCTTTAGAAAAAGAACCCGATATGACGATACATAAATGGTCCTTTAACATAGATTCCAAAAGAAATGTTTGACCGCAATCAGGACATTTATATATCCCCAATTGTTCCACTCCTCCCGCAACCTTGTCCAGCTCCTCCGGGCTCAGTTCCGCGTCCTGTACTTCTTTTTGATTTCTTCGCTCATGGTGTTTCCTCCTTATAAAATCATGACAGCAATATCTGTTGCCTGCATCAGCGCGGGAATGATTCGGAAAGGCTCCGTTCCCTCAGGTGCGATATACTGTCAATGTTGCGCCAATCACCCATCTTTTCAACGCACTTCTGATACCAACCATTTTCATAGAACAGACATTTTGTCAAATCCGGCCCGTTTTGGTCGCCGGTAAAAAGCATGGAAAGCGCCGGACAGCCGCCGTTGCAGTATTTAAAATACCCGCATGAAGAGCATTTTGTGCCTGCACTCAGCTTATCTTTCAGGTTTGAGCAGGCAGACTCCAGATATTTGCTGCCTGTAAGGAGCTCCTTCAAAGAGTTTGCGGCAAGGCTGCCCAGCGTAATACCGCGGTCTTCGAAGACCCCGGTAAGCTGCAGGCAGGGTATGACATCTTTTGAGGAAGTGACTCCTACCATGCCCCGCACGCCCTTGCAAAGAGGCGCGGAAGCATTGTAGTTCCCGTCCGCACAATGCACCGGATCCAGGCTGTAAGATCTGTTATAGGGATGGACCCGCATGAACTGCCATATGATAAGCTCCATCTTTGTATCAAGCTCCCTGTAGGATGCCGCAAAGTCGAGCATTTTATCGTAGTATTCCTCTATGGAAAGGCAGCTTTCCGGAGCGTTCATTGCCCACCGTGGCGTTTCTGTGGTGCGGATGAGCCTTAGCATCTTAACGCCCATGTCGCTTAGCCTTTGCGCTGTATCCATGATGGTATGAAGGTTGCGCCTGTGGACCTGGGTCTGGGAAATGACTCTGAAGCCGTTTTTGATGCAAAGCTCCATAGCATCAAGCGTCTGCTTTTCGGCCCCTTTTCGGTTTCTCATCCAGTCGTGGCAGCCAAGCCCGTCGAAGGATATCTTTATCTTTGGGCTGCAGCCGAGTTCCCTGAATTTGCCGAGCACCTGCTGGTCTATAAAGCAGCCGTTTGTATTTAGTTCTTCTACAAACATGCCCCGGTCATAAATGGCCTTTACGATATCCATGAACCTGCGGTGCAACATGGGCTCTCCGCCGGTGATGGTGATAGCGTTCACGCCGCAGGCCTCTGCCTGATCCAGAAGATCCAGTGTCTCTTCATAGCTCCACTCGCTCATGATCGGCGCGTTGTCCGCAGCGTTGAAGCAGTGCAGGCAGTTGCAGTTGCACTTGCCTGTCATCATGAAATTCATCTTCGGAAAATAGCGGTTTTCATATTTTCTGAAAGAGGACCAGCTGCTGTTTCGCTCTCCTTTTTTGCATTCCCGGATAAGTCCCTTTTTCAAAAGATGCCGGATGGTTTCGTCAGGCTTAAGATCGCTTTTTCCGTCGCACAAAAGCAAATGCTCAAATTCGTCTTTTGTGAGGCTCTTTGCGTACGGGTCTTCCTTTGTGTAGTAGGCATACGGCACATGGGGCCAGCTTCGAAGCGCGGTTTTTTCGGTCAGTACACAGTACATGTTACGACCCCTTACTCTTGTGCAGCTTCGCTGCCGGCGGCCTTCATGCAGGGCGTATATTGATCGCGAAGCTCCTTTGCCTTTTCATACCAGCCGTTAAGGAAGAATTCACAGGTATCGGGATCGATCCCCATAAAATCCGTTTTCCCTCCGCTGCAGGCACAGGCCCTGCATCCGGCACCGCAGTCCAGCCGGTATCCGCAGTCTCTGCACTTTTCGTTATGCTCTATGCACTCGCCCATCTTCAGCACCGACATCTTTTTGTAATACGAATCGGTGAGAATTTCGGACAGCGGTTTATCGAGTATGTTGTCGAACAGCTTTTCTACCGGAGTTCCTCCGAGTGTCATGCACGGAAGCACCATGCCGGTGGGGCTGATATACATTCCGGTCTTAACGGCTCCGCAGGCAGGCGTTTTGGCTGCGATATCTTTTCCTGAAAAGCGCGCAGCGGGAATCCCGACAAACTTTCTTTCCTTGTTGAAATCAATCAGCGTGCAGAACTGGACCGATATGGGCATGCCATCCTCCACATATTCCGGAAGATAATCGATTATAGCCCTGAAAGCCTCTTCCTGTGTTATGAAGTGCTCTTTTTCAGAAGCCCATCTGCCCTCGGGCGATGCTACGTTCATCTTAAGGTGGACTGCTCCAAGCTGCGCAAGAAGGTTTATGGATTCCCTGAGCGTTCCTATGTTGTGCTTGTGAAGGCACATTGAAGCACTCGTCTGAAAACCGTGCTCTTTGCAGAGCTTAAAGGCCCTTGTTACAGCCTCTTCGGCCCCGTCTATACCGCGTATCCAGTCGTGCCAGCCTACGCCGTCGAAGCTCATGTGTATGGCAGGATGCATGTGGCGCTTCTTGAAGCCTTCCAGCACCTCAGTGGTGATCAGCTCTCCGTTGGAATAGAGCGTATCCATGTAGATAAGGCGCTTGTTCATCTCGTCGATGATATCCCAGAAACGGGGATGGACAAGCGCTTCTCCTCCTGTTATGCCAACACGCCTTATTCCGCATCTTTTCAGCTCATCCAGGATATAGATACACTGCTCAAGGGTAAGGTCTTCTCCTTTATAATCCGGTGCTGACATAAAGCAGTGGCGACAGTTATAATTGCAGCGCCCTGTTATAGACCACTGAGTCTCCGACTTATGCATGGCGGGATAGCATTTGTACTCCTGCCATTTGTCAAGGCACCCGCCTTCCGGGCACTCTCTTGCGGCTCCGCATTTGAGAAGCCGGTCCAGGAGCTTCTGCTGGACTTCCGTAAGAGATGCCCGGTCGACATCGTGCTGCCCATCCATGGCAAGGACGATCTCAAACTGCTCTCGATTGAAGAAATCAACACCTATGAGATCCGGATATCGCAGCGCAAAAGGAAGGCCCTTCCAGCCGCAAAGTTCATAGCCCTGATTTAGAATATACCTCATTTCTCTATCCTGGTCGTAATCATCGAGAGGGTATCTTACTCTTTGACTTTTCCGGTATCCCAATCATAGATAGTTCCTGTGCATCGATAAGCAATGGCCCAGTTGACGCAATAATCATTATTGCTGCAGGACGAGCCGTTCTCGACAGTAGCCGCGCATCCGTGCATAACTCTGCTTCTGTAATGATCCTTTACGCAGCAGTAGTAATCCGCTTCCTGATCGCTGAGGTTGCAGTCTCCTCCCGATACCTGCTCAAGCTCATCAAGGTCAAGCTCCTGATCCATGATGGCGGACTCCTTTAAGGCTCTGAAGAACTCTGCCTGCTTTTCACTGTCTGTTACGCCTATCTTTTCAAGCGCTGCAATAACATTCTTTTTGTTCATTCCGATTCTCCTTTTTTGCAATTAGAATTTTGTATTTGATGTGTTTACGCCCTCGTTTCTCCGATCTCTGCTGCCTGCATCAGCGCGGGAATGAGGCGGAAGGGCTCCGTTCCCGCTTGCTTGTCCATCATGGCTCGGATGCGCTCCAGGGCGGCGCAGACCGCCCCGGCCAGTTCCTCCGGCCGGTCCGTGTAGTTTCCCAGCCGTCCGCCGACATAGCGCCCGTCCCGGATGCCGAGAAAGCGCTTCTCCGTCTCCGGGTCAAAGCACCCATAGGCGGCGATGAGGCCAACCGCGTCGGCCGCCAGCTCGTCCCGGATGGGAGCGACGTCGCCGGGATACTGCCTGCGGCAGATCACGTGGGTCAGCTCGTGATAGCGGCGGATGGTGTCGGAATGCTCGAGCCACGCCGCTTCCGTTTCGCCCACAGCGACGGCGTCCACGTGGCTGTACGGCCCCCGGGACAGCAACACCAACATATCGACATAGTTTTCCCGTACGGCGGTGAAGCGCTTGAATTCCGCCGCCCGCTCCTCCTCCGGGTAGAGCGCCAGATGGGCGTGGATGCGCGGCCAGTTGAACACGGTCAGCATGGCCGCGCCTTGGCTTTCCGGGATTACAGCCTCCGGTCCGTCCTTCGCCGCCATGAGCCCACGCAGCGCCAGCTCAAAATCCTGGCGATTGCCCAGCGTGACCACCCGCACCTGCCCGGAGGGGGTGTCGGCGATCTCATCCCGGTCGCCGAGGTTGCCCCGGTAGTGAGCCAGGCTTTTCCGCTCCGGCTCCTCGCCCCGCAGCACCACGCGGCGATAAGCCTCCTGGCTGTCCGTATCTGGATTCAGGTAAAGCTGGGGGTAATCCGCGGCCAGACGTTCCAGAACGCTTGTTTTACGCATGTCTCGTTTCCTTGTCCGTCCAAGCCTCCGGGGGAACAAAGGACTCGGTCAGGCCGCCCGCCACAAGGGCGAGATCGTCCAGCTCCAGCTCAGCCTCGTCGCCGAAAAGACGCTGCCGCAAGGCCTCCTTATGGGCGGGGTTGGGAAACGCGGCGCTGTGTAGCAGCGCTTCCACGTCCCGGTCAGATGCTTTGCTCATAGTCATTTCTCCGATCATTCATTGCTCGCAGGGGAATAGGGACAAGGTGTCTCTGCTCTTGCGGCTCGCATTATTTGCAGCCGTTAGGGCAAATGTAGTCATTCCCTTTCTTGACCATTTCTGCGCCACATTTTGAGCAGAAGATTGAGGGCATAGGATCATCGTTGTGAATGACGTAGCCACCGCTGACTTTATGCATATCTTCCGGGTTCAGCTCCGTATCCTGCGCTTCCTTTTTGATCTCTCCGCTCATGGTTTTGTTCTCCTTTTCAGTATAATTATTTAGCTCGGTCTCATGACCACTCTATTCTATATACAAGGCAGACCGCCGGTTGGAGACAGGGGATTTACACTGTTTTCAGGGTTTTTCCCCGCCGTCCAAAAGCTGCCGACAGCGCTTCAAAAGCCGCTGGTAGCGTTTGTTGACTGCCTTGGACTCCAGGCTGTACAGCGCACCGACTTCTTTGTCTGTAAGCCCCATGGTATAGCGCAGCTCAAGGAATTCTCTCTCCTCCCGGGTCAGCCGCGCATACAGCCAGAGCACCGTATACCGCGGCTCGTCCTGTACCGAGGGGCTTCGATCGACGAAGCCCTCCGGCATCGCCGTCTCCCGGCGGTACCGGGCAGAGCGCACAAGATTCACCGCCTTGTTGTGGGCGATGCGCGTCAGCCAGGTGGCCAGAGACGAGCGCGCCGGGTCATAGCCGGGATAGGCGACATAGGCGGCAAGGAAGGTCTCCTCCACCACATCCTCGGCATTTTCCCGATTGAGCAGAATCGTGTAGGCGTATTTGTACACGCGATCATAATAGACTTCAAACACTGTCTCGAAGTCCGGCTTCAGAAGCTCTGCCATGTTACGCCTCTGCATCCACGCGCTGCCGCGCCACCAGATCGGCAAAGAAGCCGCCCTTTTCGATCAGCTCGTCATAGCTGCCGTCCTCCACGATCTGCCCGCCGTCCAGCACCAGGATTCGGTCACAGTGGCGGATGGTGGAGAGCCTGTGGGCGATCACCACGCGGGTGCAGCCCATAGCGTCCAGCGCCTCGGAAACCTGCTTCTGCGTCTTGTTGTCCAGGGCGCTCGTCGCCTCGTCAAAGAACAGCAGCTTCGGCTTCGGCGCGATGGCGCGGGCAATCATCAGCCGCTGCTTCTGCCCGCCGGAGATGCCGCCTCCGCCCTCGGAGACCATAGTATACATCCCCATGGGCATGGCGCGGATGTCGTCGGCAATCCCCGCCTTTTCCGCCGCGTCCCAGGCCTCATCTATAGAGAGACTGGGCGCTGTGAGGACGATGTTGGAATAGATATCTCCCTGGAAGAGGCCGCTCTGCTGCATGACCGTGCCGATCCTCCGGCGCAGGGAGCCCAGATCCAGACTCTCGATGTCCTTGCCGTCATAGTAGATGGCGCCCTTTTCCGGCTTCTCAAAGCCCAGCAGCAGGCGCATGAGCGTGGATTTGCCGCAGCCCGTCCGGCCCACGATGGCCACGTATTCGCCGGGCTTGATCTTTAAGGAGAGGTCATTGAGGATATACGGAGAATCGTCATCATAGCGGAAGGAGACGTGGCTCAGCTCCAGGCCGCCGTTGATATTTGTGACGATCTCCTTGTTCTCCTGCGTCTCCGGTACGGTTTTGAGGAATGGCTCCGCCATCTCTAAGATCGGCTGGATCTGCGCGGCGCTCATGGCCGTGCCGGTCAGGGTGGAAAAGGCGCCCATCAGCGAACCGTAGGCCGCCGTGAAGGCGAAATACGTGGACGGGTTCAGATCGCTTTTTACTGCCAGATAATAGAGAATGATCGTGGAAATGAGCGAGATCCCCGTGCTGATGGCGGCGTTGGCACGGAGGAACATCGGCGTGTTATAGGTCAGCTCCGCCCCCTCGGCGTAGAGATTCAGCCATTTGGCGAAGCTCCGCTTTTCCGCACCGGAAAGCTTGATCTTCTGGATGCCGGAGATCATGGAATAGCTCATGCCGGATTCCTTGGCCGCATGCTCCATCCTTTTTCGGTTGATGCCGATCTGTACAAAGGTCGTGACCACGGAAAAGCCCACCGTCACCAGCACGATCAGCAGAGAGGGAATGACCAGCTTCGGCGCAAAGCGAAAGATCTGCGTGACATACAAAAGGGACGTAAGGCTCGTCAGTCCCGTGGTCATGACCATGCTCATCAGCATGGAGCAGAGCTGGTTGACCGACATGGAGCGGCTTTTCAACTCGCCCGGGCTGTACTGTCGGAAGAAGCTGGCCGGCAGGGACATGAGGCGCATCATCATGGACGCCTGTACGCCCAGTGAGGTCTTGGCCTCCAGGCGGCTTGACACCATGGCGCTGATCGAGGAGAAAAGCTGCATGGACAGTGACACGCACGCAAGGCAGATCGCAAGGCCGATCAGCGCACTGCCGCGTCCGCTTGCGAGCACCGGGCCTGTCAGCGCCCTGGTGAGACGCGGGATCAGCAGACCCACGCCGGACACCGAGATCGCCGCGAAGACGATCATGAAAATGTCGCTGGTGGAAACGCAGCGCTTCATGTACAGCAGCAGATCCGGGATGCTTAAGCTTTTCAGCGGCAGCGGCCGGTAGAAGCAAATCGCGTCCGGGTCGAAGAGCTGCTCGGTCTCGGCATTCAGACGAACCGTCTTCCCGGTGGCCGGGTCTTTGAAATAGTAGCCGTAGATCGTTCCCGGCAGCAGGGCTGTCGGGCTGCCGTCGTCCTTGCGAAAGGCCAGAATTGGCCCGTAGGCGTCCTTGTACCAGCCTTTTTTCAACTCCACGCTGCGGCGCATCATGCCATGTGGCCGCAGGCAGTAGTCCAGCTGCTCGTCGGGATCCGTGATGCTCTCCGGCAGCTCGGAAGGTTTATAGTGGTAGTATTTTAAGATCTCATCGATCGCGCTTTTCGTGATGATCCGTGCGTCACCGATCCGCTGGGCGTCCTTCTCTCCCATGACCACACCGGCAATGCGGAGAAAGGATTCCTCCAGGAGCTGCTGATCGGCTTCGCGCCGGTCCTGGATCTGATTTTCAAACCAACCCATTTGCTCCCTCCTTACTCATTCGCCACCAGGTCGGCATATGCGCCGCCCAGAGCCATCAGCTCATCGTGGGTGCCGCGCTCGACCACCTTGCCCTTGTCCAGCACGATGATCTCGTCGCAGTCCCGCACGGTGGAGAGCCGGTGGGCGATCACGATGCAGGTGATGCCCCGGTCGCGGATCGCGTTCACGACCTCATATTCCGTCTTGGCGTCCAGCGCGCTGGTAGCCTCGTCCAGAATGATGATCGTGGGGTCCTGCGCAAGTACGCGGGCGATCTCCAGACGCTGCCGCTGCCCGCCGGAGAGGTTCCGCCCGCCGGAGCTCAGCTTATGCCGGTAGCCGCCCGGCATCTGTACGATATCGTCATGGATCTGCGCGTCTCTGGCAGCGAGGATCACCTCGAAATCCATGATGGTATCGTCCCACATCTTGATGTTGTTCTCAATGCTGTCCTCAAAGAGGATGATATCCTGATCCACCACAGCCAGTGAGCCGACCATCACATCCCTCGGATAGGCACTGCGCGGTTTGCCGTCGAACAGGATCTCGCCGCTCCAGGGCTGGTACATGCCCGAAACGAGCTTGGAGATCGTGGATTTCCCGCAGCCGGAAGCGCCGACCAGGGCAATACGCTCGCCGGGCTTCAGGGTCAGGGAGAAATCCTCGATGAGGGGCTTATCCATCCGGGAATAGCCGAAAGTGACGTTTTTCAGTTCAACCGTCCCGTTGAGTTTTTCCAGCTTTTCCTCCGACTGCGGATGATCCTCCGTGTTTTCATCCTCCGGGTATTCCATGACGTCCTCTACGCGCTCCATCTGGGTGCGCATCTCCTGAATCGTCTGCCCGGCGGAAACCAGCGTCATGGCCGGGGACATGAAGGAGCCGAGGAAGCCCTGGAACATCATGACCGCGCCCAGGCTGAATTTTCCCTGCATGGTCAGCCACACGCCGAGAAGCAGCACGGCGTAATTGGCAAGCGTCCCGAGAAAGGCGGGAAGGATGCCGATGGTCTGCTGCGTTTTCGCCGCCTCCACGCTTTGGGCGTTGACCGCCGCCTGGTGCCCGGCCCATTTCTGGAAGAAGCCGTTTTCCGCGCCGCTGGCCTTGATGGTCTCGATCATCTCGATCCCCGTGACCGTGGCGGCCTCCAGCATCCCGGCGTCGCGCATCTGCACCCGCGCCACGTTCATACGCTTGTCGGAAATAATCTTGGACAACACGGCGTTCAGGATCAGCGTGGAAATGCCGATCAGCGTCAGAAGCGGACTCTGCCGCAGCATCAGCACCAGGTAAAAAACCATCATGATGGAGTTGAGCAGAAGCGGCGCGAAGGTATTCACCAGCGTTCCGGCGATGGAGCTGTTGAGCGAGAGGCGCGACTGAATATCGCCCGCCAGACGCTGGGAGTAAAACTCCATGGGCAGATGCAGCACCTTCCACATATAGCTGGTGCTCCCGATCACGGCCATCTTGCCGTTGATTTTCAGCGAGTACACCGCTTGTACCCACGAGACCGTGATCTGGATCGCCGCCAGGGCGATCAGTACCGAAAGGAACGGATAGAGCCAATCCGGGTTTTGTCCGGTGAGCAGGCGGTCCAGAAAGATGCGCGAGGTCACCGAGTTGACGATGCCGAAGAGATAGGAGATCACGGTCGCCAGCATGACGAAGGCCACCGCAGCCCCGGCGCCGATCAGACGCTTGCGGGCGAAATCTATGGTGCTCCGGCGCTTTCCGTCTGGCTGGAATGTCTCGGATGGCGTGGGGATAAGCACGATCCCTGTAAAGGCGCTGTCAAACTCCTCCATCGTGACCTTGACCGTGCCGCGCGCCGGGTCGTTGAGATAGGCATATCTGCCTCTGAAACCATCCAGCACCACGAAATGGTGCATATTCCAATGGACGATACAGGGAAACTTCCCCTTGGTCTGAAGCGACTCCGACGTCATACGCATCGCCTTGACATCAAAACCGTAGTGCTGCGCTGCAAGATAGATATTCTTCGCATTTGAGCCGTCGCGGGAGACGCCGCAAGCCAGGCGCACCTCCTCCAGCGGTACCCATTTGCCGTAATAAGCCATGAGCATTGCCAGAGAAGCCGCACCGCATTCCAGTGCCTCCAGCTGCATGACCACCGGAACCTTGGCCACGCCCTTTGTAAGAGTTGGTTTTATCTTCATCTCTTCTGCCTATTGACCACTAATCACCAACCACTAAACTACCTGCTTTCCAGCAGAAATTCAATGGGCCGTGTTTGCTCCACAACGATGGTTGCGTCATAAGTCCCGTCCGGTAAGGACACTTCGGCCTGCGCCGTGGCCCGACCGTATTCGTCATAGTCCACCGACGCGATCACGAACTCCTGTGAGGCGATACGAAGGGGCAGCCCAGCCTCCAGCCCGTCCGCGCCTTGACCGGATACGACAATTTGCGCCTTGTGATCCTGTACGATGGCGGTGGCGTCCACGGTTGTTTCCAGCGTGCCCACCGCAGACCAGGAAAATACACCCACAAGCAGGGCGATGACCGCTGCCAGGATGATCCACATTCCGGGGCTTGTTACGCGCAGATAGCTTGTAAGATCCTCAGGAGAGGAAATGCGCGCCATTGCTTTCTTACGGAATAGAGTCTGGTTATCTTCAGCCATTAGAATGTAACTCCTTTCTGTTCGACGTTGTTCAAAGCAGCAGGGTCTTGTTTGACATAAGTAATCAGAATATCGTATCCCAGGGCTTCGATCAGTCTTGTAAATGTGCGATTGACTACAGTTTCTTTCCGGCGGATCACGCGGTTCACATACGCAGGTGTAACGCCGAGCTTATTTGCAAGCTTTGCCTGGGTTATTCCTGCTTCAATGCACATCGTCTTGATATCGATCTCGACATTATTCTTTACCATGACAACCTCCCTCTACAGGTTCATAGCTGATTGCACGAAGCAGTTAGTTTATTGTATCATATTTCACGGCGGTTTTCCAGACCTCAGCGAGATTTACGCAGAGTTTTTTAGCAGGCGCATTCTGCAAATACGATCTTTCAAGAAAGGAGCCGTTCAGATCTCCTCTTTCGGGTTTCTGAACTGCTCCTTTTATTTAACACCTGATTCATTACAAATGGCTAATACACTCCAACCCTTTCATCCGGCATTTATTCTTTTCATCCAAATCAACCTGTTATTGGACGAAAGGCATTTGCTGTCACCGCGTCGAACCGGAAGATTTCCTCGACTTCATGGAAGAAATAGAGATCGTTGAAGCATTAATGGACGACGAAAGGAGGGCCGGTCAATGATCTGGGTAATTTCAATCCTTGCTTTACCGTTTGCCATTCTCTATTGTTTGCTGAAGGGCATCAAATAGCACCCTTGATCTAAAAAAACAGCCGGGGGAAATCCCTCGGCTGTTGCCTGTTTCGCGATTATTCGATCGCGATCGTCTTTTTCTCAGGCAGGGCTTTCTTTTCCTTCTTCGGAATCAGCAGCTTCAGTACGCCATGCTGGAACGATGCCTTAACATCCTCCTCCGTGATTTCTTCACCCACATAGAAGCTGCGCTGCATCGAACCGGAATAACGCTCCTGCCGAATCAGCTTGCCTTGCTTTTCCTTGTTCTGATCCAGGTTCTTCTCGGCATTAATCGTGAGGTAACCGTTGTTCAGCTCCAGCTTGATCTCTTCCTTCGCAAAGCCCGGCAGGTCGATATCGACCTCGTACTGATCCTCGTGCTCCCGCACATCCGTCTTCATCAGACGATCCGCATGACGTCCGTAAAGCTTACGCTCCGCACGATCCATGTCTCTCAATTCAGGGAATCCGAACCACTCATCCCACAGGTTTTCATTCCAAATACTCGGCAACATACTAATCACTCCTTTACTCAAATCTGCCGTTTTGAGCAAGGGGAAGGAGGGATTGGAACCTAGGGCCTTTTACCCTTTCGTTCCTCTCTGTTCCTCTGTTCGATTATGTTATAGCACACTTTTTAGCACTCGTCAAGCGAGAGTGCTAAAAAATCTTGTGAAGCTATTGTGACATTCTTTGCCATATTTTTTGCCTGTGATAAAGCCTGCTGATAAATGATTTTGTTTTGATTGCTTATTTGTTTCTCTTTCCGCTGTTTGCGGTTCCACGAACTTCTTCGTGATAGAAGTAATCTACGATGATGGGATGTCCCTGCGGAACTCTCTCATAGGGAGTTTCATTGTCCACGAACCTGCAGCCGTACTTCTTGGCAATCTCTTCGGCTTTCTTTTCAAGTGCTTCGAAATAGCTGCGGTTTTTCTTGTTATAGATTTCATCATACAGCGGCGTCAGATCCGGGTATTTCTCTGCAATATAATCCATGATGGTCTTCTTAAAACCGCCTCGCAGGTTCAGATTCTCCAGCCATACCAGATCACACTGATTCTTCGCCTGTTCTATGATTGCCTCGATATCCGTGATTCCGGGGAATACGGGAGAAATGAAGCAGACGGTACGGATGCCGGCATCATAGATTTGTTTCATCGCGGCAAGCCTGCGTTCGATGCTGACGGCATTATCCATGTCGTCCTTGAAGCTTTCATCCAGTGTGTTGACCGACCAGGAGACCGTCAGTCTGTTATTCCTGTTGATTTCTTTCAACAGATCCAGATCGCGGAGTACCAGATCAGACTTTGTGCAGATCAGGATATCCGCGCCGCTGTCCTTCAGCTCCTCCAGAATCTTTCTGGTCTTTCCAAAGGTTTCCTCCAAGGGATTATAACCATCGGTAACCGTACCGATAATTACCTTCTGCCCGGCATATTTCTTCGGATTTGTGATTTCAGGCCATTCCTTGACATCCATGAATGTGCCCCAGTCTTCCGTATGTCCTGTAAAACGCTTCATGAAAGAAGCGTAACAATATCTGCAGGCATGAGGGCATCCGACATAGGGATTTACAGAATAGCCTCCCAGTGGTGCGTTGGATTTTGTCATCACGCTCTTTGTTTCTACATAGCCTACCTTGACCGGCCGTTCCATTTCTTTTGTTCCTCCATGACTCTATTAAATGCAGCAGGAAGCTCCTGTATCATGTTTTCTTCTCCGAGAATCGAAACAAGGTCTTCCTTCATAAATACCGGAATCTTTAAAGCGTGAGCCTGCTTTGTCAGGCTGTATGCCCATGCCGGTTCCGTATGTACTTTCTTCTTCATTGCGCCGGTCATCGTACCGACCACGATCCAGTCGATCCCGGTGAGGTCAACCTCTCCCGGATCATCAAAGAGCGGTTCGAATGTCACGTGATAATGCTTTGCGCGGACATTCTCCTTCAGTGCCTGCAGCCGCCACAGTTCTGATTTTCTGGTGATCGTCACACCAAACCAGGCATTGGAAAGGTCGGTATTGATCTTCAATAGATCCGGCCGCTTAGATAAGAAGACGGCCTCATGCTGCGGATGCTCCCGCAACTTCTGAAATGCAGCCTCAAGCCATTCGTCTTTCCAGGCGCATAAATCACTCATGCCGGTCAGCAGCCAGTTGCCGGGTTTTTCCCGTTCCAGGATCTTAAGCTTATGCTCGTAGTATTCCGGTTTGGAAAAATCATCTGTGATATGAAATCTCCGGCAGTTGTTCCGGGCATAGCAATAATCACATCCGACCGGGCAGCCAATCACAAGATTCAGGTTTTTGATCAGGTCTTTGATACACTTACTCATTCCGGCTGCCACCCTTCCAGATTCAAACGGATTCTTTCCAGATGCTCCTCAAAGTTCCGGATCTCCTCTTCCGTAAAACCCTGATAAAAAATGGCACTCATCCTGTCAGAAACGGCGTCGTAATCCTCCTTCAATGCTTTGGCTTTATCGGTAAGGAAGATGAGGGTCTTTCTTTTGTCTCCGGAATCTTGCTGACGGATGATTAAACCGGATTTTTCCATACGTTCAAGCATCGTCGTCAAAGAAGTAATAGCCAGCCCGCACCTCTCTGCGATTGTTTTGATCGGCACTCCGTCTTCTTGCCAAAGCACATAGAGTATCCTGCCCTGAGCTCCATTAAACGCTTCGATTCCCTGGGCTGTCAGTATTTTCTCAAACACCCGGTCCCCTAATTGTTTGATCTTGGAAATCTGGAAGCCACCGTTGGTTCGCACAATAAATCTCCTATATAGTAATATATTGCTACTATATAGGAGAATCCTGCTTTTGTCAACAGTCATTTTTATGATCTGATGAAACCGCCTGGGCTTTCACCGGTCATCTACAGTACGCCCTCTGAAAAAATTCTGAAAATACGGGAAAAAGCGAGTTACGGCGAGTAACGTCCGATCTGCAAACGCTTTCCCCACAATGAAGCCGAAAGGGCAAAAGTCCCAAGCTGCCGAGCCGATAGGACAGCCGCAAAAAGGACATGCTTTTGCTTGATTCGATACATTCTTGCCGAAATCCGGGCATTTGATTAAAGCCACAGTAAACCCCCGTTCATTCTTTATACTTTTATTTTAGTAAAGTTATTTACTAAATAGTAAAAATATTTACTGGTGTATGCTGAAAAAAACTGTGGGGATCATAGAGAAATGGATTATCGCAAGCGCATACGCGACTTAAGAGAGGATCACGATAAAACGCAGGCGGAGATTGCTGAAATGCTCGGCACATCGCAGACGATGTATGCCCGCTACGAGCGCGGCGCAAGCGAGCTTCCGATCCGCCATCTTGTCAAGCTTGCCGACTATTACAAGGTTTCAACCGATTACATTCTCTGCCGAACCGATAAACTGAAATAGCAAAAGCGCCGCGTGCGGCGCTTTGTTGTTGATTGGCTGTCAGCGGTTCATGCATTTGAATTGCGCCCTGTCGATCGCGTAATAGGTGAGATCGCGCGGCTTTCCGAGGTATTCGAATTCCTGCGGAGAAAAGCGAAGATACTGCATGCCGCACTTTTCCATCACGCGGCGGGAGGCATCGTTGCCGGTAAAGTACGACGCCGTGACGGTTTTCATGCCCTTTTCCTCGAACAGAAATGTGAGAAACCGCTTTACCGCTTCGGTCGCATAGCCCTTTCCCCAATGCTCCGAGCCGATCCCGTAGCCGATCTCGCATGTGCCGTCGGTCTCGTCGAAATACAGAATGATGCCGATGAGCCGTCCCGTCGCTTTCAAGCGGATCGCAAAGAGGTCGTCCCGCCCGGGATATGTCGAAAAATCAAAGGCCTCGAGCGATTCCGCATAGCGGCAGACGAAGGTTTCCAGCACCTTCCTGTCGTGGGAAATGTTGTTGAAATAGTCCGTTTTATCGGTCTCCTTCACGCGGTCGAGGATCAGCCGGTCCGTTTCCATGCGCGGTTCCTTCAGGGCAAATTCGATCTCGTCGAGACCGTTCGGCACGGAATGCCGGTTTCCCGTCTCGAAAAAGCCGTTCCGTTCATAGAGCCGCCTTGCCCGCGCGTTGTTTTCAAGGATCCAAAGAACCGGCGTGCCGGTTGAGACGCCCAACGCATAGCGCAAAAGCTTCGTTCCGTACCCCTTCCCCTGCTCCTCCGGCAGCACATACAGATCTTCGATGAGATCCTCCGTCACGGACACGACGCCGACCGGTTTTTCTTCGACCAGGAGAAAGACGCGGCTGTTCGCATCCATTTTACGCTGAAGATACGCCGCCTGCCGCTCCGTCGTATGCGCGTCCACAAACGCAGGCGCGCAGAACGCGCGGTGCGATTCCCGCCACGCCGCGGCGTGCACCGCCGCCGCTTCAAATAGATTTGTTCGGTCGACCGGGATGATCATGGTTGTTCCTCCGTATCATACTGTACGTTTGCGGGATTCACGCGCTGCGTCCGTTGCCCGTTCCGCCTTCTTCTCCTCGGAGAAGAAGGCTTTTGGTTGAGCCCTAACCAAATCGGATTATATACACAGGACTTTGGTATGCCGAGGCTTCTCCCCCTTTCAGGGTGGGCACCGATCCGAGCGCTGCCAGTGGCAGAGCAAGCGAGGTGAGGTGCGACCGAGACAGGGAGTTGAAGGAGAGATGGTACGCGGTAGACGACGCTTTGCGTCGTCGCGCGATCTACCTCTGTAACGAAGTGGTAAAGCGACGCGCAACGACCATGTCTCGGGACGGGGAAGCATGGTACGCGTTAGACGACGCGATGCGTCGTCGCGCGAACTTCCTATGTAACGAAGTGGAACGCCGCGAAGCGGTGATGAGGGGGTTCATCGGATCCGCGAAAAGCTGTCGCTTTTCTGCGTGTACTCCTCATCCGATCCCTTCGGGATCACCTTCCCCATAACAAGGGGAAGGCTTTCCGGCGTGTTGTCCATCTTCTCGAAAGGCAGACACGGCTTATTTCTTTATTCGGGCATCCGCTCAATGAGCGCCGACACGACGCGCCGGGTCGGCGGCATGATCTTATCAAGGTCGATTTCGTCGCGGGAGAAGAACCGCAGCTCCTCCATCTCCCCGTCACATGCGGTCGGTTCGCCGTGCCATTTTTTACAGACGTACACGATCTCGAAATTGGAGACCTCGTCGCCGTTCGGATAGATGTAATGCGCATCCGGTCCCGAATTTACGCAAAAGAACGTGAGCTCGTCCGCATGCAATCCCATCTCCTCAAACAGCTCCCGCTTTGCGCAGTCCTCGGCGCGCTCGTCGATCTCCGCCGCGCCGCCGGAATAGCCCCACAGATGATTGTCCGCGCGCTTTCCTAAAAGGATCCGCCCCTGTTCATCGATGCAGGCAACGCTTGCCGCGCACTGCATCAGCGTCCGATGTCCGACGAGCTTTCGCATCTCCGCGATATATCCGGTCATGGTTGTTCCTCCGTATCAAGATCCAGTTTCAGCGTCAGCGCGTCGTATTGCTTTCCGCGGACCGTGCGAAGGTCTTTAACCCGGTCGTACGGAACGAAGCCGAGCTTCTCCGCCGTGCGCAGCATGCGCGCATTTCCCGACCACGTCTGCGTATAGACGCATGTTGCGCCTTGCGCCTTCAAATATGCAATAAACTGCCGCAATGCTTCCGTGCCGATGCCGTGATTTCGCGCGTCCTGTTCCGCAATGTCGATCCCGACCGCGGGGATTTTTTCGGGATTTTCGAGATAATCGAGATCAAAGTAGCGGCTGACCCAGCCGACGTGTCTGCCGTCAAACTCGATCTCGAACTTCCGACGCGGCTCTTCCGGCGGAAGGTCCTTCACGCTTTCATAGTATTCCGTCCAGCTTTCGCGCTCCGCTTCCTCCGTCGTCTCTTCCCATTCCCACGGCGCGTCCCATTCCTTCCCCCATTCGGTCTCGGTCGTGAACCAACGCACGTAGTCCTCGATATCCGATTCGATCATGTCACGAAGTACGATCATAGTTCTCCCCCGTAGTGCGCGTCGATCCCACCGCAGTGTCAGCGCGTCGTTCTTCATTTTGCTTCATTACAGAGACAGCCCGCACGTTCCCCGCGCGGGCAAAAGGTCGGCTTCCCCTTGGATGGAACGCCTACCGTTATGGGTTTTTCGGTTTCTGCGGAATCGGCTTTCCGCGCTTCATCGCGTTTTCCGTGCCGAACGATCTGCGAATGACCGTCTCGACGTACTTTGCGATCATTTCCGTATCATCGAGCAGCGTGAACAGCCGCATCGTGCGCGTTTGATTGATCCAGACAATCTTCGTCGGCGCATGCAGCGTTTTGCTGATTCCCGCAACAGACAGCATGCCGCATTCATGCTGCATCTCCGGTACCTGCGCGCAGTTCATGCCGCTGTTCCGAAAAGCCTGCGTAACGTTGGTCTTTTGCTGATACAGATCGCCGATCTGAACTTCCGAAATGCCTTCCAGATCGGCATGCGCAAGATACTGCGCGGAGTCGAGCATATACGCCCAGCCGTACGGGCTTGCCGCCAGCAGGATATCATACTGCTGCCATGACCCTGTCGAAAGATGCCTGATTTCCTGGACGAATGTGATATCGTCAATATATTCCGACGGCTCAACCTCTTTCGTCGTCTGGACGGCCGCCTTCTGCGGGGAAGGCTGCGGTTGTTCCTGCGGCGTCTGCGTTTCTTTTTTGCGTTTGAACAGGTCGAAGAATTTCATGGTTTTTCCTTTCTGCGTTTTATTTTCTTTCGCCGTTGACGATCCCGGCATAGACCTCCTCCGGGATCATCGGCGAACCGATCTCTTGCGTCAGCGCTTCCGGGACCGCGCCGGTTTCGGCGTACACTCTGCCTGCTTCGCGAATGCGCGCAAGGCGCGGCTTTGTCACGACGTCCGCGCTCGGCACATTGAACATCGGGCTTTCGGGAACCGTCAGGATCAGCGGATCGTGCGGGAACAACGGCCGAAACTGCGCGACTGCCGGCTCAAAATTGTGCTTGCTGTTCGGAAAGCCGCAGCCGCAGATCATCACATATCTGAGATGCGAAAAATCCGCCTGCCCGACGTGCTCGTAGCGGTCGCCGACCTTCTGCATCGCCATTGAGGAGAGCGGCAGCGTGCGGTCGATGAGCGCCTTCAGCGGCGCGGGCATGCCATAGCAATAGAGCGGGAAACTCAAAAGAAGCACGTCGCTCGTTAAAATCTCCTCAAGGATGCCGCGCATATCGTCAGTATGGATGCAGGTCCCGCCGTTGTTCATACAGGCAAAGCATCCCGTGCAGTATTCGATGTGTCTGTCGATCGCATGGATCGTTGTGATCTGCACTTCCCCGGTGTCTTGCATGCCGAGGAGAAATGCGCGGGTCATGTGCATGGTATCGCTTTTTTCTCGCTTGGGGCTGCCGTTTATGACCAGTATTTTCATGCGAAACACACTCCTGTCCCGTTCATGATATGCATCATACCACAACCGCGCCGCCGTGTCACTATTGATACGAAAAAGAGTGCGGACGGACAACCGTTCTTCTATTGAAAAGGGCAAAAAAGCATGATATACTGATGATTTGAACGGAGCGTCGGACGATCGGCGCGAACGAAAGGAGAAACCGTATGAAATTTTCGGAAATGCCGTATAACCGTCCCGATCCCGACGCGGTGAAGGCAAAGCTCAGGGACCTGACCGAACGGCTCAGGAATGCCAAGAGCTATGAGGAGGCGAAAGCCGTCTTCCTTGAAAAGGAGGAAGAAGAAAAGGTCCTCGGTACGATGAGTACGCTGGCGTACATCCGTCATTCGATCGACACGCGCGACGAATTCTACGACGGCGAAATCGAATTCTGGGACGAGATCGGTCCGGAAATCGAGGAATACGAGCAGGAATGGCTCGAAGCAATGCTTTCTTCGCCCTTCCGCAAAGACTTCGAAGCCGAGTACGGCGATCTGCTGTTTGTGAACGCCGAAATGGACCGCAAGACCTTCTCCCCCGAGATCATCGAGGACATGCAGAAGGAAAACGAACTGACCACCGAATACGGCAAACTGCTCGCGTCCGCGCAGATCCCGTTCGAGGGCGGTGTGTATACACTTTCCCAGTTGACCCCGTTCAAGACCGACGCGAACGACGACCGCCGTCTTGCCGCATGGAAAGCGGACGGCGCATGGTATAAGGAACATCAGGAACGCCTCGACGCGATCTATGACGAGCTCGTGCATCTCCGTGACGCAATGGGCAAAAAACTCGGCTACGGCGGCTATACGCAGCTCGGCTACTACCGCATGGAGCGCAACTGCTACACGAAGGAGGACGTCGAGAAGTTCCGCGCGGCCGTGCAGAAGTACCTCGTACCGCTCGCGGACAAGATCTACCGGAAACAGGCGGAACGGCTCGGAAAGCCCTATCCGCTCTCCTTTGCGGACGCCGCGCTCGATTTCAGAAGCGGCAATCCCCGTCCGCAGGGCACGCCGGACGACATCCTTGCCGAAGGTAAGAAGTTCTATGACGCGCTCTCCCCGGAGACCTCGGAGTTCTTCCGCACGATGCTCGACGAGGAACTGATGGACGTCCTGTCCACCGAGGGCAAGGAAGGCGGCGGCTATCAGACCGAGCTTCCGCTGTATCAGCGCCCGTTCATCTTCTCGAACTTCAACGGCACGCAGGGCGACGTCGAGGTCATCACGCACGAAGCGGGGCACGCTTTTGAATACTGGATGAACCGCAAGCGCGTTCCGATCGAGTATTCCTGCCCGAGCGCGGAGGCGTGCGAGGTCCACTCGATGAGCATGGAGTTCTTCGGCTGGAGAAACGCGGACGGCTTCTTCGGTCCCGACGCAAGAAAGTTCAAGTACAGCCATCTTTCCGGCGCGCTGACCTTCATTCCCTACGGCACGATGGTCGATCACTTCCAGCATATCGTCTATGAGAAGCCGGACATGACGCCCAAAGAGCGTCACGCGGAGTGGAAGCGGCTTTTAGGCATCTATATGCCGTGGATCCGTCTGGACGGCGAGATCCCGTTCTACAGCGAGGGCGAGGGCTGGCAGCGGCAGAGCCACATCTACGAGGTCCCGTTCTACTACATCGACTACTGCCTGGCGCAGACGGTCGCGCTGGAGATCTGGGCGATGATCCAGAAGGACGAGGCAAACGCCTGGAAGCACTATATGGCGTACACCGAGCAGGGCGGCAGCAGAACGTTCGTCGACCTTCTGAAGCACGCCGATCTTACCACGCCGTTCGACGAAGCATGCCTCAAGGAGGTCTGCGAAACCGCGAACAAGTGGCTTGAAAGCTACGATATGACGGGAATCGAGTAAGTGATTTGATAAACAGGGCTGTTTCGGCAGCCCTTTTCTGTTGCACGGCGAAGAAAGACATGATATAATAAATCCGTCAGATGCGGCGACATGCGCGGCGCATCTGACACCTTGCCGTTTTCGCCGCTCGCATGACCCGAAGGGGCATAGGCGAAAACGGAAAACCGGTTTGCAGAAGTTTTTCTGCAAACCGAGGGGCGAAAGCCCCATAACCCCTCCCCTATTTTGGGCGTGGGGCAATACGTTTTGCAGAAAGGAACGGATATGTATCTTATCGTGGGGCTCGGAAATCCCGGGCTGAGCTATAAAAAAACAAGGCACAACGCGGGCTTTCAGGCGCTGGACGTGCTGGCGGAGGAACTCGGCGTGCGCGTGAAAACCAAGGGCTTTTCCGCGCTGTACGGCGAAGGGCGCATCGGAGACGAGCGCGTGATCCTTTGTAAGCCGCAGACGTACATGAATCTGTCGGGCGACGCGGTACAGCAGCTGATGCACTTCTATAAGCTCCCGCCGGAACGACTGATCGTGCTCTATGACGACATTGAGCTGCCTTTGGGCAGCCTTCGCATCCGCGAAAAAGGCTCGGCGGGCAGTCACAACGGCATGCGTTCGATCATTGCGTGCATCAACTCCGAAAGCTTCCCGCGCATCCGCATCGGCATGGGCAAGGATGAAAGCCTGCAGCTTCGTGACTATGTGCTGAAACGCCCCTCGAAGGAGGAGCAAAAGACGCTCGACGAGGTATACATACACGCGGCGGACGCAGCAAAGCTGATCGTATCCGGCAACATCGGCGAGGCGCAGACGAAGTACAACAAGAAGCACGAAAAGAACAAGTCCGTCTCGATCGACGGGCACGGCAAGGAAGAATAATTGGTGCATTTTTGCACCATATAAGTGATATGAAAGAGCTTTTACACGCGGTCGCGAATGACCCCGGCTATCGACAGCTGCATGCAGCATTGGAAAACGGTGACGGAACGGTCGCCGTATTCGGCTTAAGTGAAACGCACCGCCCTGCGGTAAACGCCGCGTTAAGCGAGGAGCACACCGTCCTCTGGGTTGCGCCGACGCCCGCGGAGGCAATGCGGATATACGAGCTCCAGCGGGCATATCGAGCCGATACCGGGCTGTATCTGCCGCGCGAACTTCCGTTGACGCATTTGGAAGCAGTTTCGTCCGAACGCCGGTCCGAGCGCCTTGCAGTGCTGTCGCGGCTTGCGCTTTCCGTGTCCTCGCTGATCGTGACCTGTGCCGAAGCTTTGATGGAGCGTCTCGTTCCGCATGAGACATTTTTGTCGCAGATCGTGCGTATCACGGTCGGCGATACGGTCGATCCGCGCGATCTCATGGCAAAGCTTGCGGAAGCGGGCTACGAGCGGACGGCGGAGATCGAAGGTCCCGGGCAGTTTGCGGCGCGCGGCGACATCCTCGACGTGTTCCCGCCGCAGGCGGAGTATCCGTACCGCATCGAGTTTTTCGGCGACGACGTGGACCAGATGCGCGTATTCGATCCTTTGACGCAGCGCAGCATCGAGCAGGCGCGTTCCGCCGTGCTGCCGCCGGCGTTTGAAACGCCGCAGACACAGGAAGCGATGGCAAGGGCTCTCAGGCTTTTGAAGAACGCGCAGGGCTTTGACGCACAGCGCGAAGCGTGGAAGGAGCAGCGCCCATGCGTCGGCGCGGACGTGCTCGTACCGCTTCTCTACCCCGTGACCGAAACGCTGCTCGATTATCTTCCGAACGGAAGCCTGATCCTGATGAACGAGCCGAGTCGCATTGCGGACGAGGCGAAGGCGGCTGAGCTGGTCTTTTCGGAAACCGTGGCGGCGACGCTCGAACGCGGCGAAGGGCATCCGTCGCAGGGGAAGCTTCTGATCGAAGCGGACGCTTTGATGCGGCGGCTCGACACGACACACAGCGCGGCATACTACGCGCTGTTCCGCCCATACACAAATTTCAAACATCGCGGACGCGTTGGCTTTACGGTCGAACCCGCTCCGGCGTATCTCAACGATTCCGCGCAGTTCTTATCCGAGCTCGGTCGTCTTCTGAAGGCGCGGGAGGCGGTGCTTTTGTACGTCGGCGAGGCGCAGGAGCGCATGCGCGACGTGCTAAGGGGCAGCGATCTGAACATCGCTTATGCGGATCATCTCGTTCGCCCGCCGGTGCGCGGCGAAGCGCTGATTGTATCCGAATCCCTTCCACAGGGCTTTGCGTTTCCGGAAACACATCTTTATGTACTCACCGCGCAGGAGCTGTTCGGAAAGCGTCCTTCCGCGCACGCAAAAAAACGCGGTGCCACGCTGAAGTTTACGGACCTTTCGGTGGGCGATTACGTGGTGCATGAGGCGCACGGCATCGGAAAATTCCTCGGTGTGGAGCAGCTGACGGTCGACGGCAGCACGAAGGATTATCTGCTGTTCGCCTATCGCGGCGACGACCGGCTGTATATCCCGACCGACCAGCTGGACCGCATCCAGAAATACGTCGGCGCGGACGCGGAAGTCCCTCCGCAGCTCAGTAAACTCGGCGGTGCGGAGTGGCAGCAGCGCGTGGAAAAGGCGCGGCAGGGCGCAAAGAAGCTTGCGGTCGACCTTGCGCGGCTTTACGCGGCGCGAACGAGCAACGGCGGATTCGCGTTTTCGAAGGACACGCCGTGGCAGAAGCGGCTTGAGGACGCCTTCCCCTATCAGGAAACGCCGGATCAGGCGCAGGCGATTCTCGACGTGAAACGCGACATGGAATCCCCGCGTCCGATGGACCGGCTTTTATGCGGCGACGTGGGCTACGGCAAGACCGAGGTCGCGATGCGCGCGGCGTTCAAGGCAGCGCAGGACAGCAAGCAAACGGCGTTTCTCGTGCCGACGACGATCCTTGCGCAGCAGCATTACCATACGCTCTTGCAGCGGTTTGCAGACTATCCGGTGAAGGTCGCGTGTCTTTCGCGCTTCCAATCCGCAAAGGAATGCACCGAGGTCAAAAAGGGGCTCGAAACGGGCGAGATCGACGTGGTCGTGGGTACGCATGCGCTGCTTGCAAAGTCGGTGAAGTTCAAAAACCTCGGGCTTCTCATCATCGACGAAGAGCACCGCTTCGGCGTGAATCACAAGGAGCAGATCAAGGCTTTGCGCAGCGAAATCGACGTTTTGACGCTGACGGCGACGCCGATCCCGCGGACGCTGAATCTGTCGATGACCGGCATTCGCGACATCAGTACGATCGAAACGCCGCCGGAGAACCGCTTTCCCGTACAGACGTTCGTGACGGAATACAACGACGCGTTCGTTGCAACGGCGCTTCAAAGGGAGCTTTCCCGCGGAGGACAGGCATTTATCGTGTCGAACCGCGTGATGACCATGGGCTCGACGCTGACGCATTTTCAGGCGCTTTTGCCGGAAGCGCGCATTGCGATGGCACACGGACAGATGCCGGAAGCGCAGCTTGAAAACACGATGATGGCGTTTATCAACAAGGAATACGACATCCTGCTCTGCTCGACGATCGTGGAAAGCGGCGTGGACATTCCGAACGCGAACACGCTCGTTGTGCTCGACGCGGATAAGCTGGGACTTGCGCAGCTCTATCAGCTTCGCGGAAGAGTCGGGCGATCGACACGCATGGCGTACGCGTATCTGACCGTGCCGCAGGCGCGCGCGGTCTCCGAAACGGCGCAGAAGCGTCTCCTTGCGATCCGCGAATTCACGCAGTTCGGCGCGGGCTTCCGCCTTGCGATGCGCGACCTTGAGATCCGCGGGGCGGGAAGTCTTTTAGGCGCGGAGCAGCACGGGCACATCACGGACGTCGGCTATGAATTCTACTGCAAACTGATGCGCTCCGCCGTTGCCGAGGCAAAGGGCGAAACGGTCGCGCCGGAGATTGAAACGACGGTCGACGTGCCGATCGACGCGTATATTCCGAAGTCGTTTCTGCCCTCGGAGCTGCACCGGCTTGGCATGTACAAGCGGATCGCGCAGATACAGGACAGCGATTCGTATACGGACCTATTAGACGAGTTCAACGACCGCTACGGCGACCTGCCCGAGCCGGTCATGACGCTGATGCAGCTTGCCCTGATCCGTGCCTACGCGCGGCGTGCGGGCTTTTCCGCCGTCACCGTGCGCGACGGAAAAACAACGCTTACTTATGACGCGTCCGCGCATCCGGACGGGATGCAGCTTCTTGCCATCCTGTCCTCGGAACCGAACCTGAAGCTTTTGGCAAACGAGCCTGCGGCGGTCCAATGGACCGACAGAAAGCTTGTTATTCGCGATTTTGTCAAAAAACTTCCACAATTAATTTACAGACTGATGCATTGCACCGACGCCGACGTCGGAGTATAATAGACAAAACGAACAGAAAGGAACTACCTTTGTTTTATGAAGATACAAAAACGGCTTTTTGCACTTCTGACGGCGGCGCTGCTGCTTTTGCCGCTTACGGGATGCCTCGTTCCGAAAGAAACGGAAACGACCGCAGATCCCACGGCGTCCTCCGGCTCCGTTGCGGCGCCGGACGGTGTAACCGCAGCGCCTTCGTCCGCAGCGTTTGACGGCGACGCGATCGCGATTGAGCTCGGCGATATCAAGATCACCGCGCAGGAATTCAGTGACACGTTCGATCAGTATGTCAACTACTTCTCCTACAGCTACGGCATGGACGAAGAAATGCTCAATCAGTTCAAGGGCATGACCGAGGAATGGCTGATCAAATACTACATGCCCGAATGGAAGGCAAAGGAACTCGGTATTACGCTCTCCGCCGAGCAGGAAGCGGAATGCGCTGCAAGCGCGCAGGCGGCGGTCGATGAAGAACGCGATAAGCTGCTGTGTTACTACGGCGATCCCGAAGGGAACGTTGAGGACATTTCGGAGCTTTCCGACGAACAGCGTGAAAGTGCGCTTGCGGATATCAATGACGAGCTTTCCTATATGTACGGCGAAGGATATACCTTTGACGACTACCTTTCCATGCGGTATGACAGCGCGCTTTCGAGCGAACGCATGGCTGTGTTTTCGTCGCTTCTGGAGGAACGGTTCGCCGCAGAGAATTCCGTGGACCGGGCGGCGATCGACGAATGGTATGAAACCACGCTTGCCGAGCAGCAGCAGACGTTTACCGAAGATCCTTCAACGTATCTTGACTGCCGGAACGGCGTTGCGCTTACAGACGATCCGATCTGCCTGTTTGCGCCGAAGGAAGCCGCGCGGATCGAGATTATTTACATCCCCGCAGATAACAGCGACGCCGATAAGCTCGATGAAACCAGGACCGCGATGACGGAGCTGGAAGCTGAATACGGCGCGCTTGCACTTCGCGGAGAGAATGCAGAACGTCAGGCGGAGATCGTGACCGAATACGCAAAGCTGAAGGAAACGCTCGATGCGCTCATTGCGCAGCGCAGCGCCGGTGCAAAGGAGACCGCGGACAAGGCGTATGCGGACCTTTCGGGCGGCATGTCGTTTTCGGACGCCATGGAGCTCTATAATACGCATGATGACGAGGAAAGCGGACGCTTCGAGCAGGTCGTCTTCCTGGACGGCAGCGAGCCGAAGTATCCGGCGCTTGCCGAAGCGGCGAAATTGCTCACCGTCGGCGCTTACTCCGAACCGATCCTCGTTGACGGCGACTGCTGCATCGCGCGGCTTGTTGAGATCCTTCCGGAGGGCGTGATCGACCGCGCGTCAATCGAAGCCGAAATCGCCGAGACCGCCGAACGCGTGATCTCGAAAAACGCATGGCAGGCGCAGCAGGATGCATGGGTTGAGGAAGCAAAGGCCGCGGCTGTCTATCATCGCGAAACATATGAGATGCTGATCAATATGTACCTGAACTGACCGATTTCATAAGGAGGAGAAACCTATGATGTACTGTCCGAAATGCGGTGTTTCCCTGCCCGACGATGCAACCGTGTGCGACGCATGCGGTGCGCACATCGGCCCGATGCCCGATCCCGATTTTGATCCGCCGAAGAAGGAAAAGAAGTCCGAAAAAGCGCCGGACGTCAGGACCGCTTTCCGCAAATGGGCGGAGGATCAGGGCATGTTCTGTCTGATCGCAAAGGCCGTTGCGGTCGTGGTGATGCTGTTCTATCTGCTCACCTCGGTCGTGTATACGGTCACGCTGATCGTCGAAAAATACTCCGGCGGCGTGATCTTTTCGGAATTCTTCCTAAAGCTTCTCACCGGTCTCGTCTACGGCGTCATCATCTGGCTGCTCAGTGACGCGGTGTTGTATCTGCAAAAGCTCTATGAGATGAAGAAGAACGAAATGAAGGACAAATAACGGATCTCATTTGCGGCTGTGCCGCGCGTCAACACGGGTGTGTGAAATCACGCCCGTGTATTTATTTGCATAGTATACAGCGGACGGCCTTGCCGTCCGGAAAGGAGTATCCAATGGCTATCATTACCAATCAGGCAAACCTGACATATACCTACGGCGCGACGACAGCCTCCGTGCTGTCAAACGTGGCGACGACCGAAATGATCGCTGCGCTTTCGGCTGCGAAGCGCGTTCTGGACGAAGCATATCGCTTTCAATCCGACCTGACTTACATCCTGTCATTCGAAAACGGCGGAAGCGCCGCGATCACAAACCTTCCCGTTCTCGACAACCTCGGCGCATATACGCCGGCGGGCGGGACCGCGCCCGTACAGCCGCTGACCTATACAGGACCTGCCGCGCTGTACCTCGACGGCGTGTTCTCTGCGGAGCTTACACCCGCGGTACAGGAGGGGGGCGTGCTGTTCACAATCCCCGAGATCCCCGCAGGCTCGAATGCGCTGCTGCTTTATAAGGCGACCGTCAACGGCTTTGCGCCTCTTTTGTCCGGCAGCGAGATCGTAAACACGGCTTCGATCGGCACGACCGATCCGCTGACCGTGTCCGCAACCGTGCCCGTCGCGTCCTACGCGGACGTGACGATCACCAAGGAAATGGCGCCCGATCCCGTCTCCGCAGGCGACGCCATGACCGTTACGTTTATCATCGAGAATCGCGGCAATGAGGAAGCGACCGATCTCGTCATCACCGACGACTTCCCGCTTGCGCTGTCCGATGTCTCCGTGACCGTAAACGGCGCGCCGATCTCGGACTTCACGTTCGAGGATCACCGGCTCACACTGCCCTCCGGCACGCAGACGACCCTGTCCGTGCCTGCAGCAGCGTTCTCGCAGGACCCTGCGACCGGTGCGGTGACCGCTGTTCCCGGCAGACTGACCGTCGTCATGACCGGTACGGTCTGAGGCTCAATCTGCGCTGCATTAGGTGATATGTGAAGAAAGCCATTCCTAACATCTCCCGGATGAATCCTCACTTCATTCCATGAAATGTTCAAAGGACATGAATTGTGCCTTACGGCACATGAATTGACGGCGAAGCCGTCATAATGGTCGGTTTTCGGACGGAAAACCTTTCCCACATAATAACGCAGTTATCAATTCATGCCGCAGGCAATTCATGACGAAGTCCATTCATGCGGCGGCAGCTGCAGTTCATTCAAAGAAGGTGTTGAGATACGTCAATTCTTAACACCCTCTTTTTTTCAGTTTTCTGTTGCGTTCGGCGGAAAAAGAAGGTATGATATATGAGTATGAGTATGCATTCCTGTATTGTCGACCATATGGTCATTCCCCGTCCGGCGGACCCGCTTTCGCTGCCGGCGCTGACGCTTGCGTACCTCGGCGACACGGTCTACGACCTGTACGTGCGCACGGTGCTTGCGGAAACGCTGCGGCTTCCGATGCGCGCGCTGCACCTTGAGGCGGCAAAGCACGTATGCGCCGCGGGACAGGCGGCAGCGTACCGCCGCATCGCGGACAAGCTTTCCGAATCCGAGCAGGCGGCGTTCCGGCGCGGACGCAACGCGCATTCCGGAACCGTGCCGAAGCATGCGGACGTACGCGATTACCGCGTGGCGACGGGACTCGAAGCGTTGCTCGGCCATCTGTATCTACTGGGCGAAGACGAACGCATCGGCGAGCTGATGCGTCTTGCCCTTCAAATTGAACCCGAAAAGGAGCCCGAATCATGAGCGATCAAAGAAAAGACTACGGAAGACGCCCCGCCTCCCGGGAAACCGGTGCACGCACGCAGTACGACAAGCCCTACGGAAAAAAGCCGTATCAGGGTGATAAAAAGAGCTACGGAACCGGTGAACGCGAATACCGGAAATCCAACGCAGGCAAGCCCTACGAAGGCGAACCGCGCAAAAAGAAGCCCTATCCGGAAAACGGCTACTCCAAAAAGCCGTACGAACGCGATGAAAAGCCGTTTGAACGCAGGCGCGGACGCGATGAGCAAACGAAGCGCACATATGAACCTGCGCCGGAAATCAACGAACGCGATGAGCAGCCTTATCTTTTGATCGGCAGAAACGCGGTGCGCGAAGCGATTAAGAGCGGACGCAGCATCGACCGCGTACTGGTCACGACCGAGCATGACGGCTCTTTGGGCGAGATCGTAACCCTTGCGCGCGAGCGGAAGCTTGTCGTGCGCGAGGTCGACCGCAAGAAGCTCGACGAGCTTTGCATGCCGTTCGGACACGGCGGCAAGACCGCAAACCATCAGGGCGTCGTGGCGTACGCGGCGGGCGTGACCTACTGCGAGATCGCCGATATCCTCGACGCGGCAAAGGAAAAGGGCGAAGCGCCGTTTGTGATCGTACTGGACGGCGTGGAAGATCCGCATAACCTCGGTTCCATCATAAGAAGCGCAGACTGCGCAGGCGCGCACGGCGTGATCATCGGAAAACGGAGAAGCGCTTCCGTCACTGCCGCCGCTGTGAAAGCCAGCGCAGGCGCGACGGAATATGTGAAGATCGCACGGGTGGTGAACATTTCGGCGGCGCTGACACAGTTGAAGGCCGCGGGGCTTTGGATCGCAGGCGCGGACATGAACGGCGAAAGCATGCGTTCCGCAGCCATGAAGGGACCGCTTGCGATCGTGATCGGAAACGAAGGCGAAGGGCTAAGTAAACTCGTTCGCAACAACTGCGATTTTCTCGTATCCATTCCGATGCAGGGTCACATCGACTCTTTGAACGCGGGCGTCGCCGCGGCGATCCTGATGTTCGAGAAGAAACGGCAGGACGCGGAATGAACACGCGCTCCGACGAAGAACTGCTTGCCCGCATCCGCGAAGGCGACGGCGAGGCGGAACTCGTTCTGTACGAACGCTACAAGCAGCTGGTCCGTTCGCGCGCGCATTCGTATTTTCTGATCGGCGCGGATCACGAGGACCTCGTGCAGGAGGGCATGCTGGGACTCTATAAGGCGGTCTGTGAGTACGACGAAAGCAAAGCGGCGTCGTTCAAAAGCTTTGCGGAGCTGTGTGTGACGCGCCAGATCCTGTCCGCAATCAAGAATGCCACGCGCAAAAAGCATACGCCGCTGAACCATTACGTTTCGCTGAACCGCTCTCCGGTGTCGGAGGACGGCGAAGTGACGCTTCTGGATTCGATCCGCTCGCTGCATGTCGCCGATCCCGAGGAGGTCGTGATCGGGCGCGAGAACTTCGAACAAATGGTCCTGTACCTTGAAAAAACACTGTCCCCGATGGAGCGGAGGGTCCTTGGTCTGTATCTGGACGGTCTCTCTTATCCGCAGATCGCCGCGCGCATCGAAAAACCGCTGAAATCGGTCGACAACGCCATGCAGCGCGTCAAGCATAAGCTCGAAGCGTTCCGGAAATAAAAAAACGGCTCTTCGGAGACGCTTTGTCAAGGAGAAATTGAACAAAAACGGAGAAAGGGTAACCTTCTCCGTTTTTGCATAATTGTTTCTTTGAACTATGAATGAATAATCTGCATCTGTTGCTCCGTAAAGGGTATCAATAATCTGTAAGAAGGTTTTATTTGCTCTTTTCGATCTCTTGAAACAGCGTAGTATCCGAGTTGAATGTTCCCAAAACATGACCTTCAATATTCACAATGCGGATAGAGTTAGTGTCCATAACGAAAAGGTACTCTCCCTTGAAATGTAAATCGTGAAGCGCAGGGTAGGCAAAGTATATTTTTGATCTGTTTTTTCCATGATAGGTTGTGTAGTCTTTGGCAGTTCTGTATGTGTTATACCATTTTATAAACTCCGCTTTTGCCTGCTCCGAAAGTGTGAATTCTCCGCATTTTTCAATTACTGCGATCACGTCACACTCTTCTTCTGACATATTCTCCAGATCAACATCAGATCTAACCCATGAAATATAATCCATATCGGCATAGATTGGTTTTCTTTGTTTCACAATGATACCGGTTTCATCGGAAGCAAGCAGTGCTTTTCCGTCATTTACGGTTCCGATTTGATAGGAATAGCCACCATGATAACTCCAATCGTCCGGCAAACGTCGCCGATAAGACAATAAGCCGTCCGACATAGTATCGCCGTTGATAACAAATACTCGGTCAGCAGCTGATTCATCTGTGTATGTCGCAGTTCTGCATCCAAAGGAAACGACAAGCATCAAAACAATCATGCAGACAGTTAATGATCTGTATATGATTCTCATAGTCAGCTCCCTCTGAAAGTATCTGCTGCAAGTATAGTATATAAGTCTTTGGAGAACAAGCGAAAGTAGCAAGTGTTCACAAAGATTCCGCATATGTGCGTATTGTCTCATCTTTACTATATAAACATTTGAAAACTACTATGCGCATAAAGCAATAAGCAGGGAAGATGTGTTCCAAATGTTATAAGCTGAGGTTTGAACCGCCTCAACTTTTCCTTAGGGGTCAATACGAACCCCATTGGAAAAGAAACTGCTTTTATAAATGTACGTCCCGACGCAGGAGGTATCACCGCTGATAAGCGGTGAGTAAGTGCGCTCTTCCGGAAAAAAGAGGCTTCCCCTTGAGGGGAAGCTGGCAACGAGGTTGACTGATGAGGTGTTGCTTGCGCGAATCCGACACCTCATCCGCCTCGTTCCTCGGCACCTTCCCCTCAAGGGGAAGGCTTTTGGATGCGTTTGAAAACCAACCTTTAGAGAGTCTCTCTTCTGAGCTGTTTTCTATTTCGTACGGATCAGATCGCCCAAAGCGCGAGCGCGATCAATGCGCCCGCAAGCACCATGAGCCCGACGCTCAGCGCCCATTTCCCGCCGCGGTTGAAGCCGTAGAAATCCTCCCAGCGCTGTTCCTCCGACGCAAAAACGACTTTGTAGAGATACCATGCGCCGTAGATCGGCACAGGGAGCGCGCCGATCGCGATCGACCACGCAGGCATGGCGGTCTTTTCAAAGACGAGGAACGACACGATCGCAAGCAGCGGGCAAATGAGATGCATAAACAGATCCGCGCGCGAAAGAAGCCCCTTCCAGTCGTGCGAGGTAGGACCGAGGAACAGCAGCACGGTGAGCATCGTGACCGTCACCGCAGCCGTGCCCGCGTATTTCAGAAGCAGCGCCCAGAACGGCAGCGCGCCGCAGCAAAGCCAGCAGACGACGACGGCGATCGACGCGATCCCGCTCAGCACATTGGACAGCACGGTGAAAAAGCGGAACAGCCGCGTCCAGGGATCGGTTTTTTTGACGCCCCAGACGATGCAGCCCGCGACAATCGCGGCGTTCAGAATGTTCAGGATCAGCGACGGGATCATGGTTCCCCCTCCTGTTTCGATTGTCTTTATTGTACCATTTGCGATAGCCCCGCGCAAGATAAAAGGTCCCTGCAAAGCAATGTGTCATCCTGAGCGCAGCGAAGGATCTTGCGAAGCGAACCTCTTTCAAAGATTCTTCGTCGGCTTCGCCTCCTCAGAATGACACAGAGAGGAGTGCTCGTCAGAACGGCATATCTCCCCGGGCTTGTCATCCGAGTGCAGCGAAGGATCTTGCGAAGCGAAACTCTTTCAAAGATTCTTCGTCGGCTTCGCCTCCTCAGAATGACACAGAGAGGAGTGCTCGTCAGAACGACATATCTCCCCGGGCTTGTCATCCGAGCGCAGCGAAGGATCTTGCGAAGCGAAACTTTTTCAAAGATTCTTCGTCGGCTTCGCCTCCTCAGAATGACACAGAGAGGAGTGCTCGTCAGAACGACATATCTCCCCGGGCTTGTCATCCGAGCGAAGCGAAGGATCTTGCGAAGCGAAGGATCTTGCGCAGCGAAGGATCTTGCGAAGCGAACCTCTTTCAAAGATTCTTCGTCGGCTTCGCCTCCTCAGAATGACACAGAGAGGAGTGCTCGTCAGAACGACATATCTCCCCGGGCTTGTCATCCGAGCGCAGCGAAGGATCTTGCAAAGCGAACCTCTTTCAAAGATTCTTCGTCGGCTTCGCCTCCTCAGAATGACACAGAGAAGCGCGTCCCCCAGAACGACACCCGGTTGGCTGCAAGAAAAGGGGATGTAAAGAAAGTCCAAAGTGTGTCATCCTGAGGAGCATTTATGCGACGAAGGATCTGAAAAACAGCGGTTTTACTGCTTTTTTGAAGAGATTCTTCGCCTTCC
>Ga0247610_10000037_pt1 | contig 203706 bp, 149 predicted proteins | sample 174DNAGHGhighgp2_FD_193483 | JGI IMG/M metagenome (GOLD analysis project Ga0247610, IMG submission 193483) | Sheep rumen microbial communities from Palmerston North, Manawatu-Wanganui, New Zealand - 1742 DNA GHGhigh gp2 | ecosystem: Host-associated > Mammals > Digestive system > Stomach >...
GAACCCGATGAAGGCATTCACTATTCCCTCTCTGGCACCCGCATATCGCCGAACGGCAAGGGCATCCACGTGGTGAGATACGATGACGGGACGGTAAGGAAAGTGATTTGCAAGTAACCTTATTATTGTAAAACCAAAACTTCTATCATCATGTCAAGAACATTCATATTCATATTGCTCATGCTTCTGCCCGTCGCATCCCGTTCACAAACGCTGGAATGGGAAGGAGTGGTCTATGAGATAGACACCACAATCGGCGAGGCTAAGGTAGTCAAGGTAACTAATATTACACAAAAGGAATACCCCATCCAAGAGTCATTTGTATTGGGCGGCCATACATATCCCGTAACCAGTATTGGTGCGGAAGTTTTCAAAGATTGCTGGAATATGGAATCTTTGGCCATACCGAAATACGTGGTGAACATAGGATTGCCGATGTTTCCATATACTTTGGAAAACCCACATAGGTTGCTGTCTTCCATAGAGGTAGATCCAGACAACCCCAAATACGATTCTCGCAATGGTTGCAACGCCTTGATTGAGACTGGCACTAACACTCTGCTGGCTGGCTGTAGCAAAACCGTAATCCCAAACACCGCGACCACCATCGCTAAACATGCCTTTACCGGCCTTAAAGAGTTGAAGTCTCTTTCCTTGCCCAATTCCATTACTAAAATTGAGGATTATGCGTTCACTTACACTTTTTACCTTAGGGATGTAAAATTTTCTGACTCCTTGACGTTTATTGGAGATTACGCCTTTTATCGCAGTGGTCTGAATACCATCGAGTTGCCCAATACCTTGAAGCATATTGGTGATTTTGCATTCTGTTTTTGTGGTAAATCTTTAACCCTGCCTGATTCCATGGATTACATAGGAAAAGGTGCTTTTTCCAGTACCTATATATCTTCGGCAGAATTTCCTCGTCGTGTGAAATCTATCAGGGAATGGACTTTTTATAAGTGCTATCGTCTGACATCCGTGACCGTACCCGAAACAGTGGACTCGATAGACGAGGGTGCTTTTATGGGCAGCGAGAGATTGTCCGATGTAACTATCCAGGGTTCTTCATTGCAGAGCATCGGGCAATCTGCTTTCAAGGATTGTGAGAAATTGTCCAATGTCAATGTCCCCAACTCCGTGAAGGAAATCTGCGATTCTGCGTTCCTGCGCTGTACCAATCTTCGCAGGGTGAACCTACCACCAGGTTTGACAGAAATCCCTGACAAGACCTTCAGCTTTACTGGCTTGGATTCTGTATTCATTCCCAACTCCGTGAAGCGTATCGGAAAATCCGCTTTCGATGGCTGCTTCTTTTTAAAAAAAGTCAAGTTGCCAGACGGTTTGGAGTCCATAGAGGACAGTACCTTTTATTGGTGTAATTTCAGAAAGATAGTACCTTCAACCATGGCAGGGGAAGGAGGTGATTCCTGCCTGGTCTTGCCACCATCGTTGAAGCATATCGGGAAATATGCCTTTGCCGAGAATAGCCGATTGACCTCCGTCATCTTTCCCAATTCCTTGAAGACAATCGGATATGAGGCATTTTCCAACTACACAGATCGTCACCGCATCCTGAAAACCGTAGTGATACCAGCCGGGGTAGAGGATATCGGCAGGGGTGCTTTTTCTTACAGTAACCACCGTGGACCTAATGAAGAGGATGACTTAAAGGATATCTATTGCTACATAGAAACTCCCATCGATAGTTACCCGTTCAATAAGCAATCCGAGAAGACGCTGCATGTTCCCGCCCAATCCGTGGGATTGTACCGCAACAACAAGTATTGGAGCAAATTCAAGGAAATCGTACCGTTGACTGACGAGGAGACTAGCATTAGTCTAACTACGACGGAAAAGCCCAATGCAAGCATTCACTATTCCCTCTCTGGCTCCCGCATATCTCCCAATCAAAAGGGTATCCATCTGGTGAGATACGATGACGGGACGGTGAGGAAGGTGATTTGCAAATAACATTATTTTATATTGAATATCAGGAAACAGAAGACATCATGAGCAATATTTCTTTTATAGTCAACAACAATCTGGCGAACACGTTTATCAAAGAACTGTACATCGGGTTCAACTGGGATCCTCTATCTGTGGCTGTAACACTCTCTACGGCTAGTTATGTTAAAAACCGCAATCGTACAAAACAACAATTCCATCATTAACCTGACAAACGATATTGTCATTGAGAAAGATAATGATGATTATGATAATCTATCCACTGAATATAACCAAAATACCCAACAGGGTTTAAACATCTTAATCAATCTTTCAAACAAAAAACTCGTTATCAACGGGAATGGACATAAGGTTTACGAAAAAGGAATAAACTTTCCAATTGTCATAAATCAATTCGATAACAGGTATGAAGCTCTTTTTTGGGATAATGTGACAGGAAATGAAGCTTTCATAAAGCCTGACGGAACTATCATTCCTTTGGCAAGGAGCAGTGTTTATCATTCCTGCGGATGAATCTAAATGGATCAAGGTATGGTATTCATCTTCCCACTGAACTGCAAAACCTATATCAGATAGATACTGAAGACGTATTCGTCTGTTTTCGTTTGAATTACCAACGTTTGATTAGGAAAACTGCAAACGCCGATGCGAATTTTTTATAGATGTGAAGAAATTTAAGGAGTAAAGACAAATGCCAATAAGCACGAAATGAAGGTGTTTATTGGCATTTGCTTTGGGTTACCACAGAAAGAAGGGGCTAATGGATAATGACCTTCTTGCCATTTACGATATATATGCCCTTGCTGCGAGGCTCACGAATACGAATGCCTTGCAAGGTGTAACAATCCTTATTAGAAGGCAATGCAGATACGAAGGATTGACGAATGGCTGTGGGATTGGTAGCGTATAACGGTTCATAAACCGTCAGCGAACGGTATAGTGTGAAATGATCTCTACCCAGCATGGGGAAATAGAGGTCGCCTACCTTATATACCGTCACACTATCAGCTGCACGATAGTCAACGCCCTCTGCCGAACCAACCACATACGACCATTCGCCAATGTCGTGGTTGCCTGTGCCTAAGACGGTAACCTCATCGTCTCGCATGGAATACATTCCACACCCCGTATAGACATAATAGGATTGTGTACCCGTGTGAGAGAAGGTGAGTCCGTCAAATGCCTCCACATTGGTTTTCGACGTGTTGTACATCTGATATTTGTCATTGAATCCCTTGATGGAAACAGGCACAACGGTACGTGTCCAATCATCTACGGGGAAGTCAGGACTGGCAAAGCAATACGACTTCTTGATGCGATAAGGTCCCGTAACGGGAAGGTATGCGGAATAGCGAGCATTGGCTGTCAACAGAATACCACCGTCGGCAATTCCCTTGACAACGATGGAAGCACTACCGTCATCATTGCGAGACACACTGAAATCAGTAAACACATTACCCTTGCCATCATGCGCTACAACTTCGGAAACCGCCATTCCATCAGGCATATTGAGCGCATAGACAGGATAATAAAGGGAGTCGGATTGCTCGTCTTGGCAAATGGAGGAAAGTACCGTTTCCAATTGTTTGCCTCTGACAGACAATGGGATGAGCGACACTGAGGAATGAAGTCCGGAAGGCATCTTATCCCAATTGGCAAATGAAGTAACGCCACTTACACCTATATTTCCATTGAGAATATCCAAGATATTCACATCTTCAAAAATACGCCATTTCACATTGTCAATATCCATTTGACGAATGCGATTGGCTGGTAAATTGGTGACCTCAATGCGTAGGGTGTTCTCCCCTTCTCTCACCAACTGACCACAATCTAAGATAAACGGCGCACACCATGCACATCCGATATAGGTATCGTTGAGATATACGCGAGCACTTTCACGCACATCGCCTAAATGTAACTTAAATCCACCCGTGGCGGCTTCTTTCTGCAGGTGACTCACGTTGAATGTTGTGGTATAAATACCCGTTCCCATCAATCGTGCCGTATTCTCATCGAGATTCTCCCACGTCTGCAACTTGCCAATATCGTACGTTTTTGAAATGGCAGGGGTACTGTCGTCGGTGAAACCAAGAGTCCACGCTCCATCAATCGTCATCTTCGACAACTCATCCTTCACCACATACACAGAATCGCAGGTGACTTGCTCTGTGGTATAGGTTTGCAAGATGACCGACTGTCCTGATTTGAGATCTACATACACCTTTCCTTCATCGTTGATGGCAGGAGTAAAAACTGCACCCGTCATAGGGTCGAACATCACTAAGCTATTGAAAGGAACTGAAAGAGAGACATAATCAGCCACATGGCGATTGGTGATGTTGGATATAAAATAATGATAGCCCGTATCATTGCTTCTCCTGATGGTGCGCAATCCCAATTCCGTTCTGATAGGTTCAGGTTTGGCTCCCATTGAATGCAGTGCCTCGGCATTGGTTTGGTAAACGATATTTGCACCCTGACCAGCCAATTCTTCCAACCGATTCTTCACGTCGGTAGGCATGTCTGTGGTTAACGGTATCACCAATCCCTGATACCTGGTTCCACCATCCGTTTCAATCTTACCATCTACAACACGCGCCGAAAGCAAGAACTTGTCGCTGATGAAATCACAGTCGTAACCAGCCTTCATCATTTGTTGGGCAGCATTTTTCACGTCTGGCATCTTTGAAGACAGATTATCGATAGGGAAAGTCAGCAATTTATCTGCAAAGAGCGTGCCTTTCCGCTTATCCTTATGCCATGCGTTGACAAATGGAGCATATACCAAGAAGTCGTTGTCTGGCTTTCCCATTTGTAAAAAGCTTTGACATCTCTCAATATACTTCATCAGTTCTGGCGCATCTTTCCAAAAACTATTGGTAGGACTCATATCTACGGCAGCGTAGAATTTCCATCCTGGCCAAGCAGCATCTTTGGGAGAATAAGTAGAACCGTGGAAAAGAACATGATTAACACCTGACAAGAACATCAAATCCAAATCGGGCTTCATCTGCGAGAGAGAAGTGCGGAAGTGTTCTGTAAGCCAAGTAAACGTCTCACTGCTTGTCAACTTTTTTCCAGTGATATGGGCTGCGGATGAAGCGTATTTCAATGTAGCATCATCAGAGTAATTAGAACGAGTAAAGCCAGGGTCTGTACGCAAGCCTTTGATACCGAACTCAGACAAGCCGAATCCCTCTATCTCTGGAATATCAACCGTGGCATAGACATCTATCAGGTTTGCAGGAGAGCCGTGAGCCTGGTTACGTGTCAACACGCCATGACTATGCGCCCAATCAGTCCACTGCTTGGTAAAGTTGTTAATGAGCATGTCATTAATGGTGGCACGATAGTCGGCAAGCACTTGATTATTGGTATCTGTTGCCAATCCCAACAATTCGTGCATGTGTTCCTCCAACTTATACCCCCTGTATTTCTCAAATTCCTCAAACATGCGAGGTGTCCAGTCGGCATAGTACACCTCATAAGAATCATTAAAGAAGCAATGAGGATAGGGAACACCACTCGCCTCGAAAGCATCCTCGAACAGTTGCAAATATGCTTTTACTGCATCTGCATCAAAATGGTCGAGCACATAACCTTCTCCTCCAGGAGCAGCACGCTTCACCATTTGGAGGGTATGACCATTGTAAATGGCAAGAACCAACCACTTACCAACAGGAGCAACCCATTTCACACTCTTGCCAGAAACGAGAGACGTAATCTCCGTTACCTTTCCGTCGTTACCGCTCATGGGATAAGCCATCACCTTATTTAATTTAGCGTACGGCTCATCAAGGCTGATGCTGATAGTTTGTTCCGTAGTTCCGTCACCTTCAATATTTTGTTGGACATACGACAATTTTCCAGCCGCTTGGTCTATACTGACAGAAGGACCGCCAAAAGGCCAACCTGTTCCCATCGTCATGTCCACATCCATATTGTGCGACTCTGCTATTTGTTGGGTAGTTTGCAAGGCTTTCATCCACGGAGTCTGCAAAAACTTCAGTGCATTTTCACCGTTTCCCTGAACACCATAGATGGGTGCTATCTCTACCGTACCCATGCCGACATGGGCAAACTCAGACAAATTCCATGACAAGTTGTTCTCGTCAACGGCAGACCCCATCCACCACCAACGAGTTCCTGCCTTTGCCTCCCTGCTTATAAAAGGCCAACTTGGTGTACCTTCTGACCATGCAGAAGATACACCAAGCGCAGCAAGCAAGAGGGAAAAGATTACTTTCTTATATGTTCTCATTGCTTATTAATTGATTGTGGCATTGCCACATATTGATTAAATCACATGTAATGTTCCGAGTATATACATCAAGCTAAATCCTAATAACATGCTGATGAATCCCACTATCAAACCAATCTTTGCCATGTGCTTTTGCTCTACCAGGTTGGTAGCGAAAGCAAGCGCATTAGGAGGAGTGGAAATAGGAAGTACCATTGCACTTGATGCGGCGATAGCTACACCAATCAATACCGTGGGTGTACCACCGATAGGAGCCAACTTGTCGCCCATTGCAGCACACACGAAAGCCAATATTGGCATCAGCAAGGCAGCCGTGGCAGAGTTGGAGATGAAGTTTGACAATCCATAACAGATAAGTCCACCCATGAGCAAGATGAGCAATGGCGAGAACTCACCGAATGGAATACTCTCAACGGCATTTTCTGCCAATCCAGAAGCATTTAATCCATAACCCAAGGCAAAACCACCGGCAACCATCCAGATAACACTCCAGTTGATTTGTTCCAAGTCGCGTCGGTCAATGATACCCGTCAATGCAAATACCATAAACGGAATCAGAGCTACGGTGTAAGAGTTGATGCCCGTCACCGTATCAAGCAACCAAAGAAGCACCGTAAGGAAGAATGTGATGATGACGATGTAAGTTTGTATGTTTTTCTTCATCTCGCCCTCAATGTGCAATTCCACAGTCTTCTGGGTAAATGGGAACATCCACAGCAAGATTCTCCAACTGATGAGCAACAACACGATGACAAGTGGGAACATAAACAACATCCATTGTCCGAAACCGAGACCGAGGTTCAATCCTTCCGGGTCATTGAGGTATTTCAAAGCAATGGTGTTGGGAGGAGTACCGATAGGAGTTCCCATACCACCAAGGTTGGCAGCTATAGGAATTGCCAAAGCCATAGAGATACGTCCCTTACCGTTAGCAGGTAATTGCTTGAACACTGGAGTGAGGAAGGTAAGCATCATGGCAGCAGTAGCCGTGTTAGAAACGAACATAGAGAACAAGCCCGTAATGAGCAAGAAGCCCAAGAGCACCATCTCGCTCCTCGTACCAAACGGTTTCAGCAAAGCCTTTGCCAACTGTGCGTCAAGACCTGTCTTCGTAGCTGCTATAGCCAAGATAAAACCACCGATAAACAACATGATTACCGGGTCAGCAAACGTTGCCATGACAGACTTATAGGAAAGTAGTTTTCCCACTTCATCTTCGTTGACCATCGGAGCAATACCGCTATCCGAAGTAAACAGCAACATCAAAACAATAATGGCTACCGACGTTGCCCACGACGGGACAATCTCAAGAATCCACATCAACGTGGCAAAAGCGAAAATGGCAATGATACGTTGTTGTACGACGGTAAGATTTTCAATACCATACCAGTCAGCAGGAATGTTCCACAACAAAAGGGTGATAATGGCAACTATTGCCGCTTGAATACCTTTCTTAATAACTTTATTTGGATGAAACCATTGAGAATGGCGCAGATTGTGGTGCGCCTCAACGAGGTGAAAACCTCTGTAATTATTAAACATTTTATTAAATCTATATATATTAATGAATTAAAATCGAGATTGTGTGGAACAAAAGGAACATAGGAGTCCAGACTATTTGCCTGCACTCCTCTACTCCATTTACTCCTATGTTTCTTCGACTTGAATAGCTGCGTTATTTTACCTCCCAAGTATCATTGGTTTCCAACAATTCCTCGAAAGAGTGATAATTCTTTTTACCTTTCAGTTCTTCAATCTGTTTGTTTACAGCCTCATCGTATGTGGGAGCCTCCACGTCACGAATCACGCCAAGAGCCACGGGGAATCCATCACCGTCACCCATCATGGCAAGTTTCAACTGAAGCGTGTTGTCTTCGCAATGTGCATCATGAACCAGAATATCATCCATCGTAATGCCATTCTCGCCAATCTTGACAACCTTAATGCCAAATCCTTCCTGCTTGAGACCATACTCATTGTTCTCACCAAACACCAATGGCTCACCATGACGTACGTAAATGGCATTTTTCTTTCTGCCATCCTTGGTATAGACGGCATCATAAGCACCATTATTGAAAATGACACAGTTCTGCAGAATCTCACAAACGGAAGCACCCTTGTGTTGGTAAGCAGCCTTGAGGATGTTTACCGTCTCTGCACCATCATTGGCTACCGAACGGGCAAAGAAATGACCGCGTGCTCCAAAACACAACTCAGCCGGACGGAATGGATCTTCCACCGTACCGTAAGGACTCGACTTAGAAACAAATCCTCTTGGGCTCGTCGGACTGTATTGTCCTTTTGTCAAGCCATAGATGCGGTTGTTGAGCAATATCATGTTGAGGTCAACGTTACGACGCATGGCATGAATGAAATGGTTTCCGCCAATGGCAAGACCATCACCGTCACCACTGATTTGCCATACCGTAAGGTTGGGATTGGTCACCTTCACGCCTGTGGAAATGGCTGCCGCACGTCCATGAATGGTTTGCATGGCGTAAGCATTCACATAGTAAGGCAGACGACTTGAACAACCGATGCCACTGATGACTGCTGTCTCGTAAGGAGGAATGCCCAACTCTGCCATTGCCTTATGCAAGGATGCGAGGAAAAAATGGTCGCCACAACCAGGACACCAACGAGGTTGACCTTTCTTGAAATCTTGTGCTGTATATTCGTTCATCTTATTTATTGTCGTTTATGATTTTCTCAAATGCTGTTACCAACTCACTCACTACGAAAGGTTGTCCCTTCACCTGATTAAACTTCTCAGGCACGAATCCATTTACGCGAATACGCAAATAAGCACGGAACTGACCGAGGTTTTGCTCTGCCACCACTACCTTCTTATATCGTTTCAGCACCTTGGCGGTGTTCTTAGGCAATGGATTGATGTACTGGAATTGTGCCAATGCCACCTTATGACCTTTTTTCTGCAATTCCTGCATGGCTGAAAACAGGTGTCCATACGTACTGCCAAATCCTACTATCAGCAATTCGGCATCATCTACGTCACCTTCCACTTCCAAATCTGGCACAGGAATCTTAGCTACCTTCGCATATCGTTGAATCACCATGTCGTGATGGTTTTCGGGATTCGTTGAAATGGCACCCGTCTTACCGTCTTTCTCCAATCCGCCAAGGATATGGGTGTATCCCTCTTGTCCCGGAATAGCCCAATAGCGCACTCCCGTCTCCTCGTCACGCACGTAGGGTGTATATTTATACTTCTGGTCTTCCGTTACATAATGTGGATGGATGTCTGGCAACTCTTCCATCTTGGGAAGTTTCCAAGCAGCCGAACCATTTGCCACAAACGCATCTGTCAATAAAATCACTGGGGTAAGATGTTCCAAGGCAATCTTTGAAGCCATATAGACGGCATCAAAGCAATTGGTAGGACTGGTGGCTGCAATCACAGGCATCGGGCTTTCACCGTTTCTGCCATAGAGAGCTTGCAGCAAGTCGGTTTGCTCGCTCTTGGTGGGAAGTCCTGTAGATGGACCGCCACGCTGAACATCAATGACAACCAATGGCAACTCATCGATTACGGCAAGGTTGATGGCTTCCGACTTCAAGCAAATACCAGGACCTGACGTGGAAGTAGCAGCCAAAGCACCGGCAAAGGCAGCTCCTACCGCACTGGCACAACCAGAAATCTCATCCTCACATTGTACCGTGATGACTCCACACGACTTATGCTTAGACAACTCATGCAAAATATCCGTTGCAGGGGTGATGGGATAAGAACCGAGATACAGTTTCAGTCCCGCTTTCTCTGCAGCAGCAATCAAACCGTATGCGGTAGCCTTGTTACCCGTAATGTCCATATAGCGGCCGGGCACCTTGTCTTTCGACTCAATACGATAGGTAGCGGGAACAGACGCATGTACGTTGTGTCCATAGTCATATCCAGCCTGTACCACCTTGATGTTGTTTTCTGCAATCGCTGGTTTCTTGGCAAATTTCTCACGCAGGAAATTGGCAACCAATCCCAAATCACGATTGAAAAGCCAGCAAACAAGTCCTAACGCAAACATATTGCGACACTTCAACACAGCCTTGTTGTCTAATCCACTCTCTGCAAGACAGTCTTTTACCATCTTCGTGATAGGACAAGCTACTACCCTATCAGGGTCAATGTTCATCTCAGCCAGGTAATCATCTGTCTGAAACTCTGCCTTACGCAAGTCATTGGGGCCGAAGCTGTCTGTATCAATGATAATGGTGGCTTGGGGTTTAGCATAACGATACTGTGTCTTCAAGGCTGCCGCATTCATGGCAACAAGCACGTCGCAGAGGTCGCCGGGGGTATATACCCGTCCCTCGCCAATGTGTACCTGGAAACCAGAGACACCCGTCAGCGAGCCTTGCGGGGCTCGGATGTCAGCAGGATAATCGGGAAACGTAGAAATACCATTACCTACGCTTGCCGAAACGGTAGAGAAAATACTACCAGCTAATTGCATTCCGTCGCCCGAGTCGCCCGAGAAACGTACTACCACTTGGTCTAATTCTTTTACTTCTAATTGTTCTGCCATAGCATATTTTTATAAATTATTTCTGATTCTAATAAGTGAATGAACTACCTCCCAGGAACTCGCGCAACAGCGAAATGGAAGGCAACGTATCAAACGGGATGGAAACAAAATACCGCAAGAACTTACGCAACCTGTAAGCCTCCGCATACTCGTCGCATCGCTCAGACACTTGTTCCAATGCCGCATCTGCCTGCATCTTAATGGCTGACAGTTCATAAATCATTGCCGTATTAAACATGGCATCGGCATTTTCCTGATAAGGGAATATCCACTTGTTCTCGCCTGCACGTACCGAGGGCCAACGACGAATCGTATCAGCAGCCGAACAACCACGGTATTTCACGTCGCGTATGATGCGGCGCAACAAACGGTTGTCTGTAGTGGGGATGTAATTGTGCGTATCGAGCAAGATGGTGGTAAGTGCGGAAGCATACACGCGAAACTTCTGCTCATCGGGAATCTGTGCGGTCAGTTCGGGATTAAGGGCATGTATTCCCTCAACCACCAGGATGTCGTGTTCTCCCAAACGGAGCTTGTTACCGCTCTTCTCGCTCCTGCCCGTTTGGAAATTGTATCGAGGCAACTCCACTTCGTCACCATTGAAGAGCTCTTTCAGTTGTTGGTTCAGCAATGGGATGTTGAGCGCATACAGGCTCTCGTAGTCATAATCGCCCTTTTCGTCTTTCGGAGTATTTTCACGATCCACGAAATAATCGTCTAACGATACCTGAACAGGACGAATGCCATTGGTAAGCAATTGGATGGAGAGACGCTTGCAAGTGGTGGTCTTTCCGCTCGACGACGGACCGGCAATCAGTACCATCTTGATGTCTTTCCTATTGGCTATCTCATCGGCAATGTAAGCAATCTTCTTCTCTTGCAAAGCCTCCGACACGTTGATGATTTCAGTAGCATATCCGTTTTGAATGGCAGCATTAAATTCACCTACCGTTCCCACACCAAGAATATGTTGCCAGCGATGATGCTCCTTAAACACCTCAAACATCTTGTCTTGTCTGATCATCTCTCCCAATCTCGACGGGTCATTGACAGACGGAATACGCAAGAGCAAACCGTCGTAATATTTCTCCAAACCGAAAAGATGCAACTGACTGGTATTGGTAAGCAACGCCCCATAGAAATAATCCACGTAACCGTCCAAATCATAATAGGTGGTATATAGCGACCCCATCGTTTCCAGCAACTTCACTTTAGAATGTGTACCCAAGTCGCTGAACAATCGGATGGCGTCTTCCGTGGGAACCTCATGACGACGGATGGGAATGGCTGCGTCAATGATTTGCTGCATACGGTTGCGCAGGTTATCCACATCTTGCATGGTGACGGGACGACCGATTTTCAAGTTACAGTAATAACCATTGGAAACAGGGATGTCTATCACCACTGAACCAGAAGGATACAAATCGCCCACCGCCTTGCACAACACGAAAAAGAGCGTGCGCGTGTAATTGCGAGAACCGGATGACGAATATAAGTCTAAGAACTCAACTATCTTGTTATGATACAACCGATAGTTCAGTCCTTCCACTTTATTGTTTACTTTCGCACACATCGGTCCGTACGACATATTCAAATTAAATTGACTATAAACGTCAGAAAGTGTGCTTCCTATTGCAACTTCTTGAGTTTTTTTATTATTTTTGCAACGAATTTGTACCGTCTGTTTCATAGGTGTAATAACTGATTCTTGAAAACAACGTGTAAAGGTACGCATTTTTTTTGAAACAAATTGTCACACTGTCAATAAATTTATAAAATATGTCGATTTTGGTAATTTTCAAACTGCTTGGCTCGCTCTCGCTTCTCATGTTTGGTATGAAATCCATGAGTGATGCTTTGCAGAAAATGGCAGGACCTCAACTCCGTCACGTACTTGGAGCATTGACAACGAATCGTTTCACGGGAGTTCTTTCCGGTATGTTTGTCACGGCTGCGGTACAATCATCTACCGCCACAACCATCATGACGGTTTCGTTCGTATCGGCTGGATTGCTGACTCTCATGCAAGCTATTTCCGTCATCATGGGCGCGCATATCGGTACTACGATTACGGCTTGGATCATGGCGTTGGGAATCTCCTTCGACCTTACCAAATTCGTCTATCCCGCTTTCTTCTTGGGCATTATCCTCATCTACATGAAAAGCAAACGCATCATCGGCGATTTGTTTTTCGGAGCAGCTTTCCTCTTCTTAGGACTGAGCACTCTGAAGGAAACGGGATTCAACCTGATGGAAGACCCACAAGCGTCTGAGGCAATCAGAGACTTCTTTGACAATTTCAACGAGCCCAACTTCTGGAATGCTTTCTTCTTCCTCATCATGGGAACCATTCTCACCCTATGTGTGCAGTCGTCGGCTGCCATCATGGCTATTACCATGATATTGTGTGCTACGGGTGTGCTGCACATCGACCAAGGTATCATGCTCGTATTGGGCGAAAATATCGGGACTACCATTACAGCCAACATCGTGGCTGCAAAAGCCAATATCCCTGCCCGACGCGCTGCCTTCGCCCACTTGTCTATCAATGTGTTGGGAGTGACATGGGCATTGATCTTATTTCATCCTTTCGTCAACCTGATTTGTAGCTTAGTGGGATTCGACCGAAGCATCGAGATGAATCATCCCGCATACGCAGACAACCTGAAGATTATATCTGTCGTACTGGCTACGTTCCACTCGATGTTCAACATCGTCAACACCTTGCTCCTCATTTGGTTTGTACCACTGATAGAAAGATTCGTCTGTTGGGCCATCAACCCTAAAAGCAAGGAAGAGGATGAAGACTTCCGACTGCATTTCATCACTTCCGGCATCATGAAAACCCCAGAGCTCTCAGTGCTGGAAGCACAAAAGGAAATACGCTCGTTTGCTGAGCGCATTCAATCGATGTTCGGAATGGTGTGCGAACTACTGGTGGAGAAAGACGAGAACAAATTCAAACAGCTTTTCTCTCGCATAGAGAAATACGAAGGCATCTCTGACAACATGGAAATAGAAATTGCCAAATACCTGGATAATGTCTCCGATGCTCATCTCTCTGACGAGACAAAGGCGAAAATACGTGCCATGCTTCGAGAAATCAGTGAGATAGAAAGTATTGGAGATGCTTGTTACAATATGGCACGTTCTATTTCGAGGAAGGTACAAAGCAAAAAAGAACACTTCACGGATAAACAATACGCACACCTACACCAGATGATGCAACTCACCGACAACGCCCTTACGGAAATGAACAACTTAATGAAAGGGCGCAAGGAATCTTACGACGTGAATCGAACGTTCAACATAGAGAACGAAATCAATAACTACCGCAATCAACTCAAGTCGCAAAACATCAACGACGTGAACAATCACGTTTACACGTATGCCATAGGAACCATCTACATGGACTTGGTCAACGAGTGTGAAAAACTGGGCGACTATGTGGTAAACGTCGTGGAAGCCCGCATGGGAACCCGACTGAAGGATATCTAAATGCTACGCGACTACTCGTTAATCTCTCCCAGCATCACCCATATCTCCAAGAACCGTTCATGGTCAACCTTCTTGCCATACGACACCTTGATACCAGCATCCTTCAATGTGTCGTATGCCTGTTCGCTCATATAGTCGGCATATACTTCGCTTACGCCTCCATTGACCATCAACTCAGCAGCCGAATGTCCTACGGCCTTGTCGGCAATCTTTGCTCTTAGGAACAATTCTGGTTCATCACTCATCAAATTGTAAAGTCTGCGTACTCCCCTACCCTTGAACGTGCGAATATGCCCGTCGTGCAATACCACAAGGTAACATTGCTCTACGTGTAGGCGGTCTATTAATTCGTTCATCATGGCTTTTTTCCTTTTTTATGATTTCTTTCTGCAAAGATAATAAAATTAAACAACTTCCATGTCATGAATTGAGAATATTTTCTTTGAGCCTTGTTTTAGTGTGTAAATGGGGAGGGGGGGAGAGTGTTTTAGTAGTGAGAGGTGAGGGGTGAGAGGTGAGAGATTAGTCTTGTTGATTGAGATTCAAACAGCCGTGGCTATTCTCTCACTTCTCACCCCTCACCCCTCACCTCTAATTTCTCACCCCTACAACACCTACCACTAATCTCATGCTTCTTACTTGCTTCTTAATCTCTAAGACCTCTCTTGCTTCTCAATCTCCAAGACATATCTCTCACCTCTCACCCCTCACCTCTCACCCCTTACTTTGTCCTACAAATTCTGAATTTACCCCCTAAAAAACGGGCATTTTTTCAAACGAGTTAATACTTGTAGAAAATATGCCCGTATTTTGATGTGTTATTAAATGGTTCATTATCAATATCTTACGGTTTATTGATATTTATAGACATGATAAAAACCCATGTTTTTAGGTCCAAAAAGCCACTTTTCGGACTTTCATAACATATATAGTTAGCACTCGTAACATACATAGTTATGCTCGTAACTCATATAGTTACGCTCGTAACTTGATATGTTATGATGAAAAACACGATTTTTTAGCCATCATAACCTATTTTTCCGCTTTCCCAATTCTATTTCGCAAGAAAATCTGAACAAAATTTTGTTGGAATAATTGACAATGGATAATTCACAATTCATAATTCATAATTCACAATTCATAATTCACAATTCATAGGGGAATAACATACTTATTGGCATCATATTTATTCTGATTGTTATTGCAAGCCCCGATAGGGGCGTTAGGATTACAGGCAGGTGGTGGAGCGAAGCGAAACCCCTGCATAGGATGCATGAACATATTGAAGCCCCGATAGGGGCGACAGAATTTCTGTCGTTCCTTCGGAACTCTGTTTTGTTGGCGGCTCCTTTTTACAGGGGTTTCGCTACGCTTCACCCCTGCCTGTGTTCTTAACGCCCCTATCGGGGCTCTGTGGGGCAAGCTCATATACTACTATCCCATTCGTCATCAAAATATTCATCATTCAAAAGTCTAAGTATTCAAGGATTTCAGGATTAACTTATCGGTGCTTGCACCGAAATTCCTTGAATCCTTGAATCCTTAGACTACATTTGAACAACACCAATTAGCTGGCGATGTGCATGGGAAATGCCGTTAGGCTACATTTGAACAAGACCAATTACTTGGCAATGTACGTGGGAAATGCCGTTAGGCATTTGATGTTAGTAGCCAGCTATGCAGGTCTGCCGTTAGGTAGACCGAAATGGCTGGAAAGAGAGAATTGTGGGGGGGGAAAAGGCCTGCCGTAGGTAGGCGATATGTCTCATTGTGTCCCCTACCTACGGCAGGGTATTCCGCTTGCGGCATCCTCTATCCCAGCCATTTCGCCGTACCTATCGGCACGGCTGTATGGCTGGCTACGGACATCAAATGCCTAACGGCATTTCCCACAATCGTGACATTTTATCAAGACAAAACATCGACTATTAAAAAATCCGCAGATGGCAATTGCACAATCTGCGGATTCTCCTAATTATTCAAATTTCGCTCTATTTCCTTCTTATCCCAGTTCCATCCACTTCGGATTCATACTCGTCTCCGTAGCAGCCGAACCGTTCAACTCCTTGACACCTGTTGGTGCAACGATGCTGCCCGTCATCAGAGATTCCTGATGCTGTACATTCACAACGGTCATTCTGGGCTTACGATATGCATTCTTTGTCATGGTGATGTTCTCCTTTCTTGATTATTTGATAATTACCTTCTTGCCATTGTTCACGTAGATACCCTTCTGGGTGGGCTGACCCATGAGGCGCTTGCCGCTCAGCGTGTACCATCCCTCGAGGCTCACCTTGCCAGTCACCGTGTTCAGCGTGCCGATGGCTGACACCTCGCCGTCTGCGTCGATGAGGCGCACGCTGATCGTCTCTGGCAGCATCTCCTCATTAGCACCGCGTGCAGGAGCCTTCATGCGCACTGCGGCGTAGTTCTCAGCACCGCCCTTGTACATCAGGTAGGCACGCATGGGCTTGATGAAGACATATTTGCCCACCTTCACGAACTGACCCTGGCTGATGCCGTCCTCGGTATCCTGTGCAGAGAAGCCGTAGATGCCCGTGGGAGCTTCTTCCCATTCCTTGGTCTCGTAGGTACCTGTAAATGTCCAGTCGTCGCTCGTGGTCTCACCTGCCTCAATGGCGGCAGGGATGGTGTAAGTGCCGCTGAAGTCAACGTCGCCCGTTGTAGAAGGCATAAACAGATACGGAGTATTGGCGGTCAGCGTGGCGGCTTCCACCTCAGTCATTTCGGCTACATAGTCGTCGCCGTCCTTGTTGACGCCCGTGAAGGCGTAGAACTTCTCGCCGCTCTTCTTCACATATTCGAAGGGCAGGCAAACCGTCGATGCCTTGCCAGCAGTGAACGGGCGCTTATAGGTCACGTCAACGGTCTTTCCCGTGTATGAAGACAGAGCAGAGGGAGCCTCGCCGTCTGTCAGCTCCACGGTAGGGGTTGAAGCATAGCCATAGACCTCAATCTTGGTCACGCCATACTTGCCGATTGAATTTCCATTGACTTTGGCATCAAATTCATCCAACTCATAATCAAACATCATTGTTGCCTGAAAAGGGGCTTCGGAATCTTCGGCGCTGCTCTCATATGTGTAAAACTTGCAGCTTGTGATTGTGTAGCCTTCAACTGCAGTAACGGTTAATGTAGCTCCTTCTTCATACGAGTACCACCCCCAGAAATCGTCATCATTAAGGAATTCCCCCCCGCTGAGAGTTACGGTAGCAATGTTGTTAAAGGTCTTGCTGCCGCTCTTGAAACTTGCGTTTTCGCCAGTGCTCTCTATCGTCGTGAGCAACGTGGGAGTCTGCGCCCATGCGCCCGTCGCTGCCATCAGCAGGAGGGCAAAAATTGAAAGTAATTTTGTTTTCATGTGTCTTTGTAATTTTAAATTAAAAAATTATAAATGAATACTAAGAATTATTTCTTCAGTCTGTCGCTGTCCCTGCCTCCGTTATCAGACAGGGACAAAAGACTTACCAGCTTCCCCTGCACGGTTACAGGGAAAGCCGCATTTTTCGGTGCCTGGTGCGCAGAGGCGCACCATGAATTGATTGGCTTTTAAAGTTATCAGAGAGAGAGAGAGAGAGAGAGAGAGTAGCAAAAATATTGGAATAACCAAGGAAATGGGTCATTCTTTGTGTTGCGTTGGCATTATTTAACGTCTCTGTGTGGGGCATAAAATATTTTAATAAGGTGAAAACTGCGATTGGGCGGAGCCGTCAAGCGTGCTTGAATGGCAGAGCGTAAGTAGTTTAGCACAATTCCATGTGCAAAAATACAAAAGTTTGAGAAAAAACAAGCATTTTGAACAGAAAAAATGAAGAAAAAATTAATTCATAATTCACAATGCACAATGCATAATTCATAATTCACAATTGACAATGCACAATTGATAATTCATCATTGAAGATTGTCACTATTTGTTTGTGCACCTATCTACCACGATGGCGATGGCTCCATCACCCGTAACGTTGCAAGCCGTTCCGAAAGAGTCCATCGCTATGTAAAGGGCAATCATCAATGCCTGTTGCTCCGCATCAAAGCCAAGGATACTTGCCAAAGGAGCCAATGCAGCCATGATAGCTCCACCAGGAACACCTGGTGCTGCCACCATGACAATGCCCAACATCAATATAAAGTTGAGGAAAATGCCAAAGTTGGATGGAAGACCGCTCATCAGACAAATCGTCAGGGCGCAAGCCGTAATCTTCATGGCAGAGCCCGACATGTGAATAGTGGCACAAAGGGGAACGGTAAAGCCCGCGACCCCTTCAGAAACGCCATTCTTCAGTGTTTGCTTGAGCGTCACGGGAATGGTGGCGGCTGATGAAGACGTTCCCAATGCGGTGAGATAGGCAGGCAACATGTTCCAAAGGAGCTTGAAAGGATTCTTCTTGACAACGAATCCTGCCACGCAAAACTGATAGACGAGTATCAGGACATGAAGGACAAATATCACGCAGATGATTTGGATAAACACCAACATGATGCGGTAAGCCTGTCCTGTATAGGTCATCTGTAAGAAGATACCGAAGATATACAAAGGCAACAAGGGGATGATTGCCTTGGAAATGGTCATGGAAATCACCTTTCGGAACTCACCAAACATATTCTTCAGCGTGGAAAGGTCGGCGTAGGCTATCGCCAACCCCATCATAAACGAAAATATCAGACCGCTCATCACGTCGATAAGGGCTAGTATCTGTATGGAGAAATAAGGTGCAATAGACACCGCTTCCTCTACCTTGGCAATATGCGCCGTGTTTTCCACCATTGCAGGAAACAACCACCGTCCCGTGCCGTATGAAATCAATCCCGACATCACGGTATCTACATAGGCAATGGCAACGGTTATCAACAGCAACCGACCAGCCGAACGACCGATTTCGGCTATGGCTGGGGTCACCAATCCCACAATGATGAGAGGAATCATGAAACCCAAGAATTGACTGAAGATGGCATTAAACGTGATGAAAACTTTCACCCACGGCAAGGTGAGCACATTGCCAAACACAATGCCCAGGATGATTGCCAAGATGATACGGGGCAACAAGCCTATCTTCAGACGGGAAATCATATTCTGTTGATTTAATTTCTTTGGAGTTTCAAGGAGAGTTTTTGAGAGAGTTTTTAAGGAGTAAAGGAGTAAAGGAGTTCAGTAGTTCAGACAAATGTCTTTACTCCTTAACTTCTGAACTACTGAACTCCCTTTCACTCCTATTACTTGCGAATAACGAATAAGGTCCTTTAAACTATTCTTTATTCAATATTCTCTTAGCCATTGCGCGACCTAAAGCTTCACAGGCAGCCTTGCTCTCGGCAGAAAGCGCCTGCTTCATCTCCACGGGTTCGCCTACAGCCTCGAAGTGGAGACGAGTATCATTCCATTCCTTGATTTTCTCTACTGCCTTGCTTGCCCAACTATAACTTCCAAACCAACCTAACAGGTGGTTCTTGATGTCTTTTCCAGCTATCTCGGAAAGCAGCACGTCCATCTCGTGATAAAGCCCCGTATTGTATGTAGGTGCTCCCACGATCAATCCATTGTAACGGAAGATGTCGCGCAAGATATAAGAATGGTGCGTCTTTGACACATTATATATTACTATATTCTTCAAGCCCTCCTGACTGGCGGCACGTGCAATCACCTCTGCCATGCGCTCGGTATTGCCATACATCGTACCATAGCAAATCACCAAGCCAGGCTCGGTTTCGTACTTACTCATCTGGTCGTACATACCCACAACCTTGTCGATGTAATCATGCCATACAGGACCGTGAGTGGCGCAGATATAGTTAATCTTCACACCGGCGAGCTTCTTCAGGGCATTCTGAACAGGTACTCCATACTTGCCGACGATGTTAGAGTAGTAACGAACCATCTCCAACCAGAACGTGTCGCAATTGATTTCACTATCTATCACGCCGCCATTCAATGCACCAAAACATCCGAAAGCATCTCCGGAGAAAAGGATGTTGTTGACCACATCCAGCGTGACCATCGTCTCTGGCCAGTGAACCATGGGCGTAAACACGAAGTTGAGCGTGTGGTGTCCCAATTCGAGTGAGTCGCCATTCTTCACCTCTAATTGATTATCCGCAATACCATAGAAGCCCTCCATCATGCCAAAGGTTTTCTTGTTGCCGATAATCTTGACGTTTGGGTAATATTTCTTCATCAGAGCCAACGACCCGCTATGGTCAGGCTCCATGTGGTTGATGACGATATAGTCGATGGGACGGTCGCCTATCACCTCACGAATGTTTTCGAGACATTGCGTGAAGAAATCCACCTCCACGGTATCAACCAAACAAACCAAATCGTCGTCTATCAGGTAAGAATTGTAAGAAACGCCATTGGGCAATGGCCATAATCCCTCAAAAAGATTTTTGTTACGGTCGTTTACGCCTACATAGTAAACTTTGTTGCTAATTTCTATCATCAGTACACTTGATTTTATATTATTTTGCAAATATCCGAATTTTTACGCACATAGCAAAATGATTTCCCAAAAAACATTGCATTACATTTTGATATTTGCGCAAAAATATAGAAATTTGCAAACTGAAACATAAATACTTTTTTGAAATGCGTAAGGTAATAGGAATAGGAGAGACCGTTCTCGACATCATATTTAAAAACGACCAACCCATTGGGGCTTATCCTGGTGGTTCTACGTTTAACGCCATCATTTCCTTAGGACGTTGTGGCGTAAACACGTCATTTATCTCTGAAGCGGGCAATGACCGTGTGGGTAAGCAAATCATCGACTTCTTAAAGGAAAACGGTGTTGACGCTTCGGGCGTGAGCCAATTTCCCGACTCGCAATCGCCCATCTCACTGGCTTTCCTCAATGCCAACAACGATGCGGAATATCTCTTCTACAAAGACCATCCGCACGACCAATTGGATTTCGTCTATCCTGACATTCAGCCCGACGACATCATTCTCTTTGGCTCTTACTTTGCCGTGAATCCCGTGATTCGCCCGCAAGTGATGGGACTGCTGGATTACGCCCGCAATCATGGTGCCATCATCTACTACGACGTGAACTTCCGTCCTTCTCATCGACATGAGGTGATGAAACTCACACCCAACTTGTTGGAAAACCTGGAATATGCCGACATCGTGCGAGGCAGTCATGAAGACTTTGAAGTGCTTTACAAGATGGAAGACCCCACGAAGGTGTACAACTCGGAGATTTCTTTTTATTGCAAGAAGTTTATCTACACCCACGGCAGTCAACCCGTCACGCTGAGGGCTGAAGGTGGGTTCCACAAGGAATATCCCGTGAAGCAGACACAAACGGTCAGTACCATTGGCGCAGGCGACAACTTCAATGCGGGCTTCATCTTCGGCTTGATGAAATATGGCATTACTCGCAAACATATCGAAAACGGACTCTCTGAGGAACAATGGGACAACATCATCGAGTGTGCCCAAGCCTTCTCGGCAGAAACATGCAAGAGCCTTTTCAACTATGTGTCTGTAGAGTTTGGCAAGCAACAAAAGGTATGAAATACCAAACAGCAACCCTGAGCAACGGGTTACGTGTCATTCACTTACCTTCTTCCCTACCCGTCGTTTACTGCGGTTACCAGATTGCAGTTGGAACACGCGACGAACAACCTGGGGAGGAGGGATTGGCGCATTTCTGCGAACACATCACGTTTAAGGGAACAGAAAGGCGCAGTTCATTACAGGTTCTGAATTGTCTGGAACGTGTAGGGGGAGAGTTGAATGCCTATACCACCAAGCAACGCACCACTTATTATTGTGCCATCTTGAAGGACTACATGGCAAAGGCGGTTGACTTGCTTACAGACATCGTGTTTCACAGCACTTATCCACAGAGTGAGATTGACAAAGAGGTGGAGGTGATTTGCGACGAGATAGAGAGTTACTATGATTCTCCTGCCGAACTCATTTACGATGAATTTGAAAACATCATCTTTCATGGACATCCGTTGGGACACAACATCTTAGGTACTTCCCAACGTGTGAGAAGTTTTACTTCTGAAGATGCACTGCGGTTTACACGGAAGTATTATCGTCCTGCAAACAGCATCTTCTTCGCATACGGAGACGTTGACTTCAAACGGTTAATACGACTCTTAGAGTTGAGAAACCGCAACGTCACGAATGGGGAAATTCCTCTCACGCCACCCTTCCAAGTGCCCAATGCTTCAACGTCACAAACCATTGTCCGTGAGATGCACACCCATCAGGCACACGTGATGATGGGTTGCCAAGCGTATGACATGCACCAACCTCACCGAATGACACTCTACCTATTGAACAACATCCTTGGAGGACCCAACATGAATGCCAAACTGAACCTTGCATTACGGGAACGACATGGATTGGTTTATGCCGTGGAAAGTATGACTGCCAATTATAGTGATACAGGATTATGGAGCGTGTATTTCGGATGCGACCCACAAGACGTGGAGAAGTGTTGCAGATTGGTGCGCAAAGAACTGAACAACATCAAGAGGAAAGCCATGAGTCCATCGCAGCTCAAGGCTGCACAGCAACAAATCAAAGGACAAATCGGTGTGGCTTGCGATAACAGATTGCAATTTGCTCTCGACTTTGGCAAGGATTACCTGCTCTATGGATGGGAAAAAGACATTGATTCTTTCTTCCATCAAATAGACAGTATCACCGCGCAAGACATCCTCGAAGTAGCAAATGAGCTTTTCAAGGAGGAAAAGCTTACCACGCTAATCATCAAATAGAATCCCTAGGATTACCTAGACTTTCTAGAACTTCTAGTATTACTAGAATTACTAGATTTTCTAGAATTACTAGGATTACTAGAATTACTAGGTTTTCCTAGGATTTCCTAGGATTTCCTAAAAAAGAGGAGATTCTCTTTCCCGAATCTCCTCTTTCTATCTTTTATTTCACCATCTTCTTCCCATTGACGATGTAAATACCCTTTCCTGTTGGTAAATCTCCAGAAATCCTGCGACCTTGCAAATCATAAATGCCATTCACTTGTTGCTCTTCGTTCTCTTCCATTCTCACGTCATCAATGCCATCAACGTAGGTATTGATCTTTCGCATTTCTTCCTCGGTGAGAATGAGCCAACGTTGCGTGGTGGCAGAATTGGCAAGGTTGAACGTAGCTTGTCCCACCGTTCCCGACGCATTAGCCAACATACAATTAGGAGACCATTCGGTAATGGGATGAATCATCCAATAGCCACGATACTTCTCTGCGGTTACATCTACACGACCGCGCATCAGATGCAACCAGTCATTGGCGATGGGCGACGTGCGCTCTGCTACCACGAAACGAGAACCGTTGTATGTAATCAACTTACCCGTTGCGGCATTGCGTATGGTGTAATATTGGTTGGATGGCTCGAAAGAAAGATACCATGCTGCTGAGTCATTGGCGGCAGCCTCATCACTACTCATCTGAACCACGTTCAACATTCCGTTCTTCCCTTCCTTCAGATAAGACGTATATAATCCACGTCCCTCGTTCTCGTTCTTCAGATAATATTTCACGTCATCCTCATGTTCAAAAGAATAATAGGGTTCTGCAAACGTGGAATAATTATGTTCCAGTCCATCCTCTCCCAAAGCTTGGCAAATCAACGCATTGGCATAGTAGAGTGCTTTCGTGCCATTGTCTTCGTTGGCACCATTGATACCGTATGGCCACATGTGCTGATAGTCGCCGTTCAAACGTGATCCATTGGTGTTATCCCAGAAGTCGAGGAATGCGCTCACGCGGTCGCCCAACCATTGTCCTGACCCCACGGTATTGTTATTATAGTTTTGCGTTCCCGACCTCATGACGGTCTTACTCCATTGTGTGGAATAAGGAATCACGCCCAGTCCATGCTCCATCTCGTGCATGATGGTTCCCGTGCGTTGGTAAGAGGCATTGGCTCCCATATTCATCCAAGGATTATCAGCATAGTAGCAGTCTGCGGTAGGCGTACCAGAGCTATAGCCAATGCTGAATGCCTTTCGGGCAGATGTCAGATTGTTGAATATCTCACAAGCCTCCGTAGCGGCGGCATTCACGCGTTTGTTGGCAGCCTCATCGCCACCATTGTTATACCAATACGTGATATTACCCTTGGGGATGGTATAGAATCGGATGACGTCGCCATATTTCACCCTACCCTCTTTGGTCTTGGCGTAAGCACGCATATAGTATTTCGTACAAGGGGTGAGGTTTTCTATATAGTATATCTCCCCGTGATTGTTCAGGTACTCCGTGGAGGTATTATCTTTTATGGTAGGATTGCCCTCCGTATTCCAGCACAGTCCTTGTTCGGTGATTTCATTCGTCGAGAATCCACTGGTGGAGAGACGGGCGAATGCCATCGTTGCGCCACGTGCAAAGCGTTTCTCCGTAACGACACTCTTGTTGGCATTGTTCCAGTTGTATTCATCCAACACCACCATCAGCAAACGCACATGCTCGTCCATTGCCTCAAACGAAGCCGTCACATCATCATAAATGGCTTGGGCGGCATCAATCTCTGCCTTCAGGTCGGATGCTCCGATACCCGAACCATCTCCGTATGCCGCATTTGCCTCGTCGATATATTGTTTCAGAAACGCTTTCTTTGCCTCTCTGTCAATATCTCCCACAGGCGTATCGCGCTCTATTTTCACGAAATCGAGAATCAGTTGGGCATACACACCAGCTACGGGCGACTGGTTGGCAGCATATCCAATCTGTATCTTGCCCGAGACTTGTTGGGCTACGGTGAACGTCAATGTATCGGGAATCCATTCTCCCTGTGGAAACTTGCGCACCTTGCTCTGGGTACGCTTGCCCGACGTAGGAATCCACGATGTCTGGTTGTAGGCATTCACTTGGCTGCTCGCATTGTAATAGGCTGTAATCATCCTATAATTACCTGCCGGCAACATGATGGTCTGTGCATACAACTGGGCAGAATTGAAGCCGGGAGACATCACAAGACCGCCACCCTCTGTCTGACCAGCAGAGTTAACAGTGGGAACAGATAATCCTGTGAACGTCTTCTTGGTACCAAACTGATATACACCAGCTATGACATTGGTCTTCGATGGGTCAACCACCGTCCATCCGTCAATGTCGAGCACCTCTGCTTCCACGTCTCCCTCGTCTTCAATGGTATAGTCGAAACGAGTATCGAAACTCGCATTCTTCAAGTAGATGTCCGTCACGTCGTAAAACGTCTGTGCCTCTATGCCTGAAAAGCCCTGACACACTAACGCACAAGTCAATAGTAATGATTTCATTCTCATGCTTTTATCATTGATTAAGTTGATTTGTTCACAAAGGTACACCTTTTTTGTCATAGACTGGATATTTTCCTTGTTTTTTTTCGGAAAAATACAGAAAATATTTAACTTTGCACCAATTAGAACATTTTTTATCAAGTAAATCATTACAGTCAATGAAACATCAATTACTATTATCCTGCTTATTGGCTTGCGGTGCTTGGCAAACTGCTCTTGCCGATGAAATTGACGTGGTATATATGCTGACCACTCTCCATACGGGTACGACGAAAGAGGTGATACTCACCAACGACAATGTGTTTGTGGGTCCGAAGCTCAAGGGTAAGGACCATCTGTTTGTATGGGGAAACAACACGTATTCATCCGACCAGATTCAGGAGATTCGATTTGAGAAACGTACCATCGATGCCATTCTCACTGTAGAGGCTCCCACCGATAGAAAGGGGGACGACAATGCCGTTTATAATCTCAACGGACAGAAGGTGTGCGACATCAGCACGTTTGAGTCGCAGTTCATGTCTCTTCCCAAAGGCATTTATATCATCAACGGCAAAAAGGTCATCAAAAAATAACTGAACCATGAGAAGTTTATTATTGATTTTGCTGGCAACGCTTGGTTTGCAACACGCAACAGCTCAAGATACGATATGGGTGAAATACGACAATCGCTTCAAGCCCAACAAGGCTTTCTCTATCAGCAATGCCGACTCTATTGAGTTCAGGATGCAAGAGCGGGACGGATCTGTTCCCATCATGAAGATTTACAGAAGCTCTGTCACTCGTGGCTACGTGGAATATCGCCTTGCCACTCTTTTCGGCTCCGACGGCATCGAGAGCGGTAGCATCATGATGAAAAATCCAGGGCGCATCTTGTATAAGCCCAGCACTTACTCCAACGTTGACTATACTGACGATGCAAGCAGATGGAGCTTCCATCGTTCCATGGAGAGTGAGCATTTCGTGGTGTTCTGGGAGAAGGGATTTGGCAACGACCCCACCAAGGCGGGCAGCTATCGCTTCGACCCGAAGACCATGCTGGCAAATGCGGAGAATATCTGGAAGAAATATGTGGACGAACTGGGATTCCTTGTCCCTGGAAAATCTACCACTGATACGTATAAAATAGAGATGTATGTGTTTTACCAGACGGATTGGAAAGCAGAAGGCTCAGGCGTAGATGCCAAGGTTGGTCTGCTCAACGTCAATCCCAGTGCCATCTCTTCGCGCGGAGGCATGACCGTTGCTCATGAGATTGGACATACGTTCCAATATTTGGTAAGTTGCGACCTCGGACAACAGCATGGTTACAACTATGGCTATGGCGCAAATGCTTCTGGCGGCAACGGCTGGTGGGAGAGCTGTGCCAACTGGCAGGGATATAAATGTTATCCTGAACGCCAGTTTACTGACGGCGAATATTTTGAGGGACATCTCCCTAAACATCACTTGAACATCCTGCATGAAGACTGGCGTTATGAAAACTGCTTTGTACAGGATTATTGGTGCATGAAACACGGACAAGACTTCATCGGTAAGTTGTGGCGACAAGCCAACAAGCCCGAAGACCCTATAGAGACTTATAAGCGACTGAACAAGCTATCACAGGAGGAACTCAACGATGAGCTATATGAGGGTTTCGCTCGCATGGCTACATGGGACATCGACGGTGTGCGCGAGGCTGCCAAGCACCGTATAGGTCAACACGTGGCTCACTTGCATCAGGCAACGGGCTCTGCGGGTACCTGGGAGGTGGACTCTGCCTATTGCCCGCAAAACTATGGATATAACATCATCAACCTCAACACCGCCAAGGCAGGCACCATCGTAAAGGCTCATTTCAAGGGAATAGCAGGCAACAAGGGCTATCGTGCCATCAACGTGGACAAGGCGGGATGGAGATATGGCTTCGTGGCGTATAGCAACGACGGCACTCGTACCTACGGCGAAGTGGGACGCGACAAGGAGGGTGACATCTCACTGACCGTTCCCGACAATAGCCACCGTCTGTTCTTCGTGGTGATGGGTGCGCCTACGTCTTATTGGAGACATCCTTGGGACGACAATGCTTCTAACGATGAGCAATGGCCCTATCAGGTGACGTTTGAAAACACCGACCTCTTCGGTGAGTTTGGCGATTATCCCGACGACTACGCGCGTTGTGACACCACTGTCTATATTGATGCAGAACTGGAATACAGCGGTAGTTATTACTCCAGTACCAGGGTGCAATACGACATGGCTGCCGTAAGTCAGGCACTCGGACTGAGTACTGCCCAGATGAAAGCCGTGGGGCGCACAGCCTCGTCTAACCCGAGGTTTGTTGGTGTGAGTGCTAACGGCAACATCACCACAGGAACCACCACCAGCACCAGTTCTAACACTTGCTACGGCCATTGGTTTACCACCGCAGGCAACGTTTGTGGATATGACAATTCTGCTGCCATCTTTGCCGAGTTCTATCCAGACAGATACGGTTGTTACGTAGGTCAGTATCCTGGGCATTTGGTTCGGGGCAAGACTTATACCATTCGCCAAGCCATTCAATATACCAAAAACGGAAAACAATATACTGCAACGATGGTGGTGAACCTAAAGGTGAAGTGATTGGGTAAAAAAGAAGCATGAAGTAAGAAAGTAAGAAGCAAGAGATATGTTTAGGAGTGAGGAGTGAGGGGTGAGAGGTGAGAGATTAGTCTTTTTGATTGAGATTCGTGATTGAGATTTCAGCAGCCGTGGCTATTCTCTCACCCCTCACCTCTCACCTCTTTTTCTCTTTTCCTTTAAAAACACCAATCACAAATAAAGAATCGCCTCATTGCCCATGTTAAATAACAGATCGAGAATGCTGAGATTGGGGATGAAACCGTATTTCTGTTGATAGACCTGATAGTAGGGTTTTGACACGAAGTCGGGGTCTGGCTGTGGATGTTTGGGATTGATTACCGTGCGGAAATCCTTGGAATATTGAACATTCATCTTCCATTGAACATTGAACATTGAACATTGAACATTGGCTGGCGCATCGGAGGAATGGTCAATGGTCAATGGTGAATGGGCAATGGGTAAAGAATGGGCAATGGGCAATGGACAATGGGCAATGCTTAACAGTTCACACATTTTTTCCATGATTTCCCAGTTGAAATCCCAGAGGAATTTCCATTTCTTCTCAAAGAAGGGGCGGATGTCGTCGGCATAGAACTCAAAGAAGGGACTCTCTCCGTATGCTGACTTCAACGCATTCCAATGCAAATGCCGCCAATTGCCATGATCGCTGATGAGAATATCCTTTGATGTTTGATGGAACAATTTTGAAGGAAGAAGTATTTCGCCCAAAGGCGAGTGAGATGTTGTAATGGAAGAAGTAAAATTCACATCGTCCTTCTTACATCTTCCTTCTTCCTGCGAAGCACCACTTCGTAATTCAACCATCGTCCTTCTTACTTCATAATGGTCAATGGGCACCGTGAGCGTTTGGGTACCCTGTGTGGTAGCGATGATGCAACGATTGCGGTAGGTCTGTTTGATAAATGGCTCACAACCATCTATCAAGCAATCAAACCGATTCAGCTTTTGATACCACTGAATCGGTCCGAAGTATGTGGTGGATAAAAGACACTGCATCCTCTTTCTTTTTTTCATTGACCATTGAAAATTGACCATTGACCATTCTTGCGATGCGTCAGCCAATAGTCAATGGTCAATAGTCAATGTTCAATGATTAAAGGTCATCATTTAATGTTATCTACGAAATTGAAAAGTCGGCTCCACCTGATGCCACCCAATCCCTTGCGGTCAGGGTCGTGGCTCCACCAGATGAAGATAGGTTTGCCCACGATATGGTCTTCAGGTACAAATCCCCAATAACGGGAGTCGGCTGAATTGTGGCGGTTATCACCCTGCATCCAGTAGTAATCCAGTTTAAACGTATAGCTGTCAGCCAACTTGCCATTGATGTAAATCTGTCCGTTTTTCACCTCTAAGTCGTTTCCCTCATACACCTTGATAGGACGTTCATAGACGGCAATATTGTCCATATTGAGCTTGATGCTCTCCCCTTTCTTAGGAATCCACACAGGACCATAATTGTCACGAGTCCATCCCGTGCAAGCGTTCTGCGGATATAAGTCGCCCGTGGGAGCATCAGTATTCAGGCGGATGCTTTCCACGATGTCTGTGCGAGCCTTGAGAGCCTGCACCGAAGCCTTTGTGAGCGGCATATAGCCATTTTGATTCAAACTGGTAAGGTCTTCCATCGTAATGCCCAACTCCTGCATCAATTCGTCGGGAATGTTCTGCCTGAGCTTCACATAATACGTATATTGCACGTTGTCAGGTTCCTTATTGGGTTTACCGTCAAGATAAACAATATGGTTTTTAATCTGCAAGGTCTGTCCCGGCAATCCCACACATCGCTTGACATAATTCTCACGGCGGTCTGTGGGACGAGAGTCGATGTCTCCAAACTGGTTGGGGTTATTGGCAACATACGAGCGACCCAACATATAGCACATCTTATAATAGTCGTATTGCTGTATCTTGTTGAGGTCTTGCACCTTGACGGGCTCTCCCACCTGCTGCTCGTAGATCTGCTGGCCAAACGAATATACCATATTGTAATATTCCGTCTGATAAGGCAACTCCGTACAGATAGTATCGCCAGCGGGATAGTTGAACACCACGATGTCGTTGAGTTGCACATTGCCCAAGCCCTTTACACGGCGATAGTCCCAATGTGGCCAACTGATGTACGACTTGGTATTGATCAATGGCAGGGTATGTTGCGTGAGAGGCATGGTGAGCGGTGTTTGTGGAATGCGAGGACCATAGCTCAACTTAGACACAAACAGATAGTCGCCCGTAAGCAACGATTTCTCCAACGAACTGGAGGGGATTACGTAGTTCTGGAAGAAAAACAGATTGATAAAATATACTGCTACCAAGGCGAACACCAAGGCATCAACCCATGACATCACCACCCGCACGGGTGTCTCTGCATCTTTCCACCATTGCCAACGTATCTTCTTCGAGATGTAAACATCGTAGATGAAAGGCACTACCAAGAGTCCCCACCAACTTTTCACCCAATATAAGAACAAGAGATAAAGGACAAGCACTGCGATGAACTTTGCCCATTGTACCTTCATGTTCAAACTTGCTTTCTTCTTGTCAATCATTCCCTAAAACTTAAACATATCCGAAATTGTCAACAATCCTTGATGTTGAGCCGTATATTCTGCTGCCAATACTGCACCGAGAGCAAACCCTTTCCTGCTATGTGCATCGTGGGTGATGGTAATCTTGTCAGCCTCGCTGTCGTATTCGATAGAGTGAATGCCAGGCACCTCGTCACGGCGAATGCTCTCTATGGCAATCTCGTTGGGAGCCACGGCATTGCTGCCACTCACCGTTCCATCGGCAAGAAGTTGCTCACCTTTTACCCATGCGTCTTTTCTATCCAATCCGTCGATGATTTCTTCTGCCAAAGTAATGGCTGTTCCGCTGGGCGCATCCAACTTATGCACGTGGTGTGTCTCTTGCATCTTCACGTCATATTGTGGAAAATTGTTCATAATGTTAGCCAAGTAGCGATTCACGGCGGAGAATATCGCTACGCCTATCGAGAAATTGGAAGCCCAGAAGAGCGTCTGCCCTCCTTCAGTACACAAGCGTTTTACGTCTTCGCCGTGTTCCTTCATCCATCCCGTAGAACCAGAAACCACTTTCACGTTTTTGGCAAAAGCTTTCAAGTAATTGTCGTAAGCCGCCATCGGAGAAGTAAACTCAATGGCAACGTCTGCTGATGCAAAAGCATCCGAATCAAAATCCTGCTGATTGTCAATGTCGATGATTGACACAATTTCATGACCACGGTCTTTGGCAATCTGCTCGATCATCTTGCCCATCTTGCCGTAGCCGATTAATGCTATCTTCATAATCAAATAAATAAATCTCTACAAAGGTAGCGCATTTATTTGAATAGACCAAAAAAAAATAGTAGAACTAATTCTATCTGTTGTTTCTTTAAGAGAAACTGACAGTTTTTAATAGAATTACATATTATATATATAAAATTACATATTATATATATAATGTATACGAACCGCAAACATAGTATTTATCGGTTGCAAACATAGTATTTACCTTTTATATCATTAAAGTGACTCTCACTCTAAATCAATTCATGGCTGATTGTTGCCAACCAGCCATGAATGAATTATTGATTATCTAATCACGAGAATCGGATTAATATCCTGGATTCTGCCAAGCAGCCTTCTGATCATCCGACAAGTCAGAGCCATCAGCGTTCTTCAAGCCATCGATGAATGACTGAGGAATTGGACGATAAATGTGATAGTCTCTGATGCCTGCAGCTGCTTCTGGATTGAATGCCTTTGCACGAGCAACCAATGTCTTGGTACGAGACAATGTCTCCCAACGCTGCCATTCACCAATTAACTCACGAGTGCGCTCGTTCAAGATAAAGTTGATGGCGCGTGCTTGCTGTCCACTAACACCTAACTTAGATAGAATGGCTTCATCCTCTGCTGGCAGATTATCCCAAGTCCAATTGGTCAGGTCAGAAGCTGCCGTAGTAACAGGTTGGTTAGGATTAGACAGATAATAGGTATTCATCCACAAGTTGGAGTTGGTGTAATTAGCTGCTGCGGTACCAGTATTCAAGGTGTTTCCCTCGAATGCCTTAGAACCATCTACATAGTAAGAGCGGTTTTCACCATTCTTCCATTGTGCACGGGCGCGGATAACGTCAACGTCCTTCTTGGCAGAAGCGTAGTCGCCCAAACGAGCATAGCATTCTGCACGAACAAGATAAGTTTCACCCAAACGAGCCATGATAACATCACGGAAAGAGTCACCCTTCTCAGCCTGACGTGTTCCGTCAACTGTCTTGTTGATTCCTGCGAAGAAATTACAAACTGGTTGGCTCTTGAAGTTAGCTGCTACATATTGACCATTTTGGTAAAGAACGGATGAGTTAGGAACCCATTGTCCTATCTTGGAAGTCAAGTTACCTGAAGTGGCAGTCTGACGATTGTCAACACTCCACTCTGGCAAACGACCTGCATCATCCTTGAAGGTTGGATTTTGTGTATAGGCACCGAAAGTATAGCTATCATAAGTGTGATCATCCTTTGTGTTCAGAATCATCACGATACCGGGGTCACCAGCTTCTACGCCAGCTGCACCCTTATCAGCCACGTTGTTGATTCCGAAGACTGTCTTGAAGGTCTTCCACAAACGAGCATCGTTCACGTGGTCATAAGCTGCGTACGTGTATTCTGTAGGACGGCAACGCTGGAAGTCCATGTCACCAATCCAAACACCACGCTTCACCCAACCACCTGAGAAGTTGGAGAACTGTGGACAGAAGTAGTTATAAGTACGGTTACCGAAACGACCTACCGTAGCACTTGAATTGTTGAATCCAGCAGCCATCAGAATTTCACTCTGTTCCTCAGTAGCACAATCAACACCTGTCCAGTTTGCATACAAGTCGCTGTAGTTAGGACTCAACGAACGGGCATTGATGGCATAAGTACAAGCTTCGATAGCTTCACGAAGGTCAGCTTCCTTAGTGCTGCTATTGAAAGCGTCGCAACGCTCAGAAGCACGGAAAAGAAGTGCCTTTGCCAAGAAATGTGCAGCAGTAGCCTTTGTCCAGGTAACGCCCTTACCGTATGTAAACACTTCACCTTCGAAAAGACCGTAAGCCTTGCGCAAGTCTGAAATCACTTGTTCCCAAGCCTGTTCCTCAGTTGCTTGCGTGAAGTTACGAACAACGCCAACGGCAGGTTCCAACTGAAGCACAGGGCGACCATATTGTGCGGTCAAACGATAATAGTTATAGCCACGCAAGAAATAAGCATGAGCCAAACAACGATTACGCACCTTCTCATCAGAAATCTTGTCGGCATTTGCTATAATCGTGTTACAAGAAGCGATACCATAATAGAGTTGATCCCAAAGAGCTTGTGGAGCAGGACAGTTCTTGTTGGCAGCACCAGTAGCGGGCGTACAAGCCACTGCACCGAAACGATTGTCATACGTATTCCAGCACTCTGAGGTCAAGTCATTGGCATTGGTAAACTCATCTGTACCATATAAGGTAACGGCATAAGCCCACTCATATCCAAAGTGCCAACGGATATTCCCATAAAGGGATACCGCCAAGTCTTCCAATCCTTGTTCTGTCTCAAAGTATTGGGTAGAGTATTGGGTGGTCAATTCCTCATCCAAGAAATTGCTGGAACAAGAGCTCATTCCTGCCACCATTGTCGTGGCAAGCAGACCGCTAATCATATAATGTTTGATATTCATAATTTTCTCTTTCTTTTAATGATTCTGTTTTCTTTTCCTCATCAATTAGAATCCAACTTCCAATCCAAATACGAAACTACGGTTGAAAATGGTTCTGCCAGTATCAAGGTCAAGTCCATGGATTGATTGCTTCAAACTAAATGGATTGATTACCTGTGCGTATGCTTTCAGGTGGTTAAAGCCTGCCTTATGGATGATATTCTTCGGGAAGTTGTAACCCAAAGAGATATTACGAACCTTCAGGAAGGAAGCCTTTTGGTAACCCAGCAAACTTGAGAAGTCGTCCTTAGAACCAGATGTGGCCTGTCCTAAGATAGGTTTCTGATAGTCAGCACCTGTATTCGTCGGTGTCCAGTAGTCAATTTCTCTCTGGTTGCCATGAGCTGTCTGAGCCTCACCGCCAGTGTTGAACATATAACCCATACGACCGAACATCTGAATACCGAGTTCAATGCCTCTCCAAGAGAAGGTGTTGTTCCAACCCATCGTTGTGCTTGGGTTCTTACGTCCCAAGATTACGCGGTCGTCTTGTGTCATCTTATAGTCATCGTTGGTATCGTGCGGACGAACGTTACCAGCCTCGAAATGATAACCGTTGGCATTCCACTTAGCCATCTCGGCTGCATCGCTTTCTTGCCAGAGACCATCGTTAGCATAACCATAGAATACAGACAGCGACTCACCGATGAACAAGGAGTTGTCAGGCATGTCGTTCTTACCGTAAGCCAATTCTACAATCTCGTCTTTCTGGTAAGCAATATTGAATACACTCTCCCATTGGAAGTCCTTGGTTTGAACTGGAATAGCGTTCAAAGTGAATTCAACACCATGGTTCTTGCTCTTACCCACATTGGCAGTTGTGCTTGGGAAACCAGTCAGCGTTGGAATTGTCACACCCATAATCAAGTCGTTGGTACGTGACCAGTAGAAATCTAAGCTACCGAAGATGCGACTGTTCAGGAATCCATAGTCGATACCGAGGTTCCATTGCGTGGTCTTCTCCCATCCTAATTCTGGGTTGGCCATTGTCTTCTGATTGGCCGTATAATAAGGTTCATTGGTTGTATAACCAATCACGTTATCCCTGCCGTTGAAAGGCAGATAAACTTGTTGGATATCACCCTTGGTCTCATAAGGTGCTACAGATGAGTTACCTGTTACACCGATACCCAAACGGAGTTTCAAGTTGCTCAGCCAAGAAACGTTCTTCAAGAAATCTTCCTCACTGGCGCGCCATGCAAGAGCTGCTGATGGGAAGAAATCCCACTTATGACCATCTGCCAATTGAGATGCACCATCCCAACGACCGCTGACGGTCAGCAAATAACGCTCATTGAAACCATAGTTCAAACGAATCATGTATGATTCAAGTTGGCGGTCTTGAAGACCAGAAGAGATGCTGGCCTTATTATCGGAATTCGTCACGTCAACCGTATTGAAGGCATTCCAGAGATAAGAATCCTTAGCGATGTTCTGAGCCTGCATGCTATTTGACTCAACATTCCACTTAGAAGCTGTCTGCAACAATGTAACACCTACCTTATGCTTCTCGGCAAACGTACGGTCGAACATAATCATATTGTCCAATGTCCAAGAGAAGTCTCTACGGGTATTCAGACGCGCGAAGTTCACACCTTCAGAACCATCGGCATTAATCTTGTGGGCAGAGAATCCATCGATATAGACACCCTCACGCCAATGGCGGAAGTCTGGACCAAAGTTAAGCTTATAACGCAAGCCCTCTACTGGTGCGAATATCTTACCGAAATCAATGGTAGCGGCAAAGTTACCAAGAGCACGGAATGTCTGTGATTTCTGTTGTGAGTGATTCCACTCGTTCATGATGGTGTAGATACCTGATTCACCACCTGGATTAATCACTACATTACCATTGGCATCGTAAGGAACGGCGATGTTGTAAATCTGTTTTGCCGTACCATAGATAGCATCGGGCACAGAACCAGAACGGCCACCGAGTGTAGACATACCGTAGTCTTGCTCAGACCATGTTCCGTTGATAGATGCTTGGATAGAGAACCATTTCGTAGGATTGATGTTCACGCTGATTTTTCCAGTGTAACGATCGTACCATTGACCTTTCTGAGTACCCTTATTACTTAGGTAACCGAAAGAAGCGTATGCATTCATAGCTTCAGAACCACCACTTACTGCCAATGTGTGCTCATGGGAAATGGCTGTCTGCGTTACGAAATCTGTCCAGTTGGTATTGGTAACCTTAGAAGGATCCCATGTTCCACCAGCCCATCCCTTGAGGACATTGTCACGAGAGGTTTGTCCATCCAATGCGCTGTCGAAAAGTATCTTATCATTCTCAAGGGTTGGAGAGTTTGGATGTGCATAAGTAGTAGGATCAAGGTTGTATGCTGCCCAACGACGGAAGTCAATGAAATCTGCTGCACTCATGGAAGGCGAGCGGTCAACGATATTGGAAACAGTTAATGTTCCTGTATAGTCAATGCGCATCTGACCGGAACGACCTTGTTTTGTAGTAACAAGAACAACACCATTGGCACCACGTGAACCGTAAATAGCGGTAGCAGAAGCATCTTTCAAAATGTCGATGGTTTCAATATCACGTGGGTTCAAGGTTTCAATGGCAGAAGCAGACATCAAGGGTACACCATCCACTACATAAAGTGGCGCATTGCCTGCGGTGAGTGAACGCTCACCACGAATGCGGATGCTTCCCAAAGAACCAGGACGCTCGTTGGTGGTAATGTCTACACCAGCTGCCTTGCCTTGCAAAGCTTCCAAAGCGTTGTTAACAGGACGTGCATTCAATTCTTCGGTACTTACACTTGCCATAGCACCGGTAACGTCGCTCTTCTTCTGAACACCATAACCAACGACTACTACGTCGTCAAGCATCTGACGGTCTTCTTGCAAAGTAACGTTAATCGCATTTTTACCACTAACGGAAACAGATTGTGTCTTGAAACCGATATAAGAGATTTCAAGGTTGGCATTTCTCGGAACATTGGGTATCGAGAAATTTCCGTCAATGTCGGTCACGGCACCTGTAGTGGTTCCTTTCACCACAACACTTGCCCCAATGACAGGTTCACCAGTAGCATCAACTACTTTACCACTCACATTCCCCTGTGCCCATGCCATTGTGGAAGTGACGGCGAGCATCAAGAGAAATAGGAATCGTCGTACGCTTGTACTGCGATTCGCAGAATACATTTTTCCAATGTCTTTCATCATTGTTATTTTGGTTAGGTTTAAAAATAAATTAAAACTTGTTTGCAAATATAAAGAATTTTTTCTTTTCAACAATACAAAAATCAAAAATTAAGCCATAAATCTCAAAATGTACTTGAAAATGTTACATAGTTTCTATCATTCTACCACTACCACATCTTCAATTCGCTCGTTTTTCACGTCATCCATCAGGATGGCAGGACGCTCTTCTGGCTTGATTTTCTCAAATCTGATGTGCGAAAGATTCAACCCGTCTACATGACGGGCATATAATCCGTATGAGGGAGTAGGACCTGCCCAACGAGGCTCAGGATAGTTGGTACCTTGCTCCCGATATTCCTTGCCTTCGGGCATCATCTTGCCACCACCGCGGTATTGCACGTAGATATTGCTCAACGAAATATTGCGCAAGGGATAATCTTTCATTCCTGTCACGATGATTCCCGCCAATGAATCTACATCGGTGGCGATGACGTTGTTGATGGAGATATTACCTCCGTATGAGACATCCGTGCGTTCCTTCGGTCCACGGTTACGACATCCTGTAGTGATATAGATGGGATAATGGTGTACATGCTCCATAGAGATATTGCTCACCACGATGTTTTCCATCCTGCCTTGGTCAACTTCCTCGAATGCCAAACCACTGCTCCACATACACGTGCAATTGGAAATGGCAATGTTGCGATAACCTCCATTGCTCTCCGTACCCAACTTGATACGTCCGCAAACCCAATTGACTTTCTCAGGAATATAAGTTCCGTCAAGGAATGTACCTAACTTATACCCCGTCACGATGCAATTTGTAATGGTAATATGTTCGCAAGGAACGGGCTTCTTCAAGGCATACGAACTTTTCAAGACAATGGCATCATCGTTGGGTGTGTTCACTTTTGTGTTGCTCACCGTGAGATACTTGCAGCAGTCGATGTCTATACCGTCGCGATTGGTGTCGATGGTAACATTGTCGATGGTACCTATCTCACATCCCGTAATGATAATGGCGAAGTGACCACCACGGAAAATCGTAATGTCGCGAATGGTCACGTTTCTGCAAAGCTTCAAAGCTATTGCCTTATCACCCGTGCCAATGCTTCCGCCTTGTACGTTTCCAGCCTTTTCGGTATCTTGCTTGGTAAGTCCCTCTCCGTCAATCCTTCCACGTCCTGTAATGGAAATGTTGTGTTGCCCTTCTGCCCAAATCAGGGAATTATGGAAATAAGTATGTCCGCCATCCTGGTATTCGGGCGCGCCAAACACTTCGCTCTCGTCGTAAGCCTTCATGGAAGCTGGGGCAGCCAAGATAGTTGCGCCAGGTGAGAGGTGCAAATCTACATTGCTCTTCAAGTGAATGCTGCCACAGAGATAAGTGCCTGTTGGCAAAAATACTTGTCCGCCACCCGTGGCAACGGCAGCGTCAATAGCTTTGTTAATGGCTATGTGGTCAAGCGTTTTCCCATCGCCTTTGGCACCATAGTCTTTCACGTTGAAGACCATTCCATTGGCAAGGACATTGTTGCTTACCAGCAAAAAAAGAAAAACAAGGAGAGTATATGATTTTTTCATTGCTACAGATAGATTAGTTGTTGTTAATATTTTTAAGTTTCGCATGGGCTCAACTTCTTTGTGGTTCAGAGTTTCAAGGAATTAAGACAAATGAAGAGAGGTGTGCTCAATTTGGCACACCTCTCTTATCAAGATAGTCATTATTTATTCCAACGTGGGTCTCCTGCCTTAGCTTTGGCTGCTGCACCGTCAGGATTGAGGGTAAAGTCAGCCTTGTCAGCATTAACGAAACCTGGATCAGCAACGGTACCATTCTCGTCGAACCAACTGATGGTAGCATCTGCTCCTGCTCCTGCGGAAGTCAAGTTTTCACAATTGTAGTAGAAGTTGTTGTTCAACGTGGGCTCTGGGTCAGTTGACTTCTGGTTGGTGAAGCCACGCTTGTTGTTGGTTCCCACTACAATGTTGTTAGTGAAGTTAATCTCGTTGCCAGCGAAGCGAACATAGAGCAAACGATAATTGGCTGCTCCGGCACCTACCTTGTACAACGTACATTGGTCAACGGTAACCACTGGACCAGGTACACCTGGGAATGTACCGGAAGCATCGTCAACACGGATAAAGTCGCGAGCCGTAGCTACACCATAGATAGTACTCTTGGTCAAGTTGATAACTTTGGGATAACCCTTACGGCTGTCGATGAAGTCGCCACCTGAACACTCAATACCATAGATGATACAGTTATTGAACGTAATGCTCTCTACGGTAGATTCCACATTCAAGTAAACCAATCCCTTACCGTCTTCACGACCTGTAATAGTACAGTTCTGCACATCTAATGGACCGTATGTAACACTGGCAGTCTTGAAATTGAAGAGTTGGTCGGTTGTAGCATTATCTGAACCATCAACAACAAGTTGGCTCAAGCTGAGCGAAGCACCTTCATTGATTTCAAAACGTCCCTTGATGATAGGTTGGTCGGTAGGATAGATACCCTTGATGGTCATGCTCTTGTTCACCTTAACGGCACCCATCAGACCTTCATCATTCACATTCAGTTCATAAACGCCACCATAAACGGCGATTACTGCATTGTTAGGCAATGCCTCATCTTCGATTACTTTCTTCAAGTCTTCTCCCTCACGAACGAGGATAGCACCATTAAGGTCAGCGATAGTCGTGAAGTTACGGTTACCACACTGCTTACCATTATAATAAAGGTATGCGGTGTAAGAAGTTTCAGGAGTCAGTCCCTCGATGATAGCCTTTCCAGCTTCTTTCTCTTCAGCAGAGATTTCGTGGGTAATATCGCCGATGACAATCGTTGACACATCGAAGCCATCTTCCACTTCCCAACTCAAGGTTACACTGCGGTCAGCAATGTCGGCAGGTTTTGGATTCTTCAAGAACTGCTTGGTAGAGGTCTTGAAGTAAGCACCATTCCATTTAGAGGTACGGCTATCCTCGTTTTCGGTAATAGCCTGAACATATACCGTATATTGGGTATCGAAGAACAATCCATCCACCGTGAGAGGAATCTGGCTCTCAGTAATACCCGTGATAGACTTTGCAGGTGTACCATCAATCTTGTAAGACATGCTGTCTTCTGCGAATATCAACAAGTTGTAGCTTGTAGCCTTGGCAGAAGGAGTCCATTTAATGGCAGCAGATGTCTCCTGCACATTTGTTGCTTCCAAATCGATTGGCGACAAGTTACGAGCGAGAGTATAACTTGTAATCTCATCACTTTGGTCGCTACAAGCGGTCAGAGCTGCCGTGGCAAGCCCTAACACGCATAATGAGAATATCTTAAACTTTTTCATTGTTTACTTGTTATTTTGATTAGTCAGACAATTGACCATAATTACCATCGTTGTTCAGCATACCATTGCTATTGGTGATGAATACTGTCCAGATGGGCCAGAGGCAATTCATACTGGGTTTGTCAACCACATAAAGACCGTTGATAATATCGTCAGTGATACGTGGCAGGTTGTTGCTCAAGAACCAACCCTTGCTTTCAAAACCAGCGTCTTTCATTTCCTTACCGTGATCGTCGGTGTCACCATGATTCAAACCATAGATAACCAATGTCTCACCATCTACAGGAGAATCGAACACGCGAGCCTCTGAAGGAATGGTCATACCACTCTCATAGAGTCGTACATAAACCTTTTCGGGCAGGTCGGCATATTCGCCTTCGCGCTTGGCAAGACGTTGCAATTTAGCCTTTGCCTCAGCCATCTTCTGGTCGATAATACCCCAGCGAACGAGGTCGGGCTTACGAAGCACTTCACCGGCAAACTCGAAGGCACGTTGCTCTACGATACCATCAAAGAAGGCACTCTTGCTTGCCGTATATTTAGATTGCAAAGCAGCAACCTTTGCGGCAGGAAGCGCACGGTCAAGGATTGGCTTCATGTATGGCCATGCAGCAGCAGGACCATCCAACTCGTTGATAGCCTCGGCAGCCATCAGGTAAACGTCAGCCAAACGCATGTATTGCCAGTTGATACCATCGTCATTGTCGGAGGTCACGTAACGGTTCATCCACTCATAGCGCAACTTACCAAAGTACATTGACGTGGGGTTGCTCATCACTTGAGGAACCTTATACACATTATAATCTTGATCATTGTAATGAACCACATAGTCTACACCGTCTTCCTTTGCACCCCAACGATAGGGAATACAAGTAATGTCACGGCGAACATCGTCAACGTCATAATCATAGAACAACGTAGGAAGCGGACCATTCACACCACCACGAGCCTGCTTGGTGTATTGGTCAGATACTTGGTGACGAACACCCCATGTGTAAAGCACACGGCCACGACCATCAGAGAAAGGAATCTCCCAAAGACTCTCAGCACCAGCAGCTACATTGTCGGTACAGAGGTTGGTGAAGTTTGTCTTAAAGTCGCCAAGCGTATTGCGACCGCTGTTAATCACGTCAAGACACTCTTCCTTGGCAATCTGATACATCTTCTCAGGTGCCAGTTCGGGATCTTTAGAACGACGGTAGCCATCGCCACGAAGTCCGTAACCACCAGCATAGAGGGCGATACGGGCACGCAAGCCTTTTACGAAAGCTTTGCTCACACGCTCAGTGGTACGAGTGATAGAGTTTTCGTTTGGCCAATAGCAATAGGTCTCTGCCTCTTTCAAGTCAGCCAACAATTGCTTGTAGATAGAGTCACGATTGGCACGTGGCTTATAGAGATTCTCGGCATTGTTAGGCTCGAAACGAGCGGGAACATCACCCCAAGCCTTAATCAAGTCGTTATAGATAACGGCACGCAGCGTAAGGGCCTCGCCCAAGAGTTGAGCCATGTTAGGTCTGCTTTCCACTCCACCATACTCACGCAAGCCCTTGATGGCAAGATTGGCACGCTCAATACCTTCATAAAACTTTGCATAGGCATTGGTGGCATTGTTCATCTGTGAGTTTTCTGGTGTGGTATTGTAATTGGCAAGTGCATACTTGTCAGTCAGACGCTCAGAATAACTGGGCGTGTTAATCCACTCCACGTCAGAGTTGATACCGTAGTAAGGCAAGAAACGTCCACGATAAGAGTTGGTCTCACCAAACGAAACGTGGATAGACATAATCTCTGCCTCTGCCAACGAGTACGTAGCGAATACCGAAGACTCGTCGAGAGAAGAGATAGACGGAGAGTCCATGTCGCAAGAAGACAATCCCACAAGCGACAAAGCCATGATTGATAATTTAATATAGTTCTTCATTTTCTTTTTCCTCCTTCATATTAGAAATTCAAATTCAGACCTACAACGAACTGGCGGCTACGTGGATAACCAGAGTAGTCAACGTTCGGGGTCAGATTGTTCTTACGGATACAGTCGGCTTCTGGGTCAGAGCCAGAGTAACCAGTGATGCAGAACACATTGTAAGCCGTAACGTAGAAGCGCAGGCTATTGATGCCAGCTTGTCTGGTCAATGTCTCAGGCAGAGTATAACCCAATGTCAAGGTGTTCAAACGCAAGAATGAAGCATTCTCAATAGCCCAATCTGTCAAGACAAACCTGGACATATAGGGGCTCCACATGGTAGTGTTTGCGTTCAATGCAGCCAACGCGGTGGGATCAGTAACAAACTCTCCAGCTTCGTTTACGTAAGTCCAACGCTTGCCAGAAGCCATGTCGGTACTCAAGTTACGATATTGTGAGAACTTGGTATAAGATGCGGTGGTGTACTCAATCTTATTGGCGTTATACACCTTATTGCCAATACTGAAGTTGAAGTTGGCAGCAAGGTCGAAGCCGTAAGCACGTGCATTGAGAGAGAAACCACCAACAAAGTCGGGATTGACATTGCCAATAGTGGTAATATCCTTAGCATCTACCGCACCGTCTTCATTTACATCTTGCAGTTTCATAGAACCTGGGCGAATAGTACCGATAACAGATGAACAATCAACTACACCTTCCTTGCGTATCCATTCCTTCTTTGTTTCATCATAGCCAGTGAAGTCGGAAATTTCATAACGTCCACCATGTTTGTAACCAACGATTTCACCAACGGCGTGACCAACGGCAATGCGATAGTCGTTACCGATTTCGGTAGAACCCCAGTTAGAGTTGGTCTCAAAGTCATTGATACCCAATTCCTTGATTTCGTTCTTGTTGTAACCGATGTTACCTGTGAAGTCGATACCCCAGTCTTTCTTATTAACAATGTGGTAAGTCAAAGAAACTTCAAAACCCGTGTTTTGGGTCTTACCCAAGTTACGATACTGTGTGTCATAACCAGAACCAGATGTTGGGAACTCAATCAACAGGTCTTTCGTGGTGTTGATATAACCTTCAATGCTACCATTCAACTTACCACCAAAGAGTGTGAAGTCTAAACCAAGGTTACGAGTAATCGTAGTCTCCCATTTCAAGTCGGGATTTGCCATTACCTTAGAAGGAGCCCAGTAAGTGGAAATACCATTCACCCAAGAAGTTGCCTTGGGGCTGTACTCTTGAACGAGCTGACCTACAGGAATGTTGTTGTTACCAGCTGTACCGTAGCTGAGACGGAGCTTCAAGTCGTCAAGCCATTTCTGTGTACCTTTCATGAAAGGCTCAGAAGAGATACGCCAAGCAATAGCTGCTGAGGGGAAGTAACCCCAACGGTTAGACTTAGAGAACTTAGAGCTACCGTCGGCACGGAACGTAGCACTCAACAAGTATTTGTCTTGGAAGTTATAGTTGGCACGACCGAACCAAGAAAGCAACTTGTCATCGGCACTATAGAAGTCTTCAATAGTATAAGGAATACCCTGAGCTGTCAATTTCCAAGCTGTTTCTGCATCATAGTCGGTTGGGAAGCCGTGAACCTCATCGGTGATGGCATGTTTCTTGGTAATCACATACTCATGACCAGCCAACAGGTTCAGAGAGTGAGGACTGTCCTTTCCGAAAATATTCTTGAAATCGTAGCTTACCGTATTGGTGTTGCGGAAACGATGACGCATGGTGTTTACGTTGCGGATAGCTGGCTTACCCAGGTTCTCCTTGGCAGGAACATTCTTGATGTAATAAGCGGAAGCTCCCCAGAAACGCTGAGAGTACTCATCGTAAGTGTCATAGCCAAACTCGGTCTTCAATTTCAAATCCTTGTAAACTTCCCATCCGAAAGAACCAGCCAAGTTCAGGTTACGACGCTTTTTCTTTTGGTCGTTGTCCTTGGCGGTGGTAATGGGATCATAGAAACTTGAGCCTTCCAACTCGTCTGTTCCGTCAATGCCTTTCATGGGCAGTGGAGTATAAAGTACGGCATAACGCAAGCGGCGGTCTGTATCGTAAGCACCGGCTGCCTCGTTAGCACCACCACCGAAGATAGAAGTGTTGGCATAGCGAGCCTGGAAGTCGAGAGTGGTCTTCTTTGAAGGCTTGGTGTTCAACTTCAAAGAGAAGTTGTCACGCTTGAAAGAAGAACCATACATGATGGCCTTATCGTTCATGTGAGCGTAGCTGAACGCATACTTGATGTTTTCGGAACCACCATTGATGTTGATGTTGTGGTTAAAGGTGTGGCCTGTACGACCGTATGCAAGGTCTTGCCAGTCGTTGCCCTCAACGCCTTTGTAGAGGTCCAAATCCTGATAGTTACCAAACTTATCAGTATAATGGTTAATCTTGCTGGCGTCACCGTTGTTATACAACAGCGCATACTCATATTGCCACTTAGCATACTCGTATGTGTCTAACACATCGTATGTCTTGGCAATCTTCTTCCAGCTGTAATAAGCATTGTAACTCACCTTAACCTTACCTTCCTTACCACTCTTCGTGGTTACCAAGATTACACCGTTAGCACCACGGCTACCGTAGATAGCGGTAGAAGAAGCGTCTTTCAACACGGTGATATCTTCAATGTCATTGGCAGGAATGTCGCTGATACCATCCACGGGGAATCCGTCAACGATATACAGAGGGTCATTGGTCTGTGTGATAGAACCACCACCACGCACGCGAATCTTTACTTCTGCGTCAGGAGAACCTTCTGTGGTTGTTACCTGCACACCAGCCATCTTACCAGTCAGTGCCTCTGAGGCATTGGCAACGGGAACGGCTTGCAGCACTTCGCTGTTTACCGTGGCAACAGAACCGGTCAAGTCCTTTTTCTTCACCGTACCATAACCAATGACTACGACATCGTTCAAACTTGTAGCCTCGTCTTCGAGAACCACATTCACACTACTCTTTCCGGCAACGTCAATCGTCTGTGTCTTCATACCCACGTATGAAACCACAATCTTCTTGCTATTGCCCTTGAGACTCAAAGAGAAGTTACCGTCAATATCAGTCACCGTACCGTTGCCCGTAGTACCCTGTTCCAGGATAGTAGCTCCGATAATAGGCTCACCGATATTGTCTGCAACATTTCCCTTAATCGTCTGCGCTGATATGGTTCCCGCAAAAAACAGGCACAATGTCATCAGCGCCATTCGAAATTTCTTCAAATTACCAGACATACATTCATTTTTAGATTAATAATAGATTATTTTGCAAAATTAAGAAATTTTAAACGATAAAACAAATAACTACTTGTTTTTTTGCCATATAGCCAAATAAATTCAAGGTTTTTACGTGATACGATTAAACTTTTAGCCTCGTATGATGTCTCTACATTTCTCTAAGATTCCTATCAGTTGATCTACCGTCTCTGCCCTGAGCATGTCTATACGTGTTGACCTGAAATTAGGAATACCCTTAAAGATGGGGGAGGCAGCCAGATGCCTGCGTGTATGCAAGATTCCCCGATATTCGTCAATGCGCTCAACGTTGATGCGCAATTGTTCTTCCAAGATGTCAATCTTGTCGTCTGTTGTCAACGAGTCTGCCAATCCTTCTTCGCCTCTTTCAATATAGTCTTTCATTTCCTTGAAGACCCAAGGTCTTCCAAAGGTTGCCCTTCCTACCATCACTGCATCTACTCCATATCGGTCAAAGGCTTGCTTTGCCTCTTCAGGAGAGGTAATGTCGCCATTGCCGATAATGGGAATATGCATTCGGGGATTGTTCTTCACCTCTCCTATCAATGTCCAATCGGCTTCACCCGTGTACATCTGCGAACGGGTTCTGCCATGAATCGTCAAGGCTTGAATGCCACAATCTTGCAATTGCTCGGCAAGCTCCACGATAATCAGGTTGTTCGCATCCCATCCCAAACGGGTCTTCGCGGTTACGGGAGTATGGACTGCCTTGACCACCTCACGGGTAATCTCCAGCATCAAGGGAATGTTTCGCAGCATTCCCGCTCCCGCTCCCTTACCAGCAACCTTCTTCACGGGACAACCAAAGTTGAGGTCGATAATATCAGGGTGGGCTTGCTCCACAATCTTGGCAGCCTCTACCATCGACTCCACGTCTCTCCCGTAAATCTGGATTCCCACCGGGCGTTCCTCGTCACTGATAGTAAGCTTGTTCATGGTTGACTGGATGGAACGCACCAATGCCTCGGCACTTACAAACTCCGTGTAAACCATTGCTGCACCATATCGCTTGCACAACTTGCGAAAGCCGATGTCGGTAACATCCTCCATAGGAGCGAGGAAGAGCGGATATTTCCCGAATGCTACGTTGCCTATATTCATCAATAAACTAAGGTGTATGTAATTGATTGACCATTCTTATCCTTGACAGTCATGGTCTTTACGGAACCGTCGGCATTGGCGGTTGTTTCCACCTGATAAGAATTATACCTGCCCTTAGCTTCGGAAATGACACTCGTGAATCGTGCCATCCTAAACATGGAAAGCAACATATACGGATTACAGTTGTCAACACCTTCCAACAATTGGTTTACGTCTAAATTTGTCGCGCAATTGTTTACACTTCCGAAAGATAGTGTATAGGTCTCGTAAACATAACGATTATCCGAATAATGATGGTATATAGCCATGCTATCTGCCACATGTGCCGCATCTATCGTCAAAGAGCCTTTTCCGTTGTAGTAAATTCCATATTGCGTATAGAAAGGTCCGCATTGGTCGAGTAGCTTGAAGGCATTCTCGAAAGAGACAGGATAGACCTCGTTCATATAGAACGGACGGTATTCCACGATGTGACTGATAACCGCCGATTTACTGAGGCTTCCATTCACATGGCATTGCATCGTACCGTTGGTATTGGTCAAGTTAGACAAGCAGTAAGGATCATAAAATACATTTTTCACTCCGTTGAAGCTAAGTGCATGATAGACACCTTCCTGCACTACGTTGTTCACGGTATAGGTGGTGTCCTTATAATGAAACTTACTTATTTCGCTGACCGTTACCTTTCTCTCTTCATCAATATAGGATAGGTTTAAGGTACGCTCAGTTTGCTCACCTTTTATCGAAAGCGTCAATGGGCGCGACTGAGCATCGTATGAAACGCTGATCTCACTACCATCAGAGCCCTTGATACTTTTCACTAAGGGTGAGCTACCCAACGACCCATCTATCCTACTGGCATATTGCTGAAAGGAAAAAGAGGAATAAGCCCTGTCGGGATCTTCAGAATCAGTAATACGGAAAACGGTCATACGCGCACTTCCCGTCTTGTTGGGGGCAATATTGACTCCATAACGACAAATCATGTTTGCCTTTCCGCTCATTTCTCCCTTGATGGTAATCCAGGAGTCATCACCTTGATTGGTGGTAATGCGCCACGGACAATTACTGGCAAACACCAAACTGTCTTCAACCTGATTGGCATAAAGGCACGAAAGAGCCATGTTGCCCGTTATTGGCTTGTTGATGGAAATGACGTATTGTTTCAATGGTTCTGCCTTTTCACATGCTGCCATCAGCAGACTTATTCCAAGGCAAACAAATAATGACTTAATGATTCTCATATTTTTTTATTTTACTATTTTCATACTTCTTACTTGTCCGTTGGAAAGCACTTCCTTTCTGATATAGATACCTGATGAAACGGGAGCTTGAGTACCCAAACAACTGCCGTTAACATGGTAATACCTTACTTCAGAAACACTTTCATTCTCAGTATCTCTTGCACATATATCTGTCAAAATATTTTCAACATCTGGAACAACAACTGGCTCTATTCCCTCACGAGTGGGAACCACGGGGTTAATCTTACCGTCTGCATCAAACGTAAGCTTGTCTATACATACTTCACGATGAATGCCCGGACCATTGTTCAAGTAGTTTTTGTTGATGCGGTGATAAACGATGTACCAATCATCCGTACCAGGAACATTCACGATGGAATTATGCCCCGTACCGTAAATCTTGTCATTGGGTTTCTGGATAATGACAATGGGCTGATTTGCAACCTTGATGGGGCCTGTGGGCGAGTTGCTCGTACCGTAAGCCACATGATAATTGGCTGCTCCCGTATCGTCAACGCTCCAAAGGAAATAATAGATACCGTTGCGATAGAACACGTATGTGCCTTCACGATAGGCATAATCAGACAAGGAACCTCCCACTGGGGTGATGTTGTATTCCTCTCCTTCCACGTTCATCATATCCTCACTGAGTAGGCGATAGCACATCTTTCCGTTTCCATAATACAGATATGATTGTCCACTGACTGGATCGGTAAAGACATCAGAGTCGATCATCTGCCCAGCAGAAGAGCTGGTAAACAAAGGTGTTGACTTTGCCGTGAACGGACCCGTGGGACTCTCTGCTGAAGCCACGCCTAACGTCTTCTTGCCCAGAGACTTATTTTGTCCACTGAAATAGAAGAAATATTTCCATTTGCCATTCATCCATTTCTCTTCGATACATGGAGCCCACGCATTGCCCGTTGACCAAGCCACATTGCCGCCATTTCTTAAATTGAGAATGGTTCCCTCATTGGTGAAATGTACAAGGTCGGGTGAGGAGAACACGTCAAACGTATAGCCGCCCCATCCTTCATAACCGTCGGCGGTAGGATAGACATAGAATCTACCCGTCTTATTGGAGAACAGCACCTCTGGGTCAGCATGGAAATCGGGAATGACGGGGTTGGCATTCTCCTGCACTTGCACGGTATAGGTCTTGCTTTCCATTCCATTGGTCACGGTATAGGTTACGGAACCACGGGAGAAGTCTTGTTCTCCTACAGGTGTGATGGTTGAACCTACGGAAGCTACCAATTGAGGATTGAACGACTGTATGTCTGTGCCTGGCTCTACGGGAATGAAGATGTGGTTGTAGTTTATCTCCATGTCGTTTTGCTTGATGCAATGATTCGTTGCGCCAGTGATGTCAATATCCACATAACAAGGGAACGCATTCATCAGCGTTTCTGTCTCAGCCTTGGTAATGGGAAGTACCGTTCCGTGTCGAGGCGTAAATGCCCCAAAAGTGTAAGTGTTTTTCACAAACTTAAAGTTGGATAAATCCTCACTCGTACAGAACTGGTAATAACCACTGGTGTAGCAATCGTACATCAAGACCCAAGAGTCTTTATTGATTAACTTAAACACGCCTGCACCTTCTACAGATACCGATGTTTGTTGCAAGGCACCCGACGGCTCTGACCATTGACTGCCAAGTGGTTCACCTGGTCTTGCGGTAAGATGTTTGGCGGTTACCTTACAGATGGCTCCCTCACCTTCTGTCTTGTAAAAAGCATGGTAAAGGGAATCAGACTCATCATAGACAATGTCCATGTCTATAGTAGATGAACCTCTGTCGTAAAGGTAAACGGGATAGCCTTCCAAATCGGTAAAGTCTTCGTTAGCATAGCAATAATACACTTTATCGTATGGAATAGGGTCCTTGCTACCTGTACGCATGGAGAAATACACCATATACTTCTTTGCTTCCGGATCCCAAATGGTTTCGGGAGCCCAGACACGAGTCAACTTATCCGCAAAATCGGAATGGGCAAATCTCACTGGGAAATGGACGGTGGAATGAGACCAGTGAATCAAGTCTTTCGATTTCATCAACACGATGCCTCGGTTGCTATCCCATCCTTCTCCACTCTTCATATCGGTATTCACCATATAAAACCAACCATCTTCTCCACGTAAGATATGAGGGTCACGAACTCCACCCTTGAGAGAAATGCTATCGGCAGCTACTACCCTTTCGCCCCAATTCAGCGGCGTGTAATTATATCCATCTTGGGAAAGGGCATAATAAATATTCTCATTGGAATTAGAGGGGAAATACACGAAGAGGTAGTTTTCGTATGGCTCTTTTCGTGAAACACATACTTCAAATTCTTTCGTGGCTTTCTCGTTGCCACGCATAATCGTTGCCTCAAGTGTCACTATTACATTCTCGTTTTCTGGTTGCTTCATCACCCTACCCTCATTGCTAAGCCACTCTGGTTTAGATGATTTCCAGAAAATGGCAGAGCCTTCCTTGCCTACCGTGGGAAGGGTGACGTGCTCATATAAGTGGTTGATTTTACCATCTAATTGCAACCATTCGGTGTCACGTGAAACAATTTCTTCATCGGAAAACTCTGGCAATACACCCACGTTGAACGTGCGAATGACTGTCACTTTTCCACTGGTTAATGTAGCCGTAAGTGTAGCTAAAGATGTGGCAGAACCGTATGGCGGACGATTAATGTGTCCGTCATTCGTGATGATACTTTCATCGCTGCTCTCCCAAGAAATCTTGATGTCGTTCCATTGAGTGGGCAATGTGACATCGTTCATGATTGCGCTCATGTCGGGCATGGTAAACGATTGCATCAGTTTCACCAGCCGCAATGAATCCTCATATTCGTTAAATTCATCGCAAGAAGATTTCAAGCTGACAATAGTCTTAGAGTCAAGGGAATAATTGTAGATGCGGAAATCGCTATACTTGGCGTTTTTCAAAAAAGCATCGCCATCGTAGCAACTCTTACCTAAAAAGTTTTGTGTGGTTTTACCGATTTGGGCAGGACGAAGGTTAATCTTCTCTGAAGTTGACTTACCATCTATAAATATACGCGCGTAAGAAGAGCGTTGCATCACGATGATATTATACCATCTGCCTTTTTCAATCAAAGTATTGGAAACAAAGGTTTCCTCACCATCGTAATTAGTCTGTGTAATGGCAAAGCGAGAGTCTTTGGCACTCAAGAAAAGATAGCCATCTGATGATGACTTGGCGAAACACCAGATAAAATTGCCATTTTGGGAGATGTCAGTCTCTTCAGGAATGAAGACATTGACTGAAATGGCATAGTTGTCAGTTAAGGAACCAATCACGTTGCTTATTTCTTCGCCAAATTCAAAATAACCGTTGTTTGCTCCTAAGTCAAGTATTTGTTGATGATGATACATAGACAAAGTGGCACCCGATTGCAGATTGCCTTCGTATTTGCCAGTGACATCATGTGTTGACGAGAAGTCAAAACAAACCACCAAGCTGTCGGAAGACGCTCTCATTCCGACAAAAGCAAAAATGAACAAAACAACAAAAACAACTCTTTTCATGACAATCAGACAAGACATAAAAAAGTGAAGAGAAACAATCTACTCTTTACAAGTAAATTATCACTCTTCACATGTATAATGTTTAACCAATAATCAAATTATTCTTCGTCCCAAACACTGAAACTTTTTGCAACAGGGTCACCAGAACCATCTTCATCAACACCGCCATAGCCGATGCCTTCACTTGATCCGTAATTACCACTTATTGTTTCCTGCATGATTCCTTCTACTTGGTAAGAAACAAATGCAATAGTGGGAATAATATATACTTTTTTCATAATTCTTCAATTTTTACTTTTTAACAACTTTCTTACCATTCACGATGTAAACGCCACGTTGGAGACGATTTGCGTCTTTACCAACATTCATACCACTTACAGAGTAAATATCATCATTATCTTCTTTCAGCGTACTTACACCTTGAATTGAGGTAGGCATACCATCAAAAATGAAGGAAATCTTAGCACCAGCATTATCTACGCTTGACAATACATCAAATAACTCGAAGTAAGCACGGAAAGCTTTTGACTTTGTTTTTCCCGTTGAATACCAGAATTGGTTATTAGCAAGGAATAGTGCCAATGCAGGAACTTCGGTATTAGCAACATAAGTACCATACATGTAACTTCTAATACGAGAAGAATGCTTAACCTCAACTACTGGCTCATCCTCAACATCAATATTAACGCCTTCAACGATAAATGGATAAGTAGCTGCAGCTGTTTTAATAATATAAGGATGATTAGCCTCAATAGCCGTCACAGGGTCGAAATTTATCCTAATGAATGTAACGTCACCATTATCATTCTCTGTAGCTTCCCAGCCAACAAAGTTACCTAGTAATGTACCCTCACCAAATGCGCTCTTAACCTGCTCCTCTGTCATGTCAAATGGCAAACAAATAGTACTCCACTGACCATCTGTAAAAGTGCGGAATACACGAGCATCTGCATTTGCAACGTTTACAGGAGCCTCTGTTTCTGTCTCATACAAATCAGTATAGCCAGCATTACTATCAATCGTTATTGTAAATGTCATCGGCTCTGGAGTATATTGCTCTTGTCTGTTTTCCGCCAAAACAACATCAAACAATGTACAGTTTATTACCGTCCCATCAGTCAAAGAAGCATCAGCAGTTACAGGAAAAGACATTAAAACTCCTTCATGATCTGTAATAGGAATGTTTCCTAAAGGCTCACCATCATCACCTTCACCATAAGAAAACGTTGCAAAACGATAATGACCTCCACCATAAGAATTACCTCCAATTGTATATGTCTTATCAACGGTTTCACCGTTTTGGGCAGCACCAGACCTTTTGATGTATTCATTAAATTGAACATCAAACTGGTAACCACAGATAAGTTCACTATCAAAGTGATATTTTACAACGATATCCACATGACCTCCAGGACGCACCCTCACGTCATCAACACTTAGATAGTTGTCAGCAGAGGCATTAAAAGCCAAAGCGACCATTGAAAATAGTAATAATAATTTTTTCATATCGATATTGTTTTAATATTATTTCCTTATGTTTAGTCACACATTAATTCTTATAGAAACCGTATGAGGGTACTATATTCCGTGGCAAAAATACAATAAAGATTTGAAATAACAAAAAATATAGAAAGATTTTTTTCATTTGCACCAAACAAATTAACATTTCGAATGGCACAACCTACATTCCCAAAATGTTTTATATAAAGAAACCATCGGTCACTATGCAAGAAACCATCGGTTACATATATGGTGACCGATGGTTTCTTAATATGTTACCTATTATAATAAGGTATGGTTTATCGAATGACGTATTTCTTGCCGTTGACGATATATATACCTTTGGTAGGATGATTCACCTTTTGTCCTTGCAGGTTATAAATCGACGAATGGTCTTGTTGTCTATACACAATGGCAGGAGCCTCGATTCCACTCGCAATCATCTCATCGAAATCAAAGACACGATTTTCCATCTGGTACAAGGCAGACACATCCTCGTAAGAGAGGATACGACTGAACATCATCAAATCGTCAATGCAAATGTCGGCTGAACCCTCCTTCGTACCATAACCGAAATAGAAGTTGCGGCAAGCGGGAATATGGTCGAGAATGAGATTGAAGTCGCACTTGGATTTGGTGTTGACCGTTGTACCATTGATTTCACCCGTATAGACCATCGTAGATTTATTGGAACGGTTTACATAGAGTTTGATGCCGTCTTTACGAGAGATGGTTACCACCACGTGGTTCCAACTACCCACTGGCAACTGTGAGGAGAGATTGCGACTATCAGGATTGTTGATGTCAAACCAGTTGCCCTCATTGTCTATAAATCCAAAATAAGAATTACCCGTCATGAAGAAGCGTTTCACGGGATTGAAATTATAGAAACTGAAAATGTCGTTTACCAAGTCGTCGGTATTACGTTTCAGCCAGAACGAGATGGTCATACCCTCTTCGATGGAACCCTGATAGAAGGGATTGTTGATCTGCACATAGCTATTCTTGCCATTTGTCCCCTCATACTGATGTATGAACTGTCCGCTTCTCTCATGATCGGAAGTGAGAACAGGTCTTGCCCCACCTGACAACATCTGAAGATAAGCACGCTGGTCATCATTGAAGCTATTCACCAAGGGTTGCTTGTCGAAGCTATAATACGCCACCATGTCTGACGAGAAATCACCAGAAGGAATGGTGTTTGCCTTTGCCCTCACGGTATAGGTTTGTGACCAATAATAATTACCGCAAGTGAGCTTGCCCGTAAGCGTGATGATCGAGTCTGCCTCTAAGTTTGCGGGATTGTATTTGCCATCCTCATTGATAATATCAGGTGCACTGGAAGTCCATGTCAACTCAACATTATCTTGTAGGTTGAAATCGTAGAGGTTGATATTGCTGTTGATAGACTTATAATTAGAAACGGGAATGGTACTGTTGTTGAGCGTATAGGCAAGTGCGTAATCATCCCTCATCTTATAAGCCCAAACGTTTAAGCCCGAGTTGGCACATACACCCGTAATGGCAACAGCCTTGATGGTGGTTGGCTCTAACTGCTGCTCTACCACCACGCCCTTATACGTGCTGCCATTGACGGTGAGCGTGATGTAAGAAGTATTATCTACCGTGCTCCACTTGCCGGAATAGTCGCCACTGATGGTTCCATCTGCATTCAGAACCACCTTGACAGGCGTAACCTGTGCCTTGTTTTTATGGTCGATTCCATATTTGTGAATCATCAATTGATAAGTTCCCAAAATTTCACTATCCTCAAAGTGTTTGCGAGAAGCGATAGAGTCGTTACCAAATTTCTCTCCGTTATATTCAAAGGGAGCGGCAACAAGCCATTTGTCTTCATTGAGGAACAACTGATGCACACGCACCTGATGGCCTTCGCCAAGGTTGTGGAAACGAGTATGATAAACGAGGTATGTGTTTCCGTCGGCTGCGTCGATGACAGAATTATGTCCTTGTGCCGTTTCACCAGCATTGCCAACGGTGGTAAAGCCCCACTCACCGTAAGAGCCAAGCAGTTTCTCGCCGCGTGTGTCAGAGTTTAATCCGTAGTTGAGAGCATAACGAGTAAAAATGGCACTTGTACCTTTGGTGTCAACATACGGTCCGTCCGGATTCTTGCTTCTGAAGACACGCATCTCGTAACCACCGTCAGACTCCAATCCACCGTAAGTGACGAAGAGATAATAGTAATCACCAATATGCTCGATGTAAGAACCCTCGCCAGACACATACCATCCACCAGCCACTTTCTTTCCGAAGTACGGGTCGCACGTTACGGATTGTGCCTTACTGGCATAATCACTTCCATAGACAGCATCATAGTCGCGCAAGCCAGTTTCGGGATTCAACTTGAGCATCCATATACCTCCCGACCATGAACCGTAAGCCATCCAGAGCACACCCTCTTCATCGTAGAACACGCATGGGTCGATGGCATGTGGCCAGAAACTACCCCAACTGTTTCCGCGATTATATCTCTCAGGCAAACTGCTCAACGAGCCAAGGGCAAGTTGCATGTCGGTTTTCTGATAAGAAATGTTGGCATTCGTGTTATTGATAAAGCCGGTGACAACGACGGGACCCTGATACACATACGTGCCATCAATCCTATCAGATGTCAGCAAGATAATGCTCGAGTTCCAAGTAGGACCGTTGATGCTTAAATACATGCACCACTTATTCATCACCTTATTATATATAATGTCAGGAGCCCACATATTTCCGTCAACGGAATAGTTGCCGTATGCACCAGACCATCCTACCGCATTGAAATTGGGGAATGCCACTTCCTTACCACCCACGGTAATCTTCTTCACCTGTTGGTTGACAAAAGCCTCACTGTTACTGACGGTACGCAGAGAGCCGTCAGCACTGACCACGCCCCACGGGGAAGAGAAATGAGACCAATTCTGCAAGTCTCTGCTACGTGCCAACCCATGATGAGTACCGAAAATGTAATAAAGATTATCGGCTGGGTTGAAGACAATGGAAGGGTCGTGTACACTGACACGCTGCATGTTAATGTTTCTGTACATAGACTTTGCTGCGGAAGACGTAATTTCAGTCTGCGCAAATGACGTGTTAAACGAGCATACGATCAACAGCATCACGAAAAGGAAAACTTTTTTATTCATTTTCAGTAAAGTTACGGAAGTGATTGTGCAAATATAAGGAAAAATATCGATAAAAACAAAGTGTTTTACATATTTGTTGTAATTTTACAATATTATCTATCAATTATCCCCAAAATCATTTGGAATAATAATAGATATTGCTTATTTTTGTGGTGAAAATCAACAACTATTAATGATACATACCATGCAAGACGTACAATTCAACCAAATCTTGCCTCAATTCAAGATTGAGGGCACCATTGAAACGGTTAAACCTTTAGGTAACGGACTTATCAACGATACATACCAAGTAATCACCCAAGAAAAAGACAAGCCAAATTATGTGTTGCAACGTATCAACGATGCCATATTTACCAACGTAGATTTACTGCAACACAACATTGCACTGGTGACAAACCATATCCGCAAAAAACTGGAAAAACAAGGCGAAACGGATGTTGACAGAAAAGTGTTGCAATTCGTGGAAACAATGGATGGAAAGAACTATTTTCTTGATGCAGAACACCGCTATTGGAGAATGATGATATTCATCCCCAATGCACAGACATTTGAGACCGTTGACACGAAATACTCTTACCTTGCCGGCGTTGCCTTTGGCGACTTTGAACAAATGCTAACGGATTTGCCAGAGGAACCGGGCGACACCATCCCCGACTTTCATAACATGGAATTTAGGATGAAGCAACTTAGGGAAGTGGTAAAGGCAGACCCTGTTGGAAGGGTGGAAGGAGTGAAAGACATCCTGGCTATTTTTGAAAGAGACGCAGAAAGAATGTGCCAAGCAGAAAGGTTACACCGTGAAGGAAAATTGCCAAGGCGCATTTGCCACTGTGATACGAAAGTAAACAACATGATGTTTGACGCTAATGACGGGCATTTCCTGCTTGTCATTGACCTCGACACCGTAATGCCAAGCTTGTTCTTTTCTGACTATGGAGATTTCTTGCGCTCAGCAGCTAACACCACGGCAGAAGACGATCCTAACATGGACAACGTACATTTCAACGTAGAGATATTCAAGGCATTCACCAAAGGATATGTCGAGTCTGCGGGAAAATTCCTCACTCCTCTTGAGATAGAACTGTTGCCATACGCCGTGGAACTGTTCCCCTTCATGCAAAGCGTAAGATTTATGTGGGACTATCTCAGCGGCGACCATTACTGGAAGTGTAAGTATCCTACCCATAACCTTGACCGCTCACGCAACCAGTTGAAACTATACGAGGAAGTGTGTAAGCATGAACAAATGATGAAAGACTATATTGCAACACTGCCCATCCCAACAAACTGATTGATGGGCAGTTGTTTCAACACATTTAATTATTTTTTACTATAATAAGGTGGGGGATTTGATAAATTTCCCTTAATTTTGCACGCAATATACATTTTTACTGATATGAGAAGATTATTATTGTTTGCAATTACCATTGTGTCTTTTGCTACCATACATGCGGATAACGTCGATAAAAACACAGCATTCGAAACTGCCGTTTCGTTCATGCAAAAGAAGAACCCCGCCATAAGATTCAATAAAAACAACGGTCGAAAGATTGTTGGTAAATCTACCAACAATACGCAACCATACTATGTTTTCAATGCCGAAAGCAACCAAGGATTCGTCATCGTATCAGGAGACGACCAAACGGAACCTATCATGGGTTATGCGGAAGAGGGCTCTTTCGACTATGATAACATTCCTCCAGCTCTGCAATTCATGCTGGATCTCTATGCAGAAGAACTGGATAGCTTGAACCAAGAGGAAAAACAAGACAACGAGAGCACAGGGAATACTGGCTCTAACCCGAAAAAAGTGGTTTCATTGCCAAGAACATCCATCGAGCCATTTTGTACAAGGATGTGGGGACATGCCACACCATACAGTAATCTAAGTCCTATTTATAATGGAGCAAGATGTGGAATTGGTTGTCTGCCGGCGGCAGTGGCAATTGCAATGGGATACTTTAATTGGCCACAAAAGACTGCGGAGATTCCCGCTTACACAACTTCCACCTATAGTATCCGCATGGATAAACTTGAACCCTGTGAACTTCAATGGGACAACATGTTGGACGGATATGATATTCCATATACATCAGCTCAGGCAAAAGCAGTGGCAGAACTAATGTTATACATTTCACAATCTATGCAAGCAGACCATGGCACAGGTAATGCATATATATCATCTGCCGTGAATGGATTAATCAAGTATTTTGATTACGATCCAGCATTACACCATGTCTATTCAACAGATTTTGACTACATTAATGACTTCACACATGTAGTTTACAATGAATTACATGAGGGTAGGCCTGTTTTATTTGATGGTTTTTCTTTGTCCACTCCTCTATGGAACCCTGCTGGCCATGCTTTTGTATGTGATGGATATGAGAAAGATGATATGTTCCATATCAATTGGGGATGGAATGGCTATTGCAATGGTTATTTTCGTCTAACAATGCTCAACCCATATAAAACAACACGAAATAGAAATTACACGAAGAATCTTGGGGCATTAATTGGAATGCAGCCAAAAGGATGGAAAGAAACCTCTACAACCTCTTATACAGATGAAGATTTGTCATTACAGTTCATCAGTATTACTCCCAATGAGAATAACATTAGAATAACTCTACAAAATGGCAATGACGCAAAATTAAGTTTTGAGAGTGCCATAGCCTTATATGACAACGACTTAAATTTTGTCAAACTCATTTCCAATATAGATACAACGACGTTCAACAAAAGTGGCTGGAACTATAAAACATATTCTTCAATATCTTACGAAGGAGTAAATGACGGAAAATATAAAGTGATTCCAGTAAGCCGCATTTGTGGAGAAGAGAAATGGCATTTTAGCAGAAGTATTGGAACTTACGCTTATTTAGAGGCAAACGTAAATGAGGGAAAAGTTTCATATTCTCCAGTAGAAACAATAGTAGTGAACTCTTTCTCTGTTTTGGAATCTGACCAAGGAAATGGCATTGGTGCACCTCAAACAGCTATTCTGAATGTCACCAATAACTCTTTTGTAAAATATGACAAAAATATATATTTAGTTGCTAACAAACAATTGAATATGATTCATGGATTGAGGATTCCCATGAATTCTACTGAAGAAATTCAATTTGAGTTCGTACCATACGTTGCTGGTAATTACACATTGGAAGTGTGTAAGGATATGGATGGCGATTTCCCCATCGCTTCTACAACCACTACCGTTAGCGATCAAGTTAACTATGGTAACGAAAGTAAAAACTATAGAATATTATCTGCTGAGATTATAGAAGACAATGCCAATGTGAGTGGAAATGTTGGATATGTCTATACCGATAAATACAAAGTATCTTTCAAAATTACAAACATTGATAGTTTACAAACTTTTAACGACTTCATTAGATTCTCTATGTCAATTAGTAAGTCAACTGTTTCTGCTTGGGAAACTTCTGTCTTACAACATATTAGATTAGCACCAAAAGAAACGAAGGTATTTACATTCGAGTCAAACGAATTGTCATGGACCAATAAAGAATATGTGTATAGAATCATGACTAAATGGAACTCTTTTGCTTCTATGGATAATGTTGTCGATTGGTCAAAAAAAGGAACATATCAAATTTTAGCCACTCCTTACACCATAGCACGTGCAAATGGCGTAAGATATTGGACTTCTAATGGTAATATCCAAGGACAAATGAGGATAGATGGTGATTCTTTCCAAGTACCGGAAGATGTGGTTGCTATCAGCTTTGACAACCCAGACTCCAGTACATGGCCAACAACAATCATCCCCAATAGCAACCCTAACACACTATATTATTTCAGTGGAAAGGGTGACTATAGCTATTTAAACAATGTGATTTACGAAGGTAAGGCAGATAGCATCAAGTTTGTTGATGGTTATCCCGCATTAGTTCCTGAAGATTTTAAAGCCAATAATATCAGCTATACCCGAATCTTCGACAAGGGATGCGAGGGAAAGAAAAACACCTATAACTGGTCTACCATTATCTTGCCATTTGATGTACAAAAAGTTGTCAACACTACAGATAGTATAGACATTGACTGGTTCCACAACTCCGAAGAGCTTAACAAAGACTTTTGGTTGTGTAAATATCATGGCAAGGAGAATTATGAGCTATTATTCGACTATGCTGACGAGTTTAAAGCAAATACTCCTTATATAATTGCTGTATCAGGCGATGAGAGAATAGATGCACCAGGTATTGTAGGAAAAACTATCTTATTTAGTTCTGATAATGTTGACGTAAAATCAGGAACGTTATACCAAGACACCGATGACTTTGACTTTGAAGGAACTACGACGGGCACAAGTATCAATGATAATTTCATCTATACACTTTCTGACAATGGAAGTGGTAATTCTTTTGAATATGCAGGTACAGAAGCTACAATCACTCCATTCCATGCATATTTCATCTCTGATGTTTCTCCAAACAACTATAACAACAAATTGAATATACTCATCCTCCATGAAAACCGTGAAATGACTGGTATTGAGGATAATTACATAAACAAGACTCAAGAACATGCCGTTTACGATCTTTCAGGAAGAAAGATTAACAAAAACCAACTCCAGAAGGGTGTGTATATTATTAATGGCAAGAAATGGGTGTATGCTAAGTAAGTGATCAGTATTATTATTTGTATCATGTCGCCTCTGATATCTATAATTATACCTGTATATAATGTTGAACATCTTTTAGAAAGATGCTTAAATAGTATTATTTGTCAGACATGTACAGATTTTGAATTGATTCTCATAGATGATGGAAGCACTGATAATTCTGGTCTTATCTGTGATTCTTATAAAGAAAAGGACAATAGAATACGAGTTATTCATCAATATAATGAAGGATCAAGTTCTGCAAGAAATAAAGGAATATCTATAGCCCAAGGTACCTATATAGTTTTTATAGATTCAGACGACTGGGTAGAACCAAATTATCTCCAAACAATGTTAGATTGCATGATTACGAATCATGCTGACATGGTTATTTCTGCATTCTATTTAGACAACAATGATAATAGTATAATTATACATAACAAACCAGAATCACTTGAAAAGGAAACCATTCTTAATGGTTTCTTTTCTAACAAACTCCACGCTGGCTTATGGAATAAAATGTTAGTTCGTAAAGCAATCATTAATAACCACATTTTATTTCCTAAATATAATTATTATGAAGATATGGTGTTTTCCACAGAATACACAATAGCATCAACATCAATAGCGTATTGTGAATATCCTACTTATCATTATGTCTATAACCATTTGTCAATGACAAACAGTTGTGATGAAAATAAGAGATATAAATTATTCCAAGATTTTGCCAACAACATTATATATATCCAAAATCTTCCTTATATTAAACATCTAAAAGTGTTTAATGACAACCTTTTTTTCTTGGTCAATTTTAATAAAAAAGGAATCATTAAAAACGTATCAAGCAAAAAAATCCTAAATTTGGTAATGAATATCATCCCAGAATCAATTAATTTCAGGAATATTCATAAAATTTCGGATTTCCTTCTTTTCATATCATCAAGATATCACATTTACAAACCTTTTAAATTATATTTTACTATTAGATCTCTTTTTCATTGAAGTTTCATTTATTAAGTCTTTTCTGAAGAATATAATAATGTCTAAAAAGGAACATTATCGTTTTTCTCTTCCATCTGGCTCCATTACAAAACTGATTATAAAAAATATCTTCTGAAATTGGCGACAAGGATAAATATAGTTTCAAAAAACACCATTTGTCTTTTTTCCACATTTTTCTCATGATGTCAATTAGAGGGTGTTTAATCTCTCTCAAAATGTAATTATTCTCACAAGACAAATTAAGACAACGTATGGCAACTTCAGCTCGAACTTTATTTTCATCATAACTACCACAAAAATTTGAGGTTAGTGAGGTGTTTCTTTCACAAATGACATATATAACATGACTATCAATTATGATATTTGCCGCATGACAACCAACAGAAACTGAAAAATAAAAATCATTGGACCATTTAGTTTCATCGAACCTAATTCCATGTTTCTCAACCAAAGATCTTTTTATCATCTTGGCTATAGGACAAGGAAAATATGTACGTGCATAAATGTCACTTTTAGGATAATTATGAAGAAAAGGACGATGGCTATTATCTCTTTCAGATGGAATCGACAAATTATCTGACAACACACTTCTATAATCAAAGATGACTACATCTGCTTCTGAATTCAGATATGAATCAAGAGTTGACATAAAGCCATTTTCAAAAAAATCATCTGCATCTGCAAAGAGTATCCATTTTCCCCTCGCATGATCAAGTCCCACATTTCGTGCACGGCCTGCACTACCTCCTTTTACTGTTGAATAATATTCCAGAAATGGGCGTGATAATTCAGGATAAGTCAGTTTGTACGTTTCTGCATTAGGGCTACAATCATCAACAACAATTACTTGTATATCTTCGCGAATAGGTATACTTTTCAAGCACCTCATCAATAAATCTGGTATATTATAATGAGGGATAATAATTGTAAAGTTAGTTTTTTCCATCAAGAATATTACAACCTTCCATCTACTATTGTTCTATCCAAAAATGACTTCACATCAAAGATAACGGATTTATCCTTAACCAACGACTTGACATCCAAATCTTTAAATTCACGATGAGCAACGGCAAGAATAGCAGCATCCACTTTCTCCTTTGGCAACTCATTAATCAATTCTATATGATAAACTTTTCTAACCACCGACGGATTTGCCCAAGGGTCATAAACTATTACATTCAAATTGTACTCTTTTAATGCATTATAGATATCTATTACTTTCGTGTTACGCACATCAGGACAGTTTTCTTTGAATGTAAAGCCTAATATTAATATTGTAGAATTAAGTACTTGGACACCCTTTTTAAGCATATATTTGACTGTTTGCGAAGCTACATAATCGCCCATACCATCATTCATACGCCTTCCTGCTAAAATAATCTCAGGATTATATCCATGTCGTTGAGCGCATTGTGCTATATAATAAGGATCTACGCCTATACAATGACCGCCCACAAGACCTGGTTTAAAGTGGAGGAAATTCCATTTGGTAGCAGCAGCCTCTAATACATCCGTGGTATCTATACCAATCCTATTAAAAATCTTTGATAATTCATTAACAAATGCTATGTTTATATCTCTTTGGGAATTTTCAATTACTTTAGATGCTTCTGCCACTTTGATACTTGAAGCCCTATGTGTTCCTGCAATAATTACACTCGAATAAATACGGTCAACCTCATCCGCAACTTCTTTAGTAGATCCAGATGTTACTTTCTTAATTTTCTCTACGGTATGTAACTTGTCGCCTGGATTAATACGTTCCGGAGAATATCCTGCGAAAAAATCCTCATTAAACTTAAGGCCACTTGTACGTTCAATGACTGGAATACATTCTTCTTCAGTTGCACCTGGATATACTGTTGATTCATAAACAACAATATCACCTTTTGAAATGACCTTTCCTACAGTTTGACTCGCATTATACAAAGGTTGTAAATCTGGATTATTATTAATATCTACTGGTGTAGGAACTGCAACAATGTAAAAATTACATTGCTTAATCATTTCTATATTAGTTGTACACACAAATCCGTTTTTAATTGCTTCTTGGAGCAACTCATCTGAAACTTCAAGAGACGTATCATGACCAGACATCAATGTATCTACACGATTTTGATTCATATCAAAACCTATCGTAGGATACTTTGTTGAAAAAAGACGAGCTAATGGAAGTCCTACATATCCAAGTCCAATGACACATATTCTAACATTGTTCAACATAAAATTACAAATCTGTTTTATATATCGTGAAAAATATTATTTCATAAACTTACAACTCACTTTCTCTCCATTCCCATCTACCGCCTTGGCAATGAAGAAGCCTGATGGTAGTTCTGAGATATTCACATTCCCAACACCGCCACGAATGCCAACAACAGTTGACATCACAAGTTGGCCACTTGCTGTAAACACCTCTACCCTCGCCATATCAGAATCTTCCGTTTTCAAGATAAGGGTTTCGTTGCCATATCTGATACGGAAATCATTTGATGAGGCAATGAGAGAGTGCTGGATACCCAGTGTTTCATGGTTCATCACTTCCGCATACGATGTCATGAGATTGCGCTTGTTTATCGTAGGCATACTAAAGGCATAAGTATCCTTTCCACCATCGGGATAACGTCCCACGGTTGTATTTCCATCGTGCAATCCATAGTATAAAGTATCTGTCCAGCTTTTGTCTGCCGATGTCAAAGCAATTACGCCACCGTCTCCGCTAACCTTAAACGATGCGTGTAATGCCTGATTGGTGGTTGCCAACTTGTCACACCAAATCAGCAAATAGCCATGAGGTGGAATCTTGGTAGATACATTTGTCTGCTCCTTTGAAATCTTGTATTTGGTCAGATTATCCAAGTTGTCTGTCAAGTACATTCCTTCCACATCCACTTCCTCATCAGTGGTGTTATAAAGTTCTACCCAATCATTCTTCTTCCCATATTCATTGATAAAGACAGAATTGCTGCCACTCACCTCATTCACACAAACTGCATGAATGCCTTCATCTGCCAATTCCACTTTTGTCATGGGTTTATAAGAGGCAGTCAACTGTACGCTTCCTGATGGCAGTGTTATCTCTGCATCCGTAGAATAATAATCAATGTCTTGCGAAGAGACAGCCCCAACGAGTTGTGCATCCCAATAGATGTCCGACGAGGTTGCACTGCAATTGTGCACTTCCACGGCAATCACGTTATTCCCTTTGTTCAATAACGAAGCTGGGATAGAGATAGTGCCCTCAAATGGCACTTGGTCGGCGTATGTCGTAGAATAAGTATTAAAGCTAACGTTTCCAGTAGGCATATTAAATCTCTCCACTTCCGTTCCGTTTACATATAATACGAATCCGTCATCCACCGCATAATTCAGCGTGAACGCATCGTTGGAAGCAGGTTTCTCAGACAGTGTAAACGATTTACGATAATAAGAAGTAGGATACTTGTTGCTCGAATTATTACCATAAGAGATAGTGGTTGCCACGCCATTCATCTTGAAGCCCAATGGTGCCCGTCCACTGTTCCAAGCGTTTGTAGAATAATTCGTTGCATACCACGATTTTCCGTCAAGCGACCCCTTGTCATAATATGTCCAAGTACTTCCCTTGTCGAATATCGCCTTTGTAGCACCAGTACCAGCCACCCATCCTTGGAATGTATATCCAGCCGGAGCCACGGCTTTCAGTGTTACGGGGGCAAAGAGGTTTCCCTTAAACTTGCCCGTAGGAATGTCTATACCATTCACCTCTATGCGTGCATCAGCTACATTACTGCCCAACTGCACCGATTGTGAAGGCACTTGATTGAGGTTGAAAATATAATAATTCCTGAGTGCAGAAATCATCAAGCTGTTCCTGCCACTGATAGTATTCTTCAGTGAGTTTCCCATATTCCTCACGTTCCAGTCTCTTCCCTCTAACGCCATGGCGGGCTCGCAAATGGCTACCAGTGAGTCTATCACTTCATAACACCTATTGGGTTCAAACACACTACCGCATACAATACAATACGTATCAATGAATTTCTTCTTAAATTCTGCATTTTGCAGCAATTGTCTGAACAGTGTCACAAGTGTATTGTCGGTTACGATGCGTGTGTTGCTGGGATATAACACATCGAAAGCATAATTATATTCCATTCCGAAGAACCAGTCAAATTCGTTGTTGCCATTGGCAAACGAACCGTCAAGGTCGAATACCACGAAACGGAACCTTCCTCCATCTTGATAGCGGAAAGCCTTCACGTTATTACGTGTCCAATCCGAGCCGCCCAGATAAAATCCCAAAGCCATATAAGCAGCATATTCATCTATGTCGAGCAGCTTCTTGATTTCCTCATACGTCTCACCATTGGCTGCATCTGCCGAAAGTGCCAACAGTTGTTTAAACGCTTCATCCGTTCCACATCTCTGTACATAGAAAGAGTCTGGCGAAATCTCAAATTGGTCTATCTCGTCGTCATCCCAACCATAGTTAGCATATACATAATGTTTATTGTTCGGTTCTCGAATGTTCAACATTCCAATGTAATTGCCATTGATAAACTCATGAGCGGGACGGAATGACTGACCATCTACGTCCATGCCAGAAGAAAGGATAATGCTCTGCAATGCCCCATCTTTTAATCTATCATTATAGTTATTGCCGCCATTCCTCACCTGTAAGGTACGGTTGCGGATATAAGGTTTCTCTGCAAAGAATGGATATTCGAGATTCTTGTTTCCGCCCAGTTCCTTACTACCTTTCAACTTAAATGAATGTGGATTCCACGCACGGCTCCATCCACCACACATTTCCAGGTTCACATCTTGGTTCAGCACCATTCCGTCTTGCGGAGTGATATACGAAAAGTTTACGGGGCGTTCCCAATCCATGTTCCAATTACATTTCGTAGATTGCCCATTACCTGGTCGTCCATTGACTCCCCTCACATATACGCCAATCGAATCGTCATACAAGAAGTCGGAATCACTGATGACCGATACGATGGGCAACGTATAATCTTTGTCTTGGTAAAGATACGACCGTGACGTTACTGGCGAAGCCAAATAGTCATCGGCAAACAAACGGAATCTGTAAACCGATGTATATGATACGGCAAACTGCCCTGTACGTGAAGTCTCACCATTGGTCAGTGTTGGCAACGTACCATCCATGGTATAGCGCAGCGTACAACCAGCTGGAATCTCCACGTTCACGCTCAGCGTTCCCATAAACAATTGCGAGGGCTGATCTACCTTTGGTGCACCTAATTGCAACTGTGTAAAAGTAGAGGTGTTGTTGCTCGCTTCTGGTGTTGGGTTTGAAGTATTCGACCATTCCTCTCCCCCATCAGTTGTACGCGCATAGCTCACACGTTCCATACTGGCAGGATAATCTTGTTGCACCAATAGATTACCCTTTGCGTCGCTGATATAGATGGTTCCGCCATCCGTGTCCAACTTAAACGACGTGTTCTTTCTGTTCAGTGTACCACTGTCAAACCAAACCAATCGATAGCCATGTGGTGGGATAATGCCCATATTTCCTGGTGCGCGCCATTGTTTCAGGTTGCTCGGCGTATCGCTAAAGTAGAAGTTGTTGATACCTACAGCCTCGTCTGTTGGGTTATACAGTTCTATCCATCCGTCGAAGTTGAAGGCAGGACTAATCCATTGGTCCACGTTAGAAGCCATGATCTCATTGATGACCAGCGACTCCTTGGTAGCTGGATTACTCGACACTTTCAAGATGACATTGGCAACCTTGTTTGACCCGTCAGTTGTACGTGCCGTAATCCTTACGTTACCTTCAGTCAATGCCGTAATCATTCCCTGGCTATTGACCGTAGCAATCCGTTCATCACTGCTACTCCAGTTAAGGGTTTTATACGTCGCATTTTCTGGTAAGATGGTAGCTATCACTTGGTAGGTCTCACCTATCAACAAATTCAAGATGGAAGGGGTAACCGTCAATTTCGTGATAGGAATCACTTCTCCATAATACTCTATCTTGAAATTGTCAAACAAGCACCAGTTATCGTTCACAAACTCCCTGTTTCTCAAACCGATAATCAAGTCACCACCATCGTGGTCAAACTCTAACTCGTTCCAATAATAGCCATCCCTGAACGCATGGGTTCCACTCTCCATCGTATTGGGGAAATAGATGGTAGTCTGGCTCCACCACGAACCCGTGGTATATCCCCAACAACTACCTTCCAAGTTTTCCGTAAACGATTGTGAATATACGCTTACCAGTTTTTTCTCGTTGTTTCCGGCATAGAGATACCCGGTGACGTTCTCCGTCCCGTTCAGATAATCCTGATAACCGTTTTGGTTATCCTTACAACGAAAATACGACTGTACAGATAACCTGTAATGCCCTGCCGACAGATTCATCAAGTTTTGGTGGATGTCAAAGGTAGAGTTCCAAAACTCCATCGCATCAATACGGTTGTTGCACGCACCGTTGTTCCACGAATACTCCCACCCTTGGTTGCTGTTCCCGTCAAAGGTGTAATTGGTAATGTACTGGTCGGTGATGTCTATCCAACCTTTGTCGGCATTTGCACTCATCGTGCCCAATACCGTCAAGATTACCAATGAGAAACAAAACCTCAACCACTGGGACAATCTCATCCCCCATCTGTCAGCAAAGCCTATCATGAATATTTATCTGCTAAAAGATTATGCGTTATATTCCTGCCAACTCTTGATCTGAATGTCTTCCATCTTCATCGCACAGAAAGCCTCGATAAATGCCTTGGCAAGTCGTACGTTTGTCATCAATGGGATGTTATGGTCAATGGCAGCCCTACGAATGCGGTAACCATTGGTCAGCTCACGCTTGGTATGGTTCTTGGGTACATTGATGATGAGTTCCAACTGGTGGGATGAAATCAAATCCATCACGTTGTTATCTCCCTCTTCATCAGGCCAAGCCACTGCCGTTGCCTTCACGCCATTGTCGTTAAAGAACTTGGCTGTTCCTCTTGTGGCATATATTTCGTAACCCTTTTGAGTCAGTTCACGTACAGGCTCCAACAAGTCCACCTTGCCTTTCGCACCACCCGATGAAATCAATATTCTCTTCTTGGGCAGACGATAACCTGTGGCTATCAGAGCATTGAGCATCGCTTCATTCAAGTCGTCACCTAAGCAACCTACCTCACCCGTACTGCTCATGTCAACGCCTAACACTGGGTCGGCATTTTGCAAGCGGGCAAAAGAGAACTGTGAAGCCTTTACGCCAATCCTGTCAATATCAAACTCTCCCTTCTCTGGTTTCTGATAAGGCACATCGAGCATGATCTTGGTAGCTGTCTCAATGAAATTGGTCTTCAGTATCTTGCTCACGAATGGGAATGAGCGACTGGCTCTCAGGTTGCACTCTATTACCTTCACGTCACGGTTTTTGGCAAGATACTGTATGTTAAACGGACCGGAGATGTTCAGTTCCTTGGCAATCTTATTTGAAATCTTCTTGATTTGTCTGATAGTCGAGAAGTAGATGTGTTGTGCTGGGAATACCATCGTTGCATCTCCTGAGTGTACACCCGCATATTCCACGTGCTCAGAGATAGCGTATTCCACAATCTCACCCTTATCTGCCACGGCATCAAACTCAATCTCCTTGGTTTCGGTCATAAACTTGGAAACCACCACGGGATAGTCTTTCGATACCTCGGTAGCCATTTCCAAGAAGCGCTCCAGTTCCTCATTGTCGTAACATACGTTCATGGCTGCACCGCTCAATACGTATGACGGGCGCACCAATACGGGGAAGCCCACCTCGCTCACAAACTCCTTGATGTCGTCTAACGACGTGAGGGCTCGCCAAGCGGGTTGGTCAATGCCCAACTTATCCAGCATGGCTGAGAATTTATCGCGGTTCTCGGCACGGTCGATGTCCACGGGAGAGGTTCCCAAGACGGGCACGCCCTGACGATACAGTTTCATGGCAAGGTTGTTGGGGATTTGTCCTCCCACTGACACGATTACGCCACGAGGTTGCTCCAAGTCTATTACATCAAGCACGCGTTCCAATGACAACTCATCGAAATACAACCTGTCACACATGTCATAGTCGGTAGAAACGGTTTCTGGGTTGTAGTTGATCATGATTGACTTATATCCCAACTTACGAGCGGTATTGATGGCATTCACGGAACACCAGTCGAACTCTACGGAAGAACCGATGCGATAAGCACCCGATCCCAATACCACCACGCTCTTCTCGTTCTTGTAATACTCTATGTCGTGCTGTGCCGTAGGCGTATCGTAGTGATAAGTGAAGTAGAGATAGTTAGTCAGTTCTGGATGCTCACTTGCCACCGTGTTGATGCGTCTTACGGCTGGCAAGATACCATGTTGCTTACGGTAGCGACGCACGGCAAGGTTTTCATTGTACATATTGCCCACTTCTGGCTTCAGCACGAAACGGGCTATCTGGAAGTCGGAGAATCCCGCAGCCTTTACTTCCAACATAAACGCATCTGGAATTTCCTCCAAACTATTATATTCCTGCAAGCGATGTTTCAAGTCAACAATACGCTTCAGTCGCTCAATAAACCACTTGTCGATATGGGTCAGCTCCTCTATCCTCTCGATGGTATAGCCATCTTCCAAAGCCTGTGCAATGGCAAAGATACGGAGGTCTGTCGGGTTCTCCAACGCATCGTCAAGGTTCTCGAAACGTGTATGGTCGTTGCCCACGAATCCGTGCATACCCTGCCCTATCATGCGCAAGCCCTTCTGAATCATTTCCTCAAAACTTCTGCCGATAGACATGATTTCGCCTACCGACTTCATGCTGGAGCCAATCTGACGTGAAACGCCTGCAAACTTGGTCAAGTCCCAACGGGGTATCTTGCAAATCATGTAGTCTAAGCTGGGTGCCACGTAAGCGGAGTTGGGTGTTCCCATCTCACCTATCTGGTCGAGCGTGTAGCCCAAGGCAATCTTCGCTGCCACGAAAGCCAAGGGATAACCTGTAGCCTTTGATGCCAACGCCGATGAACGACTCAAACGGGCATTGATCTCGATGATACGGTAGTCGTTGGTCTTGGCATTGAAAGCAAACTGGATGTTACATTCTCCCACGATGCCTAAGTGCTTCACGCAACGGATGGATATTTCTTGCAACATCGTTACTTGCTCTTCTGTCAACGAACAGGTAGGAGCCACCACGATGGATTCTCCCGTGTGAATGCCTAAGGGGTCGAAATTCTCCATAGATGCAACGGTGAAACAACGGTCATTGGCATCGCGTATCACCTCAAACTCTATTTCCTTCCATCCCTTCAACGACTCTTCTACCAATATCTGTGGGGCGAAAGTGAAAGCACTTTCTGCCAACTCAATAAATTTCTTCTCGTCTGGGCAAATACCTGAACCTAATCCACCTAATGCGTAAGCCGAACGAATCATGATGGGGAACCCTATCTCACGGGCTGCCTTCAGCGCATCGTCCATGTTTTCTACCGCGTGGCTGACTGGGGTCTTCAGTTCTATTTCATCCAACTTCTTGACGAAGAGGTCACGGTCTTCGGTGTTCATGATAGCCTCTACCGACGTACCAAGCACTTCCACGCCATACTCCTTGAGCGTACCGTTTTGGTAAAGCTCAGTACCGCAGTTCAATGCCGTCTGTCCACCGAATGCCAAGAGGATACCGTCAGGACGCTCCTTCTTGATGATTTCCGTCACGAAATATGTAGTCACTGGCTGGAAATAAACCTTATCGGCAATACCTTCTGACGTTTGAATGGTAGCAATATTGGGGTTTACCAATACCGATGAGATACCCTCTTCACGTAAAGCCTTCAACGCTTGCGATCCCGAATAGTCAAATTCTCCTGCCTGTCCAATCTTCAAGGCACCACTGCCTAAAACTAATACTTTCGTGAGTTTCTTCTTCATGATGTTATTTTTTGTATTGTAAAATGGTACTTTATACACTTTAATTAATAAGATTTTGCAAAATTACAAATAAAAATTGAATTTAATCTACAAAAAGGGGCAAAATGCTATTTTTTTCTAAAAAAAATCGACACATCGTTACAACCTATTATTATTTTTATTATATTTGCGACAGAATAAAACTTATATCGACTTTTTCATTATTAATTATAAGGGAGGAAATAGCTATGGTAAAACGAGTGAAAAAAGGTCATGAGCAAGATGACCATGAGTTCGACAATGTTTACAATTGCGATGCCGACGAGAGATACGATGGCGTGGATTCTTCCATTTGGTATAACTGAAAAATAATCGGGTGGCAAAACCACCCGATTTTTTTGCTTTGAAGAGGGTTGAAGATTGAAGGTTAAGATTGAAAATTGAAAATTGAAAATTATCAATTATGAATTGTGAATTATGAATTGATCATTGTGAATTATGAATTATTATCATTTTTCACTACAAAATTACATCTTACTTTTCTTGCAAAATAGAATTAGAAAGATGGCAATATGAATTAAAACAGCCCAAAAACATCTTTTTTCACGCTAACATATCATGTTACGACCATAACTATATATGTTACGGAGCTAACTATATATGTTATGAGCCTAACTATATATGATACGGATGCTAAAAATATATGTTATCAACGCCCAAAAAGTGCCTTTTTTGATGCAAAATCATGGGTTATTTCTCCCCTTTCTGACAACCATAAACCACAAAGCATTGATTATCAACTACTTATCAAACCACCAATAAAACGGGCATATTTCCAACCATCTCCAAAGTTTTTTGAAAAAACGCCTGAAAACAGGGGGTAAATTCAGAAAATTCACGACAAAACAAAAACAAGCACCTTCCATTATCAAATGGAATGAATTTGTCCAAATCATCTATAGAGAGCAGAAAAAGGGAGTGCATCACTCTTAGCAGAGAATTCCTAATAACATGACACCTAAAATAGTTACTTATTCCGCTAAGAAGAGCGAAAAACAATTGGTTTAGCGGAATAAACGCATTTTTATTCAAAATTTAACATTTGAATAGTTGTATTATGGGAAATAAGGATTACCTTTGCACAAGTATAACAAATTGAGAGATATATGTGTCAAATCATTGGCAGAAAACAAGAAATTGCAGAGCTAAATCGAGCCTGCGAAAGTGGCAGAGCTGAATTTGTAGCGGTGTATGGACGTCGCCGTGTCGGTAAGACATTTCTTATTAATGAGGTACTGCGTGACCATATAGCCTTTCGACATACAGGGCTTTCACCTTATGACCGAAAGCGTAAAGTAACGCTTCGTGACCAGTTACAGAACTTCCACTTCTCCCTAATCCGTTATGGCATGGAGGGAGGAGAAGCTCCACGTTCATGGATGGAGGCATTTTTTAAACTTGAACTTTTTCTAGAGCAACAGGACAACGGAACCCGCCAGGTGGTCTTCATCGATGAACTACCTTGGATGGACACTCCTCGCTCTGGCTTCCTTACAGCCCTTGAAGCATTTTGGAATGGGTGGGCTTGTAGCCGTCATAATATATGTTTTGTCGTTTGTGGGTCAGCAACCTCTTGGATGCTTGATAATCTCATCAACAACAAAGGAGGGTTGTATGGCAGGTTGACCTGTGAGATACATTTATATCCTTTCAACTTGCATGAGTGCGAAGAGTTTTTCCTCAGTCGTAACATAAAAATGTCTCGTTACAACATTACTCAGGCCTATATGATTTTAGGTGGAATTCCTTATTATCTCGATTTTTTCAATTCGTCAATGAGTCTGGCTCAGAATATTGATGCTTTGTTTTTTTCTCATAGGGCAAAACTTGGTGACGAGTTTGACCGTCTTTTTAAATCCGTTTTTGACCATGCAGACACATGTATGGACATTGTTCGTTTTTTGAGCAGACGGCATGGAGGATTTACCCGTGATGAGATTGCCAGACAGATTGGCAAAAATGCAAATGGAGACTTTACAAAAATACTCAAAGCCCTTATTGGCAGTGGCTTTATTTCCACCTATATACCTTATGGAAGCAATCAGAGAGAATTTTTGCGCTATAAATTATCTGACCCGTTCTGCTGGTTTTGGATTCATTTCAAGGAAAATCGGCATATTGATGAAACAGACTATTGGATGCATCACCTTAAAGAGTCGGAGATTACATCATGGCGCGGAATCGCTTTTGAAGAGGTATGTCTCCTGCATATAAATCAAATTAAACATGCACTGCAGATTGCAGGAGTTTCTTCTCGTGAGTCTTCTTTTGTCCTTCATGGAGATGATGGCGGGGAGGGTATGCAAATAGACCTGATTATAGATCGTGCAGATGATGTGGTAAATGTCTGTGAGATGAAATTTTGCAAGTCTGAGTATATTGTTACAAAAGCATATTCAGAAATAATCACTCGCCGTGTGGAAGCCTTAGAAAAAATTTCACCATCAAAGACATTCCACCCGACACTTGTCAGTGCTGCACCAGTACATCGTAATGAATACTCAGACATATTCCTTTCTCAGATAACCATTGATGACCTTTTTATATAACTCTAAATGTAAAAAGTTGAAGGTCGTCATCAAGGAGATAAAAGTTGAGATGTTCCTGCAGAAACTTGGGTATGGTATCAATTTCAGACAATAAAGATGAACAAGGAGAATAAACTTTTACTGTATAAGGATGAAAATGGCAAAGTAAATGTGAATGTTCGCTTTGCGGATGAAGATGTGTGGCTGACAAGAGAAAAATATATGTTATCAACGCCCAAAAAGTGCCTTTTTTGATGCAAAATCATAGGTTATTTCTCCGCTTTCTAATAACCATAAATCACAATACACTGATTATCAATCACTTATCAAATCATCAATAAAACGGGCATATTTCCAACCAACTCCAAAGTATTTTGAAAAAACGCCTGAAAATAGGGGGGTAAATTCAGAAAATTCACGACAAAACAAGAATAAGCACCTTCCATGATCAAATGGAATGAATTCATCCAAATCTTTATATAGAAACAAAAAAAGGAGAAAAATGGCTTTTTAGTGAGTCACATAATTAATAAATGTGATATTTTGCTTTCGTTTCGTCAAAAATAACTATCTTTGTACCCATAATACTTAATGAAAAAAATGAGAATGACTTGGTGTATGGGAGCAATTGCATATTTCTAATTTTAATCCCATCGAAATCAATGGATTTAGAAGTCAGGCAGGACTTGCCATGACCAACTACATCCTACACACTGATGTTATTAAGAAGATTATCATACCAAAGTTAACTATCGAGAAAAAGAAGGAAGGAATTATCTATGTCTCGGAAGCTGACATGCTTAATCTCACCCTATTTGGCTACACAACCAAAGACAGGGAAGAAGCCTATCCAGAACTGACCAATAGAAGGCCCAAGATTCCTGCGTCCTCCAAGTATTTCTCGTATAACTGAAAGGGGTTGGATGAGATAAGGAAAGAAAAGGAAAATTTAGAATAATATAGACTGCAAAAAATCAACAAAATGTATAATAAAGATAAAAGAACACCTCATTTCGTCACATCGCACGATTTCCATGGCGATGCGGAATACGTCGCATGGCTACAAGAAATCAAAAAACGCTATCAGCGCATCCGTTCTCGCATAGCACTTCAAGCCAACTATGGCACTCTGGAGTTTTATTGGCTACTGGGGCGAGACCTCGTTGAGAAGAAAGTAGAACAGCGATGGGGAACGGGTGTCGTTGAGCAGTTGAGCCTCGATATGCGGGCAGTCTATCCTGATATCAAGGGCTTTTCATCACGCAATCTGTGGTATATGAAGCAATGGTATCTCTTCTATCGGGGCGATGCCTTGCGACAGGAAAAACTGCACCAGCTTGGTGCAGAATTACAATCTGTTGAAAATCGGAATCCAGTAAAACTGCACCAACTTGGTGCAGAAATAGTTTCGCCCACTCGTGTGGCTGCCATCCTTGACAATGGTGAGATGCTGCCATTATTTGGAATTGTCCCTTGGAAACATCATGTACTGATTGCCTCCAAGTGCAAATCCATAGAAGAGGCTTTCTACTACCTTCAGCGCACTATAGATGAAGGTCTGAGCCGGAGTGAACTTGAGGATTTGCTGGCTGATGGGGCCTGGACGAAGCAAGGGAGAGCTGTTACCAATTTTAATGAAAGACTGGAAGAAATACAGGGAACTTTGGCCAACAATGTGTTGAAAGATCCTTACAATTTCGATTTTCTTCAGTTGCAAAGGCATTATGATGAACATGATTTGGAAATGGCACTGGCCAAGGACATCACTCGTTTCCTTCTTGAATTAGGGAGTGGGTTCACATACGTTGGCCGTCAAAAGGAACTTGTGGTTTCGGGTGATGACTATTTTCCAGATATGCTGTTCTACCATATTCGCTTGCGCTGCTATGTCGTCATTGAGTTGAAGGTGATGGAGTTCATGCCTGAGTTTGCTGGCAAATTGAACTTCTATGTATCTGCCGTCAATCGCCTATTGCGTCAGGATGATGACAATCCCACTATTGGACTGCTCATCTGCAAATCGAAAGACCAAACCAAGGTGGAATGGGCTTTTGACAGCATACAGAATCCGATGGGCGTTGCCACCTATCAAGGCATCAAGGTGACCGACAAACTGCCAAGTGTGAAAGCCCTCCAAGAACGAATCAAATTGTTAGAGGCACAGTTGGAGCGAAATGCTGAATGAGATTAGGAGAGAGAGAAGGAATTATTAATTGAAATAGAAATGCCATTTGGAATAGATATATTGGAAGATGAGATAAAGTCATGGGGACATGAGATTCTTGAAATTTTGCTCCTTGACCACACCACAGGCGAGAATATCATCTGGGCAACGGATGACTATCAGATACGTGGTGAAGGATATGGCTTTCATGACCATATAACAATAGAAAAGATAACGGGGGAGCACACAAAGATTGAACTGGAACCGCTGAACAAGGAATATCCCATCATAAAACTTGATGAAGACTCTGAATATCGGATCTTGGGGGTGCTAAAGTGTGTTCTGTGAAAGAGTCCACATCAAAAAATAAAAGATTGGCAAGAAAAAATAATCTTGCCAATCTTTTTTGGAATATCCATTTCAACTGTTTTTATTTTTCTATCTCTCCATTCCCACCACAGGTTGGATGGCATTGCCGATACATGAATTGGGCATTTCGATGTGCAACATAGCGCAGATGGTAGGGGCAATATCTACGATGTACGTAGGTAAGGACGTGCTGCCGTGCTTAACGTGCCAACCCAGGAAGACGAGGGGGATGTGTGCATCATAGGGGTTCCACTGGCTATGGGTAGTTCCAATGTAATCGTCCTTGAACTTCCATGAGAACATTTGGGAACGAGGGATTGCCACGATGTCGCCTGAGCGCAGACGATTGTAACCATTGATGATACGCTCACGAATGATTTGAGGGATAGTGGCAGTGCTCGCCTTTGCACAATCCACCACGTAGAGCAAATCGTCTTCTTTCAGCAACTCATCAATAACCACTTGTTTCACGTCATCAACGTTGAGGTTTCCACTCTCAATCTGTGCATGGTCAAGATAGAAGAAGTCGCCATGATGAGCCAGCACCAACTTGTTGAAGCCAAACTTGGCAGCCAGTTTCTCATTGATGGTCTTCATCAAGCCAGAGGCATCCCAACCATTGGCATATATCTTGTGCTGCTTGAGATAATTGGGGTTGTGAGCACCACCGTGGTCGGCAGAAAGGAACAGCAAATAACCATCCTTGCCATATTGAGAATCAAGGAGGGAGAGGAATTTTGCCAACTCCTTGTCAAGTGTCATATATGCTGCTTTCGTCTCTTCGGAGCGAGTGCCGTATGAATGGGCAATCGCATCGGTGGAAGAAACACTGATGGTAAGCATGTCGGGATAGTCGCCCTTTCCCAATTGCTCGTTCTGCAAGACAGCCTCAGCCATCTTGAAGGTGATGGAAACACCTTCCGGCTTCATTTTCTGGTCTTCGTTTTTCTTGGTGGCATTCTGCTTGTTGAATTGTTCTACCCACTTGGGCAACTCCTCCATGTAATACGTACTCGTCACAAAATGTCCCACCTTATTATCATACCAGTAAGCGGCATTGGCAGAATGTCCAGCAGGGAAAATGGCAGCCCTGTCCTTGAGCGCAACGCCAATGACACGCGACTTGAAATTAGTTGCCAATCGCAATTCATCACCAATGGTTGTTGCCTTGTTGTTGCGTGGCGACATCTTGCCAGCACTTGAAGTTGTACCAACGCCCTTTACCGTAGAGTCGCTACAACAATACATTTCCTTGCCTTTCTCCATGAAATTGTTTCCTGCTATCCCATGCAAGGCAGGAACAGAGCCTGTATAGATACTGGTATGGCCTATGGCGGTAACGGTGGGCAGGTAATTAATCATGGTGTTCTCACAAGAGAATCCCTCATCTACCAACCTCTTCAGTCCACCTTCACAGAAGTCCTCGTAATAATAGTAGAGATAATCCCAACGCATTTGGTCAACCACAAGACCTACCACCAACTTAGGTCTCTCCACCTTATTGCCACCCCATGACAAGGTAAAAGACACCAAAGCCATCATCAACGTTAAAAACGACTTTTTCATAATTATAAATTAAAATGCGAAATTGATTTAGTGTACAAATTTACGTTTTTTTCCACATATATTTATGAATTCTTGCAAAAAACGGTCATTTTTTTTGTAATTTTGCAACCGTGAAATAGAAATATCATTATATCCTCAATTACAAACAACAATATGGGTGGCTTTTTTGGTACTATCTCTACTAAAGATTGTGTAAAGGATTTATTCTACGGTACAGATTACAACTCACATCTGGGCACCAAGCGCGCCGGTATGGTGACTTTCGACAAAGAACGAGGGTTCAATCGTTCCATCCATAGTCTCGAAAGAAATTATTTCCGCTCACGATTTGAAGACGAATTAGACAACTTCTTTGGCAATCAAGGCATTGGCGTGATTAGCGACACGGACCCACAGCCTATCATCGTGAACTCACACTTAGGTAGGTACGCCGTGGTAACAGTGGCTAAAATTAATAACCTACGTGAGATAGCCGACGAACTTCTGCAAGAAAGGATGCACTTCAGCGAAATGTCTGCCAACAACATCAACCAAACGGAACTGGTGGCACTGCTCATCAACATGGGTAATTCGTTCGTGGAAGGCATCAACCTGGTACATAAAAAGATAAAAGGCTCTTGTTCCATGCTTATCCTCACGGAAGACGGTATCATCTGTGCCCGCGACTTCTTTGGACGTACACCTATCGTGATAGGACAGAAAGACGGAGCATTTGCCGCTTCGAGCGAAAGCACCTCTTTCCCCAACCTCGACTTCAAGGTGGTACGCGACGTAGGACCTGGTGAAATTGTGAAGTTAAAAGCTGACAGCTTAGAAATCTTGCAACCACCCTCTCCACAGGAACAAATCTGTTCGTTCTTATGGGTGTACTATGGATTCCCTGCCAGTGATTATGAAGGAATCAACGTGGAAATGGTACGCGAGAACAACGGAAAGAAGATGGGCGAGGAAGATGAGACGGTGGCAGACCTTGTCTGTGGCATTCCCGACTCTGGTGTGGGAATGGCACTGGGATACTCGGAAGGAAACCACATCCCATATAAACGAGCCGTGGTGAAATACACACCCACCTGGCCACGCAGCTTCACCCCAGGCACGCAAAAACGTCGCGACCTCGTGGCAAAGATGAAGCTCATACCCAACCCCGCCATACTGAAAGATCAACGCATCGTATTTTGCGACGACTCCATCGTAAGGGGAACACAACTTCGCGATAACGTAAGGATGTTCTTCGAATACGGTGCAAAGGAAGTGCATGTGCGCATCTCATGTCCACCATTGGTCTATGGCTGTCCTTTCATTGGTTTCACTGCCTCGAAGACAGACATGGAGCTGATTACCAGACAAGTGATTCGCGACTTTGAAGGTGACGAAAACGCCAATCTCGATAAATATGCCACAACCGACTCGCCCGAATACAATCGTATGGTAGAGGAAATTGGCAAGCGATTAGGGCTCACATCGCTCAAGTTTAACAAGATAGAGACACTTATCGAGTCGATTGGCTTGCCTAAATGCAAAGTATGTACCCATTGTTTTGACGGCACAGGGTGTTGTCATTGCAAGAAATAAAACAAACGAAGGAGGAAGTAATGCACCTTGTGCTGTATAATTACTTCCTCCTTCGTCATTCTTGATTCCTACTTCAAAAACTATTCTTCAGTAAAATCATCTTTTCCTACTCCACAGAGAGGACAAACCCAATCTTCAGGAATATCTTCAAAAGCCGTTCCTGGTTCAATTCCGTTATCGGGATCTCCTACTTCTGGGTCATAAACGTAACCACAGACGCTACATACAAATTTTTTCATAATTGTTTTTGTTTACACATTAATAATATTATTAAACACTATATTCCCTTATTCTACTTGGCTGCCAATATAGCCTCTACCTTATCGACAATCCATTGAGGTTGTATTTGTCCCATACAGGCAATGTCTCCACGTTCGCACTTCTTCTTGCCATAAACGGAACAAGGGCGACAAGGCAGGTCTGCCTGCACCGCATTATCGAGGCTTTGATTCCATCCCAAGAATCCTGCGTATGGATGAGTGGCTCCCCAAACACTGACCACAGGTATGTTGACCAACGAGGCAAGGTGCATGTTGGCACTATCCATGCTAACCATCAAATCAAGATGGCTCATGAGAATCAATTCCTTCTCTATGCTGCCCAACTTGTCTGAGGCGTTAGTACAACAAGCATATTTCTCCTCCCACTTACACAACACATCCTTTTCCGCATCATTACCGCCAAAGAGGAATATCCTGCACGACGGGTGTTTCTTCATGAGCATCGTGATAACCTCCTCCATCTTGTCTAACGGATAAACCTTGTTAGGATGAGCGGCAAACGGAGCAATACCTATCCACTGCTGGAATTTCTTACGCTCGCCAATCTCTGAGGCTAAAAGATGTAAGTTGCCCCCTTCACGTGGAAAGATGGAAGTGAAATCCAACTGAATGGGATAGCCCAACTTGGCAAATACTTCGGCATAATTCTGAAAGGCGGTAGGCAACTGCACCAATTGCTTGTTGTTTTTTGCCGTAAGCATTCTCTTTTCTCGGTGATGCTTATTGATGTGAGCCACCTTGTGCATACCAAGATTAAACCTTAACCTAAGATATTTAGACCTTAATATATCATGAAGATCTGCTATTGCCGTAAAGTTCTTAGCCATGAGCCTACGATAGAGAGCATTTAGCCCCTTAACGCCACGATACTCACCCTTGACATCAGCCTCCATAAACCCAACATTGGGAGCTAAGTTGTCAAAGAAGCAACGTGCGAAAGGCCTGCTCAGCACCGTAATCCTAAGATGTGGATATTGCATCGCCAATGAATAGACCACAGGGACGGTCATGGCAATATCTCCAATAGCAGAAAATCGGATGATTAATATATGGTCAGTTTTCATTTCTTATAGAAGATAGGGTTAGTAGATGGGTCATTGTACATTTTCATCTGTCTATACACCTTCATATACTTGCGCCCAGCCTCAATGTCGTCCAGCAACTGGTCGATGGCGGTTGACAGGTCCACTTGCTGTTCAAGCAACACGTTGAGCTTGCGTTGGCACTTTTCACGATGTTCTTCAGAAGCATCTTGACGCTCCACTTGCTCACGCATGTGATAAATCTTGAGAGCAAGGATAGACAGCCGGTCGATTGCCCAAGCAGGACTCTCGGTGTTGATACGTGCATCTGGCAAGGGAGTGACATCGCTATATTTATGTCTGAAATAACTATCTATCTGCTCTACCAAATCGGTACGATCTTGGTTAGACCGGTCTATTCTCCTTTTCAGTTGCAAAGCCTCTATGGGGTCGATGTGCGGATCACGGATAATATCCTCGTAATGCCACTGCACGGTATCAATCCAACACTTCAGATACAGTCGATTCTCGATGGAATCCCTGTCGTATGGATTGCTTATTGGCGTGTCGATATTATCTGTTAAATGATAATCAGCAATAACTTTGTTGAATATTTGATTGCAGTCTTCAGTAAATGACATTAGGTTATATTTTTTATGAACATGCAAATATAGCATTATTTTTCAAAACTAACAACTATTTACTACAAATAAAAGCTAAAAGAGCGTATTTTTCTGCACATGTTGCGTATGTTTGTGCAACCCAACTATCATTTTCCTTGAAAATATTTGCTCAATTGAATAAAAATTGTTTCCTTTGCACCCGATTTTTATCCCCAACTGGATTTTTACGTCTAATAAGGATAGCAAATTGAATTAATTATAAACATTTAAAAAAGAAAAAGATTATGTCAGAAATTGAAAGCAAAGTAAAGGCCATTATCGTAGACAAACTCGGTGTAGACGAAGCAGAGGTTAAACCAGAAGCAAGTTTCACCAATGACCTTGGTGCTGACTCTCTGGATACAGTAGAGCTGATTATGGAATTCGAGAAGGAATTTGGTATTTCCATTCCTGATGACAAGGCAGAAAAGATTGCCACTGTAGGTGATGCTATCAGCTATATTGAAGAGAACGCAAAATAATTTTTGAGATTCTGAGTTTTTGAGTTTTTGAGTTTTTTGAGCCCCATGGATTCATAATGGCAACTCAAGAACTTAAAAACTCTATTTTTTTTAAACAAACTTACATGGAGTTAAAAAGAGTAGTAGTAACAGGTCTTGGTGCTGTGACGCCTTTAGGAAATTCTGCACAAGAAACGTGGGAAAACATGCTCAAGGGCGTGAGTGGTGCTGGACCTATTACCCGTTTTGACAGTTCCAAATGCAAGACTCACTTCGCTTGTGAAGTGAAGGACTTAGACATCAACCAATACATAGACCGCAAGGATGCTCGCAAAATAGATCGCTATACGCAGTTGGCAATGGTATCAGCCATTCAAGCCGTTGCGGACAGCGAGATGGACTTGGAGAAGGTGAACAAGAACCGTATCGGTGTGGTTTATGGAGTAGGAATCGGAGGTATTCGTTCTTTCGAGGATGAAGTGACCTATTATGGTCAGCATATTGAAGACGGTCCCAAGTTCAGTCCCTTCTTCATTCCTAAAATCATTGCCGACATTGCCTCTGGCCATATTTCCATTCATTTTGGTTTTCATGGACCTAACTACGCAACGGTTTCTGCGTGTGCATCTTCAAGCAATGCCATTGCCGACGCATTCAACCTCATTCGCTTGGGTAAAGCAGACGCAATCCTGGCAGGTGGAGCAGAAAGTGCCATTTGCATGAGTGGTGTAGGTGGATTCAATGCCATGAAAGCATTGTCAACTCGCAATGATGACCCCAAGACTGCTTCACGTCCATTCAGCAATAGTCGTGATGGATTTGTGATGGCAGAAGGTGCAGGATGCTTGATACTTGAAGAACTGGAACATGCCAAAGCTCGTGGTGCAAAGATCTACGCTGAAATGGTAGGTGAAGGTGAGAGCGGAGACGCTTATCACATCACGGCTTCTCACCCAGAAGGTCTTGGAGCTAAGCTCGTGATGGAAGCAGCCCTCGAAGATGCGGGATTAAAGCCAGAAGACATTGACTACATCAACGTGCATGGAACATCCACTCACGTAGGTGACATCTCTGAGGTGAAAGCTATCAAGGAAGTATTTGGAGATGCTGCATACAAGTTGAATATCAGTTCTACCAAGTCAATGACAGGTCACTTGTTAGGTGCTGCTGGTGCCATTGAGGCTATGGCTTGCTTGCTTGCCGTCAAGAATGACATCGTTCCACCAACCATCAATCACCAAGAAGATGACTTAGACCCTGAAATTGATTACAAGTTAAATTTCACATTCAATCAAGCACAGAAGCGCGAAGTGCGCGCAGCCATCAGCAACACGTTTGGTTTTGGTGGTCACAACGCTTGTGTAGTTTTCAAAAAATATGCTGAATAACATCTTAGATAGAATAAAGCTCCCTTTCAGAAAGGAAAAGGAGCTTTATTTATCTTTATATAACATACTTGGATTCTATCCCCACAACATAGAGCATTACAAGATGGCATTGCTCCACAAAAGCATTGCCAAAAGAACCTCCAAGGGAAAACCTATTAACAACGAGAGATTGGAGTTTCTCGGAGATGCTGTTCTTGGCAGTGTGGTAGGAGACATTGTATATCAGCATTTTCCTGGCAAGAGAGAGGGATTCTTGACCAATGCAAGAAGCAAAATCGTACAACGAGAAACGCTTAATAAGTTGGCACGTGAGATTGGTCTCGACAAACTTCTCTTGTCTAACACCTTCAATTCTTCACACAATAGTTATATAGATGGCAACGCCTTTGAAGCGCTCATCGGTGCCATTTACTTAGACAGAGGTTACGACACCTGCATGAAATTCATAGAAAAGCGCATCTTGAATAAGATTATTAACATAGACAAGATAGCTTATAAGTTGGTGAATTTCAAGAGCAGACTTATAGAATGGTGTCAAAAAAACAAAGTTGTCATTGAATATAGGCTATTGAAGCAAGGGAAAGATGCCAATGGCAATCCTTTCTTCAACTATCAAGTATTTATAGAAGACATTGAGGGTTGCTCTGCCACGGGCTTCACCAAAAAGGAAAGCCAGCAAAGAGCTTCTCAACTCACCTTGGCTCTATTGCGCCAAAAACCTCAACTGATAGACGAGATACTCTCCATCAAGTCAGAAAGAACCAAGATGGAGGAAAACTTGTTGATGGCATTACCCTCTGCAGAGGATCAAGACGAACTCTTCAATAAGATTGAAGCCAAGAAGGAAGAGACCCCTGCCGAAAAAAGCCAAGAGGATGATGATTCCGTTGTCATGGAATCCATTCAAAACAAGCTGAAAAAGAATGGCTCATTCAAGTATTTCAAGCCATATTATGAAGAAGAAAGGGATTCTACAGAAAAGGAAATGGCACAGAAAACAAAAGAGTCTATCATACAAGCAGCTGAAGATGCGGCTTTCACGGAGTCAGAAGAAAGTGAAAAAAATTGATTTTTTTTGGATTTGTCCTTGATTTGCACTACCTTTGCACTTCAATTAGAAGGACAAACAAATGAACATCACCAATATTGCCAATAAATTATTCTTTGCGTCTCGACAAAAACACATCATTACGCAATATGAAAATGATGCGGAGGGTCTTCAGCAAAGAGTCTTCAAGCGTCTCATAGAGAATGGTCAACTTACCGAATATGGAAAGAACCACCATTTTAACTCAATACAACACTACGAAGACTTTGCCAATAACGTTCCCGTCAATACCTACGAAGAACTGAAAGGATTTATTGACAGGATGAGACACGGTGAATCGAACGTGCTTTGGCCTGGTACCGTGAAATGGTATGCAAAATCTTCAGGAACCACTAACGACAAGAGTAAGTTTATCCCAGTTTCTTCTGATGGTCTAAAAAAAATACATTATGCCGGTGGGTCCGACTCCGTGGCATTGTACTTTCACAACAATCCCAACAGCAGACTATTTGACGGGAAGAGCCTCATCCTTGGCGGAAGCCACTCCCCTAACTATAACCTTCCCCACAGTCTTGTGGGAGACCTAAGTGCCATATTGATAGAAAACATCAATCCACTTGTGAACCTGATGCGAGTACCCAAAAAGGAAACGGCACTTATCAGCGACTTTGAAGTGAAACGCGACAAGATAGCAAGGGAAACCATGAACAAGAATGTGGTAAGTATTTCTGGTGTTCCTTCTTGGATGTTGTCAGTATTGGTTAGGATACTGGAAATCTCTGGCAAAAAATACTTGGATGAAGTATGGCCCAACTTAGAGGTGTTCTTTCATGGTGGCATTTCTTTCTTACCTTATCGCTCGCAATACCTGAGCCTCATCAGAAGCGACCGTATGCATTACATGGAAACATACAATGCCAGCGAAGGTTTCTTCGGAATACAGAATGACCTCAACGACCATTCTATGTTATTGATGATTGATTACGACGTGTTCTACGAGTTTATTCCCATGGACGAAATCGAAAAGGAAAATCCACAAGTGGTTCCTCTAAGTGGAGTGGAAATCGGAAAGAACTACGCAATGGTCATCAGTACATCATGCGGACTTTGGAGATATATGATAGGCGACACCGTTTCGTTCACCAGCTTGAAACCCTATAAGTTTGTCATCACTGGACGCACGAAATACTTCATCAACGCATTTGGCGAAGAGCTAATCATGGATAATGCCGAGAAAGCTTTGGCTTATGTTTGTGAAAAGACTCATTCTGAGGTATTGGAATATTCTGCCGCTCCCGTGTTTATGGATAATCAAGGAAAGTGCAGACACCAATGGCTGATAGAGTTTGCACATGAGCCAGAAGACTTGAATGAATTTGCCAAGCTGCTTGACACGAAGTTGCAAGAACTGAACAGCGACTATGAGGCAAAGCGCTTTCACGACATTACCCTGCAACACCTCGAAATCATCAAGGCACGCAAGAATCTCTTCAATGACTGGCTTAAATCTAAAGGCAAGTTAGGAGGGCAACATAAAGTGCCACGATTGTCAAACAATCGTAAAAACATCGAGGAAATGCTTAACATGAACTAAATTTGAGTTAATTTACATCAACAAGTATAAGAACTTATAGGAGATTCCGTTATTTAAACGTGAATAAAATGGAGCAATTATACCATACACGTCGTTTCATCGAAAGGCTACTGTATCTTTGCATCTTTGCCTTACTAATGATAGGATGCGCCAGAATGGGGAATCCTGACGGTGGATGGTATGATGAAACTCCACCCAAGGTGATTGGGGCTTCACCCGAGGATAAAGGGCTGAACGTGAGTACTGGAAAGATTCGCATCCAATTTGACGAATACATCAAGGTGGAGAATCCTACGGAAAACGTCATCATTTCACCACCTCAGATAGAAGTACCCGAAATCAAGGCAAGTGGCAAGCAAATCATCATCAACTTAAAAGATTCACTGAAGCCAGATGTCACTTATACCATCGATTTCTCAGATGCCATCTCTGACAACAATGAAAACAATCCTTTGGGCAACTATACATATAGTTTCTCTACCGGAAACACCATAAATACACTTGAGGTAAGTGGCTATGTGCTGGAAGCGGAGAATTTAGAGCCCATCAAGGGAATCATGGTGGGACTATATGACAACCATGAAGACTCTGCCTTTCATAAATCGCCCATGATGCGAGTATCGCGTACTGATGGCAGAGGACATTTCGTCATCAAGGGAATTGCACCCGGTTCTTATCGTATCTTTGCCTTACAAGATGCTGACGGCGACTATCTCTACAACCAAAAAAGTGAGAAGATAGCCTTCAATCACGATACCATCACTCCTTCTTTCAAGGCTGATTTCAGGCAAGACACCATTTGGATTGATTCATTACACATCAAGGACATTCATCAGACAGGATATACTCATTTCCTTCCTGACGACATTGTGCTACGTGCCTTCACTCCTGTCATCACAGACAGGTACTTGATAAAGACAGACCGCACGGAAGCCGACCACTTCACGTTTTACTTCACCTATGGCAGCGATTACCTTCCTACTATCAAGGGACTCAACTTTGACGAATGGGAGGCTTTCATCGTTTCTCCCAATGAGAAGAAAGACACGGTGACGTATTGGCTGCGAGACACTGCCTTAGTCAATCAAGATACACTTCGCATGGAGGTGCAATATTTGATGACCGACTCGTTGGGAGAACTGGTCACTAAGATTGACACGATGGACATATTGGCAAAACAATCTTACGAGAAACGCTTGAAACAACAAAAAAAGGAATACGAGGAATGGGCTAAAGAACAGGAAAAGGCTAAGAAGAAAGGACAACCGTATGATTCTATCATGCCCCCTAAGTCGTTGGGATTGAAAATGGACTTACAATCAAGCCTTGACCCAGACAAGAATATCCGATTCACGTCAACTACTCCCTTGGAGGTGGTAGATACATCCAAAATACACCTATATTCCAAGCACGACTCTCTCTGGTATCAATCAAGGTTCTTGCTGCGTCAACTCAATACGTTGGAATATGAACTTGTTGGCGAATGGAGACCCACTATTGAATATAGCTTGGAAATAGACAGTGCCGCATTCATTGACATATACGGGAAAGCTTCTAAGCCTTCGAAGAATGGCTTCGGCGTAAGATCAGAAGATGTATATAGTACCTTGTTGATTACAATACAAGACATGAAGGGGAAAAACATTGTGGTTCAGTTGTTGAACAATAGCGATGCTGTGTATAAACAGGTGAAAACCAATACAGGATTGGCGGAGTTTTTCTATGTGAAACCCTCCGAATATTACATGCGAATGTTCGTGGATGAGAACAATAACGGGGTATGGGATACTGGCGACTTTGATTTAGACCAACAACCAGAAGCCGTTTATTACTATCCTTCCGTATTGGAATGTAAAGCGAAATGGGACCTTTCAGAAACCTGGAACCCAACAGCCAAGGCATTGAATCGTCAGAAACCCGAAAGGATTACGAAGCAAAAACCTGAAAAGGAGAAATCCATTAAGAGACGAAACTTAGAACGTGCCAAGAATTTAGGAATAGAATATGATTTACAATAAAAGAAATATGAAACACAAATACGAAAATGGTAAAACATGGATAATGGCTCTTCTTTTCATGTTGTTGTTACCATATAACACCCAAGCTCAATGCACTTTCAGAAATACTGCATTCAAGTCTGGTGAGTATCTTTCATATAACCTTTATTATAATTGGAAATTTATCTGGGTGAAGGCAGGACTTGCTTCCATGTCAACCGTAGAAACTACTTATAACGGGAAACCTGCTTATAGGGCATCTCTGATTACCCGTGGAAATAATAAAGTAGATGAGATGTTCGTACTTCGTGACACATTACTTTGTTATTCTTCTACTGAGATGGCACCACTCTATTATAGAAAAGGTGCACGTGAAGGGAAACGTTATTACGTGGACGAGATTTTTTATTCCTACGACAATGGAAAATGCAACGTTCGCCAACATAGTCAGCACAATGATGGCACGCATAATTGGCAAAAACATACCTATGACGACTGCATCTATGATATGTTGAACATGTTTATCAGGGCTCGCTCGTTCAATCCAGAAAACTGGAAGAAGGGTTATACGGTGGACTTTCCCATCGCTGATGGTGACAGTAGAAAACCTGCAAAAATCAAATATCAGGGGAAAACAACCATCAAGGCAGACAACGGTAAGAAATATCGTTGCCTGCGACTATCGTATCTGGAACAGGAAGATGATAACAAATTCAAAAATATCGTTGACTTCTATGTCACCGATGATGACAACCATATCCCTGTTCGTTTAGACATGTTCCTTCGCTTCGGTTCTGCCAAAGCCTTTTTGGTGGGAATGAAAGGCACACGAAACCCTATTACATCTGTGGTGAAATAGAATACAGAACCGTGCCTTATCAAAAAGAATGAGTTTCCTGTCCTGGTTATTCTATACTTTTCAGATTCCTTGCCAATTGATTCGCACTACTGGCTCCAACGATGACAGAAGTCACTCCCTTTTGTTCCAATATCCATGAGATAGCCATTTCAGCAAGTGTTTGCTTGCGTTGTTGGGCTTGTTCGTTTAACTCCTTGAGGTAAGTCAACAATTCTGGTGTCAGATTATCTGGTTTCAAGAATCGTCCCTGAGTCATACGAGAACCCTCTGGAATGCCAACCACTTCACCCTTTTCAGAAACAGTACAAGAGAGATACCTGTCAGTCAACAACCCTTGAGCCAAGGGAGAGAAGGAGATAAAGCCAATTCCATGATTGTAGCAATAATCAAGAATTCCTTCATCCTGTGGTTCCTTGTCGAGCAAATTCAGTCGCCCTTGATAGATCAGCAAAGGAACGTCTCTTTCACGTAGATACTGATCGGCAAACTTCAATGCCTCTAACGGCCATCTACTGATTCCCACATACAATGCCTTCCCTGCCTTCACGATATCTACAAGAGCCTGCAAGGTTTCCTCTAATGGTGTTTCAGGGTCGTAGCGATGACTATAGAACAAGTCAACATATTCGAGGTTCATACGCTTGAGTGATTGGTCGAGCGAAGAAATAAGGTATTTGCGCGACCCCCAATTGCCATACGGACCTTGCCACATGTCATAACCAGCCTTACTGGCGATAAACAATTCATCGCGATAAGGTTTGAAATCATCTTCCATCAACCTTCCCATTGTCTCCTCAGCCGAACCGTAAGGAGGACCATAGTTGTTGGCAAGGTCGAAATGTGTAATACCGTGGTCAAACGCATAATGCGTGATAGCCCTACTACGCTCATACGGGTCGTTTCCGCCAAAATTATGCCAAAAGCCAAGAGAAATCTTTGGCAACAACACGCCTGAACGTCCACACCTACGATACATCTGTTCGCTATTATCATAGCGAGTATCTGCGGGAATATATTTTTCTTTCAGTTCCATGGTGATAGAATTTATTAGAATATTATTAATTTAAGTCTTCTTTGGAGTTCAGGAGTCAAGGAGTTCAGGAGTCAAGACATTAGTCTCTTTGGTTGAATCACACCGATAAAAACATTTGTCTTGACTCCTGTACTCCTTTTTACTCCTGTACTCCTGCAACATGCGAAAGTTGAATAAATCATTCATTATTTGTTTCTTGATCTTGCTTGATGAAAGCTAAAAGGCGTTCTACCGCCTCGCTCTCTGGAATGTTTTTCTCTACGCAAACCTTTTTCTTGTAAAGAGAGATTTTCCCTGGTCCTGCTCCCACATAACCGTAGTCAGCATCAGCCATTTCCCCGGGACCATTGACGATACATCCCATAATCCCAATCTTCAGACCTACCAAGTCGCGAGTGGCTTCCTTGATTTTGGCAATGGTCTCTTGCAAATTATATAATGTACGTCCGCAACCTGGGCAAGATATGTATTCCGTCTTCGTAAACTTGATGCGGGCAGCCTGAAGGATTCCGTCAGCCAACTCCGTCAATTGTCTTTCATCAAACCCGTCATTGTGAATAACCAGTTGATGAGCCAGTTGGTCGATGAAAATGGCTCCAACCGCCATAGCCGCCTTTAACTGCAACGATTCCCAATCCGTTTCGTGAAGCGTCATGCAAACCGTGTCATCTGCGATTGAATCTATTGCTTGCGCCCGTAATACGGCACATTCCTCAATAGAATCCACCAACTTTCTGGCAACGGGGATTTCAGCCTCTGGCTCCTCGCTCAATGACACACGAATGGTATCTCCTATTCCTTCCGTCAGCAAGGCTCCTATTCCAACGGCACTCTTGATGCGCCCGTCTTCACCCTCTCCTGCTTCCGTCACACCTAAATGCAGTGGATAGTGCATATCTTCCTTATCCATCGTCTGCACCAACAATCGCACACTCTGCACCATCACTACCGTATTAGAGGCCTTGATGCTGATGACCACATCATCAAAGTGCTCGCGCTTGAAAATCCGAAGAAACTCCATGCAACTCTCAACGATTCCCTCGGGAGTATCACCATAACGACTCATGATTCTATCTGACAGGGAGCCATGATTCACTCCTATTCTCACTGCCGTATGGTGTTCCTTGCAAATCTGGATAAACGGCATCAGTCGCTCGTCAATCTTGTTCAGTTCCTCCGCATATTCCTCATCCGTATATTCCAAGTGCTTGAAGGTACGGGCAGGATCTACGTAGTTTCCTGGGTTGATACGTACCTTTTCTATATATTGGGCAGCCACGTCTGCCACGTGAGGATTGAAATGCACGTCTGCCACGAGAGGAGTATCATAACCCTTTTCACGAAGTCCGTCCCTGATATTCTTCATGTTCTCGGCTTCTCTGACGCCCTGCGTGGTCAAGCGTACCAACTCTCCGCCTGCCTTGATGATACGTTCTGCCTGAGCCACACACGCCTCCGTGTCGTTCGTGTTGGTCGTATTCATCGACTGGATGCGAATAGGATTATCGCCCCCAATTTGAATAGTCCCCACATGAGCCACAGACGACTTCCTACGATGATAGAAAGAGTTAGTTGGTCTTGTATTCATACTTCACCTCCGACAGTTCCTGATTTGCCTTTTCAATCTTAGCGCCAAGTCCAGCCTTATAGTTTCTCATCTTCTCTGCCACTTCCTCATTGCAGAGCGCAATCATCTCCGCAGCCAATATGGCAGCATTCATGGCTCCGTTGATACCCACCGTAGCCACGGGAATACCAGGAGGCATCTGCACGATAGACAATAACGCATCCAGTCCGTCAAGCATTCCCTTGATAGGCACTCCGATGACGGGCAGAGTGGTATTAGCTGCCACCACGCCAGGCAAGGCTGCCGACATTCCCGCACCTGCTATGATTACCTGAATGCCCCTTTCTCTTGCACCCTTGGCAAAGGTTTCCACCGCTTCTGGTGTGCGATGGGCAGACAAGGCATTCACCTCAAAGGGAATTTGCATATCATTCAAAAACTTACACGCTTTCTCCATTACGGGCAAATCGCTCGTACTACCCATAATGATGCTTACTATTGGAGTCATATCGTTATCTTTTATGTTTATATCATTTATCATTGTCATACGCTAAAATCTCAATATCATGTAAAAGGCACAGAAAAAGCCCATCAAGAATCCCATCACCACTTGCAAGAGTGAGTGTTGGCGAAGAATCATCCGAGCCGTTCCCACCATTCCTCCTAACATCAACACGAGGCAAAGCCACCATACGGGATTATAGGCAAACTTGAAAGAGAATGCCACCAATGCTCCTGCCACTCCTCCAATGGCTGCCGTATGGGTGGAAATCTTCCACCAGACGTTGATCAGCGCACATAATACTTGTACCACCATTGCCACTACCACGATTCCCCCAATGACATGAGGCACATGAACGGAATTGAGGAAATAGTAACAACCAAAATAACAAAGAATGGAAATCACGTATGGCACTACCCTACGCTCCTTCATTCCCAGTTCAAGATGGCTCCACCCTTGGTATTTTCGGTAGAGATGAATGAGGTAAGTGGGAAGGAAAATGGTAAAGACATATACCACTACCAATATCGAAAGTTTGTATTGCCATGGCAAAAGGTTGAGGTAACTAAAGACAAACAAGGCTATCAGTCCTACCATTGGCAAGTAGAACGGCGTAAAAATCATGCTGATAAGCCTTGCGGCCATTAAATAACTATCCTTCATCACGATTCCTTTCTTAATCGGGCTACTGGAATGCCCAATTGTTCACGGTATTTAGCCACTGTCCTTCGGGCTATGGGGTAGCCCATCTTCTTCATTTCCGCAGCCAAGGCATCATCGCTCAACGGCTTTTCCTTCTTTTCCTTGTTAATGAGTTCCTTCAACGACAACTTAATCTTTCGTGTTGACGTTTCCTCTCCACCTTCTGTCACATAGCCATCGCTAAAGAAATGGCGCAACGGAAAGGCTCCCCAATTGGTTTGCACGTATTTCTCGTTGCTCACCCTTGATATGGTAGAGATGTCAAGACCTGTCTTCTCGGCAATGTCTTTCAATATCATCGGCTTCAGGTCTGCCTCATCGCCATCCAAGAAATACTTACGCTGCCATTCTATGATGGCTTTCATCGTGGCGTATAATGTATGTCTGCGCTGGCGAATGGCTTCTATAAATCCTTGTGCCTTGTTCACTTTATCCTCATAGAATGCAAGGCTCTCTTTCTCGCCACGCGACAATGAGCCTTTCCTTTTCTTGTATTCCTCTATCGATTCGGTATAGTCGGGCGATACCTTCAATATGGGTACGTTTCCGTCGTTCAAGGTAAACGAAATCGACCCATCCTCACTGGTGTTGACAATGAAGTCGGGGGTAATCTGTTGCAGATTTCGTCCCACGCTCTCTCCCATTGCCGCCCCAGGTTTGGGGTTTAGTCTGCGAATCTCCCGTTGCAAGTCGTCTGCAAGACTTTCCGAGAGTCCCATGCTCACCCTTATCTTATCCCAATGCTTCTTGATAAACTCATCGAAATGCCTGGCTATCACCTCCTTCATCTTGTCTTTCAGCAGTCCATTGGGCTTTCTTCTGATCTGTATCAACAAGCACTCTTGCAATGTTCGGGCTCCTATACCTGGCGGATCAAACGATTGCAGGATATGCAACACCTCTTCCAGCTCATGCTCCGTTACCTCCACGTTGTGGTAAATCGCCAACTCGTCACAGAGGTCTTCCAGGTTCTTGCGCAGATAACCATTGCTATCCAACGAGCCAATCAGGTATTCCAGCACATATTCTTGCTTCTCCGTCAAGTCTTCTTCCCCCATCTGCTCTTTCAAACTATCGTAGAAAGACACGATGTTTCCATAGACGGGCTCCACATAATCCTCATCTGCGTTGCGCTCTCTCGATGAAACGCCCGACATTTCCTCGTCTATGCCAATATCTTCAAGTGCTTTCTCAAACTCGTCTTCGCGCTCTTCCTGTTCCGTATGTTCCTCATCTCCACCTCCGAAAGCATCCATTTCCAAGTCGCCTTCACCCTCTCCCTCATCCGTAGGTGCGGACGTTTCAAGGGCAGGATTGTCGTAAAGCTCCGTCTTGATTTTCTCTTCCAATTCAGCAATCGACATTCCAATCAACTTCACCTGAAGCATTTGTTGACTGGAGAGCCGCAATTTCTGCTTGAGTTCTTGTCTTTCTGTCTGCTCTAATCTTTGAGGCATATTTTACAATGGGTATTTATGATTCGTGTGAGTATTGTTTCATTTGAAATATTCTTTCATTTGCGAAGCCAAGGCAGCCAACTTCTGGGGATTGTCATTGCCAAACCTATTCCATATCTGCTTGCAGGCATTCATCAATACATGTTTCTCGCCATTGGGTCGTTTGAGATAAGGGTCGCAACACTGAAAGACATTCATCACTTCCACCACACTCTTCGGTTCCACCTTCATGAGTTTAGCCAACTCTGTCACCTCTGGAGTACCCTCCACCATTGTCAATGGTGTGAGACGGAAGTACAAATCGAGTATCAGTATCAGCATCAATGGGGTGAAACGACCGTCTTCTGCCAACGGCTTGAAGTCTTTCTCAAACGACTCGTTCACCTCCACCCCATCATAGAACAAATTGGCGTTGCCATATCCCATCCTTTGGCGAAGCAAACGCACTCCCCTTCTCAACTTCTGTGGCTTTTCCCCGTATGTTTTCCAAAGTCTTTCCATGCGAGGGGTGTCGATGCTGCGCAACTTAAACATCTGCTCATAGAGGAATTGCGGAGGGATATGCAATTCCAATGCCAGCTTTACCATAGCCTTAGAATAGAGAGGTTTCACGCCCATAGGCTTATTCAGGTACAGCTGCATAAGCAACAACCAATAATCATCTGACCATAACGAATGTTTCATCATGTATCTCTATTGTATTATTCTGATGCAAATATAATATTTTTTTCTTATACAAGCAAGAAATGATTGTTTTTCGTGTTAAACAATCCCTCAACGTTAAGATACTCAAACCCATTGATAGAGAAAAGGTGCATTTATACTTTCCATAAACACCATGTTTGCGCGCTGCAAACATGGTGTTTATCCATCGCAAACATAGTGTTTAGATTCTTCAAATCAAGATACGATGGCATTATCTATCTATCATGTATCATCATTTCTCATTTCTCACCATTTTCTCGCTATCCCACGGAGCAGGGGCTCCACCCAACCACTGGTGGAACCATTCCAGATGGGCATTGTAATAGAGGGGCATAGAGCGCAAGCTGCTTGGCCAGTGACCGTCGTTGTCATATACGATAAGGCGGGAGGGAATACCCAACGTTTGCAACACGGAGAAATATTGCAGGCTTTGGGTATAGCTCACACGGTAATCTCTCTCACCCGTGATGATGAGCGTTGGCGTAGAGAAGTTTTCAACATATTCTGAAGGACTCCATTTCTTATACAACTCAGAGTTCCAAGGCTGTCCCTCCAAGTCGAAATTGGGAAACCAGAGTTCTTCAGTTGCACCCCACATCGAACGCAGGTCGTACAAGCCCATCATCGAGGCAAGGCATTTGAAACGCTTGGTGTGGCCTTGCAGCCAATTCATGAAGTAGCCGCCATACGACCATCCCATTGCTCCCATGCGGTCTTTGTCAACGTATGGCAACTGTTCGAGCATGTCTGTAACAGCCATTACGTCATCAAAGGGGCAGCCACCCCAGTTTCCAGAAATGTCGCGGCAGAACTTCTGACCTCTTCCCGTTGAGCCATGAGGGTTGGGATAAGCCACTACGTAACCTGCACCTGGATATACTTGCCAGTCTGCACGATAGGAATCCATCCATTGCATCTGAGGTCCACCATGCACGTTGATAATCAACGGATATTTCTTCTGTGGGTCAAAGCCATGTGGTTTCACCACAAACACCTCCACAGAGTCACCGTATGCGCCCTTTACCCACATAGCTTCGCTCGGTCGGAAATCAACTTCCTCCTCCAATGCAGCATTATAGAATGTCAGTTGCTGTTCTTTTTGCGGTTTCTTCAACATGGTACGATAGAGCGCCGTAGGCTTTCCCGTAGTGCTATAAGTATAATAAACCGTTCCCTTCGGGGCAATCTGGAAAGAAGAGAGAGCCTTTCCACCCAATATTTTCCTGATATTCTGTTTCCCTAAATCCACATTGTATAAGGTAACGTAACCCGACTCTGGAGCCAAGAAATACAAGGATTTTGAGTCGGAAGCCCACTCATATTCTTCCACCCAATTATCATACGTCTCCGTCAGCACCCTTTTCTCGCCCGTCTTTCTGTTGATGATTCCCAGACGGAAACGGTCACTCTCATAAACAGGTACTTGTTGGAACCGATAGGCGATATAATTGCCATCGGGCGAATATTGCGGACTACCGTCCCAAGCCTCATTGTCAGCTGTCAGGCACACGGCATTTCCTCCCGTCACAGGAACCACCCAAAGGTCGCTGTTAGTATTTTCGGCTGGTTTGTCCGTGCGGTTCGACGTGAAGCAGATTTCCTTTGAATCAGGTGAGAACACGATACCCTCCACTCCCGAAGGTGAGAACACGGGCGAATGAAACTCTCCCGGCGTTACGTCGGTATAGGTTTTGTTCACCGTATCATAAACGATGACGTGCATGTACTTACCATCTGCGTAGCTCGTCCAATGCCTATAGAGCAACTGATCGGCAATGTGCGCATGGAGAGGTCCGCCCTCTTTCTTGGCTATCGCTTGGGCATTCGCCTTTCCGTCTGCCCCATATTCGGGATAGACCTCTGCTCCGAATGCAATGTAGCGATTGTCGGGCGAGATGACCGCACCGTCAACACCGAGTTCAAAATCCGTTATTTGGTTGATTTCGTTGCTAACGAAATCATACCTACACACTTGCGATTTTCCAGAAGCGTAACTTGTGAGGAAAATGCTCTTGCCATCCTTGCTCCAAGTGGCACCATAGCTCTTACCGTCGGTGGTAATTGCCTTTGGCTCTGCTCCACTCTCACAATCCATCACATAGACATTGTTCTCAGAGGTGGTGCTTTCCAAATCGCTTTTGCTCAAGGAAAAAGCTAACTTCTTGCCATCTGGCGACAACTTAATGCCATATACGTTTTGGATACGATACACGTCGGTTATGGTAAAGGCACGTTTCTGCGCACATACCGATAAGACACTTATCGTCAATACCCATAAAAAAACACATCTTTTCATAACGATTGCGGAATTAAAAAAACTTGTTATTCGTGGGCAAAGATACGAAAATATTTTTATTTAAGGATAATTCACAATTGATAATTCATAATTCACAATTGACAATTGATAATTCATAATTCACAATTGACAATTGATAATTCATAATTCATCTTGATTAATTTTCACGATTGAGGGAAATGCCGTAGGCATTAGATATTAGTAGCCAACCATACAGGTCTGCCGTTAATAGGCGATATGGCTCATCGTGTCCCCTACCTATGGCAGGGCACTCCGTTTGCGGCATTCTTTCCCAGCCATTGCGCCGTACCTATCGGCACGGCTGTATGGCTGGCTACTGACATCTGATGCCTATCGGCATCTTTCCGTGCTGCATGGCTATTTAACGACATCGACCACAAACACAATCTTCAATTTTCAATTTTCCAATCTTCAATCTTCAATCTTCCAATCTTCAATCTTCCAATCTTCCAATCTTCAATTTTCAATCTTCCAATCTTCAATTTTCAATCTTCAATTTTCAATCTTCAATCTTCAATTTTCAATCTTCAATTTTCAATCTCTATTGAGCTGCGTGGTATCTACCTTTGAGACACCTCTCTTTTTGATGTCCACATCATCTACATAGCCGCTGACAATGAGTTTGGAAGCACCACTGTTGTTTGCCTTCAGGCGCTCGCAATCCAATTTGAGCGTCAGGGTTGAGGCTCCGCTATTCTGTACCTGTATGTCTTTGCCCAAGAAATTCACGTCAACCTTTGACGCACCACTCGCATTCACCGTGGTACGAGGGGCTTTTACGTCTGCGAACATCTTGGATGAACCACTCACCTGCATGGATAGAGACGAACAATCCATGTGCCCAATATTGATTTTGGAAGCACCACTCACATTCATCTTCATATTTGCCATCGTCATATTCTTGGCAGAAAACTCTGAAACACCACCAATAACCACTTCATTAAGGTGGGGAGACGTGATATAAGCCTTTGGCATCGTGTTGTCTTCGACGGAGATAAACATTTTTTTCTTGGATGGCTTGATGGTAAGCTCATGGTCTTTCATCAAGACGACGGTATGCGGACTGCCTTTCTCTACCACTCTCACAGAGTATTTGTCTCCTTGCGTGTAAATAATCTTGATTGCTCCACTTGCACGGATAGAAGAGAAATCACGATAAGGATAATCAGAAACCGTCTGCTTGTTGGTTTCCTCATTGAAAACATCATACATGAGTGTCTTTTCTTTCACGGTAGAGTCGTTTACCTTTTTGTTGATGGTGATTTTGTACTGGCAAGCAGAAACCGTAAACGCCATGATGGTCATGGCTAAAAATATCTGAAGGTATTTCATAACAGATAAGAGTTTTATTTGATATTCCTATTGGTTAGACGCAACAAATACACTTTTCGTTGCAAAACAACGCATTATTATGAAAAAAATATTTATCTTTGTGGACGTATTACATACTACAACAAATACATTATTATTTATATTATGAACAAAAGACCATTTAGCAGTCGATACAGAGTTGTTTTCCTGTCTGTATTGTTGATGTCTGCCCTTACCGTCTGTGCGCAAAAGGCTCGTCAGGAAATCAAGGAAAACATCTATCGGTCGGGTAGCAATTACTATGCTTACCCTGGACCCATCCAAGAACAGCTCACCAAGGCTCCCAAAGGCTACGTACCTTATTACATCAGTCACTATGGACGACACGGGAGCAGGCACCTTATCAACAACGGAGACTATGACAACGCATACAAGCCATTGATGAGAGCCGACTCATTGGGCAAGTTGACCGCATTTGGAAAAGACATTCTGCAAAGGGTGAAGGTGATTCGCAACGAGGCAAACCTCAGACATGGTGAACTGACCTTGCTTGGAGCACAACAACACCAAGGCATTGGTCGCCGTATGTATGAGCGTTTCCCCGAAGTTTTCAAGGGTAAGACCAACATCGACGCAAAGAGTACGGTGGTGATTCGTTGCATCCTCTCCATGGAAAACGCATTGCAAGAACTGAAAAGCCTCAACCCTCTATTGCAAATACGCCATGATGCAAGCGAACATGACATGTGGTACATGAACTTCAACGACAAGAAACTGAACCGCAAGAAAATGCCTAAGGAGGTGGAGAAGGTTTACGATGCTTTCTGTGAAAAGCATGAAAAGCACGACCGTGTGATGAATCTTATCTTCAACGACCAAAACTATTGGAAGAATGAGGTGAATGCTCAAAACCTGAACTACCACCTTTTCAAACTGGCAAGCAATCTGCAAAGCACGGAATTGCGCCACAACATGACGCTATACGATATTTTCACCGAGGACGAACTATATGAAAACTGGTTGCAAACCAATGCTTGGTGGTACATCAACTATGGTCCTTGTGCGCTGAACGGTGGGATTGCCCCCTACTCGCAACGCAATCTGCTACGAGTAATGATTGAAGAGGCAGATAGTTGCCTGAAACTTTCACACCCCGGAGCTACCCTTCGCTACGGTCATGAAGTATGTGTAATGCCCTTGGTTTGCCTGTTGGAAATGAACAACTACGGCAAGCAATACGCTGATTTGGAACAATTGGCAACGGAAGGATGGAATTGCTACGATATATTCCCCATGGGGTGTAACGTGCAACTCATCTTCTACAAGCCGAAGAAAGGCAAGGGAGACATCTTGGTGAAAGCCATGCTCAACGAAAACGAAACCACCCTGCCATTGAAAGCTGTGAGTGGTCCCTACTATAAATGGAATGATTTCCGCGATTACTTCATGCGCAAGTTAAACAACTATACGGAGTAAGTCGGCAAAATCGTCTATCACATCATCGGCGCGGCATTCTTGCAAATCGGCAAGAGTGCCGTTTCCGTAAGTGACCCCTACAGTTTGCGCCCCAGCCCGTTGTCCCATGAGAATGTCAAACTTCATGTCTCCCACCACCAATGTTTCCTCTGGTTGGTAGCCTAATTCACTCATCGTCTTCGTAACAGGGAATGGGTCAGGCTTGGCTCGTTCCACATCGTCTGCACCAAGTACATACGTTACGTATCTATCCAAGCGGAACTCTTGCAGGAACTGAACCACCGACTGATGGCTTCTGCTTGTGGCAATGGTCAACACGCAACCCTTGTCGTGGAGTTGGCGGATGGTTTCAGCCACATGTGGAAACAAGCTCACCATCCCTGGCACATTGTTTTGCTCAAACAATCGTCTGTAAGTAGCTGCGCAAAGGTCGCACACTTCATCAGATATGGAAAACAAAGCCTTGAAACACTCTGCCAATGGCAATCCTATACATGAGGCACATTGCTCACGGGTACGCTTTTCCAATCCCACCTCGTCGATGGTCATCATCATCGTCTTGGTAATGAGCGCATTGGTATCTGCCAGTGTCCCATCGAAATCAAATATGATAAGACGTTTATTCATTCTTTAAAATCACGAGAATCGTTTTCAATAAAATGTATTCCTCCGACACATACATATATCCACCGTATGGATTGGAGTCTCCCCACGAGTTTTTGGCAATGTAATATTTTTTACCATCCTCATCGTGGGCAATACCCATCAGCATCATACAATGGTCGTCGGTAGTCTCGAAACGCTCAAACAACCTCTGGCGCAATTGTTGTTTGTCTTTCGCCTTTGCCAAAGACTGAGATTGGGAAGGCGTGAGCTTGCCAACACCAGCCCCATGAGAGAACATCGGTTCAGAGATGTCTCCTTCCCAACAAACGGGATGACCTTGGCGAATGGAGAAGTCTATGCGTTTCATCATCGTGTCAACAGGCACGTTCAGAACCTTGTCTTTCAGTTGGTTGTCGGGAATCTCCAACACAAATTCCTCACCGAAAGGATGATGTGAAAAACTACTGATTGCCACATATTCATCAGGCAGGCACACGCTATGACCAAATTCCAACGGCGTATATTCAGCTCCAGCCATGAAGACAAAGCGAGGCATAAAATCCACTTCCTCATCCATGAGTTTGTCGATGTCTTTGTCTAATTGTTCAATGCCCATTCGTTTGAGTGAAGCATTTTTAGACACTTGCGTCAACTTGTTGCAAAGCACATGGTAATTGAGATCTTTTTGCAGATGGTAAGAAGCGTGTGGCTCCACACCATATTCATTGATCATGCGCAAGGTCATCAATGCCGTACCGCGCATGTTGACAGATGATTTGCCTCGGCTCAGGTAACAGTCACGTGAAGCATTCTTCAGCCACATACGAGCCACGTAGTCTTCAGAGAGATTCACAGAGTCGCCTCGCATCAGATGCTCAGTCTCTATGGTAGCCAACATGGCGTAAATCCAACAAAAGGAACTTTTCCCTTGATTCTTGACAGGAGTGGTCTTGAGCCTCACGTCATCGGTAAAGGATGCTTGCTTCACTTGTCTTTGTCCACACGCAAAGAACAACAGGCAAATAATGGTATAAAGAATTGATTTGTTCATTTGTTTTGCAAAGTTAATGAATTATTTCGTAACTTTGACTTTATCGAACTTACTTTTCGTTCGGAAATGAAAAGATAACATGTTTTCTTTTCATTTTTCTCACTTATTTCGTAACTTTGCACCCATGATTGCACAAAATATCAAAGAATATGAAATCATGGCTCCCGTTGGTTCACGAGAGTCATTGATGGCTGCCATTCAAGCAGGTGCCGACTCTGTATATTTCGGTATCGGACAGTTGAATATGCGCTCACATTCCGCCAATCATTTCACCATTGACGACTTACATGAGATAGCCGAGATCTGTCAGGCTCATGACACCAAGACTTATCTAACGGTCAACACGATTATCTACGATGAAGACATACAGGTGATGCAACAGATTTGCGACGCAGCCCTTGCCGCTCACATCTCTGCCGTGATTGCTTGCGACGTAGCTGTGATGAACTATTGCAATCGCATTGGCTTGGAAGTACACCTGAGTACGCAACTCAACATTTCTAACATCGAGGCGCTGAAGTTCTATGCCCAGTTTGCCGACGTGGTGGTATTGGCGCGAGAACTGAAAATGGAACAGGTGGCGTACATTTACCAACAAATACAAGAGCAAGACATCAGAGGACCGAAAGGCGAACTGATTCGCATAGAAATGTTCTGTCATGGGGCTCTCTGCATGGCTGTCTCTGGGAAGTGCTACATGAGCCTTGCCGATGCCAACCGTTCTGCCAACCGTGGGGAATGTATTCAAATATGTAGAAGAAGTTATATCCTTACCGATGCTGAAACGGGCAACGAGATAGAGGTTGACAACAAATACTTGATGAGTCCGAAAGACCTCAAGACCGTTCGGTTTATCAACCGACTGATGGAAAGTGGTGTCCGTGTGTTTAAGATTGAAGGCAGGGCTCGCGGACCAGAGTATGTCTATACCGTGGTGAAAGCCTATAAGGAGGCTATAGCTTCTGTTCTCGACGGTTCGTTTACCGAAGAGAAGAAAGATGAATGGGACAGACAACTTGCCACCGTCTTCAACCGTGGTTTTTGGGATGGCTATTACCAAGGGCAAAAACTGGGTGAGTGGAACAAGAACTATGGATCTAATGCTACAGAGAAGAAAGTGCTCGTGGGTAAGGTCATCAAGTATTTCTCCAAGTTGAGCGTGGCTGAAGTGGCAGTGGAAGCCACCACGTTCTCCGTGGGCGACAAGTTGCTGATCACTGGTCCTACCACTGGTGCCTTATGGCTGAATGCAGAGGAGATACGCTACGACTTGAAACCTGTTGATACAGCCTACCAAAAACAGCGTGTCTCTATCCCCGTGCCAGAGAAAGTACGGCCAGGAGACAAGCTTTTCAAACTCATTTCAATGGAAGATGGCTGAATGACGAAGGGGGAAGGAATGCTTCGCAGGAAAGAAGTATGAAGGAAAGAAGTACGTCCTACATCATAATCACTTCCTCCCTCGTAATTCATCCTTCTTACATCATAATTACTTCCACCCTCTTAATTCATCCTTCCAACATCATAACTACTTCTTCATTCATAATTCAAACATCATACATATAAATTATGCAAACAATCAATGAAATTCAAGACGAGATCATAGAGGAATTTTCTGCTTTCGAAGATTGGATGGACAAATACCAAATGCTCATCGACTTAGGCAATGATCTCGCTCCATTAGACGAACAATATAAGAACACACAAAACTTGATTGATGGTTGTCAGAGCAGGGTTTGGCTGCAATGTGACTACATCGATGGGAGGTTGCATTTCCAAGCAGATAGCGATGCTCTCATCGTCAAGGGTATCATCGCCCTGCTTATCCAGGTGCTGAACGACCATACACCACAGGAAATCCTTGATGCCGACCTGTATTTCATCGAACAGATTGGCTTGAAAGACCATCTCTCCCCCACTCGCTCCAATGGCTTACTCGCTATGGTGAAACAAATAAGAATGTATGCGGTGGCATTTAAAATGAAGAGTGAAGAATGAAGAATGAAGAATCGGTTCACAGAGAACAAACTAATAGAGAACTAAATGACAAATTAGTTGAAATGTCAGCAAAAAAAGAATCCTCTATGCTAACAAATGAGGATGCGCCAGCAGATTCTTCATTCTTCACTCTTCATTCTTCATTTCGAAAGCTTCGTACCATAGAAATGAATCGCCTCTCCATTGAGGAATTTAAAAGTGCCAGGAAGATGCCGCTCATCGTCGTGCTCGATGATGTGAGGTCATTACATAATGTAGGTTCCGTGTTCCGCACTTGTGATGCCTTCCGTGTGGAAGCCATCTATCTTTGTGGAATCACCGCGACACCACCAAGCAACGAAATCCATAAGACAGCCCTCGGTGCGGAAGACTCCGTGGAATGGAAATACTTCAAGACAGCAGAGGAAGCCGTTGATGAACTTCATCGCAATGGCTACTTCGTCTATTCGGTAGAACAAGCAGAAGGAAGCATGAAGCTGAACCAGTTAAATGAAGAATGTAGAATGAAGAATGAAGAATCTCTTGGCAAAAGGAATGATCATGTGCATGTGAATGCGCCAGCAGATTCTTCATCTTTCAATCCTCATGATTTTAAATCAACGCAAATTAATGAGAATGCGCCAGCAGATTCTTCATTCTTCATTCTTCATTCTTCATTTAAATACGCTGTCATTTTCGGCAATGAGGTGAAGGGTGTTCATCAAAGTGTTATTGATATGTCTGACGGATGTCTTGAAATTCCGCAGTTCGGAACCAAACACTCCATGAACGTTTCCGTTACTGCAGGTATCGTCATTTGGGAGTTTGCCAAACAATTTATCTAAAACGATTAAAATCTGGAGAGAGCATCACTGCTATCTCCAGAATCGCCCGGGTTACTACTTTCTACTCTATATAATCTAACTAAAATCTTATCTTAACCTATAAGTTATTGGAATCGTGAACTTGCAGCGCACTATCTTGCCATTCTGTTTGCCAGGTATCCATTTGGGCATGGTGTTGACAACCCGTATTGCCTCGTCGAAAAGTGCTTGCTTGCCTTCCTTGATACCCTGGTCTTGGATTTCCGCATTCTTACGTTGCTGTTCGGTCATGTCCTTGTCTTGGGCAGCTACGGCTATGTCGGCAGATTCGTCAAAATTTATTGTCTTTATTACCTTTGGATGAGTCAGGCTACCGTCTTTCTCTACAATGAACTGTACCAACACACGAGCCTGCACTCCCCATTCTGTTGCCTTGGCAGGATATTTGATGTTGCGAGCTATGAATTGCATCAATGCCATTTCACCGCCTGGAAACTGGGGCAAATTTTCAACAACATCAAATACGGGGTCATCACCTTGATGTTTGGTTTGCACCACCACTGCTTTATCCGCATCTACATGATAGGTTTTTTTGATGTTTTCGGCTGTACTGATCACATCGACAAAAGTAATATCTTCCTTTTGTATCTTACTGGCAGCTTCTTCCGAGGTAAGTTCTCCGTCAACAATATAAACGGTTTTTTCTTTCGTCTTAATCACTGTTGCACCACGTCTGCCTTTTTCTCCGTAAGCTTTCTTGGCAGGACCAACGTCCATCACCTTTGCAGAGACAATTGCGTTGGATGGTAATTGGCAAAACTCCTCACTTGACACTTCTTTTCCATCAACGATAAAAAGGTAGCTTTTCTTACTGCCATAAACACTATTGAGATGGAGAATATGAGCACGACTAATGCTGCCAGCCTCGTTTAGCATTTCTTGAGTAAGGTCACCGTTTGACAAACCCGCAGCCTGATGTTCTTTCACATAGACAACAAATTCCGTATCACTCATCTTCAACGAGTATTTCATCGCCCCGGTTGTTTTCAGATTGCAAACATAATGATTAGAATAATTTTCCGTGAGATGTATCTCCTTGAGTTCACCCGCAGCCGGAACATCGAGCAAAGTGAATTGATCAATTGGTTTGCCATCAACCAACATCGTAGTCTTCGACACTTCAAGCGAAATGTTACGGCCTTGAGGAATCTGTTCTTCCTTGCCGTTACGGAAGAACTTAACACCAGGTTGATGGCGAATCTGGTAGCTATCGCCTCTACCATTGGTTTTCTCATGAAACACACGTATTGCAGAGTTATTGTCATTCAGAGTGGTCTCATAATTTACCACTGTCTTTGCCGTCATTGCCAATGAGACGAGCACTATGGGTACGACGTACAAGGCTTTGAGCCATACACTTCGTTTTGATTTCTTTTTGAGCATCATAATAATTCGTTTTTTAGTTTTGGGTGTGTGAATGCCGTTGGCAAGGACACAGGCCTGAATGCCCTTTGCCTTCTGCATCAGCAGGTGGATGTACTGGCTTTCGTTGAAGCCATGAGAGAGAACGGATGCGTCTGCTTCGTATTCGTGGAGTATGCGCAGTTCCTGACGCATGAACCACACCACGGGATTGAACCATTGCAGAGCCGTGAGTATTTCTACGACCACAATGTCGTAGCTATGACGATGGCGCACGTGCGCCTCTTCGTGAGCAAGGATAGAAGCCGATTGCAATTGCCAGTCGGCTTGTGAGAGCACGATGGTGTTCATCCATGAGAAAGGAGCAACATTGTCTTCTACCACACATACATCCATACCAGATGGAAACGTATGCTTTTCTCCGTTGCGGATGATCCCCATCAGTTTCCTGTAACTTTGTGCCAAATAAAGCAAACGGATGATGGTGCCTATCAACAAGACTGCAAAGAGAAGTCTCACCCCCAATCCCTCTCCCAGAGAAAGGGGAGTGGTTACATCAGTCGTCGATATGGTTTGAGGCACACCCTTCAGCAAGTCTGCATATTCATCTCTCGTTGGGAGAGAAGTAATGGGAATGCTTTTGTGTATAGTGATGATGCACAGGGGCAACACTGTAGAAAGGAATATGCTACAGAGCAACACTACACGGTTCAGCGTGTGCGTGGTTTCACGTGCCAGCAGGAGCATATAGAAAAGGTAGAAAACGACTATCAGTGCCGCCACCTTCAGGTCGTAACAGATGAGGTCAGTCAACATGGTTTCTGTTTTTTAGGATGGTTAGTATTTCATTGATGTCCTCTTGTGAGAGCTCTTCTTCCTCCGCAAAGAAAGAGACGAGCGATTTCACAGATCCGCCAAAGAAGGTGTCCTTCACGTCATCTACCACCAGTCGGCGGTATCGTTCACGCGTCATGAGCGGAAAGTACACAAAAGTCTTGCCATTTCCACTCTTGCGCTTCTCCACAAATCCCTTCTGCTCCATGATCTTCAGGAATGTGGCAATCGTAGTGTAGGCAGGTTGTGGCTCAGGATACAACTTCAGTATTTCAGCCACACAAGCTCCACGTTGTATGTCCCACAGGATGTTCATCACCTGCATCTCGCCTTTGGTAAGTGTTTTCTGTTGCATGATTCCTTTTTTTGTTTACAGGGCAAAATTACTAATAAGTTAGAAATCTAAAAGTTTAGTAGATAGAAAAAGCTGCAAAAGGCAGAATCTTTAACTTTCATTTTTAGTAATGAGCAATGAGTTATTAGTAATTAACAAGTTTTTGAGAGGTGAGGGGTAGCACTGAAAGTGCGACAGAACACAGGCAGGGGTGAAGCGAAGCGAAACCCCTGCAGAAAGGAGCCGTCAGCAATCAGAGTACCAAAGGTACGACAGAAATTCTGTCACCCCTATCGGGGTTTCAATATACCCATGCATCCTACGCAGGGGTTCCGCTACGCTCCACCGCCTGCCTGTGTTCTTTTCGCCCCTGTCGGGGCTTACTATAACAAACGTTATAAAATTGAAAATTCGGAATTATTCCGACAAAAACTATTGATGTTTTTCTTGCGAAATAGAATTGGGAGAACGGAAAAATGGGTTGAGACGGGTGAAAAACCGTGTTTTTCATCGTAACATTGCATGTTATGAACGTAACTATATGAGTTACGAGCATAACTATGTATGTTACGAGTGCTAACTCTATATGTTTTGAAAGCCCGAAAAATGGCTTTTTGGACCTAAAAACATGGTTTTTTATCATGCCAATAAATGCCACTAAACCGTAAACCATTGATAATGAACCATTTAATAACACATCAAAAAACGGGCATATTTTCCACCAAGTATCAACTCGTTTGAAAAAATGCCCGTTTTTTAGGGGGTAAATTCAGAATTTGTAGGACAAAGTTAGTAGTGAGGGGTGAGAGGTGAGAAGTGAGAGATTAGTCTTCTTGATTGAGATTCTAACTGCCGTAGCTATTCTCTCACCCCTCACCTCTCACCTCTCTGAACTCTTTAATTAAGGTAATGATATAGTTGTTGTCACAGGCAGTGCCGAAGGCACGATAGATAACAGGCAGGTGGTGAAGCCCGAAGGGCGTAACCCCTGCTAACATGAGCATTTGTATATAGAGTGCCGAAGGCACGACAGAACAACCTTGCACAATCGGTTCTGTCACCCCTATCGGGGTTTGATTTGAAACGCTATCATTGAAGGGGTTTCGCTCCGCTTCACCCCTCCCTGTGTTCTTTTGTCCCTTCGGGACTTATGCCAACTGCTATATTATCGCCATTAAAATAGGTGTCGTCGTCAATATAATCAATATTCTCGTCCCAAAAGAAATAGATTCCATGATTATTGAAGTCACTATTTAGCCGACTATATGCACTTGTGACATCTGAAAAACTAACACCTCCTGTTCCAGAGGAGCTCCTAATAACATGAAAATAAAGGTTTGTACACGTCCAGAAATGACTTGCGTGGTTTCACATGCATTTAAAGGCAAAGAATAATCACCTTTTAACATCTTACCAATGTCATATCTTTTCCACTGACATCCAGAAAGCATGGAGTCGGCATATTGAGTATTCGTAAAAAATGATTCTGGATTGTCTAAACCACCTTGCACATCAGTGGCAAGCATCAGATGAGCAATGATTGATGATGGACGATGTCTTTGTGAGATTGACGTTCCTGTAATGTTGATGGAAATATCAGCCAGTTCGGTTTGGGCGTATAAAGCAAAAACCGATGAAAGAAGAGTTAATATTAAAAGAAATCTCTTCATTATCTAAAGATATTCGCTGAAATCTGTCAGGCGCATATCGCCTTTGCGCAGATACGTGTCATGGAATGCGAGAGCAGCCCGCATGTGTTGCGGTTCGTGTCCCATGGGAGCGATATGCTGGAGATAATCACGAAGGAGAGGCTTATAATCGGGATGTGCACAGTTTTCTATTACCTCCCATGCACGACGAACAGGACCTTTACCTCGAAGGTCAGCCACTCCTTGTTCTGTCACGATGATATCTACGTCGTGTTCGGTAGAATCTACGTGGCAACACATGGGAACGATAGCTGAAATCTTACCACCTTTAGCCGTTGACGGCGTGGTAAAGATAGAAATATAACCATTGCGCTCATAGTCGCACGAGCCACCGATACCATTCATCAATGCACTTCCGCACACATGACTGGAGTTCTCATTGCCGTAAAGGTCACATTCCAATGGTGTGTTGATGGCAATTACACCCAATCGGCGAATCACCTCCGGCGAATTGGCAATCTCACTTTGTCGGATGGTCAGGTGTTTGGAGAAATAATCCATGTTGTTGTACACCATTTGCAACGCCTCGTTGGTGACAGTCATGGCTGTAGCCGAAGCGTAGCCGATACGTCCTTCAAGCATATAGTTGACAGCAGCATCTTGCACCACTTCAGAATAGACATTGAATCGAGGGATGAGCTTGCTTGTACCCAACGCTTTCAGCACGGCATTTCCCGTAGTTCCCACTCCGCTCTGTATAGGCAAGAACTGCTTTGGGATACGTCCCACCTTCATGTCGTTAGCCAAGAGTTCTGCCACATGATGACCGATGCTCATAATCTCCTCATCAGGTTCCTTGAAGGCACGAGCCTCTTCAGGGATGCAGCTCTCTATCACACCCACAATCTTCTTCGGGTCAATAGACACATAGTCTTTTCCGATGCGGTCGTAAGGAGAATGAATGTCCATCACCTCACGGTCTTCCCACACCTCACGCGGTTCCCACGTATCGTGAAGGAATCTGGAATTAGGATTGTGGAATGTGTTATGTTCGATGATGATTTTCTTTGCCAATCGTGCAATGGTGGTCACGATACCGCCAGCAGAGGTCAGGAAAGCCTTGCATTCCGTTTCGCCCTCTTCCATGTCGCTGACCTCAATGACAGCCCATTCCACTTCGCCATAGAAACCACGACGAAGGCGTTCTGCCATGTGCCCTAAGTGCATGTCTTCATAGTCCACCTCACCTAAGTTGGTATGTGTACGGAAATCCTTGTTCGTGGAAAAAGGAGCCCTGAACTTCAATGCCTTTGCAGCAGCCATGTCGCCCTCTACGCTTTGGCAGCTCGATGCACCCGTGAGAATACCCACTTGGAAAGGTATTCCCTGTTCGTGAAGACGAACGGCACGTTTAGATAATTCGCGGAAAATAGCCTTGGGATTGGCATTTGGTGTAAAACCAGACAGCGCCATCATATCGCCATCATTAATCATCTCGGCAGCTTCAACTGCCGTTATTCTTCTGTAAGCCATATTTATGTTTAATAAAAGGAAGGATGTTGTTTGAATAATCAAGTATTTATTGTACATCCTAAATTCGGTGCAAAGTTAATCATTTTTTTACAAAAATTCTCTCTAAAAGTAGCTTTTTTGACGAAATATGCCCTTGAAAGTATCGTTTATCAATTAAAATCATTAACTTTGCAGCAATTTATTAGTAATAACAGGGACTTTAAGGTCTTTTAAAGTCCTTAGAGTCCTTTAAATTATGTAATTAACTATCAGCATGAAACAGACACTATTGATTTACAATACCCTGAGTAGGCAGAAAGAACGCTTTGAGCCTATCAATCCCCCTCACGTGGGAATGTACGTATGTGGTCCTACGGTTTACGGTGACCCCCATTTAGGACACGCACGCCCAGCCATCACTTTCGACATTCTCTTCCGCTACCTGAAACACCTGGGATATAAGGTGAGGTATGTAAGAAACATCACGGACGTAGGACACTTAGAGCACGATGCTGACGAGGGAGACGACAAGATAGAGAAGAAGGCAAAACTCGAACAATTGGAGCCGATGGAGATAGCACAATACTATACCAACCGCTATCATGCCGCTATGGATGCGCTCGGTTGTCTGCGCCCAAGCATAGAGCCTCATGCCACAGGACACATCATCGAACAAGAGGAATTGGTGAAGGAAATCTTGAACAACGGCTTTGCCTACGAGAGCAATGGTTCTATCTACTTCGACATTGAGGCTTACAACCAAAAACATAAGTATGGAATCTTGAGCGGTCGCTCATTGGAAAACATCAAGGACGAAAGTCGTACCCTTGCCGGTGTAGGTGAAAAACATAACCAAGCCGACTTCGCCCTTTGGAAGAAAGCCTCAGCCGAACATATCATGCGTTGGCCTTCTCCTTGGAGCAATGGCTTCCCAGGTTGGCATTGTGAATGTACTGCTATGGGAAGAAAGTATCTCGGAAGTCATTTCGACATACACGGTGGTGGCATGGACCTTGTTTTCCCACACCATGAATGTGAGATTGCACAGGCTGTTGCCTCACAAGGTGACCAAATGGTGAAATACTGGATGCACAACAACATGATTACCATCAACGGACAGAAGATGGGAAAGAGTCTTGGCAACTTCATCACGCTTGAACAGTTCTTCACGGGCAACAACGAGAATCTCACGCAAGCCTTCTCGCCCATGACTATTCGCTTCTTCATCCTCTCTGCCCACTATCGTTCTACGGTAGATTTCTCTAATGACGCATTGATAGCAAGTCAGAAAGGACTGGAACGTTTGTTTGACGGACTGGCAAACTTGGAACGCGTACCCGTGAGCAAGAGTTGTGACGCTGCCACAGAGAAATTTGTGAAAGAACTGCGTCAACGTTGCTATGATGCAATGAATGACGACTTGATGACGCAATTGGTAATCAGCTATCTCTTTGAGGCTTGCCACGTAGTGAACGCACTCGTTGACCATAAAGCCACCATCTGTGCCGACTGTCTCAAGGAATTGTCTGAGGTGATGCATCTCTTCACTGAAGAACTGCTTGGACTGAAAGACGAAAAGGGAGCCAACAACGATGCACGAGAGGAATCATTCGGAAAAGTAGTGGACATGGTACTCGACCTTCGTGCCAAGGCAAAGGCTGCCAAAGACTGGGCTACCAGCGACCTCATCCGTGATGAGTTAGCAGCCTTGGGATTTGAAGTGAAAGACACCAAGGACGGTGCTACATGGAAATTGAATAAATAAAATAAGAAAGCGGGAAAGTAGATGTTCATACTTTCCCGCTTTCTTACACAAACGATTTCCAGTTCCATCATTCGTGAAAGAACTTATGTTTATTAAGATTATCAATATCATAATCTTTTCCATTCCAAGTTGATGTCGTCTTGAAAGTTTCAATGAGTTTGTTAGTTATCTTACCTTCCTTGCTTACTTGATAATTCTTAATTTGTACAGTCGCAAGCTTTCCATCTAAGGAGATATAATTTCCCTCCCAAACATCTTTCAAATCATAACTGGCTTGAGCTACCACAAAATCCTCATAGCCATCCAATTCTCTTACGTCATAATGCCATAAATCCCCTAACCTTGACGTTTGCGCATAGTCAATGATTCGCCCATCCTTACGATACGTAACCATGATATCATCATTATAAGGATAACATCCTATGTTGGGGGTGTCGCAATGCCTGGTCATGAAACAGATATAGCATTTTCCCTTGGTAATCTTATAACCATAATTAAATGCCACATTCCCTTTTTCACATCCACATGTGTCTATCAGTTCACGGGGTATGAACCTCTCGACAACTTCTGCTTTCATTAACGATTCTCCCCATGAATCCTCGCCTTGCATGTTAATGGACGTTTTACCCTCCATAGTTCCTTTTCCCCATTCGGGAAAAGAGGCTATGAAATCATTGAAAGAAATACAATTGGCTGCATCTTGGCACAATGCCGTTTGATAAGTTGCCAATAACAATAATGATACTAAAATCTTTTTCATAAGTTAACAGAAAAACATATTACAAATAGTCTATCAATATATTCCATACGGCAACAATGTGGCAAAAGCTACCGGCGAGAACGAAGAAATGGAAGACCGTATGCATGTACCGCCGCTTATTGAGACTATAAAACAAGGCTCCGGTAATGTAGCAGACACCTTCCGCAATAATCCATGCAACAGCCGTAGTGCTCACGCAATCAAGCAGAGGCTTGAAAGCCGCAAGAACAGAAAGCCCCATCAAACAGAAACAGACTGTTTCGAGATGACTATGGTCTTTTAGTCGGATAAACGAAGAGATGGTTCCCGCAATGGCAGCCGTCCAGACAAAAATAAACAACGCCCATCCCCAGATGCCATGATCACGCATGGCAACAAGGGTGATGGGCGAATATGAACCGGCAATATGCCAATAAATAGCCGCATGATCCCACTTGCGCAATCTACCTTTCCACGTAGAATGGGCAGGTAAGGCATGATAGAACGTTGAGGCAATATACGACATCAGCATCCCGAAGAGATACAACGAAACGCCGAATGTTGCCCAATGGCTATCCGACTTGACACACCATACAAGAAAGATAATACCAACCACCACTCCCATCACGATACCGCCGGCATGTGACCAAGAGTTCCAGAGTTCTTCCTTTCGTGTATAAAACTTTTTCATTTCTTAGGCTTATCCTTCACTAATATGAAATCAAGTTGTCTCCTTTCTATGTTTGCACGTACCACCTTGATACGGATAGGGTCACCCAACTGGTACTTATTATGATGGCGTCTGCCACGCAAGCAATAGTTGCGCTCGTCAAAATCATAATAATCATTGTCTAAGTCGCGCATGGAGATGAGTCCCTCGCAATGGTTCTCGTCTATCTCGCAATAGATACCATACGACTGGATTCCACTGATATGAGCATCATATTCCTCTCCGATATGCTCACCCATAAACTCCACCATCTTATATTTAATGGAGTCACGTTCGGCATTGGCGGCAATCTGTTCCATTTCACTGGAGTGCTTGCACAAATCCTCATAATATCTCTCGTTGGCACTTCGTCCACCCTGTTGGTATCTTGTGAGCAAACGATGAACCATTGTATCGGGATAACGACGGATAGGACTTGTGAAATGGGTGTAATAATCGAAAGCCAATCCAAAGTGACCGATGTTGTGCACAGAGTATTTTGCCTTCATCATAGCCCTCAAAGCCACCGATTGCACCAACTTCTGTTCACGTTTACCATCAACGTCGTCCATCAACTTATTCAAGCTACGAGCCGTTTCACCTTTCGTGCCAGCCGTCTTGAGCTTATATCCAAACTTCACGATAAACTCACGCAACTCTTCCAACTTGGTAGGATCGGGATTGTCGTGAATACGATAAGGCAACGTCTTAGCTTTCTGTCCTTTCTTGACCTTGCCGATATCTTCCGCTACGGTACGATTGGCAAGCAACATAAATTCCTCTATGAGCTTGTTGGCATCTTTCGACCGTTTAAAATAGCATCGCGTGGGCTTACCCTCTTCATCCACGTCGAAATGAAGTTCTTCTCCCTCAAATTTAATGGAGCCATTCTTGAATCTCTTTGAACGCAAGCACTTGGCAAGCTTATCCAAGGCAATGAGTTGTTCGGCATTCTCGCCACGATAGCCACCCTTTGGAGCTGGTGGAGCTGGTGTTTCCGTACCGTCTATCACCCCATTGTCTTCCAACAACTGCTGCACTTCCTCGTATGCGTAACGCCTGTTGCTCTTGATGACGGTGTGAACAATGCGATAATGCCTGATTTCTGCATCTTCGTCCAAATGGAAAATCACGCTAAAGCATAGTTTTTCCTCATCAGGACGCAACGAACAAACATAGTTACACAACTTTTCGGGAAGCATGGGAATGGTGCGGTCCACCAGATACACGCTGGTAGCACGTTTCTGAGCCTCCTTGTCGATGATGGAACCCTCCGTTACGTAATGAGAGACATCAGCGATATGAACGCCCACCTCCCACAACTTATTGGGAAGACGACGGATAGAAAGCGCATCGTCAAAGTCCTTCGCATCTTTCGGGTCAATAGTACACGTCCAAACATCACGGAAATCCTCGCGCTCTGCCAAGTCTTGCGCCGTTACTTCGCCCGAAATCTTTTCGGCAGCATCCTCTACGGCTTTCGGATATTTATAAGGTAAGTTGTATTGAGCCAAGATAGCGTGCATTTCGGCATTGTTCTCACCCGTCACACCGAGAATGTCTATCACCTCACCCACCATGTTTTTATGTCCCTCATCAGGCCATTGCGTCACCTTTACCACAGCTTTATCATCGGTCTTTCCCCCCTTCAGCTTTTTCTTGGGAATGATAATGTCTTGCACAAACAAGTTTTCCTGAGTCACGAGGAAAGCAATGTCACGGTCAACCCGTAGCCTTCCCACAAAGGTATCCTTTGCTCGCTTGATGATTTCTATGACCTGAGCCTCCTTGATATGTTTTGGCCTACGTGCCATCAATGACACTTTCACCCTATCTCCACTCAAGGCAAACTTTGAATTGCGTTCAGAGACGAAGATAGGCTTCTCTCCCTCATCGGGAATGAATGAGTTCTTGCCATTCGACTTTCGGATAAACGTACCCTCAAGCACCTGTCCACCCTGATTCAACTTGAAAGATGTTTCAGATGTCTTTGCCAAGAAGTCATCCCACGACATTTCTTCCAGAATATCAATGGCAAGCATCTTCAATGGGTGCGTATCTAAATGTAAGTTACGGAAGATGTCTCTCAGAGATATTTCCCTATCGGGTTGCGAAGTAAAGAATGCTTCCAACCGTTCTGCAAGTTGTTTCTTGCTCATGCGCTTGCCGCCTTTTTTTTCTTTTGCCATGGTCGTTAATTATTTTATTGTCAATAAGGTTTTTAATGTCTTTAAGGACGTTGAGGTCTTTAAGGAATATGCAAATTAACAAAATAAAATTGATAAATACGTGATTCTTTACGATTATTTTGCATTTACCATAAAATTGAGTTAACTTTGCCAACTGAAAGAACAAACATCGGTATATTTTGCAAATGAAGATACTCGTAACGGGTGCCAGCGGATTCATCGGAAGTTTTATCGTTGAAGAAGCTTTACGCAGGGGAATGGACACTTGGGCTGCCATCAGAAAGAGCAGTTCGAGGGAATTTCTGCAAGACAAACGCATACATCTCATAGAATTAGACCTTTCTTCAAAGGACAAGCTCATCGAGCAACTTGAAGCTCACGATTTCGACTATATCGTTCATGCGGCGGGAGTAACCAAGAGCCTGCGAATAGAAGACTTCAAGAAAGTGAACACAGAGGGAACGAAAAACCTGGTTGATGCCATCTTGCAATTGCAAATGCCCATCAAACGATTCATTTACCTCAGTTCGCTGAGCATCTTCGGTCCCATTGCCGAGAAATCTCCTTATCGTGAAATCACCGAAGACGATATTCCCAAACCCAATACCGCATACGGTATCAGTAAGTTGGAGGCAGAGAAATACCTCGATTCCATTGGCAACAACTTCCCATACATCATCTTGCGACCCACAGGTGTCTATGGTCCGAGAGAGAAAGACTATTTCCTGATGGCGCAAAGCATCAAGGGACACATGGACTTCTCCGTGGGATTCCGTCGTCAAGACATTACTTTCGTTTACGTAGCAGACGTCGTGCAAGCTGTATTCCTGGCATTTGACCACGGCATGAGCGGCAGGAAATATTTTCTCTCTGACGGTAAGGTGTACCAATCTTCTGCTTTCAGCAACTATATCCGTCAAGAGTTGGGCAAGCCGTGGTGGATACGGGTGAAGGCTCCCATCTGGCTATTGCGCATCATCACGTTCTTCGGTGAGCACATCAGCCATTTAACGGGAAAAATCACCGCTCTCAACAACGACAAATATCATATATTAAAGCAACGAAACTGGCGTTGTAACATCGAACCAACCATGGACGAACTGGGCTATCATCCACATTACGACTTGGAAAAAGGCGTAAAACTCACCATCCAATGGTACAAGGAGAATCACTGGCTATGATAAAAATACTCAAAGACATCTTTACCATAGACAAACATCCACGCAAAGGGCTGATGGCTTTTGAGTGGGTGGTGTTAGGGTATTTGGTACTTACTTCTTTGTTCATCCTCTTTGCCTATACCAAACTGGATTGTCCTTTGGAAATGCTCAAGGGACGAGGCAGGGTAATAGCCATTCTCATGGCTCTATGGGCTGTTTACCGCATGGTGCCTTGCAGGTTTACCATCTTTGCACGTGTGGCTGGACAAATGGGACTGCTGGCTTGGTGGTATCCAGACACATACGAGATGAACAGAATCTTACCCAATCTCGACCATATCTTTGCACAATTAGAGCAATCAACGTTTGGCTATCAACCCGCACTTGTCTTTGCCAAGGAATTTCCTTCCATCGTTGTCAGTGAGTTGATGGACATGGGATATGCTTCTTACTATCCCATGATTGCCGTGGTTTGCCTTTATTATTTCTTGTTCAAGTACCAAGAGTTTGAGAAGTGCGTGTTTATCATCCTCACCTCTTTCTTCCTGTATTACCTGATGTATATTTTCATCCCCGTTACAGGTCCTACCTTCTATTACCAAGCGGTAGGTTTAGACAATATCGCCCACGGCATCTTCCCCAACGTTCACGATTATTTCAACACGCATACAGAGTGTCTGCCCTCGCCAGGATACAAGGATGGATTGTTTTACCATCTTGTAGAAAATGCCAAGGATGCAGGCGAACGACCTACGGCTGCCTTCCCCAGTTCGCATGTGGGCATTTCCACCATTTGCATGTTATTGGCTTGGCATTCCAAAAACCGTACATTGCTCTATCTGCTCTTGCCTTTCTTCTTCTTCCTGTGCCTTTCTACGATATATATACAAGCGCATTACGCCATTGATGCTTTAGCGGGCGTAGTATCAGGCATCATTCTTTATTATCTTCTCAAGCACAAGAAATTTATCAAGGCTAATAAGTTGACCAGTTGATTATGACAGAAACAATAACGAAAATGAAGAAACTATATATAGAAACATACGGTTGCCAAATGAACGTTGCCGACTCAGAGGTGGTAGCTTCGGTGATGAAGATGGCTGACTATGACATTTGCGACAACCAAGAAGAGGCTGATGCCGTATTCTTGAATACTTGTTCGGTGCGAGAGAATGCGGAGAACAAGATTTACCATCGTCTGGAAGAACTGAATGCCTTGCGTAGGAAAAAGGGGAAACTCATCATCGGCATTCTGGGATGTATGGCTGAGAGAGTGAAAGACGACCTCATCCAAAACCATCATGCTGACCTCGTGGCTGGACCAGATGCTTATCTCACCCTACCCGACCTCATTGCTCAATGCGAACTTGGGCAAAAAGCCATCAATATCGAACTTTCTACCACGGAGACTTATCGTGACGTAACTCCGCGACGCATTGCCGTAGGACAGAAAATCGGTGGCTACGTGAGCATCATGCGTGGTTGCAACAACTTTTGCCACTATTGCATCGTGCCATATACACGAGGCAGGGAACGCAGTCGTGACGTAGAAAGCATTTTAAGAGAAGTGAAAGACCTGCAAGACAAGGGATATAAGGAAGTGACTCTCTTGGGACAGAATGTCAATTCTTACCAGATAGAAGACCCAAACACACACGCTGTCATCCAGTTTCCACAGTTGCTTCGTATCGTAGCCCAAGCAGTTCCCAACATGAGAGTGCGCTTTACCACCTCTCATCCCAAAGACATGAGCGACGAGACATTGCACGTTATTGCCGAAGTACCTAACGTCTGCAAGCAAATACACCTGCCCGTGCAAAGTGGCTCCAATAAGATTCTGAAACTGATGAATCGCAAATACACCCGTGAATGGTATCTTGACCGTGTGGCAGCCATCCGAAGAATCATTCCCGATTGCGGACTTTCCACCGACATCTTCGTGGGTTATCATGATGAAACGGAAGAAGACCATCAGCTGTCACTCTCCTTGATGCGTGAAGTAGGTTACGACTCTGCCTTCATGTTCAAATATTCAGAACGCCCAGGCACGTATGCTTCCAAGCATTTGCCCGATAATGTTCCAGAAGACGTGAAAATCAAACGGCTCAACGAACTCATCCAATTGCAAACCGAAATGTCTGCCATTGCCAACAAGCGTGATGAGGGCAAGGAGTTTGACGTTTTGGTGGAAGGATTCAGCAAGCGTAGCCGTGAGCAACTCTGCGGTCGTACCGAACAAGGCAAGATGGTGGTGTTCGATAAAGGCAACCACCATATCGGAGAAACTGTGAAAGTGAAAATCACTGGTTCTACTTCCGCCACGCTCTTTGGCACATTGATAGACTAAACATCATCTTTGGCTTGGGTAAACCTAACGTTTATCCATCGCAAAGATATGGTTTGCAATGCGTATAATTACCATCTACAAAAAAGAAAGACATTGATGGCTGGGAGGATTTTTCAACATTCTCATGTTGGATTAAAAATAAATCATTAACTTTGCAAAAGGATGAAAGAGTTTTTACAAGTGTTGCGGCGTTTCGTACCGCCATATAAGAAGTATTTGGTATTGTCTATAGTGTTCAATATCCTATCGGCAGTACTCAATATCTTTTCATTTGCCGCTCTGATACCTATTCTGCAAATCCTGTTCCAGACGGGTGAGGCAGAAGCGGCAACGTCTTTGATGGCTTGGGATTGGGGAAACGCTCAGGCTGTGCTGATGAATAACCTCAATTACTACGTCAACGGCTTGATTTCGGATTACGGTCCCACCACAACCTTGTTGCTTATCGGACTTTTCCTGGCTGTAACCACCTTCTTGAAAACGGGTGCTTACTTCCTCACTTCCGCATGTATCGTCCCCATTCGCACGGGTGTGGTACGTGATATTCGCAACCAACTCTATCGGAAAATCACGTCTCTGCCATTGGGATTCTTCTCCGAGGAACGCAAGGGAGACATCATTGCACGCATGAGTGGCGATGTGCAAGAAGTGGAAAACTCCATCATGTCGTCTCTCGACATGTTGTTTAAGAATCCTGTACTTATCATTGCCTACTTCGCCACATTGATTTTCATCTCTTGGCAGCTCACCCTTTTCACGTTGATTATCGTTCCGGTGATGGGTTGGATTATGGGAATCGTGGGAAGAAGGCTGAAACAAGACTCCGTAAAGGCTCAAGCTCTATGGAGCGACACCATGAGCCAAGTGGAAGAAACATTGGGTGGACTACGTATCATCAAGGCGTTTTGCGCAGAGGATAAGATGAACAAGCGATTCGATCAAGTAAATTCAGCTTATCGTTCTGACCTCATGCGAGTGAATATCCGCCAGACTTCAGCCCACCCGATGAGCGAGTTTCTCGGTACGGTGATGATTGTTATCGTATTGTGGTTTGGAGGTATTCTTGTCTTAAACAACCAAACCATTACGGGTCCTACGTTTATCTATTATATGGTAATTCTCTATAGCATCATCAACCCATTGAAAGAGTTTTCAAAAGCAGGTTACAACATTCCGAAAGGCTTGGCTTCCATGGAACGTATTGACAAGATTCTCATGGCAGAAAACACCATCAAGGAACCTGCCCAACCTAAGCATATCAACGGTTTTAACCATCAGATAGAGTTTAAGAACGTATCGTTTAGATACGGTGAACAATGGGTTTTGCGCAACATCAACCTCACGATAGAGAAAGGAAAGACGGTTGCCATCGTTGGACAAAGCGGCAGTGGCAAATCTACGATGGTTGACTTGATTCCGCGCTATTATGACGTACAAGAGGGCGAAGTGCTCATCGACGGTATCAACGTAAAGGACTTGGGTATTCAGGATTTAAGACAACTCATCGGAAACGTCAACCAAGAGGCAATTCTCTTTAATGATTCCTTCCGCAATAACATCTCGTTCGGAGTGGATAATGCTACGGATGAACAGATTGCAGAGGCTGCCAAGATTGCCAATGCTTACGACTTCATCACGCAATCAGAACAGGGCTTCGATACAAACATCGGAGATAGAGGTGGCAGACTGTCGGGCGGACAACGCCAACGTGTGAGCATTGCTCGTGCAATCTTGAAGAATCCTCCTATCTTGATTCTCGATGAGGCTACGTCGGCACTCGATACGGAAAGCGAACGACTGGTGCAAGACGCATTGGAACGACTGATGAAGACTCGCACGACCGTTGCCATTGCCCACCGACTTTCTACCATCAAGAATGCGGATGAAATATGCGTGTTGCATGAGGGATGTATCGTAGAACGAGGTACCCACGAACAACTACTCTCTATTGACGGTTATTACAAGAAACTGAACGATATGCAAAGCCTATGAGATGGTTGTGGGAGGAATGACGAAGGTGGAAGTAATTATATGGAGGAAGGATGAATTACGAAGGTGGAAGTAATTATATGGAAGATGGAGGAATGACGAAGGAGAAAGTACATCAAACGTCAAGACTTGATGGCTGTATCATGCGTACAATATCCCATTTCACCATTCCTATCTCCTTCTTCATCATAACCGTATTGGTTTTCATGTTGGCAAAAGTGGCGTTTATGCTTGTTTGCCATGAAGGACATGATTTCCAGGTTGGTGATGTTTGCGACGTTTTACGACACGGACTATCGTTGGATTTATCTACAGCCCTTTACTTCCTCATTGTTCCCTTCCTCATAGGGATGATTCGCATCTGGTGGAAAAACAAGGTGCTCATCACCAGCCTCAAGGTTTATAGCTTGTTGGTTTCATTGGCTTTTTCCCTGGCTTTCGTAGCAGACACCAGTCTTTATCCTTTCTGGGGATTTAAACTCGACTCGTCGTGTCTGCAATATTTGGAAACACCGACAGAAGCCGCGGCAAGCGTCAGCAAAGGTTATCTTTTCGTGAGGGTATTGGTATTCCTCATCATAGCCATCTGCATCGACTTGCTCTATAGGAGTAGTTTTAAAACCAAGCAGACTCCTCACACCAACCTGCGCTCAAAGATAATCGCTACAATCATCTATGTATTGTTTATTCCCATCTTGATTATAGGCATTCGCGGAGGCTTGGGCGAGTCAACCACCAATATCGGACAGGTTTATTATTCGCAAAATCAATTCTTGAATCATTCTGCCGTGAATCCCGTATTTAGCTTTCTTTCCTCATTCGAGAAATCAGCTAACTATGTTCCTGATTATCTTTTCATGGAGGAAGATGAACGGGCAAAACTCATGGAGAATCTTTTCCCTACGGAAAGCATAGATCCAGATAGTTTGCTTCGTACCAAACGACCCAATATCATTGTCATCTTGCTGGAGAGTTGTGCCGGTATCTTCACTGAAGACATCGGAAAGCGCAAGGATATCATGCCACGATTCAACCAATTGGTGCATGAGGGTGTGTATTTCTCTAACTTCTACGCCAACTCATGGCGCACTGACAGGGGTACTCTTTGCACATGGAGCGGTTATCCCTCCTTCCCTCGTTCGTCGGTGATGAAAATGCCTTCAAAGACCCGCTTCCTTCCAGGATTGTCCAAGTCGTTAAGAAACGAAGGATACAACACCTATTATATATATGGTGGAGACATCAACTTCACCAATATGCGCAGTTATTTGGTTACCATTGGCTTTGAACAATTGCATTGGATGAAGAACTATTCCTCAGAGGAGCAAAAGACCGCTAAATGGGGCGTAAGAGACGATATTACATTTGGTACTTTATTAAATACTATCAAAGAACAGGCACCAATAACCCATGACTCCAAGCAACCTCCTCTCTTGATTGGCTATTCCACACTAAGCAGCCACGAGCCTTGGGATGTTCCTACCCATAAGATGGAAGACGAAATATTGAATGCTTTCTGTTACTTAGACGATTGCATTGGCAACTTCATAGACCAAGTAAAGCAAACGCCACAATGGGAGAACCTATTGGTCATCATGCTTCCAGACCACGGTATATCTTACAAAGATGTGGGAGAGACTCATGAAGAACACGACCATGTGCCTATGCTTTGGTTGGGTGGAGCCATCAAAGAGCCACGTAGGATAGAACACATCTGCAATCAAACCGATGTGGCTGCCACATTACTCGGACAATTAGGTATTGCACACCGTGACTTTAAGTTCAGTCGTGACGTGCTGAGCAAGAATTACACATACCCGTTTGCCATTCATACCTATAATAATGGTATTACCATGAGAGACAGTACGGGGTTTGCGGTATTCGACCTAAATTCCAACCGAATCATCGTCAACAAGAGCAGCAACAGTCAACAGCTTCTCAAGAAAGGGAAAGCCATTCTCCAGTCTGCAGCTATGGATTTAAAAACAATAGAAACTAATCATTGACACACCATGAACATCCGTCGATTAGGACTATCCGCACCGCTCATTGCAACCATCTTCAACTTGCTGATGGTGTATATAGTTTATTTTATTGCACGTATCGTATATTTGTTGGTCAACTATAGTTATTTTGAGCAAGGTCTATCTTTTGGTCATTTGATGGAGATATTGGCTGGCGGACTGGTCTTCGACACCTCAGCCATCTTGGTCACAAACATTCCCTATATTGTTCTCATGCTGTTGCCTTGGCACGGAAAGGAGACAAAAGTTTATCAGCAAATCTGCAAGTGGGTTTTCCTGATAATTAATGGATTGGCACTTGCCATCAATCTCTGTGATTCGGTATATTTCAAATATACCATGCGGCGAACGACAACGACCGTATTCGGTGAGTTTTCCAATGAGGGTAATCTTGGTTCTATCTTTCTCACGGAAACAATCCATCATTTTTACCTCGTGCTGATTTTCGCCTTGGTGATTTGGGGACTTTACAAATGGTATAAAAAGCCAAGACTTCAATCACGCAAATATCGTTGGTGGCAATACGATTTGGCAATGCTGCTTTCATTGGCTTTGGTAGCACCATTCATCGTGGCAGGAATACGCGGTGGATTTACCACTGCCGTGCGCCCAATCACCATCAGCAACGCCAACCAATACGTCAACCGACCCATAGAGGCGGCTCTTGTTCTCAATACTCCATTCTCTCTCTATCGCACAATTGGCAAAGATGTGTTCGTAGTGCCCAATTATTTCGATAATGCCAAGGAGATGGAGGCCATCTACTCTCCCATTCACCAGCCCGCAGAAGACCTTACGGTCCTTAAAGACACTAACGACCTTAACATGATTAAGAAGAATGTCGTGGTACTTATCGTAGAGAGTTTCGGAAGAGAATATATCGGTGCGCTCAACAAAACTTTGGAAAATGGGAAATATCAAGGTTATACGCCTTGCGTAGATTCACTGATTGCCCGTAGCGTCACGTTTAAACACTCTTTTTGCAACGGTAGGAAAAGCATCGACGGAATGCCGTCCATTCTCAGCAGCATTCCAATGTTTGTAGAACCATTCTTTCTCACACCCGCATCTATGAATCATGTCAGTGGAATTGCTTCTCTCTTGGCAGGAGAAGGTTATCAAACCGCTTTCTTTCATGGAGCTCAACGTGGTTCGATGGGTTTTCAGGCTTTTTCAAGAGCCACTGGCTTCCAAGAATACTATGGACGTGAAGACTACAATGCAGACAAGCGGTTTGGCGGAGATAACGACTTTGACGGGATGTGGGCTATATGGGATGAACCATTCCTTCAATATTATGCCACGAAGATGTCTGAGATGAAAGAACCATTCATGACGGCAGTCTTTACCGCTTCTTCTCACCATCCTTATCAAATACCTGAGCAATACAAAGACAAATATCCAGAGGAAGGAATCATCATTCATAAGTGCATCCGATATACAGACATGGCTATCGGGAAGTTCTTTGAGCGCGTGAGCAAAGAACCGTGGTTCAAAAACACCATCTTCGTACTCACCAGCGACCATACAAATCTTTCCGACCATGCTTTTTACCAAACCGATATCGGTGGTTTCTGCTCACCTATTATTATTTATGAGCCTGGCAATTCCAATCGACAACCGGAAATACAGGATAAGATAGCCCAACAAATAGATATTCTGCCTACGGTGATGGGGATGCTCAATTACCATAAACCATACTTTGGCTTCGGCATTGATTTGTTCAACACACCTGCGGATCAGACTTGGGCGGTCAACTATCTCAACGGCATTTACCAATACGTAAAACATGGTTATGTACTTCAATTCGACGGACAACAAACCAAAGGTATGTATGCACTGACCGATTCTCTGATGAAACGAAACTTATTGGGAAAAGTTCCTCAACAAGCACAAATGGAACGAGAGGTGAAAGCTATCATACAGCAATATATGGAACGGATGGTGAACGACCAATTAGTTCCATAGAGAAATGGTACATGGTAATGACAACCATATAAGAAACTGACGATAACTATATATGTAACCGATGGTAACTATATAAGGAACCATCGGTTTCTTGCATGGTGACCGATGGTTACATGGTAAGGAACCGAATATAACGTTTTTAATAAATGTGGCGAAAAAGGTGGTTGAAGTGTTGAAAAGAATCTGATGACAACTCTACATCTGGATTTTCTATCCAATACAAAGGCAAGTCATGATACATGGCAGCAACTAAAGAAAAAGTACTGGGTGCGCCAATCAAATAATCGCAATGAGAAAGCAAGCAGAGGTCTTCGGCTGGATTTCCATTGGGAAACACTACGTTGCACATCGGCAATTGCTGGCGATATAAATCTTGTTGTATTTCAGGATCATTCCCACAGATATAAACCGTCAACTTCTCACCCTGATGCAAAGAATAAAATTGTTGGATGATATGAATGTATTGCTCATCAGAATACAAGAAACGACCTCCATAAAATGTAGCATAGTCGCCTCGACGAATATGAACACCTAAACGCAACACCTTATCTTGACCCAACACGTCAGCTGTTTTACGTTCCACATCCTCCTTGAAGGCGAACAACTGTAAGATTTCCGACTTGTATTTAATAAACAAATCATACCAACGAGCATACCAGCCGATAGCCACAATCATCTTATGATTCAGCATCATTTGTTCCTCATGACCATAATCATCCTTTTCCTCGTTAAACGTAACGGTAGGAATCAACTTCCATGCAGCGGCATATTTCGCCAATACATAAACGAGAAAATTGTGATAGCGAGTATCGCAGATATGAAACCAAGGATATTTATAGGCAAAGCGCATCGACATCGTGGAACGTCCATGTTCACGACCCCATGCGTAAAGATGTCCATACTGCAGAATGTTGTTGCACATCCTTCCTTTATCCCTAACGAAAATCATACCAATTATTATTTGGGTACAACCTTACCATCAACCACCTTAAATCGCTCATTGAATTCCTCACGTGTTCGCTTCCAACGATTATGGCTCCACAACCATAGTTCGGGTTGTTTGCGAATTGTCTCTTCTAATTTACGGAAATAAATATCCGTTGCTTCAAACTCTTTCAATTCTTTAGGGTTTCGAGTCATTAATTGGAACTCAGCCTCATAATAACCACGACGAACACGTCGAATATCCAAGTAAACAAGAGCTTGGTTGTTCTTGATAGCGATTCGTTCCGTACCAGTCATTACCGGTGTATCATGATTCAAGAACTGACACCAATGGTGGATATTGTTCCAATGAGGCACTTGGTCTCCAATATATCCAATGATGGAAACCTTGTTTTGTTGCTTATATTCAATCGTCTTCCGAAGAACATCTGTCAACGCGATACACTCTGCTCCCCAACGCTGGCGAATATTCAAAAACAATTTGTCGAATATGGGATTCTCCAAAGCATGATACAATTGGCCGCACACTAAATCAGGTGAAACCCATAAGGGAACCGACGTAATCCACTCCCAATTGAAGATATGTCCAAGATAAAGTGCAACAGATTGTTTGTCGTTCGTACATTGGTTGATAACGTCAACACCTTTGTAAGTCATTCTACGACGCATTTGTTTCTCGCTCATCGTCGTCATCTTGATAGTTTCTACGAAATAGTCGCACAAACAATGATAGAATTTTCTTTCAATTTCGCGCAATTCCTTTTCGGTCTTTTCAGGAAACGATTTTTCCAAGTTATTCCTAACCACCTTTACGCGATAGCCAATCAACCGATAAACTATCAGATAGATACCGTCGCTCAATACATAATGAATACGTAGAGGCAACAAGGAAAACAAATACCAAATGGCAGATATAATATAATATAATACTTGTTTCATCGTATCGTGTCTTTAAATGAGCATGGTGCAAATCATGGTTGATAAATAGCACTCATTTTCGCATAGAAGTGTTCGTATGTCATGTGATCTTCAAAGTCTTCCTTAGCTTGTTTGCCCAATTGTTTACGCAAAGTAGGATTGTCAATCAATTGTCCCATCGCGTCAGCCAAAGCTTTTGCATCGTTGGGAGGAACGAGCAAGCCATTCTTGCCACTATTGATATATTCACGTTGACCACCATTGTTTGTCGCAATGATAGGATGTCCTTGCGATAGATGTTCTTGTGCTGAAAGCGAACATCCTTCTGGCACGATGGAAGGAAGAATTCCGATGTCTGCGGCGGCAACATATGATAAGACGGGATTACGGAAACCCGCTAATGTTACCTTATCTTTCAGTTGCTTTTCTTCTATGAGAGATTGTAGGTGAGCGGTATAATCATCGGTTCCACGACCTACAAGTACCAATCGGAAAGGCTTATCGCGCAACATCTCAACCGCCTCGATAAGCACGTCAAGTCCCTTTTCGGGATTTAAACGTCCATGATACATCGCCAAAACATAGTCTTTAGGGATGCTAAACATAGTCTTTACATCCACAGGAACTATGTTTGTAGGAACGACGATACCATTATGAATGACAAGCAACTTCTTTTTGTCAATAGCAGGATGAGTGCTTAAAAAAGTATCCATCGCCAATTGTGAATCAAACACGATACAATCCAATTGACCATAAAGCCAATTATAAATCCATGATGTCTTGCCCTTACGTGTGAGATTACGACACATCACCACACGAATGTCCTTGCGACCACTCAACTTTCTGGCGTATGCGGCGGTGAAGGCTTCCTTGAAATTGTGTGCATGTACGATGCAATTCTGCTTCTGCTTGATAATCTTAGCCATCTGCCATGCGCTCCTAAAGTCTAATACACCTTTTAAAGGTAAAGTATGTATAGGCACGTTCAACTCATGAAACCGCTCGGCAATCGACTCTAAAGGCAGACAAAATAGTTCTATATTAATTCCATCTGCAAGTTGACGACGACTCAAATCCAATACAGTTTGTTCGCCACCACCCCATTCTTTATTTGAGATGATATGAAATATATTCATAGATTGCTTGTCCATAAATAACGTTATTTTGCCTACAAAAATAGGTAAAATATTGTAGATTCTACAAATTCTAAGAGATTTATTTCTTCAAATCATACTATTTTGCTACCTTTGGCTTTATTTTCAACCAAAGAATCATTATGGCATCATACGACATAGACACTTTGCATAAGCATATCTTACAGATTATGTTGTCGGTTGACCGCGTATGTCGTGAACACGAAATACGCTATTATTGTTGGGCAGGCACGATGCTTGGAGCCGTTCGTCATCATGGTTTTATTCCTTGGGACGATGATATGGATATTTGTATGCCTCGTCCTGATTATGACCGTTTCATGGAACATGCTCATGAGTGGCTACCCCAACCGTTAGAGGCGTTGAGCATAGAGACGAGCGAAACCTTTCCTGGTAGTTTCGGGAAAATAGTTGATAGCAGCACTACGCTTATAGAGCGTGGACATAGTGATTATTTAGCAGGTATCTATATCGACGTATTTCCTATAGATGGCGTTCCTGCCTCTTCGTTGATGCGTAGGATAGCCGTTACTCGATATAAACTTCTTGACAAGTTACTCTATTTCCTACATCGTGACCCTTACAAGCATGGTCGTGGAATTAGTTCTTGGCCAATATTGCTCATTCAACGACTTTTCACACACGAATGGGCGAGAAAGAAATTGCGTGCCGCCAATACCGCATACGACTATAATAAGTCGGAATACGTACTTGATTATGATGATGGTATCAATGGCGTTATTGCTAAAAGAATATTAGGAACGCCAACGCCTGTTGAATTTGAAGGACACGAATTGATGGGAGTGGAATATGCAGACGAATACTTGCGCACGAAATATGGCGACTATATGGTTATCCCTCCACACGACAACCAGCGTCAACATAATTTCTTCTACTTAGATTACAACCTTCCGTATAGGCAATATCAAGACAAGCGTTCTTTCGTCAATCACGATAACGCTTTTCAATAATCTTGGCAACTAATACGAATTGATAGAAAGCGGCCATCAATGCACGGATAAACCCGCGTGTGCCCATTCGGAAACTACCATCCATGAAGTATTTCTTGAAGAATCGCCAAAGAGGTCGCCAAATAAGCGCCCATACACCATAGTTCTTTTGCTTTTTCTTCTCCGTTTCATTGTCCGTATAAAGATTCATTTTCTCTATATACTCATGCATGGTCTCGTCCATCAGATGAAGCAAATAAGCACCATTGCCAACCTTCAGTTTTTCAACACGACCTTGTACTTTGGGTATTGAGTGAATAATGGGTGGCCATTCGGTAGCGTCGCGCGGAATAAAACGCAATTGGTAATCATAATGGAAATCGCGAACAAACATGTTCATAAACAAATTCTTTCGTGGAATGAAAAAACCAGAAGGACAATCTGGACGCGATATTTCACGATAGAGCGAAGAACGTAATTCGGGAGTAACAATCTCATCAGCATCAACAACCAATACCCATTGATAAGAGGCAGATTGAATGGCAAATTGGCGAGCTGGTTCACAACAAGTGTGATTGGCTTTTGGAAAAAAAACGATACGACAACCAAAATCCTTGGCTATCTTTACCGTATTGTCGGTGCTTTCCATATCGCACACCACTATTTCGTCGAAGTCTTTTACCGCTTCAAGCACTTTGGAAAGATGCTGTTCGGCATTGTAAGTGTTGATTACAACAGATATTTTTTGTTCTCCGTTCATGGGTATATATGATTATTCAATGACAGAGTATTTTGTACTATTTTGAATGAATTCTTTGCAAAAATACACATTTTCTTCGTTTCCTTCATAATATTTGATGGAAATAAGTGAAAATATGGAAATTATCGCTTATCTTTGTACCAATGAAAGATAAAATGCGCATCGCTTTTGATGCCAAACGCATTGTACAAAATGGTACGGGACTTGGCAGCTATGGACGAACGTTGGTCAATGATTTGTCTAAGTTTGACGACTTGGATTTAACTCTTTATGCGCCCAACAAAGGACGAGATGACTTACGACAACAAATAACAGAGAATGATCGTTTGCGTTTTTTCTTTCCTCATGAAAAAACTGCTATTGGTAAGGCACTATGGCGTTCATACGGTATCGTCAATCAACTCAAACAAGACAACATACAGATTTACCACGGTTTATCTGGAGAGTTGCCCTTCCATATCAAGAAATCTGGCATCAAGACGGTTGTTACCATCCATGATCTCATCTTTATGCGTCATCCAGAATACTATAACTGGATTGACACTAAAATATATGCTTGGAAATTTCATCAAACCATCCGTGAAGCTGACAGAATCATTGCCATCAGCGAATGCACCCGTCGGGATATTTGTGAATTGGGACACATAGACAAAGAGCGGATAGATGTGATTTACCAAAGCTGTAATCCTTCGTTCCAAGACCATCTTTCTTCCACAAGATTGTTTCAGGTCAAAGAAAAATATTGTATTCCAAAGAATTTTATCTTAGGTGTGGGTTCTATCGAAGAACGCAAAAACATGTTGTTGGCTGTTCGTGCCCTTTCCTATTTACCATCAGATATTTCGTTGGTTTTAATTGGAAAGAAAACCAAATATACAGAGACCATCCAGCAATATGTCAATTCTCACCATCTCAACGACAGGGTTCAGATATTTCACCAAATATCCAATGAAGAACTACCCGTGTTTTATCAATTGGCATCATGTTTTGTCTATCCATCCCGTTATGAAGGCTTCGGCATTCCCATCATTGAGGCCATTAGTTCAGGAATACCCGTCGTAGCCGCTACAGGATCGTGCTTGGAGGAGGCAGGTGGTCCTGATTGTCTCTACGTATCACCAGACCATCCTATTGCTTTGGCTAACGCCATCAACCAGTTAATCAATGAGCCAAATATCAAAGAACGCATTGCTCGTTGCCAAAAGTATATTACTCGTTTCCAAAATACGAATGTAGCAGAACAAGTGCTGAATATTTACAAGCAGTTGATATAGATTAGTTGTTTCCTTTTTCCTGACGTAGAGATTTAATGTATTCTATTTCCTTGAAACGGAATAAATATGCTACTCCAAAATAAAAAGCAGAACCAACAATGATATCAACCAACAATTGCAAATAGACATTATCTATCCATAAATTGACAAACTTTATCAAGGCAAACATACATAATGAAACCAATAGGAGGTGAGATATGTCCTTCATTTGCTTCCAGAATCCTAACTTTATCAGTTTTCCTGTATAAAAGGAATTAATACCTAATGCAACTATCGAACTGATAATCATACCATAGCACATATAAATCAAACCAAATGGAATACTTACTACAAGTACGGTAATACTAAAGAATTTCTTGATAATCTCCAGCCTCAGAAACAAGTCGGTGCGTCCCTTCACTTTTAGTACATTCAAGTTGATGGCATGAACGGGATACCACATCTTTGCCATACATATTGGCACTAACAAAACGGAAGAAAATGCCCACTTCTCACCAACCAATGCCACGACAACGGGATAGGCTGCACCTGCCAAGCCACACATGATGGGAAATATGATAAACGTTGATACTCTAAGCATCTTCATGTATATATCCCTAAGCTTGGAATCATCATCCTGCAATTTGCACAAAACAGGATAAGTAACGCGAAAGAAGATAGAATTAAAATTAGATGCGGGAAGTTGGGCATAATGCTCCGCCCTTCCGTAATATCCTAAACTGGTTGCATTGTATATCTTTCCTATCACCAATACATAAAGATTATTGTATATGGTATCTATCAAACCGCTAATAACCAAATTGAATCCAAACGCAAACATTTCCTTGAATGATTTCCATGAGTAAAGCCATTTTGGTCGCCAACTGGAATAAGACCACAAGACTATCGTGATAACCATACTTGAAATCAATTGTTGCCAAACCAATGTCCATACACCAAATCCCTTTTTGGCTAAAATGATAGATGCCACACCTGAAACAATGGCTGCTGCCATTCCTGAGTGTGCTTGCTTTTTAAAATCTATTTGAATGGAAAAAATGGTACTTTGTACTATATTAAAAGCATTGATGATGATTACCAAACCTACTACCCTCATCACCGAACATAGAATAGGTTCATTGTAAAATGATGCAATGGCTGGGGAAACGAGGTATAATATGGCATAAAATATCAAACTCATTACGATATTGAAATAGAATACCGTATTGAAGTCTATTTCCGTAGGATTTTTCTTCTTGATAAGAGCTTGTGAGAATCCACTTTCTATCAGTGATTGCGCAATGGCTATAAAGACACCAAGCATACCTATCAATCCATACTCCTTAGGACTAAGGATACGGGCAATCACCAACATGACAAGAAATTGGACACCTTGCACCCAAAAGCGTTCCAAGCCTGTCCAAAAAGTACCTTTAATTGTCTTGCCTTTTAAAGATTCTGACATATCTTAGCGTTCATGCAATATTAAATCTACAATGCGCTCTACGTCATGTTCAGATAACAAGTGATGAATAACATCAAGGGAGAAGTCACCGTTATCGTATTTTTATATTCGTCAGGATTCGGCTTACACATTATTTAAAATAATATAGGAAAGAAGCTATTCCCTCTAAAGCTGGCTTGCGTTGATTTTCTATTTCTATCTTAAATTCTATTTCTGTCTTGCAAATGCCACGCAAGTTCTGGATATTGTGCAATTTGGTAACCAATCTCACACGACTTCCAGTTATCACAGGCTGTCCGAAACGCATTTTGTCCATTCCGTAATTCACGAGCATCGTGATATTGTTTACCTGAATGATTTGGTCCCATAAATATGGCAAGACCGAAAGAGTAAGGTAACCGTGTGCAATGGTGCTCTTGTAAGGACTCTCCACCTTGGCACGCTCTACATCTACGTGTATCCACTGATGGTCAAGGGTAGCGTCAGCAAACAAGTTGATACGCTCCTGGTCTAAAAGCAACCAATCCGAACATCCCAAGTCTTTTCCTAAATAAGTTGCAAACTCATCGTATGAGTTAATGATAAGCTTTTCCATAATCTTTATATTTTTGTGTACAAAAGTACTCCTTTATTCTTAATTATGCAAATTAGTTGATATAAATTGGGATTATCGTCATGAAAATAGAAAAAAAGATTGCATAAATTTGCGAAAAATGTGCAAAGTTTCAAATAAAAATAGTATCTTTGAAATCTCAATAATTAAAAGCCTATGGAAACTATCAGAAGTTTTGAAGACATGGTCGTACATCTGGCTCAAAGGGGTGGACGAAAACGCGTTGCCATCGTTTGGGCAGCCGACCAATATTCACAAGAGTCTGTCATTCGTGCTCTTGAAGTGGGTTTCATCGATGCTGTTTTCGTTGGTTGCAGGGAAGAGGTGGAAGGCAACCAACGACTCATGCATTACAAAGACCACATCTCTTTCATAGATGCACCCGACCGCGACACAGCTGCTAAAAAGTCGGTACAGATGGTAAGAGAAGGCCAGGCAGACATTCTCATGAAGGGATTGATTAACACCGACAATCTCCTGCACGTCGTATTAGACAAGCAGACAGGCATATTGCCACATGGAAACGTGTTGACACACATTACAGCTGCCCGTCTGCCTGAATATGAAAAATTACTGTTCTTCACCGACTCTGCCGTTATTCCATACCCCACACAAGAGCAACGCATTCAACAAATACGTTACATGGTTTACGTCTGTCATGCGTTGGGCATAGAAGAACCTAAGATTTCACTCATTCACTGTACAGAAAAGGTAAACGAGAAATATTTTCCCTTTACGCTTGGCTACAAGGATATTATACGCATGGCAGAACAAGGCGAATTTGGAAAATGTATCATTGACGGACCTCTCGACTTAAAGACATCAGTCAGTCCTGAGAGTATGCGCATCAAAGGCATTCAATCTCCCATTAACGGCGAGGCTGATGCCCTCATCTTCCCCGACATCGAGGCTGCCAACGTGTTTTATAAATCTATTACTCTCTTCTTAGGCGTAGAGACGGCTGGAGTGTTGCAAGGTACAATGGCTCCTGTAGTGCTTCCATCCAGAAGCGACAGCAAGCTTTGCAAATTCTACTCTCTCGCACTCGCTGCCATTTAACATTCATCTTTCTATCAAAACCTTATCTCATTCATTATGCTCATACTTGTTATCAATCCTGGTTCCACTTCAACGAAAATGGCTGTCTATGAAGACGAAAAGCCCATGTTGCTTCGCAGTATTCAGCATCCGGCGAAATCGCTCAAGCAATTTGAAGAGGTAACCGACCAATTTGAATTTCGTAAACAACTCGTTATCAGCGAACTGAAACGAATGAACGTACCTTTCGACTTTACAGCCGTGATTGGTCGTGGTGGTTTGGCTAAGCCCGTTGCTGGTGGTGTATATGAAATCAACGAGAAGATGCTGGTTGACACGAAGAATGCCATTCACAAACATGCTTGTGACCTGGGTTGTATCATCGCATACGAAATTGCCAAGGAGATTCCTCATTGTAGGTCGTTTATTGCCGATCCTGGCGTTGTGGACGAACTCAACGACTTTGCACGTATCAGCGGGTCGCCATTGATGAACCGCATTTGTATCTGGCACGCTCTCAACCAAAGAGCTATTGCCCGCAGGTTTGCCAACGAGATTGGTAAGGAATATGAAGAGCTCAACCTCATTGTCTGTCATCTTGGAGGTGGTATTTCTGTTGCCGCTCATGAACACGGAAGGGCTGTAGATGCTAACAATGCCCTTGATGGCGAAGGTCCTTTCTCTCCCGAACGAGCTGGTAGCTTGCCTGCTGCTGACCTTGTTCGTCTTTGCTTTAGCGGCAAATACACTGAGGCGCAATTGTTGAAACGTATTGCTGGAGAAGCGGGATTGACCGCACATCTGGGAACCAATGACATGAAGGAAATAGAAAATCGCATCATGCACGGTGATAAACATGCTCAGTTAATCGTTGATGCTATGATTTACCATACTGCAAAGGCCATTGCCGCAGAGAGTGCCGTATTGTGCGGAAACATTGATGCTATCCTAATCACTGGTGGACTGGCACGTTCGCAATATGTAGTGAAACAATTGCGTAAACGCATCGGTTTCTTGGCTCCCACTCATTGCTATCCAGGTGAAGACGAGATGGAAGCTCTTGCCCTTAATGCCCTTGCCGTATTACGGGGACAAAGGGAGGCAAAGGAATATACATAATAAGGAAGGAGATGGTATATTCCCAACGACGAAACCTTTTTGGAAACAAAAGTTACTATACAAGAAACCATCGGTCACCATGCAAGAAACCGATGGTTTCTTATATAGTGACCATCGGTTTCTCAATAATGCTTCGTTTATATGTTATCTTTAGCGGTTCTAAAGATTATGTTTACCACACTTAAACCTTATCTTGGGTTGCGTTAGTTACTATGTATGCAGAAACCAATACCAATATGGCTGCTACAATCTTATCCCAAGAAAGGAAATCTTGACCAATGATAATGGCAACCAATGATGCTACGATGGGCTGCAAGTTGGTGTAGATGCTCACCGTAGTGGCTTGCAATGTCTTCATCGCTACAGGAATGAGGAAATATCCCAACACCGTGGCTCCCAATACCAAGAAAGCCATTTCTGCTATTCCTTCCCAATTAGCCGCAGAGGAATAAAGAACCTGCGCATCAAACTCTGGCAAGACAATGGGAACGGTGACAATGGCAGAAATAAGGAATATCCATTTCATCTGAGTAACGGAACTATATTTCTGTGATACCTTACGGGTAACAATGAGATAGATTGCCCACGTGAGCAAGCTCAGTATGGCGAGGAATATACCCAGCACGTCATTCTTTCCTGCACCTGATTGCCAACCTTTTACCAGCATAATCAGCGCACCGGCAATACCCAGGACCACTCCCACAACTTTCATCCACGTGATTTTCTCTCCTATGAACAACGCTGCCATCAGCATCACACCCACTGGCGTAAGAGCTGCTATCAGCGAATAATATACGGGAGTGGTGAAGTCGAGAGCCCAAGCTGTCAACGACTGTGAAATGACAAAGCCCAGCAGTCCACCAAGAAGAATGACCATGAGGTCTTTTTTCTCAACGTGTTCCTTAGGTAAAAAGCACGCTATCACCCAGAAAATAATAGCGGCAAACAAACTACGCGAAGCCATAAATCCCATCGGTGTTACCCAAGAGTCGAGCAAAGCCTTGCTGACAGGCACACCAAGTCCGAATATGGTATTAGCCAAGAAAATGGCAGCGTGTCCTTTCAATTTTTGATTTTGCATGTTGATTGTATTAAAGGGTTAAAAATTAGAAGCAAGAGAATTAGAAGCAAGAAGCAAGAGAGTTAGAAGCAAGAAGCAAGAGATTAGACTTGCCATTTAAGACATTCACAGCTGCCAAAGCATATCTCTTGCTTCTTACTTTCTTGCATCTTACTTCTCTCATATTATCACTTCTCAAAATGTTGATAATCCTTGAGGGAACGCCAAGAACCTCCCCACGTGAAACCATGTTGGATGAAAAGGTTGTAAAGCAAATCACCCTTCATGATTTTATATGGGAAACAAGCATCCCTATTGACATATTTCTTAGCCGTAGATGGTTGAATGATCAACGTTCCATTGGCTCTCCGTTTCACGTAAGGATTGTAGAACGTGTTAATATCCACCGCCAAACCTTGAGCATGTTTAGACAACTTGCCAGAGCCTTTCACATAACGGTAATTAAAACATGATGAGTTGTTGGCTCGCATGGATGTTTCATCATCGGCTTGGTATTCATCAATCAGCAACATTCGTTCTATGGGATAATGAGCCTTATAGAGTTCACGGAAAATCTCTACCAAGTCATGGGCTATAGACCGATGGCAAACCATTTCGCCCAAATGAATATTACCATTTATATCTATATGTAAGGCACGTATATAGCGCAAGTCACTGAGTGGAATCCTGCTATCATCCTTAAAAGACTTACCTTTCATCCTGGCAAAGACAGCATCGCCGATTTTGTCAATCCCAAAACATTTGTCAATGCCAAACGACTGGATTGCCTTATTGGAAACCACCGCCCCCGCTTTCCACGAACGAAGCGATTGTATTTCATCTTTCACGTCAGCTCTCATGAAACTCACACAAAAGAGAAAACTGATACACATTATTAATTTATTCATGTTGCTTTTTTTAAAAGAAACAAGAAGCAAGAAAATAAGAAGCAAGAGATTAGTCTTATTGTTTTAAAAACATATAAGATGTTTATGAACAGCCGGAGCTTTTATCCCATTGTTTAAAAACGTGTAAGGGGTTTATTATTAGCTAAGGCATATCTCTTGCTTCTTACTCTCATACTTTCTTACTTTCTAACTTCAATCATGCCTGCAAAGTTATTAAAAATTGTAGAATGTGGAGTATAATTCCACATTTTTTTATATCTTTGCAAAAATAAGCAACCACGGAAATCACAATGAAATATTGTGTTCCGTAAAAATAACTATCATGCACATCGCAATTGCTGGAAACATAGGAAGTGGAAAAACTACACTCACTACCATGCTTGCCAAACACTATGATTGGGAAGCTAAGTTTGAACCTGTAGAACATAACCCTTACTTAGACGATTATTACAAGAATATTCCCCGTTGGTCGTTTTGCCTGGAAGTGTATTTCCTGAAACAACGATTTCACGACTTATTGGAAATCAGTAAGAAAGAGAATACCATCATCCAAGACCGCTCTATCTACGAGGGTGTGTACGTATTTACTGCCAACAACAAGGAAATGGGCAATCTCTCTGACCGCGACTTTGAAACGTACATGGAGCTGTTTGAGCTGATGACCGAAGTGGTGAAATATCCAGACTTGATGATTTATCTCAAGGCTTCTGTTCCTCACTTGGTGGAAAACATTCAGAAACGTGGCCGTGACTATGAACAAACCATGCCTCTGGAATATTTAGACAACTTGAACAAAAGATATGACCAATTTATCTTTGAGAAATACAAGGGCAAAGCTCTCGTCATTGATGTTGATAACTTGGATTTTGAACATAACCCAAAAGACTTTGCCAGCATCATCGATAAAATAGACGCTCATCTCTTTGGTCTCTTCCCTGAATAAAACACCTACCTCATCTCTTTATCCCATCATCATTAAAAAACATTTTACTTATGCATATAGCAATAGCAGGAAACATTGGAAGTGGAAAAACTACATTGACGAAAATGCTCGCCAAGAGATATGGATGGACTCCACGCTTTGAACCAGTAGATAATAATCCTTACCTTTCCGACTTCTATGCAGACATGGAACGGTGGTCGTTTAATCTGCAGATTTACTTCCTTAACAAGCGATTCAAGGAAGTGGTGGAAATATCGAAAAGCACCGATACCATCATCCAAGACAGGACGATATTTGAAGACGCACGAATCTTTGCGCCTAACCTCCATGCCCAGGGAATGATGAGCGACCGTGATTTCGACAACTATACCGACTTGTTCGACTTGATGATGTCGCTCGTGAAATTGCCCGACTTGATGATTTACATTCGTTCTACCATTCCTAATCTGGTAGAACAAATCCAAAAACGTGCCCGCGACTTTGAAAAGAGCATTCGTATAGACTATCTGCAAGGATTGAACGAGCGTTACGAGGAATGGATCAAAGGATATAAGGGCAATCTCATTATCATTGACGGAGATACAATGAAGTTTGAAAGCGACATTCACGCTTTCCAACGTCTTACCGACATGATAGATGCTAAACTCTACGGATTGTTCCCGATGGAGAGTTTGTAACAAAAGAAGCAAGAAAATAAGAAGCAAGAAGCAAGAGATATGCTTCTCCATTTGAGGACTATTCTCTTACCTCTTGCTTCTTACTTCTTGCTTCTCATTGAAAGATTCCGCCCATTCATTGAAAAAATTTTACCGTATCTATCAGAATTAATATATTTGCAACAGATTCTTGAGTTATTAACATTTAAAACAGAGTGATTATGAAAAGAGTATTGATAACTTTAATGGTAGCAGTGGCATTTGCAGCAACTGCTGTTGCTATGAGCTTTTCAAGTGCTCGTGAACAAGCTTTGTATCTTACAGACAAAATGGCTTATGAACTCTATCTCACAGACGACCAATACAATGCTTGTTATGAGATTAATCTTGATTACATGATGTGTGTGGACAGGGAAAGTGACATTTTTGGTTACTATTGGAATAGACGTAATACGGAATTAGGATATGTGCTCTCTCACGGACAATATGTTCTCTACACTCAGTTGGAATATTTCTATCGTCCCATTTCATGGCGCAACAGAAGTTTCTACTTTAGCATCTATGACCGCTATTACACAAAGCGTTACTTCCGCTCTGCCCCATACGTGTATTCCACATATAAGGGAGGAAACCGCTATTATTCAATTAGCCCATACAAGGGAAGAAACTTCAATGGAAGAGAGAAAATATCTTACGACAGAAGTGATGTTTCATGGAGAAACTCTAATTACGGGAAACATGCACCAAACAACGGGAATGTAAACCACAATGTAGGAAACAGACCTTCTAACAATGGAAATGTTTCTTTCGGTAATCAAAAACAAAAAAATGGCAATAGTTTCGGAAACGCTACTCAACAGCCAACCATCAAGAAAAACGAAGCCATTCGTCAAAGCAAAGAAAGTAAAAGCGACAGTTGGCGCTTCGGTGCAAAGAGATAAGGTTTTAGTTTTAGGTAATGATTGTTAATGAAAAAGGTTGTTAGGACGATTCTTCTAAGAATAAATTCCTAACAACCTTTCTTTTATTATTACTTCTTGTATTTCAAACTTTGTTGCTGAATCAGTTCAATGTCATTGAAATAATCAATACGCATAGCTTTACGCACTTCATCCATTGTTTCTGCGGCTGTCTCACGAGCCTTTTCAGTGCCTTTCTTCAATATATTGAATATTTCTGGAATGTCTTTCTCAAACTCATGACGACGTTCACGCATGGGTTCCAAGAACTTGTTAAGCACCTGATTGAGGAATTTCTTGCATTTCATATCACCCAATCCGCCTCGCTGATAATGTTCTTTCAGTTCGTCAAGATTAGCATAATCTGGCCAGAACTGTGCGAAGTCTTCGTCAGTAGAAAATGCGTCAAGATAAGTAAACACCGCATTTCCCTCTACATGACCAGGATCATTCAAGTTGACGTGCAATGGGTCTGTGTACATGGAACGCACCTTTTGCCAAACCTCATCAGCTGAATCGCTCAGATAGATACAGTTGCCAAGACTCTTAGACATTTTCTCCTTACCGTCTGTACCTGGCAATCTGCGAGCGGTAGTATTCTCAGGAAGCATAATCTCTGGTTCTACCAACACAGGTCCGTAAGTAGCATTGAAGCGGCGAACCAACTCGCGGGTTACTTCCAACATAGGCTCTTGGTCTTCTCCTACGGGAACTGTAGTTGACTTAAACAAGGTAATGTCGGCAGCTTGGCTTACGGGATAACAGAAGAAGCCCAACGGAATGTTTGCCTCAAAATTACGCATTTTGATTTCCGTCTTCACCGTAGGATTTCTCTGAACGCGAGAAACAGTTATCAAGTTCATCAGATAAGTGGTCAACTCAGCCAATTCAGCTATCTGGCTCTGAATGAAAATCGTACACTTATCGGGATTCAATCCTGCGGCTAAGTAGTCAAGAGCTACTTCCACGATGTTTTGTCTAATCTTCTCCGGATTGTCGGCATTGTCTGTAAGAGCCTGAACGTCTGCCATAAACACAAACATCTTATCGAAATCTCCTGCATCCTGCAATTGTACGCGGCGACGTAAAGAACCAACATAATGTCCTAAATGCAATTTACCTGTAGGACGGTCGCCTGTGAGTATTATTTTTCCCATTAATGCTATTTGTTTTTTAAAATGCCCTGCCAAGTATTCCATACATGACAGGGCGAAAAATAATTATAATATTTATTAAAACTTATTCAAGATAAATACCTACACCAATGCGCAAGCCCACCGTAGAGAAATCGGAATGATTCTTGAACGACTGCTTGTAATAGATGGCAGGTTCAAGGGTAACGGTACGGCTGATGAAATAAGAATAACCAATCTCTACGCCTGGCATTATATCGTTATAATTCTTATTGGCATGAGTAAAATTACAGTTGGCTCCTAAGAAAAGTCCGTTTTGCACAATGTAATATCTGCCGCCAACACCAATGTCGAATGAGTCGTAAACACCATTCACTCCTGAATGGGAATATCCAGCTGTGCCATAAAGCATTAAATTATCTGCAAGCAAATAACCCAACTGAGCAGATACTCCAAAGTTCATTTCAGTAGAACCACTATAGTTAAGGTCTAATCCAGTTAATGAAGCACCAATAAAAACTTTTCCTTTTTCAAAAGGATCCACTCCCTTTGTGTCAAGCTGAATCTGTGCAAATCCTGTAAAAGGCATCAGGACAATTGCTGCTAACAATGCTAATTTCTTCATCATATTTTTTCTCATTATTGATTATCTAACGAACATATTGCGTACAAAGATACATAAATTTATTGAACTTATCATGTCTGTTATGAATGATTAACAACTATTTTTCATTCACTTTTGTTTCTTTTACTGTTTTTCTTGGTTGACTTTTGTTTACTTGTTGATTTTTTCTTTGTTGTTTTCTTCTTTTTGCTTGTCGTATTCTTTTTTGTCGTAGAAGAAGAAGTAGATTTCTTACGAGTAGTTGTGGTGGATTTTTTCTTCGTAGTGGAAGTTTCCTTGGGAGTATCTTTCTTGATAATCTCTTCTGTCTTGTTCTTTAAAATATCCGTAACGCTGGTTGACGAACAATCTTTGAGAGAGGTAGAAATAAACCATACCACTACCACAATGCCGACGATGAGCTTCAATATTTTCTTCCAGTTGCTCAGAGAGAATCCACCAAGAACAGTCTTAGACTTTTTCGAACGACCTTTATATGAAATGCCACCTCTCCTTTTACCTTTTTTCTCAGCCTCCTCGGCTTTTTCCATTTCCTTCCTGACTCTTTCGGCTTCTTTGAGTTGTCTCTTTTCCTCTTCGGCTATTTCTTTTTGTCTTTGTTTCTCAGCTTCAGCCTCTTCTTTCTCGCGTACTTGCGCATATTTAGCCTCACTGTAAACATCGAAAGAAGTGCCAATAGTGGCTTCCTCAGTAGGTAGAATCTCTATCTGCAATTGGTTTCTGCAAGCCTCGGCAATCTCTTTTCTGAAGGAGAAACCCGTGGCTTCCTCCACTTCTTTCTCACTTTCAAAAGTTATTTTCGTACCTTTTGGAATCTTATCGTTGCCGTTTCGTTGTACGGCAATATAATGAAACATTTCACCCATATTTATCTTGATTTCGATGGAGATAAACAGTAAATCACGTTAACATTGACAAAGTTCATCATTTTTTGCGAAAAAAACAAGTAAAAACCAAAAATATTGTTGCCAAACATTATGTTTATCCTCCTTAAACACTATGTTTGGCTTATCTAAACCATATATTTACCATTCTTAAACGTAATGATGGGATATTTGCCGAAAAATATTAATAATCTAAAAAATATTTGCTCATTTAAATAATTAATGACATATTTGCAGAACAATCAACAATTACCAATAAAACTATATCATATTATGGGTATTATAGGTTCTATTATCGTAGGTATTATTGCTGGTTTCATTGCCAGCAGAATCATGTCGGGTTCTGGCAAAGGTTGCTGGATCAACTTATTCTTAGGTATTGTAGGCGGCCTTGTTGGTGGATGGGTATTCAAACTGTTGGGTATCTCATGGGAACCAGGATGGTTAGGTGAAATAGGAACGGCTACCATCGGTGCTATCATCGTGCTTTGGATTTGGTCGAGACTGAAATAATATGCAATATCCCATTGTCTTAGATTCACCTTTACGCCATGTTAACCAGAAGCATGTACTCAATTTACGAGTTGAGCCCATTCCTTTAGTCAAGGTTGGAATAGTAGGTTTAGGTGAACGAGGATTACGTGCCGTAGAGCGACTCAACTGTATAGAAGGGGCTTCTGTCATAGCTATCTGTGATGTTTCTACCGAAAAAGTGGAAAAGATAGGCAGACAATATCACATCAAGCATCTCTTTGACGGAAACGAAGGCTACAGACAGATGTGTAAGGAAGTGGATTTAGATCTCGTATATATCTGTACGGATTGGCAATCGCATACCCCTATCACATTGGAAGCTCTCTATTCAGGTCATCATGTGGCAGTGGAAGTACCTGCGGCATTATCACTCAAAGACATTTGGGCTATCGTTGACGCAGCCGAAAAAACGCAAAGACATTGCATGATGTTGGAGAATTGCGTGTATGACTTTTTTGAACAATCTACCTTACAAATGGTTCGGAATGGCTTGTTTGGAGAAATCATTCACGTGGAAGGTGGCTATGCTCACGAGATTGCCAACAAATGGCCTCATTGGAGACTGGAAATCAACAAACAATTGCGTGGAGACATCTATCCCACTCATGGAATGGGACCTGCCTGCCAGTTGCTCGACATTCATCGTACTGATGACTTGGATTACTTGGTGAGCATGGATTCATTGTCGATAAGAGGTAAAAATACTTATCAACAATATATGGGAAATGATGCAGATGATTTCCAGAATGGCGACCAAACAACCTCCATCATTCGTACACGCAAGGGAAAAACCATTCTCCTGCAACATAATGTCATGACTCCGAGACCTTATTCAAGAATGTATCAGATAGTAGGGTCTCGTGGATTTGCCGAAAAATATCCACAAGAGCAAATCTTACTACAACAAGACGAGGACATTATGAATGAGGGAATGCACGAACCCCTCTCAAAAGATATTACTTCAAGATTATTACGAGAATACGAACCTGAATATATTACCCAATTAAGACCTGCAGGAGCTAAACTTGATCCTCGTGGCGGAATGGCTTACTTCATGGATAACAGACTTATATATTGCCTCAATCAAGGACTTCCACTCGATATGGACGTTTACGACTTGGCTGAATGGTGTGCTGTCATAGAATTATCTCATATCAGTATCCTTCACGGAAGTGCTCCCGTGAAATTCCCAGACTTTATCAGAAAATAAACTTATATATCATGAAAATTTCTATCTATACCATTACTTCTCCTTTACACGACCCAAAAACAACTGATGAAACTTCTAAACAATTCCTGGAAGAACTCAATATCGACTACGAACTAAAAGGTGACGATTTCTCTGATTATGGGCAATCGCCGCTAAACATCATCTATGTGCGAACGGGAGGAACGGAAGGCATTTTCAAACAATTACTGCCTTCAATGACAAAACAATCAAATCAACCTTTTTATCTGCTTACTTCAGGAAAAAGCAATTCGTTGGCTGCTTCCATGGAAATTCTTTCTTTCTTGAAACAACAACATATTCATGGAGAAATACTTCATGGAGAACCTCAATATATAGGCTCACGCATATTATTATTATATAAGGTACGTGAAGTAAAGGCACAATTAAGAAATTGTAAGTTGGGTGTTATCGGAAAACCATCCGACTGGTTGATTTCAAGTAATGTTGACTATCAAGTAGTAAAAGAAAAATTAGGAATTGAATTGGTGGATATTCCTATTCAGCAAGTGATAGATATTGCCCAAAAGACTCAACCAAAAGAAGGAAAGGAATGGTATCAATATGCTTCTTCTCATCAAGTGAAAGAATCCATTTCTGGGGCAATTGCCATTTATGAAGCACTGAAAAAGATAGTAGATGATTATCAGTTGCAAGGACTTACCATCAGGTGTTTCGATCTTCTCCCAGCATTGCACAATACTGGTTGCTTGGCTTTGGCCCTACTGAATAGTGAAGGAATCGTAGGCGGATGTGAAGGTGACATTCCTGCCATGTTGTCTATGAAAATAGCATACGCTCTTACGGGAAAGACTGGCTTTCAAGCCAATCCAGCACATATCAATCCCACTACGGGAGAGATATTGTTTGCACATTGCACCATTCCGTTCAACATGATTGACCATTATGACTTGCTCACTCATTTTGAATCGGGAATAGGCGTAGGAATCAGAGGTTACATGCAGAAAGGTGACGTTACCATATTCAAGGTGAATGGAAAACTCGACAGATATTTCGCTGAGGAAGGATTATTGCTGGAATGTCAAGACAAACCAAACCTTTGTCGTACTCAACAACTCATCCAATTGTCTCCCGATATCACAAAGTATTTCTTGACCAATCCCATCGGCAATCATCATATCGTGGTTCCTTCACATTGCAAGGATTTGCTCACGCAATTCTTTGAGGAATAGAGAGGGGTGATATTTATCCCCAATCATTGTGGAAAACATTGTGGAAAACTATTCTAATTATTCCACGGTTTTCCACAGAGTAAGGATCAAGACCAATCACCATGATAGTTTTCCCAATTATCTGTTGATATTTTCTCTCTTTTCATAAAGTTTTCCACCAATTCATGATGAAATTATTTATAAACTTATTAACTTTGCACCAAATATAGAAATTGTGTATAAACGAATATCTTTTTGATTATCAATCAATAAATATCAACTAAAGTGTGGATAAGTTAACTTGAGATGTTGAAAACGAAATATGCAAATTTTTGAGATAAAAGTTATCAACTTATCAACGTCACATCATCTATATCATTTCTTTTTAAAAATAAATAAAATAATAAGATAATAATAATAGAATGTTGAAAACACTGGATTACTGGAAAGAAAAGGGATTTATAGACGAACCCATTGAAGAGGGTATCGACTTGAAAAAGGAAATCCGTAGGATGTGTGAAGAGAAAAATGCCATTATCTTGGCACATTACTATACAGTAGGCGAGATACAAGACGTAGCCGATTTCGTGGGCGACTCTTTGGCTTTGGCTCGGAAAGCTGCTGAAACAGATGCGAAAATCATGGTGATGTGTGGCGTTCACTTCATGGCAGAGACTTGTAAGATTCTCTCTCCTGACAAGTTGGTTTTGGTTCCAGACTTGAATGCGGGTTGTTCGTTGGCTGATTCTTGTAAGGCTGAGGATTTAAAAGCATTCAAGGATGAGCATTCTGGCTATCAAGTGGTGAGCTATGTCAATACTACGGCTGCCGTAAAGGCTCTCACTGACGTGGTTGTAACAAGTGGAAACGCCAAGAAGGTGATTGATTCTTTTCCGCAAGATGCCAAGATTATCTTTGGTCCCGACTATAATTTAGGTAGTTACATCAATTCGGTTACTGGCAGAGAAATGCTATTGTGGAATGGTGGTTGCCATGTACACGAGCGTTTTTCAGTAGAGGAGATAGTAAAACTCAAGCAACTTCATCCGCAAGCTGTGGTCATGGCTCATCTTGAATGTAAGGGTCCGGTATTGGCTATTGCTGATGTAGTAGGCTCTACGGCTGTGATGCTGAAATATGCACAAGAAAATGATGAGAAAGAATATATAGTTGCTACGGAAGCAGGTATTCTTCACGAGATGCAACGCACATGTCCTGATAAGACATTCTATCCTGTTCCGCCAGAGGTAAGTGAGGGAAGCATTGGCTGTTCTTGCAATGAATGTCAATACATGAAGATGAATAGCCTTCGCAAACTATACAATACGTTGAAATATGAATGGCCTTCAGTAGATGTGGATACTGACGTGGCTAAGGAGGCGGTGAAGTCTATCAACAGGATGTTGGCATTGAGCTAACGCTTTCCCGTGATTTGTGGAATATATCGGTAAATCATCCAGGTAATGACCGATGTGATGAAATATACGCTTATGAAGGCAATGATGACGTAAACATATTGTCCTTCGTAAGCGTAATTGTTTTTCTTCATCGCCATACTGACCAATAAAGGTACTCCTCCACAAAGGAAATAATAGACAAGGCTATGAGCTCCTGTCCACGAAATCATCTTCAACAAATGGGATTGGTCATAGATATTTTTTTCAAGGTATTTGCAAAGATGAATAAGCAATATGTTGAATAAGCATACGTCTAAGATGAAAACCACGTAATTGTCTATGACAATAGGGCTTATATATAGATTCATTCCCTTGTATGATTCGTATATTTTGATGAATACCAACAATAGGAAAGAGAGAAACATCATCCGTTGAGAATAAACATGGTATATAGTTTTCTCAAACATGTGGTATAGATAACCTAAATATATGATAAAGACTGCCTGAAGAGCATTGCTGATTTGCCAAGGATAACTTGCTTGATGAAATGATAATATCATTGACAATACCAGGCAACCGATGGAAAAGGCTGATAAATATGCTATCTTTCCCTTACATATATATAATAATGTGGAAAACATGAGTTCTGCCACAATTAAAGCTGCCACAAACCATGATGCTTGACCTAATACAATTCCTTTAACTATGTCTGACAAATAAATGTCGTTTCCATGAACCCATGCTTTAGGCAATGCTATCAGACAAGTAAAGATAAAGTATGGAATGATAATTGTTCTCAGGATGGATTTCATCTTACGTTGATAGTGAAACGTACTTTCCTTATAAAACAAATAACCAGAAATGAAATAAAAGGCTATGAGCGCATTGGTGACGTATAGATGATAAGGAATGATATTATCACCAGTATAATAGATTTCCGTATGATCGTATAATATTGCCATAATACATAATCCTCTTGCTAAGTCAATCCACTTTTTTCTTTCCATAATTGATGAAGTTGAATGAGCAAAGCATGATGAAGAATGGCATGAATGGTATATGGAACCTCGCTTCTCCATGACCGAAGAACAGTAATAATAATGTTCCCAATATAATGACACTCATGGGAAGAATGTTTTTTTTCCATTGGGTTTTCTTCATGACTGAAACAACGGTCTTGAGAGCAAAGAATAGGATAAGATAATAGAACATCAGATTGATGATGACCATGATTTGCACCCATGAATACTTTGGAAACGTATGTATAAGTGTCCTCATGCTTACTGGATCATACATATAATCAGCCGTTGCCTTGTCTTTGAGATATACACAGAAGTTTACATTGTCTGAAATATATGTATCTACCAACTTCTTGGGCATTTGTGCCAAGTATTCTTTCGGATTGTGTTTCAACCAAATCAAGAAGTTATTTCTCCAAACGGAATCTTTCTGAACACTATTGTATAGTTGTGTATTCAATTCATTTGGGTTGCCATTGGCAAATAGATGAGCAGTCTTTTCATGATGATAGTCATGATCCCATGAATATTGCATCAATGACATCCATCCGGTCTTTGCCTGGTAAATGAAATGTCCTGTACGCAGATAACAAAGACCTCCTATCAATGTAATCATCAACACATATCCTATGATGATTAGAATGGTTTGATGTCGGTATTTTTTGAAGTTAACGAGATAGTATATGGTGATGGAACAGAGAAAGACGATAGCCATAGGACGATACCAATTGGCTATTGCCAATAAGATTCCTCCAATGACTGATTGATTTTTGAGTGATAAATAGATTCCTGATAAAATGAAAAACATAAATGGTGTTTCACTCAACAAGGATGTTCCTTCACCATAGTTGGCTGGGTACAATACATATATGATAAGGGTTATCCATGCTATTCGTTGGTTGAAAAGAGTCTTGCTGATGGCATAAACCAACCACGAAGATATTCCTTTCATGATAGAATAGACTATCAATAAAGGAATGATAGAGTGAAAAAGTTTCAGTGATAGGGCAACGGTATTGATGGAACCTATATTCCAAATGAATGCCAATTCTTGTATTTTAGAAGCTATGGGATAGGGTTCGCCATGTAAGATACTGTCTTTAGCCAAGATAATATATCCCGTACTGTCGGTATATGGAGTATATCCGAATATTAGAAGAATGAGAAATTGCAATAAGGTAAATATTGCAACGATTTCTTGTGTCTTTATCTTACGATGGCAATTTTGCATACCACACCTTTTTTGCCGTCTTGAGTGGCTGTTTCTACCATATATACTCCTGACACCACTCGTTTTCCTTTCTTGTCACAACCATTCCAAGTAAATGTTCCACCATTGCTCTTTCCTTCGGCTACCAATGCTCCATTGCTGGTTACTATCTTGATGTCGGCATTATAGGTAAGTCCTGTAATGGTTATCAATCCATTATAATCGGGTTTTACGGGGTTAGGATAAGCATAAACATTATCTTTGGTCATTTCCTCGAATGTCTGAGTAGCATCGCTCATATATGAACATAATCCTTTATCAGTACCAATAAACACTTCACCTGTTACGTCGTTGATGGCAAGTGATTCAATATTGTTGGAGAGAATGTCACTGTCTAAGTTGGTGAAATGCCTGATTTGTTCCATGTTGTCGGCACTGATGAGATAAAGACCATTCTCATTGGTACCAAACCACTTTCTGTTTCCACCGTCTATGGCTATGCAATTTACGTCGATACCGTCTAAAAGATAATCAGCATAGTTAGTACCGTCATTGCGTGGAACCTTCACTTGTATAAATTCTTCGTTGTTATTAGGAACAAGATTAGCTGGAATCATCAATGGTCCCATATTGGTTCCAATCCATATATTGTTTGATTTGTCTTCAGTGACACATCGTACATACACCAAAGCCACTTTCGTTCCGTCTTCGTTGACAAATGATTTCCATGACTTTAATTCCTCCGTAGATGGGTTGAAACAAAAAAGGGCGGGAGTTCCAGAGTGATTGTTAACAAACCAGAGCAATCCTCTACTATCGAAAAACATATTTTCCAACATACCTAAGCTGTTGGTACCGCTCATTGTTGATGGAAGATCAAATGTTTTCCATTCTCCTTCTTTGGTCAATTCCAATAACGATACACCTGGGGATTGACTGTTTAAGCACCATAGATTTCCTTGCTTGTCAAACGTTAATCCCATGGTAAGCACGTAGTTTTTGTTTCCGTCGGCAATGGCAGAACGGAGAGGACTGTTGTCTGTAGTGTATAATTGATAAAACTGTCCGTTTCTAAACTCATACAGACCACTTTTTCCACAAGCCATGACACGAGTGGCATCAGTGGGATCTACGTCTATCGCCTTCATGTCTTGAAATCTCACGTTTGTCTTTTTCTCCAAACTATCTTCATAGATGCTCCATTCACCATCTTTCATCACTTTAATGGCAGCGTCTCTATGCAGGTCGTAACCTTCTCCGTATCCTCCACTACTCACATATAATTGATTGTTTTTGAAATTGAGGAATCCAAAGAAATTGTTTTTGGGTCCACCAGGATTTAGTGTATTGACCAATTTCAATAATTCGGCATCTACGGAATAACTTTTTTGAGTATAGTTCCCTACCCTATTCCAGTTAGACTTATCCAAGAGGTTGGCTGACAAGTTGGCTTCATATAATCCTTGGGTATTGGAAGCCGCATAAATATTATTGTTATCTATGTAACAATAATTTACGTTAAATCCCAAATTATAGGTATCGCTGATTTCAGCCTTTGAAACATTGACTTTAATAATGCCAAACACGGTAGATATATACGCAAACTGACCATTTACATAGATATCGTTAATGGTTTTGTCTGTCATCGACTTGTTGAAATACTCAGACATGTTGATGACATTGTCGTTGAGGTCGAGCAAGTCGATGTTGTAGTTATCGTAGATAATGACTAATCTTTTTGCGGATTGACAATAGGCTATGCGTTCTATTCCACAATCGCTGAGTATATCCGACTTGCTGTATGTGCGTATGCTTTGGTCGTTGGGATTGTATGAATAAAGATTGTTTGAAGCCAATACATATAGGATGTTTCCTGCCTTTTGAATGTCAGTTACATCGTGGTAAGCCATATACGAATTCCATGTTCCTATCTCTGCTCCTCTTGTGATGAAGGGAACAACCAAAAGAATCATGGTAATAATCCACTTACCCATTAGGTTTGAAACAATTTTATTCAACATATCAGTCATATTTTATTGATGTAAGAAATCTGCGAGTTTCTTCACCGCTCTCGCACGATGCGAGATATGGTTCTTGATGTCCATGCCCAGTTCTGCAAACGATTGGTCGTATCCTTCTGGAACGAAGATGGGGTCATAGCCAAATCCTTCGGTTCCTTTTTTCTCGTAAGCGATATGTCCGTTGACAATACCTTCAAACTGGTGGGTCTCTCCATTCAATAATAACGCAATGACAGTGCGAAATCTTGCTTTGCGATTGTTATTGTTTCCTAATTCTTTCAATAATTTATTCATATTGGCATTGCTGTCGTGGTCTGTTCCCTCTGCATAACGGGCAGAGTGTACTCCTGGTGCGCCATTTAATGCCTCTACTTCCAATCCAGTATCGTCGGCAAAACAATCCATTCCATAATGCTCTTTGAAATATTGTGCTTTTTGCAGGGCATTTACTTCTAATGTATTGCCTGTTTCGGGAATATCTACGTCACAACCGATGTCTTTCAACGAAACAATCTCGAATTTTTCACCTAATATCTCGCGTATCTCGTCAAGCTTGTGCTTGTTGTTTGTTGCGAAAACAATTGTCTTCATCTGATAATCAACTATTGTTTGTTTTGATTCTTTATCTTTACTTTCATTTCGTCAAATCCTTCTCCATAGACACCTGTCACGCTGCTTTGACTGACAAAGGCATTGGGGTCTATCATTTTGATGAGGCGAAACATCATGATACTCTCGTTCTTGCGGGCAAGGATACAAAGTACCTTACGCTCTTCTCCCGTGTACCAACCATGTCCGTCAAGGATGGTAACGCCATGATTGAGTTTCATGCCAATGGCATTGGCTATTTCCTGCCATTTATTTGAGAAAATGAGGAATTGTACGGATTGCCGCCTTTTTTCCATGATGTAATCCAACATGAAATTTTCAATAATCATGGTACAGAAACCGAATACTACCATCGTAGTCCTTTGCAACATATCACCGAATTGCGGAATGAAGAAACAGCTACCAATAATGATGAAATCTACAAATATCAATACGGTTCCTAATGATATGTTGTGAAATTTGTTGACGGATGCGGCAATGATGTCGGTTCCTCCCGTAGAACCATTATTCAGAAAAACGATACCTAATGCACTACCTGTCATGATACAGCCTATGACAAGCGACATGAAGTCTTGACCTTCACCTAATATTTTCACAAACTCACCACTGTCGGTTAATGGTACTGCCTTTCGCATCAGTTCGAGTAAGATGGTGAGTACAATGATGGCATAAATGGTCTTGATAAGAAATTTCCATCCAAGTATTCTCAAGCCAATGATCAATAAGGCAGCATTGACCAGAAAATAGGTGTAAGAGTTAGGAAAACTCGTGGCATAATAGACAATAGCGGCAATACCGGCTACGCCTCCAGTCACGATTTCGTAAGGCATCAGGAAGAATGTAAATCCAAAGGAATACAAGATGAGACCAAGGGTTATAAATGTATAATCCTTAGCCTCATTCAAGATAATTTGATGATTGATGGTCATTTATTTTACCACGATGTTCACCATACGCTTAGGGACGATGATAACCTTTACTATATTCTTTCCTTCAATGTATTTAGGAGAACGGGCATCTGCAAGTACGGCTTCTTGGATGGTGGCATTGTCGGCATCTGCGGCAAATTCCATGTCGAAACGTGTTTTTCCGTTGAAGGCAACACCCAACTTGATGGTGTTCTCCACCAAGTATTCTTCGTTCCATGTAGGCCATTGTGCATCGCATACACTGCCTTTCTCTCCTAACATTTCCCACATCTCTTCTGCGATATGTGGTGCGAATGGTGCAATCAATATGACGATATTCTTGATTAACTCACGGTTCTTGCACTTGCTTTGCGACAATTCGTTGACACAAATCATAAATGCAGAGATGGCGGTATTATAAGAGAATTGCTGAATGTCTCCAGTTACTTTCTTAATCAGTTTATGCACGCTCTTCAGTTGCTCCTTGGTAGCCTCCTCTGTCCCGTCTGTTGCGTTGCCAACGCAACTAACAGAACCACCAAACAAATTCCAGAGCTTCTTCAAGAAGCGATGGCAACCATCAATACCATTAGTATCCCAAGGCTTGCTTTGCTCTACTGGTCCCAAGAACATTTCATACAGTCTCAATGTATCTGCACCGTATTTCTCTACGATCATGTCTGGATTTACCACGTTAAACATGGATTTAGACATTTTCTCTATTGCCCAGCCGCAGATATACTTTCCGTTTTCCAAAATGAATTGGGCATTTTCGTATTCTGGTCTCCATGCCTTGAAAGCTTCAATGTCTAACACGTCATTTGAAACGATATTCACATCTACGTGGATAGGTGTAACGTCTTTGTATTGATCTTTCAAACCATAACTAACGAATACAGGAGCCTTAGAAGAAGATTCATCATTCACACGATAGACAAAGTTGCTTCTTCCTTGAATCATTCCTTGGTTGACCAATTTCTGGAATGGTTCTTCCTTGCAACTTACTCCATAATCGTGTAAGAATTTATTCCAGAATCGAGAATAAATCAAGTGTCCGGTAGCGTGTTCTGTTCCACCTACGTAGAGATCTACGTTTTGCCAATATTCATCCACCTCTTTCGATACCAGTGCCTTGTCGTTCTGAGGATCCATATAGCGCAAATAGTATGCGGAAGAACCGGCAAAGCCAGGCATGGTGTTCAATTCCAATGGGAATACGGTTTCGTTGTCAATGTCTGATACATTCACTATCGTATTGGTCTTTGTGTCCCAAGCCCATTTCTCTGCATGACCGAGGGGTGGCTCTCCTGTCTCGGTGGGTTGATAAGTTTTGATTTCCGGCAATTCCAAAGGCAAGCATTCCTCTGGTATCATATAAGGCATATTGTTCTTATAGTACACAGGGAATGGTTCACCCCAGTATCTCTGACGTGAGAAGATGGCGTCACGCAAACGATAGTTCACCTTGACACGACCCAAGTGATGTTCTTCCACGTATTTTTTCGTGGCTGCGATAGCCTCCTTGACGGTCAATCCATTCAATGAGAATTTATCTGAGGATGAGTTGCATACAATTCCCTCTTTGGCATCATAGCTCTCTTCGCTTACGTCGGCTCCTTCTATCAAAGGGATAATAGGCAAGCCGAAATGCTTGGCAAAGGCATAGTCACGACTGTCGTGAGCAGGTACTGCCATGATAGCTCCCGTACCATATCCTGCCAACACATAGTCTGATACCCAGATGGGAATGGCTTCATCGGTAAATGGGTTGATGGCATAACTTCCTGTGAAGACACCCGTTACCTTACGGTCTGAAATACGGTCTCGCTCAGTACGTTTCTTGGTAGCTGCCAGATAGTCTTCCACGGCTTGGCGTTGGTCATCGGTAGTTACTTGCATCACATATTCGCTCTCTGGAGCCAATACCATGAACGTAACACCAAACATGGTATCTGCACGTGTGGTGAAGATGGTAAACTTCACGTCACTGTCTTTGACGGTGAATACCACCTCTGTTCCTTCTGAACGACCAATCCAGTTGCGTTGAGTTTCTTTCAGAGAGTCAGTCCAATCAATAGTGTCCAATCCGTCGAGCAATCGTTGTGCGTATGCGGAGACACGCAAGCACCATTGGCGCATCTTCTTTTGCACCACGGGATAACCACCACGCACGCTGACACCTTCTACCACTTCATCGTTTGCCAATACGGTACCCAAGCCAGCACACCAGTTGACCATCGTCTCACCCAAATAGGCTATGCGATAATTCATCAATACTTCCTGTTGCTTGGTTTCATCCCAACTGTTCCATTCGTTAGCTGTGAATTGCAATTCCTCGCTTTGAGCAACATCTAACCCTTCTGTACCCTTTTGACCGAATCGTTCAATCAGTTTTTCAATAGGTTGTGCATGTTGACATTTGTTACAATAAAAACTATTGAACATTTTTTGGAATGCCCATTGTGTCCATTTATAGTAACCAGGTTCACAAGTGCGCACCTCCCTATCCCAGTCAAAGCAAAAACCTATCTTGTCCAATTGCTCACGATAGCGGTTGATGTTGGCTTCCGTGGTAATGGCAGGATGTTGTCCCGTTTGTATGGCATATTGCTCAGCAGGCAATCCGTATGCATCATATCCCATGGGATTCAACACGTTGTATCCTTGCAAACGCTTGTAACGGGCATAAATGTCACTGGCGATATATCCTAAAGGATGACCCACGTGCAATCCCGCTCCGGATGGATAGGGAAACATATTCAATACATAAAACTTTTTCTTCTCAGCATCTTCTACAACCTTATAGGTTTTGTTCTCTACCCATCGTTGTTGCCATTTTTTCTCAATTTCTCTGAAATCGTATTCCATGAATTTCTTTATTTATTATGTGTTCACGCTGCAAAGTTACGGAAAAACGAGAGAAAAGCCAAATTTATTTGTGCTTTTCAGAGTGCAGAGTAACTTCGGCGTAGCCAAAGTTACGAAAAGTAGAGAGCAAAACAAAAGAAGTTATTCTTTTTCTTTTATTTGTTACATGTTGAGGAACCGTTGGTCACTATATAAGAAACCGATGGTTCTTCGCATAGTGACCAACGGTTCCTTATATAGTGACTTTTTGGGAATAACAAAATTAAATCTTGAATGATGATAGTAAATTATTACAAACTTTACAACTGTCATCGCAATAATAAAAAAAATCAAAAAATAATAAAAAACAAATAAAAAAAGTATGTTTAATAAAAATAATTTCTGTGAAAGATTGGTTTATATAAAAAAAGAACTACCTTTGCAGCCAATCAGGGACATTTATATAATAAAAATTTATGAATCAAAAAACTAACCTACAGAAGGTAAACCATGTGCGTTTGCGTATGGTGTCGTGTGCTCTATTTTTTATCTTTTCCTCTTTTGCACAAGCTCAAAAGATTGATTTTGACAACGGCAATAATGGCTCTTATGTTTCTTCTGGATATGAAACATGGAATTCTTTTGAGGTAAAAAGTAGTAAATCTGTTTCCAAGACCATTAATGGGGTTACAATTACCATTAGTCATGGAGTGAATACACAAGCCAATTTAATTAAGTCGAATTGGTATAAAAACGGTGTGTCAAGTCAAACTGCCACAAATGATAGCAAGCTTATCTGTGACGGTATCTTTGCTGGTATGGAAAATGATGATTATGGAGGTTATGGTATAACCACACAACGAGTTGCCATCAATGTAACATTGAAAGGACTTAGTGCTGGCGTTACCCATAATATCAAGGCTTATCATAATTATTTGAATGGGGGTGAGAATATTACGCTTCCCACGATTGGCGTATCTGTCAATGGTACTACAAAAGAATCCGGGATAGTCCAAACACAACAAGCCACCTCATTGTCTGAGGCTGCGTCTTCATTTGTTGAGTTTACCGTTAATTCCATATCCGATGAGGTAACAATTTCTTATTATAGTGAACCAAAGAGTAATACAACATATACAACGACGTATTTTTATATCAATTCCTTGGAGATTGATGCAGCGGCTGATGTAGAATATCAAGCTCAAAATCCATATCCTGCTAATATGGATTATCATGTAGCTACAAATAACAGTAATCTGACTATGACTTGGGAGGCAGCTCCAGGGGCTACCAAACATCAAATTTATTTTGGCAATAACGAAAGCCAAGTGAGAAATGCGTCCAATTATGACTTGGAAACTACCTCTACTTCTTTCATTCGCAATGGTCTTGATCCTATGCAAACCTATTATTGGCGTGTGGATGAGGTAATTAACGGACAGGTTTATCGAGGTGAAGTATGGTCGTTTCGTTCCCGTCGTTTGGCATTCCCTGGTGCAGAGGGTGCTGGCAAATATGCCATTGGTGGTCGTGGCGGTGACGTTTATCACGTGACCAACCTCAATGATTCAGGCGAAGGTTCCTTGCGTTATGGTTTAGAGAATGCGGCTGGTCCTCGTACCATCGTGTTTGACGTGAGCGGTGTCATTCAATTGCAAAGTCGTCTTGTTTGCAATAAGCCATATATCACTATTGCGGGTCAAACAGCACCTGGTATTGGTATTATGCTACGAGATTATGATTTTGGTGCATTCAGTGATGATGGTATTACACGTTTCTTACGTTTCCGCTATGGTCATGGTGATGATTGGGATGGAAGAAGTGCCAATCAATTTGTGGGTAATGCAGCAGGTCTCATAGCCGACCATGCTATTATGGATCATTGTCTTTTGGGATGGGGAAGCGACGAGACATTCTCTTCTCGTGGTGCAAAGAACATCACTTTCCAGCATTCTCTGATTGGTGAGTCGCTCAACCAAAATGGTCATAAGAATTATTATGACGAAAACCCAAATGTACAACATGGTTATGCAGCTACCGTTGGTGGAGAGGTTGCATCACTTCACCATAACCTACTTGCCCATAATGAGGGGCGTAACTGGAGTCTTGGTGGTGGATTGGATGGAACAAACCACTTTGCTGGTAGAATGAATATATACAATAATGTGTGTTACAATTGGGGTGGTCGTGCTACGGATGGTGGAGCTCACCAAGTGAACTTTGTGGGTAATTATTATAAAATGGGTCCTTCTACCACACAAAACAAGATATTCATTGCCAATCATGAGGATAACTATGCTGGAACACAAGAATATTACTTACATGATAATCTTCGTGTTTCTCAAGATGGGAAAACCAAAAAAAGTGATACCTTAAACGATACTTATAGCCAAACAATCAGTAGTGGGATAACGGTTAACTGGACTACATTTGTCAGTTCTCCTTATTCTGATTTCTACGGACTTGACGAATCGAATGTAGAATCTGTTGAGGCTGCTTTTAAGAACGTGCTGAGTGATGTGGGATGTAACTATGAGAGCCTTGACAATAATGAGAAACGTCTTGTTCAAGAAACGTTGAAAGGCACTTTTTCCAAGACAGGAAGCCGTTCTGGAAAGAAAGGTCTTATCGACAAAGAAAGCGACTCTGAGGGATGGAATGGCTTGGGTATCATTTCAGAAACCCGTGATTCTGATTGGGACACTGACGGTGATGGTATTCCTAATTGGTTTGAGACGGAAAAGGGTTGGAGTACGTCAGATTTAAATAACAATCATGTTGATGGCTCTTCTACTGGTTGGTATACTGATTTAGAGATTTACCTTAATTGGATGGCTTGTCCACATTTCATAGATTTGGAAGTTGGTGTAGAGAAAATAATAGACCTTGCAACTTATTTCGCTGGTTATACCAATCCAGATTATACCATTGTAACGAGTGATATTGATGTAAGTATTTCTAATAAAAAACTTGTGGTTAATCCTACTACCTCTGGTCTTTTCTCTGTGCAAGTGAAAGCTACAGAAAGTAGTATTTCTCTTACCAGAACATTTAATTTCTATGTTAAACCAGCTGAAGAACAAGATGAAAATGTGTATAATGAGGCTACGACAACAGAAACAGATACTCCTTTTTCAATAATGGGAAACATTACTTGGCCATTGAATACAGGTGGAACAGACCAAACAGCATTAGTAGTGTTTGGCGATAATGATGTAAATGATTTATTTACGGTTAAAAAGATAACAGTTGGATCAAGTTTAAATGGAACTAATACATTTACTCTTGATGATAGGAATTTAGGAGAAACACGTTTTGGATCTAATTCAAGCATGAGTAATAGTGCAGCGGAAAACAATGCGGTAACTTTCTATGTGACATTACAAGATGGATATACATTTAAACCATCTTATATCTCAGTAACAGCTACTCGATTTGGCACTGATGGAGGTAATATAGATATATCATGGAATGATAATGGTTCATCTACTTCACTAATTAAAAATCAAAGACCCAATAGAGACAATGCTACTCCTAATTATTCATCTTATGCATACAATTCTTTTAACAATAAATCTTATAGTGGAACATTTGGGATAAAAGTTAATATATATTCACTTGGGTCAAGTAAATATATAGGACTCAAGGACATTATCATCAATGGGACAATAAGCGGAACAAAAGTTACAAATCAAACAAATATCGTTTTAAAAGAAACGGCTAACGACCATTTCCCTTACAAGAAAGGAAAAACAACGGTATTTACAGATGAATCTCTCCCCATCAACAATGCTAATGTCACGTTACAACGTACGCTTTCCAATAGTTTCTGGAATTCGTTCTGTGTACCATTTGATATTTCTCAAGAACAAATAAATGAGGTTTTCGGAGGTGGTGAAGTATTGGAATTTAGTAATGCTACGCGTTCTTCAGTGACATTCAAAACTGTTACCACTGGTATTAGAGCAGGTGAACCTTGTCTTTTTAAGCCAATTAATTCTGTAACCAATCCAGATTTCTCTCAAGTGAATATCACCGCATCAGAAGAAGAAATAGTTGAAGAAAATGGTTTCAGATTTGAGGGTCACTTTGCTCGCTATGACATGGCTACAGATCAATCGGAATATTTCCTTTCCACTGACGGTAAGTTGTATTATCCCAATGCTAACCAAAATCACTTGTTGGGTATGCGTGCTACGTTTACCGTTCCTCCCGTGGCAGCAAGGCAAGGCGTGATCAGGATGATGATAGAAGAAGACATGGTATCTGAAGACGCAGGATTGGTAGATGGTTTGCAATCCATAGATGGCGGTTACATGATGGATCAACCTGTTTACAATCTCCACGGTCAGAAAGTGGGTTCCACAAGGAGCGAACTCTATAAGGGTGTATATATCGTGAATGGTAAGAAAGTAATTATAAGATAATTCTATGGAAAAGAAAATATATAAACAACCTTTCATCAAGGTTTTGTCTGCACCTTATCTTCTTGACCAGGAGTTTGAGTTTGGCTCAGGAGGTGGAAATGCGGGAGGCGCAGCAGCTAAAAGAAATTCCTATTACGATGACTCTGAATCTGAAGATAACGTATGGAATTATAATTGGTGATAAATTACTCAACAAACATATCATTTAGAAATGTCCCACTGCTTGGGATAAAAATCCCACAATGTGGGACAAAAGTCCCAAGCAGTGGGACTTTTTTTATTGGGCATTATATTCCATATATATGAAAAAACTCTTTCAATCATATAAAAAATTAATTGTTTCGTTAATTATCATTAATAGAGAATGCACTTTTTCTTGTTTTTTAATGATTTTTCTTACTTTTGTTAAATTAATCAAACTATAAATCATGAAAAGAATCATTTTACTTTATTCTTTCTTCGCTTTTTGTCTTCTCATGGTCAAGGCAAATCCAGTAAGTAGAACTCAGGCATTGCAGGAGGCAAAGGCTTTCTTGGCAACGAAAGGCATAGATATGCAAACTGTCAGTGAGGCTTACAAGGCTCTGCGTAAGGCTGGTGCTAAAGAGAACAACCCTTACTATTACATTTATAATGTGGGAGAAGACCGCGGATTTGTTATCGTATCTGGTGACGACCGCACGGAGAAAATACTCGGTTATGTTGACTCTGGCAGCTTCGACGAGGAGAATGCACCTGCCCCATTGAAGGAATGGCTACGTGCGTATGAGCGAGAGATAGAGTCTATCTCCTCCGTTCAGTTGCCTTCTACCACGGCAAAGAAAAAGGTGATAGAGAAGACGAAGAAGTCGATTGCACCAATGACATCAACAAAATGGGCAAGTAGGTATCCTTTCAAGACCTCAACTCCTATCGTTGATGGAAAGAATCTTCCCATTGGTTGTGCTCCTGTTTGTTTAGCCCAATTTTTGTATTATTATAAAGACTTTATCCCATCTATAACAAACACGATACCTTCTTATGTTTCCAATGGCGTTACCTTAGATGCCGTTCCCTCTGGAACAATGATTGATTGGGATAATATGTTGGAAGACTATGGATATAACAGTAATTATACTGACGCACAAAAAAAGGCAGTAGCAGATTTGATGCTTTATACGGCAAAAGCCACTTCAACGAGGTTTTATACCGATGTTGCGCTGACACCTACCTCACAGTATAATTCTGCGTTGATTAATTATTTTGGATTTGATGAATCTATAGCATATATTGACAGGGAATATTATAATGTAGAAGATTGGGAAAATGTTATCTACAACGAAATCGCTCATCTCAGACCTGTTATTTATAATGGCTTTTCTTCTTCTGCAGGACACTCCTATTTAATTGACGGCTATGATGTCAATGGCCTTTTCCATGTTAATTGGGGATGGGGAGGTATTGATGATGGATATTTTCGGTTGTCCGTTTTTAATAGATACCAAGCCAATATTGTATCAGCCAATTATTCTTTGAAATCTTATACTGACAAGCATTCTGCCTTGCTCTATACCGTACCGTCAAGTTTTGGGTGTGTGAATACGAGCGATCATCAATTGAATGCTAAGATTGTCAGTGCTTCAAGCAGTACCATTTCATGTAAGTTCCACAATCAGTCTGGTATATCAGGTTATTACCTATATGGCATAGGATATGTTAACGAAGACGATCAGGTGGTCTTGATCAAGCAATTCAACAAGAACTTTGCTTATTTGAACAATACCAATTCAGCTTCGAGATATTTTACCTTGTCAGCCAACGATTTCAACAATGCTAGTTTGGAATATGGTACATACGAGTTGGTACCCATTTACATGTATAAAAATGAAGAGGATAATGAAGAGTGGAAAGTGTGCCAGCATGAAAGTGCCAATTACGCTATCGTAAATTATTCGGAATCAGGCATTTCAAGTAGGCTTCATTCCAACTTATCCAATGTTTCCGTTTCAAAATTTGATATAATAGGTGACGGATTGAAGGGAAGTGAACAAGCCATTAAAACTACAATAACCAATGTAAGTCCTGAATATTCATATTCTGGTATTATTTATTGCTTTGTAAGTAATACCACAACAATGGGAGAAGCCATTGATCATACGAGAATCAATATGGATAAGGATGAAAGTGTATTGATAGATTTTTCGTATAAACCATCATCAAGTGGAACATATTATGTATGGATAGCTACGGATGAATTTGGTGATAACATCATAGGTCAGACTCAAATGGAAATTAGTTCTGGCACTGTTCCTGAGTTGGATATTTCTGAACGTAATTTCTCTATTGTGAAAAATTTTGCTGGTTTACAAAACGGATTACGTTCTATTTGGGGAAGTACCTTCCAGGTAAATATCACCCATTTGAAGAATAATACTGATTATACGATACGTAAAAACTTAGCGATATGGATCAGGGAATATGCAACAGTAACGTCTTCTTCCTGGGATTATAATCGTTCTGCCAATTATTCCGACAATGGCAGGTTTTATCTAAAAGAGATTATAGTTCCTCCTCATACTGATTATACCTTACCTGTTGTATTTGAAAATCTCAAATTGAACACTCGCTATGATATTAGGGTAGAATATCAAGGTGGAAATAAGATTATCGATGTTCTTCCCATGGTCATGCTCCCTGCCCTCACTACCTGGAAGGCTGATGGTTCAAGCATTTCCGTAGAACCACAGGAAACCATGACGATTGACGATGACGTGATAGCGGTAGATATCACTGATGCCACTGCCATTAAGACGCTAAACGTAAACAGCAATCCTAACGTGCTCTATTACATGGGGGCTTCTCAGACAATTCCCAACGGCCTCGAAAACGCCAATATCGTGAAGGGTGATAAGGCAGAAAACGTGGCATTGCGTGACAGTTGCGACTTCTTCGTACCCAAGACGTTCACTGCCGAGAGGGTGAGCTTCACCACTATTCCTTCCATCGGTGCCGAGTCGGGAAGCAATGTGGGATGGAACACCATAGCATTGCCGTTCGACGTGATGGGTGTGGTGGATGTCACGGATAATAAGGAAATAGACTGGTTCCATCCAGGTGAGACCACAGGCAAAGATTTCTGGGTGCGTGGCTTTGAGCGGTTAGACAAGGATGGCGACATCATCTTCGCAGACAACGTTGACGAGATGTTGGCATACGAACCGTATCTGTATAACGTACCGGGCGAATATTGGGGCAAGAGACGTAATCTGTGCGGTAAGCAAATCACATTCTTTGGCGAGAATGCCACATTATATAAAGATGTGAACGTGGGTGTACATTCGAGCGCATACAACTTGATGGGTACTACCGTGGGTAAGAGCGTAAGTAACGCATGGTTTATCAATCCCGAAGGCAATGCTTTCCTCTATGCTCAGACACAGGATGTGCCAGCATTCCATGCTTATTTTGTGGACAACAACCAAGTATTCGGTTCGTCTGTAGCTCAAACCGACAAACCTATTCTTCGCATTAAGTTCCAGGATGGGAACAATCAGGCTACGGGTATCACCACTACTGAATCTGCAGGCACCAACAAAGTGGATGTATATAACCTGCAAGGCGTAAAAGTGGCTACTCTTCCATCTGCCAACGGCATTGTCAATCTCAACCAATTACCCAAGGGAATATACATGGTGAATGGAAAGAAGGTGATGAAGTAAGGTTATAGAAGCAAGAGGCAAGAAAGTTAGAAGTAAGAAAGTAAGAAGCAAGAGATATGTTTCTCCATTTGAGGACTAATCTCTTGCTTCTTATTTTCTTACCTCTTGCTTCTTACAAAAAAAGAGCTTTTTCTTTTGTATTACTCTCGTTTTTTCGTAACTTTGCAACGAAATTCTAATCAATGAAAAACGAAAGATAGAGAAAGGAGAAGATATTATGGCTACACCTATAAGACCAATACCAATTTTAACAGGAGAAGATGCTACTCGTTTTATAGATGCCTCAGATGCAGCGGAGATGAATCCACAAAGGATTGATTTCAGTAAGCAACGTGAGGTTTGTAGAAGAGTAGTCAAAAAAGCACGTTCCAAAGGTTACCTTTTATAATAATAAATGTGATGGGTTATTTGGAAAATTATTGCTCATTAATGCCGCTTACAAAAGAATTAATTGCTACCTGTAAGCCATTTAATTGTGGTGACGATGAATTGGACGATTTTTTCAACCTTGATAGTCCACATTATGCCATTGCTATGTTAAGTAAAAGTTATTGTTATGTTCTTGATGATGATCCCAAAACCATAGTATGCGCTTTTTCACTATCAAATGAAAGTGTGAGAACAGATTTGCTACCTAATCAAAGACATAAGAATTTCATGAAACAATTTCCTCATGAAAAGCGTATGCGTCGCTATCCTGCAGTGTTGATAGGAAGGTTGGGTGTGAATCGAGAATTTGCCCACAAAGGTATAGGTACAGAATTAATGGAGTTTATTAAATCATGGGTAACGCTTCCAGAATATGTAACTGCATGTAGATACCTTGCCGTTGATGCGTTAAACAATCAACAAACTCTTTCCTTCTATGAGAAAAATGGATTTCACAGTTTTTTTAAGTCCGAAGAGCAAGAAGCAGAAAAGGTTAGGTTAAAATTACCACTAAAAACAAGATATTTATATTTCGATTTGATTAATATCATATAAAAAGAAAAAGTGATTTTCTTTTGTTTTACATACATTATTTCGTAACTTTGCAACGAAATTCTTATCAATGAAAAACAAAGGTAATGATATAGTTGTTGGCACAGGCAGTGCCGAAGGCACGATAGATAACAGGCAGGCGGTGAAGCCCGAAGGGCGTAACCCCTGCTAACATGAGCATTTGTATATAGAGTGCCGAAGGCACGACAGAACAACCTTGCGCAATCGGTTCTGTCACCCCTATCGGGGTTCGATTTGAAACGCTACCATTGAAGGGGTTTCGCTCCGCTTCACCCCTCCCTGTGTTCTTTTGTCCCTTCGGGACTTATGCCAACTGCTATATTATTGCCAAAACAAAAGAGAAAGGAGAACAGCTATGGCAAGACCAATTAAGGAAACCCCAATACTTTTCGGTGAGGATGCACGCCGCTTCGAGGCGAGGATGAAAGAACAGAGGCGTGAAACTCCAGAAGAGAAGGCTGACCGTATGGCAGCATACGAATTGATTATGGGTATTTTTAAAGGTTGATTTATGGATTTTAATGAAATCAATGCCCATTACGAAGTAAGAAAGCTTCTTTTAGATGAGCATGTAAATTCTTTTAATTGCGGAGATGCAGACCTCAACGACGTGGGATGATGGTAAATCGTCACCGCCCTTATTAACCGCTGTGTCTGAAGTACCTGCGGGTGTCTTCAATCTTCAATTTTCAATCTTCAATCTTCAATCTCCTCCTTCTTTTACTATTGTAACAATTCATATTATTTTTGTATCAATTACTTATTTTTTTCAAAAAAAAAAGCAAAAAAAACTTGTCAATTTTATTTTTTATCCTTATTTTTGCAAAATAATTCTAAATTTAAATGTCACATATATTAATATTTGTGACCATTTTCTATGTACACACTTAATGAAATAAATCAAAAGAGTTCTGAAATAGTTTACATTTTAATATTTTTTTAAACGTTTAACAGTATGAAAAAATTTAGACTTTTGTCATTTTTGTGCTTGCTGATGCTATTTGCATCTGGCGGGTATGCTGCGATTCCGCTGACTACGGCACAATGGACTGGCGGTGGAACTTGCCAGTATGTTCTATTTAAGTCTACCGACACGGCTTTTGGTTTGCAGACTCCAAATGCAAATCAGTATGCTGACTTGTCGAACTACTCAAAGTTGTTAGTCACAGTCCCTGAGGGTCAGCCTCGACTTTTCTTCAATGCCACAGGTAGTGCAGAAAATCAGAGATTAACAGTTGGACCAGAGGTTGGTACTTACATGACCAAGAGTGGCAACACTTACACCATCGATTTGGAGAAAATCGTGGCTGATAAAGGCTCTGCTAAACTCAACTCCATCAAGGCAGCTGCTTCATGGGTAGAACTTACCGTTACGAGTATGCAGTTGGTGGAGAAAACAAATAACGCAAAGACATGGGACTTCACCAATTGGAGTACACAAGTTACTGGTAGTGGATGGCAAGATAACACTACCAATTATTCTATTTCAAATTATGCTTATGTAACTTCCAATCCAAATAATGCAGGTGAGTTGATGACAGGAAGATATGGTAATGGTGGTACAGTTACAACAGTTGGAACTGTCATTCCCGAAACAGCTGGTCTGATATTCTCCACAGCAAAAGGTCGCTTAAATTTGCATAATAACGGCAATGGTATAGAATTGTATGCAACAAGTATCACTATTCCAAACTTGAATGTAGGCGATGTTATTACTGTTCATTCAAGTGGTAACGATGTTAAAGCAAACGGCAATGACATGGTAGATGAGGGAGGAAATAATGACTATTACAGTACTTACACGGTTACTGAGGCAGGTAATGTTGTCTTGGATAATTTTGGTAATTCTAATACTCATCGATTCGTTTGGCAGATAGAAGTAAAGAAAGCTTCCATCTACTTCACCGACCTCAAGATAGACGGAGAGACAGACGAGGGTGCTAATCCTTTCAAGGATGACTTTAGGAATAACGTGCTTTCTGTTCCGTATAGTGACATTGGCAAGACCACTCAGTTTAATTTCCAACTCAGGGATGCTAATGGCAACGCTATTACAACAGCTGCCCCAAGTGATTTCACTGTTACATCTACTGACGGTAATGTAATCAACGTAAGTAATATTTCAATTACTGGTCCTAACAGCAGTGGAAAATACACGATTACTGGAATCGATCTCCACCAGCAAGGTACCGCCTACATCACCATTACGTATGGCGGAATCACGGAGACACACCCCATCAACATCCAGAAGAAGCCCGTGTACATCCGTGCTGGCAGTGGAGCCGCATTTACCAAGAATTTAGGTGATGCTGATTGGCAAATACTTTTCCACTTATGTGAGGAGGGAAGTACGACTGCTATTGCTCTTGACAATACGAATTATTACTCTACTTCTGGCTTTAAAAACAATACAGGTGCAGTAACTAACTCGGCTACTAATCTTTACAATGGAAGTTTAAATAAATGGTTCCATGCTGCAAATATTGGTAACGATGTATATGTAGTCAGATTGAGAAACCACCCATTGTACGAAGACTGTGACGCTGAGTTCGCATTTACTGTATTGAAAAGAAAGCAAGAAATAAGTTATCCGCAAGATTGGACTTTTTCTTATACTGAAGCTAACAATTATGATCTCAGAAGTGATGTTCATAATGACTTGAATACTGGTAGTCATACCAATATTAATACAAGCGTTTCTCCTTGGATATATACTCCAAGCGGTAAGGCTATCACCTTTAAGTCGAGCGACGAGAATGTGCTGACGGTGGATGCTAATACAGGTAAGATTAAGTGGACAGGTAATGCTGGTACTGCCACGATTACCGCTACTGTAGCTGGCGATGACACCTGGGCACCCGCAGAAGCAAGCTTCACGGTTACCATTAACGGCAATACCCCAGGTCCTCGTATTATCTGGGTGACTGGATATAAAGGCGGAACCAATGGCGTTCCTGGCAATAACGATAATTTGGACATGGTGCGTGGAGCCAATTATGGATATAGATGGTTCAAGGTTGACAATCTTGATAGCGAAGGAAACATTATTCAATATGAACAAAATAATATCATACCTTATAATCATAACCAATGGTTCCAAGCTGTAGCAATTAAGGCAGGTACGACAAATGAACAGTTGAGGAATGCGGGATTACTGCAATATCCTTATAAGAATAAGGATACTGACGACTATTTCTATTATATAGGTAATAGTGGTTGGAGATATACTGATGCTCCATTGGCAAGTTACTTGTATAATGATACTTATGAGGAAAGTAAGAAAATTATATACACAGTGGATGTTGAAACATCACCAGCAAAAACTTACTGGGTAAACGACGGTTCAAGTATTTATGATAAAGGTCTTGGTTCTCAAATACCAAAAGTAGGTCAAACAGGTTATGGTGCAAGAATCCACATTGGTTCTACATACGGAGACTCATTAACCATTACCGCAACGTATCCTGGCATTGGAGACGTTAATCCTGGCGTTTCTTCTACAAAAGTGTGGGTAAATAGTTCAGACTTTGGTTTCTCATTCCAACCTGAAGAGGGTGTAGTGAACAAAAACCATTGGATTATCCCATACGTGAAGTTCCCAGATTTGCAGTTGGTTGACTTCGAGAAAATTTGGGTAACCATTGACAATGAAACTGCCGTTTCTGTTGAAGGAGCTGCAGATATGTTCTCACTCTCGAAAGTTATTAATCCGTCAACAGGTCAGCCTTATCCAACCACGGATGCTGCGATAGATGGTATTAGGGCATGTAACTCTGAAACAGACTTGAGACGAATGCTGGGCGGTTACTTCGATTACTTCAAGCTGAAGCACGACGAGACACTTGGCTGGATGATAGAAGGTATCTATCCGAAAATTTGGGGTCTTACCGTTGGCGAGGAAGCTGACGTAACCATCCATATTGTGGGATCTACTTACAATGGAACCCAAAAATTCACTAATGCAGAGGCTACCTACCATGTAACGGTAGTTAGCGTAGGTGATGACCTCTTCCACTGGGAGATGAACGATAATGCACAAGGTCATGATGACAAGCAAATCAAGACCATTTACATGATTGAGGGTGACTATATCTATATGCCTGGTATCGTGGGTAATCCTAACGGTAACGATGACTACTCTAAGGAAGGAGCTTACAAGTACTTGTATGGTATCCAACAAGGTGACATTGTGATGAACTTCAAGCCTTACTTCTGGCGTGAAGGTATAGCCAATTACTTCTTCACTTACAATTATCAAAATGATACTGAAAGTTATAGTGGAAAGAAACCATCGACCGACCGTCTCATTCCTACTACCCATACCAATAAGGCAGACGCTCCAGAGGCATTGATATTCTGGGCAAGTGGATTGGGTGATTATTACAGAAATGACTCGTTGTTGATTTATGCTAATAAGCCAACCAACGATAATCAACATCTTTATCTTTGGGCAGAAGATCCACAAACAGGTTTGTGCTGTACACCTATCGAAATAAAGATTTATTCAAGAAACAGCTTGCTTGCTAAGAGACAAGAGTCTTTGGAACACATGACGTACCCATTCACATGGGACTTTGAGCACATGGAACTCTGTGGCTTAGAGGAAATTAAGAGAGATGCTAAAAACGGTACTTATTATGGTACGAATGGTCACAACGACCCAGGTAATGGCGGTAGCTATTGGCGTAAACGCTGGGATTCAAGTGGAGGCTCTACCTTAAGGTCACCTCATGGAATTGATAAGGATTATTATCAATATAACGGTGTATTCAATGCCGACTATGATGACAAGGACAACAACTATTCATCGTATGGATATGACCCAGACGGAAACAGAGTGTCTGGTTCACGCCAGAGATGGTTTAAGGATCTCAGTGCCAACGGTACATATCTCGATATGTTCAAGGGCTTGCGCCTGAACATTGCCGGTCTCGACTACTGGGAGCAGAAATACACCCGTTTCAATGTATCTACCAAACCTTATGGCGGTATCTATTTTGAAGGTGGTGTACACTATCTGAGTTTGCCAGGATTCGGCATCAACGGTTCTGCTATTATTGCCGATGGTACTCGCGAACTTGGCACACTCCCGATGCCAGGAAGCCAAGTACACTTCAATACAGAGGAAAACAACTGTACTGTAGATTACTTTAACAGGGGCTATCTATCAAATAATAATATTTATTCTCATAATCCCATATTTGATAATCAACACTATACTAACAAGAAGAACAACAAAGTTTACTTCGTCATCAAGGCAATGGGTAACAGTAATAGATCTGTTATCTATGTAGGTGGTAAGTCGATGATGTTGCAGACAAATACTAAGAGTCGTACATCTGGTGTGGGAACTGGTACAGATATCGGTGAGAATGGTACCCTCTATAGTGAGAATACTGATCAGTACAAAACCAATCCGAGTGGGGTTAGTACCAATGCACAGCAAATCCTTCTTGCTGATGCCGTGGATAAGCCCAAAATTTATGCAATTCCTCTCAATCCATGGGATGATGACTTCCAGGAGCAGATTTACCTCGCCTTCAACAATGGTGTACACGTTTACTGGATGGGTATCACCACAGAACCACGTTTCTTGCGTGAGGACTATGAGACCTATACCTACTCTTATCCCGTTGACTTGGATATTGATAGGACCAATCAAGTGATGACCATGCTGACTGAAGAGAAATTCGGTACCGGTAATGGGGTTAACATGATACCTTACTATGGTACAGGATATGTACATGCCAATAAGTCATTGGTTGTTGACAGACTGTTGTCTGACGAAACTGAAACACGTGCAGAAGGAGACAAAGCGTTAGAAGCTGAAGAATTGGTGAATTATAAGATTCCAGCCAATGAAGGTATCGTATTGTATCCTACCAAGAGGCTTCACGACATCAAGAAAGCGATAGGTGAGGATGCATACAATGCAGGAACGGAAGAGCGTACAGTAGCTAACAAGACGGTGATAAGCGTATTGTATGACGAGAAGGGTAATCCAAAGACCGATGCATCGGGTAAGATTCTCTATAAGTCGGATACCTACAATTATACGTATCGTTTCTTGCCTACATACTTCATTGCCAACGCTCAGAATATGCATAAGAATACCTATTCTGCTAATGCTGGTGGTCGTGGTGTAGGTAAAACAATTAATGCTGCAAACATTAAACCAAATGGCACTCTTGAAGTTCCTGCATTAGATACCAAGAGCTTTGTCTATACGGATGGGACGGAAAGGAAAGACGTTCCTACATACAACCTGCCTAATAGGCTTACCTCTTCTCCGTACTCTACCTACATCTTCAAGGATTATTATTCTAAGGATGGTCAAATGCCTACTTCCAATAATAATGGTGTATCTCACAAAGATGATGCATCTTATTATCACTTCATCGCATTGGGCATGACCAATGAGTATAATAAGAGATACCTTGATTATAATGAGGATTATGATGTATATAAGGAATTGAAAGACTATATGCATGATGCACAAGGTCAGCAGTTGACTCCTGGTGACCCAACGACCTCACCCAACGACCCAACACAAGGCGAGTTTGATCATGTAGATACAAAACAGTACTATTACAACCTGATTGGTCCCGCCGCTGTGAAGTTCTACCGTGCTGGAAATGATAACTGGTCGAAGGGAAGACGTTCTTACATGAAACTGACATGGCAAGAATATGAGGTGAATACCGTTGGAAAGATTATCTTTAGCAGCGATGGTAAGACTCCTGGAGATGAGTATACTCAATACACTCCTTCAGATCCTAATGCTGGAGACATTGGTTCTCCCGGCTTATCTTCAAATCCAGCTGGTGTAAAGCTTATCTTCAAGACCAATGGAGGTAATAATACGAACGACGAAGAGTTGGTTAGTGAAGACGGCGGATTCCCCGATGGCATTGAGGAACTGAAACAGGATACCGACAATGGTGTGTTCTATAACCTGAATGGTGTACGCGTGACTACTCCAAGGAAGGGTGTTTATATCCACAACGGTAAAAAAGTCATTATTAAATAATCATTAAGGATTAATAGACATGTATAAGAAATTATATATCAGACCTATCGTTAAGACTCACGTTCCTAAATTTGAGCGCCCAATCCTCGCAGGAACATTCGAGGATATAAATGACCCAGCTGATTGGAACTCGAAGCAGGGTTTCATGGATGATGACGAGGAATCCAGTGCTTGGGGTAATGTATGGAAATGATACCGTCAAGGTAAATGTATAAACAGCAGAGGGGCATCGCACAGGGCGGTGCCCCTTTGTGTTTTAGATAGAGAAGCAAGAAAGTAGGAAGTAAGAAGCAAGAGATAGAAGATTGACAATTCATAATTGACAATTCATAATTCATAATTCATAATTGATAATTGATAATTCATAATGTTCAAGACTAATCTCTTGCTTCTTGCTTCTAATATTCTTGCTTCTCAATCAAAAAGACTAATCTCTCAATAAATAATCTGGTCAATAGTTTGCGGATTCATTGAAAAAGGGTATCTTTGCAAGGTGAAACTTAAATGATAAGATTATGGAAACAACAACGAATTATAAACGTCGCACTCGTGAGGAAATCCTTGCCTGGCTTCAGCAGGCAAGAGAACGTAAGGACGCATTCCAAAAGGAAACGAATGAATGGTGGCAGGCTCGACAAAAAGGTTTAAAAGAGGCAGAAGAATCTGGTTATTATAATATAGAGTCTGATTAGTTATGAACGACTTGGATATTAATGCCATTAACTATCATTCTCCATATATTGTTGGATATGATGGAAAGGCTTATATTTTTGTTACAGACCATCAAATAACTTATAGGGTTGATTTTGATCTTGATAATAACCCATTCTTTACGGCATATTGGTTTAACTTGGCTAATCCAGATCATTTAAAATCTCCTAATGACATAAAGATAGCACAGACCATAATATGTATTATAGAAGAATTCTTCAATAAGAATCCCAATATTCTGTTGTATATGTGTAGCACAGATGATGGAAAACAAGCTCAACGTGCACGTTTGTTTTTGCGTTGGTTTAATGGTTACGAACAACAGTTAAAATACGTCATCAAGTCAACTGATGTTAGAGGTATTGGTTCTGATGGGAAGCCCATTCGGGAATACATTGCTCTTATAGTTCAACGTTCCCATCCTCAACTTAACGAAATATCCTTATTTTTTGAAGAAGAATTACAAATGTTCAATGAGAACAAACCATAATTGAAGCAAGAAAGTGGGAAGCAAGATTTTTTCTTTTGATTGAAAATTAGCATCGGCTGTTTAACTCTCATTGAGGATTGCTACACGTTAGTTTTGTCAATAAAAAGTACTGAAAAGGGCTCTCCAGATTTCGTTATTATTCACCAACTCCTCCTTCGGTTCAAAAAATGGGTGTTTTTGAGTGATTTTGTAAGATGTTGATTTTTAATGTCTTATAAAGTTGTATGTATATTTATACGCTCAAAAATGGCTGTTTATGCAGAAAAAACAACGTTTTTGAGTGTTTATAACATATTAAGTTAGCTCGCTAACATATATAGTTACGCTCGTAAAGTATATAGTTACGGCAATAACTATGTATGTTACGTGGAAAAACGAGTGTTTTTACATTGTAAAACCATTGATATGCCTTCTCAAACTTCTGGTTTGAGATTTTTCACGAAATTTTTTTGTCGGAATATTTCAAGGGGTGAGAGGTGAGAAGTGAGAGAAATGATTTAGTGAGTTAGAAGCAAACCTCTCATCTCTTTTCGTCTTTTATTATTGAAAAAAACAAGGTATCACGGCAAAATGTCGTGATTAATTCGTAATTTTGCAACGTCAAACTAACAAATCAAATAATAATGAGACGATTGCAGATCTTGGCTATCATGCTAACCATGTTCGCTTGTGGCGCTTTTGCCCAGCGATTCATGGACAATTTAGGGCGTGGTTTAGTGGTGGTACCAACGGGTTCCACAGAAAGTAGTAAGACCAACTTTGTGAGCTGGCGACGTTTGGGCATGGAGTATTACGACGTGACCTATAATCTCTACAAGGACGGAACGAAAATTGCGTCCAACCTTACCACGACAAGTTATAATGATAACAATAACGGTCTGCCAAGCAGCAAGTACCAAGTGGCTGCCGTGGTGCGAGGCGTAGAACAAGCCAAGTGTACTGCCGTGACAGCTTGGGCACAATATGTATATAAGTTGAGCGTGAGGTGTGCCACGGGGTACATCGACTTACCGTTGGCAAAGGTCTATGACCGCAATGGAAATGACGTGACAAGCCACTACTCCCCCAACGATGCAGAGTTTGCCGACCTTGATGGCGACGGTGAGTTGGAAATGATTATCAAACGACTCAACGATTATGATGCATCGGGCAGTTGGGATGGAGTCTCCAAGGACATTTATGCCACTAATTCCAAAGAGTTCGTGGTTCTGGATGCATACGACATCAATTGGCAGACAGGTGCAGCCTCATTGATGTGGCGTATTGACTGCGGTCCCAATATGGTGAGTCTCAACTCTACCGAGATAGACATCATTGCCTTCGACTGGGATGAAGATGGCAAGGCAGAGGTGGTGTTGCGTGGTGCTGATGACATGATTGTCTATGGCAGTGACGGCAAGACCAAGAAGTACACGATTGGCACGGCTGGTGCCAACTATCGTAGCCAGATGACCAGTCATAGCAATTCGCAATACGCCTGGACAAAAGACGGTCCCGAATATTTGATATATATGAACGGTCAGACGGGAGCCAAGTATCAAGTAACTACATATCCATTGGCACGATTGGAAAGTGGGGAGACCAATTTGAAATCAGCTTGGGGTGATGACTATGGTCACCGTTCTACCAAACACTTCTTAGGTGCGCCCTATCTTGACGGACGTACCCCTAATCTCTTCTTGGCTCGTGGTATCTACACACGTGAGAAGATGATTGCGATGGACTTGAACAAGAGTACCCATCAATGGAGTACTCGTTGGACATGGAATTGCAACAATTCTTCCAGTGATTGGTATGGCAATGGCTATCATAATTTCATTATTGCCGACGTGGATGAAGACGGACGTGACGAAATTGTCTATGGCTCTATGGTGATTGACGATAATGGAAAGGGACTCAGCACGACGGGATTAGGACATGGCGATGCTCAGCATGTAAGCGATTTCGACCCTTGGCGCAAGGGATTGGAATTTTTCGGTTGCAATGAGGATAACCCTGGCATGAACTATCGCAATGCTACAACCAGTGAACTGTATGTGAGAAGTACCGCAAGTAGTGATGATGGTCGTGCCATTATGGCAAATTTCCTCAACACCTATCCTGGTTCATTAGGTCGCTCGGTTTCATCGAGTATGTACAACAGTGTGACCGACCAAGCGATAACCAGTCTGAGTGGCGATAATCTCATTGCTTGGGGAGACCTGAACTTTCGTATTTATTGGGATGGTGACCTCTGTTCAGAGGTGCTTAACTCTCCAGGAACAGCCAAGGAAGCTAAGATAGAAAAGCCTGGTACAGGGCGATTGTTTACCTCTTCGGGATGCAACATGAACAACGACTCGAAGAACAATCCTTGTTTCCAAGGCGATTTGATAGGCGATTGGCGCGAGGAAATCGTCGTGCGTTGCGGTACTAACGTGCGTATCTACACATCTGGTATGGGTACCAACTACTCCTTCCCTACCCTATGGCACGACCATCAGTATCGCCAAGCAATGGTTTGGCAGATGATGGCATACAACCAACCACCACATTTGAGCTATTTCCTTGGTGAGATGGAAGGATATACCGTTGCCCCTCCCCCATTGATGACAAACGAACGTACAGAGTTGGAAAATGGAGCCACCGTTACCACCGCATACGATGGACAACACCTCTTGTTCTGTCCGCAAGCCGATGCTACATTGACGTTTGAAGGAAAAGTGGCTCCCGCCGTACTGACCATCAATACGCCGACATGGGTACAAGGTGCAGATAACAACAATAGCATCAAGACCACTACTTATACCCATAAGCTCACCTATACGGGCAGTGACTTCACTTTCCAAGGAAACATGAGACTCGTGAAGCAAGGAGACGGTATCGTGAACCTTCCAAAGAAGACACTCAACCACACGGGAAACACCGATATCTGGGGTGGAACGGTGAACTTCAATGGCACGATGAACAATTCCAATGTATGGATGAATCGTTTCACCACGATGAACAGTGAAACTGCCACGTTTAAGAAATCGTTTACCATGGAATATGCCTCTACGCTGAACGTAGGAGGAGCGACAAGTGGAAATATAGGTACCGTTACCATCGGTGATTTGAAGTTGAACTACGGTGCTCGCGTGGTGCTCGACATCAACGGAAGTGGCGACGGAGAGCATGATGTCCTCAATCTTACCTCGTTGACCATTGATGACGGCAAGGTGGGCGTTGATGCATGGGAGAACTATGGTCCCAAATACATTGCTCCTGTGTTACAGTTGAGAGTAGGTGCTGAGTTGGCTAATGGCCTCTATCCTATCGGTACATGCGAGACGTTGAACGGTGACTTGGAGAAAATCGTCATGGAGTGTACTGGCATTAATCTCAGCTATCTTTCTTTGGTGCATCAAGACAATATGCTCTATCTGAAAGTACAAAGTCCGGAGGTTAACGAGTCGAAGATAGAGATAGTAGATATGGCAAGATATAGTGGTTCTTCATCCGCTACCGAACTCTACTTGCCTGTCATCGGTGTGACAACAACGGAAACCAATGGTCAGACCCCCAAGTTATCGGGTACGTTTACCAACTTAGACGGAGTGACCACCAGCTTGGGAAGTGCCGACGGAGAAGTGATATATAGTCAAGACTATGAAAGCGAGACCGCCATCAGCGGTTGGACTTCTCCTGGTGCTAACATGAGCTTGGGAACGGGCGATGCTACCTACGGTAAATATTTCTACGTCAATACAGGTAATACCAATACACGCTATGCTTATCAAAGATTGAGCGGTGTAAATGTGTCAAACCATGACCAATACAGCATCTCATTCGACTTGGCACTCAAATCAGGAAGTAGGGATGGTGTAGAGTTCTGCGTGATGAGCAAAAACGGAACCAATCCAACAAACAGTTGGGACAACTATGCATCTATTAACGGCAATGCCAATATGCTATTCGATCTCACAGCTGCAAGTGGTTCCACGTCGTTTTTAGTGAATGACACATCTACCACCACCCTTGCCTCTGAAACATGGTATCATGTAACGCTCAATGTCAACCAAGCCATGAGAACCGTTACTTGGACAATCTCTAACGGCAGTTCTGGCACGTTCAACTTGCCATCAGGAACAAGTACAGAGTTTGATGGTTTCTACCTTGTGGCAGGCCGCTATAATTCCATGTTGAAGTTGGATAATATCATCATCAGGTCATCAGCTGTAGATTTATCTACTTATACCTTCAAAGAGCCAGGAACGCTGACCATCACGTCGTATATAAGCGATTCCAGTTACGAGCCAAGCGTAGCCACCTTTGAAGTGCCTTACGCATATACCAAGCTCTATGAGAGTCCAGACTACAACACCATCAAGGCTGCAGATGCTGCAAGTGTGTTGGGTGGATCATTCAGCACAGAACCTTTCACTTCTCGTTGGGCATATTGGAACAAGACCAATGCCACGTATGGTGAACATTATGTGTTTGTATCGAGCGGCAAAGACAGTGGTTATCTTGATGATGATGCCATGCTCAATTTCCATCGCACCAGCAGTGACCAGTTCCATCTGGTGGAAGGCTTTGGCATCGGACACAATTATGTCAAGGGCAATACAACAATAACCGCATCTGGCCTTGGTGATGAGAACACCATCGTTTATTACAAGTCAGACCAGAGTCGTGGAGGAAATTCGTTGTATGATGCAGGTTATACAAACGCCAATGCGGACGGTAGTTGGACCTACGAGTTATACCAGAACACCACGTTCTGCAAGTTCATTGCATACAAGCCCTATCGTTTCCTCTTGGGTGACCTCAATCATGACGGATACGTGAACATTACTGATGTGGTGTTGTTGGTGAATTACGTATTAGGCTCAGATGATGGAATCGTGATAGAGTCTGAAGCAGACATTAATAATGATGGCGCCGTGAACATCACCGATGTGGTTGTGTTGACGAATATCATACTCAACAACGAATAAGTTCTTGACATATTTGAACGAAACTCGTAAACAACAAACTAATTACTTAAAATCACAAACTACAAAACAAAATGAAGACAAAAGAACTACTCTCCCTCATGATTATCATGTTGGTGACAACCATGACTGCCCAAACCAACCGTTTGGACAGTCGTGCCTTGTGGGCATCTATCAATGGAGTGAAAAATGCTTCATTAGGAGATTATCAAACGCATACAGGTAAGGTTCTCGTTACTTGGCGCATGTTGCCAAGTGATGATGCCAATACCTCTTTCGACCTCTACCGTACCATTGGAACGGGAGCAGAACAACTTATTGCCAGCGACATCAAGGCTACCAATTACCAAGATAACTCAGCCAATAAGTCTTCTGACAATACTTATAGGCTGACATACGCTGGGCGCAATGAGACAATAGGCACGTTTACGCTGAAACAAACTCAGGTAAGCGGTGGACTTCCTTATATCTCCATTCCCCTTAAAGACACCAAGGATGTATATGCAAATACCGACAAGATTGTATATACCGCCAATGACGTAAGTGTTGGTGACCTTGATGGTGATGGTGAATATGAGATAGTGGTGAAACGTTTGCAAAGCGTGAAAGATGCCAATGGAAATATCATTAGTGATGGTTCTGGTGCCAGTTATTCGCAACAAGATTGTCTGTATGCGGTCATTTGGGACGCCTATAAACTCGATGGCACTTTCCTTTGGCGCATCAAAGGTGGTCCTGGTATTATCTTAGGTAATAGTTCTGCTTTCGCCATTGCAGATTTCGATGGCGATGGTTGTGCCGAGATGGCAATACGTACTTGTGAAGGTACTGTCTTTGGAGACGGAACGGCTATTGGCGATACCAATGGAGACGGTAAGATAGACTATCGCACGTGGGGTAATCTCAATTCCAGTAGTCCTGGATGGGGTGACCATTACAACTGTGCCGGTCCAGAGTTTATCTCTGTCATTGACGGTAAGACAGGACGTGAATTGGCACGAGATAATTTCATTAATCGTGAGACCAGTCAATCGTGGGGAGATGATTATTGGAAACGTGCTTGTTCTTTCCGTGTTGGCGTTGGTTGTTTCGATAATACAGGTTTGCCGTCTATCATTTTGGGACGTGGTGTTTATGCTCATTCTGTGATAGAGGCTTGGGATTATCGCAATGGAAACCTCACAAAGCGTTGGCGTTTTGATACCAATGATAACAAAAGCGGTAAGGATGGCAATCCCTATAGTTCATACGCCGCTCAAGGCAATCACTCGTTCAATGTAGCAGACCTTGATGGCGATGGCCTTGATGAAGTCATGTATGGTTCTATGGCAGTTGATCATGATGGCGTAGGATTATGGACTACCAAGTTAGGACATGGTGACGCTAATCATGTTGGAAAGTTCTTGCCTAATCGTGATGGACTTCAGATGTATCATTGTTTGGAAACAGGAAAGACGATGGTTGCCTTGCATGATGTGAAGGATGGAACGGTTATTTGGAAAAAAGAAGGTGCAGAAGACAATGACATGGGACGTTGTTTGGTTGCTGATATCGACCCCAATTCCCCAGGTTGTGAGTTTTGGTGGTATGGTTCTAATGCTCATTCACAAGATGGAGCGACAGATTTAGGTTATAAGCCCACCTCGTGCAACATGGCAATATGGTTTGACGGTACTCTTTCGCGACAACTTATCAATGAGAATATCATCCATAGTCCTGCTAATGGACGTACTTTTACCATGTATCGTTATTCCGAGACATTTATTAACGGTACGAAATCAAATCCCTCTTGGTATGGCGACATCTTGGGCGATTGGCGCGAGGAAGTTATCTTGCCCGACGCTACTCGTTTACAAGACTTAAAGATATTCTCCACTTGGTATCCTACCACCCATCGCTTTCCTTGGTTGATGACCGACCACACCTATTGGATGAGTGCGTTAAATGAGAATATCGGTTACAATCAACCCACCAACGTTGGATATTATCTTGGTTCTGACTTACAGAGTGACGAGGAGGCTTGGAATGCTGCCAAAGACATGATGAACTCTGGTACATTAGACATCAAATTAGAAGCCTCGTTAGAGCTTACCGATATGGTAAGCATGAAGAGTGTTGGAACGGCCTATCCTGAAAAGGAAAACTTTGACTATTATATGCCCGTGGTAAGTGTCAAGACGAGTGACACAAATGGTCTCTCCACTACCCTATCAGGTACGTTTACCGCCATTGACGGAACAACGACAAGCCTTGGAAGTGAGGATGGAGAAATATTATTCGAAGAGAATTACGAAAACAGAAATGACGTAAGCGATTGGAAAACACAAAACGGTAATTTGGTTGCTACACTCGCTACAGATCATACCAAATATGTCCATCTAACCAACAATAGCGGAAGCGGCAACCGTTATGCAAAGAAAACCATTAATGGTGTTACTTCGGATAACTACACCTTAGAGTTTGATGCTTTCATCAAATCTGGTGGTCATAGTAGTCAAATTACTCAATTGGTCATAGGAACATCAGACCTTCCCGCTGGCAATTCGTATGCTTACGATGGCAACGAATACATATTCAGTCTTCGTTCAGATGGGGCAGATTCCAAAGATTTCTATGTGGCTGGCACATCCGATAATCATAGTGCTACGTTTAACCAGTTCAATAATACATGGTGCCATTTTAAGATAGACGTTAAAGATAAAATCACCTATACCATATCACAAAATGGTGTTACGTTGTTGCAAAAGAGTTATAATGTCAAGACGGGAAAAAGGGCAGCATGTATATTTGCGGTAGTTGGTCGCGCAAGAAACTCTGCATATCAAGATACTTACGGGCAAATACAGATAGACAATATCGTGGTAAGAAATGAACCAATTGACCTATCTACTTACACATTCACCCAACCAGGTACGTTGACGGTTACGGCTCAGCTCGCCTCTTCATCGTATTCTCCAGCAACTGCCACCTATACCGTAGAGACACCTTATTACAAACTCTACGAGAGTCCTGCTTATAACACCATCAAGGCTTCTGAAGCCGCCAGCAAATTAGGTGGAACATTTAGTGATGCTCCATATACTGCACGTTGGTCTAATTGGAATAGATCCAATGCCATATATGGTGAAAACTATGTGATGGTGTCAAGTCAAAAAGAAGGAGGATACCTTGACGATGATGCCAAATTGTATTTCACTCGCATGGGAAGTAATGTTTTCCATCTTGTAGAAGGCTTTGGTATTGGGCATAACTATACTAAGGGCGCAACTCCTATCGTTGTTTCTGACCTTGGAGATGCTCAAACTATCGTTTATTATCAAGCAGATTTAAGTCGTGGTTATGCTTCTAAATACGATGCTGGATACACGAATGCCAATGCTGATGGTAGTTGGACGTATAACCTTGACGGAAATACCACGTTCTGCAAGTTTATCGCATACAAGCCCTATCGTTTCCTTTTAGGCGACTTGAACCACGATGGATATGTGAATATCACGGATGTGGTATTGTTGGTGAATTACGTATTAGGCTCAGATGATGGAATCGTGATAGAGTCTGAAGCAGACATTAACAATGATGGCGCCGTGAACATCACCGATGTGGTTGTGTTGACGAATATTGTTTTGGAACAATGATTTTTTAGGAATTAAGGAGAATTTATAGGAGTTAAGGAGTTCAGACAAATGTCTTTCGATATCAACAATCAAAAAAGCAAATGTCTTAACTCCTTAACTCCTTAACTCCTTAACTCCTTGAACTCCTTAACTTCTTAACTCCTCAGCCAACTCCTAATCTCCTTCCCTTGAAATCTTTTTCTTGTTTGATTTGTAGGATTATCGATTTTTATTTTGTAATTTTGTCGCAAATAAAAAACGACGTATATTTTGAAAGAAAAAGGCTTGACACCGATGATGCAGCAGTTCTTCTCGCTGAAGGAGAAACACCCCGATGCAATTCTGCTGTTCAGATGCGGTGACTTTTATGAGACATATTGTGAAGATGCCGTTACAGCGGCTGCCATCCTTGGCATAACCCTTACCAAACGTAACAATGGAGCAGGTGTGAAAGGTGACGAAATGGCTGGCTTTCCACACCATGCACTCGACACCTACCTGCCTAAGCTCATACGAGCTGGTAAGAGAGTGGCGATATGCGACCAGTTGGAAGACCCCAAGCTTACCAAGAAACTCGTGAAACGAGGCATTACGGAATTGGTAACGCCTGGCGTGGCAATGAATGATAATGTACTCAACTATAAAGAGAATAATTTCTTGGCTGCCGTACACTTCGGAAAGACAGCTTGCGGTGTGGCATTCTTAGATATTTCTACTGGTGAATTTCTGACGGGAGAAGGTACCTTTGATTATGTGGATAAACTGTTGGGAAACTTCCAACCTAAGGAGGTGCTTTACGATCGAAACAAGAAACAATCCTTTGAGCAATATTTTGGCAACAGATACTGCGTGTTTGAACTTGACGACTGGGTGTTTACCGAGCAAACAGCCCGACAGAAATTGCTGAAGCACTTTGAGACCAAATCGTTGAAAGGCTTTGGCGTGGAACATCTGCACAATGGCGTGATATCCGCAGGAGCCATCTTGCAATACTTGGAAATTACCCAACACACCCATATCAGTCATATCACTTCGCTCTCCCGCATAGAGGAAGAGCGATACGTGAGATTAGATAAGTTTACCATTCGCTCGTTGGAATTGCTGCAGCCCATGCAAGAAGACGGTTCGTCGTTGCTGAATGTGATAGACCGTACCGTAACCCCGATGGGAGGACGATTGTTGCGACGCTGGCTGTTGTTCCCTTTGAAAGACGAGAAACCCATCAACCAACGTCTTGACGTGGTGGAATACTATTTCCGTCAGCCCGACTTCCGCCAGTGCATTGACGAACAGTTACACCGGATGGGCGACTTGGAACGCATCATCTCGAAAGTGGGAGCAGGAAGAGTGTCTCCACGTGAGGTGGTACAACTGAAAGTGGCATTGCAGGCTTTAGTGCCTATCAAGACAGCTTGCTTGTATGCGGAAAACGAATCACTGAAACGGATAGGAGAGCAATTGAACCTCTGTGAGAGTTTACGAGACAGGATACAAAAGGAGATTCAGCCTGATCCACCCCTGTTGCTGAGTAAGGGTTCGGTGATTGCAGATGGCTATGATAAAGAATTGGACGAGTTGCGTAATATCTCCAATAACGGTAGGAACTATCTCTTGCGAATACAGGAAAGAGAAATAGAGCAAACGGGTATCGCTTCATTGAAGGTGGGATATAACAATGTGTTTGGCTATTATCTGGAAGTGAGAAACACTTATAAGGACAAGGTGCCAGCCGACTGGGTACGTAAGCAGACGTTGGCACAGGCAGAGCGATATATCACGCAGGAACTGAAGGAATATGAGGAGAAAATCTTAAATGCCGACGAACGAATCCAATCCCTTGAGGAACGACTGTTTAATGAATTGGTGGTTGCCATGCAAGAGTTTATTCCACAGATACAGATCAATGCCAACGTGATAGCACGCATGGACTGTTTGTTGTCGTTTGCCAAAGCAGCCGAGGAAAACCATTATGTGCGTCCCATCATAGCCAATGACGACGTGATAGATATACGTCAGGGTAGGCATCCTGTGATAGAGACTCAGTTGCCCATTGGTGAACGATATATACCCAATGACGTGGAATTAGATACCGAGAAACAACAGATCATGATGATTACAGGTCCTAATATGGCTGGAAAATCCGCTCTGTTGCGCCAAACAGCTCTCATCGTGCTACTATCCCAAGTGGGGTGTTTCGTGCCGGCAGAGAGCGCGAGAATAGGGTTAGTGGATAAAATCTTTACCCGTGTGGGTGCTTCAGACAACATTGCATTGGGTGAATCCACGTTTATGGTGGAAATGACAGAGGCTTCTAATATCATCAACAATGTATCTCCTCGCTCGTTGGTATTGTTTGATGAACTGGGTAGGGGTACCTCCACATACGATGGTATTTCCATAGCATGGGCTATCGTGGAATACCTACACGAACATCCAAAGGCACGAGCACGTACCTTATTTGCCACACACTACCACGAATTGAATGAGATGGAGAAATCATTCCACCGTATCAAGAACTACAACGTGAGCGTAAAGGAAGTGGACGGTAAGGTGATATTCTTGAGAAGACTGGAGCGTGGAGGGTCTGAACACTCATTTGGTATTCATGTGGCAGACATTGCAGGAATGCCTAAGAGTATCGTGAAACGTGCCAATACCATTTTGAAGCAACTTGAAGCTAATAACAGCGGCGGCAGTGCCGTTACAAAACCATCTGTGGAAACCATCAACCAAAGTAGGGATGGAATGCAACTCTCGTTTTTCCAACTTGATGATCCTGTACTTTGCCAGATTCGTGATGAGATCTTGACGCTCGACATCAATAACCTCACACCTGTAGAGGCATTGAACAAACTGAACGAAATTAAGAAAATCGTGCGAGGAAGGTGAATGGGGGAGTGTTTAGTGTTGAGTGTTTAGCGTTTAGTGTTTAGTGGATAATTCCCAACCTTTCATAAAATGAGAAACCATCGGTCACTATGCGAGTAACCGATGGTTTCTTTATGTGTGACCAAAAGTCACTGTAAATGTTACTTCTGGTTTCTGATAGCTCCTAAGTAGTTCATCCATCTTCCTCCTTTCATACAAGCTATTCCAATCATGATAAACGGAATGCTGAGGAGTTGCCCCATGTTGAATAACATACCGTTTTCGAAATCCACTTGATTGTCTTTGGTATATTCGATGAAGAAACGGAACGTGAAAATGAGCGTTAAGACAAGTCCGAAATAAAAACCTGTTCCAACAGGCTTCACTCCCCTACCCTCTTGTTTCTCACCTCTCACTTCTCTTTTCTCACTTCTCGCTTCTTTTATCTCACCTCTCACCTCTCTCTTCTTGCTTCCTGCTTCCTGCTTCTTGCTTCTTAAATAAACTCCCAGCATCACAAAGATGAAGCAGAAATAAGCCAAAGCCTCATAGAGTTGTCCAGGATGTCGAGGCACGTTATCCACTTGTTCAAAGATAAAAGCCCAAGGCACATCAGTAGGCTTGCCGATAATCTCAGAATTCATGAGGTTGCCCAATCGGATGCAGCAAGCTGTAATGGGTGTGGCAATGGCAATGTCGTCGAGAACGTGCCAGATATTCATCTTCGTATGTCGGCAATAGAGCCATAAGGCAATCATCAATCCCAATGTGCCACCGTGAGAAGCCAGTCCTGCGTAGCCTGTGAATTTCCATGAACCGTCAGCCATCTTGTGTAAGGGTATAAACATCTCAATAAAATGAGTGCCTGATGATAAGAAATAATTGGGTTCGTAGAAGAGGCAATGCCCCAATCTGGCTCCTACGAGAATACCGATGAAACTATAGATGAACAACGGGTCGAAGAGCTCGTCTTTCACTTTCTGGTCTTTGTATAGCCAACGCACCATGAAGTATGCGCCTACGATGCCCACAAGCCAACACATACCATACCAGCGCAAGGTTATGGGACCAATGTTGGCGATGACCTCATTGGGATTCCAGAGGATGAAGCTAAGAAGATTTGCCATTTTTGATGGGATTTATAGTAAAGCTAGTATTCCTAGTACTGCTAGTATTTCTAGAACTTCTAGTATTACTAGTTTTACTAGGATTAAACATTAAACCTAAAGTGCATGATGTCTCCATCCTGTACCACGTATTCCTTTCCCTCGATGCCCATCTTACCAGCTTCCTTGACGGCAGCTTCTGAGCCATAGTGGATATAGTCTTCATATTTGATGACCTCGGCACGTATGAATCCCTTCTCGAAATCAGTATGGATGACTCCTGCACATTGAGGAGCTTTCCATCCCTTGCGGAATGTCCATGCCTTTACTTCCATTTCTCCGGCTGTGATGAATGTCTGAAGATTGAGCAAGGAATAAGCTTTCTTGATGAGTCGGTTTACACCACTCTCTTCCAGTCCCAACTCTTCCAAGAACATTTGTTTGTCCTCATAACTATCCAGTTCGGCAATATCTTCTTCGGTCTTTGCAGCGATGATCATGGTTTCAGCCCCTTCTTCTTGGGCTAATTCCTCAATTTTACGAGTAAACTCATTGCCATCTTTAGCCTCAGATTCGCCTACGTTGCAGACATATAACACAGGTTTGGCGGTCAGCAAGAACAAATTACGGGCAGTTTCTTGCTCTTCCTTGGAATCAAACTCTACGATACGGGCGTTCTTTCCCTGTTCGAGCACCTCTTTATAAGCCTTTAACACTACCACCTCTACCTTGGCTTCCTTATTGCCGGCAGCGGCAGCCTTTTCGGTTTTGCCAAGTCTGCTCTCTATGGTTTCCAAGTCTTTCAGTTGTAGTTCGGTATCAATGATTTCCTTGTCACGAATAGGGTTGATCGTACCGTCAACGTGTGTGATGTTTTCGTCTTCAAAGCAACGCAATACGTGAATGATTGCATCTGTTTCGCGAATGTTGCCGAGGAATTTATTACCCAATCCCTCTCCTTTTGATGCACCTTTTACCAAGCCTGCGATGTCCACAATCTCGCAAGTGGCTGGAACGATACGTCCTGGGTGGACAAGCTCAGCAAGCTTTGTCAGTCGCTCGTCGGGCACGGTAATCACGCCTACGTTGGGTTCTATTGTACAAAAAGGGAAATTGGCTGCCTGTGCCTTGGCACTTGAAAGGCAGTTGAAAAGTGTGGACTTACCCACGTTTGGGAGTCCTACGATACCACATTTTAATGCCATCTTCTTTTATAAACGTTTATAATTTGGTTGCAAAGGTAGTCAAAAAAATGGAGAATAGCCTTTTATTCCCCATTTTTTCGTTCTTAATGATGTCTATTAGTGTGCTTCTAACCAATTATCACCGAATCCGCTATCGGCAATGAGAGGTACTTTCAGGTTGATGGCACCTTGCATTTCCTCGATGACGATACGTTCTACCTGGTCTTTTTCTTCAGGATAAACAGAGAAATTGAGTTCGTCGTGTACTTGTAGGATCATCTTAGAGCGAATGCCTTCTGCCTTGAAGCGTTGTGAGATACGAATCATTGCTACCTTGATGATATCGGCGGCAGTGCCTTGAATGGGAGCATTGATGGCGTTTCGCTCGGCAAAACCACGTACCGTGGCATTGTGAGAATTGATATCGGGTAGGTATCGGCGACGACCGAACAACGTGGTAACGTATCCCTTTTCACGGGCTAACTCTTTCGATTTCTCCATATAGTCGTGTACCTGCGGGAACGTTTCAAAATAACCGTCGATGAGTCGTTTTGCTTCGTCACGTGAGATGTCGAGTCGTTCGGCAAGACCAAAGACCGTAATGCCGTAGATAATGCCGAAGTTGGCACGTTTAGATTTTGTACGCTCGTCGCGTGACACTTCGGAAATGTCTTTTTTATAAATGTTGGCAGCCGTGGCTGCATGTAAGTCCTTCCCTTCTTGGAACACCCGAATCATGTTTTCGTCTTCGGAGAGGTGAGCCATTACTCGCAACTCAATTTGTGAATAGTCGGCAGAGAAGAACAAACAACCAGGTTCGGGAACGAAAGCCTTGCGAATCTCCTTGCCATCTTCACCTCGGATGGGAATGTTTTGCAAGTTAGGGTCGCTGGAACTAAGTCTTCCCGTTGCCGTGATTGTTTGGTTGAATGACGTATGGATATGTCCTGTACGTTTATTGATCAGGTTAGGAAGAGCATCTACATACGTGCCGAGAAGTTTTTTCAAGCCACGATGTTCCAAGATGTCTGCCACGATTTCGTGTTTGTTTTTCAGTTGTTGGAGTACATCTTCCGAAGTAACATATTGCCCCGTTTTGGTTTTCTTCGCTTTCTCTACGATTTTCAATTTATCAAATAAGATGTCGCCCACTTGCTTGGGTGAGGCAATATTGAATCGCTCTCCAGCCAATTCATAGATACGAGCTTCCATCTCATTCATTCGTTGGGTCAACACATGAGAGGTTTCCTTGAGTGATTCAGTATCTAAGATGACACCGTTCATTTCCATCTCAGCCAAAACAGGCATCAGAGGCATTTCTATTTCGTAAAACAGTTGTTCGCAATTGTTTTTCTTGAGTTCGACTTCAAGTTTGTTTTTCAATCGAAGGGTAACGTCTGCATCTTCGGCAGCATATTCATATACTTCAGATGGAGAAAGGCTACGCATCGATTTTTGGTTTTTACCCTTTGGACCTATCAGTTCATCAATGTGTATGGTTTGATAGTTGAGGTATATTTCAGCCATGTAATCCATGTTATGACGAAGTTCGGGTTGGATGAGGTAATGAGCGATCATGGTGTCCCACATTTTGCCAGCCAACTTCACGTCATAGTTTCGCAACACTTCCAGATCGTACTTCAAATTCTGTCCTACCTTCAAGATTTGAGGGTCTTCATATACTGGTTTGAAAATGTTTACTATTTTTAAGGCTTCTTCACGATTGGCAGGAATGGGTACGTAAAAAGCCTCAAATTCTTTCACGGAGAAGCTCAAACCTACTAATTCAGCATCAATAGCGTTAGTTGAAGTCGTCTCAGTATCTAAACTTAAAATTTTATTTGTCCTAAAAAAATCACATAATCTAATCATATCCTCTTGATTATCAATCAATTTATAATCGTGAGGAGTGGTTTTTAGGGTCAAATAATCGACTTTTTTTTGAACTTCTTGGGAATCGTCGGGATTTACGGCAAATAAATCGAGTTGTTTTGAAGTGTTTTTTTGCTTATTTTCAACTTTATTAAGAATTTTGTCTGCAAGAGATTTAAATTCCAAATCAAGGAATAATTTTCTCAATTTCTCATTGTCTGGTTCCACCAGTTTGAAATCCTCCTTGTTGAAATCAATGGGAACGTCGATTCTGATTGTTGCCAAGAATTTCGACATTTTGATGTCTTCAACTGCGTTTTCTACTTTCTCTCGCAATTTTCCCTTGATTTCATCGGTATGTTGCAGTAAGTTATCGATATTTCCAAACTCATTGATTAGTTTCACGGCAGTCTTCTCCCCCACCCCAGGACATCCAGGGAAGTTGTCGGCACTATCTCCCATCAACGCTAATAGGTCGATGACTTGATCAGTCGATGAAATGCCGTATTTTTCACACACTTCCTTTTGCCCCATTTTTTCGTAACCGCCACCATGACGAGGCCGGTATTGGTAAATATGGTCTCTGACCAACTGTCCATAGTCTTTGTCGGGTGTAAGCATATAGGTTTCTATGCCCATAGCTCCTGCCTTGAGTGCCAAGGTACCAATCACATCATCCGCTTCAAATCCATCTACTTGTAGCACGGGTATATGAAAGGCATCTAATAAATCCTTGATGATGGGAACAGACAATTTGATGTCTTCAGGTGTCTCTTCACGTTGTGCCTTGTACGCAGGGAAAGCATCGTTTCGGAATGTTTTACCATGATCGAAAGCCACGCCAATATAGGTAGGTTTTTCCTTAGTGAGTATTTCGTTGAGTGTATTAACGAAGCCCATTACAGCAGATGTATTGAGTCCTTTAGAGTTAATACGAGGATTCTTGATGAATGCGTAATAAGAACGATAAATCAATGCGTAAGCGTCAAAAAGAAAGAGTTTCTCCATAAATATTCATTTTATTGCGTAAAATTACAAAAAAAATAGCAATCTTAGCGAAATTTTCATTATTTTTGTATCAAAATTCGTAAACATGGATTATCTTTTAGAGATTAAGAAGCCAATAGCTCCTGAATTGAACGAGTTTATCAATCTTTTCAATGACTCGCTTTCGCATACTGATGGTTTATTGTCGCAAGCTCTTGAACATATCAAGAACCGTGGTGGTAAACGTATGCGCCCCATGTTGATTTTCCTCATTGCTAAGAATTTTGGTTCGGTTTCTGACATTACCCAGAATGCTGCATTGGGATTGGAATTACTTCATACTGCCAGTCTGGTACATGATGATGTGGTGGATGAAAGTACGGAACGAAGAGGCCAGGCATCAGTCAATGCTTCCTATAATAATAAGGTGGCTGTCTTAGTGGGCGATTATATACTTTCTACTGCATTGCTCCGCATCTCTTATACACGTTCTGATGTCATTGTCAGGGAGTTGGCTAACCTCGGTAGAACCCTATCTAATGGAGAAATTCTCCAATTATCGAATATTCGGAACCAAATTATATCGGAAGACGTTTATTATCAAGTAATTAGACAGAAAACAGCAGCACTTTTTGAATCTTGTGCCACAATTGGTGCATTATCTGCCGGAGGAAACGAAGAACAAGTGAATGCTGCCAAGATTTTTGGACGAAATATCGGTATTATTTTTCAGATTAGAGATGATATTTTCGACTATTTCGATTCTACAGAGATAGGTAAACCTACTGGAAATGACATGATGGAAGGTAAGTTGACTTTACCACTCATCTATGCCTTGAATAACCATCCTAATGAATACATGGATTCTTTGGCTAAAAAGGTGAAAAGTGGAATGGTCAATTCAGATGAAATCAAGGAATTGGTAGATTTTGCCAAAGCAAATGGTGGTATTGAATATGCTGAAAAGCGAATGAAAGATTTTCATTGTGAGGCTTCTAAATTTATCAAACATTATGTTAGTAATGACGAAATTCGGAAAGCGTTGACTGCCTATCTTGATTTTGTGATAGAAAGGCAATTGTAATATATAGGAAAAGGGAGGTGAATGTTCGCCTCCCTTTTATGTTTTATCATTAAAGATTAGAAGAATTTTGTTTCTTCACCAATAATTTCACTCAGTAATAGGTTAGCTAATCTACTTGTTCCAAGTCGAAGCCATTTATTAGTTAACCATTTTTCTCCCAAAACCTCCTTGACGATCGTATAATAAATCAATGCGTCAGATACGGTATTTAATCCACCAGCAGGCTTAAATCCTATTTGAATACCCGTTTCATCATAATACTCCTTGATGGCTTGGCACATGACGTATGCAGCTTCGGGAGTTGCACTAATCTTTTCCTTACCTGTAGAAGTCTTGATGTAATCAGCTCCTGCGTACATGGATAATATAGATGCTTTCTTGATATTGGATGCTGTTACTAAGTCGCCCGTTTCCAAGATAACTTTCATCGGTGCTTCTCCACAAGCATTTTTCAGTTCTGTAATATCATCGCAAACACCTTCGTAATCACCACTGAGGAATTTACCAACCGGCATTACGATGTCTATTTCTGTTGCTCCATCTTGAACGGCAAGTGCTGTTTCGGCAATCTTAACCTCAATACGAGCTTGTGATGAAGGGAAACTACCGGAAACACAAGCAACCCCTACCCCATCTACTTCCAAACTTTCGCTGACAATCTTAGCAAAACAAGGATAAACACAGATGGTAGCTACATGTGGTAAATCGGGATAAGCATTCTCAAATTCGTTTACTTTCTCCGTAAATGCCAGAACGCTTTCGTCAGAATCTGTCGTCTTCAACGTGGTGAGTTCTACGCTTCCCAACAGGAATTTCTTCACTTCAACCGTATCGTTTTCAGACACCTTTTCCGCAATCAACTTTTTTACTTTAGCGGAAATTTCCTCATCGTTAAGATCCACATTGTATTTACTTAACGCCTCTTCGTATTTACTTAATTCAGCCATGATATTATGCTTTTAATTTTGGGTTATGTATATGTCTTAAACTATCTCTTTTTGTTTTCTTTTCCATGTTTTTGGCAAATTCTTCAGTCAGGTCAACACCCGTTTGATTGGCTAAACAGAGTAAAACCCATAGTACATCTGCCATTTCCTCACCTAAATTATCCTTTTCTCCATCCTTAAAACTTTGATCACCATACTTTCGGGCAATTATACGAGCTAATTCGCCAACTTCTTCCGTCAATACAGCCATATTGGTTAGTTCGCTGAAATACCTTACTCCGTATTCTTTTATCCAATGATCAACTTTCTCTTGTGCCTCTTTTATCGTCATATTTACTCTTTATTTTTCGTGTCCATGCAAATTGTCACTGGTCCATCGTTTAATAATTCCACCTTCATCTCTGCGCCAAATTCACCTGTCTTGACGTTTAATTGAGATTCTAAGCCTAATTTATCGCAAAATTCATTGTATAAAGGAATGGAAATCTCATGTTTGGCAGCCCTGAACCAACTGGGTCTGTTTCCTTTTTTATATGAAGCAAACAATGTGAATTGGCTAATAACGAGAAATTCACCACCAACATCCATGATAGAACGGTTCATTACACCTTTTTCATCATCAAAAACACGTAAGTTTGTGATTTTCTTTACCAGCCAATCAATATCTTCATGACCATCACTCTCCTCTATACCCAATAAAAGGAGAAATCCGTTACCAATACTCGACTTCACCATTCCGTTAATGGTAACTGATGCGTGTGTTACTCGTTGTATTACTACTCTCATGCTGCAAATTTATGAAATTTATTCTATATTCTCTCTTTATTCATGAAAATAATTATAAACGATAGATGCTTTTGCTTGTCCAATAACCTGCGACAAAGCCTCTAAATCCTGTTCCTTGATGTTCTTGACGGTTTTAAATTGTTTCAACAAACCTTCCTTTGTCTTTGGTCCAATCCCTTTGATGTCATCCAATTCACTATGTAAAGCATGTTTTGAGCGTTTTTCTCTATGGAAAGTAATCGCATAGCGGTGAACTTCATCCTGTATTTGTGTCAAAACCTTGAATAATTCGCTTTTAATATCAATTCCTATTGTTTGTGGAGGCCAACCGTATAGTAGTTCGTTAGTCCTATGCCGATTGTCTTTCGCCAATCCTGCGATGGGAATCGTTAGTCCTAAATCATATTCCACTGCTTTTCTAACAACCTCCATTTGTCCTTTTCCACCATCTGTAATGATGAGGTCGGGTAGGGGAGTGCCTTCTTCTATCATTCTATGATAACGTCTGTAAACCACTTCGTGCATAGAAGCGTAATCGTCTGCACCCACAACCGTCTTGATATTATATTTCCTATAATCCTTCTTAGATGGTTTCATTCCCTTGAAAACCACACAACCAGCTACAGCATCCGTTCCGGAAATATTAGAATTGTCGAAACATTCTATGTGATAGGGTAGTTTGTTTAGCTTTAGTTTTTCTTGCAATTCCTTCATCAGTCGTGTTTGTTTTTGCTCTGGATTCAGTTTCTCCGCTTGTTTGAGACGGTCAAACTTATATTGTTTGCCATTCATTTCTGATAAATCCAATAAATGTTTCTTGTCGCCACGTTGGGGAATAAAGAAAGTAGCATCCTTCATTTTCCATTCCATTTCAAATGGCACGATGATTTCCTTGGCGGTTGAATGAAACTTATTTCTAATTTCTGTAATGGCAGTAATCAGTAAATCCTCATCACTTTCATCCAGTTTTCTTTTATATTCGTAGGTAAAACTTTGGTTAATCGTACCATTTTTAACGTGGATATAGTTGATATAAGCATTTTTCTTTTCGTCATCATCGATAATAGTAAATACATCTACGTCGTTGATGGTTTGACTTACCACCTCGCTTTTGGCGCAAAAATTCTCTATCATCAAGTATTTCTTCTTTAATATTTCCGCTTCCTCAAATTTCAATTCACTTGCTTTGCTTTGCATTTCTTCGTAAAGCATCTTACTGATTTCGCGTGTATTTCCTTTGAGTATTTCCCTTGCCTGAGCAATACTCTCTTGATAATCCTCGTAAGATTGCTTGCCGATGCAAGGAGCATTACAGTTGTGAATGTGATATTCTAAACATGCTTTGTATTTCTTTTGCTCTATGCCTTCTTTAGTAATCGCGAATTTACACGTTCTTGGCTTCCATAGTTTGTTAATGAGTTCCAGTATCGCATACATACTTGAGATGTGAGAATACGGGCCGTAAAAAGTACCAAATCTCTTGTTGATCGTTCGTGTTTTGAATATTCTCGGAAAATATTCTTTAGTTACACAAATACTTGGATAAGTCTTACCGTCCTTCAGCAATACATTATACCTTGGATTGTATTTCTTGATAAGACTATTCTCTAAAAGTAAAGCATCCTCTTCCGTGTTGACTACCGTGTAACTGATGTCCCATATTTTGCTCACCAACACTTTTGTCTTGTATCTATCCACTTCCTTGTGGAAGTACGAAGAAACACGATTCTTCAAACTCTTAGCTTTACCTACGTAGATAATGGTATGATCCTTGTCGTAGAATTGATAGCTACCTGGTTTGTCGGGCATATTTAATACGATGTTTTTAAGCTTCGATAGTCTGTTCTCGTTTTCTTCCTTGTTCATGTTAGTTGCCTTTATTTAGGGATGTTTTATTGATTTGTGTTCCACGTGGAACGTAAAGAAAGGTCGTGAAAACAACTGTTCTCACGACCTTTCATGTTGTGTTAGATTTGCAATAGTGTGGTTACTTCTACGTCGGGGTCAAATCCTGCTCTGCCATTCAATCCCTCGTTCACCAGTTCTATGATGAAGTTGACGTAAATCTTCTTGGGATGGAACTTCTTCACCAAGTTGCATGCAGCCTTCATGGTTCCGCCCGTTGCCAGAAGGTCATCGTGTAACAGCACTACATCATCTTCGCTGATAGCATCCTCATGAATCTCGATAGTATCTATGCCGTATTCCTTTTCGTAACTTTCCTGTACGGTGGCGCAAGGCAACTTTCCAGGCTTCCTGCAAAGCACTACTCCTGCTCCCAACTCTATGGCAAGCGCAGAAGACATGACAAAGCCACGCGACTCAATGCCTACGATTTTGGTAATGCCTTTGTCTTTGTAAAGGTTCAACATTTCTTGATTGATTTCTTTGATGCAATCAGGGTTCTTGAATAGGGTAGTGACGTCTCTGAAATTCACACCCTTGATGGGCCAATCTGGTATGCAACGCAGATTGTCAAGTAATAATTTGTTGTTCATATCCTATGGTTTAAGTTGTTATTTTTATTCTTTTGTTTCACGTGGAACGTGTTGTTCGGATTGTTAAAATCTGTTTAACAGGCATTGCGGGCTTATCTTCCGAGCAGTACAAGTAATACGTTAATGTCGCTTGGACTTACCCCTGGAATCCTACTGGCTTGAGCCAGGGTTTCGGGTTGTATGCGTTCCAGTTTCTGCCTACATTCCGTTGAGAGGTCGTTGATGTTAGGGTAGTCGAATCTGCCCTTGATACGAATGTTCTCCAAACGGTGCATCTTGTCGGCAAACACACGCTCGCGTTCTATATATCCTTTATATTTGATGCTGATTTCTGCCTCTTCGGTGATTTCCTCTACGCGGTTAGCGCAAGCCTCCAGGACAGCTTTCAATGATGGCAGTTGTTCGCTTAAGTTTTTCATGTTCACTTGAGGGCGGGCAATGAGGTCGGCAATCTTCACAGAGCCGTGGAGTGGGGCAGTGCCTAATGCTTCCAAGAATCCATTTACCAAAGCAGGCTTCACCGAAGTGTTGTTGCAATAATCCACGATGCGTTGCAAGTTCTCCTTCTTCTCCATCCACCAGTTGTATCTGTCATGTTTGGCAATGCCCAGAGCGTATGCTTTCTCAGTCAATCTTGCGTCTGCATCGTCTTGTCTCAGCAAGATGCGATATTCAGCCCTTGAGGTAAACATCCTATATGGTTCATCTACGCCTTTAGTGACCAAGTCGTCAATGAGTACACCGATATACGATTCGTCTCGGTGCATGGTAAATGTCTTGTCGCCTACGCAATGCAAGGCAGCATTTACACCAGCCACCAATCCTTGACCGCCCGCTTCCTCATAGCCAGTAGTACCGTTCACCTGTCCGGCAAAGAACAAACCCTTCACCACTTTCGACTCTAATGAATGTTTCAGTTGCGTTGGGTCAAAGTAATCATATTCTATTGCGTAGCCAGGGCGGTAAACCCTTGCATCTCTAAGTGCAGGAATTTTCCTGATGGCAGCAATTTGAACATCCATAGGCATTGACGACGAGAATCCGTTCAAGTACATCTCATTCGTATTCTCCCCTTCTGGTTCCAAGAAAAGCAAGTGTTGGTCGCGGTCAGGGAAAGTCATGAGCTTGGTTTCTATTGAAGGACAATAACGAGGACCTATGGATTGAATCTGTCCATTGTATAGAGGAGAGTCAGCCAAACCCCCACGCAAGGTCTCGTGAACTTCCTTGTTGGTGTAACATTCCCAACATGGCAACTGCTCCAAGTGGCGAGGTTCGCCCATGTAGCTAAACTGATGGTAATCGTTTTCGCCCACTTGAATGTTCATGTCCTCAAAATGCACGCTTCGCTTGTCAATGCGCACGGGAGTTCCCGTTTTCATCCTTCCCACCTGAATGCCGTGTTGGGCAATGCTCTCCGTGAGATGGAAGACGGCAGGCTCGGCAATTCTTCCGCCCACCACCTGTTTCCGTCCGATGTGCATCAATCCGTTGAGAAATGTTCCTGCGGTAATCACGATGCTCTTGGCACGTAGCTCTGCTCCCCAGATGGTTCTCACGCCCACCGCCTCGCTGTTTTCCACGAGCAGTTCGTCGGCTTGGTCTTGCCAGATGTCAAGGTTGTCGGTATGGTCGAGTGTGGTTCTCCATTCCCAAATAAATTTCCCCCTGTCACATTGAGCACGTGGCGACCACACCGCAGGACCTTTCGAGCGGTTGAGCATCCTGAACTGAATGGCAGTCTTGTCGGTTACCAGTCCCATCATTCCTCCCAATGCGTCAATCTCCCTAACTATTTGTCCTTTGGCAATGCCTCCAACGGCAGGGTTACAAGACATCTGTGCAATCTTGTTCATGTCTATCGTCACCAAACAAGTCTTTGCGCCCATGTTGGCACTGGCACATGCGGCTTCACATCCTGCATGTCCGCCACCGATAATCAAAACGTCGTATTTTAGAATCATGTGGCAAAATTACAAAATCTTTTGCAATTATGTAGGTTATTGTTTGTAAAAAGCAAAGATTTGCATGATAATGAAACAGAAGACCATACGTTTGCGAGATGCAAACCATATCTTTGCAAGGTGTAAACATCATCTTTAGCCTTCGTAAACCATAGCTTTCTTCTTTCCTCTTTTTAATATATATAGCAAAAATATTAAGATTTTTTTAAAAATGCTTTGTAGTATCACTAAAAAATGGTATTTTTGCAATCAAAAGAAGGATGCAATACCTAAATAAGATGATTGTACCTTTTGTTTGTCATTACCTTTTATTGGTAAAAGGCAATACGTTTGACGGGCTCATTACAAATGATTCTATGAGATAAATACTAATTTATATAATTTAAAATCAATCATTTATGTGGTTAATCAATTCATCAATTGGTAGAAAAGTAGTAATGTCAGTCACTGGCATTGCACTTATCCTGTTCTTGACGTTCCACTGCTGTATGAACGTCGTGGCACTTTTCTCGGGTGAAGCCTATAACATGATTTGTGAATTGCTTGGTGCCAACTGGTATGCAGTGGCAGCAACCTTGGGCTTGGCAGCTCTTGCCGTGATTCACATCGTGTATGCTTTCATCCTGACTGCTCAGAACCGCCGTGCTCGTGGTGCTTCTCGCTATGAGGTAACGGCTAAGCCTGAAAAAGTGGAGTGGGCTTCTCAGAACATGTTGGTACTTGGTATCATCATTCTGCTTGGTCTTATCCTTCACTTGTTTAACTTCTGGTACAACATGATGTTTGCCGAGTTGTTCCCATCTATCCACTACGACCCAGCTCCCGCTGACGGTTTCGGAAAGATTGTGACCACTTTCAGCAATCCTATCTATGTTGTGCTTTATGTAATTTGGATTGTGGCAATTTGGTTCCACCTCTCTCACGGTTTCTGGAGTGCCATGCAAACCTTCGGTTGGAATGGTAAGACATGGTTCTGTCGCTGGAAGGTGATTGGACTCATCTACACCACACTTCTCATGCTTGGTTTCTTGGTAGTGGTATTGTCATTTGCTTTCAAGTGTGCTCCAAGTCTCTGCAAGGCAGATTGCTGTAAGGCAAAGACCGAATGCGTGATGGAGGCTCCATGCGACAAGGCTGCTAAAACTTGTGACATGATGAAAGCTTGCAAGTGTGAGGATTGCAAATGCGACCCATGCAAGTGTGGTGAGGAGAAAAGCTGCAAATGCGTAGATTGCAAGTGTGACCCCTGCAAATGTGCTGAGAAAGAAGGCTGCTCATGTGATCCCTGTCAATGTGAGGATTGCAAGTGCTAACCGTTTGAGTTGTTTTTATTTTTCATTATTTAAATTTTGAAAAAATGGCTAAAGTGTTAAATTCAAAAATACCCGAGGGTCCAGTAGCTGAAAAATGGAAGGAGTATAAAGCTCACCAACGCCTGGTAAATCCTAAGAACAAACTGAAACTTGATGTCATCGTGGTAGGAACAGGATTGGCAGGTGCTTCTGCCGCCGCCTCTCTTGGTGAGATGGGTTTCAACGTGTATAATTTCTGTATCCAAGACTCTCCCCGCCGTGCTCACTCTATCGCAGCTCAAGGTGGTATCAATGCCGCTAAGTGTTATCAGAACGACGGTGACTCAGTTTATCGTCTGTTCTACGATACCGTGAAGGGTGGCGACTATCGTGCTCGTGAGGCTAACGTTTATCGTTTGGCAGAGGTGTCTAACAATATCATTGACCAATGCGTGGCTCAGGGTGTGCCTTTCGCACGTGAATACGGCGGTATGTTGGCAAACCGTTCTTTCGGAGGTGCGCAAGTAAGTCGTACATTCTACGCCAAGGGACAAACAGGTCAGCAACTTTTGCTCGGTGCTTATAGTTCGTTGAGCCGTCAGGTGGAAGAGGGAAAGGTAAAGCTTTTCACTCGTTATGAGATGGAAGACGTGGTGATCGTGAACGGTCGTGCACGTGGTATCATTGCCAAAGACCTCACCACAGGTAAGCTTCATCGTTTCTCTGCCAATGCAGTGGTGATTGCCACGGGTGGTTACGGAAACGCATACTTCCTCTCTACCAACGCTATGGGATGTAACTGTACCGATGCCGTTCAGTGTTATCGTAAGGGTGCTTATTTTGCTAATCCTTCTTACGTACAGATTCACCCAACATGTATTCCCGTTCACGGTGACAAACAGTCTAAGCTGACGCTGATGTCTGAGTCATTGCGTAACGATGGTCGTATTTGGGTTCCCAAGAAACTTGAAGACGCCAAGGCTCTGCAAGCTGGAACGAAGCAAGGATGGGAAATCCCAGAAGAAGACCGCGACTATTACTTGGAGCGCCGTTATCCTGCATTCGGAAACTTGGTTCCTCGTGACGTGGCTTCTCGTGCTGCCAAGGAGCGTTGCGACCACGGCTTCGGCGTAAACAATACGGGCTTGGCTGTGTTCCTCGACTTCTCTGAGTCTATCAACCGTCTTGGTCTCGACCAGATTATGCAGCGTTATGGTAACCTCTTCGAGATGTATGAGGAAATCACCGACGTATTCCCTGGCGACCTTGCCAATGAAATCAATGGCGTGAAGTATTACAAGCCAATGATGATCTTCCCCGCCGTACACTATACGATGGGTGGTATCTGGGTTGACTATGAGTTGATGACCACTATCCCAGGATTGTTCGCCATCGGTGAGTGTAACTTCTCTGACCACGGTGCCAACCGTTTGGGTGCTTCCGCATTGATGCAGGGCTTGGCTGACGGTTACTTCGTATTGCCTTACACCATTCAAAACTATCTTGCAGACCAGGAGATTTGGCCACGCCTCTCTACAGACCTGCCAGAATTTGACGAGGCTGAGAAGGCTGTCAATGCAGAAATCGACCGCCTGATGAATATCAAGGGTAAGCGCAGTGTTGACTCTATCCACAAGGAACTTGGCCACATCATGTGGGAATATGTAGGTATGGGTCGTACAAAGGCTGGCTTGGAGAAAGGCTTGAAGCTGATGAAAGACCTCCGCAAGGAATTTGAGACAAACCTCTTCATTCCTGGTAAGAAGGAAGGACTTAACGTGGAGCTTGACAAGGCTATCCACCTGCGCGACTTCATCATCATGGGTGAGCTCGTGGCTTACGATGCCCTGCACCGTGAGGAGAGCTGCGGTGGTCACTTCCGTGAAGAACACCAGACAGAGGAAGGTGAGGCTAAGCGTAACGATAAGGACTTCTTCTACGTGGGATGCTGGGAATATCAAGGTTCTGACGAGAAAGCTCCCGAACTGATCAAGGAGCCGCTTGAGTATGAAGCAATCAAAGTTCAGACCCGTAACTATAAGAACTAATTAAGAAAGGATTACTATTATGGCTAAAAATATTTCATTCACATTAAAGTATTGGAAGCAGAACGGTCCTAATGACGCTGGTCATTTCGATACGCATGAGATGAAGAATATTCCTGACGACACCTCGTTCCTTGAGATGCTCGACATCCTGAACGAAGAGTTGATTAACGAGGGTCAGGAACCATTCGTCTTCGACCACGACTGCCGCGAGGGTATCTGCGGTATGTGCTCTCTATATATTAATGGTACGCCTCACGGAAAGACAGAGCGTGGAGCTACTACTTGCCAACTCTACATCCGTCGCTTCAATGATGGCGACGTGATTACCGTAGAGCCTTGGCGCAGTGCTGCCTTCCCAGTGATTAAGGACTGTATGGTTGACCGTGGTGCTTTCGATAAGATTATCCAAGCTGGCGGATATACCTCTGTTCGTACTGGTCAGGCACAAGACGCCAATGCCATCTTGATTCCCAAGGAGAATGCTGATGAGGCAATGGATTGCGCTACATGTATCGGTTGCGGTGCTTGTGTGGCTGCATGTAAGAATGGCTCTGCCATGCTCTTCGTTTCTTCCAAGGTTTCTCAGCTCGCTCTTCTTCCACAGGGTCGTCCAGAGGCTGCCCGTCGCGCCAAGAAGATGGTGATGCGTATGGAAGAACTTGGCTTCGGTAACTGTACAAACACTCGTGCTTGCGAAGCCGTTTGTCCAAAGAACGAAAGCATCTCTAACATTGCTCGTTTGAACCGTGAGTTCATCAAGGCAAAGTTGGCTGATTAATACTTCTCTGTAAGGTTGTGAGGTCTTTTGCCTCACAACCTCTTCTCTCATCTCCATCGCTTTAGATGGTAGGATATACATTATATTAAACTTTTAATTTACAGAATAGCGTTTCTGTTCGTACTTATAAATAGATATTGAGCTTTTGCTCTTGTTCTTAGAACTTGAATACCGCCAATCATTCATCAAAACAAGAACAAGCAGTTAGAAAGTTCACGCTCAATGGGCGTGGACTATTCATGCTTGTTGTTTTGAATGGTCACTTGGCGGTAACCTAAGTTCTGATAAGCATCGAATGGTTCCGCCTTTATTATTTATAATTATGAACAATAAAATTTTAGTGTATTTGCTGGTCATAATAGTGGCAGCAATGTTAAACGTTGGATTTACTTCGTGCAGTAGTGATGATGATGAAGTAGATAATATAGACACGACTCCAATATCATTGATAGCTGGAAGGGATAAGACCATTCAAGGAGCTGATACTATAACTTCCTCAAACAAATTTGTTGCTTATTCTACCAAGAATGTTGTTCATGGATGGCATGTAGGAGAAGCGTCACTTGTAGTTAATGGAAAGAAAACAGTTTCTATTAAGGTTATTCCTGCTTATAATCTCTATGATGATCCTATTTGTAAATGGGGATGTAATATTGATTATGTAAAGAATAATCAAAGACAAGGTGTAATAAGTAGCAAATCTACAAATACATTATTAGCATATGAGGATGCTGGTGCTGCAAGTATTTTAGCTTATACTTTTGAAAATGGTAAATTAAAAAGCATAGCTGCTGTGGTTAGTACAAATCATGCATCGCAATATGCAAGCTATCTTTCTGAAAGATTCCTTATGTTGCCATAATATAAGGGAGCTGACACTTATTTTATAGGTGCAGATGCATTAGAATTAGAGAATGCCAATACAGTTGTTGTGATGCAAGTCTATTCTGCAAGTCAACTAATTTCAATTTATATGCCAGCAAGTGATTATACAACTTCATCTCATTCTGCACCTATTATTAAACATCTGGAAACAGATGCAGTAAATATAGTCAAAGAACTACAATTATAGAATTGAGCGTGTTTTATAATCTGTTATCGTTTAGATTATCCGATTAAAGTGAAAACCTAATAATCACCAAATCAATGTTTTGCTCTCGCTGTAAAAGTAAAATGTTGATTTGGTGATTATGTGACTAGCGTGTTATGAAATTCAACCGTTATAGGGTATAGATTGTTATTTATGCAATTTGTAGATTTAGTGTTCAAAAGAAATAACTATCACTAAATACGTAAATTTTAAAAGATTGTTTCTCTTTGAATGCAATCAAGATATATAATTATGAACAGAACGACTACACATCCAGGAGATGTACTGAAAGAGGAGTTGGAAGCCAGAGGCATTTCACAGAAGAAATTTTCAGAAATTCTGCGCATTCCCTATACACAGCTTAATGAAATACTGAACGGAAAGCGTCCTGTAACGACCGATTTTGCACTAATGATGGAGGCTGCTCTTGGTATCAATCCTGAATTGCTCATCAACATGCAAACACGCTATAATATGTCTGTAGCGCGACAAAAGAAGTCTCTCCTTGAAAGACTGATTGACATTAAGAAAGCCTGCGCTGCCGTGTTTTAAAAGAGTATTATAGAGACAGGTCAGAGTTTTTTCTTCTTGAAATTAATTCGGTTAGAACATAAGAATTATTTGAAAATTCTATAGGTTCTTGTTGTGTTCTTTTTCTTTTTAGTATCTTTGTACTTTGAAATTAAATATGAAAGAAAAGTATGGCAAGGAAAAAAGGTACTACGGTGAAAAAGACGGAAAGAAGACCGAAGATTTCTTGGACTATTAAGCCACATAGTATGACGTTAGAAGCATGGCAAAGAGCCTTGCGGAAACAGATTGCAAGAGAGGAAACCATGGCAGTGGCTGCCGTTGATGAGAAGAATTTGCCAGGAGAGTATGAGGTTAAGAATCCTCAGACACGACAAACATATAAGGTTGTTTATCGTGGATCTGGCAGTCCTTGGAATTATTGTTCATGTATGGACTTCAAGACATCACGTCTTGGTACTTGTAAGCATATCGAAAAAGTAAAGCTTTGGTTAGCAGAAAACCTGAACAGACAAGTACATTTCGATTTGCCTGCTTATACTTCCGTTTACCTTTCTTATACCAATGGCAGACAAGTGAAGATTCGCTTGGGAAGTAATCATCATCAAGAATATCAGAATCTGGCTTTACGATATTTTGATGCCGATGGTGTCATGTACCCAAATGCTTTCTATGATTACGATAAACTGTTGACCGAAGCTGTTGCCATTGATTCTTCATTCCGTTTTTACCAAGATGCCATTGATTTTATTTTAGAGCAACGAGAACGAAAGTTCCGTGAACAACTCATTAAAAAATACACTGATGAGCAACTTGACCAGTTGCTCACCGTCAATCTCTACCCATATCAGAAAGAGGGCATTCGTTTCGCCTTTGAAAAGGGACGCTCTATAATTGCCGATGAAATGGGGCTTGGCAAGACCATACAAGCTATTGGAACGGCAGAATTACTCCGTCGGGAAGGACTGGCTGAGCAGGTGCTGGTGATTGTCCTACCTCATTGA